>Ga0073934_10000029_pt1 | contig 434407 bp, 383 predicted proteins | sample LarsenN4metaG_FD_76834 | JGI IMG/M metagenome (GOLD analysis project Ga0073934, IMG submission 76834) | Hot spring sediment bacterial and archeal communities from British Columbia, Canada, to study Microbial Dark Matter (Phase II) - Larsen... ... | reverse complement strand
TCAGGAAAGACGGCGTCCGCTTGATGAACTCCGACTTCGGCTCGAAGACGAACATCTCGCTCACGCCGCGCTTCATCTCGCGGTTGACGCGCCCCGCCGCCTGATTGATGGAATCCAGCCCCGTCAGGGCGCGGTAGCCGACGGGAAAATCCAGGTCAATGCCCGCTTCCATCACCGTCGTCGAAACCACGCGGCAGGGCTGACCGCTCGATAGCCGCTCCTTGATTTCTTTCAGTCTGGCGCGGCGGTGGGCGGGACACATCAGCGTCGAAAGGTGGAAATTGCCTTCGCCCTGCAAGCCGCTGAACAGTCCGCTGGCATGGCGGCGGGTGTTGACAATGCACAGGGCTTGCTCGTGCGCGTTCAGGCGGGCGAGCAACTCTTCATCGGTCAGCGTCCCCAAATGCTTCACCTCCACGCGCTTGTAGAAGTCGAACAGTTCAGGTGGATTGGGCGCAAGTTCCTTGACTTCCGTTTTCTCTGGCAGGAAGCGTTCCAGCCCTGGCTGGGTGGCGGTGCAAAAGACCGCGCTCGCGCCGTAGTTGACCACCAGTTCCCACACTGCCGCCATCGCGGGGCGCATATACTCGCGCGGCAGCATTTGGGCTTCGTCGAAGATAATCACGCTCTTGGCAATGTTGTGTAGTTTGCGGCAGCCTCGTGACCGATTGGCAAACAGCGACTCGAAGAATTGCACGTTGGTCGTGACCACGATGGGGATGTCCCAGTTCTCCGCCGCCAGTTTGAGTTTGGCAAGCGCGCTGTTGGTGCGGTCATCGGGGTTGTCCTTCCTCTTTCCTTCCCAATCGAAGTTCGAGTGATGTTCCAGCACGTTTTCTTCGCCGAAGATGCCTTTGAACACCCCCGCATTCTGTTCGATGATGGTCGTGAACGGGATGACGTAGATGACGCGCTTCAAACCATGTTCGGCGGCGTGATGGAGCGCGAACGCCATCGAAGCCAGCGTCTTGCCGCCGCCGGTGGGGACGGTGAGCGAGAAGAAGCCCGGTTTTTCGGCTTTGCCTCTTTCAATGCAGGCGTGGAGTATCTCGTTGCGCTTGCGGTTGATGTCGCTGGTCGGGTTCTCGAATTGCTTCAGGCGCGCGTCCAGCTTGTTGCGCAGGGTTGGGATGTTGTCATGCCCGCCGCGCGGCTTTGCGCCCTTCATGTACGTTTCGGTTTCCTGAAAGTCCGCGTCCACCAGCGCCGAGTAAATCATGCGCGTCAGGAACGAGAGCGAAAAGCCTAATTTTTCTTTTTTCTTTTCAGGTGGGCGAACGTGCAAGTATTTTGGAAATGGCAAAGACGATAAATCCAACTCACTCTTGTATTCGCTGTAATCGGGAATGCGATTTTTCAACCGCCCGCAGACGGTGCTGCCCTCCAAATCAATTTCACTGCCGTAATCGGGCAAGCCCGCGTGATGCCCCAGGATGGGATATGCCAGCAATTGAGCAAAGACCTGTTGCGGTTTGCCTTCAAGCAGTTTTTTGAGTTCCTTCGCGCCAGCGGTGGAATGGTCCACGCGCGGACCGCCCTCCAGCCGCTTCTGAAACTCAGTGGAGTATTTGCCCAAATCGTGAATCATCCCTGCGATGTACGCCAACTCTGCAACGTTGGCGTCTGCGCCAAAATCGCGCGCCATCTCGGCGGTTTTGCGTAAATGGTCAATCAGCGGCTGCCAGTCTTCACGGTCTTCGCCCTCGCGGCGGTGGGCAAAAAAACGGGTTTGCGGTTCATTGAGATTTCCCACTCCATACACCCTTGCCATCTTCTTCGCCTCCTTCACCAGCGCCTCGCGCAACTCCTTTGGCTCCAACACTTCGCAATCGGCGCCCCAGCCGCGAATCCAGGGCAGCATCTCGCGCCACTCGGCAATCTCCACGCTCCACAGTCTGCCGCCGTCTTCGGTCGGTTCGATGCGCTCCAGCGGATGCCAGACGCTCTCCTCCAGCCGCTGAATCACGCCGGGGTTGGGCGCGAAGCGCAGTTTCACCGTCACGGGCGGGCGTTCGGCGTACCAGATTCCCCAGGCGTGTTTGAGCAGACGCTCATCGTCAAACGATTCTGGAATTTCAAACGTTTCGCCTATCAAAAAGGCGTGCAGAATGCGCTCGATTTTGAAAGCGTAAATTTTGTCGTCAAAGTCGCTTTGGGCAATGACGTACACGCTATCACTCCAGATGGAAGGTTCGATGAGATACGGGTTGATGGTGTGGCGGGTGACGCCCTCATGCCCCAATCGCTGATACTCAATGCGGACTTTGCGCTGTTCCACCCAGGCTTGCGTGACCGTTTCAAGAATTTTGATTTTTTCGGCGTCTTTTTTCTGCGCGAGCAGGCGGTCGGCGGTTTTGAGCAGGCGCTCCGCCATCGGCTGACGCAGCACGGCGGCCAGTTTTTCCACCGCGTTGGCGGCGTGCGCGTGATGGAAGGGAGCCTGGCGCGACGTTTTGCGCGCCGCCAGATACAGAGTCAGCGCCTCGTGCAGGCTGATTTTGATTTCGGAAATCAACTTTGAGCGCGGAATGCGATATTTGCCGTGTTCGTCTTTTTCAATCGGATACTCGCGCGAGAGTTCCACCCGGTCGCGGTAGACGATGGTTCTGTCCACCCCCAGGCGTTCCGCCATTTCGATGTCTGTGAAAGCGCGTTGAATATACAACCGCTTCATTTCTTCAAGGCGTTCGGCTTTGGTTTTGCCGCTCATAGGCTGCTCCTTGCAACTTTTCCAGGTTCGGTCGTAAAAATCTGGTAACAGCATAGCATGGGGAAGAGCGAAATTTTGCAACATCTCACTCTTGATTTGCAAAACTGAAAGGCTTTATCGGTGTTTGCGAAACGGCCACAGCCCTCCCTTCTCATCCTCACTCACCAACAGCCCTTTGCTCTCCAGCGCAGGTAAGGCGCGGGTCACTTCGGAGCGTTCCAGCCCAAGCAGACGTGCGAGGAAGCCTGGTTTCGCGCCCGGATTGGTCTCAACGGTTTGATAAATGCGTTCCAGTTTTTCGTCTTGTGGTTTGCGTGCCATAAAAACACCTCGTATGTGGATTTGCGTCCACTTTACGAGGTGCGTGTTGCAGGTAATGCAACAACCAAAAAAACGTTCACGCTTTATCTGGTTGATTTTTGGGAAAGAACCACGGTAAACGTAAAACCCTCCCAATTTCAGGAGGGTTTTGCAGGCTGGGGGGAATGGACGCGTCCCCTCAATGGGGAAAGAACCACGGTAAACGTAAAACCCTCCCCAATTTCAGGAGGGTTTTGCAGGCTGGGGGCAATGGATTCGAACCACTACTAACTGATCCAGAGTCAGTCGTCCTGCCATTAGACGAGCCCCCAAAGTAAGAGCGGACGGTATTTTAGCACGCCCGTAGGGATAAGGCAAGGGGTAGGCTGGTCTGCCAACCCGAATTTGGAGAGAATCTTTGCGTGCGAAAAACTATTGACTTTGGTTGTTAACTGTGCTTTAATGTAACCGGTTACTGTAACCGGTTACGCAGGCGCATATCATGACCAGAAAGTCATCCTCTGTTACGATTCGTGACGTTGCAAAGCACGCTTCAGTTTCTGTGGCGACGGTCAGCCGGTTTATTAATCAAAATGCTCCGGTTTCGCAGGAAGTCGCGGAGCGCATCCAGCAGGTTATGCTCGATTTGAATTACAAGCCTCATTCGGCGGCCCGTCAATTGGCCACTCGCCGTACCATGACCATTGGGCTTGTCATTCACAACATGCATACCGACTTCTTTGCGCCCCTGTTGAGCGGAATTGAGGCAGTAGTCAGTGAGTACAAGTACAACTTGTTAGTTGCAACTTACGATTATAAAGCCTATCCATATCGTCCCTTGCCGATTGGCCCTCATAATACAGACGGTTTGCTGGCTTATGCTGATTGTCTTGATGAAGAACAGTTGACCGACCTGTGTCGCATCAAATTCCCTGTTGTTCTTATCCATCGCACAACGCCTGCCCATCTAAAAGTCCCATTTGTGACTGTTGAAAACAAAGCCGCCACGCGCAAGCTCATTTCACACTTGATTGAGGAGCACGGGCGGCGTTCTATTATCTTCTTGCGTGGCCCTAAGGAACAAGAAGACTCGCGCTGGCGCGAACAGGGGTATCGTGATGCGCTCGATGCGCATGGCCTGCCGGTCAGGCCGGAATTAATTCTGGAGGGAGAGTTTGACCAGTGGGTCGCTTATAAAAACTTAAAAAAATTCATCGCTTGCAACGGTGTCGATTTTGACGCTGTTTTTACGGGTGACGATGATGCTGCCATTGGCGTATTAAATGCCTTACGCGAAGCGGACTTGCGAGTCCCTGAAGATGTTTCGGTGGTTGGGTTTGATGATTCGCGTCTGGCTGCATTTTTGAACCCATCCCTGACGACGGTCAAAGCTCCCACCGCCACGGTTGGTCAGACTGCTGCGCAGCTTTTATTCAATTTAATTCAGGAACAACCTGCGCAACCTGCAACATTATTGCCCACTGAAATCATCATTCGCCGTTCGTGTGGCTGCGTTCCATCCGCTGCGAACTCATCAACAGGAGGTGTCACGACTTGAATATCCCATAGCAACCGTTTACCTGACAATCGTTTCTTTCCCAAAATCATAAATGAGGAGATTTCACCATGAAAAAGACCCTGTACGTTTTGTTTGGTTTGTTGCTGGTAGCATCCATGATGCTTACAGCCTGTGGCAGCCCCGCCACCCCAGCTCAGGCCGAACCCACCGCGGCGCCGGCTGAACCCACCGCCGCGCCGGCCGAACCCACCGCCGCGCCAGCTGAACCCACCGCCGCGCCGGCCGAACTCAAGCCGGGCGATCCGCTCCCCCGTACTGAAACCATGTACTTCAATGGTCAGCAGTGGGGCCCGGTGGTTTGTTGGAACCCGTATTCCTCCAGCTGTAACAATGCGATGGCGATTAGCCAGGGTGATAATGCCCGTGTCATCATGTTCGAAACCCCATACCTGTATAACATGCTGGACGGCAAGCAGTATCCTCTGCTGGCGGATGGCGATTACACCTGGAATGCGGACCGCACTGAACTCACTTTCAAAATCAAAAAGGCCGCAAAATGGAGCGATGGTACTCCTGTGACCGCCGAAGATGTTGCTTACACCTGGGCTTCTCACATCAAGTACAACACCCCCACCGGTGGTGGCAACAAAGATTACATTGAAACCATTGAAGCCAAAGATGCTCAGACCGTGGTCATCAAGGCCAAGCTGGATGAGGACGGCAAAGCCGTCAATCCCCTGGCGGTTGCTGCTTATGTAAGCAGTAACTATGTCATTCAAAAGGCCTGGACCCAAAAGCTGGAAGAACGGTCTGGCGGCGATGCAACCAAATTCCTGTCCGATGTTGCAGAAGATGTAGTCTACTCTGGCCCCTACCACAAGTTCTTTGCCGATGAAACAAAAGTCGTTTACGTTCGCGACGACAACTACTGGGGTCAAGATGCCTCGATGTGGGGCAAACTTCCCGCTCCAAAGTATCTGGCGCATGCCATCTTCAAAGATAACGCGGCCGGTTTCACTGCCTTCAAGGCGGGCGAAGTGGATGTCAGCCAGCAGTTCAATGCAAACATTCAAGACCTGTGGCTGAAAGAAGGCTTGCCTGTTTCGACCTATCTGCCCGAAGCCCCCTATGGAATTGGCGCCAGCCTGCCAACCGCTTTCTTCAACCTGAAATCTCATGGCCTGGACCAGGTGGCTGTTCGCAAGGCAATTGCTATCGCCGTTGATTACGATACGATTATTGCCAATGCCATGACCAATCAATCGGCGACCTTTACCCAGGTTCCGCGCTCCCTCATGAACCCGACTGATGGCGAACAGGCCATGTATGACCACGACGCTGTTAAAGACCTCCAGTGGGCAGGCAAGGACTACGAAGGCGCTAAGAAGCTGCTCGACGAAGCAGGCATCGTTGATACAGATGGCGACGGCTGGCGTGAATTCAACGGGAAGAAGCTCAGCTATGTTGCGACTTGCCCCAACGGTTGGTCCGACTGGCAAGCAGCGATTGAGGTGGTTGCTGCCGCTGGTAAGGAAATCGGTATTGAAATCACGACCAACTACCCCGAATGGTCCGTTTACCAGACCGTTGTGACCAAATCAGATGCTCCGCTGCCTGAAGGCTACGACATCTTCATGATGTGGAGCGCCGGTGCTGGCCCAACCATGCCATGGGGCCGTATTCGCAACCTGCTCAGCTCCGAATTTATAGGCATGCCGAGCAACTGGAACGGTAACTGGAACCAGTACAAAAACGAGCGTGTCGATGAGTTGATTAAGGCTATTCCTGCCGAATCTGACGAAGCCAAGTTGAAGGAAATGTACACTGAACTGGTCAAGATTTATCTGACCGAAGTGCCCTCCTTCACGCTCATGTATCGCCCCCAGTCATTCCACGCGGTGAACGAGAGCGTCTGGACGAACTTCCCCCATCAGGGCGATGGTACCAATCCGCCTGTCCCGCCGCTGGACTGCACGGATGGGTGGGGTATTGCTTGTCTCTACAACGTGACATTGGTCAAGTAAAATCGGTTTGAGAACATCCGCCATGTTCCGGGTTATCTGGGAGCATGGCGGATTGTTGTATAATGCAATCATCGCTTTTGTTTATCATAATTACAAACTCCAATCCGTGAGCGTAGGAGGTGTTGGCTTGAAAGGGTATTGGAAATATTTCCTCAACAAGCTCGGTTGGCTTCTCATCACCTTTGTGTTTGCCTTCCTGTTGAACTTCACTTTGCCTCGATTGATGCCAGGAGACCCTGTTGCCGCAATTGTCTCACGCCTTGCTCAGGGTATGAGCAATGCAACCGGCGTCCAAGCCATTTACCAGCAATATGCCGATTTGTTTGGCACAAATCGGCCCATGCACGAACAATTTTTGATTTACATGAGAAACGTAATGCGGGGTGATTTTGGTTTCTCGTTTAGCCAATATCCCCGCCCGGTAGCCGACGTTCTAAAATCATCCATCTGGTGGACCATTGCGCTTCAGTTCCCGGCCATTATTGTTGGCTGGGTGATTGGAAACACGCTGGGGGCTTTAGCTGCTTATCTTAAGGGAGGGTTTGATAAAGTCCTGATGCCAGTCAGCATTTTCGTTAGCAATTTCCCTCCCTTTGGAATGGCGGTTATTCTGCTGGCTATTTTTGCAGTTGCGCTAAAATGGTTCCCCACTTCGGGAGGATACGGTTTTGACCTGATACCGAGTTTCACCCCGGCTTTTGTGTGGTCTGTCATTGTTCACTATCAACTGCCATTCTGGTCCATTGTGCTTATCGCAATTGGCGGTCAGGCAATTGGCATGCGTTCCATGGCCATTTATGAACTCAATGCAGACTATGTGAAATTCAGCCGATTCATGGGTATTAAAGACCGCAAAATCATTGGCTATGTCTTTCGGAACGCGATGTTGCCACAAATCACTGGCCTGGCATTGTCCATTGGCACAATGGTTGGCGGCGCGCTCGTGGCCGAGATTGTCTTCAGTTACCCTGGGCTGGGATACACTCTCCTGAACGGCGTAATGGGGCAAGATTATCCGCTCATTTCTGCCTCTACGCTGATTATCACCGTGATGGTACTGGTTGCGAACTTCGTCATCGAAATTCTGTATGGCGTTATCGACCCACGCATCAAAGCTGCCCAGGCAGACTAAAAGGAGAGATACGGCCATGAAACATACCCTCCGGCAGGTTTTTCGCTCTGGAAAGTTTTTGTTTGGTTTTTCCATTTTCGTGACCCTCTTGCTGATAGTGACTATCTACCCGCTCATTATTCCGGATGCGCCGCTGGCGATTATTGGGCAGGGAACGTTTTTCCCGCCGGGAATTTATGTCAACATCTATGACAGTATTAATACGCCTGCAAAATACATCCTCGATTTGCCCGGTGCTGACCTTAGGCGGGTTGCCAGCAAACTCAGTGACGATGACCGCCTTGCCATGCAAGAATGGTTATTGGCCGCCGGAGTACCCGAGAGTGAAATTGAGATTGAAAACACCCAATCTTTGCTGGCCCTATGGGAAAGCAATTACGACCCGGCCAAAAATATTCCTGGCATGACAAATGCCAGGCGAAATTACTTTATCCGGCTCGATAAATCACTCGAAGGGCTTCTGTCTGCGGAAGATGGAATGATTATTGCCCAAAAAAACAACACAGGTGATTTGGAAGAAGCAGGTGTTGTCAAACCAACCGAATACATAAATGTAAACGAAGTGGCCAATGTACGTATCCTGGTGCTTGGAACCGATAATTTTGGCCGCGATATGCTCACGCAACTGGTTGCCGCCACCCGTGTATCATTACAGATTGGTTTTCTTGCCGGGCTGATTGCCACCCTCATTGGTTTATCCCTGGGCTTGCTGTCTGGTTATCTCGGAGGCCTGGTTGATGACATCATCATGTTCGTGACCAATCTCTTTACCGTCATTCCCAGTTTTGTGCTATTGATTCTCATTTCCTATAGCATTGGCCAGGAGCAGCGCGGAGCCGCCACTGTTGCGACGGTGATTGGCTTTACTTCCTGGGTTTGGACGACCCGGGCGGTACGGGCGCAAGTCGTATCCCTGCGCAATCGAGACCACGTTAACCTCTCGAAACTGTCAGGACACTCAATTGTCCATATCATCGTTGCTGACATTCTGCCGTATATCGCTTCTTATGTGGTCATGGCCTTGATTCTGCAAATTTCATCCGCTATTCTGGCTGAAGCGGGACTGTCCATTTTGGGGTTGGGTCCCAAAACAACAGAAGTTCCAACCCTGGGGCTGATGATGCGATGGGCAATGATATATCAGGCTCATGTTCAGGGCTCATGGTGGGCATATCTCCCGGTGCTTATCACCATCGCGCTGATTACATTCTCGATGAACCTGATGAATACAGGCCTCGACCAAATTTTCAACCCGGCATTGAGGGAATAGGTGATTGAAATGTCACGAGTTATATTGGAAGTCAGGGAACTGACCACGAAATATATTACCCGGTTCCAGGAAGACGTCTATGCAGTTGACCATGTTTCACTTAAGGTGGAAGAAGGTAAATCCCTGGGGATTGCTGGGGAATCAGGGTGTGGCAAATCAACGCTCGCGCTCAGTCTGATGGGATACTATTTCCCTCCGCTGCATTATACGAGCGGAGAAATCATTATCGATGGAAAAAATATCTCTGGGATGAGCCCCGATGACGTGCGTAAATCCATTTTGGGGAGGGAGATTGCCTATATTCCTCAGGCGGCAATGAACGCGCTCAACCCCACTCAAAAAGTGATTCACTTTATTGAAGATGTTGTTCAGGCGCACGACCCTTACAAGTCGAAAAAAGAAATTTACGAAATGGCGCGCGCGCTGTTCGAAAATGTTGGTCTTCCGCCAGAAGTCTTGCAGAAATATGCGGTAGAACTTTCTGGCGGAATGAAACAACGCACGGTGATAGCGGTCTCGGTTATCTTGGGGCCAAAGGTGCTGATAGCTGATGAGCCTTCCTCCGCGCTCGATGTTACCTCCCAAAAGATGGTCATTAAAATGCTGCGCGACTTGATGGAAAGCGGCTTCATTAAGGCGATGATATTCATCACCCATGAACTGCCGCTGTTATACAACGTGACGGATGACATCATGGTGATGTACGCCGGGCAGATTGTGGAAAAAGGCACTGCCCGGGAAACTGTATTTGACCCTCTTCACCCTTATGCCAAAGGCCTGATGGGTTCAATTATTGTCCCTGAACAAGGCCTGCGTGAACACAAGCTGACAGCCATCCCGGGCGTACCGCCTAACTTGAAGAACCCGCCGCTGGGCTGCCGCTTTGCCGAACGTTGCAAATACGTTCGGCCCGAATGCCGCGTTACTGCGGTGGGGATGCGTGAAGCAGGTAATGGCCGTTTCTACCGTTGTATCATCTCCGAAAAAGAGCTGAGGGAGATTTATAAAAATGCAGCCTGACGAAACCAATATCATTCTAAGCGGAAGAGGACTGACGAAGGTTTTTGGTTTTGGCGCCCGTAAAACCATTGCCGTTGACCATGTCGATTTCGATTTTCGCGCAGGCGAAGTCGTTTCGATTGTAGGAGAATCGGGCAGCGGCAAAACCACCCTGGCAAAAATGTTGCTGGGCTTAATCAGCTCTACCGAGGGCGAAATATATTACTACGGAAAAAAGCGTGATATCAGTTCTCAAAAAAAGCGGCAGGAGTACTGGAAAGGCATCCAGGCTATCTTCCAGGACCCCTTTTCTTCCTACAACATCTTCAACAAAATTGATGCAGTCTTGTTAGACTGTATTCGGATGCGTGGCGGGGGGGGGCTGCCATATGCCAAAAAAGTCGAAATGATGACCGAGGCGTGCAGTTTTGTCAATCTCAAATTTGCTGAACTGACGAACAAATATCCTTTTGAACTTTCTGGTGGGCAGATGCAGCGCCTGATGATTGCCCGAATTTTCCTGCTCAAACCGAAAATTCTTCTTGCCGACGAGCCTACTTCAATGATTGATGCCAGTTCCCGCGCCACCATTCTGGATTACCTCATGAAGTTGCGTGACGAAACTGGCATGACGACCATTTTTATCACTCATGATATTGGCCTGGCTTATTATGTCTCTGACAGCGTTTACATCATGGAGCGCGGAAAATTTGTTGAGAGCGGCTCGGCAGATTCAGTCATCTTGCATCCCAAGCAGGCTTACACGCGGCGACTAATCAGTGATGTCCCAAAAATTTACGAAGAATGGGACCTCTCCACCGTATAGTGCAGTGCTCCCGGCAGCGATTGAAGAGATAAACCGGCACAGAAAGTTCTTCGTGAAAGGTAAATCTATGTTGAAAGTTGCTGTAATTGGCGGCGGGTCCACCTATACCCCTGAACTTGTGAATGGATTCCTGGCGCGCCACAAGCAATTCCCCCTCAGTGAATTGTGGTTAATGGATATCGATAAAGAACGGCTGGACATCGTCGGCGGCTTTGCGCAGCGGATGGTTGAGTTCAAAGGCAATCCCTTCAAGGTTATTCTGACCACAAACCAGCGTCAGGCGGTCAAAGATGCCAGTTATGTCACCACTCAATTGCGCGTGGGTCATATGGAAGCCCGCCGCCGCGATGAATACCTGGGCAAACGGCATGGCCTGGTGGGGCAGGAAACAACTGGCGTCGGCGGCATGGCCAAAGCTCTGCGCACCATCCCTGTTATTCTAAAAATCGCCCAGGATATGCAGGAACTTGCCAGGCCAGGAGCCATGTTGGTCAACTTCACCAATCCGGCGGGCCTGGTCACTCAGGCGCTCAGCAAATATGCCGCAGAAATCCCTTCCGTGGGCGTGTGTAACGTCCCAATCGGGGCCAAAATGAAGATGGTCGAAGGCTTAAAAAAAGCCACAGGCCGGGAAATCGACCTTTCTCGTGTTGAATTGAACACCCTCGGCCTCAATCATCTTTCCTGGCATCGCGGATTTACGGTCGATGGCGAAGATGTCTGGCCGCAAATCATCCGCGAATTTATCGCGGAACTCAAATCTCAGGAACATCCCGAATGGGACCCGTGCATGATTGAGATAACGCGGATGATTCCGAATTATTATCTGCAATACTTTTACTACACCGAGAAAAAAATAGCCGCCCAGCAGAATTGGCCGCCATCCCGTGCCGATGAGGTCATAGAGGTCGAAAAGCGCCTGCTGGAACAGTATGCCGACCCAAACCTAAAAGAACCTCCTGCCGATTTGATGAAGCGTGGCGGGGCCCATTACTCGACTGTAGCCACGCAGTTGCTTAATGCCCATTACAACGACCTGGGCGAAACGCACATTGTCAACATCAGGCACAACGGCGCAGTCGCCGCATGGCCCGCCGACTGGGTGCTGGAAATGCCAGCCATGGTCAAAAAGAGCGGCATTACGCCTCTCGCAGCCGACCCCCTGCCTCCCGCGCAGTTTGGTTTGTTGGCCGCTGTCAAAGCCTACGAACTACTCACCGTCGAAGCCGCTGTGCATGGCGACCGTGCTGCTGCCTATCAGGCTCTGCTGGTACATCCGCTCGGTCCGAAAGGCGATAAAGTTCAGGCGGTTCTGGATGACATGCTCGAAACACACCGCGAGCACCTGCCGCAATTTTGGAGATAGAAATGCTTGCCTGCAAAACCAGATAGCAGACAAGCAAACTCGTCAATTTTTCCGCTTGAAAACGTCCGACCGCTGACAACCAGCATCGTCAGCGGTCGGACCTGGTTCATTTGCGGTCTAATACATGTCGTTCACTGTGTTATAGACATTGAACTTGCCGGTAGGGGTTATCAAATCCTTGATTCGGGTCTTTTCCTCCAGCGTTTTGTCGTCATAGACCACAATCTCGCCGGTTTCGCCGGGTTTATCTGCTGCGCCCCACAGGCTCACCCACACTTCGGTGCTGTCTTTGTTGTACTCGAAGTGGACAGCGCGCCCGTAAGTGCCAACCTCCCAGCATTTGTGAACCGTTGATGGGTCGGCTTTGGCAATGACGCAGATGGTACGCGCCAAGCCCGGGTCGGAGTTGAGGGTCATATCCACCCAAATCCAGGGGCTGTTGGGATGGGTTTTGATGAACAGACTGCCAGAGCCGGGTAACTCCGTTTTGCGGACGTTCTTCCAGGCCTCGGCAGCATGACCTTGCGGGTCGGTGGCAATCGAAATGACCGAAGCCTCGCCCAAATGCGGGGTACTCCATACCGGGCCAAATTGCGGGTCTATCCAGTTTGCGCCGCGTCCAGGGTGCGGCACCGCCCCCACATCCACAATTCCGGCCAGGCTGCTTTCTTTCAAATCGACCACCGCAATTTTGTTGGATTGGTTGGCCGCCACCAGGAAATAGCGGTGGCTCGAATCCATGCCGCCATCGTGCAGGAAGAGCGCGGCATTAATCATCTTGATGGAGGGGTTGAGCGGGTCGGTGTAGTTCACCAGCCAGATTTGGCCGGTTTCTTTGACGTTGACAATCCACTCCGGCTTGTAGTGCGAAGCCAGAATGCTCGCCACGCGTGGTTCGGGGTGATATTCTCCGCTGGTGACCGTATAGCCCCGGCTGGAAACCACCTTGAGCGGTTCCAGCGTCTGCCCATCCAGAATAACGAAATGCGGCGGCCAGTAACAGCCGGCGATGGCGTATTTATCGCGGAAATCGCCCTCCGGGCCTTCATATTTGCTCACTTCCACCGAGCGGGCATCGTAACACGTCTGCGCGCGCGCCACCACTTCGGGTTTTTCCATCCACAGGTCAATCATTGCCAGGCGGCCATCGCGCCCAATCACATACGCATAGCGCCCGCTGGCCGACATGCGGGTAATATGCACGGCATAGCCGCTATCCACCGTGCTGACGATTTCGTAGGTATCGCCATCAATAATTGCCACCTGACCGGCGTCGCGCAGCGTGACGATGAAGTAGTTTTGCCAATCGCGCCGGGTTTGGGGCGCGGCGGGGCGTTCGGAAACGGGTTTGAGCAATTGCCAGGAGTCTTTCATCTGTTGCAACGACATTTCCGGTGGGGCGGGCGGCTCCATTTGCAGGAACTTTGCCATGATTTCGGTTTGCGCCTGAGTCAGAATGCCTTGCTTGCCCCAATCGGGCATGCCGCGATTGGTGCCGTTGAAGATGATGGCGGCCAGTCCCATTGTGCCTTTGGGTTGGGTCTTATCGGGCGTGAGCGCCGGGCCGGTTGCGCCTTTGCGCAGCGTTCCATGACAACCCGCGCACCGCTCAAAAAAGGTTTGCCGGGCCCAGGCAAATTCTTCCTCCGTCAGAGTGACCTCGCTGACAGGCGCGGCGGATTCGGACTCGCCCGCGCCTGCTTCCGTTATGGCGGCAGTTTCTCCGCCTGGCAGTGATGCCAGGTATTTCACCAGCGCTTCCAATTCAGCGGGGTTAAACATCTGCGCCAGCGAAGCAGGCATCGTCCCTTTGGCGCAAGGGCCAGTGGGGCAGTTCGGAACGGTGAAGGCCTCTGGGGCTTGAATTGATTCGGTCAGGTACTCTTCCACTGTTTTTGCCATGCCGGTATATTCGCCGCTTTCCAGGCGCTTCTTTATCGTCTGACTTGCCTCGCTCAAATCCGGGCCAATCGTTCCCTCGCCGGGCAGGCCGGGGATTTTATGACAGGCCGCGCAGCCGCCTTTTTGCAGAGCAGAAAGCGCCAGTTCTTTGTCATATAAACCGGCGGGTTTTTCTGGCTCAGGGACAGGCTGTTCTGCCTTGGGCGTTTTGGCTGCGGCTTCGGGCCGGGCATTTCCCACCAGCAACACTCCTTCCATCCCCAATTTATCGTACCCGGAGTCATAGTACCGGATAACCACATCCTTATCGGGTACAACGAACGTGAGAGAAGTGGTTTCGCCTTTTTTCTCGACCGCGTCTGTCTGCGCCTTGCGGCCATCGGGCAGGACAAACACGATGTTATGCGTCCCCTCGCCGCCGTTGACCAGCATCACGGTAATGCGCTCGCCGGGTTTGGCAGTCAGGGCCGGGTTGACCACGCCGTTGATGGCGCCATTCACGCCGAGGAAGACGAACTTTCCCTCGCGCATGGCTGAGGTCAGGATGTACTCGGTATTGACCACCTGCTCCGCGCCCGCGCAGGCCGCCAGAACAGCGGCAAGTAACAGAAAGAGCAAACCAGTCTTAATAAAACGATTTCCTCTCATGCTTTTTCTCCTTATGGGGTTAAATGTTGGATGACCTCGCGCAGTTTGTGAAGCAGATGTTCAAGCGGCAATTCATAAGCCGCAGCCACCTCGGAGAGCGTACAAAATTTGTCCAGGTGGCAGCCTACGCAATTGGCTTTGATTTCGAGAAAAACCCACGCCGTTTGTGGATAGGTCTTTACCACCTGTGCTGTTGTCCAGCGTGCATCGAGAGCCGAATCCATATTTCCACTATACTGAAAACCCCCTAAACCTTCTTTGCGCAAGCGCAAGTAAGACAGGTCAGAGACCTGTTCGTGAACAGTCGGATAATCTTTTAGTCTGCCCTACAACCCTTCTGCGATTCTCATCACCCCATGCGGGTTGGTCAATGTCACCCGCTCGCGCCCGGTGGAAATCAATCCCTGCTTCTCCCATGCGCTCAACACCCGGCTAACGGTGTAAAGCGTGGTTCCGGCCATTTCAGCCAGATTCTGGCGGGAAAATGGCAGTTCAATAAGCACACCCTCCTCCACGCGCATCCCTGTCTGCCCGGCCAGTCGCAACAACACACGTGCAATGCGCTGTTCCACTTTTTCTGTCACGCTTTCGCGGTAGCGGCTTTGCATTTCCTGGATGTAACCGGTCATCAATTGCATCAGCCCAAAGGAAAGATGGGGACGCGCTTCCAGCAACAGCCGAAATTCTCCGCTGCGAATGGCAAGCGCAGAACTATCCTCCAGCGCCTGCGCGCAAGCCGGGTACACCGCCCCCGCCTGCACTGCGCCAATTGCGCCAAATAGATGAAATTCCCGAATGGTGCGTAAGTTCACCTGCTGACCATCAGGAGAAATCTGGCACAATTTTGCCCGCCCGCGCAGCAACACATAAAGATACTCCGCCGGGTCACCCTGCATAAAAAAGAACGCCCCCTCTTCGACAGCGCGCTCAATCCCCAGACGGGCAATCGCTTTTACATCGTCCTCGCTGGCATCACGGAAAACTGCTACACGGCGGATGACGTTTTCGAAAAGGGGGAAATCAATCATCGAATGATTACCAGCAAACTAGTGCGTCTCTGTCACCTTCGTAATACTGCGCGGAGACTCGGTATTGTATCCCTTGGCGCGCGTCAGGTGACAGGCAAACAACTGCCCTGCCACGATGGAAACCAACGGGGTGAGCCATTCTGGAACTCCGGCGGGCAGACGTATGGCCGATTGCGCCAAACGAAGCACGCGCTCGTCATCCGAAATTACCACCAGCTCGGCATTTTGCTGTTCACGCAGGCGGGTGAGCATCTCCAGCATCGAATCGAACACCCTGCCTTGCGGCGCAACTGCCAGCACGGGGAACCCCCCTGCCACCATCGCAATTGGCCCATGCTGAAAATCCGCCGAAGAGTACGGCTCGGCGATGATATAGGTCAGTTCCTTGAGTTTGAGCGCCCACTCGAACGCCGTAGCATAGTTGAAGCCGCGGCCCAGTACCACGCACTGACCCATGTAACGGTAGCGTTGCGCCATGCGTTCGATGTCGGCATCCTGCTCTAGCAGGGTTTCTATCCATTTCGGTACACGCGCCAGTTCCTGCCAGTCTTGCTCTTCGCCCCGCAGTGCTGCCGAAATCATTGCCAGCGCCATCAGCTCGGTCGTATAGGTCTTGGTAGCAGCCACAGCCTTTTCTTGCCCGGCCTGAATGTCAAACACCAGGTCGGCGGCCTGCGCCAGGGGAGAATCGGGCGCGTTGGTCACGGTCAGGGTCAGACATCCCTGGCGGCGGCCTTCTTCTAACACACTGACGATATCAGGCGATTTGCCCGACTGCGAGACCCCTACCACCAGCGCCCCCTCCAGACGCGGCGGCTGCGCGTAGTAAGTGAAAAGCGAAGGGGTTGCCAGCGCAATCGGCAGATGGTTGCGCGCTCCCCACAGGTAGTTGGCATAGCGCCCGGCGTTATCGGACGTGCCGCGCGCCGCCAGGAAGACGTAGTTCACCCCGCGCGCCCGAATGGCGGCGGCAATCTCCTCGGCCTGCCTGCGTTGGTTTTCTAGCAGACCCTTCAAACATTGCGGTTGTTCCCGAATTTCATCATGTAGTGACATAAAAGCCTCCAAGAATCAGTTATCGGTGATCAGTCATCAGTTGGTAGTCATCCGTTTATCCATTTCATCCGTTGTCCAATCCGCTTTTCCGCTTCACATCCGTTCCCCACTCCGCTTCTCCGTCTCATCCGTTCCCCAATCCGCTTCTCTGTTTCATCCGTTGTCCACTCCGCTTCTCCGTCTCATCCGTTCCCCAATCCGCTTCTCTGTTTCATCCGTTGTCCACTCCGCTTCTCCGTCTCATCCGTTCCCCAATCCGCTTCTCTGTTTCATCCGTTGTCCAATCCGTTTTTCCGCTTCACATCCGTTGCCCAATCCGCTTCTCCGTCTCATCCGTTGTCCAATCCGTTTTTCCGCTTCACATCCGTTCCCCAATCCGCTTCTCTGTTTCATCCGTTGTCCAATCCGTTTTTCTGTTTCATCCGTTGTCCACTCCGCTTACACCCCAGCGCGCATACACTGCATGGGAAAGAAATCTTCCCTTCGACGCTTCCCGCGTCACCAGTTCGCCGGCCTCTGTGCTCCCGCCAAACGGACTCATCATCTCGCGCATGGTTTGATATAGGTGAACAGCCGAAGCGCGGACGGCGTACATCGTCAGCGAAAGGAACAACGGTTTTTCGCTCAACACCGCCTGGCAGGCATCCAGCAGAATCGGCAGGGATTCGTACACTTCCCACACCTCGCCCTTTGGCCCACGCCCGAACTTGGGTGGGTCCAGGATGATTCCATCGTATTTCGCGCCGCGCCGCCCCTCGCGTTGGACAAACTTCAGCGTATCGTCCACAATCCAGCGGATGGGTTTCTCGCTCAAGCCGGAGAGTTCCTGGTTCTCGCGCGCCCACGTCACCGATTTCTTGCTCGCGTCCACGTGCGTCACAGCGGCCCCTGCTTTGGCCGCCGCTAACGTAGCAATTCCAGTATAACCGAACAGATTCAACACCTTCACAGGCCGCCTGGCCTCGCCGATAAGCTGCATGTACCAGTCCCAATGCGCCGCCGTTTCGGGAAAGACTCCCAGGTGGCGTCCTGGCGTGGTCGTCACCGAGAAACGCAGCCCCTTGTAGTCAAGTGTCCATTTCTCCGGCAATTTACGTTTCACTTCCCAATGCCCGCCGCTCTCCTCGCTGGTTGGGCGGAAGACCGCGTGCGCCTCGCGCCAGGCGGCTTGGGGCAGGCCGCGCCGCCAGATGGCCTGAGCTTCGGGGCGGACAAAGCGGTACGGGCCGAAACGCTCCAGTTTCAGCCCATCGCCGCTGTCGAGCAATTCATAATCGTTCCAGTCAGGAGAATGAAGCAGAGTAATGTGCATAGTGGGAAACAAGCGCCAAAAAGTGTCTTAAGGTGGGGCAAAAGCCTCCAAAAAACCTTACAAACCCATATTACGGTGGGAAATCAGTACTATTCGTGCTTGAAATACACCCAAATTGGTTGTAAAATAAGGGCGTAAGTGGGAGAAAGTGGGACGAAGTGGAGCGCCGGGCCGGGAGTCCGGCGTTCCACGCATTAAAGGAGATGTTAGAACGTATGTTCTTGGGCCAGTACCAGCACGCGCTTGATGATAAAGGCCGCCTCACCATTCCGGCGGCGTTTCGTGATGCGCTGGCTGATGGAGCCTTCATCTCACAGGGCTTCGACCGCAATCTAATGGTCATGACGTCCGCTTACTTCCAACAGGTCTATGAGCGCATCAATGCCATGAGCATTACCGACCCTGCCGCACGCCTCCTGCGCCGTCTCATCCTTTCCTCCGCCTATCAGGTAGAAGTGGACAAGGCCGGGCGCATCCTCGTGCCGCAAAACCTGCGCCAGTTCCTCGGCATGAACAGCGAGGCGATGGTCATTGGTCAGGGCGAATACTTCGAAATCTTCACGCCCGCCGAATGGAGCCAGCAAATGCAGACGCTTCAGGACGCCGAAGCCAACGCTCAACGATTCCAGGCGCTGGACCTGGGAGCATAGCGCAGGAGCCGCGCTGCTACATGACCGCGCCGCACCTGCCCGTACTTTATAAAGAAATTATACACGCTTTGCAGCCCAAAGCCGGGGGCCGTTACATCGACGGCACGCTGGGCGCGGGCGGGCATAGCGCGGGGCTGTTGGAAGCCAGCGCTCCAACCGGTGAAGTGCTGGCTTTCGACCTCGACCCGCAGGCCATCGAACTTGCCCGCGCGCGGCTCGCCTCTTTTGGCGAGCGCGTCCACATTATCCAGGCCTCCTATGTCAAGATGGCGGAAGGTGTTGCCCGCCTGGGTTGGGATGCGGTGGATGGCATTGTGCTGGATTTGGGAGTTTCCTCCATGCAATTGGATACCGCCGAACGGGGATTCTCCTTTCTCCAGGATGCTCCGCTCGACATGCGCTTCTCCCCGAACGCCTCGCTGTCTGCCGCCGACCTGGTGAATTCCCTCCCCGAAAGCGAGCTGGCCGACATCCTGTTCCGCTATGGCGAAGAACGCCAGTCCCGCCGCATTGCCCGCGTCATCGGGCAGAATCGGCCCATCACAACTACCCGCCAACTGGCCGACCTGATATTGAAGACGATTGGCAAAAAGGAGCGCATTCACCCGGCCACGCGCGCCTTCCAGGCCCTGCGAATTGCCGTCAATGGCGAGTTGGACGCCGTCGAAAGCGTTTTACCGATTGCAATCGGCCTGCTTCGCCCGGGCGGAAGGCTGGCGGTCATCTCCTTCCATTCGCTGGAGGACCGAATTGTCAAAGAAACCTTCCGTCGCGAAAGCACCGATTGTCTTTGCCCGCCGCGTCAGCCGGTTTGTACATGCGGACACCGGGCCAGCATCCAGCCAGTTGCGCGCAAGCCCATCGAGGCAAGTGAAGTAGAAATCCAGGAAAATTCTCGCGCGCGCAGCGCAAAATTAAGAGTTGTCGAAAAACTATGACCATTCTCAGCAGGTTAATGAACCCCTCCGCGCGTCCTGTCAAGGCTGTTCGCAAAAAGGCCGAAAAAGCCGATACCCCCTACCAGGCCATTGCCGAATTGGCTGGAACGTTGCGCCATCACCAGGAAATGCCCATTCGCTTCCAGCGCGAATGGCTGGCGGTCTTCCTGGTAGGGGTAATGTTGTTGGGTCTGGTAGCGGGTTTATACCTGAACGTGAGCGCGCGCGCCGCCATCACCGGACGCGAAATTCAAAGCCTGGAGGCCGAAATCGCTGTCAATAAACGTGACAATGCCGATTTGCAGACCCAGATTGCGACCCTGCTCTCGAACCAATCGCTTGCCCAGCGCGCCCAAGCGCTTGGTTTTGAACCAGTCAAGCGCGAAGATGTCGAATACATTGTCGTGCCGGGATACTTCCCCCCGCAGGGCATTCATTTGGTTCAGCCTGTTGCCGATGCTGACCTTTTGGCAAAAAAGCCTGAATATACAGAGTCGCTTTTTGAGTGGCTTGGCCGTCAGATGGAAGCCGCGTCCAGGCCGCTCAAATAACTTAACCGATGAAACGCCAATATCAGGTACGTTCCCTCTCGCTTGCCATTCTCTTTGCCGTGCTGGCTGCCCTGGTTGTCTTGCAAATGGTCCGCATCCAGGCCAGCCCGGAGGCTGCAATGTTCTTGCAGCAAGCCGACCGGTACGCGGGGAAGTATGTTACTCTGTTTCCAGAGCGGGGGCGCATTTTTGACCGGGATGGTTTCTTGTTAGCGGGCAATAAGAGCGTCTATGAAATTGGCGTCAGCCTGGCCGAAGTCAAAAACCCGCGCACCATTGCCCTGACTCTTAACACGGTCCTGGGGTTGAATTATGAAAAAGTCTATAACGACCTGCTCAACCCGCCATCGGGAATTGTTTATCTCGTCGTGACTGATTTTGTCAGTTCTGAAAAAGCCCATGATCTGATGGAGATGAAAAGCCGCCTGGCCGAAGAATATCAAAGCGCAAGCGACCCCAGTCTGGCCGGGTTACACTTCAAGGCGCACCTGATGCGCTCTTACCCTGAAAAAACCCTCGCATCCAATGTTTTGGGATTTGTCACGCTCGAAAATCGCGGTTACTTTGGCGTAGAAGAGAAATACAACAACTTACTGGCGGGCGTTCCCACCACGGTTTGGGTTCCTGAAGACCCCAATCGGGCTGCCGAACTCCCTGCCACGCCGCGCGGAGCCGACTTGATTCTAACCATCGACCGCGAAATTCAGGCGATGGTTGAAGAGCAACTGCGCGAGAGCCTGGTCGACACCGGCGCTGATTCGGGGACCATTATCGTGATGGACCCGCGCACCGGCGAAATTCTGGCGATGGCTTCTACCCCACAAATGGATTTAAATAACTTCTCGCAATACAGCGAGACGTATAAAAATGCCAGTGAATTCAACCGCGCTGTTTCGATGCAGTATGAACCAGGGTCAGTTTTCAAGGTGCTTACCCTCGCAGCCGCCCTCGATTCAGGCGCAATTTCGACCAATTTCTCCTATCTAGATGTAGGTTTTTATGAAATCGGTGGCGCCTATGTCTACAACTGGGACAAAGGCGCGTGGGGGCCGCAGGATTTGCTCGGTTGCATGCGTCACTCCCTCAATATCTGCATGACGCGCCTGGCCGACCAGATGGGCCCAGATATGTTCTATACCTACATGCGCCGCTTTGGCGTGGGACATCCCACCGGCATTGACCTGGCAAACGAAGCCAAAGGCCGTCTGAAAGTTCCTGGTGACGCGGATTGGTATAAGGTTGATTTAGGAACCAATTCGTTTGGTCAGGGCGTGGCGATGACGCCTATTCAGATGATGGCAGCAGCCTCAGCGCTGGCCAATGAGGGCCGTATGGTATATCCTCACGTTCTCTATGGCATGGTCAGTAACGGCCACCAATACAACACGCCGGTCCAGACTCTTGGCACGCCCATCTCGCCGCAAACGGCTCGTACCGTCAGCGAAATCCTGGCCACGTCCATGGAGCAGGCCAAGATGGCATCCGTGGTCGAAGGATACCGCATTGCCGGTAAGACCGGAACTGCCCAAATCCCCGGCCCGGATGGATATTACTTACCCAACGAGATTAACGCATCGTTTATAGGCTGGGGACCGGTGGATGCTCCGCGCTTCATGGTGTATGTCTGGTTTGAAAAACCCGATTCCGCCGACTGGGCATCTTACATTGCCGCGCCGGTCTTTCGTGAAGTGGTTGAAAAACTGGTCGTCCTGATGGGAATTCCGCCGGATGACGTGCGTCTCCGGCTCGTTGGACAATAAAATCGTATGCTGACTCTCGCCGATGCGCTCGAAGCTCTCACTCGCTCCCGCCCCGTCATGAAAGATGTTTTCATCACCGAGGCGGCGATTGATTCGCGCCAGGTTATACCCGGCGGATTGTTCGTTGCTTTGCAGGGTGAACGGGTAGACGGCCATCATTTCGTCGCCCAGGTTTTTAAGCGCGGCGCGCTCGCCGCGCTCATAGAGCATGAAGTGGAAGGGAACTTCACCACCCTGGACTTGAGAAACGGCTTACCCGCGCTCGATTTTGCTGCTCTCCAGCCGCCGGTTTGTCTGCTGGTCCCCAACACATTGACGGCTCTCCAGCAAATGGCCGCGTACTGGCGGCGCAAACTGAACCTTCGGGTGATTGGCGTTACTGGAAGCATCGGCAAATCTACGACCAAGGAAGCCATTGCTCAGGTCTTGAGCCAGCGCTATAAAACACTCAAAAGCATTGCGAACCTGAACAATGAAATTGGATTGCCCCTCAACGTGCTCAGGCTGACTCCCGGCCACCAGGTAGCCATTTTGGAGATGGGATTTTACGTCCCTGGCGAGATTGCGCAATTATGCCACATTGCCTTGCCTCAGGTCGGCGTGATTACCAACATCGGCACGGTTCATGCTGAACGCGCCGGGTCGCAAGAAGTGATTGCGCAGGGCAAAGGAGAACTGGTTGAGGCCCTGCCGCCCGCCCCGGAAGGGGTCGCCATTCTGAATTACGATGACCTGTACGTGCGCTCGATGAAGGAGCGCACAAAAGCCCGTGTCTTCTACTATGGGCTCAACCCGGAAGCGCATCTGTGGGCTGACGAAGTGGAAGGAATGGGGCTGGAGGGGATTCGTTTTCGGTTGCACTACAAAAAAGAGTCCATTTACTTGCGCGTCCCGATGATTGGCCGCCATTCTGTCGAGACCGCTCTGCGCGCTGCCGCTGTTGGCCTGGTCGAAAACCTGACCTGGGATGAAATCATTCACGGGTTGCAAGAAAGCCAGGCCCAGTTGCGTCTTTCCGCGGTGCGAACCACGAGCGGCGCCCTCATCATTGATGACACTTACAACGCCGCGCCAGAATCGACCCTGGCCGCGCTCAACCTGCTGGAAGAAATGCCTGGCCGCAAAGTTGCCGTGCTGGGCGATATGCTCGAACTCGGCCAGTACGAACAAGAAGGCCACCAGAAAGTCGGCATGCGCGCCGCGCAAGTGGCCGATGTTCTGGTAACATTAGGACTTCGCGCCCACATCATTGCAGAATCTGCCCGCAAAGCCGGGATGAAAAAAAACGCCGTCTTTGAATATGAAGACATTGCGTCGGTGATTGCCTGGCTTACCGAGAATCTCAACTCCAACGATGCCGTGCTCATCAAAGGCTCGCATGGCTTGCGGATGGACCGTATCGTGGCCGCGCTGGAGGCTTCCTGATGAAAGATACCACCCTCGCCGCCGCCCTGGCCGGTTTCAGTTTTATGCTGACGGTCATCTGGGGGCCGCCCTTGTTGCGGATTTTGCGCCATTTCAAAATTGGCAAAATCATCCGCGTTGAAGAACCAACCAGACACCTGGTCAAAATGGGCACGCCCACCATGGGCGGCATTATGGTGATTGCTTCTGTTTTGTTGCTCACCGTTCTGCTCAATGCGGCTGCCTTAATTGGTTTCAAATTATCGGGGCGGTCGGTTTTTGTGCCGCTGGCGACCATGATTGCTTTTGGCATTTTAGGCGCGGTGGATGACTGGGAGGGCATTCGCGGCAAACGTAAGGGTGACGGCATGACCATTCGCGTCAAATTTATCAGCCAGTGGGTTCTGGCTCTGGTGATTGCCTGGTCGCTCAAATACTTGCTCGATGTTCCGGGCATGTTTATTCCTGGAGTTCCGGGCGAAGTCAAACTCGACTGGTGGTATGTCCCAATTGCCGCCTTTGTAATTGTCTCAATGTCGAATGCCATCAACTTCACCGATGGCCTGGATGGATTGGCCGGTCTAATTTCTGCCACCATCTTTGCTGCCTACGGAATCATTGCGCTCATGCAGGGGCAGTCCTTCCTGGCAAAATTTTCTTTCACAATGGTTGGCGCCCTTTTTGGCTTCTTGTGGTTCAATGTTCACCCGGCACAGTTAATTATGGGTGATACCGGGGCGCTGGCATTTGGCGCAACCATTGCGGTCGTCGCGCTGATGACCGGCCAGTGGGTTATCCTGCCGCTGATTGCCATTATTCCGGTTGCTGAGGCCATGAGCGTTACTATTCAGATATTCTACTTTCGGGCGACCAAAGGCCGCCGTTTCTTCAAAATGGCGCCCATCCATTTACACTTCGAATTGCTTGGTTGGAGCGAAACCCAAATCGTCCAGCGTTTCTGGCTGATTGGTCTGCTGGCCGCCCTGATTGGTGTTGGCCTGGCGATGGTGTAAGTAGCGCAAACGAGCGCTCCAAAAGGAACTATGAGCATCCACTGGCGAAACAAACGCGTAGTTATCCTCGGCGCAGCCCGGCAAGGGTTGGCGCTGGCGCGTTATCTTTCCCGGCACGGGGCGCAGGTCACATTAAACGACCGCCGTTCGTCTGACCAATTGCAGGAAGAAATCGACCAGCTTAAATCAGTCAGCGTGGAATGGGTGACCGGTGGACATCCGCTCTCGCTCCTGCAACCGCGCCCCGATTTGCTCTGCATCTCTGGCGGGGTCCCGTTAACCAACCCGCTGGTGCAGGCCGCCGTTGCGGACGGAGTTCCCCTCTCGAACGATACTCAAATTTTTATGGAAGCCGCTCCGTGCCAAACGCTTGGCATTACCGGCTCGGCGGGCAAAACCACCACCACCACTCTGGTTGGGCGCATCGCCCAATCGAGCCGGGCCGGAAACTATGGACGCATCTGGATTGGCGGTAACATCGGTGACCCGCTCATCAACTATGTTGATGAAATGGGGCCCTCTGACCTGGCCATTTTAGAGATTTCCTCTTTTCAACTGGAACAGATGACCCGTTCACCAGGGATTGCGGCCATCCTCAATATCACACCCAATCACCTCGACCGGCACGGCACGATGGAAGCCTACATGGCTGCCAAAGCCCGCTTGCTAGACTTCCAGTCGCCCGGCGATGTCTCCATCCTGGGGCGTGACGACCCCGGCGCATGGAGTCTGACCGGGAAGGTCAAAGGGCGGCTGTTTTCCTTTGGGTTCAGCCCCTTGCCCTCCGGTCAGGACGGGGCTTATCTCGAAAACGAAAAATTCTACCTGCGCGAGTCGGGGCGCGTTACCCGCCTGCCGGTTGAAAATCATATCGAACTGCGCGGCGAACACAACCGCCTGAACGTACTGGCCGCTTGCGCCATTGCTCACGTTGCCGGTTTTTCGCCCCAGGATATGGAAACCGGGGTCACCGGCTTCAAAGGCGTGCCGCACCGCCTGGAATTTGTACGTACCTGGCGTGGCGCGCATTGGTATAACGATTCTATTGCCACTGCCCCCGAGCGCGCCATTGCCGCCATCAAATCATTTGGCGGGCCGCTCATCCTTCTGCTTGGCGGACGCGATAAAGACCTGCCCTGGGAAGACCTGGGCAGACTGGTGCGCCAGCGGGTTGACCATGTTGTGCTGTTTGGCGAAGCCGCCGAAAAAATTCAGGCCGCCATTGGGCAGCGCATCCCCGGCTCGAAGCCTTATAGTCTGACGCGCGTGGCCACCTGCCGCGAGGCCGTGTTGGCGGCCTCGCGCCTGGCCCAACCGGGGTTTATCGTCCTGTTCTCGCCTGGTGGTACGAGTTACGACGAATTCAAAGATTTTGAGGAACGCGGAGAAAGGTTTAAAGAATGGGTACGCGAATTTTCCGAGACACTGCGGTAAACGTCGAGCCATCTCACCCGTCTCCTGCGCCGTTGGTGCGCAAACTGGGCGGCTCAATAGATTTACCGCTCTTGCTGGTGATGATTGCCATCCTGGTTTTTGGCTTGTTAATGGTATTTTCTGCCTCTTGGGATTTCTCGCTCGCTGTTTACGGCGAGCCGATGCGCATGTTCAATCGCCAGGTGCTGTGGCTGGCTCTGGGTTTAGTGATTGCCTATATCCTTTCGCGCATCGATTACCATAACTGGCGTACCCTGGCCGTTCCGCTCATGCTGGGAACGATAGGTTTGCTGGCCGCGGTCTTGTTCGTCAATGAAATTCGTCTGGGCGCAGTGCGTACTTTGCTGGGTGGCTCCATCCAACCCTCCGAGCTTGCCAAGGTAGTCACCATCATCTACCTGGCAGTCTGGATGCACTCCAAGCGGGAGCAGATGCACGATATCCAGTGGGGACTCATCCCCCTGGCAGTCATCCTGGGTACAGTTGGCGGTCTCATCTACATTCAGCCAGACCTTTCTGCGACTGCGACCGTTTTTGTGTTGGGTGGACTCTTGTTTTTCATCGCAGGCGGCGATTTACGTCAGATTGCCTTCCTGCTCATTATGGCAATTATTACTGGCCTGCTCGTCGTGCAGGTCAGTACCACTGGCCAGGAGCGCGTTGGGGCCTATCTTGAAGGTCTTAAAGACCCTACGCAGGCCTCTTATCATGTGCGCCGCTCTTTCGAGGCAATTGTCAAAGGAGGCTGGTTTGGAGTGGGCATTGGGCGCGCCAACACCAAATTGACCGGCCTGCCCGTGCCGCCCACCGACAGCATTTTTGCGGTGATTGCCGAGGAGTTGGGTCTGTTTGGCGCAACTGGCACGGTCTTGTTGTATGTCCTTCTGGTATGGCGCGGTTTGCGCATCGCGGAAAAGTCTCCCGATATGCTGGGCAGTTTGCTGGCAGCGGGGCTGACGTTTTGGTTGGCGCTTGAAGCCGCCATCAATATGCTGGTGATGGTGGGCCTGGTACCATTTGCAGGCAATGCCCTGCCCTTCATCAGCGCAGGCGGCTCGAATATGGTGGCATCTCTGGCAGCCATTGGCATCCTGATGAATGTCTCCCGACAGGCAGAATCGGGTTCGGAACGCGAAGAATGGAGAAGTTTTGGTGCGACTATTGATTTGCGCAGGCGGAACCGGCGGCGGAGTATATCCCGCATTGGCCGTGCATGAGGCGCTTATCTCCATTCACCCACTGGCGGAAGTCCTGTGGGTGGGCGGTGAAGGCGGCATGGAAGCCAGGCTCGTGGAGCGGGCCGGTATTCCGTTTAAGGCCATTCCTGCGGCTGGTTTGCATGGCGTTGGCCTGAACCGACTGCCTGGCAACCTTGCGGCCATCCTGCGTGGCATTCGAGCCGCGGAAGCTATTCTGGCCGATTTCAAGCCCGATGTCCTGTTCTTCACCGGCGGTTATGTTGCCGCCCCAATGGCATTCGCTGGAGCAGGTATCCCTTCCCTGCTTTTTGTTCCCGATGTCGAGCCAGGTCTGGCCCTTAAGACGCTCTCTTACTTTGCAAAGCGTATTACGGTCTCAACCGAGGAATCAAGGCAATTTTTCCAAAAAAAGACCAATGTGCATGTCACAGGGTATCCTGTCCGGCCTGAACTGGCGCACTGGCGCAAGGCGATTGGCCGCCAGCGGCTGGGAATTATTGGAGAAAAACCAGTCTTGTTGGCCGTTGGAGGCAGCAAGGGAGCGCATTCCATCAATATGGCAATTCTGGCGCATCTCGAACTCCTGCTCGAACAGGTCGAAATCATCCATCTGACCGGCGAACTTGACTGGCCGATGGTCGAATCGGCGCGCGAGAAATTATCTGCTGAACAGGCAAGGAATTATCATGCCTATCCCTATCTTCATGATGACATGGGCGCGGCGCTTTCTGCCGCAGACCTGGCCGTCTCGCGCGCTGGGGCCTCTGTCTTGGGCGAATTCCCATTCTTTGGCCTGCCGGTCATACTGGTTCCTTATCCTTATGCCTGGCGTTATCAGAAAGTCAATGCCGAAATGCTCACCCGCCGGGGCGCGGCTTTGATGATTGAAGATGCCAAACTTAAAAGCGGCCTGGCCTTGACGATTGAAAAACTGCTCGAAACCCCTGAAAAACTAGATGCGATGCGCGCCGCAATGACTTCTCTGCGCGTTCCTGATGCGGCCACCAGCATCGCCCGTCATCTGCTGGAACTCGCGGGAGAGCAACATGGTTAGCCTGATTTTCTTTTTTTGGATGCTGGTCATCCTGTTTGGTCTGATAGGAATTTTCCGCGGATGGGCCAAAGAATTACTGGTGTCATTCAGCGTCATTCTTTCGCTGGCCTTCAACCTGTTGCTGCGCCTTTATATCCCCGGCATGAATACCCTGGAGGCCAACAATCTGACGTTGTTCTGGATTCGAGTCATCATCTTGAGCGTACTGGTCTTTTTTGGCTACCAGACGGTTTCCTTGCCGCGCTTTGCCGCCAAAGCGGCGCGCGAGAAGTTGCAAGATAGCCTGCTGGGCTTCATCCTGGGCGCGTTCAACGGTTATCTGATTATCGGCGCCATCTGGTTTTACATGGCCGAGGCCGGATACCCATTTGCTCCATACATCACCCGTCCAGACCAGGCATCGGAGTTGGGCAAGGCTGCCGAAGCGTTAATCCCGTGGCTCTCGCCGAACTTGCTCGGCGTGCCATGGATTTACTTTGCCGTCATGATATCTTTTATTTTCGTTCTGGTGGTGTTTATCTAATGGCGCACATCCACTTAATTGGGATTGGAGGCAGCGGACTCTCCGCCATTGCCCGGCTCCTGCTCGAACAGGGACACACGGTGACCGGCTCTGACCGGATTCTCTCTCCGCTGGCGCTCGAATTACGCAAAATGGGCGCATTCATTACTGAAGGACATGCCGCCCTGAACATTACCGGCGCCGATTACGTCGTGCGCTCCTCTGCCATTCCCGATGATAACCCCGAAGTGCTGGCGGCGCTTGCGGCCGGGATTCCGGTTTACAAACGCGCCGACTTCCTCGGCCAACTGATGATAAACAAATTGGGCATCGCCGTTGCAGGCGCGCATGGCAAAACCACCACCACTGGTATGATTTCCTGGGCCTTATACGCCCTTGGGGTCGACCCATCTTTTATTGTAGGCGGCGTGTTGCAAAACCTGGGTGTCAATGCTCGCGCCGGGCACGGCGAGACATTCGTGATTGAAGCGGACGAATACGACCGCATGTTCCTCGGTCTGAAACCACGCTATGCCATTGTGACCAATGTTGAGCATGACCATCCTGACTGCTTCCCAACCCCTGCCGATTTTCGGGCAGCCTTCGTTGAATTCATGCGCCTGGTGCCCCCAGATGGTGCGCTGGTGGCCTGTGGCGAGGATATGGGCGCCAGTGAACTGATGGCCGAGGCGCGCCGTCTGCAAAAGCGTGTCGTTGGCTACCGCATTGCCGAAAACCAGCGTACCGAGGCTGGAGAATGGGTTCTGGCCCAAAATGTGATGGCAAACAACCTGGGCGGTTTCACGTTCAATGCCCTGATTCGGCTTTCGGGAGGAGCCAATTATGTTTCGGGCGTGCAGCTGCGCGTGCCAGGATTGCATAATGTGCGCAATGCGCTTGCTGCATTGGCCGTCATGGGCTTGCTGGGGCTTGATGTAAAAGCCGCCGCCAGGGCGTTGGGTGAGTTCAAAGGCACAGGCCGCCGCTTTGAAATCAAAGGCGAGGCCAATGGCGTCATTGTTATTGACGACTATGCTCATCACCCGACCGAAATCCGCGCTACGTTAGATGCGGCCCGCGCTCGTTACCCATCGCGGCGTATCATTGTGGTCTGGCAGCCACACACTTACTCGCGTACCCGAACGCTGTTCGATGAATTTGTCGTTTCTTTCGCAGAAGCAGATGATGTAATCGTCAGCGAAATTTACCCCGCGCGTGAAGCACCACAAGATTTTTCAGCCCGGCAAGTGGTACAGGCCATGTATCATCGCTCGGCGCGCTTTATTCCAACCCTGACTGAAATCTGCAATCATCTCCTTTCTCATCTCAAACCTGGCGATGTCTTAATCGTGTTGTCTGCCGGGGATGCCGACTGGGTCAGCGCGGAGGTGTTGACCCACCTTAAGAAAGCGAGGTACGAAATGGCTGAAAAGAAAAAAGTGTATCAGGCGGAAACGATGGCTTTACCGCCGCTCAAGATGGTGCTGGGCGAATTGCCTGAACCCGACCCTGGCGAGGGATATCGTCCTTTCCGGGCGATGGGTTTCAAAAAAGATGAAGAAGCGCGTGGCGTGGTTAAAAAACTGATTGGGCGCATCAAGGATAAAGAATAGGGGATGGTTCAATCTGTCGCGCTGTCCGATTTATACGCCATGATGGGCAATCAGGTGCAGGAGAACGTCCTCCTCGCGCCCTATACCTCCGCGCGAATTGGCGGCCCGGCTGATGTCCTGGTGGAGGTTCGCAATGCGGATGAACTGGCGCGCGCGGTTCGGGTTTGTTGGAATCATGGCCTGCGCTATCACCTGCTTGGGGCTGGCTCGAACCTGCTGGTGAGTGACAGAGGCGTTCGGGGCGTGGTTATCTTGAATCGGGCCAGGGCGGTGGAATTTGTCGAAGGCGCAGAAAAACACGTTTGGGCCGAATCGGGCGCTATTTTTTCCAATGTGGCGCGCCGCGCTGCTGCGCAAGGTTATTCTGGTTTGGAATGGGCGGCGACTGTACCAGGCACCGTAGGCGGGGCGGTCTATGGCAATGCGGGAGCCTTTGGCGGTGATGTGGCTCATGACCTGCTGGTTGTTGAGATGCTGACCGCTGCCGGACGTGAGTGGTGGCCGCCCCAGCGCATGGAATATGGCTATCGAACCAGTGTATTGAAGCGCGGTCAGGTGCGAGCCGCCATTCTTTCGGCAAAATTTAATTTAAAATATGGGGCCGCCGCAGAGATACAGGCTAGAATTGAAGAATTTAACCGGCGTCGCAAAACCACTCAACCGCCGGGCGCCAGCATGGGTTCGATGTTCAAAAACCCGCCTGGCGATTTCGCAGGGCGTCTGATTGAGGCTGCCGGTCTGAAAGGAAAGCGCATCGGCAATGCAGAAATCAGCCCGGTTCATGCTAATTTCTTTGTGAACCATGGCGAAACCCGCGCCGCAGACATCAAAGCTCTCATTGACCTGGCACATGAAACTGTTTTGGAGAAGTTCGGCGTGAAGTTGGAATTAGAAGTAGAAATCATTGGAGAATGGTGAGTCGTGATGCGTCATGCTACCTCCACTAAACGCACCATCGCTGTCCTCTTCGGCGGACGCTCTGGCGAACATGAGGTTTCTCTCATGTCTGCCCGCTCGGTGCTGTCGGTGTTAGACCGCGCCCGCTTTGATATTATTGAAGTTGGCATTACCCATCAGGGTGCGTGGTTGACTGGTGAACATGCGCTTGCCGCTTTTGAGAAAGGCAATCTTTCCACATTGCGTTCTGTTACGCTGCATCCTGACCCTGCGAGGCCTGGTTTGTATGTTATTCGTAACGTAGGCGAGCATGAAACTCTGGAAAAATTGGCCGATGTAGATGTCTATTTCCCCATCTTGCATGGTTCGTATGGCGAAGATGGCGCTCTTCAGGGCTTGCTCGAAATGGCCGATGTCGCCTACGTCGGCGCGGGCGTGGTTGGCTCCTCGGTCGGCATGGACAAAGGCGTCTTTAAAGAAGTGATGCGTGCGCAGGGCATTCCAGTCGTAGATTCAATTGTGGTCCTGCGCTCTGAAATCGAAAGTGATATGCAATCTGTTATTCGGCGCGCGGAGGCGGTGAGCGACTACCCGCTCTTTGTCAAACCTGCCAACCTGGGTTCTTCGGTGGGCGTCACCAAATGTCGCACCCGCTCGGACCTGGCCGAGGGATTGATGGAGGCCGCCCAATATGACCGGCGCGTTCTCATTGAACACGGCGTGCCAGAGGCCCGCGAAATTGAAATCTCTGTGTTGGGCAATGATGACCCACAGGCTTCTGTAGCGGGCGAAATCATCTCCGGCGCCGATTTCTACTCGTATGACGCCAAATACCTGTTGGGTACCTCCATGCCTGTCATCCCTGCCATGCTGACCGAATCTCAGGCGGCGCAGGTGCGGGAATATGCCATCCGCGCCTTTAAAGCCATTGATGCCTGCGGCATGGCGCGTGTTGATTTCTTCATTAGTCAGACTGGCCAGGTGTTCCTGAATGAACTCAACACCATCCCAGGTTTCACCAAAATCAGCATGTATCCCAAACTGTGGCAGGCCAGCGGTCTTTCTTATTCCGACCTGGTCAACCGACTCATCGAACTGGCGCTGGAACGCAAAATTGAACGCGACCGCACCGTGCGCATTTATCGGAGGCCGGCATGAGTCCTGACCGACTAACCCTGACGCGCTCTGAAGCTTTGCGCCGCCGCAAGGAAGAAGAGCAAAAGATGCGGGAAAAACTGACGCAGAAGCGCGTCAGCACGCCCAGGCCCATTGCCCAAACCAATCCACTGACTGGCTCGCGCGTAGAACAGGCTGCAACCCGCGTCTCGCCCTCTGTTTCAAGGAATCGCTTCCGTGCCCGTTACGATGTGGCCGTGATGCCGGTGCGAAGTCAGGCGCGCGCTGCAATGGCGGCGCGGCGGCAAGCCCCCTCGATAACGCTGCCTCGCATTACCTTCGGCCCGCGCTGGTTCTCGATGTTGCTGGTGATTGCCTGTCTTGCAAGTCTGTATTTTTATGTCACCGACCCTTACTTCCTTGCCCAAGAAGCCGTTATTTATGGCAACCAGCGGGTGACGGCGCAGGATATTAATTCCGTTTTAGGAATAGCGAACCAGCCTGCCGCGCTCCTCAATCCGGCTCAAATCGAATACAATATCCTGGCTTCATTCCCCGAAATTTACGGCGCGTATGTACAGGTCGAACTGCCTGCCAAAGTGACTATTACAGTGGCTGAACGCCAACCGGTTGCTGCCTGGGCGCAGGATGGCCAGGTTGTTTGGGTAGATGCGCATGGATACGCCTTCCCGCCACGCGGCGTAGTGGATGGGCTGGTCACCGTTACGGCGGCAGGCAGCCCACCCCCGCCCGATACTTTCGACCCGGCGCAGACGATTGGGGCGCGGCCTTTTCTAACGCCGGAACTCTCCGCGGCCATCGCCACTCTTGCGCCTCAAGTGCCTGAGGGTGCGGCGCTGGTTTATGACCCGCGCTATGGCCTGGGCTGGTCGGACCCGCGCGGTTGGCAAGCCTATTTTGGCAAAAAAAATAGCGACATTACCACCAAATTGGCAGTTTATCAGTCGCTGGTTGAGGACCTGGCGGCGCGCGGCGTCCAGCCAACGCTCATCAGCGTGGAATATCCAAACTCCCCGTTTTATCGGGTGAGCCAGAGCGATTAAGTTATGGATAATATTGTCGTCGGAATCGATGTTGGAACCACAAAAATTTGCACGCTCGTGGCGCGCGTGGAGGCCGATGACCGCCTGCGCATTATGGGGGTCGGCGTCGAGCCGTCGGAGGGCATCCGCAAGGGCGTGATTGTGGATTTGACCGCCGCCTCGCAGTCGATTGCCCGTTCGGTGGCGCAGGCTGAGCAGACTTCGGGGCTGAAAATCGATTCGGCCCTGGTCAGTCTGGCTGGGGCGCACGTCTCCTCGGTCAACAGCCGGGGCGTGGTGGCTGTCACTGGCCATAATGTCGATGAGATGGATGTCGAGCGCGCCATGGATGCCGCTCGCAGCGTGGCAATTCCCTCCAGCCGTGAAATTATCCACGTTATCCAGCGTGGATTCAGCCTGGACGGTGAAGACGGCATCCACCAGCCGATTGGGATGCACGGCTATCGCCTGGAGGTAGAAGCGCATGTCATTACGGCCGCCTCGGCCACCGTGGAGAACATTCGCCAGGCAGTGGCCGCTGCCGGAGTTGAGACGGTGCAATTCGTCCTCAATCCGCTGGCCTCCGCCGAAGTGGTGCTTTCGGAAAGTGAGCGCAACATGGGCGCGATTGTCTGCGATATTGGCGGCGGCACCACCGACATGGCAATTTACGTCAATGGCGATGTCTGGCACACGATGGTGCTGGCAGTGGGCGGCAACCACATTACCCAGGATATTGCGCATGGCCTGCGTTTACCGTTGCCGCAAGCCGAAGAAATCAAAAAGACATTTGGCTTTGCGCTTCAATCCGAAGTGGGCCTGGAGGAGACCTTCACCCTCCAGCCATTTGGCGAAACTCAGCCAGTCAAGATGAGCCGCCGCGACCTGGCGCACATTATCGAGGCTCGCGTGGCTGAAATGTTTGACCTGACTCTTCAGGAAATTAAACGTTCGGGCTATGATAGCCTGCTGCCTGCTGGCATGGTTCTGACCGGCGGCACCAGTCTGCTGCCGGGCATCCGCCAGCTGGCGATGAAGGTGTTGGGAATGCCGGTGCGCACCGCCCAACCCGAAAAATTGCTGGGTCTGGCCGACAAACTCAACTCACCCGCATATTCGACCAGCGTTGGCCTGCTTACCTGGGCCGCCGCTTTACAGGCTCTGCCTCTCTCTGATTATTCGCGGAAGGGGCGTGGAGGGCAGAAAGGAACCAGGCAAAATTGGAATACCCTGACGAACCTGCTCAAGCGTCTGCTTCCGTAACAAAATCCAGGGTCTCTGACTTTGGAGCCAGTATTTTATTCACCGGTATCATTTTCAGGAGGAGTAACCATGGAACCCAATAAAAATGCTGAAACCTTTGCCCGCATTAAAGTGGTTGGGGTGGGCGGCGGCGGCACCAATGCCGTCAACCGCATGATTCAGGAGGGCATTCAGGGCGTCGATTTCGTCGCCGTCAACACCGACGCCCAGGCGCTCCTCCTGTCCAAAGCCCCCACCAAAGTCCAAATTGGCGACAAATTAACGCGTGGCCTGGGCGCGGGCGGTAATCCCGAAATTGGCCGCAAGTCGGCGGAGGAAACCGCCGATGACCTGTATTCCGTGTTAAAAGGCTCGGATATGGTCTTCGTGACCGCTGGGCTGGGCGGCGGTACGGGCACAGGCGCGGCCCCGATTGTGGCGCAAATTGCCAAGGAATGCGGTGCGTTGACAATTGGCGTGGTCACCCGCCCGTTTACCTTCGAGGGCGCCAAACGGATGCAATCTGCCGAGGCGGGCATGGACCAGCTGAAAGACCATGCCGATACACTGATTGTCATCCCTAACGACCGCCTGTTGCAAATTGTGGACAAAAAAGCCAGCCTGCAAGATGCCTTCCGCATGGCTGATGACGTGCTGCGCCAGGGCATTCAGGGCATTTCGGAACTGATTACTGTTCCCGGTCTCATCAACCTGGATTTTGCCGATGTGAAGGCGATTATGTCCGAAGGCGGCGCGGCGCTGATGGCGGTCGGCCATGCGGCGGGCGAAGACCGCGCCCGCCTGGCCGCGGAACAGGCGATTTCCAGTCAGTTGCTTGATATTACAATCGATGGCGCGCGCGGCGTGCTGTTCAACCTCACCGGCGGCCCGAACATGACCCTGTTCGAGGTCAATCAGGCGGCGGCCATCATCCGCGAGACAGCGCACCCCGATGTGAACATGATTTTCGGCGCGGTCATCGACCCGAACATGGGCGACGAGATTCGCATCACTGTCATTGCCACCGGCTTCGAGCGCGCTGGCATTCCGCGCCGCATCATCGAGCGGCCTGCTCCCATCTCGCGGGTCGAATCGCGTTTGGAGCATCGCGCTGAGCCCCAGCGTTCGGTTATCCCACCGGCAATTTCGGTTGAGCGGCCGGTTGAATCTGTCAGCGTGAATACTGCCCCGGTCACGCCACCTCCGCCTGCGGTTAAACAGCCCGACTTCAAGCCGCAGACCTCCTTCCAGGAAGACCTGGATATTCCCACATTCTTGAGAAATCGCCGCTAACTTGAACCGGTGAGGCGGCCAAAGTTGGGACGGCAGCGCTACTGCCGTCCCAACGCCATTCCTGGTGAATGCCATGCCCCGAAAACCATCCTCCATCATTACGCCCGATGAAATTTTGACCTCCGAGTTCAAATATATTGCGAATACGGCTTTTCAGGCCAACGAAGACCGGGCGCGCGCCACTTCGTTTTACCTGGTGACTTTTGGCAGTTTCATTGCTGCGCTGGTTTCGGCGCAGTTGGACCTGGGGCCGGGACAGGCATCCTGGTTGGACTGGGGTTTTTCGGGCTTGTTTGTGGCGCTGGCCCTGATGGGCTTGGTGACTGTTCTGGAACTGGCGCGCTTGCGCTCTGCCTGGTTTGAGAGCGTGAAGGCCATGAACGCCATTAAGGAATATTATATTGCGCGACATCCCGACCTGGCAGAGGCCATTCAATGGCGCAGTCAAGCAGATGTCCTGCCCAGGCGGTTGAAACTGACCAGTGTCGGTTTTCTGATGGCGTTGCAAGTCGCGTTTTTAGGGGGCGCGGCGCTGGGGGTGGGGGTGTTTTTTTTGGTTAAGGCGATTTCGGGCACGGTCTGGTTTCTGCCAGGAATCGTTTCGGGGGGCGCTTATTTTCTGGCCCTGCTAGAGGGGTACCGGCTGACGCTGAAGTAAGAACTGGATTTCACATTCTGTCCCAAAAGACCTGTCAGGGGCGAAGAAACCTTTGGCAGGCCGTTTATCTTTGAGAGAAGTTTCATTTTTTGCCGAAAACAGACTTCAAACTATGGTAAAATCGAACGCGCTCTCACTTGAACGGCGCAAGCGGTTCAAGCACAGGGAGGATGGCCGAGCGGCTTAAGGCGCATGTCTTGAAAACATGTCAGGGTCAACCCCTGCGTGGGTTCGAATCCCACTCCCTCCGCCAGGGTCATCCGTAATGCGGAATTTATTTCGCACTGCACAAAAGATGGGAAGGTGCCAGAGAGGCCGATTGGGCTCGCCTGCTAAGTGAGTGCGGGGGCTTAAACCTCCGCCGCGGGTTCGAATCCCGCCCTTCCCGCCTGAAAAACACGTCCACTGGGGCGTGTTTTGTTTCCGCCACGCGTCCCCATTGAGGGGATGAACTTCCAATCCCGCCCTTCCCGCCTGAAAAACACGTCCACTGGGGCGTGTTTTTGTTTCCGCCAGTTTGTCCGCGCGCGTTGTCGGGCAATCACTCATCCGTCAAGAGGGATTGCGCAGAAATTTACGTTTTTGGCGCCTGTTTGGGGGCATTTTGGGCGGAAAAACGGTTAAACTTAACAGGTATGCAGGTTGTTTGACGCCGGGCAGGATTTCTTATACACTTATCTATATGCCATTCCCCCGGTCAACTGTTCGGCTGCTCCGCGCGGGCGGGGCAGTGGCGTGTTTTGAGCCAGTTTGGACGCCTGACACAGCGCAACAGCGGGAAACCCATTATGCCCGACGTTATCATTGAAAACCCTGTCATCAATTCGCCTTTTGAGGAGCCGCGCCGCCATTTTCGCTTCACCGAAGATGGGATTACGGACGAGGTGGTGGAGGGCCGCCGCATCAGCCAGTATTTCGTCCCCATTCCGCGCTCCCGCAAGCGCAGCCGCCAGCAGATGTCGTTTGAAACCGAGTGGACGGCAGACCGGCTTCAGGAAAATGTCACCATCAACCGCATCCGCGAGCGGGTGGGGCTGTGGCGCAGGGGCGGCTATCGCGGCGTGACCCCGCTCACCGCCCGCCTGCTGGACTACTGGCAGAGACCGGGCCGTGAGCGCCGCCTGTTCTTTGCCCAAATTGAAGCCCTGGAAACCGCCATTTACCTGACCGAAGTGGCTGGCAAAGCCGGTGATGCCTGGGTTGAAAACTACCTGCGCGATGAAAACGCCCGCGCCAACCCCCTGCTGTATCGAATCGCCTTCAAAATGGCAACCGGCTCCGGCAAAACGGTGGTGATGGCGATGCTGATTGCCTGGCAAACGCTCAACAAACTGGCAAACACCCAGGACGCGCGCTTTTCGGATGCCTTTCTGATTGTCGCGCCGGGCATTACCATCAAAGACCGTCTGCGGGTGCTGATGCCCAACGACCCGCAGAACTACTACCGCCAGCACGACCTGGTGCCGGTAGAACTGCTGGCCGACCTGGGCAAAGCCAAAATGGTCATCACCAACTTCCACGCCTTCCAATTGCGCGAGAAGATGGCAGCCGGCAAACTGACCAAAGATATCCTGAAACCGGGCGAGAACAGCCCGTTTACCGAAACGCCCGACCAGATGGCGCGGCGCGTCTGCCGGGCGCTGGGGAATAAAAAGAACATCATCGTCATCAATGACGAAGCCCATCACTGCTACCGCCGCAAGGTGGATGAAGACGACGAGCCGCTGACCGGAGACGAGCGCCGCGAATCCCAACAGCGCGAAGAAGAAGCCCGGGTGTGGATTAGCGGCCTGGAAGCGGTGAAGGCCAAACTGGGGGTCAAGGTGGTTTATGACCTTTCGGCGACTCCGTTTTTCCTGCGCGGGTCGGGCTACCCCGAGGGGACGCTCTTTCCCTGGGTGGTTTCGGATTTTTCGCTGATTGACGCCATTGAGAGCGGCATTGTCAAAGTGCCGCGCGTGCCGGTGGCGGATGATTCGATGACCGGCGAACAGCCCACCTACCGCGACCTGTGGCTGAGAATCCGCGACGGCCTGCCCAAAAAGGGACGCAAAACCGAAGACGCGGCCGGCGAGCCAACCCTGCCGGTGGAACTGGAAGGCGCGCTGCAAAGCCTGTATGGCAATTATGAGCGTTATTTTGAACGCTGGGAAAAGAACGCCGCCGGGCGCGAAAACGGACTGACCCCGCCGGTCTTTATTGTGGTCTGCAACAACACCAACGTTTCCAAACTGGTGTTCGATTACATTGCGGGCTGGGAAAAGTCCCTGCCCCCCACCCCCGGCCCCTCCCCCGAAGGGAGAGGGGAGTCAGCCACCGTCCTGGTTCCGGGGAAATTGCCGCTGTTTAGCAACGTGGAAAATGGGCGCTGGAGCGCGCGCCCCCAAACTATTCTGGTGGACAGCCAGCAGTTGGAATCGGGCGAGGCCATGAGCGCGGAGTTCAAGCAAATTGCCGCGACTGAAATTGAAGAATTCAAGGATGAATACCGCGCCCGCTACCCGGGCCGCGATGCGGACAACCTGACCGATGAAGACATCCTGCGCGAGGTGATGAACACGGTGGGCAAGCCCGGCAAACTGGGCGAGGGGGTGCGCTGCGTGGTCTCCGTTTCCATGCTCACCGAAGGCTGGGACGCCAACACCGTCACCCACATTTTGGGGGTGCGCGCCTTTGGCACGCAGCTGCTGTGCGAGCAGGTGGTGGGGCGCGGTCTGCGGCGGATGAGTTATGCCGTTAACGAGCAGGGCATGTTCGACCCGGAATATGCCGAAGTGTATGGCGTGCCGTTTTCGTTCATCCCCAGCGCCGGGTCGGCCAAAGACCCCAAGCCCGGCCCCACGCCCACGCGCGTGCGCGCCCTGCCGGAGCGCCTCGCCTGCGAAATCACCTTCCCGCGCATCATGGGCTATCGCTATCATTTTGAACAAGAACGGCTGACCGCCACGTTTAGCGATGACTCGAAAATGGCGCTTTCCACCGCCGACCTGCCCACCCGCACCGAGGTGACCTCCATTTTGGGCGAGAGCAACCTGCACGAGTTGGACGGGCTGAAAGAAAGACGCCTGAACGAGGTCGATTTCAAACTGGCCGCGCTCACGCTGGAGACGTATTTCAAAGACACGGACGGCAACCCGCGCCCCTGGCTGTTTCCGCAACTGCTCAAAATCGCGCGCCAGTGGCGCGAAACCTGCCTGACGCTGAAGGATGATACTTTTCCGCAAATGCTCCTGCTGGTGGGCTTTGCCCGCGAAGCCGCGCGCAGAATTTACCAGGCGATTGTGGCCTCCAGCGGCCAGGCCAAAACCCTACTGCCCATCCCGCGCCCCTATGACGCGACCGGCTCGACGCAATATGTGGATTTTGACACCACCCGCGAGGTCTATCGCACCGACCCGAACAAGTGCCATGTCTCCCATGTGGTGCTGGATAGCGGCTGGGAAGCGAAGATGGCCGAGGCGCTGGAAGAGATGGACGAAGTGCGGGCCTACGTCAAAAATGTTCAACTGGGGTTCACCATCCCGTACACCTTCAACGGCGAAGAAAGACAGTACAACCCCGATTATCTCATCCGCGTTAAGGCCCCCTCCCCGGCCCTCCCCCAAATCCAAAGTGCGGATTTAGGAGAGGGGGAAGAACTGAACCTGATTGTGGAGGTGAGCGGAGAAGCCCGCAAGGACAAGGCCGCCAAAGTGGCCGCCGCCCGCAACCTGTGGATTCCGGCGGTGAACAACGATGGCCGCTGGGGGCGCTGGGCGTTCCTCGAAATTGTTGACCCCTGGGATGCGAAGAACACCATTCGCGCGTTTTTGCGAGGCGATAAATCGCTAGAAAATGGCCCGTTATTTGGGAAACAATAAGGAGATTTGTGATGCTGCAGCCTGAAAACCAATCCAAGAAATATGATGCCTTGTTTATTGATATTGACACCGGGCGCGTCAAAATCCCGATGTTCCAGCGCGATTTCGTCTGGACAAAAGAGCAAACTGCTAAATTGATTGACAGCATCATCAAAGGGTTTCCAATTGGCACGTTCATCTTGTGGAAAACGCGCGAGGAACTGCGCGCCATGCGCAACATTGGCAACATTGCCCTGCCCGAAGCTCCCAAAGGCGAGCCGGTGAGTTACGTTTTGGATGGACAACAGCGCATTACCTCGCTTTACGCTGTCCGCAAGGGCATTCGCCTGACCAAAGACGGGCAGGAAGTGGACTATTCGCAGATTTCGATTGACCTTTCGATTGACCCCGATAGCGATGACCGCGTGGTGGTGGTGGAACCACCTGCCGATGCTCCATCCATCCCCGTTCACAAACTCTTAAACGCTGGCGTAGGTGAACTGGCGCGCGATTATCTCGACCATCTCGAAAGAATTGATGTGTACCGCAAACGCTTAACCGGCTACGATTTTTCTGTCATTATCATCCCGGATTATCCGATTGATATTGCCTGTGAAGTGTTCACACGCATCAACACCGGCGGCACCGAACTGACCCTGTTTGAAATCATGGTCGCCAAAACGTATGATTTGGAAAAGAATTTTGATTTATCGGTTGAATATGAACGATTGCTGGATAGCAAAGGCAACGGACGCGACCTGGAAGACGCCCACTTCAACACCATTCCCGCTTCAACCGTGCTTCAATGTATTTCCGCGTACATGGCGAAAAGCGCCAAACGCAGTGATATTCTCAAATTAAAAAAGCACAAATTCATTGAAGCCTGGCCCACCGTCAAAGATGGCATTTTCACAGCCGCGGATTATTTCCGCTCCCATTTCCGCATTCCGGTTTCTCATCTTTTGCCCTACGATGCCCTGCTCGTTCCATTTACCTATTTCTTTATTCACAAAAAGGGAAATCGCCCCTCCGCCCGGCAGGCAGCCCTGCTCACCCAATATTTCTGGTGGGCTTCGCTTTCGAACCGCTTTTCATCGGCAGTAGAGTCGAAACTGGCGCAAGACATTGAAAAAATGGAGCGGATTTTGCGGGAAGAAGTTCCAGATTATCGCGGCGAAGAACTGGCCTTGACGATGGATGCCCTGCGCTGGCGCTGGTTCAGCCCCAGCGATGCCTTCTGCAAGGCCATTTTGTGCCTGTACGCTTACCATCAGCCGCGTTCTTTTTCCAATGACCACCTTGTCAAAGTGGATAACTCCTGGCTCAAGACCGCCAATAGCGTCAATTATCATCACTTCTTTCCCCGCAGTTATCTCGAAAAACAGGGTTTCAAAAATTGGGAAGCCAACTGCATTTTGAACATTACCATTGTGGATGATTACCTGAACAAACGCTCAATTGGCGCCCGCCCCCCGGCAGAGTATATGCAAAAGTTCCGGGGCGATAACCCCAACCTGGCCGATACCATGCGCACCCACCTGATTTATGACCTGCAAGGCTGGGGCATTTTGGACAATGATTACCGCGCGTTTATCGAGGCGCGCGGCGCAGTTGTTCTGAAAGAATTGAAGAAACGGCTTGAACCCAAACTGGATTAACCATGCCCCCACGCAAACCATCCTCCCCCACCCTTCGACGCGGCTCAGGGACGACCCCCATCACCGCCCACAGCCACGCCGATTCGCGCCCCAACATCCCCACCGAAGAACTGCGCGATTTCATCGCCGAGGACGAGCGCAGCCCCAAAACCATCCTCTACCCGCGCGACCCCTCGCTCGACCCGCAGCTGGTCTGGAAAGGCAAGGACGAGCAAGACCAGCACGACCTGGCCGTGCCAGCCGTGCCCATTTACATTCAGGAACACATTCAGCCGCAGGCCATTGTGGAACTGGTGAAAGCCGAAGCCAAAAAGGAACAACCACAGCAGATGGGCCTGTTCGCCGACTTTAACGGCCTCGATTTTGCCGAACGGGTCGATTTTTACCGCCACGAACAGCGCTGGACCAACCGCCTGATTTTAGGCGACAGCCTGCTGGTGATGACCTCGCTGGCCGAAAAAGAAGCCCTGAAGGGCAAAGTGCAAATGATTTACCTCGACCCGCCCTACGGCATCAAATTTGGCTCCAACTGGCAGGTTTCGACGCGCAAACGGGATGTGAAAGACGGCAAAGCCGAAGACGCCACCCGCCAGCCGGAGCAGGTCAAAGCCTTTCGCGATACCTGGCAGTTGGGCATTCACTCCTACCTCAGTTACCTGCGCGACCGCCTGACGGTGGCCCGCGAATTGCTGACCGAAAGCGGCAGTATTTTTGTGCAGATTGGGGATGAAAATGTGCACCTGGTGCGCTGCCTGCTGGATGAAGTGTTTGGAAGTGAAAACTTCTGCGGCCTAATCAGTTATCAAAAAACTGGTGGACTACTAACAAAGTTGTTGCCATCCAGGGCAGATTTTATTATTTGGTTCGCAAAAAGCATAGATAATATCAAATATCGCCAACTTTATCTTGAAAAATCTTATGAAGAAGGAACAGCAGATACTTATTCATGGGGAAAGTTTGCTGATGGTAGTTATCGCGGTCTAAAACTGGAAGAGAAGGCAAATCCAGCTTTGTTGGGAGATGGACAAGTCTATAAGCCTGATAATCTTACTTCTCAAGGCAACCCAATTTTGAATTTTAACTATCGAGAAAAAGCATATCAAGGTGGCTGGAAAACAACCTTAATTGGGATGGAACGATTAGCAAAAGCAGAACGCATACATTTAGCCAAAAACAGCATAATGTATGTTCGATATTTATCTGATTTTTCAGTAGTCCCGTTGACTCAAACTTGGACAGATACAAGCACTGGAAGTTTCACCGATGAAAAAATATACGTTGTTCAATCAGCCTCGAAAGCAATAGAACGTTGCCTCCTGATGACCACCGACCCCGGCGACCTGGTGCTGGACCCGACCTGCGGCTCTGGCACAACGGCGTATGTGGCCGAGCAGTGGGGCCGGCGCTGGATAACCATCGACACCTCGCGCGTGGCGCTGGCCCTGGCGCGCACCCGGCTGATGGCGGCGCGCTTCCCCTACTACCTGCTGCTCGATTCACCCGAAGGGCAGAAAAAAGAACGCGAAATCAGCGGGCCGTTATCCCCCTTCGGGGACTTCGCAGTGAGCAGTGAGCAGTCTTCGGCGGAAACTGATAACCGATTACGGACGACTGACCTCCGCAAAGGCTTCGTCTATAAGCGCGTGCCGCACATCACGCTCAAATCCATTGCCAACAACGAAGAAATTGACGTGATTCATGAAAAATACCAGCCCCGGCTGGAGGCCCTGCGCGCCCAAATCAACGCGGCGGCGGGGAAGAACTGGCAGGAGTGGGAGATTCCCCGCCACGCCCCCGCAGAGGCCCCGTATGCTGAACTCCTGCAAACGTACTGGCAGGCGCGCCGCGAGCGCCAGCGCGAGATAGACGCCTCCATTGCCCGCCGGGCCGAGGTGGAAATGCTCTACGACCAGCCCTACGAAGACCCCAAACGGGTGCGCGTCAGCGGGCCGTTCACCGTCGAAAGCCTCTCGCCGCACAGAGTCTTGTCCACAGAGGACGCAAATTACGCAGCCGGAAAGCCAGAATCAGAAAAATTTGCGCCATCTGCGCAATCCGCGGAAAACTTCGTCTCGATGATTCTGGAGAATCTCAAAGCCGCCGGCGTGCAAAACACCATCAAAAACGAACGGCTCAAATTCACCCGCCTCGACCCCTACCCCGGAACCTGGATTCACGCCGTGGGCGAATACGCCGAAAAAGACGGCGCCGTCCGCCGCGCCGCCATCAGCATTGGCCCCGAACTGGGCACCGTCAGCGCCGACCAGGTGAAAGAAGCCGCCAAAGAAGCCGTGCAGGGCGTGGGCTTCGACCTGCTCATCGTCTGCGGCTTCGCCTTCGACCCGCACGTCTCGGAAGAAGCCAGACGCTACGGGCGGCTGACGGTTCTCCCCGCCCGCATGAACCCCGACCTGGCGATGGGCGGCGACCTGCTCAAACGCACTGGAGCGGGCAACCTGTTCATGGTCTTTGGCGAACCCGATGTCGAAATCCGCCCATACCATCCGCAGAGTTCACAGATTACGCAGATTGGGAAAACCGAAAAAGAAAAATCTGCGACATCTGCGCAATCTGCGGACGAATCTGAAAAAATCGTTGTCGAAATCAAAGGCGTGGATGTCTACGACCCGACCACCGGCGAAATCCGCTCCAACAGCACCGATGACATCGCCTGCTGGTTCATCGACACCGACTACAACGGCGAAAGCTTCATCGTCCGGCACGCCTACTTCACCGGCGCCGACCAGCCCTACGAAAAACTCAAACGCGCCCTGCGCGCCGAAATTGACGAATCGGCCTGGAGCGCGCTTTATTCCACCACCTCCTACCCCTTCGAGAAGCCCCAAAGCGGCAAGATTGCTGTCAAGGTGATTAATCACTATGGGGACGAGGTGTTGAAGGTGTTTGAGGTGTAAAGATGGAAAGTTTTGTCACATTGTTTGTTTTTTACAGCGCGATTATTTTTGGCTTCCAAAACGCCCGCTATTTATCCAGCTTTGTGGGTGAATTTTTGGGAACATCCGATGAGCGAACAGCAATGGTCATCAGCGCTGTTGTGCTGGCCGTGCTTTTTGGTGGTCTGGCCCAGGCAATTCGCCGCTGGGCTATCCCAACCGGTGATGTTGAATCGGGCTGCCTGGCAAAAATAATCACCTTTACGGCTGGCGCCTGGTTGCTGGGCGTTTTGTTTCTTAAGATGCAGGTTTACCTGGGTCAGATTGCTCCGATTGGTCTGGCAACCGGAGCAAACGAAAGCAATCCGGTCCAATTTCTTGTTACCCTGCTCAAACATGAAGGCTGGGTAGATGCTCTCATCAATTTCTGGTTTTCAGAAAAGGCTCCCTATCTGTTCTACCAAATCATTGTCAAAAGCATAACATCATGACCGCGACACATCCATACCCCGCATCCGATACTTCCAATTCCCCAGTTCCTGTGCCGACACCTCCCGCCAGAATCATGATTGGCCGTGTGGGTTTTGTTGCTGGTTTATTCCTGATACTTCTGTTGGGCAAGGTGAATATGATGTTTACTCTTGGCGAAGGCGGTTCATTGAGCGATTACGCTCTGATTTTCATGATTTGCCTGGGACTTCCAGCAGTTATCCTGTCTGGCATGACAGCCTGGTCAGTTGCGCGAGTCTACTGGCAGGTATTAACCAGCAAAAAGGAAAGCCCCGCAAATGAAATTGTAGCAGATGCCAATGTCATCTGGCTACTTGAACCCTGGGTGGGCTGGATTTATGTTGCGGAAAACTATCAGGTTGGGGTGATAGACGGAAGGGTCTATAAAAAATCGGGCTGGTTTTTTGTAAATGGGACAAAACCCAGCTTGAAAAAAGTCGTCTCTACCCGGGTCATACAGATTGTTGACCGGGAAATTATGGTCCGAACCATCGATTATCCACAGGTCAAAATTACTTTTAGCGCCAATTGCGTTATCAAGCCAGAAAAAGCAGCTGAGGTTTTGGGCACTTACACCACCGAGGAACAAATCAGAACAGAGGTCATTTCTGTTTTGAGTACTTTCATCCAGAGCAAACCGAAAAGTTATATTTCAGTACAGAAAGCTGATTTTCAGATGAGATTGGCAGAAGAGTTTGTGGAAAAAATCCCTTACTTAAAAGTGAAAGTTCTAAGAGCAACCGACTATAGCGAACATGAGGTTCTTGTAGAGGCGGAAGTTATCAAAGCCAGACTGCAAATCAAAAATGCCCTGCAACAAAAATTTATTGAAGTTTATATTGATGACATTCGGCGCGAGGCCATTTCAGCAGGTCGAGACCCTCGCCGGGCTGTTTCGCGCGCCGTTGCGGAAATTGAAAGCATGGGGGTTGAGACATTCATTCAACAGATTGAGTACAGCCGTCCTGGTGAATCTGACCGGCGCGAACTATTCCCCATGCCGCCATCGAATGAATTTGAGAACAATCTGGTCAAGGCCGTAGCCCTTTCGGAGTTCCGTCTTGCCCAAAGCAAACCGCCCTACACACTCACATATCTGGGCTACAGGGTAACAATATCACCCCTGGCATTGGTGCCGGATGCTGTTGAAGTAGTGCTATATGACCGCAACAACCGGAAAAGTAAGCCTGTCAGGTATAACCAGGACGATTTGAACACGTTACTGGTTGAGCTTCGAGGTGTTATCCAGAGTCTCAATAATCGTGAGGGTTGAGACCATGGATAAGGAACAATTCGAAATTATCACTGCTCGTGATTTTAAAACAGTATTTGCTCTGTGCGGGTTTGAACTGCCATTTATCCCAGACCTGTTGACCACCGACGGCTTTGGCCTACCCCTGGAGCAGGAACAAACCCACCTGCTCAACCAACAAATTCGCTTCTTACGCATGTTCTACCCACAAAGAGCCGAGGACCAGACCTTACAAAAATTTTATGATGACCCGCCTGATTTGGAAACTTCAGCGCTGGAGTTGCGTTTTGTTGCCCAAAACCTGCCAGGAGATGGCAAACGGCAGTTGAGTATTTTCTTGTTGGGGCGAGTCAGCACGTCTGTTCGGCCTGGTATCAACCAGAGTGCAGCCACTCTTATTAAAAATCGGGTTGAGGCCCAATCCCAAAGACTCCAGGAACACATCCAGAGCTCCTTCCCGTTGGAATATACCCTTCGTCCACTTATCAAAGCCGATTGGCCCAAAACCTTACCTTTTGACCTGGCAACAATCGCAGACCCGCGCTGCACCGCCGAAATTTGCAAAACCGTCGAAACAGAACGAAATGAAGAATTCGCTTATCCATTTATCTGGTCGCGCAACAATTTTGCCCAACTTTGTAAATTGCTTTGGGAGAATACCACTCCGCTGGTCTTGAGCATTAGCATCCAACCTGACCGCCCCCTCAACTCAAACGAGAAATCCATTTTAGAGCGTCTGGCTGTTTCCTCGGAGCCTGTACGGTCTGGTACAGATAACCCTGCGTACTATGATCAATTACGGCAAAATCGTGTGGGCCACAAAACCGCGGCAGCCAATTATTATCTTCGCACCCTGCAAAAGCCCCTGCTGATACGTATCCAGGTTGTGTCCAATCAGCCCATCCCTGAAGACCTCCTGCGTGCCGTAGGAGAAGAAATTTCTCCAACACAGGATTATGGGGCAGAAAATTCATTGTTTGGCGCCTGGGCTCCATTTCGTTATTGTTACCCAACTCATGAAACACTTCCAATTGCGCTAGACAACTTCCGGTACATCAAGCGCGATGCCTGGGAGCCGGGCGGAACAAATCGCTTGCGTTACATGGTCGGCGCTACAGAAGCCAACGCCGCGTTCCGCATCCCGCTGGCTTCTCCTTACGGAATTCCTGGAATTGAAACCGTCCCGTTTAATCCGTTTTCAGCGCGTTACCAAGGGAGAAATCAGTTAGAGAAAGCAGACAGAGTTTCCCTGGGGACAGATTCGCATGGGGTTGAATTCTTGATTGACCATGAACAGCTAACCCGCCATGCCCTGATTGTCGGCGCTACCGGGAGCGGCAAAACTACCACCAGTCAGAAAATCCTGCTCGAACTCTGGAAAGAGGAAATTCCCTTCCTGGTTATTGAACCCGTCAAAGCGGAATATCGGCATTTCCTGGGCCGACCTGAATTTACCAACAACCCTGAGAAAAGCGTCCTGCTCTTTACATTTGGAGATGCCCTCTCCCCGTTGCAATTCAACCCTTTTGAAGTTCCACCAGGGGTTTCAATTGGTGTGTATATCTCGGCGCTGAAATCCTGTTTCACAGCGGCTTTTCCTTTAGACGGCTATATGTCTATCGTTCTTGAAAAAGCTATTCGCGAGGCCTACAAGCAAGCAGGTTGGGATATTGGATATATTGTTACCGGAAAGGAAGTTGGAACATTCCCTACAATCTCAAAATTATGTGATACCCTGGGAACATTGATTGACAAATTAGGCTATCAAGGCGAAGTATATAGCAACCTGAAAGCAGCACTCACTTTGCGGTTTGAAAATCTGCGTGATGGACTTTTAGGTACAAACCTGGATGTTGAGCAGGTTACGCCCTGGACTTGGAAAGAACTTTTTGAGCGCCCGATCATCATCGAGATTGAATCAGTTGTTGATGACGATGAGAAAGCGCTCCTGATCGCCTTTATATTCACCATTCTCTCCTTTTATCGCAAGGTGGCTTATGAAAATAGGCCAGGAGCCGAAGCGCTGCCACTCCAGCACGTCACGTTGATCGAAGAAGCCCATCGTCTTTTTGCCAACACTCACCAGCAAAACGCACTCGAAGTGGTTTCAACCAAAGCCAAAGCCATCAATGTTTTTACCGATATGCTGGCCGAAATGCGCGCGCGGGGGGAGGGCATTATCATCGCTGAGCAAATTCCTACCAAACTTGCCCCTGAGCTTATTAAACACCCTGATTTGAAAATCATGCATCGTATTACGTCCCATGAAGACCGGCAGGTTTTGGGCGCGGCGATGAATTTTTCAGAAACTCACATACGCTATATTACAACTCTTAAACGAGGCCATGCCGCAGTTTATGTAGAGGGGCTGAATTTTCCCGGCTTAATTCAGATTAAGCCCATTGAGTCGCCCAAAAGCATATCAACAGCACAAATATTTGAATTTATGGCAACACGAGCATTGGCCAAAGCAATTCTTAGTTTCAAGAATGATTTATTCGACGATGATAAATTTATGGAGTTTCTCACCATTCTGCAAAAACGAATTTCAATATTTAAAGAGATGGAACCCCAATCAATGTTTTCATTTATTCAGTTCCTGATTTACAAAGTTTCGGGGTTGCACCCAGAATTGACTGATATTTGTCGAAAATTGCTAAAAAAATATGACGAACAGAAAGCAAAAGTGTAACTATGTCTGAGATTTCGCCATCAAGTGAAATCGGCAAAGTAGAATCGGTATCAGAAACATCCGAGGCCAAGGCAAAAATTAAAGAGGTCGAAGCCCCGGCACTGGATGAATCGAAAGAAAACAGACCTGCAACACCGGCCGCGGAAGTCAAACCGGTGTTTGCTCAGGAAGTAAAAGCTCCTGAAGTAAGTGACTTGAAAGAGACCAAACCGGAAATGCCAAAGGCAGAAGTCAAACCGCTACCTGCCCCGAAAGTGGAAGCTCTTGATGTACGTGACTTGAAAGAGCCGGATGCCATAAAACCGACTCAGGAAGTTAAACCAGCGCCCAGTCAGGAGATAAAAGCTCCCGATGTGAGCGATTTGAAAGAAGTCAAGGCCACGAAACCGGCTATGGAGGTCAAACCTGCGCCTGCTCAGGAAGTAACGGTTCCTGATTTTAGCGATCTAAAAGAGCCAAAGGCCGCAAAACTGGATAAGGAAGTTAAACCACTGCCTGCACAGGAAGTGAAAACTCCTGATGTAAGTGACTTAAAAGAGCCGAAGGCCACAAAACCATCTGAGGAAGTTAAACCAGTTCCAGTACCCTCAACAGGTGTTGAAACTCCCATCTCAGTGATAAAGCAGGTGGAGCAAATAACGAATACAATGCAAGAAGCGGCAGAAACGAGAAAATTCCAAAAAGAATTGACGATAGAAGAGTTTAAAGATATTGTCAAAAGAACTGTCGACGGCGTAAATAATATTACCGACTTAAATTCGACAGGAGGTCAACTAAATTTATACTTAAGAAGTGGAATTGGTAAGCTAAGTGAGGAAATTTGTTTTGCATCCACTGGCTCTATTGACTTAAATAAATATATTGAGCAGTTTCCTTGGGCTGATGGAGCTACACATGATGAAATTCAACAAATCAAATCCCATGTAAATATGTCGCAAGAAAAAGCGATTCCCGTCTACGCAAAAGATTTGCGAATGGCTCTTGGCATTGATGAAAAGTCTAAAATTGCTCAGGCGGTCGAATCACTTGGGTGGCTACGCTCTACAGACATGTGGGAGGAGATTTCAAAAAGCTTGCCTCCTGAAGTAGCAAATGCCCAAGACCCAATAATTCTAAAAAATTCCTTGTTAGAAAAAATAACTCTACGGATTCCGTTTGAAGATGTTGAAAAGGTAAAAGATTATGTTAGAAGAAACGCGCTAGAAAATCCAGAACAATATGGACTTGGCAAACCACCGAATGAAACAATTGAGAAATTGTTAAACCGAATTCAACCGATCGGGCTAAACATCGACAATCAGCAAATGAGACTGATGTCTAAGGTTATTTTCCAAGAAAAAATGAAAAAAGAAGGTTTTCCAATAGGCGTTGATCCATATTTTGATGTTACACATCGTCCCAGGAAAAAGTAGCGGCAAAGTTAGAGTATTCATTCTTATCTATGACCCAGTGAGAGTATTCTGATATAATAGCAATTTGAAGGTAAATAATGCATGGTGATTTTCGCGCAATAGACCTGTTTTGCGGCATCGGCGGCAACAGCTGGGGAGCCAGGGAAGCGGGGGTGAAAATCCGCGCCGGGTTTGACATCTGGCAGCAGGCTGGCGATGTCTATCAAACCAACTTCCCGGAAGCCCGGTTCTACCGGGGTGACCTGTCTGTCTATCGCCATGCCGATATTCTGCAGATGAAAGAAGAAATCGGCGAAATTGACCTGCTCCTGGCCTCGCCGGAATGCACCAGTCATAGCAACGCGCGCGGCGCCAACCCCAAAGATGAAAAAAGCCTGCGCCTTTCGTGGAACGTCTGGCGCTTTGCGCGAGTTTTCCGCCCGCGCTGGATGGTGATTGAAAACGTGCCTGCCATGCAGAAATGGTCACGATATGCCGATTTCCTGCGTATTTTGCGCGAAAAAGGTGGCTACCATTGCCGGGAGCATATTCTGGATGCCAGCTATTTTGGCGTTCCCCAAAGCCGCAAACGCCTTTACATCGTCTGTGACCGGGAGCGTGAAGCGCCAGAAACAATCACTCCCCCTTCAAACTGCAAGCCGCCTGCCATCAAAGACATCCTGAAACCCAACGGCGCATATCCTTTCTCTCCGCTGGAAAAGCCCGGCCGGGCGCAAAAGACGCTGGAACGCGCCCAACGCGGCATGAACGCCCTGGGAAGAGAAACTCCTTTTCTGATGGTTTATTATGGCTCAGAAATCAAAGGCGGCTGGCAGAGTCTCGATGAACCCCTGCGCACCGTCACCACGCGCGACCGTTTTGCCCTGGTGCAACCGGATGGCAGGGGCGGCCACGCCATGCGTATGCTCCAGCCCGACGAACTACAGGCCGCCATGGGCTTTCCGCCGGAATACAACCTGGCCTGCGAAACCCGCGAGGAAAAAATCCATATGCTTGGAAACGCGGTTTGTCCCCCTGTGATGCAGGCGATTGTGAAAACGCTGACGCAAGCCCGATGAGCGCGCTTCCCTTCATGCCCGATGAATTATCCACTTTACAGCGCTTCCTGCTGGCCTGGGGGCAAAAAAACTATCGCCCCTTTCTCTGGCGGGAAACCAGCAATCCGTATCACATTTTACTGGCAGAAGTCTTTCTGCACCGCACCCAGGCGCGCCAGGCAGAAAGGGTGTACCGTCAGTTCATCCAGCGCTATCCAGCGCCTGCTGATTTACTCTCAGCCAGCCAGGAAGAAATTCAGGTTGCGCTTTATGCTCTGGGATTGCGCTGGCGCGCCGACCTGCTCGTGAAGATGGTTCAGCAAATTCAACACCAGCACTACGGACAGATTCCGCATGAGCGCGAAGCCCTGCTGGCTTTGCCGGGGGTAAGCGATTACATCGCTGGAGCCGTGCGCTGTTTTGCGTGGAACGAACCGGAAGTTTTGCTGGATACCAACACCGTGCGGATTGTTGGCCGGTTGCTGGACTGGGACATCAGAGACTCATCCCGCCGCAGTTCCCGCTTTCGCCGGGCGCTCGAAGCCCTGCTCGACCATGAAAACCCACGCGCCTTCAACTACGCCCTGCTCGACCTGGCGCATCTGGTTTGCCTGAAACGTCAGCCGCCGCGCTGCGCTGAATGTCCGCTCAAACCCTGGTGCGCTTTTGCTCAGGCGCAACCAGATGATGAATAAGGGAGATTTATGAACATACGCGATGAACTGCTGACCGCCCTGGTGCGCGAAACGCTGGGACCCCGCAACGGGCCGAAAGAAATTCTGCCTGCTGAAAACGACCCGCGCCAGGAATACATCACCGGCGTTCTTGAGCCACGCAACGCCCGTACTCAGGATGACCGCATCGAAGACCAGGTGGACTCGGTCATTGAGGAAACCTCCAGCGATGAAGATCAGGACAATCAGGGGTACGTGGCCGCAACCGGCATGTTCTCGCCCGCGCTTGACCCCCGTGCTCTGCCGCGCTCCATCGGGCTGAGCTTTACTCTGGAAGCAGAGCAGGGTGAACCATCCATAGAAATCTGCGCGACCTGGGCGCGTTATCTCCAGAATGCGGATGAAGATTACGAACGCCAGCCTTGCTCTTATCTTACCGGCAAGGTCAATGCTGCCCGCGACTGCCAGTCTTTTGCCCCGGAAGCGGATGTGCGTCTGCTGGTGCGTTCGCACGGTGTAGATGGCGGTTATCGAGTCAGCGTTTTTCTGGTCAATGAACGCATGGTTCCAGATGAGCAAAAACCGCGCACTTCGGATTATCTTTTTCAACCCCAGATACGTATCCATCTGGTAGAAGGCACGCGCCTGGCGCCGGTACAGGTCAGCGGCGCGGCATCCGCCCTGCTGGCAGAAGAAGTCCGCGAAGAAGAATCTCTGGTTTTGCAATATCAACGTCGCACTGCCCTGGCGCGGGGTCACATGTGCGCCGCTCTCTGGCGGGAGATTGACCCGGAATTGCCTGCCGCCTTCGAGCGTCCTGCCGAAGCACCCTTCGCCTGGACAGATGCCGGAGTCATCCCGGAAACGGAGCGGGCAAAATTTTCCCCTGCCGATGTTCGCACCGAACTCATCCCGGTTTATCTGGTTCAATCACCGGAGGTGGACTGGAACGAAAAATATAGCTCTGCCCCGGAATTCAGCGCCGAAACCCTGGCAGAAACCTGGCATCCTGAAACCTTGCGGAACGCTCTGCTTCCGCTGGTCACTGGCTATCAGGCCTGGATTCACAAACAGGAAAGCGCCCTTCCCAACCTTGCCCCCGGTTTTCAAGATGCGGCCCGGCGCAACCTGGCACAGTGCCAGCGCACCGCAGAGCGTATTCAGGAAGCGATTGACCTGCTCTGCCAGAACGAGGATGCGCGCCTGGCGTTTTGCTTTTCCAACAAAGCAATTGCCATGCAGGCGTGCTGGAAAAACCGGGATAAACCGGGGTGGAAATTTACCTGGCGGCCCTTTCAGTTAGCCTTCATCCTGCTGAATATTCCCCCGCTGGTCAATCCACTCCACCCTGACCGCGAAACCTGCGACCTGTTGTGGTTCCCCACCGGCGGCGGCAAGACCGAAGCCTACCTGGGATTGACCGCTTTCCTGCTTGGCTTTCGCCGTCTGCTGGCCCGTCAGAACAGCGAAGGCGATACAACCGGTGCCGGGGTGGCCGTGCTTTCGCGTTACACCCTGCGCCTGCTCACCATCCAGCAATTCCGCCGCGCACTGGGCGTCATTACCGCCTGCGAAATCTTGCGGGTCTGGGGACTGAAAGACAATCCGGGGCAGGTCGGCTGGCGGCCTGCAGAATGCTCGCGCGGCGACTATTTCCTGTGGGGCGGGGTGCGTTTTTCTGCCGGGCTTTGGGTGGGCGGCGGCGTCACGCCCAATCAACTGCGCGGGTTTGGCCCATTGCCCCAGAATCAGTATTTATATTTTCCAGGCGCGCTCGACATCTTGAAGGGTTTGAAGAAGGGATACGATGGACCTGATTCCGAAATTGTCAAAAAAGCAGGCTACCGATTTGAACTGTCTGGCGAACCCGCCCAGGTGACTCAATGTCCGGTCTGCGGCGCATTGCTGGCTGTGCCAGAAGAAGGGCTGGGCGAAGGCAGCCACACCCTGCATCTGGTTAGCAAAAACCTGCCCCGAACCGCGCCGGCTCATTTTGTGAAAATTCCCAGGCCGGGCGTGGTGATTGAGAATGTCCACCTGAAACATCATCCCAATGGATACGGCACGCTTACCCTGCGGGTACGAGTCGCCTCGCAAGAGCAATGGAAAGCCGATGAAGTGGATAGTTATGTCTGGAAAACCCTGCAACCGGCTTTGGGCAACGCTGAATTGCAATCCGCCCGTCCCTCGCGCCCTGGTTACTTTGTGCTTTCATTTGTCAATCAAAAACAGGGTGGATACCGATTTTGAAATATTCTGTCCCAATCCCGTCTGTGAGTTAAATCAACACGCCTGGGCAGAGCAGGTGCCAGAACCACGCGATAAAACTGGCGGGCAAAAACAACAAACCCGCCAGATGATGCTGGGATTGTCCACAAACTACGAACCCGGCCTCACCGTGATATATGGCAGCGGCATGGACTGGCAAAGCGCGCCTGAACCCTTCCGGGAACAGGGCCGCAGACAGCGCTCGTGGGCCATCCCCATTCCGGCCTTCACGGTCGATGACCAGGTGTATGCCCGCTGTCCATCGCTGGTAATTGCTACGGTTGATAAATTTGCCCGTCTGGCCTATGAAGGCGAATCTGCTACATTATTCGGGAATGTTACGCACTATCATGCTCGATATGGTTATTACCGCCAGGGAAATCCGGCAGAGCATCCAGACAGGTTATCAAAATCTAATACGCTGGGATACTTCCAGCATTCATCGTTAGAGAACCTTGTTGCCCAAACAGCATCTTTTGCGCCTCCCGACCTGATTTTGCAAGATGAATTGCACCTTATCGAAGGGCCGTTGGGCAGTATGGTGGGTATTTACGAAACGGCGGTGGATTATCTCTGCCAGCGCACAGTGCAGGGCAAAACAGTGCGCCCGAAATATATTGCATCCACCGCCACTGTCCGCCGCGCTGAGCCGCAGGTCAAAGCCCTGTTTGACCGCGCGCTGGCGCAATTTCCGCCCCCAGCGCTTTCTTCCGATGACCGGTTTTTTGCCGTGACGCAGGAAGCCCACCCGCTCGACACCACCCGACCCGGCCGGTTGTATGTGGGTATCTGCGCCCCCGGCAAAGGCGCGCAAACCCCGATTGTCCGCATCTGGTCATCCCTGTTACAGCGCGCCGCCGATTTGCATGCCAGCGGGGTGGCGGATGACCGGCTTGACCCCTTCTGGACTCTGGTTGGTTATTTCAACGCCCTGCGTGAGCTGGCCGGCGCGCTCTCGCTTTACCGGCAGGACATTCCTGAATGGCTGAAACATCGCACACCCAGCCGCCGGGGGTTGGATGAATACCATCGCATGGAACTGTCCAGCCGCGCGAAATCCACCGAACTGCCCAACCTGTTGCGAAAGCTGGAAACATCCCGCCCATCCGCTTCAACGCCTGATGCTGTCTTCGCTACATCGATGTTTGGCACCGGCGTGGACGTGGACCGTCTGAGCCTGATGGTGGTGCATGGTCAGCCCAAAACCACGTCATCTTACATTCAGGCGACCGGGCGTGTCGGGCGCAAGACCACTGGACTGGTTGTCACCTTTTTCCGCGCCACCCGCCCGCGTGACCTTGACCACTACGAATTTTTCACCGGCTACCATCGCGCCCTGTATCGTTATGTTGAACCGGTTACGGTCGCGCCCTTCTCGCCGCGCGCCCGCGAACGCGCTCTGGGCCCGGTTGCCGTGATTCTCCTGCGCCTGGCGCGCCAGATTGCCGGGGTTAATCTGGATGAACTCTGGCGTGTGCAGCAACGGTTCAGCGGAACATTCTTTTCCGGCGCATACCTGATGAAAGATAAACGCAGGGAAAAAGAAGTCAAAGCCATTCCATCCCTGTTTGAAGACCGTGCCCAAAGGCAGCCGTCAGGTCGTCAACCTGTACCTGAATACACCGAACGAGAAGCAAAATCGGAACTTGACCGCTGGCGCATGATTGCCGAGCAGCATCCTGACCCTAATCAGTTCGTATACAACGAGCCTGCTGTGACACGTGCCCCACAACGCCATGTGGTTTTAGGCGATTCTCAGCACCAGGGGCGGTTTGAAGTAGCCTTTGAGAACGCCCCCCAATCCCTGCGCGATGTTGAAGAAACCACCATGTTTCAGGATTAAGCCATGCCGCAAATTCGCCGTTCCCAGTTTCTCACCATTTATGGCCCTGGCGCGATACTTGAAGGCGTCAATGGCCCGCGCATTATCCTTTCCCCAGAACTTTCCGGTGTTTTTTCACAGGTGGATGACCTGACACGCTTTGAAATCACCGATCAGCGTCTTTCTCAAGGTCTGCTCGATGGCGCGGGTATTTTGCGTTTGCCATCCAACGCAGAACTGGGTGAACCGGAAACGAAGGCGCTTTACAAAACAAAAAGGTTTCCTTCATGGTCGTTATGTACCGTGCACAACATTCTGTATCATAAAACGCAGGAAGACGAGAAAGCCTGCCCTAAATGTCCACCCTCAAAAGATAAATGGGAAGCCTGGCGTGTTGCCAGCCGTCAGGCGATCCGTTTCGTGCGCGCCTGCCCTGCCGGGCATCTGGATGATGTGGACTGGGTGGGTATCATCAACCATTCTCAGGAAAATTGCAGGCCCTCCTATCTGCTCTGGCATGGCAGCGGCGCGCTGAAAAATATCACCATTGAATGTCCTGTCTGCAAAGCAAAAATTAACCTGGGTGTGGCATATAGCCGCTCCTGGCCGTGTTCCGGGCGTTTTCCAGAAAAAGAAGCTGGAAACGACAGGTTTCGCCCTGGCTGTACGGAAGATTCCCGCATCATTCAGCGCGGCGCCGCTAACCTGCGCATCCTGGAACTGGCCTCTGCGCTGGTCATTCCGCAGTGTGATACCAATCTGCACCGCCTGTTGCAGATAAGCGCAATTTACACTGTGGTGGTCGGAAGCGAAACCCGGCCTTTTGCCAGCAAGAACGAATTTATCAAAACGCTGGAAAGCTTGGTCACCCGCAAACAACTGGAAAAAGAAACGGTACACCAGATTGATTCTTATTCCGAGAATGAGATTTTCAAGGCTATCGGGCAGGTTATCGGACTGGAAATTCCAAAAACCGCCTATGACCTGCGCCGGGATGAATTTCAGGCTTTGCTTCAGGCCGCGGCGCAAGGACACCCGCCCGAACCGCCCAAACGGCCAGGAGAAGTCCCTAACTTTGAAGTTCAGGCAAGCGCGGTGCGCTCCGGTGTGTCCTGGGGCAATCTCCACTTTCGGGTCACGCCAATCAGCCGCCTGCGGGTATTGATGGTTCAATATGCTTACCGGCGCATCCCTGCCGGGCAGGTGAGGCAGGCGCAACCGGTTTCGACCGGGTTTGAATTACCTGCCGCTCCGGGTCGTAAATGGTATATCGGCTCGGAACTCTCTGGCGAAGGAATCTTTCTTGACCTGAACCTGAAGGAACATCCAGCAAACAGTCCGAAGATGAACGGAAGCGTGGCGGAATCCTGGTGGCAGGCCTGGCATCGCCCGGATGATTACATGGGGCAGGGTCTCATCTCTGGTGACAGGCATCAGTTTCACCCCGTGTTTGTGTGGTGGCATACGCTGGCGCACCGACTCATCAATGCCCTTTCGGTTGATGCCGGCTATTCGTCTGCCGCCATCCGTGAGCGGATTTTTCTGGACGTGGACGAAAACACAGGTCAGGCCAGTGGCGGGCTGTTGCTCTACACTGCTCAACCCGGCGGCGATGGTACCCTGGGTGGTTTGATTGCGCTCGTACCGGAGTTCGAGCGCGTACTGGAACGCGCCCTGCGTAACCTGGAGACCTGCTCGAACGACCCACTCTGTGGCGAAGAAAAATTTGGCAAGGACCGTTACAACGGCGCGGCCTGCTATGCCTGCTCGCTGGTTTCGGAAACCTCTTGCGAACATCGCAATATGTCGCTGGACCGCAAACTGCTTCTGGAAGGTCTGCCATGAGCAAAGTGCAGGTAGTGGTCAGCGGTCTGGGATGGATGGGGAGCGGAATCGGCTCTATCGAGTCCGCTATTGACGACCTTCTCAACAACGCGCGGTATGAGATTTTAATGACGGCTTACTCAATTGGAAAAGCCGACCGTATTTTTGACCTGCTGGAGGCGGCTCTGGCGCGCGGGGTGCGTGTGCGGATGGTGGTCAATCGCCTATCGGAACAATATGATTCGGTTCAGAGACATCTGAATCAATTGCAAAAGAAATACCCCTATTTTTCCCTGCACTCGTTCGAGCCAGACAACAAGCACGGTGACCTGCACGCGAAAGTTCTCGTTGTTGACCGTCAGCGGGCGCTGGTAGGGTCTTCCAATTTATCCTACAATGGCATGATACTGAATCATGAACTTGCCGTCATCGTGGAAACGGAATATGCAGCCAAAATTGCCAGTGCTATAGATAATCTAATAGTCAGATAACCTCCCTACTCCCATCCCCTTTCCAGCAATTCCCTGGCCATCTGCATCGCCTCCTGCTTCGACATCGGGTGAAAGCCCAGGCGGTTGAGCAGGGCCATCAGGCGCAAATGCTCCCCCGGAACGCCCTCGGCATCAGGGTGTGCCGGGGTTTGGTTGTATTGCTCGTCCAGTGCGTACCATTGGTTGCGGGTCAGTTTTTTCATGACACCTTCTACCCCACCAGCCCGGCCACTGCCTCTTCCAAATCCTTCTCGCCCGGCGTGACGTGCAACCGGGTGGCATTGGTCGGGCAGCGCGGCGACTTTTTCGAGCGAGACACCATTGTCAATCAGCGATTTTGCAAAGGTGTGGCGCAGAGCGCGCGGGGTGACGTCGGCCAGCACAATCAGGACAAGAAAGATTTTTGGAGTAATGACCAACGGCTGCCCTTGCGCCTCGCGCGTATTTTTCCACCAGGCCAGCCCACCGCGCTGCCGCCCCGAAGGAGGAGACGACCATCGCCAGCGCATCGGCGTTCCTGGTCTCGCGCGTTCCGCCCCCGCCCTTCCTGTTCCATCTATGACAGACCCCAATTGATTAAATCTGAGGGTGTGTTAACTCAAGAAACGAGGCAGCCCGGCTGCGTTTGCATTGGGAGCGACCCGCAGAGCAAGATGATGGAAAAATTTTCCCAATTCAAAGATATAATTTGGCAATTCCATTTGCCAAAAAGGAAAACCTATGAACAAAGTCGTCATCCTGACAGATAGCACCGCCTACCTGCCACAAGACCTGCTTACTCAATATAACATTGCCAGCATCCCGCTCCAGGTGATTTGGGGCGAAGAAACGTTTCTGGACGGAGTCACCCTTCAGCCGCAGGAGTTTTACCACAGACTTAGAACGGCTAAAACCATGCCCGGTACTTCTCAGCCTTCGGCAGGAGCAATGAAAGAAGTCTTCGCGCGGCTACTCGAACAGGCTTCCGCCGTTTTGGGCATTTTCATTTCGTCGAAACTTTCCGGAACGATTCAATCGGCCTGCCAGGGTCGCGAAATGCTGGGACAGAACGCGAAGCACATCGAAATCTTCGATAGTCAAACAACAACCATGGCGATGGGCTTTCAGGTGTTGGCCGCCGCCCGCGCCGCTGCGGATGGCGCTTCGCTTCAGGACTGCATGGCCGCCGCCGAGCAGGCTCGCCGGCACATTGGCGTTCACTTTGCCGTCGATACGCTCGAATTCCTGCATCGGGGCGGACGCATTGGCGGGGCGCAACGCTTCCTGGGCACCGCGCTTAACATGAAACCTATTCTAAAAATGCACGAAGGCAAAATCGAAGCCGAAGAACGGGTGCGCGCGAAAGGCAAAGCGTTGGAGCGGCTTATCGAAATTGTCACTGAGGAGTGTCGCGGCAAAAAACCGGTTCGCCTGGCTGCATTACACGCCAATTCACCGGCGGAGGCTCAAACTGTACTGGAAAAAGCAGCGTCTTTGCTCAACCCGGCTGAAACCTTTGTCTGCGAGCTCAGCCCGGTCATTGGAACGCATGTTGGGCCGGGAACGATTGCCTTGGCTTACCAGGCCGGGATTTAACCGCGAGCGGGTATAATCCACGCATGGCTTCCCAACCCACTCCCCTCGTCATCGGCATTGCGGGCGGCTCTGGTTCTGGCAAAACCACCGTTGCGCAAGAAATCCTCAACCGGGTCGGCCCTTCGCGGATTGCCTACCTGCCACACGATGCCTACTACCGGGACTTGAGCGGCCTGCCGCCCGTTCAGCGCGCTGAAGTCAACTTTGACCACCCCAATTCGCTCGAAAGCGAACTGCTCGTTCAACACGTCTTACAACTGAGAAATTACCAGGCTATCGAATTGCCTGTTTACGATTTCTCTATCCACACCCGCACCGAGCGAACCATCCCTATCAAGCCCCAGCGCGTCATCATGGTTGAAGGGATTCTCATCTACGCCGAGCCGGAACTGCGTAAGCTATTTGACATCCGCATTTTTGTGGATACCGACTCTGACTTGCGCTTCATCCGACGTTTACAACGCGACATTACCGAACGCGGGCGCACTACCGAATCAGTGATTCACCAGTATCTCAAGACCGTGCGCCCAATGCACCTCGAATTTGTCGAACCATCGAAACGGTACGCCGATGTCATCATTCCAGAAGGCGGCTTCAACACCGCCGCCCTCGATATGGTTGTGGCGCGCATCGAAGAGATGCTGCGCTGAACAACATTCCAGCATCTCCAGGTGTTGGTTATTTATCTACCCCAAGCATGTCGAAAATCTGGAGATTTTCGACTCTCTACAGGAGACAGACATGAAACAATGGAATACCCCGCCCGCCATGCAAATCGACCCGAAAAAGAAGTACACTGCCACCATCTCCACTGAAAAAGGGGATATGGTACTGGAACTCTTTGCTGATAAAACCCCCATTACCGTCAACAACTTCGTTTTCCTGGCCCGCGAAGGTTTTTACGATGGCACGATTTTCCATCGCGTGATTGCCGATTTTATGGCCCAGGGCGGCGACCCAACCGGCAGCGGGCGCGGCGGCCCCGGCTATCGCTTTCAGGACGAGTTTCATCCCTCTCTTAAGCACAACAAACCGGGCATCCTTTCCATGGCCAATGCCGGCCCCGGCACCAACGGTTCACAGTTCTTTATTACCCACGTCCCCACTCCCTGGCTGGATAACAAACACAGCGTTTTCGGCCAAATTACTTCTGGCATGGATGTACTGATGTCCATCCCGCCGCGCGACCCAATGCGTCCTGAATATCCTGGCGTCAAAATTAACAAGATTACCATTATCGAAAGCGAATAAAAGACCATGACCCCAGAGCGCCGCACCACCCTTTTACGGATATTCGCCCTGATTGGTGTTGCGGCGCTCATCGTTTTGTTATTCGCTTACCGTGAGCAGGTTCTTGCCCTTCAACAATATGGCTACATCGGAATTTTCCTGATTTCGATTGCTGCGAATGCCACCATCATCATTCCTTTGCCTGGGGTTGCCATTACCACTGCCATGGGGGCTATTTTCAATCCGTTGGGCGTAGCGGTTGCCGCCGGGCTGGGCGCATCGCTGGGAGAAATCTCCGGCTATCTGGCCGGGTTCAGCGGTCAGGCCGTCATCGAAAGGGTCTCCTTTTATGAAAAACTGACCCGTTGGATGCAGGCTCATCCGCGCCTGAACATGCTTGCCATCCTCGTCCTGGCTTTTATCCCCAACCCGCTTTTCGACCTGGCCGGTTTCTCTGCCGGGGCGCTCAAAATTCCGCTTTGGAAATTTCTCATCCCCTGTGCCATTGGCAAAATCCTGAAAATGATGATGTTTGCGTATGTCGGGGCCGTTTCCTTCGATTGGTTTGTAAAATGAACAAGGAGTTCTCTATGTCTTACGCGGAAATCGATTCCTACCTGACGACCCATCTCGATGATTCGATTGCCGAACTCTGCCAGCTGGTCGCTCAACCATCGGTTGGCGCGCAAAACTGGGGACTGGAAGAGTGCGCCGCGCTGGTCGCCGAACTGCTCAAGAAGCGCGGCTTTAGCGCCGAAATCCTGCCCACCGGCGGCGCGCCGGTTGTCTTTGGCGAGCGCAAGGGCAAAAACACCGCCAAAACCCTGCTGTTTTACTGCCATTACGATGTCCAGCCCGCCGAACCGCTCGAACTATGGGAAACCCCACCCTTCGAGCCATCCCTGCGCGATGGAAAACTCTATGGGCGTGGCGTCAGCGATGATAAAAGCCACATTACCAGCCGCCTCTATGCCGTAGATGCCTTGCTCGCCGCTGAGGGCGAACTGCCCTGCAACGTCAAATTCATCATCGAAGGCGAAGAAGAAACCGGCAGCATTCACCTTCCGGCCTTCATCAGCGCCAACAAAGAAAAACTGGCCGCTGACGCCTGCATTTGGGAATTTGGCGGGGTAGACCACCGCGAAGTGCCGATGCAATACCTCGGTCTGCGTGGCATTTGCTACGTTCAACTCTCAGTGGAGACCGCATCCATCGATGTCCATAGCGGCCTGGGCGGGAGCATCTTCCCCAACGCCGCCTGGCGGCTGGTGTGGGCGTTGAACACCCTCAAAGGGCCAGATGAAAAAATTCGCATCCCCGGCTGGTACGACGACATCATCCCGCCTACCGGGCGTGACCGCGAACTGTTCGACTTGCAGCCGGACGCCGCCCCTGAATACAAAAAAATGTACGGAGTCAAGAATTTCCTGAAAGGCCTGACCGGCGGTACGGATTTATACATGGCCGAAGTCTTTGAGCCGACCTGTACCATCTGTGGCCTGACCAGCGGCTACCAGGGCCCCGGTTCTAAAACGGTGCTGCCTGCCAAAGCCTCAGCCAAAGTCGATTTTCGTCTTGTCCCTGGCCAAACCATCGAAAAATGCCTGACCCTGCTCCGCCAGCACCTGGACCGTGAAGGATTTTCTGACATTCAAATCGAATTCCTGGGCGGTGGCCCGGCAGCCAGAACTGACCCCGATGACCCTTTCATTAATTTGGTTGTTGATACTGCCGAGCAAGTCTTCGAGTCTAAAATGGAACTGATTCCGATGATTGGCGGCAGCGGGCCAAATTATCCATTTGTGCATGAACTGAAAGTTCCCGTCGCCACTGCTGGTCTGGGCTACCCCGATACCCGCGCCCACGCCCCTAACGAAAACATCCGGCTCGACCTGTACCTCAAACATGCCCGCCACATGGCGCGCGTGCTGAAAGAATTTGCAAAATGAGCGTGGCGTAAAACCGAAATGAGCATGGGCGGGTGAGAGACCTGCCCTGCATTTACAGGTAATTTCCAAATGAGCGAAAACCCGAATGGCAAGACCGAAAAGAATGTTCAAATCACCGCCATCGTTCAAGCGACTCCGGCGTCTGAACAACCCGCTGGCTGGAAAGTCAACCTGTTGCGCGTGCTTGTCCTGGTTGCGGTCGTTGGGGTTAGCCTGTTGCTCATCCACCAGCGCGCTCAAATCCAGCGGCTGGCCGGGGTTGGGTATTCAGGCATCTTCGTAACCGCCATGATTTCCAGCGCCAGCGTGTTTGTTCCTGGCCCTGGCCTGGCCATTGTCTTTACGATGGGCGGAGTTTTGCACCCGCTTGGCGTGGCTTTAGCGGCTGGAAGCGGCGCGGCAGTTGGCGAAGTTTCCGCTTATCTGGCCGGTATCAGCGGACGGGCTGTCATCGAGCGCATCGACCTCTATCGGCGCCTTAAGCCCCAAATCATGAAATATGGCCCGCTTGCCATCTTCATCCTGGGGGTCATTCCCAACCCACTCTTCGACCTGGCCGGAATTGCCGCCGGGGCCCTCAAAATGACTTTTGGGTGGTTTTTCCTGGCCGTCTGGGCCGCCCAGGTCATCAAAATGCTGTTGATTGCCTTTGTGGGTTCATTTTCACTGAATTGGTTGACAGGCTAGTATAATTAAAGCACTCTCATTTTTGGTTAAGGAGGCTCCCATGCTCGTCGGCGAACGAATGTCTAAACCTGTTATCACCATCTCGCCCGAAATGCCTATTCCGGACGCGCTAAACATGATGAAAAAAGAACATATCCGCCGCGCCCCGGTCGTCAAAGATGGCAAATTGGTCGGCATCGTGTGTGATGTTGACCTGCTGAACGCCTCGCCATCCCCTGTCACCACCCTCAGTATTTGGGAAATGAACTACCTGTTGAGCAAAATCACCGTCTCCGAAGTGATGAGCAAAAACGTCCTGACGGTCACCGAAGACACCCCCATTGAACAAGCCGCGCGCATCATGGCCGATAACAAAGTCGGTGGCCTGCCGGTGATGCGTGACGGCTATGTTGTCGGCATCATTACGGAGACCGACCTGTTTAAAATCTTTCTTGAACTGCTTGGCGCGCGTGAAACTGGCGTGCGTGTTACTGCGCTGATTGACGACAAACCTGGGCAGCTGGCCCGCTTCACCGAGGCTGTTGCCGAAAAGCACGGAAATTTTGTAGCCTTTGGGGTTATCACCGGCCAAACCCCGGCCGATAAAATGCTCACCTGCAAAATTCAGGGCATGACGCAAGACGAAGTTAGAAAAACCCTCGAGCCGCTGGTCAAAGAATTTATTGACATTCGCGCCTGAAAGGCAGCGTCCCGAAGGTTTACAGCCCTTCGGGACGTTTTTTGTTTTTTATGGGTACCGTTGGCTTTGGGCCTGCCAAATGCGGAAAAGACGGCAGCTTTCATGGTCTTTCTGTGTGCCATTATTCAGCCAAAACTTGATGTTTGGCGCAGATTTTGCCTAATTTTTACATCATTCATGGGCTAAAAGCACCTATTTCAACGTAATATCACTTATTGCTCCTTTTACCAAAAAACGAAACCATATTTTCTGATTTCAGGGGGGTGATTCCGCCTGCGCTGCAACACAAATAATGCGGTATTTCATCGTATTCAATCCTCATCTCTTGACCGTCATAAGACGCGCGAAACTTTCCTTCTTCTTTATAAAAATAGAAAGGCTTTCCTTCCAATAACTGAAAGCCAAAACTTTCGTCATAACTGTACGCCATATTTATTTAAGGATTGGCCGGTTCGGATTGATATCTCCAATTGCATAAGGATATTCACCTGTCTGGTTGGATTATGTGGTTTCAATAAACCATTCGTTGCCATAAGTCCATAAGCCAAGTAATGATGGATACGTTGGAACCAGATTTTCGATAACCAATCTGAAAATCTCTGTGCCATCTTGTGAGAGAACAATTGTACGAGAACAATCTGCATCGGGCTTGGGGAAAATTTGCGTTGCAACGATGCGCTTGTTGTTTAGCCAGGCTTTGCAACTTTCCAGGCCAATTAAGTCAACATTTTTTTTTGACGTTCGTTCTGGTGCTTTTCTAAAACTTCAGATTCTGTGCCTGATACGGGTACAAAAGAGCGAGATTCCGAATCGGGATATGCTTTTAGTTCAACTTTCTGGATGCTTAATCCATTGCTTTCCCAAAAAACTGTTGACGACTCTGGAGAATTTGCAGGTGCAGGAGTTTCTAAAGTTTGGGTTGGGCTGAAGAGATTCTTTTCAACGGATGTAGACAGAACTGGTGAACAAGAAACCAGGAGAACAACGCCAATCAGTGCAGCGAGATTTGTTTTCATGAGCCATCCAGCATAGTTCTGTTCAGGCGTTTGGGCGTGCGCTGACCTACCCCCCACTGCTCACAATTGCCAGCCGGTCGGGGTGCAGGTATTTGCGGGCGGTTTCCGCCACTTGTTCAGGCGTTACTGCGCGCGTCAGAGATTCATAGCGATGGTAATAATCCAGCCCCAGGTTGTATCGCTCAATATTGAGCAGAGCCGAAGCCACTCCGCCGTTTGACTCCAGCGAGAGCGGCAGCCGCCCCACAAAATTATCCTGGCTGTCGGCCAGTTCCCCGGCTGAAACGCCCTGCTCCACAAAGTGCCGCAACTCGGCGCGTATCAGTTCAATCGCTTTTTCCACATTGGCTGGGTTAACCCCCGCGCTTACCTCCCAGGTTCCTGGCCCGTAGCCAGCGCTTAAGCTGGAATAGGCGTAATAAGCCAACCCCGACTGCTCACGCACCACATCTCCAATCCGCCCCATCATTCCAAATTGTCCTAAAATCGAATTGCCCAGCGAAGCGGGTAGATAATCGGGCGAAGTCCGGCTTGGTCCGACCGCTCCCATAAGGATGTCGGTCTGCGCCTTGCCGGGAAGGGGGATATGTTTTCGCTGGATGCCCGTCAAAGGGCGGATGTCGGGCAAGCGGGGTAGTTCTGGCTGGCTGGGGTTTTCCCAATCTCCCATGAATTGTTCCACCAGGCTGGTCGCTGCTTCCGTTTCGACCGCCCCCACCACGCTCAGGGTCAGTCCGCGCGGCCCGAAGTGCTTCTGGTGAAACGCGACAATATCGCGGCGGGTGATGGCGCGCACCGTCTCCGGGTAGCCGTCATCGGGGCGGCGGTAGGGATGCCCAGCATAAACTATCTCATCAAAGGCCAGCGAAGCCTGGTCGGCGGTATCTTGAGCACGGATGGCGAGACCGGTCAGCAGTTGGGCGCGTAGTTTTTCGAGTTCCTTTTTGGGAAAGGCCGGACGGCGCAGCGCATCGGAGAGCAGTTCAAAGAGCAGGGGCAAATCTTCTGCCAGGCAACGCCCGCTGAACCCCACCGTAATCGTCCCGGCGGAGAATCCCAAACTCGCGCCTACCGATTCCAGACGGTCGTATATCTCCTCGAAGGTGCGATTCTCCGTTCCGCGCATCAGGGCTGAGGCAACAAAATCTGACAGGCCCAGTTTCTCGTCGCTATCGAAAATGCTTCCAGCATTGAGATACCCGCTGACCACCGCCGATGGGCTGTTGAAATTCGAGCGCGACAAGACTACGATGCCGTTTGGTAAGGTTGCGCGCGAAATATCCTCTGGGCCGGGCAGGGAGTGAAAATTTGTCATTCGTTGCCTCCATCGTTGACAGGAAGATAGGTTCCAATGACGCGGCTTTTTGCGCGGAACCAGGTCTGGGCAACGCGCTGTACATCGGCAGGGGTTACTTCTGCCAGTTTATCCAGGTAGGAAGTAAACCAGTCATAATGAGCGAACATCTCGGCATAACCGAGCCAGAAGGCCTGGTTGGTGATGTTTTCCGCGCCATAAGCAAACATGGCGCGGGCCTGCTTGATGGCGCGGGCAACTTCTTCGGTGGAGGGCGGCTCGTCCTGAAGGCGGGCAATTTCGGAGTCGAGTGCCTTGAGCGCTTTTTCGATGTGGTTTTTGGGGTGCGCGGTGATGGTGAAGGTGTACAGGAATGGGTCGATGGTGGCGGCTGAGCCGCCCTGTACGCTGACGGCCAATTCGGTATCAACCAACGCGCGGTATAGTCGTGATGTCTTGTTTGAAATGCCGCCGCCCCCGAACATATTCAGGTTGCTGGGGCCGGCCAGCAGGCTGTCTAAAACTGCCAGCGCATGAAAATCGGGGTGCCAGGCCGCTGGAGCGTGGTAACTGGCTTGCAGGTAGACCGTTTCGCCGGGACCTTCTACGCTCAAGCGGATTTCCCCTTCTGGCTCGGGTTCGGGACGTATCAGGCGCGGCGGAGCGGGGGCGGGCGGAATTTCGCCGAACAGTTCCTCAATGCGCTTGAGCATTTCTCCGGTCTCGAAATCGCCTGCCACAGCCAGTACGGCATTGTTGGGGGCGTAGAAGGTTTTGTAGTGCTGGTACAGGTCATCGCGGGTCATGGCGCGCAGGTCGGCGGAGTCGCCGATGACCTCATGATGATACGGGTGGACCCGGAAGGCCGCCGCCTGAACCGCCTCGCCCAGCCGAAAGAGGGGCTCGTTCTCGTTGCCTTCCCGTTCGGATAGGATGACCGTCCGCTCTGCTTCGATTTCCGCAGGGTCGAAGCGGCTGTTAATCATCCGGTCTGCTTCCAGGCGTAGGGCCAGGTCAATTTTGGCGGCGGGCATTGTTTCGTAATAAGTCGTCCAATCCAGGAAAGTGAAAGCGTTCCAGACGCCTCCCTCACGGGCGATGGCTTTGTCCAGCATGGTTGCGGGGAATTGGGCGGTTCCCTTAAACTGGAGATGTTCTACCCAGTGAGAAATGCCGGTTTTGCCTGTTGGCTCATCTTTTGAGCCGACCCGATACCAGACCCAATGACTAATCAGTGGGGCGGTATGGATTTCTTTGAGAAGGATTTGCAGGCCGTTGGCTAAAGTGATTTGGGTCAGGGTCATGGCGTGATGAAAAACGTGTTACAGACTGGTTGGAATAGGCCGCATGGCAGGTCTTGCGGAGTTTTAATGTTTGGCTGGAGCAGGTCGTTCAACGGGCGCACTACGTCTTGCAAACCGATAAAGGGCTGATGCAGTTCAGTCTCCTGTAAAGGAATATCTACTGGCACGTTCAATGTAACCGGGATAGTGGTTTGCACGGGAACGGTCAGGTTGAGTTGGATGGGGAGTTGCGTTCCGGCGGGCAGGGTAACGGTGGTTGGCACGCTCAACACGCCTACAATCGCGTTCCGAATGATGGTGTTTTCAGTCAAGGTAACAGTAATCTGCTGGCTGATGGGCAGGTCAAAGGCAATTGGGATGTTATCCTGAACGGTGATGGTTGTACGGATGTGGGCTGCGTCCATCAATTGAAAATTCTTGTATAAACCACCCAGCAGGTGGTCTCCGACCAGAGCCTTAAGCGCGAATAACTCGCGCACCAGAATGATTAACACCACAATCAGGACGAGATTGACGATGAAAGAGAGAATCCCGGCTACGTGGAAAAAAGCCTGGGAGAGTTTTTCCCGCTGAAACGTGAAGCGACCAGACTTGCTGGTCGGCTTCTGTATCGCTCGTTGTGGAGATGTGGTTTGAGTGGTTGGCGTGCTTGTTGTTCCAACTGGCGAAGTGGTGGGCGTCGGGCTCGCAGGCCGGGTGGCAGGGCGGGGTATATCGCCCTGGATGGGCACGGGAAGCGGGGTTTGGGGCGGTTTCTGAGCAGCTGGCTGAGCGGGCTGAGGCGCCGGACGTGGTGGATTGCTCTGACCAGACCTGGTTGATGGAGGGGTATATGCTGTTGGGGCAGGTTTGTGCGCCGCTGGCGGGGGTGACTTCATGACCGGTTTCCCCGCGTTGGGAAACAATACGCCTTTGATGATGTCGAAATAGTTCAACTTAAACTGCGGCTCATTTTTCTTGTTCTGAGACATACGGCCTCCTCGTGATATGCTATTACTATAGCATAGATATGGAAAAACGAAGTCAATTCCAGTCCCATTTTACTGCCGGAGGGTTTTGGTCGTTAACAAATTTGTAAGCAAGGTCTGTAATCGCCCAAATGGGGGATGTGGTACGTCTATCAAGTTCGGCTTTTCCGGTTCATAATCATTTTGCAAAATTCCACCTGCCCCAATTTTTCCTGGAGGAATAAAAATGAAAAAAGTAGTTGTCTTGTTGCTGGCGCTTGCGCTATGGTTGGCCGCTTGCGGCCAAAAGGACCCCGGCGGTATTGGAACAGGCGACGTCGGAAATGTCAAAGAGAAAACATCATCCACCGACCAGATGAAAATGGTGTTTATCCCAGGCGGCGCGTTCCAAATGGGTGGGCTGAACGACAAAGCGCAGCCAGATGAAAAACCCAGCCATAAAGTCACGCTCAAAGGCTTTTGGCTCGATAAAACCGAAGTCACCAATGCTCAATATGCCCAGTGTGTTGCTGCAGGGGTCTGTGAAATTCCCAATGAGTTGAAATCAGCCACCCGTAGCGATTATTACACCAACCCTGAATATGCCGACTACCCGGTTATCTATGTGACCTGGAACGACGCCAAAGCCTACTGCGAGTGGGCTGGTCGCCGCCTGCCGACCGAGGCCGAATGGGAGTACGCCGCCCGTGGCACAGACTTCCGCAACTACCCCTGGGGTGACACTGACCCATCGGAAGAAACGGCCAATTTTGGTTTCAAAAATAAAGATACCGTCAAAGTAGGGAGTTATCCTGCTGGGGCCAGCCCATTTGGCATTCTCGATATGGCTGGTAATGTCTGGGAATGGGTGGCTGATTATTACAGCGCGTCTTACTACGAAAAATCCCCGGCTGAAAACCCCACCGGCCCCGACAAACCCGGTGTTAATGGCCTGCAAATGGTGATGCGCGGAGGCTCCTGGGCGGATGAAATTGCCGAACTGCGCTTATCTAATCGTGGTTTTGGCCTGGCCCAGAACCTGGAAGCCGATAAACTCTCCAACTCTTACGCCGGGCAGGCCAACGAGCGCACTGGATTCCGCTGTGCCGCGGATGAGTAATTGGTCTCTCCACTAAAAAAACGGTTTCCCCGGCCATCAAAGGGTCGGGGAAATTTTATTTCCAGCCGTGTTTCCCGCGCAGCAGCACAAAAGCCACCGGGATAATGTTTTCGCTTGAAAATGTATTCTTCTCCCTGTGCCATAACTCCAGTCGCTGCAAGCCGCGTGCGCCAACCGGTAAGACCAGGCGGCCTCCCTCGGCCAATTGCTCCAGCAGTGGCGGGGGGACTTTGGGCGCTGCCGCAGCGACCAGAATGGCCTGGTAAGGCGCAAAGTCGGGGCAGCCCTGCGAACCATCCGCGCAATGGACATGAACATTCTTCAGGCCAAGCGATGTCAGTGTTTGCCGGGCGCGCTGTGCCAGGGCGGGGATAATTTCGACGGTATGAACCTCCGCTGCCAGTTTCGCCAGAATGGCTGCCTGGTAGCCGGAACCGGTTCCGACTTCTAATACGCGCTCCTCGCCGGTCAACATCAGCAGCTCGCTCATTATCCCCACAATGTACGGCTGAGAAATTGTCTGTTCGTGGCCAATGGGTTGTGGAGCATCATCATACGCCGACCACTGATACTCTGAGGGAACAAACAAGTGGCGGGGAATGGTTTCAAACGCCTCCAATACGCGCGGGTCATGGATTCCGCGTGGTCGGAGTTGTTCGGCCACCATCCGATGGCGCGATTCGGCCAAATTCTTCTCATCCATCAATTTGTATTGTACTGCAATCCACTGCAAGAATGTCGAATTGCCTCTTGACAAGGGCTCTGGTTTAGACTATTATCTAATTAGATGTTTATCTAACATTGACGGATGTCTAAACTCGACCTTTAGTTGATGGAAAGGAACAAAACCATGGACGAAATGTTCATCCTCCACCCCAAAATTTATGAACGCGCGCACTCCGGCAACATTCAACGCTCGCTGCAAATGGTTGACTCCGCTCCCCGCCTGTGGGAACGCTTGGCGTTGGCGGCTGGTCGGTTCTTCATTGCGACTGGCAAAAAGCTGATTCATCTGGCAACCCTCCCGCCGCAATGGGAGAAGGAGACGGTTTAGTTTTTTACCGCGCGCCAATCATCCTGTCGAAAAGGAGGCTGCCATGTCGTGTGTTTTAGCCAGTTTATCTGTAAATCAAACTGAAAGGTATGCGAGGCAGGGCCAAACCTTTTCTCATCGACTGTCATCAGGCGATGGCCGTCTCGTTTCTTCCCAAACCGGCCTGTTGTTGGTTGCTCTCGGCAGTCTCTTAATGAATTTGTATCCTTTTTGTGAGCATGTTGACCCTCACACTGGTGAAATGCTGGTTAAAATAGGACGAAAATTGACCGGCGAATAAGCACGTTTGTTCGCCGGGGAGGCTCGCATGAACTCACTTGACCAGGCAAGCATTAGCTGGGATTTTGGCACCGCCTACGAACTTTTTATCAGTCTGCATGTATTGCATGACCCCGAATATTATGGCATTCGCGCCTCTTGGGCAGCCGGAATCCGTTCCCGAATTCCGGCTGCCGAGCGCAAATTGCTCGAAGAAGTGATTCCCTTTTCAGGATGGCCCATCTCATGGGTGCGTAAACTCCCGGCTCCCAAAGATGCTATTAGCGCGTTGTGGACCATGCGGCAGATTCCAGCCGCCGAGCGCATGGTGAAGGTCTTTGAGATAGATTGCGATGAAAATTCCGAGTGGGACAGAGTTTTATTAGGCGTTGTCACTCGCCGCGCATGGAACGAATCGGATTTGGCGTTATTACAGCACTATCGCAAACACAAGGGGAAACAGGATTTCGATGTAGACGGATTCAAGCGCTATCTTGATTGGTGGGCGCGTCCTGATGAATTTGGGGAGGGATTCCTTGCGGCTTTACAGGCCTACCAGACCGCTTTTTTCGAGGATGAAGAGAAGCGCATTGCCCCGGTGATGAAAGCCGGGCTGGAGCGGGCCCAGGAACTGGCGAAAAGCCTGAGCATCAGCGATTTGATTACCGAACTTTCGCAAGGCATCCGCCTCGAAGAAGAGGATTTCAATCCGCAGGAAATTATTATTGCGCCCAGTTATTGGCCAACTCCCCTGGTTGTGTTGGAAAAAATCAGCGAAACCAAACTGTTGTTCTTGTTCGGCGCGCGCCCGGCGGATATGTCTGCTATCCCCGGTGAACTGGTGCCGGATGGTTTGCTCCGCACGCTTAAAGCCCTGGCGGACCCGACCCGTCTCAAAATCCTGAACTATCTTGCAAGCGAAGACCTGACTCCCTCCGAACTTTCGCGCCGTCTGAACCTGCGCGCCCCGACTGTGACACACCACCTGGCCGAACTCAGGCTCTCCGGGTTGGTGAACCTCACCATTCGCGGGCAGGAAAAGGTCTATCGCACCCGCCGTGAGGCCTTGCAAAGCATGTTTAATGCCCTGGAAAACTTTTTGCAGAGCAAATAATCTTGCGCATCCCTTTACAAAGAAACCTGCGCTGGCAATGGATTGCTGGCGCAGGTTTTTTGCAAATATCACCAAATCAGTCACATAGCAGTATAATCCAGCGAAATTTTGGGTAAGTATGGTAAGGAGAGATGACTATGGAAATTCTTTTCGGCTTGATTGCGGTTCTGGTGCTGATGATTGTCCTGCTGACGTTGTTCGAATTTCGAATGCGCCAGCCCGATGCCCTGGTTCTGTATGAGGCAAATGGCAAAATCGGCTTGCGTCAGGGACTGCTCTACCCGCGTCACTTTAGTCTGTTGCTCAAACGCGCGCCACATCCTATCCAGTTGAACATTGAAGCGGTTGCTGCTGGCAATTTGGGGGTCCTTGTCAAACTGGTTGGCTCGGTTGCCCCGGCTTTGGATAATCTCGGGGCGCTGGTACGAATTGGTGGTTGGAATGGCAACGCGGTCGCCCACGCCGCCGAGCAGGCATGCCTCCGCCTGGAGGGACTGGTCAAGGAATACGCCCAGCGGTCTGAAATTCAATCGCTTTCATCGAAGGGACTGGCTGAATACCTCGAAAGCCAATCTGCCGGTTTTAAGGAACGCTTTGGCCTGGAGGTCATCTCCCTGGCGGTCATCTCCCTGGACCCTGCCGATTCTGAAATTGCCGAAGCGCTGCGCCAACAAGAAGAAGCTCGTCTGATGGAACAGACCGAAAAACTGAACAACCAGGCGCGCATTGCGGCGGCGAAATCTAAATATCAGGCGGACGAAGAAATTGCAGAGATGGAACATGCCCTGGAATTGAAAAAAGCGTCCCTCAAGAAGGAACTGCTGGAACAGGAAAATGCCCTGGCGCAGAAACGCCTGGAAGATGAGCTGGCTCGTAGCCGCATGAGACTGGCTTTTGAAAAGGAAGAACTGGACATTTTGAAAGACAACCCCGAATTGCTGATACTTACTCCCCAGGCTGCCCGTCTGGCCGAAGCCAGCCAGGGGTTGAAGAACGCCCGCACCATCATTTCGCTTTCTCCGCAGGATTTCGCAGGAACAGAGTTGGGGGAGTTCTTTCAGAAGATGCTGCAAAAAGCTGTAGAGAAGAAAAAATAAGGTTATGTCCAATCTCGACCCTCTTGCGCCCTTCCGCCTGAAACAAGTTCGGGCGGCGCGCGTCTCCGAAATCAGCGAAGCGACGGCTGCCGCGCCCGTCGCGCCTGAGGAGCGCATCAATTTTCACATTGGCAATCCGCTTCAGGATGAGCGCCTGTCTTCTCTCTTTTTGCGAATTGCGTTGGGGGTCGATTTCCGCCGTCAGGATTTATCCAGCATAGATTCTCTGCTCGAACATCTTGACGGTGGTCCGGCGGAACGTATTAAGCTGGAATTTCTGGCCCGGATTATTCAAAAGAGCAGCCCTTATGCCCCGCGCGGTGGGTACAGCCGCAAATCTCCTCATCCGGTCGTCAAGATTTTTACGCGCTGGCTCGAAAATCAGCCCGAATCCTTGCGCTATAATCTCGACGACCCGGCCGGCAAGCGTGAAATCATTCTGGCTTCTGGCGGCATTCGCGAGACCTTGCGCGTCATTCTGGTTGCCATTTCGGACTATTTGCAGGTAACGCCGGCCCGGGTGTTGTGCTATCGGCTTGACCTGCCCGCTGGTTATCACGCCATCCCCAACCTTCGTCTGGCATGGTTGCCGGAGGAAGAAAGCGAGGCGCGCGTCGCCATTGAATCTGCGCTGGTCGCCGAGCCGGAGACCCCTACGTTTCTAATTGTGGGCGGCTCCTTGACCGAAGAGAGCCGCCGCAAATTGCGCCTGTTGAGTATTCGCTACCCACTTTTTTTTATCGAAGCCAATAACGCGCTTAATCAGCACTCGCTTGCGCGCGAGGCCAAACTTGTCCAACGCGTTATTCGCCTGTTAACCCCGGCAATTTTTGCCCCGCGCCTCCATTCGCTCTCGACCGTTTTCGTCATTGGTAATGCCGATTTTTTGAACGTCATCGAAAACGTCCATTTTCAGTTGAAGGGAACGCCTTCCGCGTCAGAAATTGAGTTCCTGCACTTCCTGCTTGAACAAAACCTGGCCCAACCCAACCCGCCCACAACGGCAGAAATGTTCCCCGACCCAACCTGGTTAGACGATTGGGGAGAAGACCATTCTGCGGCTGGGGCGCTCTCGCAACTTTCAGCCCGCGTTGGCAGGCGGCTGGAAAATGCTGTGCGCGGTTGGACGCAGTCTAACCTCCAGACCGCCACTCGCATCGCTGTTTCGGTGGAGGGCAAGATTGAACACACCTCGCGCCTTCTTCAAAACCGCTGGAGCGCATCGCAAACGGATGAATTTGCCAATACCGATAGCCTGACTCTGCTCGACGAACTGGTCGCAAACCTCCACAATCCAGACTGGCGAGACAGGTTGCAGCGCAGTTTCTTAAGCGTCTTTACGCGCCACCAGCCGCAATATCGCCCCGAAGCCTGCCTGGTAACGAGCGGCTCCTCGCGCACTGCCCTCAGTCTGTTAGGGTTTCATTGCGGTATTACTGATGCTGTTTTTCCAGATTTAAGCTGGTCTTACGAACAGTGCTTTCCAAATACCCATGCTGTTCCGCTCACCGATGACCTGGCGCTGGACGTGGACGCGATGATTGCCAGGCTGTCTGACCTGTGTCGAGCCGACCCGCGCTGGCCGGAGCATGGCGCGGTGGCCATCAACAATCCCCACAACGCAACCGGGCGCGTTTTTGCCGAGGAAGACATCCGCCGTCTGATGACCTGGTGCCTGGAGCGTGGGATTTATGTGGTGGATGACCTGGCTTATCAAAATGTTGCTCCTGTGGATGGTCTTCCACTCATCAAGACCGCCCGCCAGGTTGCCCATGACCTGGTGCGCGAGGGGTTGATTAGTGAAGAACAGGCTGACCGGGTAATTAGCGTGCATTCCATGTCCAAAACTGACTGCCTGGCCGGGGCGCGCCTGTCGGTGGTTGAAATTCGCCCTACCGGCTTACGCGAACGATTTCGAGCGGTGAACGACCCGATTGAACCCAATCTGGCGGCAATTTTTCTGGTTTATCTGTTCTATCGCGGCCCCCTCGAAGCCGCGCGCACTTACGGGCGAATGCGCAATGCCATCTTTAAAGAGCGTACCGATGCTTTGATTTCTGCGGCTGCCAATTTGCCTGCCGAACGTAATCCATTTGGGCTGACGATACTGCCTCCTGTTGGCAGCATGTACCCGCTTTTGCAGGTCAAACGCCTGCCAAACGGACTTTCGCTCGATTGGCTGGCTTCGGCCCTGGCCCGGCGTGGAATTGGTCTCCTGCCGCTGGCCAGCTTTGCCCGCACCGAAGCCGGTTTCGATACCGGGCGCAGCACCTTCCGCCTGACCCTGGGCGGCGTAGACGGGGCTGAAATTATGCAGCATAAGGCCCGCCGCCTGCTGATTGACCTGAATCGCCTGATTGAAGAGGAAGACGCGCGCTACAACCGCAAACAACTCTCTTTTCGGCCCGCCCCGCCTGAAAATGACGCGCTTGTCTCGCGCATGCAAGCCTGGGATGCTCTCATGGCCCAAATCACGCGCCAGTTTGAGAATACCGATTCCCTTCAGGCTCTGTGGAACTTGCCGGTTGTCGATGGCGCGCGCCTGCGAGTCGATTTCTTGAAGAACCACCTGCCAGGACGTCTGAACATCTTTCGCCAACGCCTGTACGAACGCGCTTTGCTCAGCGACGAACTTGTGCGCAAGGCAATGCAGGATGGCAACTGGCTGTCTGAACGCCTGGAACGTGAGTTCATGAAAGATTCGCTCCACCACCGCCAGGAACTTTTCCGGCTGCGCACCTATGACCGTACCGTTCACCCAACGCAGAAATATTCACTGCTTGTCGAGATGACGTTCGACTCCATCCAGCGCGCTCTGATTGCGGGTCAGCCGCTCTCGCCTGGTTGGGTTGAGAAAGCCGCGAACGAACTCTTGCGCGAATTCCTGGGGCAAAACGTCAGTATCAACTCCGAACTGGAGGCAGATGAAATCCTGGTCGATTTCGACGCTCTCTCGGCGGGCGAATCTTATGCTGAACTGTTTACGGTTACGGGGCAAGGCCAGGAGAGCGATTCTTGCCTGGGATTTTTCCTCTCGTTCTGGAGTGATTGGGATGGCTCTAATCGCCCCTCGGGGCAGGGACACCGTTTGGCTGCCGCCGCGGTGATGGAAAACGTGCGGCGCATGTCCCAAATTCTCGACTTGCTGCGCCGCGCCAATCCGCGTGTTTCCACCGACCCCGCCCTGTTGACCGAACTGGAACGCCTGCCGGAACGAACCGCCATGTTCCAAAAGTTGCTGAACGAAATTACGCAGTTGACTCACCAATTGGAACAACGCTATCGCGGCTTTTTGCCCTATTCCCTGAATGCCACTCCCCTCCAGAAACTGGCAACCCGCCTGCGCTTGCGCCGCGACCCGGCCCAGGTTTTATGGCAGCACAATGACCGCTATGAACAGAAAATGCTCGAGCTGCGCGCTCAGCGCCGCGCCATGCTCGAAACCTGGTTTGCGCTCAATAAGAAGTTGCGCAAACAATTGCACGCCCTGATTCCCGAAATCCAATCCAATCGGGCGGCTGAGCCGCTCCTGCGCGCCGCAGTTGGCTACCGGGATATTTTGCAGCGATTTGTGATTACCCCGCGCATTCATCAGGGGATGATTACCTCGCGCGAGCAATTTGCCATTGATACAACTGCTTTCAATATGCAGGAAATCAATGCGATTGCAGGCAAATACGGCAACCCCGGCCTGACGCTGGGGTTGCAAATCAGCATGTCTACCCGCCCCGAAGCGCTGGTGGCTCTCGACCGCAAAATGTCTGCCCAGGCCGAGCAGTTTCGGCGTGAATATCCGGGAGTCGATTTACCGGCCATCTGGCTGATTCCACTTTTTGAAGATATCGACGCGGTCACGCAAATCCCAGAGTATCTCGACCGAATCTGGGATTATGCCAACCAAACCCGTCACACCGACCAGACCCCGCAAAACCGTTTTTCTGAAATCCTGGCCGAGGTTTTCATTGCCGGGTCAGATTTGAGTCAGCAAATCAGCCAACCCAACGGGGCTTTTCAGTATGTCAAGGCCAAGTATCGGGTTGAAACGTGGCTGGCAGAACATGGACTGGCCGAATCGGTTCGGCTCAAACTGGGTAGTGGCGAACCAATGCAGCGCCAGGGTGGATATTATTCACAGGTCGCCGGACAACCCGCCTTCATGAACACCGACCACCCTGCGCAACGCAAACGTCTGTCTAAAAACTTGCCGCCAGCCGCCCAGCGCAGCACCGCTTATGCCACCACTCCATTGCAGGGGGTTTTTCTGGGCGGAGACTTGCGCACCCTGCAAAGCAGCATTGCCGAAGACCTGCGCTTTCTGCCTGTCCGCGACCTCGCCAATCTGCTCTATCACTTGCGCGAGTCACAGCGCGCCCATCGTCAAAATCTGATGCGCGCCGCCGAAACCCTGACCGAAAGCCGAATGGGCGTGAGGGGCCGCGGCGCGCAGGAGATGGAGCGCCTGACGATGGGAATGCCAGAGCCGCTTTACGAAGGGTTCCTCGACGAACTGACCAGCCATTTCCGCCATATTTTGTTCGGCAGACCAGAAGATGTCTTTGGCCTGCATATCGTCTCATACTTCATCGGGCGCTCCATTCCGCAGCTGCGCGACCGCCCCACCTCCCGGCGGCGCGCCTCATCGGGAGCCGACCGCGGTCAGCAAATCGTTGCCAGCGTGGCGGAGATGATTCCGCTGTCAAAGCAGGGCAGTATGTTGCGCGCCATCGCCCATAACCAAGCGCAAACCGCCGTGTTGGGGGTTAACCAATTGACCACCGGCCTGTTCCGCGCTTTAGAGTATTACGCCCAGAAAACTATCCCTGAATCTGAGCGCGAGGGGCTGATTGCCGAGCGCATTCTGCCGCGTTTGCCAGTCTATGAAATCCTGAACACCTTGCGCATCTATCAGGATTGGCGCGGTGAAATCGTCCGCCGCATTGAAACTGCTTTTCCGGCAGGACATTCAACCTTTGTTGCCCTGCGTGAAGACCATGACGCCATGTTGCGCTTTTTGCCACTCTTTCAGCAGGAACTCCTGCGGCGGCACGGACTGAACGTGAGCGACTTCTTCAACAATGGAATTTTTATCCCAGACCTGTTGCCTGCCCTGCGCCCCGACCTGGCTGTGCTGATGCAGGAAAACCTGTTTAACACCGACCTCGACCGCATGCTTGCGAAAGCCAATGGCAAAATTGACTCCGAATGGCTGCAAAAGGTTGTCAGGCATCTGTCCATTCCAGAGCAGGTGCGTTCCTGGCGCTCGGTTATCTGGGAATTAATGGGCGACTCAATCTACCAGCGCGTGCAAAGTTTTGCTGAACTGGCCACTGCATTGCATGCTTTCTCTGCCACCCGTCCTGCTCAGCCTTTGCGCCCAACCGCCCCCGGCGGGGGACACCTGCCCTCCGCCCTGGCTGGTTTTTTGCGTTCATCCCGCGTGGATGATGAAATGCGTCAGTTCCTGGTTGGCGCAATGGAGCAATTGAGCAACATCACCGCAAGCAGCATCGAAGTGCCAGTTGGCATTATTCGTGCGATTAACGATGTAGAGCGCATTGCCCAAATTGAAGAAACTGCTCTGTCAACCGAAAAACAGTCTGTCTTGCGACTATGCATTCTACAAATTGCACGGCTGGCCGGAGAGAATGGTTAAGGAGAGAGCGAGGCTCCTGAATCCGATGGGCAGGTTCCCGCTTTCAGCCTGGAGACGAAGGCGGCATGGTCGAGTGAGATGGAAAAGACGGCCTGCGAGTGATGAATGACGTTGTGTCCGACCTTCTGGGTGGGTTAAAAAAACGCGACAGGTCAGCAGCCTGTCGCGCAAAGGGTTGGCAACCGTTGAGTTATCCGTGGCGTTCCATGAATTTTTCCATGCGCCGCAAGGCTTCTTCAATTTTCTCGTAGGCGGTGGCATACGAACAACGTACAAACCCTTCGCCGCCTGCGCCGAACGCGCTGCCCGGAACGACAGCCACATGTTCCTCATGGAGCAGTTTTTCGGCAAAGGTCTCATCATCCATGCCCGAAGCGCGGATGTTGGGGAAGGCATAGAAGGCGCCGCGCGGCTCAAACGTGGTCAGACCGAGCCGGTTCAGGCCGTTTACAATCAGTTTGCGGCGGCGGTCATATTCAGCCACCATTTCATCAACGTAATTATCTGCTTTCAGGGCCTCAATGGCGGCATCCTGGGCGGTGGTGGGCGCGGACATGATAGTGTACTGGTGGACGCGCAACATCCACTTGAGAATCTCTGCCGGGGCCGCGGCAAAGCCGATGCGCCAGCCGGTCATGGCGTGGCTTTTGGAAAATCCTCCCAGCAAAACGGTGCGTGCTTTCACCTCTTCGCCCAGCGCCGGGAAGCAAACATGCTTAAAGCCATATACCAGCCGGTCGTAGATTTCATCCGAGACGACAATCAGGTCATGTTCGATGGCAATTTTGGCAATTTCCATCAGGGTTTCGCGCTCGGCAACCGCGCCAGTTGGGTTGCTGGGGTAGCCGATGAAGATGACTTTGGTGCGCGGGGTGATGTGACGGCGCACTTCATCCGGGTCGACCTGGAAGTTGTTTTCCATTCGACTGGGGATTTCCACTGGCACGCCGCCTGCCAGGTACACTTCGGCCTGGTAAGCCACAAAACATGGGGTCGGGATAATCACCTCGTCGCCGGGGTCAAGCAGGGCGGTAAAAGCCAGGTAAAGTGCTTCTGAAACGCCCACGGTGGCGATGATTTCTGTCACGGGGTCATATTGGATGCCATAGAGCCTGTGGAGATTCTCGGCAATGCCCTGGCGCAGTTCCAATTTACCAGCGTTGGACGTGTAGTGGGTCTCTCCGATTTGCAAGGAGCGAATGCCTGCATTCAGAATGGGCTGGGGCGTGGTGAAATCGGGTTCTCCAATCCCCAGCGAGATGACATCTTTCATCGTGGCGGCGATATCAAAAAACTTGCGAATGCCCGATGGCTTGAGCGCAGCCACCCGCTTCGAGATGTATTTCGTCGTGTCGATTACTACCATTGCGCCTCCTGAACTGGCCGAGGATATCAAAAAGTAAAATTCGAGCATTCCTATTGTACGAAATTGTGGAGAAAAATACAGGGCAAGATGTCACCTTGCCCCGCAACGAAAATCCTATAGTTGAATGCTGGAATTATCGCCGATATTGACGTTGGCGGCGCGACCTTTGATGCGGGCATGCCTGCCTACAAACGAACCATCCAGCACGGAATCGGTCACGATGGCGCTGTCATCCAGAATGCTGTTGCGCAAAACGCAGCCTGAGACCTCGCATTCGGCACCGATGGAAACATTTGGTCCGACCACAGAACCTTTTAATTTGGCGGATGGGTGGACAAAAACCGGCGGTATGACGGTGATGCTGGCGCGCTGGGCGGCCTCGTCTGAATTATCGCGGCCATGTTCGAGCATGTATTTGTTCGTTTCCAGGGTGGCTTCGATGGTGCCAGTGTCGAGCCACACTTCCACGCTGTGGGTGCGCATCCGTGCGCCGTAATCGAGCATGATATTAATCGCATCGGCCAGGAAATACTCACCCTTGAGCGCAATTCCGCGCTTCATCTGCTCATTGATGGCCGCTACCAGGTCTTCGCCTTTTTTGAAGTAGTAACAACCCACCAGCGCCAGATTATTTTCCATGGTTTGGGGTTTTTCGATGAGCCGCGAAATACAGCCATCCTTCACTTCTGCCACGCCAAAGCGACGCGGGTCTGGAACAGCCTTGACCCAGGCCACGCCGTCGCACTCTTCATTCGACAGAAAAGAGAAATCGGTCTCCAACAGGGTATCGGAGAATACCATGATGGTTGGGCCCACGAGATGATGCCGCGCCAGCCACAAAGCATGACTCTGACCTTTCATTTCCTCCTGCACGACATAATGCGCCGTGATGTGGGGATAGTGCTTTTGTACATACACGGGGATTTGCTCTCCCAGGAAAGGCCCAATAATGAATATGTATTCGGTTTTTTCAGGATTTGGCAACGTCTTGAACATGTCCATCAGGTGGTCAAAGGAGGTCTTCCCGGCCACGCTGACCAGCGGTTTGGGCTTGCTCCAGGTGTGCGGACGCATGCGAGTTCCCCAACCTGCCATGGGAATGATGATTTTGAGTGTTGCGGTCACAAACGGAACTCCTCAATTGGGTTTAACATTTTCGGCACACCAGCAACCCCTTGCCGAGCGGCACAATCAAAACATCCACACGCGGGTCCTGATAAGCGCGATGCAGATAGAGTGAAAGTTGCTGGGTCTGGCTCAGGGCGCTGTTGGCAATCAACATTCCGCCCGGCACCAGGTTCGGGATGATATGCTCATAACAATCCAGATAAACATCTTTTTCGGCATCCATGAAGATGAATGCGGTAGGGGGAAAGCGCGAGATGTGGTTGCGCACATCGCCGTGGATGACTTTGACCATTGAATCCAGGCCTGCCTCAGCAAACGTTTTTTGCGCCATCAATACTTTTTCTTCCTGGATTTCAAACGTCGTGAGTTTATCGCCGCGCTGCATACAGGCCAGCGAAAGCCACAAACCCGAATACCCGCCGCTGGTGCCAATGTCGAAGACCATCCCTTTGGGAGCGTTGGCGCACATCAGGGCAATGAACTTGCCAACTTCAGGGGGCACCTGCGCCAGCCGCTGTTCTTTGGGCAGGTTGCCCAATCGCTCCACGGCATCGCGCGCTTCCAGGTCGCGCATACACTCTTGAACTTGTGCTGGAATTTTGTGGAACATAAATCCTCCAAACAACCACAGCGATGGAAACTTCCTAAAAATGACCCGGTTTACTCATTTTATCACAGTCAGGTTGGCCAGGCTGGCCGACAGACGTTTGATACCTACGCTTTCGAAGATGACATCCACAATTTCATCCCCGCTTTGAACGCGGCTGTCCAGCACAATGCCATCTTTCCAAATGGGATGCTGAACGCGCATTCCTGCCCGAAATTTTTGTTCGATAATGAGAGCGGGCCGGCCCGGCGAAGGTAGTTTCCACGAAGAATCATACCCGCCAGAGCCGCCTTGCCGTTTAGGGGCGCGTCCTTTGCCGCTCAACAACTCGTCTGGAATATCGCTCAAGAACCGTGACTCAATCGTCTCCTCGGCGTATCCCCGCCCCCCCCGGCGCAAGGCGCGCACCAGATACAATCTCTCTTTGGCGCGAGTGATGCCCACATAAAATAACCGCCGCTCTTCTTCCATTTCTTCAGGTTCGTCAAAGGAGCGGCTGTGTGGCAGTACTCCATCATCCAGCCCGACAATAAACACCACCCCAAATTCCAGACCTTTGGCGGCGTGCATGGTCAACAGGGTTGGCACATTACCCTCGCTCAGGGTATCCTGGTCGCTGACGAGCGCCACATTTTCCAGAAATTCCGCCAGCGTGCGGGTTTGGTATTCTTCGGCCAGGCGGCGCAATTCTTTCACGTTTTCGATGCGGTCCTTGCCTTCTTCTGTGCCATCGTCCAGGTGTTCCAGGTAGTTAATATCTTTCAGAATGCGGTCGAACAGTTCTGGAACCGTGTAGATGCCAAGCAGACCGCGCCAGGCCGCCAGCAGGCCGCCGAAATCGGCCAGGGGCAGGGCGGCGCGCCCTGAGAATTTGGACCAGTGAGGCGAATCAGAGCCGCGCGCCAGGTCGAGCAATACCTGTCCGGGGGAAATTTTGGCTTCGCGCCCGGCCAGGTGCAGGGTCAGCATGGTCTTTTCCCCAATGCCGCGCGGCGGAATGTTGATAACCCGGTCGAGCGAAATTTCATCATCAGGATTTTGAACCAACCGCAGGAAGGCAATCATATCTTTCACTTCACGGCGGCCATAGAAGCGCTGCGCCCCTACCAGCCGGTAGGGCAGGCGCGCCTGCAGAAAGGCTTCTTCGATAAGGCGGCTTTGGGCGTTGGTGCGGTACATCACCGCGCAATCACCTGGCTCAAATTGTCGGCTGGCGACCAGCTGGGCAATGGTATCCACCACGAAACTGGCCTCGCCGTAATCATCGTTCGCCTCGTAAAAAACCACTTTTTCGCCCTGACCACGCTCGGTAAACAGTTTTTTCTTGCGGCGGCGCGGGGCTTTGTCAATCACACCCATGGCTGCATCGAGAATGGTTTGTTTGGAGCGGTAATTTTGTTCCAGGAGAATCACCTGCGCGCCCGGGAAATCCTGCTCAAAGCGCTGCACGTTGCGATAATCGGCCCCGCGCCAGCGGTAAACGCTTTGGTCTGGGTCGCCAACCACAAAAATGTTGTGATGCGCCGAGCAGAGATGTTTGAGCAGGGTGTATTGGGCAATGTTGGTATCCTGAAACTCATCCACCAGCACATGCCGAAAGCGCTGAGCATATTTCTCGCGCACGTCGGGATGTTCGGCCATCAAATTGGTGGTCATCAGGAGCAGGTCGTCGAAATCCACGCCGTTGGAGGCCTGAAGAAGTTCCTGATAGCGCTGGTAAATGCGCTTCACGGCCTCATCACGGTAGGTCACGACCGGAAAATCGGCAGGCCGAATGAGTTCATTCTTGGCGCGGCTGATGGCTGCATGAACGACCGGCGGGCGGTAAAGTTTATCGTTGAGATTCAGTTCCTTAATGGCCGTTTTGACTACTTTTTGCTGGTCGTCCGCATCGAAGATGACAAATTCGTTTGAGACGGGCAGCCGGTCGGCCTCGCGGCGCAGAATGCGGGCGCAGGTGGCATGGAACGTGCCGAGCAGAAGGCCGCGCGTCATCTCTTCGCCAAGCAATTGCTGAACACGGTGTTCCATCTCGCGGGCGGCTTTGTTGGTGAAGGTGACAGCCAGCATCTGGTAGGGACGCACGCCCTGGTAGCCAATCAGGTAGGCGATGCGCTGAGTCAAGACGCGCGTTTTTCCAGAACCGGGGCCAGCCAGCACCAGCACAGGCCCGTCCCCGGCGGTGACGGCGGCTTTTTGGGCAGGGTTAAGAGTATCGAGGAAATTCATTGGGGTGATTGGTAATTGGTTACTCGTTATTCGTTGTTTGATGTTGGACAACGTTCGCTCAGGGAAAATCGCGTTAATTCGTAACTCTACCCTTTCCAAAAACGTTGCGTGCTTTAGAGAAATCAACAGGATGTAAGGATTCAAGGATGTGTTTCTTGCTCGTTTTACACCAAATGCGTTTCCTCATCTCCTTTTATCCTGCTTATGGGGTAAAGGGTAGGTAATTACGTTAATTCTAAAATAGAAATCGGGACTCGGAACACTGCCGATTCCCGATTTTCGGGTATCGAATTATCGAGGATTGAATATCGCCCTACAATTGTGATGTGCAGTTGGGGCAGCGGGTGGCTTTAATGTGAATGGTGGAATAGCAGAAGGGGCATTCCCTGGTGGTCGGCTGTGCCGGGGCTGGGGCGGGTTCCTGTTTTTTGGCTTTGTTAGCCGCTTTGACAATCAGGAAGATTACAAAGGCGATGATGATAAAGTCAATAATCGCCTGTACGAACGCGCCCCACTTGACCGAGGCTTCGCCAATTTGAATGGCCTGGTCGGCAAAGTTGATTCCGCCCAGCACCAGACCAATCAATGGCATCAGAATGTCATTGACCAGCGAGGCGACAATCTTTCCGAACGCGCCGCCGATGATAACACCGACTGCCAGGTCAATCACATTGCCGCGCATGGCGAAATCACGAAATTCTTTTAACATACATTCCTCCTGAATGAAATTAATGAGTTAGGGTTGGGTATCTCCAGTGGTGCAGAGATATAAATTTCCGTCCATTTCACGAAACAGGCAGTAAATTGATTCACCGCTCTGGAAGTGGGCCGATACCACTTGCAGCCGAAATGCGCCCACGCTATCTTCATAAAAAAGCAAATCGGGGTAGACGCTTGTGTCGTCTGTCCAGTCAAGGCTATATTGCTGGCTGGCGGTTTGGGCGACCATTGCAACTTGCGAAAATTCATAAGGAAGGCTTTTGTTGGGATTGTTCTGCGCGGTTTTAATCAAACCATCCATTTTTTGCAACATTTTTCGCGCATTGGCCGGGTATAGCGAAAGAGAACCTACCAGTACAGCCAGGAAGGTCCACAATGCCAGACTTTTAATGCGGGGCCAGTTCCACCCAGCAGGGTTGCTCTTCAGCAGGATTTGTTGACTGCTCCATCGTAGAAGCGCATTAAACGGAACAAACAGGATAATCAGTGGCAAAAAAACATACGCCATTAAAAACAGGGTGGAAAATAACTTTTCAACCGAGTAAGCCGTCTCAAGCACTCCTTGCAGAGCAATACCAACTGCTGCGGTCAGAGACGCCAGCGCCACGCCAGTCAGGCCGTGATGGGGAGCGTTGACGATAAGCCCAAGCACGGCTCCGGTCAGGAACGACCCTCCAACGGTCGCCGCCATCGTCTTCAAGTCATAATGCAAAGGAACATCGCGGATGAAAATAAAGTTTATGCTCGTCGAAACAAGCCCATAAAGCATACCCACCCATCCGCCCAGCAACAAACCAGATAAACTTCGCTTTACCAGGGGGAATTCCATGCATTTCCTTCCAAAAAATTAAGCGACGGGCGAAGGAATCGCGTCCTTGCGCAAGGTCGGTGTCGCAATGTTTTTTTGTGTCGAAAGTCAATTGTATCGCCAGCAACAGGGCATGTCAACGCGCGTAGATTGGCGGCCGCGTGGCGTCTCTTTTTTGCTACGGACACGCATTTTGCAAATGGCCCTCGAACGTTTCGGCAAACAGGTGCAGGCCCGACCCATCACAGCGGGCGCGGAAGAAGTAATAGGGCGTTTGGGCCGGGTAGGCAACGGCTTGCAGCGCGCTGAGGGCCGGGCTGGCAATGGGGCCAGGCGGCAGGCCGTTGTTTTTGTAGGTGTTGTATGGCGAGTCGATTTGCAAATCCACCAGCGCGAGCGGCGACTTCCACCAGGAACCCGTGGCCGGGTTGAGACCAATGGCGTATTGCACGGTGGGGTCGGTTTCCAGTCTCATGCCAGCGGCCAGGCGGTTCAGGAACACCGAAGCAATGAGCGGCTGTTCCTCGGCTTGCATGGCCTCGCGCTGGACGATGGAAGCCAGAATAACGGCCTGATATACGCTCAAGCCCTGTCGCTCGAAAGCGGCGCGCATCTCCGGCGAAAGCGCCAGGGCGAAATTATTCATTAGCGTTTCGACCAGTCCACGCGCATCGAGGCCGCGCGGCAGGGTGTACGCGCCAGGCAGCAGGAAACCCTCGGCGGTTGCGCCATCGGGTAGGAAGTCGAACCGCCGGGCCGGGTGGCGTGCCTCGCGCAGAAAGGAATCGGGCGTAATGTTAAAGCCTGAGGTCGGCAGGGCTGCCGCCACCTCTTCCAGCCGCCAGCCGGGGAGAACGACGAATTTGATTTGGGTGGGGGTGGCATCTTGCAATTTTTGGGCAATCTGCAGCGGGGCCAGGGCCGGGCTGAGGGTAAATTCGCCCGCCTGAATGCCCCTATCTAACCCGGCATACACCAGGTAGGCGGTAAATGCCCCCGAATCGCGGATAAAGCCCTCCTGTTCCAGGCGATTTGCCACCGCCGCCGCGCCCTCGCCAGGGTTTATCTTGAACGGCAACTCCGCGGCGCGTGAGTCGCGCGGTTGGGTGAGCGACTCGCCATGCCACAGCATCAACACCGCGTATTGGAATCGCTTAAATCCGCCCAGGTTTTCGCCGGGCGGCCCATAAGTCCGCGCCACATGATATGGCACGAGGAGGTAAGCAGCAATAGCCAGCGCCAGCAAAACGAGCGGAACGACCAGACAGCCCAAAGGCAGATACCAGCGATGTCTTCGGGGGCGGCGGGGTCTCATCGTCTCTCCTGTGAATCGAGATAATCCTGCAATAAAACCGTCGCCGCCCATTCGTCCAGGTGTCCGGCGCGGCGTTTTGGGCTGGCTCCAGCCGCAACCCGCGCGGCGCGGGCGTCTTGGGTGGTCAGGCTTTCATCGTGCAGTTCCACTGGCAGGCGGGTTTGCTCGCGCAGGGCTTGGGCAAAGTTGATGGCGCGCCGTCCGGCCTGGTTGGGGTTTCCATCTTCATGGAAAGAAACGCCCACCACAATCAGCCCCGCGCCTTCAGCCTCGGCGCGCGCCGCCACCTGGGCGGCGTCTACCGCTTTGGAGACGTGCCGAATCACGCCCAGCGGACGCGCCAGCGTGCCAGTCTCATCACTCAACGCCAGGCCGATGTTTTTCTCGCCGTGGTCCACTGCCAGCACGCGCATTACCCCATCACCTTAATTTGCATGGGAAGGAACGGAAGCCAGGGCCACCAGGCCGGGCGAATGCGAATTTGGGGCGCTTCGGCCAGACCGAACGTTTCTGCCAGCAAATTCGCCGCGCGTCCGGCGGTTTGACCGGCAGCGAGGGAAATCACCTGCCCCGCTTCGATGGACGAACGCGTCTGGCGCTCGGCCAACATCTGCCAGCGTACGCCAGAAGCCGTTTCCTCCAACGGCGGCTGCGATTGCCAGGCGAGCGTTCCTGGCAGGGGGATAGCGCCAGGCGGCAGTGATGCATCCAGCACCAGCCCGGCCAGGGCTTCCAGGTCGGCGGCGCGGACGTAAGCAACGCTGAATTCGGCTTTGAAGGCCAGCGAGAGTTTTTTGCCGGGCTGCCCTGGCGCGGGGAAGGCGGTTTCATCGAACACCCGCTCCAGTTTGAACATGGAGGGCAGTAAAACGTCTTTGCCCGTCACCTGGGCGGCGAAGCGGGCGCGCGCGCTGCGCTCCAGGTCGGCCAGCAGGCGCGCGCGCAGGAAATCGAAATCGGCCTGGACGGGGGTGGCGATGGTTTTGTCGCTGCCGCCGGTGATGGGCAGGGGGTTGGTCACTTCCACCGAGAGGCCGAGCGGCCCCTCGAAAGCGCCGATGGCCCCGGCGGGGACGTTGCCGCGCGAACCGGCCTCCACCGCCCGGATGGGAACTTCCACCGAGGGCTTCTTTCCGGCAGGGACTTCCACCTGTTCAACGGTCACAAAGGCTACAGGCGGGTTGGAGCGGGTCAGTACAATGGTTTGGGCAGGGATGATGACCGGGGCGCGGGAGCGGTTGGTGAAGCGCGCTATCCCTCGCGCGGTCTGGTCGGGGACGGTCAACTGGCCGGTTCCCAGCGCGGTTCCTTCAATCTCCAGGGTTTGCGTCAGTCTTTGCATGGGAACTGCGCCAGAAAGTTGCGCAGAGCGGACATCGGGCGCGGCGTTGACGGAAATCAGCACCTGCTGGGGTTGTTCGGGCGGAGTAAGGTAAATTTCTGCCGAGGGGATGAAAACCAGCATGACTGCCAGCAAGGCCAGCACGCCCAGGGCAAAGGTTCCCAGTCGCAGGAGCGGGTTGCGGCGAACCTCGAAGGGGGCGGGATGGGGGAGTTCTTGACGGGCGGCGCGCAAATTGGAACGCGGAAAGCGCCGCATGGGGCGGACGGCGAGCAGGTCATTAGGCCAGGGTTTCTTTTGGGCGTCTTTCACATTGCGAAAACAAGGAATGCCCAACTCATGCGCGGCGGCGCGGATTTCACCGGCGCGCGTCACCAGTCCCAACTGCGCGCCCAGCCCGGCGGCGTGACGACGCAGAAGCGCCAAATCGAGCGGGCGAATTCCCACCCGCCCCTTTGGGGGCCATGCCAGCAACACGCGCGGCGTTTTGGCCCAGTCCATGCGGTCGCGGATGGAGACCAGGTCGTCGTGCGGTTCGAGTTGCAGCAGGGTGGTTTTCATGTTTGGCACAGTAACCAGTAATCAGTTGTCAGTAATCCAGTTGTCAGTAATCAGTTGTCAGTTATTACTCATGCGCTGATTACTGATTACTGTCGAATCCGTTCCTCAACCCATGCCGCCACGCTCGCCAGCGCGGAATCGAGTTTGCTGGCATCCTTGCCGCCGCCAAAGGCCAGGTGCGGCGCGCCGCCGCCGCCTGCTCCCAACTGGCGCGAGAGGTGACCTGCCAGGTCGCCCGCTTTCAGGCCGCGCTTAATCAGGTCTTGCGTTACAGCGGCCATCACGGTCAGCGAGTCGCCGGTGGAGGCAATGACGCACACGCCCTTTTCGGGGAAACGGGCGCGGAACTGGTCGGCCAGTCTGGTGAGCGAGTCTTTGTCCATGCCGGGCATGTGGGTCACGAGCAGGTTCACGCCGTCTGCCACCGTTTGGGCGTTGGAAAGTTGGTGGTTGAAGGTGGAAAGCGCAAGTTCCGCGCGGGCGGCGGTCAACTGTTTTTTGACGGCGGACAGTTCGTCCATTACGCCTTCGACTCTGGCGGGGACTTCTTCCACGCTGGATTTGAGCGCGGCTGAAGTCTGTTTCAGCATTTTGAAGCGTTTTGCCACCAGTTGATACGCGCCGCGCCCGGTCACCGCTTCGATGCGCCGAATTCCGGCTGCGGCAGAGCCTTCGCTGACTATCAGGAACATGCCCACGTCGGAAGTGCGCTCCAGGTGTGTGCCGCCGCACAGTTCGTAGGAGTAGCGGTGTTGGGGTTCGCTCTCTGCCGGGGCAATCGTAATCGTCCGCACCACCTCGCCGTATTTCTCGCCAAAGAGCGCCATGGCGCCTTCGGCAATGGCTTCATCGCGCGGTTTGGCGCGCGGCTGAACGGCGTAATCGGCGGCTACTGCATCGTTGACGATTTGCTCGACCTGCTCCAACTGCTCGGCGGTCATCGCTTCGGGGTGGGTAAAGTCAAAGCGCAGGCGGTCGGGGGCCACCAGCGAGCCAGCCTGGCGGGCATGTTCGCCCAGTACGCGGTGCAAGGCTGCGTGCAACAGGTGGGTGGCGGTGTGATTGCGCATAATGTCATGACGGCGCGTTTCGTCCACTCCGGCCACCACCACAGCGCCCACGCGCGGACGCCCGCTAATCACTTCGCCGATGTGCGAGATGAGTCCGGCGGCGGGACGGCGGACATCGGTCACTTCGATTTCGAAGCCTTCGCCGCGAATGGAGCCTGTATCGGCCACCTGCCCGCCCGCTTCGACGTAAAAGCCGGTTTTGGGCAAAATCACTTCCACTTTATCGCCAATTTGGGCTTCCTTCACGCTTTGTCCATCTACCACGATTGCCAGGATTTCGGTTTTGACTTGCGTGCTGGCATAGGGGTCATATTCCACGCCCTTGGGGCCAAGTTTGCCCTGGGCGGCCAGGTCTTTGAAGATGCCAGCAAAGAATTCAGCGTCCTCGCCGCCCAGCGCGCCCATCGCTTTTCCGCCGCCGGAGGCAATGCTGTGTTCCTCGCGCGCGGCGCGAAAGCCAGATTCGTCCACGTCCAGGCCCTGTTCGCGGGCAATATCACGGCTGATTTCGAGTGGCAGCCCGTAGGTGGCGTACAGGTCGAAGGCTTTGCGGCCATCGAGCAGGGTTTTGCCTTCGCGCTTGAGGTCATCGAGCATGCCTTGCAAAAAGGCCGTGCCGCTTTCCACGGTGCGGGCAAAGCGGATTTCTTCGCGGGTGATGCTGTCGAGGATGGCTTCGCGGTGTTTGGTGAGTTCGGTGTAAAAATTGCCATACTCCTGAATGAAGGCATCGGCCACTTTGGCGAGGAAGGGCTGATGCAGGCCAATTTTTGCGCCAAAGCGCGCCGCGCGGCGGATAATCATGCGGCAAACGTAGTTGCGCCCGGCGTTGCCCGGAACCACTCCATCGCCAATCAGGAAGGCCGCCGAACGGGCATGGTCGCAAATGACCCGGTAGGGCGTGAAATCGGCGTACATCTCTTCGCGGGTTTTGCCCGTCAAAGCGGAGAGCACATCCAGCGCGCCTTTGAACAGGTCGGTCTTGTAGTTGGAATCGACTCCCTGAAGAACAGAGACAATCCGTTCGAAGCCCATGCCGGTATCGACATGTTTGGCGGGCAGCGGTTCAAGACGGCCATCCTCGAACAGGTTGTATTGAATGAAAACGTTGTTCCATAGTTCAAGAAAGCGCGTGCATTCACCGTTTACGCCGCAGCGGTGCGGTTTTCCGCGCAGGTTGTCGCGTTCTTCGCCCAGGTCAATGTGAATTTCGGAGCAGGGGCCGCAGGGGCCGAACTCGGCCATTTGCCAGAAATTTTCTTTGCGGCCAAAGTACAGAACGTGGCTGGGGTCGAAGCCGGGCTGTTGTTTCCAGATGTCGGCGGCTTCGTCATCCTGCGGCACGCTGCCTTTGTCATCTTTGAAGCAGGTGGCGTAGAGTTTGTCTTTGGGCAGTCCCCAAACCTCGGTGAGCAGCTGCCAGGACCAGGCGATGGCTTCTTTTTTGTAGTAATCCCCAAACGACCAGTTGCCAAGCATCTCGAAGAAGGTGTGATGCGTGTCATCGCGGCCTACGTCATCGAGGTCGTTGTGCTTGCCCGCTACGCGCATGCATTTTTGCGAGTTGGCGGCGCGAGTGTAGTCGCGTTTTTCGGTGCCGATGAAAACGTCTTTGAATTGCACCATGCCAGAGTTGGTGAAGAGCAGGGTGGCATCGCCGCCCGGCACCAATGACATGGAGGGGACGAAGGTGTGACCACGTTCGATGAAGAAGTCAATGAAGGTTTGACGGATTTCGTTGCCGGAAAGTTTTTTGCTCATGTTGGCTCCCAAAGGGTGAAGAGTGATGGAATTATATCAAGATGAGTCTGAAGTCTCCGCGTTCGGCGCAAAATCGGGAGATTTTGCAGTTTTGGAGTAACTACCTGCCCTTTCCAAAAACACTGCGTGCTCTGGAGAAATCGCCAGGATGTAAGGATTCAAGGATATGTTTCTTGCTCGTTTCACAACCAAATGCGTTTCCTTATATCCTGTTTATGGATTACAGGGTAGGTAATTACGTTTTGGAAACAAAAATCCCGGTCTCAAGGTGGAGCCGGGATGGTGGATAGCCTATAGAACGACAAAATTACGCCCAAACCGGCTCAAAAGACAGGGGGGAGAGCAGCCCGGCGTTCGCAGCCGGGCAAAGAGCCGAGGCATAATTCAAACAAGTTGATTTTCGCTGCATGAAATAATTATATCGTATTTCAGGAAATGAACGACGCCCCGGCAGGAGCATTCCGCCGGGGCGTTGATGGGTAGATTACTTCTTTGTCTTTTTCTCTTCGTCTTCGCGCGCGGATTTCTTAATGCTTTCATAAATTTGCTGGCGTAAAGACTCGGCCTCGGGAGAGCGCGCGGATTGGTTTTCGCCCGCCAGGGCGCCGTAGCGTTCCGAAAGAAGCATGGTCAGCAGGGCTTCCATAATGCTGCCAGAGGCGCTGGAACCGTTTTCGGCGTTTCCACCACTGGTGACCATCACGCGAGGCACCACATCCACTTTCGATTGCTGGATGGCTTCGGCAAAGCGATTGAGCACCTGCTGGGTGACCTGAAACTGTGGGCCGCCATAGGCGCGCACTTGTTCTTCGGTCGCCAGGGCTTGCGCAATACCAATGCGGGCGGTCTTTTCGGCTTCCGCTTCTGCCAGGGCGCGAATTTGGGCGGCCTGTTGGATGGAGCGCTGATATTCGGCTTTGCCCTGGTTGGTCTGAATATTGATATTTAGTTCAGCCTCGGTTATCTTGGCCTGCATTGCGGCGCGAGACTCGGCTTCGCGCAGTTCGCGTTCCTTGACCGCTGCTGCCTGCTGGCGGTTGTAGGTTTCGACCTGCTCTGTGGCAATCTGACGAGAGCGCAATTGGGTCAGAATGGTTTCGATTTGGTGGTCCTCCGCCGAAGAGGTGGGCGTGCCAATCAGCACTTCTTCCAATTCCAGATTGTAGTGCTGGAACTTTTCTTTCATTTCCATGCTGGCTTGTTGCTGAATTTGGCTGCGCTCTTGCAGCAGTTGGATTAAGGTGCGGGTTTGACCAATGTTCTTGAAATAAGCAGCCACCATCGGGTCGAGAGTCTGTTCGACCAGTTTTTTGATGTCGCCGAAGCGCTGGATAACGAGCGGGGCTTTTTTGTAATCAATGTGGACCACTACGGAGAGCGGCAGCGATGGCTCGAAAGCGTCTTTGGTAATGAGCGATACCTCGCTCAAGTTTTCATCGAAGTTATGTGAGCCAACCTGACTGCGAATCCACTTCAGGATGAAGTTGGTGGTTGGGACGCTGATTACTTTTCCAGCGTAGGTGTTGAAGGGGTATTTGCCTGGCAGCAACGGTTCGCTCCACACGCCGCGATTGCCCCGTTCGACTAATTCGCCATGGCGGTATTCCTGCCCGGAGAGGTCGGCGCCCATTGCGCCGGTGTACGAGACAACCACGCCAACATTCCCGACTTCAATCACGGTTTTTGGAATCATCTCGACGGTGCCGAACAGGCGGTTAATATAGTAGGTGCCTTCCACCAGCACCTGCAATTGCCGCCCGCGCATTCCTCCGGCCAGCAGGAAGCGGTCAGCATCTTGAAATTTGTTGTGATAGGTTTCGGGTTGAGCCGGGTCATCTCCTACCACTGGGGCGATGATTTCTCCCTGAGGAAGCGAGGGGCCGTCATGGATGGTGACGATGCCGATTTTGTCATCGGTGTCTTTGATGATGACCGGGCGGAATCCGCCACGCTCTTTAATCACCTCGGCCATGCGCATAATTACTTCGTTTTCTTCGCGGCTAAGCGGCAGCGAATAAACTCGTTCCTCGGTGATGACTACGAACTGCACCAGGTTGATGGCATAAGTGCCTTCGCGCAAGATGCGGCGCTGCGGGCCGCGCTGTCCGCCATTTTTCAGGAATGCTTCCACATCCTGAAAGTCGTTGGCGTTGATGTTCGAAGCCAGCACTTGCGCTGGTTCGAGCGGCTTGCCATCGCGGGCAAAAATGTAGCCGATTTTACCCTGGGTAATGGTCACGAGCGGGGCAATGTGAACCACATATTGAATGGGGGTCAGGTAATGCAGCCCACCGCGCAAAATTTGCGGCTGGAAGCCCGCCTCGCCTTGCAGCGCGATGAGGCCGGATTTGATGGAACTCGCCCCAAAACGCTTTTCGACCAGGCCAATGCGATTGTTGGGAATGAAGCGAATGCCTGAGAGCAAAATCAGGATTCCCATGAAGCTCAGAAGTATCAGGAGCATTATCCCAAAAGTGAGCAGCCCTGTCATGTGTTCTCCTTTTCTGGCGTGAATCCGCCAAGGCGATATACGATTAACCAATTACAAAGGTTTGTCTTTTTCAGGGTTGACGACAGGCTATCCTTCAGCCAGGACGATGATTTGGTCGTTCTTTTTGAAGATGATTTCGGCGGATTTGTTTGGATTGGTGTGGACGCCATAGGATGCGCTGGCATCGCGGGCCTGGGCTGCCAGCCGGTATCCAAAGGCAGTTTCTCCGTGACGGCGAGCCGCTTCGACGACGGTGTAAAAATTGACTGGCTGGCCGAGTTCTACATAATCGGCGGCGGGTTTCAGATAGATTTCGCAGCCTTCCGGGTCGAACAGGTCAGCAAAAACGCCGTATAAATCAGCATTTTCTGATAGTTGAGCAGTCATGAGGCTGATAAGGTGGTCACTGACGATGAAGTCATCTACGTTGGTGACTTCGGCCAGCGCGCGGTTGCGCAGGTCAAGCATTTCGCTGACGATGGAGAAAGTGGTCTTGTGATGTTCGGCAATATCGCGCAAGTGCAGAAGGGTAATGAGGGTGCGGGCATCGGCGGCCTGGATGTCGAGCGTGGTATCGGCCAGCACAATCACATGGTTGTATTGAGCAATATCGAGTGAATCAAGCAGAATCCGGTTGGTGGTATCGCCAGCGTGGAAGGAGATATTCTGATTTTGCAGGGCGCAGCAAGCCTGCGCCTGTTCTTTGAAATTTTGCCCGGCCACAACGGTTACGGTGGAGCCTTTGGCGACATATTGGTCGAGCTCGTGGATGATGATGGGGGCTGAGTCGTTCCAGCCAAGCAGCAGGGCTTTTTCGGGCAATGCACTGGCCCGCTGGCTTGCGCTGCGAATCAGGCTGGGCTGGACAGGCGGATTGTTCAGGCCGGAGAGCCGGATGGCATCGTCATCTGCCGAGATGGCAATCACTTTATCGCCGGGCGCGAAGCGGGTTTCGGCGGGGGGGTTGAGCAGCGTGGTTCCATCGGCTCGCTGAATGCCAATCACCGCCGAATCTTCATAAGCCAGAAGCGCATTTCCAAAGGTCTTGCCCGAAAGGGTGGGTTCTTCATGAAAATAGATTTCGTCACCGCCAAAATTGAGCAGTTCTGTGTAAACCACCGAAAGCCCCGATTGGCGCGAGGTTTGCGCCATAACGCGGGCGATGATGTTGCGCGTTAGAATGGCGCTAATGCGGTCGTTGCGGCCAATCATGCGCAGGATTTCGAGGTTGTTTTCTTCTTGAATTTGAGTGACGATGTTGTAAGGCGAAGAGGCGCGCCCTGGGGCGTGGGTCAGGGCCAGGCAGGTTTTGATGACCGCCGCATCGGCATCGCCTTCATGGGGCGGCAGGATGATGATGGAGCGGGCGGTGTGTGGACTGATGATTTCCAGGTCGGCCGGGTCGTTGGGCGAACCGGAACGACAGATGACGCGCGTGTTTTTCGTATTGCCCACGCGCATGCGGTTTTCCTCTTCCATTTCCAGCTTGTCTTTCTCTGCCAGGATGGCGATTGTCCCGCGCTTTTGGTTTTCGTTGGCCACTACAAGCTCAGGGATGATGTTAAACACTTGCGGCGACCAGCCCAAGATGACCGTGTGATTCGACTCCAGCACGCGCGAGCGGCCTTTGCGCAGGTCCTCGATTTTGTTTTCGATGCCGCTCGTCAGCACGCCAATCAGGGTGCTGATGATGAAGATGCCGCCCAGTGTGACGAACAGCATCACCCAGCGAAAGCCCCAGCCCGAGTCTCCGCCCATTGTGCCGGGGTCGAGCGTGCGCATCATGCTTTCCCAGGCGGCTTCCATGAAATCCATGCCCGCTGAGCCTTCGGGGGCCAGGAGCGTCCCGCCCAGGCTAATTATGGCGGCAGCAGTCAGGATAACTGCCAGTGAGATGACCCCCAGCCCGCCAATCAGGGCCAGGGTGCCGCTTGACATGTAGTTATCGAACCAGTAGCGAAGTTTTTCGGCGAAAGTGGGTTGGCGCGTCATAGACCTCTTTGAGGAAGGAACCAGCCATCGAATATTGACTTCCCCTGATTATAGACCGTTTTTCGCGCTTTTCGATTGACCTGGGGGGCGTTTTTCTCTATACTAAAAACAAACGCAACTTCAGGAGGATGCGATGTCGAACAAACTAACCTGGTATGGACATGCCACCCTGGGGCTGGAAACGGGCGGTCACCGCTTGTTGATTGACCCGTTTTTCAGCGGCAATCCGGCGGCCCCGGTGTCTGCCGATTCCGTTTCGGCAGATTTTATTCTGATTACGCATGGACACGGCGACCACGTGGGCGATGCCGTCAGCATTGCCAAACTCAGCGGAGCGACGGTGATTTCCAACTTTGAAATTTGCAACTGGCTGACAGCGCAAGGGGTGGAGAAAACCCATCCGCAGCACCTCGGTGGTGGTTTCAAGTATCCGTTTGGATACCTGAAACTGACTCTGGCGCTGCACGGTTCGGCCCTGCCCGACGGCTCTTACGGCGGCAACCCTGCTGGATTCTTGCTGACCACCCAAGACGGCAAAAAGATTTACCTGGCGGGCGATACCGGCTTGTTTGGCGATATGAAATTGATTGGCGAAGAAGGAATTGAACTGGCGGTGCTTCCAATTGGCGATAACTTTACCATGGGGCCGCAAGATGCTCTGCGGGCGGTAAAATTGCTCTTGCCGAAGCACGTTGTTCCCATTCACTACAGCACCTGGGGATTAATTGACCAGGATGCCGCAGCCTGGGGCGCGCGCGTTGAGGCTGAAACGGGCGCCAAAGTTCACCCCATCAGGCCAGGAGAGAGTTTTGAGTTCTAACGGTTGTCTGCCGAACAATGAGACAGTCCCCCTCAGGGGGACTGTCTCATTGTTACCATAGCCCAAAGCCCCAAAAGGGCATCATCTGCTGGCTTATCCACTCGAAAATCGTTAACGAGATGGGATAGCCCGCCACAGCCACAATGACCCCAACCACCGCCCCAGCCAGAATATCAGACAGGTAGTGGACGCCCATTGCCACGCGGGCAATCGAAACCAGCGGCGCCCAAATCCACAACAGGAGGGCCAGCCAGCCTGGGCCGAGAAAGGTTGCCAGGATGGCTATCAGGAAGGCGCGTGCGGCGTGACCGGAGGGGAAGGAGTGTGGGTCGGTATTGCGATAAATGGCGCCCCATTCGCCTTCGGGCCGGCGGCGCTTAATCAGAAACTTAAGCGTCATCACCAGCGCGGCCAAGACGGAAATCCACCATAGTTCATAGACCGCCCATCGTTTCCAAAAAAGGTCGGCAATGAACCATAGGATGACCATACCCAGCCCCCAAAACCAGGAATCGCCGGAGTGAGCGAAGAACATGGCAAAGTTGCGCAACAGGCCGGGTTTTTCGGCCACTCGCAGGCGGTAAGACCACGCGCGGTCAAGTTCAAGCAGGCGCTTAAGCAACGTTCTTCTCCATGTCCTGGCGCATGATTTCCAACTGATGCGGCTTATCCACATCCATTCCGGCTTCGGCCCAGGGCCAGAGGATGGCCTTGCCCTGGATGCCCAGCCGCTGCGAGGCGCGCTGAACGACTTCTTCGATGGTCAGCTGACGCAAGAGCAAGAGCAACACTGTGTCCAACCCCAGTTTCATCACCTGCTTGAGTGGCGATTTGCGATTTCCAATCAGGTCTTCCCACAAGTCGAGGTGTTCGGTTGCCATGCGGACATGACAGGCGTTGATGTCGGCTCCGCACACTTCCATTTCTTTGAGCCGCGTCCAGGTGCGCTTGGAGTTGGGGTAGCGCTTATCCATCACTTCGCGCGGCACCACGCCGTAGTAAATATCTGCTGGGGTTTGCTCCACCTGCTCCACCAGCCAGTCTACCATTTCCCCTTTCAGGCCAGGGATGTCGGACGAAACAATCAAAACATATTCCTTTTCCGGGTTGATTTCGAGCGATTTTTCGACCCCGGCGACGATATTGGCCAACATGCGCCCCTGGTTGGGGACGTAAAAAGTCGGTTTGGCGCAGGTGACGCCGGTTTTCTCGCTCATGCCAATGACAATCACGTTTTCCACTTTTTGGGAGGCCGAAAGCGCATTCAGCACCCATTGCGCCATAGGTTTTCCGGCGATGTCGAGCATGGCTTTAGAGCGGCCTTCGGTGTAGATATACAGTGGGTCTTCGGGGAGGGGTATGCCCCCAGCAATCACGATGGCATTCATGGGCTTTCTCCAAGTCAAGCGTTGAACATTAATTGAGTTCCTGTAATTGCGGTTCGAAGCCAAGTTTTTCGAGCAAGTCGTTGTATTCCTCGCGGGTGAGCGCGCGCCCTTTGCCAGAGACGGCTATCAGCGCAGCTTCCATCATGTTCGTGCCAAAAGAGCGGCCTTCCAGCACGGGGGTGGTGGTCAGCAGGTATTTTACGCCAGAACGCCGGAAAAATTCAACGTCCTCAGGCGTGGTGGTGTTGGTAACAATCACCTTGCCGCGCATGTCATCGGGCATGTAGCGCTTGATGTAGTGACAATCTCCGGCGATGACGGTGGCCCATTGGAAGAGATTGGCATGTTTGGGTTTGCGTTCTTCCTGCTTTTCGCCGGTCGGATAGACCCATTCGAAAGGCAGGCGACCGGCAATGGGCATGAGCAGGGCCGCCAGGGTTTTGAGTTGTTTGTCACTGCGCAGGGGAATGGGAATGCCAAGCGAAAACATCAGGTCGCCAAAGACGCATTCGTATCCGGCATCCAGGAAGGAGCGGGTCAGTCCCCAACGGTCGGCCCCAGTCATAATAAAGGCGCGCCGTCCCAGCCGGTCAATGTATTCTTTGAGATGGGCATCGAGATAAGGCGCGGATTGACGTTCCAGCGTAGTTTTTAGCCCGGTTCCATCCACCACCGGCGTTTTTTTGACGTAGCGCACCATCGGCTGGACGGAGTATAGCGGATACCATTGGTCATCCACCATCAGCCCCAGGTCGGCGCCGCCCACGCCAAAGGCATCTACAATGCCGTCAAGTTCTTTATATTTCAGTGCGGCGGCTTCCATATCGCCATCCGTGCCAATCCGTTCAATGCGTACCTGTTCGCCCAGCAGGGTGATTTCTACGGTTTTGTTTCTCTTTGATGAACCAATGCTGATGCTGACCGCGCGTTTCATAACGACTCCTGAGTTGGATTTGTGCCAGTATACACCGATTTTTTCCGGTGCATGGTTTGCAGTCTATAAAATCAATATCCCTGACGGTGCTTCTAACAACGCCTTGCTTTTCTTAGGCTCACCGCCATTAGCTGCCAGCGCAGCGCGCGCCAGGCTCGGATGTGACCTCGCACCGAACGCGCCGAAACCGGCCTGGGGCTGAACAAGTCTTGCAGATACAGGCCGGTCAGGGTTCGCAGGGAGGCCTGGTCGCTGGCATAGGGCAGCAGCGCGGTGCAAAATTCGGTTGCGGTAGTGGCAGGGGTGGGTTGTCCCAGCCGGGCGCCAAAGCGGTAGAGATTGCGGAACATCCAGCGCAGGGCCAGGGCGGGCGGCAGGAGTTTCAGAGCCAGGTCTTCCAGCGTAAGGAACGCGGCCAACAGCAAAACCAGCCCGGCCGGAATCGAAACGGCCAATCGCGCGGTCGGCGAGAGCAGGTTGAAGGACTGTTTGAGGGTCTCCAGCAGGGTGGGCAGCGGTAGTACAGCGGGTGGCCCAAAAGCGGAGGCTTCAAGCGGACGCTCGAATGGCCGCTGACCGGCGGTCGGCTCGAACTCCACCCAGCCAATGCCGGGGAAGTAGATTTCGACCCACGAATGCGCGTCTGATTGGCGCACGACGTATTCTGCCGAGCGGGCGTCATACGCGCCGCTGGCGTAGCCAGTCACCAGCCGGGCTGGCAAGCCGGCGGCGCGCGCCAGCACGACCATTGCGGTCGCATAGTAATCGCAGTAACCGCGCTTCAACTCGAACAAGAAATAATCGGCCACTTCCGAATCGACCGGCACAGCGGGCGCCTCGAGGGTGTACTCAAAATTCGTCCGCAGGTACGTCTCGATTGCCACCGCCTGGTCGAAGGGCGTGGGCGCGGCGGCGGTCAGGTTGCGCGCCAGGGCAAAAACCCGCTCTGGGACGCGCTCTGGCAGGCCCAGGTAGCGTTCCCGTATGGCGGCGGGGTAATTTTGCCCGGCGGCGCGCAGCTGCTCCACGCTGGGGATGGGGAGGTAGGCTTCCACGCGATACGTCTCGGCCTGGCGCTCGACCCCCACCAGGTCACTCTCGTTAAACGGCAGACCGGTTCCAGCCGGGTCGAGAATCGGTTGAACCCGCCAAAGGGCAGTCACCCCCGTATCAACGCGGTACAAGGCCCCGGCCCAGTACAAAAGTTTGTCTTCCGAATTAAAAATTGTGAATTGCTGTTCGAGCCGCCGGTAGCCAGGCGGGAGCGTGGTGAAAAATGCGTCCCCGGCGGCCAGGCCGCGCCGGGTTGCCTCGCTGCTGTACCAGCCATAGCCGTTGTAGCGGTCAAAGGTCTGACTGCGCCAGTGATGGTTGGGGGCGTTGACGGCCGCGCTCTCGTAGGGAACCGGGGTCAGTTCGCCGGTGCGCACGGTAAAGACCACCTCGCGTGACAGGTTTGGCCCGGCGCTGATGAGATGATTGCGCGGCAGCGAAGCCCGGCTGTAGGTGACTCCTGGCCCCGGCCCCGGCGCTTGCTGCAAACCGAGCGACTGCGGCGCCGTGCTTTGGGCGGGTTTGCGGCGCATGGTTTCGATGATGTCGCGGATAGGAACGAGTGGCAGCATCCAGGCCAGCGCGGCCAGCAGAGCCGTCAGCAGCGCCAGCGAGACCAGCGTATTGGCGGCGATGATTTCCGCATAGTCAACTCCGCGCGTAGCCCAGCGTTCCAGGTTGGCAAAAAAACGCCCCAGCCCCATCAGCGCCAGCAGGATGACCACCAGCAGCCAGAGCGAATTGATTTCCCTTTGGGTGTAATCGGTCACGAAGGCCAGGATACCCAGCGCGGGCGTCAGCGCGTTGAGAGCCTGACCACGGCGCAGCGCCCAGCCTGCCCAGGCGCAGGCCAGCCAGACCGCCAGGCTCCAGGCCAGTACCCGCGCCACCACATCGTCAATGGTCACGTTGCGCAAAATGCTTGTTACCCACAGCGAAAGCCGCGCCCACAACCCCGCCGATTGCGCGGCTATGGCGTTCAGACTGTTGGTCATTCCCGCCGGGTTGGGCGGCGGCCCACCCTGCCAATATGCCAGGGTTTCTATCAGATAAGAGAAGGTGGAGGACGCCAGTTCCAACAGGGGCCCGTCTAAACGGGCGGTGGCGGCCCACAGCACGATTCCGCCAAACGAGACCAGCCCGGCTGCGGCCAGTCCGCCGTTGATTCGGCGGTGCCCCAGCCCCCAGCCGAGCAGGGCGGCCAGCAGACCGGTTGGTAGAAAGGCGCTCATCGCGGCTCCGCGCACTGTCGTCCCCAGGCCGTTGACCAGGCACAGGACAGCCGCCCCCAGCAGGGAAAGCGTCAGCAAATCACGCGGCGCGAAGCGGCGCAGCAGGGCGGTCATTCGGCCAGCCTTCGCCAATCCAGGTGTTCGGGGCGCTGGATGGCCTGCACCTTGCCGGTGATTTTGGACTGCCGGAACTGCCAGCGCCCGGCCTGTCCTGGTCGCGCTTCGGGACGGTTGAGCAGGTCGCGGGGGATGACGTGACAGATAACCCCTATGCCCTGCAACTGCTCAGCCACGGCTTGCGAACTGCCCTGCCCGCCAAAGGAGGCCGCTTCGAGCAACAAGACGGTTGGCGCCAGGCCGCGCCAGAGCAGCGGCGCGAGCGATTCGAGCCAGTCCATTTGGGTGGATGGGGTGATGATGACCAGGCTGGCCTGTTTACCGAAAGTCTTGCCGCCGCGTTCGAGAAAATCGCGCAGCGACAGGCCGCCTGGCTGGGCCAGCGCCAGAGCATGCAGGATGTCCCAGCGTTGGCGTTCGTTTTCGCGCGGGGTCAACCAGCAAGGTTGCGCGCTGTTCATTGCCAGCCCAATTGCCTGTTTTTCCCGCAAGCCCCGGTCAGCAAGCGAGGCGGCCAGGATGACGCCATGTTCCACTGTTGAGTCCCAGTCGCTTCCGGCTTGCGCGCCCTGGTCGAGGTCAAGCAAAATCCACCAGTCCCCGGCGGGGTTGCTGTCCTGCTGGCGGGCATACAATTTGTCGCGTCGGGCGCTGGTCGGCCAGTGGATGCGGCGCAGCGGGTCGCCGGGCTGGTACTCGCGCACCCCCGTAACGCGGACGCTTTCCTCCAGCGCGCGCAGGCGCGGATGTCCATCGCCCAGGGAGCCGCCAGGGGTCACGGCAATGGGCGGCAGCGGCACGACCGGCGGCAGAACGAGCAGAGCGCGGCTGGCCGGGTCTTCGATGGTGACGGTGTATATTCCCAGTGGGTCGCCGGAGCGCAGGGTCGAGCCGCCCAACAGGTACAGCCCGCGCCGCGAGCAGTGCCCCTCCGTCAACAGGGTGACCTCGCTCTCTCCGCCAACAGCGGTTGCCAGCGCGACGCGGTAACCGGGCAGGGTCGAATGGTCTTCCATTTCAACCCAGGTGGCTGGGAACACAGAATCGTTCCGCAGTGTGAACCGTTCTTCCAGCCGGTCGCCGACTTGCGCCCAGCCGTAGCGCATTTCGCGCATCAGGCGCAAGGAACGCGCCAGCCTGCGCGCCCACAGCCAGCCCACCAGCCACGCGCCGCCCAGCCCCACCGCCAGGATTTTCCAGACCCGCGACGGGTCGATGACCTGCATGACAATCGCCAGGGCCAGCAGGATGGGCAGCAGCCGGTGGTTCAACCGTATTCGCGCGCGCATGGGGTGATTATAGTACAGTGAAATCGGTCAAAAACCCGCCTCGCGCCGCAATGTTTTTGCAATTGTTCGGATGGAATATTTTAAGATTAATCACCCTTCAGTCCTCTTGAACTGATTTTCTAAATATGCTAGAATGACAAGCGACATCCCAACAGGTAGGGGGTCAATAAACCCCAATCGCCAGATGTGGCGGTAACAAATGTTCTAATAATTGGAGAATCTATGCGTTGTCCGTATTGCCAGAACGACGACTCTAGAGTCGTCGATACTACTCATGACAATCATGGCGGCATCCGCCGCAGGCGCGAATGCCAGAAGTGCGGCCAGCGATTCAGTTCCTACGAACGCCCCATCCTCTCGACCCCGCTCATCATCAAGCAAGATGGAACCCGCGAAGAATTCGACCGCGAAAAACTCATGCGCGGGATACGCATTTCGTGTGCCAAGCGGCCTGTTTCGGCGGCGGATATTGAGCGCCTGGTCGGACAGGTCGAAGCGGAACTGCAAAAAATGGGCAAAGCCGAAGTCTCCTCGCGCGTCATCGGCGACATGGTCATTAACGGGCTGAAAAACCTCGACCATATCGCCTACATCCGTTATGCGATTGTGTACCTGCGATTGGATGACCTGCGCGCCCTGCGCACTGAAATTGACCATCTGCTTGAAAGTTAGTCCCCTTCTTCCAAAGCCCTAATCACTCCAAATTTTATATACAGGAGCCATCCGATGGTAGCCAATGCCGTATCACCCAAGACGGGCATTCTGCCCACCCCACCTCTCCCGGCAGACCTGCCGAAGGTCGAACTGACCGAGAATGCCCGCCAGGTTCTCATCCGCCGCTACGTCCGGCGCGGCGACGACGGCAAGCCGGTTGAAACGGTGGAAGAGATGTTTTGGCGCGTTGCCTGGCACGTTGCAAAAGTTGAAACTGCCTGGGGCGGTGACGCGGAACAGCGCGCCCGTGAATTTTACATTTTACTGACCAGCAAAAAATTCTTCCCCAATTCTCCCACGTTTACCGGAGCAGGAACGCCGCTTGGGCAACTGGCGGCCTGCTTTGTATTGCCAATTTCCGATGACATGGGGCGCGACCCGGCTGGCATCTTCCAATCCCTGCGCGATGCCGCGCTGATTCAGCAGACCGGCGGCGGCAATGGCTTCTCCTTCTCGCGCCTGCGCCCCAAGGGCGGCCTGGTAAAATCGTCTGCCGGGCAGGCTACTGGCCCGGTCGGTTTTTTGCGGGTCTATGACCACGCCTTTGGCGAGATTGCGCAGGGCGGCACGCGGCGCGGCGCCAATATGGGCGTGTTGCGCGTGGACCACCCCGATGTGGAAGAATTCATCACCTGCAAAACCGACGAAAACGCCATCACCAACTTCAACATATCGGTCGGAATCACCGATGCCTTCATGCAGGCCGTGAAAGACGACGCCGATTGGGACCTGGTCTTCCCCGACATCTCCGCGCCGGAATACCGTGCGTTTCGCGGCACGCTGGAGCAGGCCCGCGAGCAGGGCATTCCCATCCGCAAGTACAAAACCGTTCGCGCGCGCGAGTTGTTTGACAAAATCGTGCGTCAGGCGCATCACAACGGCGAACCGGGCGTTCTGTTCCTCGATGCCGCCAATCGCTCCAATCCCGTGCCGCACCTCTACCCGCTCGAAAGCACAAACCCCTGCGGCGAACAATGGTTAGGCCCCTACGAAAACTGTTGTCTCGGTTCGGTCAACCTGGCGCAGCACTTTGGGCCAGATGGAACGGTGGATTGGGAAACTCTGCGCCAGAGCGTGGCGCTTTCCACCCGCTTTCTGGATGATGTCGTTGAGGCCAACGCCTACGTTCCGGCAGTGCCGCAACTGAAGGAAGCCGCTCATCGCGCCCGGCGCATTGGGTTGGGCATTATGGGCCTGGCCGACCTGATGTACCACGTTGGCGTGCGCTATGGCTCGCCCGAAGGTCAGGAATTTGCCGCCCAGGTGATGGAATTCATCCGCTACCATGCCATGCAGACTTCGATTGAGATGGCGCGCGAGCGTGGGGCCTTTCCGGCCATTGAAGGCTCCATTTACGACCCCAGGAACCTGCGCTGGACCCCGCCTCAGCCTTTGTCGCCGTACCGAAGCGATTGGGGCTGCCCCAGGTTGGATTGGAAGTCTATCGTCAGCGGAATCAAGCAGCATGGCATTCGCAACGCCGCCCAGACCACCGTCGCCCCCACCGGAACGATTGCGACGGTGGCCGGGTGCGAAGGCTACGGGTGCGAACCCGTCTTTGCGCTGGCCTACATTCGCCATGTCAACGACAACGGCAAAGACCTGAAATTGACCTATGGGTCGCCGCTCTTCGAGAAAGCGCTGGCCGAAGCGGGCATTGATTCGCAATCACGTCAGGAAATTTTTGAGGAAGTGATGAAGCATGGCACCTGCCAGGACCTGGCTGCTGTGCCAGAGCGAGTTCGCGAAGTCTTCGTTACTGCAGGGGATGTAACCGCCGAGGAACACGTCCGCATGGCGGCGGCGCTGCAAGCCTTTGTGGATAATTCCATTTCCAAAACGATTAATTTCCCCGAAGGCGCAACCGAAGCCGACGTGGCGACCGCCTACATGCTGGCCTGGGAACTGGGCGCAAAGGGCATCACGGTTTACGTTACTGGTTCGCGCGACAAGGTGGTGCTGGAAACGCACGCCACTGCCGCCAAAAAGGAACCTGTCTCCGAAAAGCCTGCCCTGAGCAAGGGCGAAGGATTACCCGTGCCTGCCGAGCAAAAAGTTATCTGGCACGAGACCAAAAAGCCGCGCCCGCGCGCTCTGAAAGGCTATACCTATAACGTAGATACGCCGCTTGGCAAAGCCTTCGTAACGGTCAACGAAAACGGCGGCACACAGCCCTTCGAGGTCTTCATTAACACCTCCAAGGCCGGCTCCGATACGGCAGCCGTTTCGGAGGCCATCGGACGCCTGATTTCGTACATCCTGCGCCTGGCCTCGCCGATTGCCCCGGTTGACCGCCTGCGCGAGGTGGTAACACAGCTGAGCGGCATTGGCGGCGGGCGTTCGCTCGGCTTTGGCCCGCATCGCGTGCGCTCCCTGCCCGATGGCGTGGGACAGGTGCTGGATGAATACCTGCGCAACCGCGAAGGCGAGCCGCCTGCTCATGAACTCGTCACATCTCCGGCCGGTAAAATTCAGACCGGCGCCGGTGGAAACGGACATCACCAGATGACTGCCAGCCAGCCGATGATGAAAATTGGCGACCTTTGCCCCGAATGTGGCGAAGCCGCAGTGGTGAACGAAGAAGGCTGCCGTAAATGCTACGCCTGCGGCTATAGCGAGTGTTAAATCAGTCAACGGTCTCAGGACACCTTGCCCTTGCAGCGTTCACCACGCTGCAAGGGCTTTTTTCTACGTCAGTAAGCCGGAGAAATCATTGTCGATGAAATTGGCGCAGTGCGCTTATCGCGTGGCATCTCGCGGTTCAAGCATTCACCTTGAAAATATGCTTGACGGATGCCCCTCGCGGTGATATAACTGCGCCCAATATGAACCCGGCCTGTTCCAAGACCATGTCCATGACCACTACCCCCCGGCAAACCCGCGGGGTTTTGGCGGTTGGATAAACCAGGTTGGGAGCCTGCTCGTCCACACAACGCCCTGCGGAAACGCGGGGCGTTTTTATGTTCAAAGGAGAAGACATGTCACAGAAATCATCCCCCAAAACCCTGGTAATGAAATTTGGCGGCACGTCCGTTGGGTCATCGAAAGCAATGGCCGGCGCCGCCCAGATTGTGAAAGAAGCCCACGCCCAATGGCAGCGCGTGGTCGTCATCACTTCCGCGCTTTCGGGCGTCACCAACCTGCTGTTGGAAAGCGCCGCCCGCGCCGCGCAGGGACAAACAGCGCACCTGCCCGATGCCGAACAAACCCTGTTCGCCAACCACCAGACCATCGCCGTCTCTCTCGTTCCAGACGAAGCCCGCCGCGCCGCCGTTATGGACGAAATCGGCGGGCTGGTGCGCTCCTTTGTAGAACTGTGCCACGCTATTTCGGTGCTGGGCGAAGCCACCCCGCGCGCCCTGGACGCGGTGGCTTCGCTCGGCGAACGAATGAGCGCCCGCTTGCTGGCCGCCGCCCTCGAATGCACCGGTGTACCGTCGAAATATGTCGAAGCAACCGAACTGATTGTGACCGATGACCACTTTCAGGCTGCGCACCCCGATTTCAATCTGACCACCGAACAGACGCGCCGCGTCCTGCTCCCCTTATTAGAGCAGGGATTGACCCCGGTCATCACCGGCTTTTTGGGGGCCACCTGCGAAGGATTTATCACCACGCTGGGGCGCGGCGGCAGCGACTATTCTGCTGGAATTATTGGGGCCGTGCTTCCCGCTGAGGACGTGTGGATTTGGACCGATGTGGATGGTGTGATGACCGCCGACCCGCGCATGGTTTCCGACGCCCAAACCCTGCCGCAGATTTCCTATAGCGAAATTGCCGAGCTGGCCTACTTTGGCGCGAAAGTGTTGCACCCCAAAACCATTCGCCCGGTGGTGGAGGCCGGAATCGGCCTGCGCATTTGCAATACCTTCAACCCGGCTCACCCCGGCACGCGGCTGGTGGCCAATGGACACTCCAGCGCCAGGCCTGCTAAAGGAGAGCGTGTCATCAAAGCCGTCACGGCCATTCGCCAGCAAAAGTTAGTGACTATTGAAGGACGCGGCATGTTGGGCGTGCCGGGCGTGGCCGCGCGCGCCTTTGCGGCGGTTGCATCCACTGGCACCAGCGTCCCGCTCATCACGCAGGCATCTTCCGAGCAATCCATCTGTTTTTCCATTCCTTCCGAAGCCTCCCCGGCAGTGTTGGACGCGCTGGAAAAAACCTTCTCTGCCGAAATCGCCCAGCGCGACATTGACCGGGTTTGGGCAAGCGAGGATGTCTCCATCATTACCGTTGTGGGGCATGGCACGCGCCAGACCCCCGGCGTGGCCGGGCAAATTTTTACCCAACTCGGCAAGGCCGAAATCAACGTTTTGGCAATTGCGCACGGCTCATCGGATGTCTCTATCAGCATGGTGGTGGATTCGGCAGAAACCGAAAAGGCCGTGAAAGCCCTGCATGAACTGATTGTGCGCTAACCCCACCCGCTGCACCACTCATCCCAACCTATGGAGTTCAATCATGTCTCAAATCCCCGTTGCTGTCCTCGGCGCCACCGGCTCGGTCGGCCAGCGCTTTGTATCCCTGCTCGATAACCACCCCTGGTTTAAGGTGGCAGCCCTGGCCGCCAGCGACCGCTCGGAAGGCAAACCCTATGCCCACGCCTCCCGCTGGATTCTCTCTGACCCCATGCCCGCCTGGGCGCGCGAGATGACGCTGTTGCCGTGCAGCCCGCAGGCCATGCCCGATGTGAAAATTGTCTTTTCGGCTCTGCCTTCGGAGCAGGCCAAAACCCTCGAACCGGAATTTGCCTCCGCCGGATTTGCCGTCTGCTCAAATGCCTCGTCTTACCGCGCGGAAAGCGACGTGCCGCTTTTATTGCCCGAAGTCAACGCCCAACACATTCACCTGGTGCGCCATCAGCGGCTGGCGCGCGGCTGGAGCGGGTGTATCGTCACCAATCCAAACTGCACCAGCACCGGGCTGACCGTGGCGTTCAAAGCGCTGGATGACGCTTTCGGCCTGAAAAAAGCCTTCGTCGTCTCGCTGCAAGCCCTTTCGGGAGCGGGTTATCCGGGCGTGCCATCGCTCGATATCCTCGATAACGTCATCCCCAATATCAACGGCGAGGAGGAAAAGGTGGAGTGGGAGCCGCGCAAAATGCTGGGGCGGCTGGACGAAACCGCCATCGCACTGGCCGATGTAAAGATTTCGGCTCACACCAACCGGGTCGCTGTCCTGGATGGTCACACGGTTTGCGCCAGCGTGGAACTGACCCAACCTGTCGCGCCGGAAGAGGCGATGCGCGTCCTGCGCGCTTATCAGGCTCCAGAGGCCGCCCGCGACCTGCCCTCCACGCCGAATCCCGTTATCATGGTGCGAGAGGAGGCCGACAGGCCTCAGCCGCGCCTCGACCGGCTGACCGGCAAAGGCATGACCACTGTCGTTGGGCGCGTGCGCCCCGACCCGCTGCTGACGCTGAAGTTCGTGGTTTTATCGCACAACACCATTCGCGGCGCGGCGGGCGGCTCAATTTATAATGCGGAGTTGTTGGCAAGGGAGAAGTTGCTGTAAGTCGGAATTCATTCCGATAGTACAGCCGGAATGAATTCCGGCCTACGCCACATACGAAAATTTTCAATCCTCCCACTTCTCAACCAGCCCCGCCTTGACCGGGTTGTTGAGGATGTACCAGATGATGCGCTCCTGTTCCTGCGCATTGCGGATGACGTGTCATAACTCTCCGCGTGCCAGAAAGTCCCGCGGTGACGCCTGCGTGGGCTGGCTCAAAACGATATTCGTCCGTATCAATGGCGAGATGAACATGGTTAGACAGGATGGAATAGGCAAGTAAGCGATAGCGTTCCCCATCGAGGGCATGGAGTTCATCCGAAACGATTGGGGCCGCTTTTTCATCTGCCAGCCAGCGGGGGCTGTTTTCCAGGCAACGGTCGAGCCAGGAAACAAAATGACCGAAGTATTTCTTATCGAGATGATAGAGTTCCTGACTTTCCGATTTGCCTGGATGACGGGACTGAATTTTTTGGCGCTCACGCTTGCGCCAGGCCTGGAGTTGCTGCGTGACCTGAACGGGGAACGAATCTGCCAGCCAAAAGATGATAAAGAATGCCGCGCCGGAGGGAATCCAGTGCGGCAGTTTGCGGCGGTAGAAATCGGTCATAGGCGGGAGCGAACCAGAATGCGCCGCAATAAATTCTGGCTTACGGCTTATGGCTGGGTCGGAAGAAATTCTGCATTGCCGCCGCGCGCCACTTCCCAGGGATAGATGACGCGCGCGTCGGTCACGTCGGCAAAGTAATCGGGGCGGGCGGAGCCAAACAGATTGCGATAGGGGTTGAAATGCAAAACGCAGGTTTCAGGGAAGCCGCCCGCCGCCGAAACGCGATTCTTAACGGCGGTAATCGTCCGTCCAGAACCCCACACATCGTCCACAATCAGCGTGGCGCGCCCGGTGAGTTTATCATCGGCCGGGAATTGAATAAACTGCGGCCAGGCCATCAATCGTTGGTCGCGGCTGGCCTCGAAGGGAAAATCAACGGCGGCGGTCAGAACATGGGTAATGCCCATGGCCTCGGCCAGTAGCCCGCCGGGGATGATTCCGCCGCGCGTTATCAGCACCATTGCTTCAAAGTCACGCCGAAGCTGCGGCACGAGCTTGTCAATGAGACGGTCAACATCGTCCCACGAAAGGAACAAACGGCGGGGGGAGGGGGTGGGAGAGGGCTGCATGTCAGTTTCCTAATTGGCGACAAAGATACAGGTTTTTACCATAAATAAGCAAGTCTTTTGGGCAAAAACGTTAAATTTGCGCCGCCCGGCTCTGAATATCGAGCGGCTCAATGGAGACCAGTTTTTTGGTGCGGGGCAGGTAGTAGATGCGATAGTCGACGCCGTCCATGAGCGCGGTGTAAGCCCGGCGCGTGACCCGGAAACTCTTACCGCCAATGACGTAGTAATAATAGGTGGAACGGTTTTTACCTCTGCTGGTACGCTTTTCCTTGCGGCCAGGCCCCTGCGCCTGCTCGAGAGAGGAAACCGACATATCCAACAGGCCGCCAACGACCATCCAACCGCCGATAAGCACGAAAACGCCCAGCACCAGGGCCGGAACGACCATCACAGTCAGGGCTTCACCTGCCTCGACATTCGGAAAAACCTGGAAAAACAACAGGCTGCCAAACGCCAGCGCCGCCAACCCAATCAGCATTCCTATCAGAACCCCTGCGAGCGGTTTCATGCGCTGAGATAAAGTCACTTCGCCGTTGCGATTGGCGGCCAGGTCCTCGAGCGTGAAGCCGTTGGCCTGCGCCAGAATCTCGGTCAGCGACGCGCGCGCCTGCGCCGGGCTGACCGGGAAGATTTCCTCGGCGGAGAGCAAAAAGCCGCTCTCTTCCAGGTAAAAGACGCGGTAGGTGGCGCCGGGCAGCAATCCGCCGGTGTTTTCGGCGGAAGGGAGTAACAGGTTGCGGTCAGTCGCTTTGAAAACATAGCCGTTTTTGTCGAAGGCCAACTGTCCCTGCGCCTGGCGGATGGCGCGATTTTCGTAGTCGCGTTTGAGTTTGGCAGTATTGCTGAATACCTGCCAAACGCCCGGAACCAGGTTGATAAAAACCAAAAAAGTTACGCCAGCCACCACGATGAGCGGAAGCAGAGCCACGCTCACGCCGCCCGAAACCAGAAAAACAAAGGTAAAGCCAGCCAGTATCATTAATATCACGGGGAAAAATATCAACAAACTGCAACCCTGTCCCCAGCCAAGCGCCAAATTAATACGCCGATTTTGCGCCTCGGAGATTTCTCCCATACGATTCGCGGCCAGGTCTTGCGGGTTGAGCAGGTTCATGTTTCCGCCCAGCAAAGTAAAAAGGGATTGCATCATGCATGCTCTCCTGAACAGGTCATCTTTTGAAATCGTGCTGCGACTACGCTTCTTGTCAAAAAACGACTGCGCGGAGGTTGGCGCATATTTGGCGCCGGCCGCAGTCGAAGGGCGCTTTGCTCAGCGCGAAAAGTTTTAATGGCGCGTTTGCATTGGACAAAAAGATTATAGCAAACTCTGCGGGTCTACTTCAACACGCCAGCCATTCAGTCCGGGCAGATTTCGCAATAAGGAGAGCGGCTCTGGGCTGCGCAGGATGACCTGCCAGCGGTGAATATCGTTGAGCCTGGCAAAAAAACATGGGGCGGGGCCAATCAAGTCAGTCTGAATGCGTGCTTCTGTTTCGATGAGCGATTTCAGCCTTTGCGCCAGGGCGCGCGCCTCGCTTTCGGCTTTGGCCGGGTCGCTGTGGCGGTATTCCAGCCGAATCAGGCGCGCAAAGGGCGGATAACGGAGCAGGCGGCGGTTTTCAATCTCCAGGCGGTAAAACCCGGCGTAGTCATGCCGCGCTGCCGCCTGGATAACCGGGTGTTCGGGCATGAAAGTCTGCATGATGACCTTGCCGCCGCGCGCCGAGCGCCCCGCCCGCCCGGCAACCTGAGTCAGCAATTGAAAAGCGCGTTCTCCGGCAAACGGGTCGGGCAGGTTCAGGCCCACATCGGCCAGCACAATCCCAACCAGCGTGACGAGCGGCAAATCCAGCCCTTTGGCGAGCATTTGCGTCCCGACCAGAATATCGGCCTGATGGTTGGCAAAATGGGTCAGGATGATTTCGTGGGCGTCTTTCTCGCGGGTGGTTTCCCAATCCCAGCGCAAGACGCGCGCCTGCGGGAACATCGCCGCCACATCCATTTCGACCTTTTCACTGCCCAGCCCGTAGGCGCGGATGTTCCTGCCGCCGCAGGCCGGGCAGGAGGAGGGCATTTTGCGGGAATACCCGCAGTGGTGACATTGCAAATTGCTTGAATCGGCGTGCCAGGCGAGCGGCGTTTCACAATGCGGACACTTCAGCACATGCCCGCAGTCGCGGCAGAAAACATAAGTGGCCGTGCCGCGCCGGTTGAGGTACAGAATGGCCTGCTCGCCGCGTTCCAGCACTTCGGCGATGGATTCGGCCAGTTCGCGGCTGAAAATGCCCCGGTTGCCCGCTTTCAGTTCCTCGCGCATATCTACAATGGAGACGGGCGGCAGGCCGCCTTCGAGGCTGTTCATCCCCCCAAAATTGGCTGCCCGCTCTTTGAGTTCCAGCAGGCGAATTTCCCCACCCTGACTGCGGTATCTCGTTTCGACGGGCGGGGTGGCGCTGCCCAGCACCGTCACCGCGCCGCACAGTTTCCCGTAAATTTCCGCCGCCCGCGCGGCGGAGTAGAATGGCGGCTCGGACTGGTAGTAAGAACTATCGTGGCACTCATCCACCACAATCAGCCCCATGTTTGGCAGGGGCGTAAACAGCGCCGAGCGCGGCCCGATGACCAGTTTGAGCAAACCGGCCCGGGCGCGCCGCCAGGTATCGTAACGCTCGCCCTCCGACAGGCGCGAATGGACAAGCCCCACCTGGCCGGGGAAACGGTCGAGAAAGCGGCGCACGGTTTGGGGCGTGAGGGCAATTTCGGGAACGAGGACTATCACCTCCCGTCCGCGCCGAATGGCTTCGGCGGCGGCGCGCAGGTAGAGTTCGGTCTTGCCAGAGCCGGTAATGCCGTGCAGGAGGAAAGGTTGATTCTGTGATTTTGTGATTGGGTGATTGAGGGATTGCAGGATTTGGGCCAGGGCCGCCTCCTGTTCGCCAGTCAGCACCACGTTGCGATTCCCGATTCCCAGTTCCCGGTTTCCCAACTTGCCCAGCGGGTCGCGCCAGATTTCGCTCTCGAACAGGCGAATCAGCCCGCGCTCCTCCAGTTCCTGCAAATCAGCCAGGTTGCAGCCCGATTCGGCATATAGCCAGGTGACGGCTACGGCGTCTGGCTCGCGGATGAGGAAACGAAGGGCCGCGCCGCGCCGCTGGAGGGTTTCGGCAGTCTTGCCCAGGCTGGGGAGCGCGGCTTCGGCAGTTTCGGGTGGAACGGCAAGTTGCGCCATGCGGACGTATTTTGGATGCACCGAAGGCGGCGGAAGAATGGCCTGTTTGGTCAAAATGCCGCGTCGGACGAGCGAATCGGCGGTTTTACGCCATTCCACCGGGCCAAAATGCCGGTCAATTTGCCGTCCGCGTAAGGAGACTGGCCGTGAGCGTTCAGCCGAACGGTTGCGCTGGGTGAACAGTTCGAGCAGGCGTTTTTCGACCTGACCAGTGACCGCAGCGGGTGGGTGATTGAGCGTGTAAAGCGTGTCAGCCTGCTGGCTCAGGCCGGTCGGCAGAAACAGGCCGAGGACCGCCGAAAGCGGATTCAGCGTGGACTCGGCCAGTTGGCGCGCAAAAGCCAGCTGCGGCCCGGTCAGCACCGGTTGGGGGTCGAGAATGTTCAGGATGGGTTTCGGATTGGGGACCGAGGGGACCTCCATCAAATCAAACACCACCCCCTGCACGGTTTGCGCCCCAAACGGCACGCTGACCAGTTGCCCCGGCCCAGGCACCATGCCCGGCGGCAGGGCGTAGTCAAATTCGCCAGAGATGGCGGGCAGGTTAACGGCAACGCGGGCAAAGGTCATGGCGTGATTATAAGGCGATTTCTCTCAATCATCCAAAAGGTGGATAAACAGGCCGCCAATACATGCTATACTAGGTAAGCATTGTCAAGTTAAGTGTCGCAAGAGGTGGCGTAAGATGGAAAATCTGACCGGCAGACAGTTCGGCCCATACCAGATTGTGGCCCCACTGGGCGAAGGGGGCATGGCCGCAGTTTATAAGGCGTACCAGTCATCAATGGAACGGTATGTGGCGCTCAAGGTCTTGCCGCGCCAGATGGCGCAATCGGAAGAGTTTATTGCGCGCTTCCGGCGCGAGGCGCGGCTGTTGGCGCAATTGCAGCATCCGCACATCCTGCCGGTCTTCGATTATGGCGAATCGGATGGGTTTACCTATATTGTCATGCCTTTTGTGCAAAGCGGCACGCTGGCTGACCTGCTTAAAGTACGGCGCGTCAATTATTCTGAAATCCGGCGCATTATCACGCAGATTGCCGATGCTCTGGGCTACGCTCACGCGCGCGGCATGATTCACCGCGACGTGAAACCCAGCAACGTGCTGATTGATGAGCGCGGCAACTGCCTGTTGACCGACTTTGGTCTGGCGCGCATGTCCGAGGCGACCTCCATGCTGACTTCTTCTGGCGCGATTATGGGGACGCCAGCCTATATGTCGCCTGAACAGGGCGCGGGGGGCGTGGTAGATGGCCGCAGCGACATCTACTCGCTGGGGGTCATTTTGTATGAGATGGTGACGGGGCGCGTGCCATATTCCGCCGAAACGCCCATTGCGATTGTGTTCAAGCACATTCAGGACCCACTGCCCCCGGCCCGGAACTTTGTCCCCGACCTGCCCCAAGCCCTGGAAATGGTGCTTCTCAAAACGCTCGCCAAACGCCCCGAAGAGCGTTACCAGACGACTGACGAGTTCATCCACGCCGTGCAGGAAGCGCTTCCGTTCACTTCTGCGGTTACACCTGCGCCCAGCTCTCCCCCTGCTTCATCCCTTCAACCCTATTCAACACCGGCCTCTCCCAACTCTAACCTGCCAACCATGCTGGAGCCGGTCTCAAAACCGTCCTCCCGTCCCCCCACCCAACCGCCGGTAGCGGCGCCGGTCAGTTACATGCCGCCCTCGCAGCCGTCGTACAAATCGGTTGCGCAATCACAAATTCAGCCCGCCAGGAAGGGACTGCCCGTTTGGGCCATTGCCGGGGCCGGGGTGGCAGCGCTTGGTCTGATTGGGATTATGGTGCTTGTGCTGGGCATCAGTCTTATCAGGAACAATCTGGCTGCGTCCGTGCCAACCGGCCTTCCAACCTCAACCGTTCCTGCGGCAGCCACAACCACGCCTGAGGTGATTGCGCCACCCACCGCCGCGCCGGTGGCGGCTCTGGAAATTCTGCCCGGCATTTTTTTTAACGATGAGTTCGAGAATCAACTGGCGGAGGGATGGAACTGGGAAGCCGAAGACCCCTCGAAATGGACTCTTGCTGGCGAGCCGGGCGCGCTCCAAATCAGCGCAACGGGAAGCAGCTTGAGCGTGGAGGGTATTCCCACCAACCTGTTGCTGCGCGAAGCGCCGGATGGAGATTTCGAAATCAGCACTTTACTGCGTTTTTCGCCGCAGGTAAATTACCAATTCGCCGGGCTGGTGGTCTTCGAGAGCAAGGGGAATGCCTTGCAATTCGGACGGGGTTATTGCGATTCCCCTGAAATTTGCGTGGGAGATGGGTTGTACTTCGACCATTGGAACAATTCAACGGCTGTGAATGGCAGCTTTGCCACAAAACTCTGGGGAGAGCAGGTTTATCTGCGGCTACAAAAAACGGGCAGTCAGTATTCCGCCTACTTCAGCAACGACGGCTACGCCTGGACGCTGGTTGGAACGCATGAACGAGACTTCTCAAACGCCCGGGTTGGTCTGATGGCAGCTCAGTCCCCCAGGGAGATTCGCGCCTCGTTTGATTTCTTTTCGCTAACAAGCCCTGCGCGCGCGGTTGTCCGGCAGGACATTGAATGTTTTTCCGCGCCTGATATGAGCAGCGACATCCGGGGAGTTTTTCAGATTGGTGAAGAACTTGCTCTTCAGGGGCGCAGCGCGGATTCGGAATGGCTGGTTTCGCATTCTGTGAGCAGCCCCGACGATTTGTGCTGGATTCATTTTTCCGTCACCAATCAAAATGAGATTGCAGATTCCCTGCCGGTTATTGACCCCAACCAGAAAGCCGAAACATTGCCCGAACCGCCGCCGCTGGTCATTCCGCCGGGGCAAAGATTCGTGCGCATCAACCAAATCACCGTTAATGCCCAAGGCCAGTACGTTGTGGATTATGAAACGTTTGAATACACAGAAACTCTGCCTGGCCCGCATATTCACTTTTTTTTCAACACCGTGCCGTTTGAACAGGCGGGTTCGCCCGGAAAGGGGCCCTGGAAAATCTATGGCGGCCCGCGTCCGTTTACCGGCTACCAGACAACCGACCGTCCCCAAAACGCATCGCAACTGTGCGTGTTGGCGGCCAACGCCAATCATACGGTCGTTCCAAACAGTGGGCATTGTTTTCCATTGCCAGACGTACCGACAGCAACGGCGCGAGTGGAGACGGCCTGCCAAAGCGCTCCATCTGGGGAAACAACGGTGGCTGTTTTTCGGGCTGGGGCAACCGTCTTGCTCAAAGGCATCTCCAGCGACCAGGCCTGGATTTCAATTCAAAACCCGGAGAAACTGGATGCATCCACCTGCTGGGTTCCGTTCAATTCCAGCGTGTTGGGCGGGGAATTGAGCAGCGTCCCGGTTCTCAACCCTTAAGGCAAATTTATTCCGCAGGTTTGGATGCGTCAGAAAGAAACGTCCCGAAGGCGATGGAACATCCTTCGGGACAGCCTTTTTTTACTTTTCGCGGCAAATTGCGCGCACCGGGTCGAACATGGAGGCTGGGCCGCTGCCCAGCCAGTCTTGCTGGACTTTGCCGTTTGAATCGAGCAGGATGTAGCGGGGAATGCCATTGACATTGTACTTGCGCTCCCATTCAGCGCTGGAGGGTAAATCAACATCTATTTTCAAGACGCGCACGTTGCTGCCGCTGCATTCGCGTTCCAGCTCTTCGACCACCGGCGACATCTCGCGGCAGGGACCACACCAATCGGCATAGAAGTCAATGAACAGGTATTGTCCGGGCTGCAAAGCGTCCGCTTTGGCTGGTGGGGAAAACGGTTTTTCATACAAAAACGCAGCCAAAACCACGCCCCCAAAACAAACCGCCACGAACAAGAGCGACAAATACACCGCTGCGAGGCTGCTCTTCTTGCTGGTTGGAATGGGATGCCGGTCAACCGCCTGGAGCCGGGCCAGCGCCGCCCGCGCGTAAGGATGTTCGGGGTCAATGCGCAGCGCGCGTTCCAGGCATTTCTTCCGTTCCTCAACGGTATAGACGCAGAAAGAAAGCCCTACCCAGGCTTCGGATTCGTTGGGATGTTTATCAATCACATCTAGCAGCGCGGCACGGGCGCGTTCTCGTTGGCCTGCTTTTATCCATAGATACGCCTGTTGAAGGGATTCAAAAGTGGTCATCGTTTCCATCAAGAATTGTATGATAAGAGAATTGTCCGCAGAACACAATACCATTTGTCATTCATTCGCAAACGATACCCTGCCGCCTCCGTGCCTGATGGCGAAACTCCGCGCTTTTTGGGGATTGAACAGAGGCTCGAAACGCGTTATGCTGAACGCAATGATGCGCCTTTCGATGGTTTCGATGATGGCTTTTTTCTTGCTGACCGGCTGTCAGAGAGCCGCTACCACTCCTACCCTCCCTGGAACTCCGTGTGGATTGCCGCCGGTGGTCGTTCCTACTCCTGTGGCGATTACACCCGGCCTGGCAGAACTTGATTCCAGCACTGGCTTGCATGTCACTGGCAAGGCGCAGGTGATTGACCTGGATTCTTACCGGCTGGAAGTCACGGGGCTGGTGGAACATCCAATTTCGCTGAGTTATGATGATTTGCGCTGCCTTCCCAAAGTCGAAGTCCAGACGACGATTGTCTGCAAGGGTAATTTCGACGATACGGCTGTATGGGCTGGGGTTCCCATTCAGACCATCCTGGCTTTGGCGGGGGTCAAGTCTGAAGCAAAGGAAATCGTCCTTTCTGGGGCAGATGGTTATGCCATCGCCATAGCGATTGAACATGCCTTATCCGGAACGAGTTTTCTGGCTTATGAACTACGCGGGGAGCCGATTCCCATCTTGCATGGTTTTCCGGTGCGGGCGGCATTTCCCGGGCAACCTGGCTTCTATTGGGTCAAGTGGCTGGTAAACATTGAGGCGCGGTGAAATGAAAAATCCCGTTGATGGCTTCGAACGGGATTTTTCGTGGTCGATTTTTCAGGGCATTGGGTTGCTGGCCGCCCAATCGGGGCCGAGGATGATTTCGATGTCGGCAGCAGCCTCGGGCTGGTAATCATTTTGTATCTGTATGGCTGCTTCGAGACGGAAAAGTTCTTTGAGGTATCTTAAGGTGTAAGGCTTTCCCCGGTGGTCGACAACGATAGTGGAGGCAGGAAAGGTTGTCGCGCTATCAATGATTACAACGTTAAGGCCAAGCGATTTCAGATAATCGGCCGTGCTTTGCGCGAGACCGGTGGTATAAGTGCCGTTGTAGATGGCGATTGTTGCGGCTTCCTGCCGGGCCAGGTCGAGGGAATCGGTGCCTTGGGCCATTGGGCTGATTGCCCCGGAGACTGTAAATATTTCATCACGTAGTTCGCGGATTTTATCGGGGATGGGTTTGTAAACCGCCTGGTTTTGTCCATTCACGACAACATTGTAGGGCAGCATCATGTCGTAGTTGATGATGCCTTTTTTGATGTTTTCCTCCGGCACGCTGCTGGCAAGCATGGCCAAACGCATAATCTGGTCAAAGGTCAGATTGGTGTTAATGCCATCCTGGATGATTGCATAAATGGACGGGGCATCTGCAACCAGGCGGGGGAAATTGGCTGGGTCAAGTACGCGTTCACGAATTCCCATAATCACTTGTTGCTGACGCTTTGCGCGGTCAACGTCACCGCCTTCTGTGTAACGATTGCGGGCATAGGCCAATGCTTCCACGCCGCCGAGCATGTGTTCGCCGCGCCGGAGGAAAATCTCATCACTGCCGGGCCCAATCGGGTCAATGGTTATGTTCTTTTCTACAAAGACGGGTATCTTATCCAGTTCATCAATCAGTCGGACAAAGGATGCGAATTCAATTTGAGCATAGTATTGAACTGGCACGCCAATGACTTGTTCGACGGTTTTCATGGCCAGGGCTGGGCCGCCTCCGGGCAACTTTGCTGCATCGCCGTTCATGTAGGCGGTGTTGATACGACCGTACCCAAACCCTGGAATGTTCACCCACAAGTCGCGGGGAATGGAGAGTATGCCAGCCGTGCGGGATTGCGGGTCAAGGGTGAGTAGAATCATCGTATCGGAGCGTGCTGGGCCGGAGCGGTCGGCAGAACCGTCATAGGAGTCCAGTCCAAGTAAAAGCACGTTCACGCGGCTGGCGCCATCCCAGGCGGGCGGCAGGTCCACATTGGGAATTGCGGGGAGAGGGGTGGGTAAATCGGCGGCATCGATGCTTGCTTCGGGGGTCTCTTTTCCAGGCTGGGAAAAAAGTGGACTGGCCGGGTCATTGTTGCACCCATTGAGAGCAACGCCCGGTAATGGGGAGAGACACCATCCAACGACGATGCTGCGCGTAAGAATAAGCATTCCGACAAAAAGTACCAGGCTGGTGACGCCCAGAATGAGCCATTTTATGATGGAGTTTTTATTGGTTGAATTTATCATAAGTTTTTATTGGGGCTTGATGTAAATCATGCCAAGCCCAAGTTTGTCGAGGCCGTATGTGGCCCAATAGTTTGAAATTGCAGAATCGGTCTGCAAGACTTCCATGAGCGCTGGAATGGCACGCGGGTCGCCGATTTCGGCCAGGGTGCGGACGATCTCTAACTTCAACTTCGTGAAAGCGGTTGCGCTTTGCAGGGTTTCTATCAGATGCGGAACTGCTTCTGTCTGAATGGCGATGAGCGCATTGCCGGCCAGTCTGGCGGTCATCGAATCGGGAGACGATAAGGCACGAATCAACGGCAAAATGGCTTGCGGGTGCGGATGGTGACACAGGCCCAAAGCAGCGCACTGCCTGATTTCATCGGATTCGTCCTCCAGCGCAGCTATCAGTCTTTGAACGACATCTTCTCCGCCTGAGAAGCCAGCCAATGCTCGCAATGCCCACCAGCGCGTATCCACATCGTCCGATTGAAGCAGAGGGTCGAGGGTCGCAACGGGAAAAGCGGTCAATTGAAGGGCGGCGGCTTCAGCGCGCGCATCATCGCCGCTGGTCAGGTCGGCCAGCAGAGTTTCCAGGTGGTTCATCTAGCGTGTTGGGGGCGGAACAGGCAGGCTTTCGGGAGCGGTCGCCACCCATTTATCGCCTTCATCAATCAGCATGACGGGGATGTCATCCACAATTGGATATTTTCGGCCACAATCCTGGCAGACCAGCCATGAGTCGCGTGTCAGTTGGAGCAGGCCGTCCTTTTCTCGCACGCAAGCAGGGCAGCGCAAGATTTCGAGCAATTCTTGAGAGACCATCATTTCTCCTTATTGATACGGGGCAAGATTGTACCACAGTAGAGCAAAAGCAATATTTTTACAGTTATGGCTGGCACAGGTTTTGCTTTTTGAGCAGTTTTTCGGGGTCTTCCGTGCCGGGGCCATATTCACAGACCGCCCGCCAGGGTTCATAGTGGGTCTGGAATTTGTCCACAAAGTAGATTTTTCCATCGCGCATGACAATACGGTTGATGGTGACATCTGCGCCTTCAGAAGCCCAATCGACTTGTTTTACTTCGCCTTCCTTGAGTTCTTCGTTGACCTGAACGACAGGCTCTGGAGCCGGGACGAGATTGATAGGGCCAGTGGTGTCATAGGTCACGGTGCGGCCATCGGAGGTGGAATAAAATTTCCAGGTGAGCGAACGTCCTACTTCATTAAAATATACTTCCATCAATAGCCAATAGGGAGTATCGTTGGTGAATTTGAAGTCGACCAGGGGAAAATAGACTGTCGCATCGAAACCAGCCAGGAGCGGGTCGAGGCTGCCGTTGGCGCGTTGTTCATAATAGCTGACGCGATACGCATGCGCCGAACGTTCGTTGATAGGGAACCCACCGAAGAATGCCGTTCGAAACAGGGTCGTGCTGACCTGGCATACGCCGCCCCCAACGCCTTTGATGGTGCGCCCGCCGTAAATGATGAGGGCTTCGGCGTAGCCGTTATCCAGGCTGATGTCACCCAGGTACTTTCCCATGGAGAAGGTTTCACCAGGCGCGACCAATACACCGTGAAAGTTGGCCGCGGCCGCCTGAATGTTTTGCAAACGCGGCGCGCTGGAGCCGTAAAAGTAGGTGGTTTGCGAGCTGACCAGTTGCGTAATGCCCAGGTCGGCGGCGGTTGCGCTGTCGGTGACTTTGGGTTCCGTCACAATCAGGCGCAGGAAGGCGGAATCTTGCCCGGCGGCGATGGCGGCCTCAATTTCATCCAGCGTACCAGAGAAATCAAGTTGGTAGCCGACGGTAGCCGGGCGAATCAATTCAAGTTGGGCAGTTTCGTCATTGAAGATGAAGCGGGCATTTTCTTCGGGGCGGTCGGTTTGTCGGGCAATGTTTTCCAGGTAGGGTTTCAACATGCTTCGGTCAGGTTGGATGACGTATTGGGCATTCCCGGCTGAGTCGTAAATGCGTCCGACCCGCAGCATGGGCGCTAATTCTGATGGTTGGATTTGCCAGGGGCCGGGGTCGCCAGCCTGCACGTTGGGAATAGACAGCGTAAATGGTCGGGAGAGCAGGCGGCGGGCTACTTCAGCCTGAGGGGTGGCGTCCAGCACTGCGGGGGGCTGTTCTTCGATGACGAGGGGAACTTCCCCATCACGGAAGGATTGCATCTGAACGGTGAGATAAATCAGAGTTGCGTCCACATTCAGATGGCGACCAACCTGACCAGGGGTGGTTGATACGTTCAAGCCGTCAATAATCAGGCCGGATTCAAGGACAGGTTGATTGATTTGCGTGGCCAGGTTTTGCAGGTAAGAATGCGCCAGCCGCTGGTCGAGAACGATGACCGGTGGAATATCGACTCCCGCTTGCGTGGCATTCCACTGCATTGCCAGCGAGGAAAAAAGATTCCCCTTTCGTCCCATGTCGAAGGCTGCCTGGGCGCTGGCGACCGGGTCGAAGACCATCCCCAGGCGAACAGGGGATTCAACCCAGACCTTTTCACCATCTCGTAGCACGATACGCCCGCTGGTGGGATAGGTCAGCGCAGTTTGCAGTTTGACTGCCGCCTCAACCGGTTTCATGCCCGAAACATCAACCCCGGCCACCGACATCCCTGGGAAGATACGCCCGGCGTAGACCATGCGGTAGCCAACGGTGATAAGGAACATGGTGATAAAGAACACCGAAATGCCAGCCATCAGCGCGAGCAGGAATTGGAGAATAACCATCTCCAGTTGGCGGCGGTCGCGGCGCTGGCGCACGAATCGGATGGGGGCGGTGGCGGCTTTATCAGAAGGCGGGCGAGGAGGAAGGTACTGACTCATTTTCGTTCAACATTAAATTTGATGCCTGGCAGGAACATGGGGGTGCGCGCCTGATAGGCGGCATACTCCTCTCCAAATTCTTTGAGCAGTTTGCGCTCTTCGAACCAGGCTCCAATTAAAAAGTATAGGCTGAACACAACCCAGACCGCCAGGCGGTTGATGGTCATATCGGGCCAGGCCCACAGGAAAGCCAGCCCAGCCGTATAAAGCGGATGGCGGACATAAGCGTACAGGCCGTCGGTGACCAGTTTGGGGGCTGTTTCTGGTTGCAGGCCGGCCAATTGGGTTAAACCGGCAAATTCGAGCGGCCCGGTTTGCATGACCCCTGCCACCAGCGCAAAAAAGGCCGCGCCCTGAATTAAAACAGAGATATAAACCCAGGGTTCGGGGATGGTGTAGAGCGGCTGGTCGGGAAAGGTGAAAAGCATGAGGAAGATTGGGAAAAAACTGGCAACTGAGAACACGTTGTAAGAAAAACGAAACAGCCGGTCGGAGGCCGGGCCGAAAGCGCGCCGCGCGGCGTCTTTGACCGCGTGCGAAGCAAGCAGGGAATGAAGGATACCCCATAAAGTAGACGCAACAATCAGGTAGAGAGTTCCCATAAGCAGGATTGGTCTTGGGTGTTGTGCATTTTCAGGACATGGTTTACTCAAAAGCCGGAATTTGAACCATTTGACCGTCAGCATGCATGATGTAAAGCGGCAGCCAGGCCACGCCAAAATGGTCGAGGAAAATATCGGCTTTTTTGGGCGTGAGCGGAATTTCTGAGACCTGGTTGACGACTGCCGCCCAGCGGTCGTTGGTTTCCTGCTCAAGTTCCGCGCGGCGGCGCTCCAATTCGGCAATTTGGGTCTTGAATTGCTGAATGGCTTCGACGGACTCGTCTACTTCGGCTTTGGCCTGTTGGGTGAGCCGATTTTTGGCAATCTGCGAGGTGATGCTTCGTTTTCGGCCCAGACCAAGCACGCTGGCGCCCATTTCAATCAGACTGCCAGTTTCTTCGCGCTTGCGTTGTTCATATTCCACCTGGTCACGGGCCAGTTCGCGCTCTTCGCGTGCCAAACGGTCCTTGAGAACCGTCATCTGACGCTCAAGGCTGGCGGTCAGCTTGGCAATGTCCTTGTCGCGCGCTGCGCGGGCAGCCTCGGCGCAGGCAGCGCGAAACTCGGCGGCGCTGACCTGCGGCCCGGCGTAAACTTTGAGGGCTTCGTTGGCGCGGGCGGTGACGGTGGTGGTGCGATAGACCCAATCTACGAAGTCTTTTTGCAGGCTGGCGAGCATCCGAACATCGGTAAGCAAGGTTGGCAGCATCTCAAAGCGCGCGCCAGGCTGGGGCTGAGGTTCAAGGCGGGGGAGCGGTAACCCAGAGCGGGTGAAGTCGTCCCAGCGGATGACGCCGCGCTTATCCAGTTCTTTTACCAGGGCGGCGCGTTGTATTTCAGCTTCCACGCCCAGTTTGCGGTCCAGAACGCGCGCATGGGCCTCGGCCAGCAGGGCAGGCCGGTAGAGCAGTCCCATCGGCTGGGCGTTGGGGGCAAGCAGTTGCCCGGCGGCGCGCATGGCTTCGGTCATGGAAAGGTTGACAGGCAGGAAGTATTCCGATACAGCGGCGGGGAGGGCTGGCCGGGTGAGACTGCCTGGTAAATCGGAAGCGGCAACAGGGGGCGAGGCTGCCGGGGATGCGGATTCGGCCCATTTTGTGGAAACCGGCTGGAGACGGGCAAAATCAGGCGCGGCTGAAGCGCGGTTGGTGGCTGTGGGTGCGGAATCTGGGCTAGAGGAGACGGGAGCGTCTAGCGCGGTTTCCATTCGATTGGTCTTTGCCAGGCGATTGAGCGCCGGGATTTGCGAGCGGGTCAGCGGCCCGGCCAGAAAGTTCATCGTCCAGCGGGTTTGGAACAAAACCGGCTCTTTTTGATGGATGTTGTGCAGCAGGAAGACGCGCTTGCCGAGGGCGGAGATGATTTTGTTGTAGGCGGCGCGGTCGAGGTCGGCGGTTGCGCCTTGCAGGCCATCGAGCAGGCGCTGTTTGTCCCATTCCGTTTGTAGCTTGCCTACCAGCCAGGTTCCGGCGTTGGAAAGGCCTTTGTAATCTACATCGGCGGGGTTTTGGGAAGCCAGTACCAGGCCAACCCCAAAGGCGCGGGCTTGTTTAAGCATGCGTAACAGCGGGGTTTTGCTGGGCGGGTTGCGCTGGGGGGGCAGATAGCCGAAGAGTTCATCGAAGTAGAGCAGGGCGCGCAGCGAGGTGGAACCGGGTTGGGTGCGCATCCAGGTTTCGAAGGCGGAGAGCAGCAGAGTGACGAAGAACATGCGCTCGCCTTCGCTCAGGTGGGCAATGTAGAAAACGCTATGGCGCGGCTTGCCTTCGGGCGTGTAGAGCAGGTCGGGGATGTGCATGGGTTGGCCTTCGCGCCAGCTTTGAAAGGCGGGTGAGGCCAGAATGTTGTTGAGGGTAAGGGCCAGTTCGGTGCGTTCTTTGGCGGGGAAGAAACTTTCAACCGGGAAGGCGCCCAGTTTTTCGAAAGGGGGGTTCTGGACCTGCAGGATGAGTTCGGTCAGGTCGAGGGGGTGGTTCTTGCTCCAGGCGTTTTCGAAGATATTGGAGAGCAGGATGTGTTCGCGGGAGCGGAGCGGGTCAATGTCGTGGTAGCCAACCAGGCCAAGCAGGGCGGTGACGGTGCTGGCGATTTTCTCGCGCAGGATTTCGCGGTTGCCTTCCCAGGGCAGGTCGGGGGATTGGAGGGTGGAGAGGACGCTGATTTGCAGTCCGGCATCGGAGCCTGGGGTATAAACGCCATATTCGGCGGCATTTTGCAGGGCGCGAAGCCGTTCGGGGCCAATGCCCCACCCGGCCAGGCCGTTTTTCCACTGTTCGGCGGTTTCTTGCGCGGCTTGGTCGATGGATTTTCCCTGACGGCGCAGAGTGTCGGCGTCGAGCCAGGGGGCGAAATCTTGCGGGGCCAGGTTGGGGAAATGCAGCAGGAGGTTGGTCAGGTCACCTTTGGGGTCAATGAGGATGGCAGGGATTCCCTGAAGGGCGGCTTCTTCCATCAGGCCAATGCACAGGCCGGTTTTGCCGGAGCCGGTCATGCCGGTCACGATGGCATGGGTGGTCAGGTCGGCGGGGTCGTAGTGTAGGGTCTGGTCGGTCAATTTGCCAGCGGATAGGTCGAAGCGGCGTCCGAGGTAGAATTGATTAGCCGACATGTGGCCTCCTGGTGAGCGGGTGGGTTAGAACATAGGATGAATATATCACAAAGAGGGTTAAGGAGAAATTAAAAAATTTTGGCGGGTCGCCCCGCCTGGAAAGCAACAAAGCCCGCAGGGAATGCGCAGGTTTACGGAAATAGTTCGGGGTCAGGCGTTGGGGTTGCCAGAGATGTTGGAGAAGGAGTGAAGGTGCTGGTTGGCAAAGGCGTGGGGGTATCGGTTGGGGGTGGAATTGGGGTCGAAGTGTGGGTGTTGCTGGGGGTGAACGTGGCTGTATGGGTGGGTAAAGCCGTGTTGGTAGGGGAAGGGATAGGCGTTTCGGTGTGCGTGGCGGTGAGTGATGGGGTGAAGGTGAGCGTCCAGGTCGAGGTGGCGGTGAAGGTTGGCGTATTGGTGAAAGTTGAGGTAAAGGTAGGTGTAAACGTGAGCGTGTTCGTGAGGTGGCCGTTGGCGAGGATGTCAATGTTTCGGAGGGTTGGATGGTTGGCGAATTGGTTCGGGTTGGCGTGAACCATCTTGTGGTTGGGGTTGCGGAGAGCCAGTGCGTGGCAGTGCTTGTGGTAGAGAGGGGGGGATGCGTTTCTGTGGGGACAAGCATTCTCGGTGTTGCGCTTGGCGAGATAAATACGGTACTGGTGGAGGAATTAACCAAATCAACTTTGTGGGCAGAAACCCCCTTTTGGGTTGTGCTACCTTTAACTGAAACAAGGACGCCCGCGCGCAGATTTGACAGATTTTGCCTCGAATTAATAAAAACTTTGCCAACATCTTCAACGATAACCCCGTCTTTGTCCACGGCAATAATTTGCCCTGTAAATTCTACTTGCTGTTCTTGCTTGCTTTCTATGAGCGCAACAACCTCGAAGCGACGTTCACGCTCAATATTCGCAATCACATACGGTTGTTCGACGGGGTTCGCCAGGCCAATTTGCACCTGTCGCATGGTTTCTTTGAGGATGTAGAGGGGGTTGCCTGGAAGTGATTCATGGGCCGCTTGCGCAAACCCGGTTATCCCTGCCAGGAGGAGAAATACTATTCCAATAGAAACTACGATGCTATAGATTCGAGGTGAATACTTGCGTATTTTGATAAGCATTTCTTGGGGCGCTGCCCTTTGGGGCAGCGCAGGCTGTACGGCCAGGTCGAGTCTTAATCGCAGGCTGGCAATGTAATAGACCCAGATGCGTAAACGGTCTGCATAGTAGGGGTATCGCGCAAGGGCTACCTCAGGTTGTATGCCCCGCGCCAGCGCATCCAGGCAATATTCCAGCGCCTCGACAAAAGTGACTTGTGGGGTGAGCAGGTCGCGGGGGAATTCCAATTCTTTGATGGTTGCCGTAGCGCCATTTTCGCGTACATCGACCACTGCATCTAGCCAGGGCTTTAGTTCTTTGGCATATTCCGGGTATTGTGTATAACAATACTCGGGTGGTTTTCCACGCATAATCATTTGGATGGAGTGGTTGAGCGCAACCTTAAATGAAATATCAACCGGAATATCCACAGAGGTCCGGCGTTCCGATTGGGATGATTGGCGCATCTGGACGACGGCTTCAAGATAGGGGCGAAGCGTTTCGGCGTGTTCAGGATGGAGGGCTAAACATTCCCCTATGGTTTGTCCACGACCAATTGCGTTCAAGCAATCTTCAAGCGCATTGGAAAGGCTCGTATTCGCATGAAGCATATAGCAATCATAATCAAAATAGTGCCAGACAACAAGACGTATAGTCAGTGGCTGGAGTGTCATTCGGGTTGGGTTGGCTCATTGGAGGATAATTCAACCACAGGGCGTCCGCTTAAAAATAAAAAACCGCCAGTCATGGCGGTTTTTTAGTGCCCCCACAGTTTCGGGATATTTCGGGTGTAATCAAGCCGTCTATGGGATAAGTGTACCAGATTCGGACGTTGGTATAGTCCAGTTCGATTTTTGAGACAAAGCGGGCCAGGGTTCGGCGCAAGGCGGCTACATCGCCCGCCGCACGCAGGTCTTCCATCTCGCCGCGCCAAACTGCCAGAGCAAGCGCCAGGGCTTCGGGAGTGACTTCGATTTGCGCCGATTGTAAACGCCCCTCCAGTTGTTTGAGTTCGTAGGTTAGGCGGGCTTTTTCTCCCTCGCGCTGCTTTAGCCGGTTCTTGACTTCCTGGGTATCCAGTTGACCGGCTTCGAGCAGGTCTAGAATCCGGTCGATGCCGCGCTGGGTGATTTTGAGGGCTTCGCGCCTGGCTTCAATTTCACGTTCTATGCCGGTGGTGTCCTGAAGTTGCCGCCTGGTTTCCTCCAGCAGGTCTTCTACAAAGGCCGGGGTCAGGATTCGGGTCAGGACAGTTTCCATGACCAGCGACTCCACCTTTCGCGCGTTGATGCGCCGGGAGTTGGGGCAAAGATTGCCTTTGCGGTCTTTTGTGCCGCAAACATAATAAGGCCAGTTGTGACCTTTATGCCCTTTGTGGTGGACCATCGCCGCGCCGCAATGCGGGCAGGTTGCCAGGCCCGCCAGCATCGAAGGGTAGGCTTTGCTTCGCGGGCTGTTCATGCCAGTTCGGTTCGTCCGCTCATGCTGTTTCACGGCCTCCCAAATGTCCAGCGTAACCGCCGCCGGATGGTGGTCAGGGATTTCTATATCGCCGCATTTTGCAATTCCAAGATACGAGCGATTCCGAAAGAAGTCAAACCAGCAATTTACAGAGCGGTATAACTTGCCTTCAGTGGCATCCTGAATCTGTTTGTAACTTGCGCCTTTAGCCCGCATCTGCCAGGCCAGTTGTACCAGGGGGAAGAGTTCAGGGTCAGGCTCCCATCTGGAAGCGAGTCTTATCCTGCCGTCTCTCGTTTCGCCGCGTGGTATCTGGACTGACCGGTATCCCCTCGGAGCCATGCCAGGCGAAAAGCCCTCGCGCACCAGGGCCGTCAGGCCGCGCTTGACATCACGCGAGTTTTGCCGCCGTTTTTCTTCGTTTGAGATGTCTATGATTTTCTCGATAAAGCGGGCATAAGGGCCATCTGGTATCATGTCGGTCAGGGAATGGATAATCACGCCGCGCTTTCTCAAAAGCGATTTGTAGTAATCCGAGTCATCCACATCACGCGAGAAGCGGGCAAAGTTCCAGACGATGAGTCCCTGGGGGCGTGTGGCGGGGTTTTGGGTGGCGTCTATCATTGCCATAAACTGGACCCGGCCATCGGTTTTACCGCCAGAGCGGGCCGCGTCTGCAAAGATGTGCGTGAGCGCCAGGCCGTGCGCCTGGCAGTACGCCACGATTTCGCGTTCCTGTTGCGCTACGCTTTGCTCTTGCGAAGGGCCGCCAGAGTCGCGCAGGTATGCGAAAACCAGAGAACCAGGAGGAAGGTCAGCGGGGGGTGGGTTGTATTCGGGCATAAGTCACCTTTGCGGGTTGGGTTGGATTTTGCCATCTTTGGCAATCAAGACGCCTCGGGCCAGCAGGCCGCGCAGGGTGGCGGTCAGGTCGCAGGCCAGTGCAGGCCGGGCGGACTCTTGCGCCGCCTCGAGCGTGGGGTAGGTTGCGCCGGTGAGTTCTATCAGCGCGAGCGGGGGAGTTTTACGGGGCATGTCACACCTCGATTTTTCTGCGGGAGAGTTCGCCCTTCAACCATTCGGCCAGGCGGCCAGTGGAAAGGGCATAGTCGGTGAGGTCTTTGTCGAAGGGCTTGACTTTCGGCACTTCCAGCCGGTCGAAGCCAAAGCGGGCCAATTGCACCGCGCCTTTGCTGCCCGCTTCGTCCAGGTCATAGGCGACCAGGCGATAGCGGGGATAGAGCAGGCGCAAACCCCACGTCGCCACATTGAGCCGTGCCGTAGCCGCTCCGAAACTGGCCGCGCCTGCAACGTCCGCGGCTTCCTGCCAGAGCAAGAGCGCATCGAGTTCGCCTTCGGTGAAGACAACGGTCGGGTAATACTCCAGGTTTTCGGCCATGTAGAGCGCAGGCACGCCGCCGGGGACGTGAATGTACTTGGGGTCGCCTTTGGGCCGTCGGATTTTGATGTACCAGGTCACGCCGTCCAGCGTGCAGGGGATGACAAAGCCTTGTGGTAGCCACACGCGCGGCTTGCGCGGGTCGGGCGGCAGGCCCCAGTTCTGCCAGGTGTCGTACACGTCTTTTGGGTTGTAGCCGATTGTCCAATCCTCGCCGGTGGAGACATTCAGGCCGCGTTCTAGCCACCACTCAATGGGGGCCATGCGCCGCAGGGTTTTCTGGCCGGTGTCGCGGTTGAGTACCGAAAAGTCGGTCTCGCTGCCGCGCTGTTGTGCGGTGGTGCCGAAATGCTTGCGGGCGTACTCCAGAAACTCACGCGCCCGCTTTTGCCAGGCGGGGCCGGGCGGGGTTTGGGGCGGGTCGAAGGTCTCGACCGGCGCGTACTGACCGGGGCGGGCTTCCGCGCCTGCCATGCGCCGCGCCTCTTCGAGAGAGTAGCCGCGCATCTGAAAAAACTTGACCGGGCCGCCATGCGCGCCGCAACCGAAGCAGTAAAAGCCGGGGCTGTGCTGTGTGTCGCCGTTGGTGACTTTCAGGCTGGGCGTCCGTTCCTGGCCGTTTTTGTGGAACGGACACTTGAAGAAGTAATCCTTGCCAACCTTGCGGGGCGGGTGGCGCAGGTCGTTGGAGACAAGTTGAACGAAGTCGGTCATTCTGCCCTCGCTTATGAGCAGTTACAGGAGTTACAGCGGTTACAGCGGTTCACTGCGTTACATGAGCAAAAGTATCAAATGCAGGTGAACCGTTGTAACTCTTGTAACTGCTGGAACCGCTTTTTCTTTGAGTTCGTAAAAAACGTTGTTGCCTTTCTTCTCTCGAAGGACAAGCCCTTCTCTCACCAGGTCTTGTAAGCGAGTATGCAAGTGACCTTTGGGCTGGCCGGTGGCGTCTTCCAACTGGCTGAGGCTGCATTTGCCCAAATTTGCCAGCGCATCGAGTATCTCTTTGCGCCGTTCGGTGATTTCGATGGCTTCGGCATCACCTTCGCTGTACCAGCAGTACAGGGAGCGGTCGAAGCGCAGTTTCAGACTGAAAGCATCTGTCAGGTCGCGCCCTTCGATGTCAATCTTTACGCCTTTGCCGCGCTCTTTGTACAGCCGCCAGAGACCATCAGCAATGCCCGCTTTGGCAATGCCGCCAAACAAGGCGGTAATAGCGGTGGTGGATTCGTCCTGACGCTTGGCCTCATGGTCCACCATCACGATGGCTTTGTCTTTTGCCTGAGCAAATTCTTGAAGGGGAGCAAGGACATCTACCATCTGTTCAGTTTTGATTTGGTTCAGGTTGATGGCGCGGCTGAAGGTATCTATGACGGTCAGCAGGTAATTTTGTTTTTCGATGTAGGTCATTAACCGCTTGTAGCCCGATTCCAGCGTGCCGATTTGGTCTCGAAAATCTTTAGCCGTCATGTAATCCACGGTCACATTGACCGGCCATTGTTGCAGTGACATGCGTTTTTTGAGACGTTTTTCCCCGTCTTCCAAAGCCAGGTACAGAACCCGGCCCTGTTGAACGTGCTGGTCAAACAATTTGCCGCCAGTGGCTACGGCAAGCGCAAGTTGCGCCGCCAGCCAGGACTTTCCCACTTTGGGCTTGCCATAGAGAAACCAGAGACCAGAGGTCAGGTATTTTTGCACCAGATCGGGCAAGTCAGGATAATCGGTCTGTAATATCTTCCTGGCCGGAATAACCCGCAGCGGCGGGAGCATGGACTCGATGGCGACATCATCGCCGGTTCCATCCCCGGCCAGCAAACTGGTCAGTCCTGATGAATACGCCCGCAGGACTCGCTCGCCAACTTCGGACGGCAGTACATTTAGCAAAATATGTAATGCTTCATGGGCATCATCGGGTGTATAATTTTTATGCTGGTTGGGGAAACTTTTCCCCTTGTGCGGCCCGGCAGGCATGGCCGGGCCGCTCGCGTTGTCAAGCGAGTTTGTCATGTTTGCTATCTCCTTGAAGGTTTTGGTTTGAGAGTGAGGTATCAGGGGCGGGCAATAACCCCAGTTCAATCAGTTTTTGGCGAATCAGCATGGTCGCCTGATAGCGCGGGTCGCGCAACTCGCGCTTTGCCAGAATCAGCAAGGCGCTTTTGATTTCATCGTCCACAGGGATATAAATTCTCTCGGTCATGATTTCGCTCCAAAAGAAAATGACGATGCGTTGTGCATCGTCATTTTCCACAAAATGGGCTCGCTAGGCTACTTCCCTAACTTCCCTATGTTACTTCCTGATTTTGCTTTCAGGTATTTTTGACGTTCTTCCCGCGTTGGAAGACCATACACAGGCCGTAAATCCGAAATGATGTTGTACACGGCTTTTTCGGACAGAAAGCAGGCTTTGGCTATTTCTGGCACGTCTGCAAACTCGCACCACATTTTGGCAATTAACCGGCGGTTGCCCTTCTCCGGCACTTTTTGCCAGGCGGTCAAACAGGCCGGTTCTTGCGCTGTTTCTTTCGATGTTGACGGCGCACCAGGCCATTCCTCATCCACCAGCGGATGACCTCGCTCTTTGTGCCGCGCAGCGCCTGACAAAAATGCGCTGGCAATGAGGAACAAAAGGCCCAGACTTATCACCAGCCATCGCCAGGCTGGGAACTCTCTCAATTGCCATTGCCACAGGAAAAAGACAGACAGCCAAAAGTGCCATAGTCCCAAAATGACAAAAAGGTATCGCTTGAAAATCATCAGCCGCCTCCGCGTATTGACACACGAGGCGGCTTTTGCTATCATCCGGTCAGACAGACGCAAGCCGCCTCGCGTCAGATTTTGAAAAGCCCTGCGCGAACAGGGCTTTTTTGATTCTACCAGAGGCGTTCAAACAATTATTGTCATCTCACCAGGCGAAAACCGCCGTCTTTTGGCCAATCTGATGATGCTGCAAATCGAACCATTCGCGCCAGGCTTCGCCGAAGACGCGCTGCAAGGAAGCGCCATAAAAGCGCACCGGGCTGGGGTACGCCTTCAAGTTTTCATGATAGCCTTTGGCAACGCTGGCATCTCGATAGACCACCAGGACAGGGGGAAACGTTTCCACCTCCCACTGCTGGCCCCACAGGTTGGATTGCAGGGCTTTCTGGTATTGTAGGATTTTGTCCTCGGCGCGGGAACGCCGGTCTTGCTCGTTGTGGTATTCCAGCAGATAGGCTTCCTGGACATCGCCGCGCTGGACAAGGAAGAGCGCATCCGGTTCCAGGATGGGCTGACCGTCCTTCCACAAAGTCGCCTCGTACTTGCTCATCCAGCGAAAGGCGGTAGTGTCTTTGGCCAGGTCGGCCAGACGGAAGACGATTTCGTTCACGGCCAGGTCGTGCATCAGGCGCGTCAGGAGCATGTTCAGGTAACCGCCAGGGGCGGGATGTCCGAAACGTTCTTTGACGATTTCGCGGCCTACCGGCCCCAGGGTGTATAGCAAGAGCGAACCCGAAGGAACAGGCAGGTCGTAAGACTGGTACGCTTCCTGGATTTCGCGGGAAAGATACGGCAGGCGGTCCAGCAAGCGCAGATGGTGATACTTGCGAAGCGTGCGTTCATCCACCGGCAAACGATAGGCAGGCAGTACGCCCGCCGAATACAGCAAGGTCAGCGCGCGCTCGATGTGGACGCTCAAACCAAGTTGCAACAGCCGACCGGCTTCGGCGCGGGCGGCCTGGTCGCTCATGGGTTGAACGTGCGAAAACTTTTTCGGATGATTGGTCAAGGTCGGAATGACCAGTAAATCAACACTCATCGTTCTGTCCTATCTCAAGAGCCATACCTTCCCAGGGGGAAGGTAGTGCAGTTTTTTTACGGTGGCGGCATGGCGGAATCTATGCGGCATCTTTACGGCATCCATCGGAACGCTTACGGAACGCTAAAGGCATTATACCAATTCGCGTCCGATTTTCGCTGAAGCATGTACGGCGCGTTTACAGCATCAGTACGGCACGCTTACGGAATCTGTACGGCGCAAATGATAGGCAGAAAAGCGGCCTGAATTTTGGACATTGGATACCGACTCGCGCCGAATTTTTTGCTTCAAAAAATTCAGCGCGTTTTTTTGCGTCAAAAAACTGCTTCCAGAATCCGAAAAAATCCGATTCTGGAAGCAGTTGGCGGTGACGCTTATCGCCTGGTGGAGACGTACGCCAGGCTTGCCAGGGCGTACAGCGTCCAGGCCAGCACGCCCGGCACGCCAAACAAGCCGTCGGAGACAGCCAGCGGGACCGCCATAGCCAGAGCGAACATGAACAACGCTCTTGTCTTCGACACGCGCACGGATGGCCGTAGAAACCGCCAGGACGGCCTAAAAGCCGCGTTTTTGGGCATGGGCGACATTTGTATCGGATTCAGGCGGTTGATGGCTGTTTTCCGTGACGGTTTGACCGTCACGGGATTCAGGCTGTTTTCCGGCGTTGCGCCGTTGGGCTTTGCGTAGTTCGTAAGCCCGTTGTTTATGGGCTGGACTGCAATACCGCTGGCTGTAAATTTCGGTCTCGAAGTCTTCGCCGCAATAGGCACAAGACCAGGTATACATCCGTTTAGCCGCGAAAAGGGGCGGGGCCAGGCCCCGCGCCGTCCTTTCCGTGTCCGTTGTTGCTGAAGCCTTGCTCCGCTTCTGCCTGGGGCGGGGGGGGAGTTGTTGAGCCGGTGGGGAGGGCGGGCTTTCGCTTCCAGGGCAGGAGAGCAAAGCCAGGCTTGCGGGCGGGCGGGGCGGGAGGTTGGTTGATTCTCCCCAGCCCGAGGGCGTTCAGGTTGTTGAAGCGTTTCTCAAAATCGGCTGCCCATTGCGCCGCCAGTTGAGGGGCCAGGTCGCCCGCCAGTTCACTGCCGCGCTTTTCGATGAGTTTCAGGGCTTTATTTTCCAGTTCATCCTTGACTGCCGCTTCGCGCATATCCCGACTCGTTTCGGGGTCAACCAGGTGATAGGCGAAGGTGGCCAGGATATTGACGGCTATCAGGGCAGACAATCCCAAAACCACCATCCGAATCTCGTCAGCGGTTAGGGCATCAATCAGGCCAGCCTGCCCGCTGGTGAGCAGGGTGTCAAACGTGAACAGGGCAAATTCACCCAGCAGGTCAATGCCAACCATCAGCCCGCTGATGACTTTCTGACCCGTCCCCTGGGCGGCATACATGAAAATCATCAGCCAGGCAATCGCGCCGCCCGAAGTAGCCGCCAGCGCGAGGTAGCCGATAATTTGCTGGTCGGGGGGCAGGGTTTTGGTGATGAAGTCCAGAGAGCGGGCCGCCGCGTACACCAGTAGAGCGGCTGAAATGACGTAAAACAACACTTTTGCAATTCCTTGCCAGATGGCTTTCATAGTCGTTTATCCTTTCAGCAAAAAGGCAATCATGGAGAGCAGGGCCAGCACGGTGACGACCAGCAGAAGGTTCGCAACCAGAAGTAAGCCGTAGTTGCTCTTGGGCGTTTTGCGTTCCGCGAGGCGGGCGCGTTCTTGCAGATATTTTGCGTAATCGTCCATGTTTTCACTTCCTTTCGCAAAACGTGGAGTTGATAAAACCGGTCTGACCGGTTGGGGTGGAGACGTGCCACCAGGTCGAATCGGCGGACAGGATGGTGACGGCCTGGCCGCGCGTCAGGTAGTCGAGGGCGAGGGTATCCGCGCCAGGGCCAGCCCGCAGGGTGAGCGCGTGAGCAATCACTACGCAAAGAGCCGGGGCAGGCGTCAGGGTGGGGGAGGCAAGCGGGACCGGGCCGGGTTGCATGTCGGGCGGGGCTGCGCGGTTCGCGGGAGGGGCATCGTTTAGAGCCGTGAGCGAACAGGCCAGGCTTGCCAGAGAAAAAAGCACAAAGAGGGTGATTTTTCGAGTATGATTATTCATGTCTTCCTTTCGCCGGTGTTCCGGCTTGGGGTTGCCCCGCCTGGCCGTTACCAGGCGGGGATTTTATTCTTCGGGGATGAAGTCAGAACAGTGGTCGCGAAACCAGAAACCCCGCGCGTTGAAGACGCCGGTTTCTTGCGCCATGTGGCGGGCTTCTGTAGGGGTCTCTTCGCGCGGCGATGCCTGGCCGCAATGAAAGCATTCGTACCAGTACCAGGTTTGGCGAATCACTATCGTTTTGCTCTGAATGCGGTCGGGCATTGCGCCTCCTTTCGCCAATGGGTAGGGCAGGAAATTTCTTCACCGCGCCATCCTGAGGCTTGCTCTTCACACGCTTGACGATGGGCGGTTATGCGGTTGGTAAGGTTCTGTTCGCAATTGCGCACAGTAAAGCCCTAAAAAATAAGCCGTTTTTCGGCTACTGTTCGTAATTACGAATAGTGTAGCAAAAATAAAAACGTCTGTCAATAGGCGACAGACGTTTGTTACTGCGCTTTGGGCTGTTTGCCGCGCGTTGGGTCGTTTTTACTCATGCCCCTGGTCTGGTCAAGATATTCTTTGACTGATTTTCTGGATACGAGGTACATCCTGCCAAACAACACCGCCTCGAGCTTTGACTTTTTGACTAGGTTCTGAATACCACGCACCGAAAAGCCCAATTCTTGAGCTGCTTCTTTGACGGTCATGAATTCGGCCAAATCAGGCATGAGTTTCGGGGGTGATATTTCGCAGGCAAACTTACGAAAACGGGCTGAAAGTCGCATCATGGCGTTACTCCAGTTCGATGATGACGGCTTTCAACCCGATTGGAAGAGTGCCCCCACGGGGATTCGAACCCCGGTTTTAGCCTTGAAAGGGCTGCGTCCTGGGCCCCTAGACGATGGGGGCGGCACTTTTAGAGCGGGCAGGATTTTATCATCACCTATCCGAACGGTCAAGCAATTTCGGAAGATTAATCGTCGATGCGCTGGCTGTTGAGCGCCAGTAAATCGACCTGGCGACGGTTGAACAAGACTGCCGGGCTTTCCACTTTCAGGGCTGGGATTAAAACAGCCGTCAGCGTGGCTCCATAAATTGGCACGAAATCGCGGCTGCCTTCCACCATGATGGTGGAAAAATCAAATCGCCCTGCCCATTCCAACGAACCCTGCAATTCGTAGACGGGGGTTGCTATCCGTACCGGGTATTCGCTTAAGCGAACGTAGCCGCCGCGCGCCAGGGCTTGAGGGCCAATATCTTCACGGCGAGTCAGGGCAATTGCAAAAATCTGCGATTTGACGATGCGTACAATTTCATAGTGGTCGACCAGTTTGGATGGCATGTGAACCCGGGCCAGCCGTGCATCCACAATTTCCATAAATGAATTGAGCTGGTCGTTAATTAATCCCATCAAGCCAGTGTTGGGAACCATCACTTTGCCCACAATGCGGTAGCTTGGCGTATAAAAATCTGCTGGAATGGCGCGATGGGTTATAACTGGCGATTCAAAGGTCATATATGTTACTCCGTCGAGGATGGACGACGCTGTTCTCGCTTAATCGGCGGGATGCTGCGGCGCGGTTTGCGAGAAGTGATGGTCTTGCCTGCATTCGGGCTAAGCAGGGTAGCCAGCCAGTTGACTGCCCGTTCATCGTACTCGCGCCTGCCACAGACGTCGCACACCCAGGCTGGGAATCCCGGTACGGTTACCAACTCTTCTCCCAGCCAGGTGAAATAGGTCAGGAATTGCAGGCGCATCACCCCCGCCTGGCAGGCTGCGCATGGAAACGCGGAAGGGTTGGGTTGCTCTTCACTCATAAAACAGTTCTCGCTTCTTGTAAGATGGATACCCCGGCGCTGGCCCCCAGTCGATTGGCTCCCGCGCCAATCATGGCCAGCGCATCTTTGAAAGTGCGGATTCCGCCAGCGGCTTTGACGCCCATCTCCATGCCGACTACTCGCCGCATCAAAGCAACGTCCTCAACCTTTGCGCCACCCGGTCCGAATCCGGTGGATGTTTTCACAAAATCGGCTCCGGCATGTTTGCTGAGCAGGCAGCCAATAATTTTCTCGCGCTGGGTCAGGTAACACATTTCTAAAATTACTTTTAATTGTACACCGCGTTGGTGACAAACATCCGCCACGGCCTTTACATCTTCGTAAACTAATTCGTATGCGCCGCCTTTCATGGCTCCAATGTTCATCACCATATCGATTTCAGTGGCTCCGGCTTCAATGACCAGCCTGGTTTCGGCGGCTTTGTGTAAGGGCAGGTGCGCCCCCAAGGGGAAAGAAATGACTGAGCAAACCCCTACCCGTGTCCCGCGCAACAACCCGGCTGCCAGTGGCACATACGAAGGATTGATGCATACTGTTGCAAATCGGTGTTCACGCGCCTCGCCGCATAAATTTTTAATCTGTTCGGCGCTGGCCTCGGGCTTAAGCAGGGTATGGTCAATCCATGATGCTAGCGCCGGCCCGGCAGGCACGGTGAGCGTGGGGGGCAATGGCGGGAGTTCATGCTGGTAGGATTCGGCTTGCGCCAGGATTTCTTTGATGTCAATCATTGGTTGCCTTTGCAAAATCATAATGGTCTATCAGTTGCAGGCTCTGGAACGGCCAGTAAATCAAGACGGCCTTGCCGACAATATTCTCGAAGGGCAGCATCCCCCACGAGTGCGAATCGGACGAATCGTTGCGATTGTCGCCCAGCACAAACAAATGCCCGGCAGGCACCACCCAGGTTCCGGCATAGAGCGGTGATTGGGCAATATATGGTTCAAACAGGGGTTCACCGTTCACCAGGACCATACCGCCCTGAATACTGATTGTATCACCGGGCAGACCGATGACGCGCTTAATCAGGTCTTGCGTTGGGTCTGGCGGGTAGTGGAACACGACAATATCTCCGCGCTCCGGCGCGCCGAACCGGTAGGCCAGCCGGTTGACCAGAACAAACTCCCCGTCGTGCAGGGTTGGGAGCATCGAAAATCCATCTACGCGCACGCGGGCTGAAAGGGCATTAATGACGAGAAATAACGCTGCCGAAAGAAGCAGTGTTTCCAGAATATCTAAGAAAAAACGTCCCCACCCCGCCGATTCAGCGCCGGGCGCTTCGGGGGTGGTGGGTTGAGTATCGAGTTCTTCCAATTTTCCTCCGGTCAATCGAAGAATTATACCCTAAACCCGCCCCCAGGCAAAAAAGGTCGGCACGAAAAGCACGCGTTGACCGGTTTCCCAGGCCACTTCATCTATCTTTCTTATTGTTTGGAGGTCTTTTTGTAGCAGTTTTTCCGCTAAATCGGCTTGTAACACTTCCCATTCGAGCGCCTCCGTTGGAGGGGCCGAGACGTTCCACTCGTTGCCCAGGATTCCCGTTTTGACCTGTCGAAAGCCAGCCTCGGCAAATAACCCGGCCAGCTTGCGTCCCATTTGGGGGTCGGCGCCTTGTTTGTGCAGGGATTCTGCTTGCCAGCGGCCTAATTGCTCAAGGGTGGGTGGGTAGTCAATGCGCCCACCGTAATCAGGTTCAGCGAGGGCCAGCACGGCCCCGCCGACCCGGGTGACCCGCCGCATTTCGGCCAGAACCTGTTTGGGGTTTTTGACCCAAAGCAAGAGATAGTGACAGAACACCAGGTCGAAAGATGAGTTGGGATATGGAAGGAAATGTCCATCTGCGCAAAGCAGGAATGCGCCTGGGGCATGGGTGGATGCTTCCTTAACGGTAGACAGGTTGCGGTCTGCGCCGTAAATCGCTGCGCCTGTTTGGGCGGGCAGGTTTTCGAGCAGCGCACCTGTTCCGCAGCCGACTTCCAATATTCGCCGGGCGGTGGTCAGTCCGGCCTGGTCGAAAACATAGGCGCGCAGGTTTTCAGTCCAGCGCGCCTGTTGTTGGTAGCGTATATGCCAGTTCATGATGGAATGCGCTGTTCGTGGTTGTGCCACTCGCGTATAAAATTTTCCTGTTGCACGGTTTCGGGGGAGTGTGGGTAGCGGTTCGATTTAGGGACGTGCTTCCACCAGGCGGCGAGTTGGTCGAGGGCTTGTTGCCCGCTCAGGCCTTGTCTAACCAGGTAACAACCGACCACCGTGCCGGTGCGCCCGATGCCGCCGTAACAGTGCAGGTAAAGTTTGCGCTTGCCAGAAAGAGCCGCTTCGATGGCGTCGAGCGTGGCGGTCATTTGGGCAGACTGGGGCAGGCCAAAATCGCCAATTGGGAAGCGGGTGTACTGCACCGACAGGTGATAATAAGCGGCCTGTTCGCGCAGGAGCGGTTCGTAAGGCTGGATTTCGCCAGGGCTGGTCAGGTCAATGAAGGTGTCGAACCCGGCTGCCAGGAAAGCATCAAGCCGTTTACGGGTCAGTTCTGGGAAATACACCGTGCCGGGATATTCCCCAGCCAGAAATTGACCGGGAAGCACCCAGTAGGATTCGGGGATGGGGCGTGGCAGGGGGGATTCGTTGGGGTTCACAGAGAGAACAGCAGACGAGATGAATTTCGGATTACATGTCGAGCGAGGAGGGGGAGATAGGGTAATTGGGCAGGTCGCGTCGGAATTCGTATGCCACAATCATCTCTTCAATAATTGACTTATCTGTTTCGCTGATTTCGAAGAACTCAAAACCGATATTGTAAAACGAGGGGTCGATATCTGGCTTGCACCATGCCACGCGCGCCTCCAGGTTGAGATGGTCGGTAGAAAAAAGCGGTGGGTCGGGCAGGTCAAACCGCAGGGAAATTTTGGAATTTTCGCTGATGGGGTCGTCACTGATAATCATGGCGCCTTTGGGACTGAGGTCGGAGAGGTAGCCCAGGATTTTGCCGGTGGAGCGGTCGAAGACGCGCGAGTAGACCATCAGATATTTTCGGTCGAGGGTTCTGCGTTCCTTCATGGGAGCCTCCATACCTATAGTTTAATCTGTTTTCCCGCCTGATTCAATGTGAGGAACATTATAAAACGAGGACAATTTGCTGATTTTCGCTACATCCGGTTGGGGTCGATGATGTACTGCCACCAGTTGTTGGCAATTCCATTTGTGCGTCCGCTCACTTTGGGAAAGTGGCTGAGCCACCATTTATGATGGGCGCGGATGTCGCCGCTGCCCCATTCGGCGCAGTTGACTCGCTTGGTGACCCCTTTAAAGTTGGGAAAGTTGTACCAGTCATCGCAATGGCTGTTGACGGTGCGCGGGTTGCCCCAGTCGTAATCGCGCTCGCTATTGGGCGCAAAGTGGACATTGCCACACTCAGCCTGACCAGGATGGGACTGTTCGTGACGGATGAACTTCTTCCAAAGGTTGTGCGCAGGCAGAGAGCGTTCGTAGACTTTTTCCATGATGGATTCGGCGCGATGCCCAAAGGCTTCGAGCATTTCGCCTGCGCCGCGTTCATAAGAAAAGCCCATTATGACGAATCGCCGTCTGGCGCGCGCCGTACCCATGAGCGGGTCGGCGTTGCAGAAAAATGCGCCGGGGCCGCCCATGACTGATTCGTAAAACCCTGCAAACGGAAAACCAAAGGCCCAGACTTCATCAATTTGATGGTTTGCGATGCGCTGAAGGATGTTGAAGCGTGTCAGGAATTCGTTGTAATTTAGCATATCCGGCTGGTGCGCAGGGATGGCACGGCGCATGATGCCGGCGTAACTTTGCGGGGTGTAGCGAAATCCATCCACTTTAGGTGGGAACTCGTTGACTTCGATGCGCTCGACCAGCTGGTAACGCGCCATCCCGCCGCTGCATTCCAGGATGTCCTGGATAAATTGTGCCATCAGGGTTTCAGGCGTGTTCCATTTGGCCAGTTTGCTCAGTTTTTCCCCAGCCGGGGTCATGATGGGGTCGAAGATAATCGTCAGTACGCGCGGTGAGACGACAACTGCCGGTTCGATGCCCGGCGCGGGGCGCGGGTTGGGCTTTTTCAGGCCAAGCCATCTTTTCAGGAAGTCAATCATGGCTTTTCCTCCATGGGGAGGGGGTAATCTTCACCGTTGGCTTTTATAACAATTGAAATTACTTCGTCTGTCGGGTTTCATCGTGCCACCATTAAGGCACATTGTAGGCAACATATAATTCCCCGCCCACAAACAGGAACAATGATTTGTTGGGACTGAAGGCCATTGCCGTTACCATGCTGCCTTTGGGCAGAGAACTTTGGCGGTTGGGCTGGTCACTCAGGATTTTTTGCAATTCCAGCGCGCGCGCGCTAAATTTAAATACTTCTTGCGTGAACGGCTGTAACAAAATGACCGATGGGTCGGGCGGGCTGGAAAAAGCAATCTGTGAGAATTTGCCATCGGCCAGGCGGATTCCGCCCTGGTAGCCGGGGCGGGTATCCACGAACAAGGCCGGGTCATTACAGCGGGTGGGCGCGGTCGAAAGACGGCTGAGGGTGCAGGTGGTCATGTAACCATCCTTCGTTTCGGGGTCGCGGAACAGGATGTACAGGTCATCGCCATTGACGGCCAGGCCGTCGGCCTGCTGCATGGCCAGCGGAATCTGATTCTCGAAGAAGTAGTAGGGCTTATTGGGAAATTGAGCATCAACGGTGCCAAAATAGACCCATACTGCATTGCCGGGCGCGTCCAGCACGTACAGGTTATTGGCATCATAAGCCACTGCGGTAATGCGCTTCCAGCCGGTTTCCGGCATCTGAAGGAATGAGGCGCGCGGCTGCGCGCCAGGGATGCAGTACAATAAATTTCCTGAAGAATCTATGCCGAGCAGGGTGGCCGCCGAAAGGTTTCTCGGCAAAGCAATAATATCCAGCAGCGCGCTTACCCGAATACCATCATATTCCCCTGGTTCACACTGGAAAGTGCTGTCCAAATCAAACGTTTTGCCATTGAACACGCCGCGCCGCACCGCGCCGCTGGCCGAATCCAGCATATAAATATCGGTATCGGAAGCTGCCATGCGCGTAATTTGTAGACTGCGGCTGAGTGGCGTGTTGAAAGCCAGTTCGAAATCAACCCGGGTGACGCGGTTCAGGGTGTCTAACGCGCTTTGGGCCTCGTTTTGCAACTGGCGGGCTGAGTTGGTCAGAGGGGTATAGTCTTCGGCGGTGTCGAGCATCTCCAGGACGGTTTTCCAATACTCACGCTGGAGTTGTGGGTCCGAAGCCGCGAGCGCTTTTTGGCGGAATTCGTCTGCTGTCTGGTAATAGCCCTGCACCTGTCTGGGAATGCCGATATATGTGTAGATATTAACGCCAATTACAATCACCAGCGTCGGCAATAAGATGGCCAGGAAAAGCGGCCAGGAACAGCCCAGAAATGAAGACGGAAGGCCCTCTTCTTGGGCGGGGAGCAGGCGTGGCGCGAACTTCTCCAGCTTGTCCCGCAAGATTTGCCCTGCTCTGCGTCCGCGCCCGATGGCGATTGCCAGAAAACGCGCTGTGTTGCGGGTGGCTTCGCGCAGGCGTTCCTTCTGTTCAGGAGTGAGCAGCGTTTTTTCCTGGCGCTTCAGGACATGCGGCTCTGGGCTGTATCCCGGTTCGGGCCTGGCGGGGGGGGTGGTGATAGGAGGGCGAACAGGGGTAGGCCTGGGGGTAGATTCCTGTGGCAGGGGAGTTGCTTGCATGGTTTGGGAACTGGCGGGTGGCGGCAAGTGGGGGCGTTCTGATATGGAAACCGCTTCTGTGCGTGAGGATGTTTCCGCTGACGCGCCTGAAGGGAGAGGCTGTTCCTTTGGCGGGAGAACGGCTGAAGCGAGTTTGTTCTCCGCCGGGGCAACGGAGGCAGGTTTGGGCGCGGCGGTTGGCGCGATAGCGGGTTTGATGACGTTCGTTTCTCCCTTGCCTTCGCTCACCTGAATCAAAACTGCGCTGATATTTCCGTCATTGGCCGCCATCAGGCGGCGGCGCGTGGCTTCGAGCGAGGCCGGATGGCGTTCCTCGCTGATGGCTTTTTCCCAATTGGGTGGCAACGCCGCGCAGAATAAGACGCGGTCGCCGGGGTTGAGTTTGGCCTGGGCAAAGTACATGCGCGTGGTCTGACTCAGGCCCAGGCCTTTGCCTGCCATCTGCGAGTCGTGATAGTGATGAGGGTCGCGCCCTATCGTGAAGACGTGCGTTGGCCCACACTGAACGATGTAGAGCAGTTCGCTGCGCAGGGCGGCCAGCACGAGCGCGCCAATGCTGTATTGCCCCTTGCCAGTGGTGGACATGTTGCGCTCGGCCAGGAAGGTGTTAAGGGACTCGACCGCGCTCTTCAGAGCAAAGGTGAGCGACCCGGCGGTGCTGTAAAAGGTTTCGGCGACCTGTTCCACAATCTGGTTGTATTCGCTGCTGGAATAAAGGATGTTGCCGACCAGCGTCAGGTACACGATGAGTCGGTCCTGTTCGCGCCCGCGCGCCGGGCGCTTGGGCGGGTTGAGGGCCAGCAGGCCGGGCAATTGCGGCCATTCCTGGCCGTTGATGCGGTATAAGCCAAGCAGAGACAGGTCGAGAGAACTCATGAGATGATTATAAACGATTCGAGAGGCCATGCGCCTGACGAGATAATAGCAGACCCTGAAGTGGGCAGACCGCTTGCGAATTAGATAATCATGATAGAATGGGGCTAATCTTTCAGGAAAGGAGGCGCTCAGGTATGAAAAAGAAGATTGAGATTTACATTTGCGCGCCTCCTGCTGGCTTAATAGGTGTTTGACCGTTATTGACTGTCCTCTTTGCCGCAGGTGGCTTAAGCCTGCGGTTTCTTATTGCCGCAGCAAAGACAACCGAATAACCTTAATGAGGAGAGTTTATGAATGAAACCAAACGCCCGACCGGTTTTGCGGCCTTCATTACCATTTGGCTTACCCAAATGATTTCGGTGTTGGCTTCGGGGATGACCGGCTTTGCCCTGACCATCTGGATGTATCAGCAAACCGAGAGCGCTACCGCGATGGGCCTGATGCAGGTCTTCTATATCACTCCTTTTCTGGTGATGTCACCTCTTGCCGGAGTGATGGTGGACCGCTACAGCCGCAAACTGATGATGATGGTGAGCGACCTGGCTGCGGTGCTGGGCACAATTTTTCTACTGGTCATGTTCGCCTTCGATAAAATGGAATTTTGGCATCTGTACCTGGTTTCGGCCCTGACGGGAATTGGCAATACCTTTCAGTGGCCGGCTTATTCTGCCGCCATCAGTACGATGATTCCGAAAGAGCAGTTGGGACGCGCCAATGGCATGATGTCGTTGATGGAGGCCGGGCCGGGCGTGTTGGCGCCCATTCTGGCTGGCGCCTTGCTGCCTTTTATCAACCTCGAAGGCATTCTGCTGTTTGATTTGGCAACTTTTCTCATTGCAATTGGCGGATTGCTTTTTGTATTCATCCCCACCCCACGCAAAACGCTGGAAGGCCAGGAAGCAAAAGGCAGCATATGGAAAGAGGCCGCCTTTGGATTCAAATACATCTTTGCGCGCCCCAGCCTGTTTGGATTGCAACTGGTCTTCTTCATGGGCAATCTGTTCTCTGGAATTGGCTTTGTGGCCCTGGCTCCCATGATTCTGGCGCGTACCGACCAGAATAGCGTTGTTTTTGGTACGGTGCAATCCACTTTTGCGCTAGGCAGTATCCTGGGCGGATTGCTAATGAGCGCCTGGGGCGGGTTCAAGCGCCGGGCGCACGGTGTTTTGCTTGGGTGGATTCTGTCTGGCCTCGGCATGGCAAGCATGGGAATTGGCAGAAATATCTACTGGTGGATTCCCGCCGCTATTTTCATTGACCTGGTACAGCCGCTGGTCAATGCATCGAACCAGGCCATCTGGCAGTCAAAAGTGGCCCCCGATTTGCAAGGACGGGTTTTTTCGGCCCGCCGCCTGATTGCCTGGTTGACCACTCCCATTACCCCTATCCTTGGCGGGACGCTGGCCGATTTGGTGCTGGAACCGGCCATGCGGGCCGAAAGTGGGCTTACAAGCGCTTTCGGTTGGCTGGCAGGAACCGGTCCTGGCGCGGGGATGGGCCTTTTGATGTTTGCCTGTGGGTTGGGCGCAGCCTTGGTCGGTGTTGCCGGATATTTGTTCCCCGTGATTCGAGATGCCGAAAGCCTGCTGCCAGACCACGACCAGCTTGCCCCGGCCGAGACGGCTCAGGCCTGAGCCTGCCCCTTTTGTCATACAGCGAGGCGTCCCATGCAGGACGCCTCGCGCTTTTCCTGTATAATCCCGCGAATGCGCAAAATCATTCTCTTCTTGATTTTTTTCCTTGCCAGCGGGCTGGTCTTGTTCAGTTTTGGCGAACTCGAAAACACCTGGGAGACACTCCACAAAAGCGACTTCCGCTTTATGGGTTTGGCTATCCTGCTGATGTTGGCCTGGACGGTCAGCGATGCCTTGGGGTATCGTTCGCTTTTCCGCCTGATGGAGGTCAAAGAGAGTCTGTGGCATCTGATTTTGCTCTCATCCGCGGCAAATTTTATTAATGTAGTTGCGCCTTCGGGCGGGTTTGGCGGAATGGCCGTGTTCATCGATGACGCCGGGCGGCGCAAGTATCCGCGTGGGATGGCGGCGGCGGCGGCGGCGTTGCATCTGTTTTTGGACTACGCTGCTTTTATGGTCGTGCTTGGCATGGGTTGGGTGGTGCTTATTCGTCGCAATGACCTCAAGATGGGAGAAGTTACGGCGTCGTTCATCATGCTGGTTCTGTTTATTGGGCTGGGAGGGTTTATCTACATCGGTTCACACTCCGGCGAACAGCTGGGACGGGTGCTGGCCTGGTTTGCGCGACACCTGAACCAGATTCTCTGGCCCTTTGTGCGGCGAGATTATCTCCATGAAGAGACTGCCCGGGCATTTAGCATGGAAGTGGCCGAGGGGTTCTCCATTTTGCGAGTCCGGCGGCGCGGGGCTCTGGTTCCACTCCTGTTTGCGCTGGCCAGCAAAGCCCTGCAAACGCTGATTTTGTTGATGACGTTCCTGGCATTCGATGTCGTTTTTTCCGCCGGCACGGTAGTCGCCGGATTTGCCTCATATTACCTGTTCCTTATTGTTTCTCCCACGCCATCTGGCATTGGCGTTGTTGAAACGCTCTTGCCGCTGGCCCTCAAGTCGCTGAATGTTCCCTGGGAACAGGCTGTGGTCGTGACTCTGACCTATCGCAGCCTGACTTTCTGGCTGCCCTTGCTGGTCGGCGCGATTTCATTCAGGATTTTACAACGCGAGTGACCAGGTCATTGCACTGTTGGGCAAGGTGCCTGAAAGTTTTGCCCAAAAATGGGGTGCTTTTCCAAATCCTTCTGTCTGGTTTAACTTGTGGCTCAGGTTGTCAGCGAAAGCACGGACTGATAAACAGTTGCAACTCCACCCTTGACACAGGCATCTGAACCGTGCGCGGCTCTGACAATTTTGAGCGTTTCCCGGTTCCAGGGCAGGGCGCGTTTTTGGATTTCATCATTTGCCGCAGGGAAAAGGAATTCAGAAGCAATACTTAAAATCCCACCCAGTACAACAATCTCAGGGTTGAGGGCATTCAAAAGAGAGGCAATCCCAATTCCCAGGTAGCGTCCAACTTCCTGAATCGCGTGAATTGCCAGCCTGTCGCCTGCCTGAGCGGCCTCCACAATCATTTCTACCGTAACGCAATCTTGTGGGCCCTGAATTTTTTCTGCCAAACTGCTGCTCTCGCCTCGCTGAAGGGCCTGGACGATTTTCTTGCAGAGAGCATCTTGGTTGACGAAAGTCTCCCAACATCCATAATTTCCACAGTTGCAACGCTCGCCATGGGGGTCGAGAGTCATGTGGCCATACTCAGCCGCCACTCCGTTCGCGCCTCGATACAACTGCCCGTTACGCAAAAGGCCCCCTCCCAGGCCCACATTGGCGCTCAGATAAAGCACTTCATTATACCCTTTGGCTGCGCCAAAATAATGTTCGCCCAGGGTTGCCATGTTCGCTTCGTTATCAACAAAGATGGGTACGCCAAAGTTTTCCTGTTCCAGCCAGGGCCGCAGCGGCACATTGCGCCATTTCAGATTGGGTGCAAACAAGATGGTTCCCGTGGCGAAATCAACCATTCCTGGCACGCCAACCGCCAGTCCCAGGAAGTTTTTTGAAACTGTCTGGCCTTTTGCGCTGGCCTGGCGAAGCATCTCTATGAGACGGTTGAGGACGATTTCTGGGCTGGTTCCAGGACGAATGGGTTCTTTGGCCTGCCAAATGGCTTGCGGGGCAAAATCAGTCACCAGTACTTCAAGAAAGTCAACTGCAATTTCAGCGCTAACAATGTACCCTGCTTGAGGATTGAGCGTTAATAAAGTTGCCGGGCGGCCTGTTCCCGAAGACTGCATTCCCAATTCTTTAACAAATCCTCGTTTGTTCAGTTCATTGATTAAATCGGAAACGGTGGTTTTGTTCAGATTGGTGGTTTGCGAAAGACTGGCGCGGGAAATGGGGGCCTGGGTTCGTAAACTGTGCATAATCAGCGCCAGGTTAATCTGGCGCACCAACGCCTGGTCTCCCGTTTTAGGTGCTGCCTGTTTTGTCATATCGAATGACCCTTGACAACCGATGCTGGTTTAAGATAAAGTTGAGTTAGTTTGTTGTCCCAACCAACTAAAATTATAAAGAATTAAACCATCAGAGTCAAGCAATTTTTTGGTTCCCACCCTTTTTAACTGCCCAAGGAGATTTCCATGTCCGATTTCACCCCCAAACCCGAACACAAGTTCACTTTTGGTCTGTGGACGGTCGGTTCACGCGGCTCGGACCCATTCGGCGCTGCTACCCGTGAGCACAAAACCCCCGCTGATTTGGTCTATTTGCTCGGCGAAGTGGGCGCTTATGGCGTCAACTTTCACGATAACGACCTGATTCCGATTGATGCTACTCCTGCCGAAGCCGAAGCCATCAAGAAAGATTTTCGCAAAGCCCTCGCAAACACCGGCTTGACTGTGCCGATGGCGACCACCAATCTGTTTAGCGATCCCATCTTCAAAGATGGCGCGTTCACCAGCAACGACCCAAAAGTGCGCGCCTATGCCCTGCAAAAAACCATGCGCGCCATGGATTTAGGTGTTGAATTTGGCGCAAAGGTGTATGTCTTCTGGGGCGGGCGCGAAGGCACGGAAACCGATTCCAGTAAGAACCCGGTGGAAGCCATCAAACGCATGCGCGAGACGATGAACTTTTTGTGCGAATACGCTCTTGACCAGAGATATGACCTGAAATTCGCTCTCGAAGCCAAGCCCAACGAACCGCGCGGCGATATTTACAACCCGACCACCGGTCACATGCTGGCCTTCATTGAGACCCTCGACCACCCTGAAATGGTCGGCGTTAATCCTGAAGTAGCCCACGAACACATGGCGGGCATTAACTTTATGCATGGTGTAGCCCAGGCCTGGGAAGCGGGCAAACTCTTCCACATCGACCTGAACGACCAGTATCCCGGGCGCTACGACCAGGACTTGCGCTTTGGCTCACGCGACCTGAAAGCCGCTTTCTACCTGGTCAAGTTCCTGGAAGATGTTGGCTATAGCGGCTCGCGCCACTTCGACGCGCATGCTTACCGTACCGAAGACCTGGAGGGGGTTAAGGACTTTGCGCGCGGTTGTATGCGCACCTATCTTATCCTGAAAGAAAAAGCCGCCCAGTTTAACGCCGACCCTGAAGTGCAGGCCATCCTGGCCGAAATCAACGCTGATGATGGCAGCATGACGCCATTCTTTGGCAAATATTCCCCCGAAAAGGCCGCTGCGCTCAAAGCCCAGCCTTTTGACCGGCTGGCGATTGCCAAACGCGGCCTGAAATATGAGCGTCTTGACCAATTGACCATTGACATTCTGACAGGCGTCCGCTAACTCTGACCGGCGCGCACAATGGTACAGCCATACGGCATGGTCTCCTGTACATCGGGCAGGCGGCCAAGCAACAAGGCATCTACCGCCTCGCGCAGGTATCTGCGCGAGGCGGTTTGATTGCGAAAGGTGCGGTCGTCAAATGCGCCCCGGTAGCGCAAAATGCCATTTTCGTCCACTACGAAGCAGTGGGGAGTGGTCTGCGCCTCGTACAGGTCGGCTACCTGGGCGGCAGAATCCTTCAGGATAAGGTCCAGATTTCGTGCCTGGGCAGCATCTTGCAACATTGAATCCGTTTCATGGGCATTTGATGCCACTCGCAAGACAAAGACCCTTCCCTTCCACGCCTCGCTGTACATTCTGATTTCCGAATCAGACTGTTCGCTCCAGGGGCATTCTGCCGACCAAAAATTAACAACCGCGATTTTTCCGTGGTAGTTGCTCAGACGGTGGCGTTTTTGGCCCAGGTCAGGAAGAACGAAGTCAGGAGCAGGCGTATTTAATTCCATAAAAGAAAAGATTATATTTTGAAGCAGAATGCGCCGTTGAACGCAGCGCCGTTCCTGGTTAGCAGACAGCCCCTCGCGCAGAGGGGCTGTTTCATCAGTTATTCATTTGTGGCGGAGCCTGCCGCACTTGTGTTGCGATGGTCAGTAATATACCATCCGTTGCCTTTGAACACTACCTGCGGCGACGAGTAGATGCGCCGAACAGCGCGGTGTCCCCTGGGGCAAGTTACATCATTCTGGCTGCCCGAAAAGGGGATTTGTTTTTCAAACCTTGTCCCGCATTCGGTGCAGGCGAAGTCATACAGCGGCATAGGTGTTCCTGTTGGGTTTATTTGGCTTTCACGGTAATTGTGCGCGGTTTGACGGCTTCAGCTTTGGGCAGGGTGATAGTCAGAACGCCGTTCTGGAATTCGGCTTTGGCTTTATCTGTTTCCACTTCAGTGGGCAGCATGAGACTGCGCTCGAACGAGCCATAGCGGCGTTCCTTGAGCTGGTAGGTGGCTTCTTTCACTTCATCATCCTGGCGGAATTCACCTTTCAGGGTCAGGATTTCGCCAGTTACAGAGATTTGAACGTCTTCGGCGCTTAAACCAGGCAGAGCCGCCTTTACAACGACTTTGTCATCGGTCTGGTACATGTCAATAGCTGGCATGCCCCAGTTATTAATGCTGATTGGGCGCGTAAAAGCATCATCAAACAGGCGATCCATCGCCTCGCGCAGAGACATCATCTCGCGCATGGGTTCCCAACGAATGAGATTGGACATATGGTAGCTCCTTTCTGTATCATACGTTTGGATGTTTTACATCCTAAAATATACAGGGCTTGCATTAGAAATATGCAAACCCTGTATAAATTTTCCGTTAAAGGTTGCTGAACTGGAACTGATTTCCTGTTTATGAAGAATCTTTTCCCTGGCGGCGGAAATCGATAAAGCGATACCCCACGCCACGCTCGGTTAGAATGTATTTGGGATTGGCAGCGTCTTTTTCCAATTTCTGACGCAGGTAGTTGATGTAAAGTCGGACATAGTGTGGCTCGTCGCGGTATTCATAGCCCCATACCTTGGCAAGTAATTGGTCGTGCGACACCACCCAGCCTGCATTCTGAACGAGATGAAAGAGCAGGCGATACTCGGTGGGACGCAATTTAACGATTTTGCCCTCTAGCCAGACTTCGCGGCGGTCAAAATCGATTTTAAGGCGTTCATCGACCTCGATGAGTCCGTGCATGGAACCACTTGCGCCTTCGGTGCGGCGCAGCACGGCCCGCACGCGACTGACCAGTTCTCGTGGGCTGAATGGCTTGGTGACGTAATCATCCGCGCCCAATTCCAACCCGCGCACCCGGTCGTCTTCCTCGCCTTTGGCGGTCAGCATAATCACTGGTACGTTGCTGATTTCCCGTATCATCTCCAGCACTTCGAAGCCATCCAGGTCGGGCATCATTACATCGAGCAAGATGAGGTCGGGGTTGACATCACGCAGTTTTTGCACAGCCTGGCGGCCGTTGAACGCTTCACTGACCTGAAAGCCATCATGTTCCAGGTTAAGGCGGATGAAGCGCACCATGCGCTCTTCGTCATCTACAACCAGGATGCGGCGTCTTTCCAATTCGTCGGGCATATTATTTTTCCCTCACAAAGCCAATGATTTCTTCTTCTTCTTCGCCGGGAATAATTTCGATAAAGGCGATACGCGCCATGGGCCAGATGACTTCGGTAACATTGGCTTGCAGGTAATGCAAATCTTTGCCATCGCGGCGGCGTGGGTTTTTGACCGTGATAATCTGGTCGGTAGGAGTTGGTAGTTCACTGACTTCGCCCAGGATGGGGTCTTCGTTCATAATGTGAATGAGGATGGTTGGCATATTCCACCTTTATGATAAGACAACCTGCATTTTTAGCTTTCCCAGCGCCACAATATCGCCATGCCGTAAGGGCTGCTCAATGTTTGGCACAATCCGCGTGCCGTTGATGTAAGTTCCGTTCGACGAGCCAAGGTCCATGATGATGACGTTGCCTGAATTGTTCCGAATGACGGCATGCAAACGCGATACGCCGTTATCGAATGCCTTAAAAGGCGAGAGGTCGACATCTGGCATGATGGGCTGATTTTCGCTGACGCGCCCCATCGTAAACTCATTTCGGTCTGTAACCGGCAGGATTTGACCGCTGTCGAGCAGGTGCAGGGAAATCCAGGCTGGGCTTTGCGCGGGCGTGTCGGGGGAAGGAATGTTCCCCAACTCACTGGTTGCCGTGTTAAATCGCTGGGTTTCTCCTGGCGTGTATTGGATTAATTGCATGCCGCATTCACTACAAAAAATCGCGCCATCCGCTTCCTTGTGTTTACAATTCGGACAAACAATCATGGTTTTCGCTCCCCGGGCAATAAGAGCGCCCGTGTACCGTACTTAATTTGTTTTTCGCCCATTTCTGAGATTTTTTTCTCTTTTTCTATGTTTTCGACTTCTAGCATAATGGTTTTTGCCAAACTGCGCTCACCTTGCGCAAGCAGGTGCGTTGCCATGCGTTGTAAGTGTTCGGTGGCTTTTTGGTAATCTCCAGCCGCAACATCGGCGCGCGCCTTCTCCTGGAGGCGGTATAGGGTTAATTTGGATAAGGCTTGCACCAACGCTGGCGGCGGCGGCTCGGGGGTGATGGTGTCTTTAACTGGAATCGTCAGATGTATTGGCACCGGTGGAAACGAGGTGTTAAACGCCGCTGCTGAAATTTCGAGTTTGCCGTTAATCAGGTCAACCGCATCCTTGTGCGCGTCGATGGGTTGGATGAGAAATTCTATCAGTACCGAAAGCGGCCAATCTTGCAAAATTGGGCCAAGGGGGATGGGGGGTTGTTTACCAAGCGGCGCAGCCTCGGGTTGCAGGCGAAAGGCATAACTGACCGAAACGCCGTCTGCCGGATTAAAATCTAATACAACGTTTTCGGCAAAGGTTTGCGAGAGATTGGAGAACTTTTCGTTCAACAGGCGTTCAATATCTCTTGGCTGGGACACATACATTGCGGTTCCGCCCGTTGATGATACCAGCTGGTCGAGAAAGATGTCATTCCAGCCGCTCCCAATTCCCAGCCCGCTGATTCCGATTCCCAGTTCGGCAGCCTGTTTCGCCAGCTCGTAGCATTGGGCCTCGTCACCATAAGTGCGCCCGTCTGTGAGCAGGATGATATGACTGACGGTATTCGGGTTGGCGTAGCGCCGAATCTCCTCGAACCCGGCTTCTAATCCCCTGAAGATTTCTGTGCCGCCGCTGGTTTGCAGCATTTGAATTTTTGTCTCCAGCCGGTGGGTACTGCCCTGCTGACGCGTAGCCGGAATGACGACCTCGGCCCGGTCGTTGAAGGCAATGACCGAAAAGATATCTTGTGGTTTGAGTTTGCGAATAATCTGAATGGCGGTTGATTTGACCGTATCCAGCCTTTCACCTTTCATCGATGTCGAGCAATCTAACACCAGGCAAAGATTGAGCGGCACTGCCGCAGCTGCTTTTTTTTGTTCTTCGCTGGGGGTCAAGTCGATTAAGACATAAATGAGTTGGGCTTCGCGCAGGCGGGAAATTTCTTTGCGGCTGAGTAAGATGCGTTTATCCACCACCATCGGGATTGTTTCTTCTGGACCAAGTGTAGCATCGTAGGATGAACGTCGTACCGGGTCCGAAAGCACCTGATATGCCTGTTGTACGTCTAGAAATAATTCGGTTTCGCCTGGCGCCTGGTTGGTGTCGGGATGAAGCCGCTTGGCAGCTTTGTGATAGGCGCGCCTGATTTCCTCTTGCGTAGCAGAACGCAAGAGACCAAGGATGGCATAGAAATCGGGGCGTTTGGTGGGCATACCGTTTTACGCGAGCAATTGCACCAGCACGGCGCTGATGTTATCGGGACCGCCAGCGGCATTGGCTGCTGAGACCAGGTTTTGGCAGGCGCGCTGGATGGTGGGGGCTTCGTAAATAATTTTTCGGATTTCGTCTTCCGGGACGACGCCCCAAAGCCCATCGCTGCACAAGAGCAGGTAGCCGCCGATGGGGAAGGGAGTGGTGACGACATCGGGTTCCAGGGTCTCGCCCTGTCCTAAGGCCCGGTACAGAACATTCCGCTGTGGGTGGACAGCCGCTTCGGCGGATGTGATTTGGCCCAGTTCTTCCAGCCGCTGCACGAGCGAATGGTCCCGGGTGATGGCTTCCATGCGCTGTTCGTTGTAAAGCAGGTAAGCGCGGCTGTCGCCCACATGCGTGATGGTTAATTGCTGACCCAGCACAAGGGCCGCAGTGACAGTCGTACCAGAGCCAGGCGCTTCACGCAAGACAGCGCGCTGGGCTTCCAGAACCGCAGCCTGGGCGATTTCTTGCAGTGACTCATCCAGAGGCAGGGTAGGCAGACTGAACAAAGTATTGTGAAACTTTTTCATCACATAGCTAGAAATGGTCCGAATTGCCACATTGCTGGCCACCTCGCCATATTGATGGCCTCCCATGCCATCAGCAATAATGAACAGGCCAAAAGGCGGGTTGCTATTGTTTCCTGCGACCGTGGTTGAGAGCGTGAACAGGCTGTCCTCATTTAGTTCGCGCTGGCGACCCACTGATTGCCCGCTTGCGACCAGTAGTTGGGGAGGCTCATGTCGGTTGAAAGCCATCGACTTTATTGTCTGTAACTGCACTTCGGAAAGTGGCGCAGTGACCACGTTCTCGCCCGCGGCAGCAATCTTTGAATCGTCTTTTTTTCCAAACAACTTGCGGAAGAAGTCCATAACAGGAATCTCCTTAAAATATCAGTGATTTTTCGCAACCGCTAGGCCAGCAGCGCATAAACAAAATGGTCGTTGGAGCCTACATAAACAATGTCATCAAATACGGTTGGGGTGCCAGTAATGGGCCCCTTGGTTTCGAACTTCCAGCGCAGTCGTCCGGTTTTGTATTCGAGACAATACAGATAATGGTCAATCGAGCCAATGTAAAGCGCATCTTTGTAGATGACAGGGGAACTGTTCACCTGATGGTTGGTCTTGAATCGCCAGACTTCTTTGGCGCTTCTGGTGTCAACGGCGTAGATGTGTCCGTCCGCCGAGCCGGTAAAGACCAGCGTGTTGGCTACGCTCGGAGAGACGATGGAGGGCTTTTCCATGCGAAAGCGCCACAGCATCCAACCTGACTTTGCATCCACTGCGTACAGGAATCCATCTAAAGAATTGACGAACACGACATTCTCATGAACCCATGGAGAGGACGTGATGGCCCGCTTGGCCTTGAATCGCCATTTGACCTGGCCGCGAAAGTCGAGGCACAGCAACTCGCCACCTTCCGTGCCAAAATAGACCATTTCATTGATAATGAAGGGGGTGGAGCGGATTTCGTCGCCGGTGTCGTAACTCCAGGCGGCGCGCCCGGTATTGATGTTGATTGCATGAAGCAAGTGGTCATCAGAGCCAATGAAAAGATGCCCATCAGCAATGCGGCCGGATGAGCGGATAGGGCCTTCGGTGTAATACATCCAGACCAGCTTGCCTGACCGGGCGCTGACCGCATGAACCCGTTTGTCTTCCGAACCAAAGAAAATGGTGTCCTCTGCGACGGCAGGGCGGCTGACAATCCCACCCTCTGAGGCATATTTCCACTGGAATTCGCCATTGGCCGCGTTGATGGCATACAGGTTGTTGTCGTAACAGCCGGCGTAAACCAATCCGTTATAGACCAGGGGAGTGCCGCGCACCTCGTCTTCGCACTGGAACGCCCACACTGGCTTAATGCCCTCGGAAGGTGTGATAACTGCCGCCGTAAGTTTGGAACTGACGCGGCTGAGCAAGCCGGTCTTGCGCCCGGCGCTGACCAGGGCCTGTTTGAAATCATCAATCGACTTAAATCGGTCTTCCACGTTGTATTGCAGCGCCGTATTGACAACCGTTTCTACTTCGACCGAGACATTCGGGTTGATTTTGCGGATGGGCCGCTCGGCAAAGGAGAATGGCGCTTCCAGGCGCGGGTCACGCCGTGTGAGCAGATGATGAAGCGTTGCTCCCAACGCATAAATATCCGCCTGAACATTGGCCTCGCCACGGTATTGCTCTGGTGGAGAATACCCTTCCGTGCCAATCATCGTTCCCTTTTGCCCAGTTTGAAATGGTTTTGCGATTCCAAAATCAACCAGGATGATATGATTGTACTGATTGACCATCACATTTGATGGCTTCATATCGCGGAAGATAATTGGGTCTGGTTTGTGTCCATGCAAATATGATAATACATCACATAGTTGGATTGCCCAATCAAGCACTTGTTCTTCAGGAAGGAAGCCATCCGTTTGATTCAGTACGACTTCCAGGTCACGGCCATTGACAAACTCTTCCACCAGGTAAGAACGGTTATCCAGCGTAAAATAGTCATAAATGCGCGGAATGGAGGGGTGAGTGAGGGTAGCCAGGATATTGGCCTCGCGCTCGAAGTTTTGGACAATCGTCTGTCGCACGAGCGGGTCAGGAGCCTGGTTAATCATCTCTTTTACGGCGACCAATTTCACGACATTGGGAAAGTGCAAATCGCGCGCGCGATACACAGACCCCATGCCGCCAACGCCAATCACTTCTTGAATCAAATAGCGATTGACCAGGTTTGTGCCGGGTTGAAGTTGTCCTGTATCTGTACGGCGCTCCCCGGAATTGGAAGGTAACTGGATTCGTTGAGTTTCCATACCCATTTATTATAGAATAAGAGTGCGGAGAATAAAAGTGATATGAAATTATAGTCTATTATCATCCTATTTTCCAAATTTTGCATTGGAGTTTGCATTTTCATCACTCCACCCTTGCATCTGCGTCTGTTTTAGGGCAAAATTCTAACAATAATGAAAATCCTTGCCGTGAGTGACCAAATTATTGACCGTTTATACACCAGTTCGGTGAAGGACGTCTATGCCGATATTCGACTCATTATCGGGTGCGGTGACCTTCCTTATCCTTACCTGGAGTTCCTGACTACCGTTTATAACGTGCCGTTATTTTATGTCCCAGGCAATCATGACCCGGAATATGGCCATCGCGCAAATTCTCGCGTGGCTGGTGGTGATAACGTTGATGGGGAGGTTGTTTTTTCCAAGGGATTGCTCATGGCAGGCCTGGGGGGGTGTATTCGATATCAATCTCATACCCCAAACCAATACTCCCAAAGCGAAATGTTTCTGCGTGTTTACAGGTTGTTGCCTAAAATTTTCCTGCAAAAAATTCGTTATCGTCGTCCGCTCGATATTTTTATCGCCCACTCTCCTCCACAAGGCATCCACGACGATGACGACCCGGCCCATCAGGGCTTGCGCGCCCTCAATCTGCTCATTCGCTGGGCAAGACCGCGTTACTTCCTGCACGGCCACACCATTTTCTATCGACAAAACTTGAAGAGTCACATCACCACATATCATGGCTGCCAAGTCGTGAATGTGTATCCCTATCGAATCATGGAAATTGAATAAGTGGAAGGAAAACCGATGACTGTTCGCCATCCCCTGGCCGGGGTTTATGCCGCTGCATTAACCCCTCTCAGGCCAGATTTCTCAATCGACCCGGAAGCCCTGGTTCCGTTTTTGAACTTTCTTGCTGCTCGTGATTGTCATGGCGCGCTGCTTTTCGGCACAACCGGAGAGGGGCCATCGTTCAGCGCCAAAGAGCGTGAAATGATGTTGCGGGCAGCCCAGGGCGTTTGGCAAACTTTCCCAGAATTCCGCTTGCTGGCTGGAACCGGCACGCCCAGCCTCGCTGAAACCATTGAATTGACCCGAATAGCCTTCGAGGCAGGCTGCCAGGGCGTTGTGGTATTGCCCCCCTATTACTACCGCAAGGCCAAAGATGAGGGTCTGTTTTTGTGGTATGACCAGATACTTAAACAGGCTGTACCGCAGGGCGGCTTTTTGCTCGGCTACCATATTCCCAACCAGTCGGGCATGAGTTTATCACTCGACCTTCTGGCGCGGTTGAAAGATGCCCACCCTGAAAAGTTTGCTGGAATCAAAGATTCTTCTGGCGACCCCGATTATGCCGTTGCTTTGGGGGGGCGCTTCGGGCCTGACTTGCTGGTACTCACTGGCAACGACAGTTTGCTCTTGCATGCGCTCGAACATCATGCTGGCGGCGCAATTACGGCGATGGCAAACTTATACGCACCCACTCTGCGCCAGGTTTGGAATATTTACTTGCAGGGTGGAGATGCCATTGAAGCCCAGGAAGAACTCACTGACCGCCGCCGCATTCTGGACCACTATACCCCTTTTCCGTCCATTCTCAAGGCCATGCTTGCGCGCATGTTTGGGTTTGAACGCTGGCCGGTGCGCCCGCCTTTGCTGCCCGTAGAGCAGCAAACCGAGGACGATTGTTGCATGGAACTGCATGAGTGTGGTGAGCCGATGTAAAATGCCGGCCTGGCGGGGCCGTTTCTTACTTACCCAAAACCTAAACCGCGCTCCTTAAGCGAAACCCAACGACCCTGACCAATCACCAGGTGGTCAAGCACATCCACATCCAGCATTTTACCGGCCTGAACAATTGCCCGCGTTAATGCCACATCATCGGGGCTAGGGGTGGGGTCACCGCTAGGATGGTTGTGAATCACAATCAGCGCTGAAGCGTTCTTGCGAATGGCTTCCCGGAAAACTTCTCCCACGCGGACCTGCGCCGAATTGGCGGAGCCACGATACAGGTCTGTGATTTCCAGAACTCGATTGCGGCGGTCGAGCAGCATCACCCGCAAATGTTCCTGTTCCAGCGCAGCCATTTCGTACATCACCAGCGCCGCTGCATCTGCCGGGGAGTTAATGGTTGGGCGTTCGTCGGGAGATTCCAGCGTGAGCCGCCGCCCTAATTCAATGGCTGCTTTGATTTGTGCCGCTTTGGCTTCGCCAATCCCATGCTGGTGAATTAAATTGACAAATGGCGCGCGGTGAATGCCCAAAATTCCACCAAAGGTTTGTAAAAGGCGTTGTCCCACTTGTACGGCGTTTTCGCCTGGTACTCCCACCCGCAGCAAGATTGCAATCAATTCGGCATTTGAGAGCGCCTGGGGCCCCAGCGAGGCCAGTCGTTCGCGCGGGCGGTCTGATTCGTGCAAATCAGTAATGCGATAGACGGGTTTTGGGTTGCTTTCGGCCATAAAAGGCAGCCTTTGGGTGGAGAGAGGATATTCTTCTTGGAGGTTTTTCAGCCAGGAGATCGTGCCCCTGGAGCGGCTGGTCTCTGAATAAAAAAGGCAGGGGAGGACGCGTTTCGCCCTCCCCTGCCTTTTGATGAGTTACACAATCTTCTCCAGGCTGACCTCCCACAGGCGTCCTGCCAGGGCCTGGTCATAGGACGTCGGGTCTGACTGGACGGGTTGCTTGTCTACAAAATATTTTCCGCTTTGGCCTTCCACCTCAACCGAGGAGGCCAGGTAAATACCGGTCGAGGCGCCCTCCGCGGTTGTTCGTGCAATGGGTGAGATGAGTTTCATTGCAAGACTCATTAATGTCCCATTGTTTTTGCCAAAACCCGATGCCACGAAGCCAGGGTGCATGGCATTGGCGGTAACGCCCTTTCCTTCGAGCCTGCGCGCCAATTCGTAGGTGAAGAGGACATTCATCAGTTTGGAGCGGCCGTATGCTGTCCACCCGTTGTAAGACTTTTCGCTTTGCAAATCGTCGAAATCTATCAACTGTCCACGATGGGCGTCTGAAGAGACATTGATAATGCGTGCTGGGGCACTGGCTTTTAAAACATCTAACAACAGGTTGGTCAAGTGGAAATAATTCAGGTGGTTGAGGGCAAAGGTCATTTCCAGGCCATCTTCTGAAACCTGTCTGTTCATGTAAATGGCCCCGGCATTGTTGATTAATACATCGAGGCGTGTGCGGCGTTTTTTGAACTCATGCGCAGTTGATTGTACGCCAGCATGGGTAGACAGGTCTGCCAGGATGGTATCGATGTTTTGGTTTCCAGTCTGGTTCTTGATTTGTTCTGCCACGGTTGTCAGTTTGGCCGAATTGCGACCGACCAGTGTAACATGCGCTCCCTTGGCAGACAATTCGCGCGCCATTGCCAGCCCAATGCCGGAAGTTGCGCCTGTAATCAGTATCGTTTTTCCTTGCATAGACGCAGGCATTGATGCTCCTCTTATTTTTCTTTAGCCAGCCAGTCTAGGGCATCGTCCATCGTATCAAACACGCTAAATTTAAGGTCTCCAACGACTTTTGAAAAAACATATAATAAGTGCCGCCGATACCCGCTCACGCCGACAACGGCTCGCTTCTTAATGTACTGGTTGGTTACTTTGACCAGTTCAACCAGATGTTTGATAATATCTTCGTTGGCCAGCGTTCCCTCGACGTACGAGATAGACAGGATAGAATGTAGCGGCTGTTCAGCCAGTTCTTGTTTTATGGCTTCGCATTCTGCCGCAATTTCGGCGGCATTACTGCCACGATGAGAAAAATCTGCGATGAAAATCCTGGCGCCCTGGTGGATATGCCAACGAGATTTCATGGTTTGTTCTCCACGTAGTCCCCTATGCCTGAATCAGCCATTCAAGCGCTTTTTCCTTGTTATCAAATGCAGCAACCGGGGTTTCTCCGATTACATTTGAAAACGTTGTCATGAAAAACCGGCTAGAACTGCTCAGACCAAGCAGGGCCCGCTTAATAACTGCACTATTCGAGCGTGGCGCTAGCCGGCGTATGACGTTCAGGTTGGCAAAAGTTGGTTCGCTTCCTTCAAAATTTGCAAGGACCAGCACCGATTTGAGCGGCTCCGCGGCAAGCGCCCAAACCGCCTGCTCTACTTCAGCCGCAAGGGAAGCATGGTCATCGCCGAACTGAGAATAGTCGGCATAAAAAATGCGTTTGCCCTGGTGTTCTATCCAGTGTGATTTCATGGGGCCAATCTCTGTAAAAATTATAGCATCAAAACCGAATTCCCCGGCGCTTTGGGGCAACAATTCTTAAGGCGAGGACGTTTTTCTATTGTAGTTGCAAATGTTCACTGGAGCCTGCGTTCAGGCCAGGAAACCATCGGTGAAATTAGCGCAATCTGCGAAATTACCTGGTCAGCCCGCTTTTGCTGAGAGGTGCATTCGTTGCCTTATTCTTCAAGGTGATAGGTGTGATACAGGTTCTGGCAGGGATTTCCCCAGGCGATGTGCATCTCACGCGCGGTCAGGTCGAATACCATTGCATTAATGGTTTTCTCCCGGTCCAGCGGCTGGCGTATATCGATAGCGTGGTTGCAAATTGAATTGGAAAAATTGATATGGTCTTTTTGGATGGTTTGTAAAGTTTTAATGGTATGCACTTCGCTCTGGCGCAACAGCCGCCGGGCGCGAAAATAGCGTACGCGCGAGGAAATCAGTTCCTCTGGTTCTGCTTCCACTTCTTTCATGCGTGTTGATAAATAATGGTTGGTATGCACCATAATTCCATCTTCGGCGTACAGAATATCGAAGCGGCGCGCCGAAACCTCGACCGAATAAATTTCACCGCTCTCATGCACGATGACATGGTTATATCCGGCAGCGCGGTGTGGAACAATTGCCCGGCGAATGGCGCCAGCCGGTGTGCGGGAGGCCAGTACAGCCCTTCCTACCACAATGCGCGGAATGCCAATTCGTGAATCATTCGGATAGACCGAATCGATTAACTGAGCAATCCCGTATGCATTAAAGCCGATGTTGGGCAACAGGCCGCCATAACTCATTGCCATGAAGGGAGGCTCTTTTTCGGGTTTGGCATAGACGATGTACACATCGTCTTCGTCCTCGGGCAGCCAGTCTTCATTGTGCGCCGCCAGGATATGCCCATCGGCGGTGCGTTCTTCGTTAATCGCCATGCTTGTACAGCGTGTTAGATGTAATGCGTCCGATGTGACCGCTTCCATCGCGTTCAACACAACCACGTCTTCAAACGGAACATTTCCACCTTCGGCAATTCCTTGCATTTCATCTACATACTGCGGGTAACGTTCTTGGGCAAAAGGCAAATATTTGCGTGCCTGGATGGTGGCTCCGGCCCAGTTCAGTTCCAATTGTTGGTATGCATCGGCCAACAGTTGGCGCGCGTTTTCGATGCTATGCTTTACCTGCTCGCGCATGGCCTCGCCAATCTGACGGCCCATTTCACGATGTGAACCCGAAACGCGGATGAGTGGCACCGGGCTGGAATGAATGGGTGTGTTATACGGATTATTCGGCTCGTTGGACATAATTTTCTCCCAGAATATTTGATACAGATTCTACCATCCTACCATAAGGATAAGAAACTCCCACCGATGAGCGGTGGGAGCCACAGTGTTAACGAGTTTGAGCACTCGTGCCTGGCGGTGATAATATGCAGGATAGGTACCGGTTTGTTGCTTGCGGATGATGTATCTCAGCGCGAGAACGTTTCCGCAGGCGGCGCAGACTCTACTGAAGCCTGCGTGACCGCGAACGCAAGCGGACGCGTTCCGAAGCGGGTCAAGAATACGGCTCCTAGCGAAATCATACTCAACAGGGTGGGAACAACCCAGCCAAAGCACGGAATCATCCCCAGGCCATTTGCCGTCAGGTGTAACAGAAAGGTACCCAATCCTGCTGAAAGGGGGAGCGGAAATTCGGTTTTGAGGGCTGCCGCCAGGCGCAGGCCAATTTCGGTCCCCAAACTTATCCAGCCGAACACCACTGCCGCCGCAAAGATGACCGAAATTCCGATAATCATTGGAACCGTCAGGAACAGCGTCACCACCAACAGGCTAAACAACGCCAATGCCACAATGGCGGTGATGAAGAGCAGGATACTGCCCAGTCCCATTGCGCCTGCCCAGGCTGGTTGGGATGGACAGGCCTCGCCTATGCGGCGGGTCTGTTGGGGCAGGAATAACACCAGCAATGCGGCCAGCAGCCCAAAGCCCACCGATTGGGCGAACAGGTTGATGATATTGCCAAAGAAACCCAGTACGCCATCCAAAATATCGGACGATTGAGGAGCCTCTGGTGTAATAGCAACCTCTGGATGGGTCACAGACGGCTTTTTCGGGTTATTGAGAATGCTGCCATCAATGCGCGCGCCTTCTTGGCGGCTGACTGGCGCGCCCACGGTGAAGAGGTTGCCAAAGATGTGCGCGTTGGATGCCAGACTGACTGCTCCTCCGACCACAACCATATCCCCACGTACTTCTCCATCTGCAATCAGGCTTCCGCCAATCACAACGACTGTTCCAGTGACTGTTGCATCTTTTTCAATCGTGACAGAGCCTCCAAACACGACCAGGTCGCCTGTAAACGTTTTGCCACTCTCTACAATGATACTTTCGCCAAAAAATGGCCCGTCATCAATGCCTTTGGCCTGTGCCCTCTGGAACGGCAAAAACAACAGCCCGGCCATCACCAATACCAGAGTCAATTTTGTGATATTTTTCATCATACGCACTCCTCCAGCCTAGGCGGCTGATTTTGCAAATTGAGCAACCCGGCGGGCAGATGCTTTTAGCCCGAAGCTTAAAACAAAGAACAGAGCCAGCGCGAGAATCCAAGCATAATCTGGGATGAAAGCCCCGGTGACATTGAGCAGGGTCAATCCAATCGCGCTTACCATGCGAATCATGATTGCGATGTATACAAGGTTGCTCACCCACATGGTGAATAGTTGCTCTGGCCCCAGGGTCAGATAGGGTAAAAAAGGAAGTAAAACCAGCCCAAGCGCAATCATGCCTGTCAGCCCCAGCAGGAATATGCCTGCCAACGAGCGTTTGCGTTGAAGTTCGCGTTGCGCGGCCAGGCGTTCCTGGAAGCGCAACGTAAATCCGTGAGGCGGGGCGACGACTGGAGCAGCGCGCAGTGCAAGATTGGCCCGTGCCAGGGCTGCGCAATTAGGACAATTGCGCAAGTGAACCCGCAAGTCACGCTCCTGCTCAGGGGTTAGCCGTTCATCGTTAAGCAGCCACTGTTCATAATGCTGGTGAACCATAAGGCATCCTTTCCATCCGAGTTTCAGAAGATTGCGCCGTGAGCAGACGTGCTACCGTTTTGCGCGCCCGGTGCAGGCGGCTCTTAACCGCGCTGACGGTGAGATTCAAACTCGCAGCAATTTCCACTTCTGAGAAGTCATACCAGTAACGCAGCACAATCGCAGCCCGGTCAGTGGCATCCAGTCCTCGCAGAGCCTCTTGAATACCTTCTTGCTGTTCGCGGCGGATGGCTTCCTGCTCCGGATTGATGGCTTCCATATCGGGCAATTCGGTGGGCCGGTCATCGTCCTCTCGCTCTGCATCTAATGAGAAGATGACCAATCGACGGCGACGCAGGCGGTCGATGCAATAATGCGCAGCAATGGACAACAGCCAGGTCGCAAAGGGGCGCTGGCGGTCATAGCGCGATAGATTCTGGTATGCCCGCAGGAAACTTTCCTGAGCCGCATCCTCTGCTGCCTCTGGCTCGCCCAACATACGATAGCATAGATTAAAGACCGGAGTCTGGTAATGTTCTACCAGCCGGGTAAACGCCTCATCGTTACCTTGTTGCGCCTGGAGTATCCAGGCCTGTTCCTCGTTCACGGGTTCTCCTGTCGGTCGTTCTGCGGAAATCTACGCACCCCGGTGTAGAAGGTTGCAGAATCAACCAGTCTGGTCAAAACAAAATTGCAAGGTGAAATTGTAATCCTTTCCGCCAAATAAAGACCAATCATATGTTAAAAATCGCGGCATAATAGAGGATATATGTCACTGCTATTTTTGTTCAGCGACACTTATACTAAAAAAGTGTTGGTTTGTCTGGTGGCGATGTATTTGGGCTTATGAAAGGCGGAAAGCGTGATTAATATATCCGAACTGCGAGTTTTTGTAACAGCCGCAGAAGAGTTGAATTTTAGCCGCGCGGCGCAGCGACTGAACCTTTCACAGTCGGCGGTCAGCCAGAACATCCAATCGATTGAGCGCGCGTATGGAGTGGAATTATTTCTCCGGCATGGCCGCTCAGTGCAATTGAGCGAAACTGGCAAATTTATCCTTCCGATTGCGCGTGGAATACTGAATTCGACGCGCGTTTTGGAAGATGCGCTCATCAATGCCAGAGGGGAAATCTCAGGTGGGCTGTCTATTGGCTGCGCCACCACCTGTGGGCGTTATTTTGTTCCCAATTTGCTGGCTTCTTTTCAGGGCAAATATCCTCATGTCCGTACGCGCGTTACCCAAACCGACCGCGCGCAGGTCATTGAAGGCGTGCTCAACCAGGTTTTCGATTTGGGCATTGTGGGCAGGAAAACCGAACATCGTGATATTGAGAGTCAGCCTTTGTTTGAGGACCGGGTGATTATGATTGTGCCTGCCAATCACCCCTGGGCTAATCGCGAACAGGTCAGCCCGCAAGAGGTGCTGGAACAACCTTTTATTAGCCGTGAGAATAGTTCTGGTACACACCAGGCTTTGCTCGACGAATTACGGCAGCATGGCATTCAACCGGAAAACCTGAATGTGGTGACTGAACTAGGGGATGCCGAAGCAGTCGAAATGGCGGTTGAAAAAGGCATTGGAATCACCTTCATTTCTGAGGTAATGGCTGCGCGCAGTCTGGCGCTGGGCCGCGTCAAAAAAATTTCGGTGGAAGGATTCAACCTGACCCAGCAGATTTATCTGGTTCGCCGCAAATCGGAGACCTTTACCCGCGCAGAAAGCCGGTTTTGGGATTTCGTACAACAAAACCGCGAGACCCTGGCGGCTGAATTGCTCTATAATCTTGCCAATGTGACTCCCAGTTGAGAACTTATGCTAAACTCATTGCATGAAAGTTCTCATTTTCATGCTTGTTCCGCTATGCGAGAGAAATGCGGTTACTTTCCTGAATGGCAGGAAGAGGCCGCATTCTTTTTTTATCTTCTATAAGAAAGGATAGCACATGCTGACGCTCGCCGAAAAAATTCTCTTCGCTTTGGCCGTTGCTGGTTCTCTTTACTTTACCTGGCAAGGCGCCAGACGCATCATCGGGAATATCGCCAGCGGTCAAGGCAAGCCCGCATGGAATCTGGTTGTCAGGCAGGCGGGAGGGGCAATCTTCAAATTCCTGACCTTCCAACCCGTCTTCCGCTTTCGGCTTTTGCCCTCGCTCTTGCATGGCTTCATCGGCTGGGGCTTTATTGCCTTCCTGCTCATCAACCTGGCCGATTTGCTGTACGGTTATACTGGCTGGCGTCTGCTTGAGAGCACGGGCCTGTTTGGCGACCTGTATCGCCTGCTGGCCGATATTGCCAATGTGGCAATCCTGGTCGGCATTATCGGGATGGCCGCGCGCCGTTTCTTGCTTCGCCCCGATACCCTCTCTACGCGCCAGTCAACCCTGCTCCACGCCAGAGCGAGATTTGGAATTTTGCGTGACTCTGCGATTGTGGCGGGATTCATCTTTTTGCACAACTCTGCCCGTTTGCTGAGCGAATCCTTCTATGTGGCACTGCACGAGCCTGACCCCTGGCAGCCGTTCATTACAGCGGTATCCAGGCTGTGGGTGAATGCCAATCCGAACGCGCTGATTGCCGGGGAGCATGTCATGTTCTGGCTGTCGCTTGGCGCGGTCGTGGCTTTCCTTCCTTATTTCCCTTACAGCAAACACCTGCATTTATTTTTTGCGCCCATTAATTTCGCGCTTAAACCCAGGCGCAAATCCATCGGTGAGTTGGGCTATATCAATCTCGATGACCAAAGCATTGAACAATTTGGCGCAGCCAAAATCAGTGACCTGGGTTACGAGCAAATTGTGGATGCCTATGCCTGCATCATGTGCTTCCGCTGCCAGGAAGTCTGCCCGGCTTACAACACAGGCAAAGTGCTTAGCCCGGCGGCGCTTGAAATCAACAAGCGTTACACCTTCAACGTTGGCGACGGGACGGATACGCCCCTTCTCAACCTGATTCCTGAAGAAGCAATTTGGGCCTGTACCTCGTGTGGCGCATGTGTCGATATCTGTCCGGTCGGCAACGAGCCTATGCGTGACATCCTCGACATTCGCCGCAACCTGGCCATGATGGAAAGCGCCTTCCCCAAACAGTTGGAGACCGCCTTCAGGGGCATGGAGCGCAACATGAATCCCTGGAACGTGCCGCAGGCTGACCGAATGAAGTGGGCGGCAGGGCTGAACGTGCCGACCATCGAGCAAAACCCCGAGCCAGAGATTCTGTGGTGGGTGGGCTGCGCCCCGGCCACCGATGCGCGCGCCCAAAAGACGGCGCAGGCATTTGTCAAGATTTTGAATGCGGCGGGCGTCAATTATGCCGTTTTAGGAAAGAACGAATCCTGCACTGGCGATTCGGCGCGCCGCGCCGGGCGCGAAGACATTTTCTTTGGGCTGGCTTCAGCGAATGTTGAAATTCTGAACGAGATTGCGCCCAAACGGATTGTGACCACCTGCCCACACTGCCTGCATACCCTTAAGAACGAATATCCGGCTTTTGGCGGAAATTACCAGGTCATTCATCATTCGCAGCTCATCAACGAGTTAATTGGCGCAGGCAAATTAAACTTACAGCCGCCCACTGAAACCGAACCTGAAACCTCGAAAATCACTTTCCACGACCCTTGTTATTTGGGGCGGCACAACGGCATTTACGAAGCCCCGCGCGAAGCGCTGAAGCAGACCGGGGCGCAGATGGTCGAAATGCCCCGCAGCCAGGCCAAAGCCTTTTGCTGTGGCGCGGGCGGCGCGCAAATGTGGAAGGAAGAAGAACGCGGCAGCGCCAAGGTCAACGAGACGCGCTTTGCCCAGGCCAAAGCCACTGGCGCGGCAACAGTGGCGGTCGGCTGTCCTTTCTGCCTGACGATGATGACAGACGCCAACAAAGCCGATGGCGAAACCATTCAGGTCAAAGATGTGGCTGAACTGGTGGCCGAACGCCTGAAATAAATGCGTATAATTTTCTTAATCTTTTCAATCCGTCAAGGAGCAATCAAAATGTACAGACGTTTTCTTATCATTCTGGCTGTCATTTCCATCCTGGCTACCCTGGTTGGAGTGGCGGCAACCCCTGTTAAGCCAGAGAAGAAAAGCGTCACCCTGGTGAGCGTGGGATATTACCGCGAAAAAGGCGTGGTGTTCAATTTCAAATTGACCGGAGAGTTTAAGGACAGTGAATTAAAAGCCAGCCTGAAGGTCGCAAAGAAAACCATCCAGGTTTATTGCAGGCGCAAAGATGGCGATGCCCGAATTAATGCTTTGTGCGTTGCCCCATCTACGACGAGTATGTATGCAGGCAGGCAGGGCGTTCTGACCTTTGCCGGTTCCAATTTTACAGTCACCATCCCGGCGCGGCCACGCTGAAGAAGATTCTTGCGCGAAATATGCCGATGGCTTTGCTCGAAGGTAAATTTCCGGGCTGTCAGCGCAAGGCAAACTGAATGACCGGTGTTGACCGTTCAAAGCGGTTTTCGATGGATACAAAGGTCCGCGTGGCGCTTCCGAAGGGAAGCGTCACTGGTTATTTCGGGTAAACTGGCAGCCGCAAGGTAAAGACCGTTCCCTGCCCGAAGCGGCTGCGCAAGAATACCTCTCCGTTGTGACGTTCGGTAATTGCCCGCACCAGCGCCAGCCCAATGCCGCTGCCTGGTACGCCGCGCGCATTTTCTCCGCGATACAACTCGTTCCAAACGAGCATGGCGTCTTTTTCAGGGATTCCCGCCCCTGTATCGGCCACCTCCACCACTACCCGCGCGCCGTCTTCAAAGGCGCGCAGTTCAATGGTGTTGCCAGGCTGGGTGAATTTGAGAGCGTTATCGAGCAGATTGTGGAATAAGAGGAACAAGAGGTCACGGTCGCCCCTCACCGGCGGCAGGGGCCAGGGGGCTTGCGGCAGAGTCAGGGTGATGCGCCGTCCTTCGGCTTCCGGGCGTTCTTCGGTCATGCCAACGATGTCCTGGAGCAGTTCACTCATATCCACGGGGGCGCAATCCAGCGGGCGAATTTCCAACTCGGCCAGTTTGCGCAAATCGGCCAGCAGGCGGCTCAGGCGCAGGGTTTGGAGCTCCACGCTCTCGATGATTTCGCGTTGAGGCGCATCCAGTTCGGTGCCAGTCAGGTTGGCGAGACCGGCGCGCATCGCCATCAGTGGATTTTTGAGTTCATGGTCGAGCCGCCGCAGAAATTCGTGCCGCTCGCTGGCCGTTTCGGATTGAAGCCGGTTGACCAGGTTACGCTGGTTGCGTTCTTCTCTGGCCCAGCGCAGCCATTCTATCCCCAGCCCACCGGTTGCCAGCAGGCCCAACAAGAGGAAAATCGTCCCCAGGTCGGCGCGCAGGTAGGCCACCCGGTTGGGCAGCCAGTTTAGCCAAAATACCATCGCCAGAAATCCACCACACAGCAGCGGCGTGGTAGTCAGCAGCCCCCACAGCCAGTATTTCATGCCTGGCCCTCCACCTTTCCGGCAAAGCGATAACCTTCGCCCGGAACCGTTTCGATGTAAGTGGGGGTCGTGGCGTCATCGCCCAATTCCCGCCGCAATTCCGCGATGCGCGTATCAACGCTGCGTGTGCCAACCGGGTAATCCCAGCCCCAAACGGTTTCGAGCAGCCGCTCACGGGTAATCAGTTCGTCCGGGTGCGTCATCAGGTATTCGAGCAGAGAAATGGCTTTGGGGGTCAGGGTGAGTTCGCGGCCCTCCAAAAAGACGCGATGAGCGCGGCGGTCGAAGACCAGTTTGCCGCAGACCAGTTTCCAGGCCGCTGCCAGGGGAGGCTGGCCGGGGCGGGCGCGGCGCAGCACCGAACGGATGCGCGCCACCAGCTCGCGCGGGTCGAAAGGTTTGTTGATGTAGTCATCCGCGCCTTCTTCCAGCGCCATCGCGCGCTCGGAGGCCTCGCCGACCTGCGTAAGCAGGATAATCGGCGTCCAGTTCTCTTCCTGACGCAGTTTTCGCAACACCTGACGCCCGTCCAGGCGTGGCATGAGGACATCCAGAATCACCAGGTCGGGTTGGAGACGTTCGATTTGCTCGGTGGCCTGAACGCCGTCCTGAGCGGTACTGACCTGAAAACCGGCGCGCTCCAGAAATGGCGCGAGGTTGGCAGTGATGGCGGTTTCGTCATCCACGAGCAGAAGATGGGGTGTAGAAGGACTCAAACCAGGCATGAACAATCCCTTCGGGGCGAATTCTACCGCGAAAGCGGCAAAATCGATTGTACCCGAAGGGCGTTTCCAATCTGTGACGGGGGTGTGTTAGGAATGTTACGAGATGGAGGCCGAATCTTCCAGCAGAAGGCACGCGGCGGGGTTTTCAGGCAGGCAGGCTGCCTGCCGCGCCCAGGCAACCGGCGCTTCCTTTGAGACTGGTTCCCCGCGCGTGACCAGGGGCGCCCAACCGCGCGAATCGGCAGCCCGAAACGGTGCTAGAAGAACGAAGTCGTGCCGTCATTGTCATTGGCTGTTTGCTAATCCAGCGGTCAAAGATGATGGCGCGCGTCCTGTTGACCGCTTGCCGAATGGTGATTTCATCCAGTTGCTCCCTTCGCATGGCTGCGCGGTGGAAGAGAGGCCTGGGTAAGCGAGCCGGTTTCTACGAAGATTTCGCATACGAAGGGGTCTTCAGGCAGGTAACGTACCGGCCACGACGTGCCGATTTGCATTCGCTCGAACAGGTTTTTGTCCACCTGCTCGGCGCGCGTCCATAGTTTGGGCTGGCCATTAATGGTTGCGGCAGGGTAAGCATACGCAACGTAATAGTTATCACTGACTCCACCCTCTGAATCGCGGTCTTCGGTTTTCCAGCGGTCGAACACCAGCGCCGATGCGGGCTGACCGACCTCCTGCAGGCGGGAATGCCTGGCCTTTCTGGTTCGGTATTCTAAAAAACCGCCAATCAACCCCAATCCAAACAAAGTAACAATGCCAAAAGCGAGATAATCGAGCAGCGCGAGATGGAACATTTGCTCACGAATACGCGAAGTTTGTGGGTCGTCAGGGTCGTACAGAATTTCGACAGTATCTGCATGGTTTATTTTCCAGAAGTAGCCTGCGCTCACCGATTGTTTGTTTTTGAATATCGTCGTGTCACCATTGACTGATGTACGAAACTGGTAGGAGATGTAATACTCGATTGATTCGCCGGATTCTTCCCATGCGTCTGTAATGTCTGCTCTGGTCAAAACGCCGCCTTGCGATAGTCGATACTCAACAAGTAGTTGCTCAATTTTGGGTAGCGCGCCCAACAGAAAGACGCCAAACACTATCAGTGCGGAAATTAGAGGGTTGAGGGAGATTCTATCAGCACGAAACGAAGGTGAAACACGGGGACGTTCCAGCGAGAGGTAGGCTTCGGGAAGTTTTTCTCTCTCCAAAGATGTCTGTTCGGATAGTTCCTGTGGAGAAATATTGCGCTTTTGTTTGGCTGGTCCTGGTGGAAACAGGCGTTTGCCCAGCCTGTACAGGATGTATCCAAAAAAAAGGTTGAAGCCCAACACGAAAGCGCATGCCAGTTGCGACCAGATTCCATCGAATGACAGCGAAAGGAAGAAACTGGCAAAGCCAACTCCAACAAAAAGCGGAATGATGACGAAAAGGTAGAGCAGTCTCCCTAATATTTTCATAAGATTATCCTCCTGACAAGCCTCTGTGTTCAAATTTCAGGCCGGCTAAATATTATACGTTTGGGCGGCTGCAGATTTTTTAAGGTTTTGTTAAGGATAGCTATCTTGCCAAAGTGACCGTTGTGGTCGAAGACATTGCGCAGGCGAAAAAACGCTCTCTGCGAAGTCTGTCTTCGCAGAGAGCGAGTGATTGGGCGCGCGGCGCGGCAGGCTATGCCTTGACCAGCCCAAACGTTACTGTCTCGCCATCGAAGGCGTCCTGGCTGGTTTTGGCGCCCGCGGGGGCGGGGGTGAAGAACAGGTCAACCGTCAGTGTTTCGCCAGTGATGTACTCGCGGTGGCGGTGAATGGCTTCCCTGAGTGTTTCGGTCGCTTCCACGTACAGGCGGATGCGGTCGGCCACCTCGAGGCCGCTTTCTTTGCGGAAATCTTGCACGCGGCGCACAAACTCGCGCGCCAGGCCCTCGGCAATCAGTTCGGGCGTCAGGTCGGTCACCAGAGCGGCCACATACGAACCTTCTTCTGCGACGGCGAATCCTTCTTTGGCGAGGGCTTTGACTTCCACTTCTTCTGGCAGGATTTCGTAAGAGACTCCTTCTACCTCGACCTTAAGTTTACCTTCCGTCAAAAGGGCATGGGCCACCTCTTCGGCGTTTTGAGCCAGGATGGTCTTTTGCAGCGCCGGGAATTTGTTGCCATACTTCTGACCGAGCTGTTTGGGCAGCGGCTTGACGGCGTGCTGGAGGGCTTCGGTGCTGGCATCAAGCAGGCGCACGCGCTTGACGTTGAGTTCATCGGCCAGGATGTCGTCGTATTGTCGCACCACTTCGCGCTCATTGACGTTTGCCACCGAAAAAGCGGCTTCCGCCAGCGGCTGGCGCACTTTGCGGTTGGCTTTGGCGCGGGCGGCATGACCCAGCGAGGCCAGGCGCATGACCAGGGCCATATCGCGGTTGAGTTTTTCATCAATCAGGGTTGAATCTGCTTCGGGCCAGGCGGCCAGATGAACAGATTCGGGCGCGCCTGGGTCGAAGGAGCGGACGAGGTTCTGGTACAACTCTTCGGCCAGGAAGGGCATGGCCGGAGCCAGTAATTTGCTGAGGGTCACGAGAGCCGTATACAGTGTGGCATAGGCCGCCTGTTTATCGGAATCGGAGTCCGATTTCCAGAATCGACGGCGGGAACGGCGCAAATACCAGGTCGAAAGGGCCTCCACAAACTTTTCAATGGGCCGCGTGGCAGCGGTGACATCGTATGCCTCGTAAGCGGCGGTCACATTGCGAACCAGGGTGTTCAGTTCCGAGAGCAGCCATTTATCGAGATTGCTCAATCCCTCACCCCTAACCCCTCTCCCGCCGGGAGAGGGGAACGCTTGCTCTCTGGCGGGGGTGAGGGCTGGCTGCCATTGGTCGAGATTGGCATATGTGACAAAGAACGAATAGACATTCCAGAGCGTGAGTGTGAAATTGCGCATGACCTCGCCCACCAGGTCGGTGGAGAAGCGGCGTTCATTGCCGGGCGGGGTGGCGGTGTAGAGATACCAGCGGAAGGCGTCCGCGCCATGCGCGTTCAGCACGTCCCACGGGTTGACAATGTTGCCCAGCGATTTGGACATTTTGCGGCCCTCGCCATCCAGGATGAGGCCCAGGCAGATGACGTTCTTGAACGCCGCGCTGTCCATCAACATGGTGCCGATGGCGTGCAGGGAGTAGAACCAGCCGCGCGTCTGGTCAACGGCTTCGCAGATGTAGTCGGCGGGGAACTGGCTTTCGAAGGTTTCTTTGTTCTCAAATGGGTAATGCCATTGGGCGTAAGGCATGGAGCCGGAGTCGAACCAGACATCAATCAGTTCTGGCACGCGGGTCATCTTGCCGCCGCACTTTTGGCAGGGGAAGTGAACGTTATCCACATGCGGGCGGTGCAGGTCGAGGTCGCTCAAGTCGCGTCCGGCGAGCTGGCTGAGTTCGGCCACCGAGCCAATGCAGTGCTGATGTTTGCACTCCTGGCATTCCCAAACCGGCAGGGGCGTTCCCCAGTAACGCTCGCGGCTGAGCGCCCAGTCAATGTTGTTGGCAAGCCAGTTGCCAAAGCGGCCTTCCTGAATGTGTTCGGGAACCCAGTGGATGCTCTGGTTGAACTGCACCATGCGGTCTTTGAATTGACTGGTGCGGATGTACCAGGCTTCGCGGGCGTAATAGAGCAGCGGGGTCTTGCAGCGCCAGCAGAACGGATAGGTGTGGGTGTAGCGCTCGGCGCGATACAGCAGGCCGCGATTATCGAGGTCTTTGGTGATGTCGGGGTCGGCATCCTTGACGAATACCCCGCGCCAGGGCGTGACTTCAGGGAGAAACGTGCCATCGGGAGCAACGGTCATGACCACTGGCAGGTCGTATTCGAGCGCCACGCGCATATCGTCCGCGCCAAAGGCGGGGGCGATGTGGACAAGGCCGGTGCCATCTTCGGTGCTGACGAAATCGCCCAGGATGACGTAATGGGCCTTCTTTTCGGGCGGGACGAAGGTGTAGAGCGGCTGGTAGCGCGTTCCTTTGAGTTTTTTTCCTTTGAATTTTTCCAACACTTTTACTTCTTCGCCGCGGAAGACTTTTTCGAGCAGGGCTTCGGCCAGAATCAGTTTTTCAACGCCACCTTCAGGGAGAGCGTGTTCCACTTTGACGTAATCCACATCCTCGCCAGCGGCGACTGCCACGTTGGCGGGCAGAGTCCAGGGGGTTGTCGTCCAGACCAGGAGCGCAGTGCCGGGGTCCTCCACCAACGGCAAACGGACAAAGACCGAGGGGTCGGAGGCTTCATCATAGCCGAGGGCTACTTCGTGGTCAGAAAGGGGCGTGCCGCAGCGCGGGCAGTAGGGGACGACTTTAAAGCCCTGGTAGAGCAGGTCTTTGTCCCAAAACTGGCGCAAAATCCACCAGACCGATTCAATGTAGTCATTGGTAAAGGTCACATAGGCGGTGCTTAAATCAACCCAGAAGGCAATCCGGTCGGTCAGCCGCTCCCAGTCCTGGATGTAGTCGAAGGCTGATTTGCGACACTCGGCATTGAATTTGTCAATCCCATACGCTTCGATTTGCTGTTTGTTAGTGAAGCCGTGTTTCTTTTCGACTTCGATTTCCACCGGCAGGCCGTGCGTATCCCAGCCGCCGCGCCGCGAGACGTGGTAGCCGCGCATAATCTTGTAGCGTGGGAACATGTCTTTAAAGGCGCGCGCCAGCACATGGTGAACGCCCGGTTTGCCGTTGGCGGTGGGGGGGCCTTCATAGAACACAAATTCCGGCCCGCCCTTACGGGTGGAAACAGTTTTTTCAAAGATTTTTTCTCGCTTCCAGAACTTCAGGATGCCTTCTTCGAGAGAAGTGACATCGAGTTTGGGAGAGACGGGTTTGAATGACACAAGGACCTCCAAGGACAGTTATCAGTTGGCGGTTGTTCGTTATCGGTTTTGTGGCGGTTCTCCGCGTATCCCGCTTTCATAAAAAAACTCCCGTCCACGCAGGGACGAGAGCCAGGAACGCTCACGCGGTACCACCCAGGTTTCCCGCCGAGGCGGGCGCTTTGCGGGGACAAACATCCCCTGCCCGTCTAACGGAGGGCATCCGGCTTGCTTAATAGCAGGGACGGAATGAATTCCGTCTTACGTTGGGCGCGCGGCTCCGGAAGGATTTTCAGTCTGCTTCTCTGGTTCGGCTTGCACCAGGTCCCGAACTCGCTGGCAGTTTCACAGGCTTACTCGTTTCCATCATTGCCTTTGATGCGCAAATTATACACAGGTTGACGTGGATGGGCAAGAACAACGCAAATCAAACAGGGACGCAGTCATGCTGCGTCCCTGCTCCATTTCTTGTACGCCCGTCGGTTTAGTATTCCGGCATGGGCGGCGTGGCGGGTTTTTCCTTCTCCGGCATGTCGGTAATCAACACTTCGGTAGTCAGCATCATGGCCGAAATGGAAGCGGCGTTTTCAAGCGCGCCGCGTACGACCTTCACCGGGTCAATGACGCCAGCCTTAATCATGTCGGTATATTCACCGGTCAGCACGTTGTAGCCAATGTTCTTGTTCTTCTTGGCGGCGGCTTCGCGGCGCACACCGTCAATGATGACCGAGCCATCCTGCCCGGCGTTGGCGGCCAGTTTGCGAATGGGGGCTTCCAGCGCCTTGCGGACAATGTTAATCGCTACGCGCTCATCATCGTTTTCAGGCTTCAGTTCATCCAGCACGCTGGCGGCATTGATGAGCGAAATTTCGCCACCGGCCACAATGCCTTCTTCCACCGCTGCGCGGGCCGCGGAGAGGGCGTCTTCCACGCGGTGCTTCTTTTCTTTCAGTTCTGTTTCGGTGGCAGCGCCAACGCGAATGATGGCAACGCCACCCGCCAGTTTGGCAACGCGCTCTTGCAGTTTCTCGCGGTCGTAATCGCTGGTGCTTTTCTCAATTTCCACGCGAATCTGCTCCACGCGGGCTTTGATGAGCTTTTCATCGCCCTTGCCGCCGACGATGGTGGTGTTATCTTTGTCAGCAGTTACCTTATCGGCGCGGCCCAGGTCGGCAATGGTAGCGGTTTCGAGTTTGCGGCCGGTCTCTTCGCTAATGACGGTACCTCCGGTCAGGATGGCAATATCCTGCAGCATGGCTTTGCGGCGGTCGCCGAAGCCGGGGGCTTTGACGGCCAACACATTGAGCATGCCGCGCAGTTTGTTCAGCACCAGGGTCGCCAGGGCTTCGCCGTCAATGTCTTCGGCGATGATGACCAGGTCGCGCTTGCCAATCTGCACCAGTTTTTCCAGAATGGGAACAATATCCTGGGCAGCCGAAATCTTCTTCTCGTTAATCAAAATATAAGGCTCGTTAATCACCGCTTCCATGTGTTCGGCATCGGTGACGAAGTAGGGCGAAATATAGCCGCGGTCGAACTGCATACCTTCCACATATTCGGTTTCAAACTGCAAAGATTTGCTCTCTTCCACGGTGATAACGCCGTCTTTGCCGACCTTATCCATCACGTCCGCAATCAGATTGCCAATTTCGGTATCGGCGGCGGAGTTGGTGGCAACCGAAGCGATTTCTTCCTTGGTGTTAATGCTCACCGCGCTCTTGCGCAGGGCTTCCACTACCTTATCGGTCGCAATTTCGATGCCGCGTTTGAGCATCATCGCGTTGTAGCCAGCGGCCAGGGCCTTCAGGCCTTCGGTCACAATGGCATGGGCCAGCACGGTGCTGGTGGTGGTGCCGTCACCGGCGATGTCGTTGGTTTTGGAGGCGGCTTCTTTTAATAATTGCGCGCCCATGTTCTCGAAGGGGTCCGAAAGTTCGATTTCTTTAGCAACCGAAACGCCATCGTGCGTAATGGTGGGCGAGCCAAATTTGCGGTCAATCGCCACATTGCGGCCCTTGGGGCCCAGGGTGGTCGCCACAGCGTTGGCAACGACATCCATGCCGTTCTTCAGCTTGGCGCGAGCATCTTCTGTAAAGACGAGTTGTTTAGCAGCCATAGGTTTACCTCTTTGAAATTACTTGCTCTCAATGATGCCGAGAATATCAGATTCGCGCAGGATAAGCACCTTCTTGCCATCCAGCTTCAGTTCGGTGCCGGCGTATTTGGCAAACAAGACGCGGTCGCCCACCTTCACGTCCATGGCGATACGGTCGCCGTCTTCATCGCGCGCGCCGGGGCCGGCAGCTACCACCGTGCCTTGCTGGGGTTTTTCCTTGGCGGTATCGGGCAGAACGATGCCACCGGCAGTCACTTCTTCCTGCTCGATGGGTTCGACCACCACGCGGTCGCCGAGGGGTTTAATGGAAATAGCCATATTACACACCTCCGAATAATGTTTATTATTGATGGAATTGGGCAGAATTTTAGCACTCATGGCTTTCGAGTGCTAACGATATGATACCCGTCTCGCAAAAGCGCGTCAAGAGGCGTATACGAATTCTTATATTTCTCTGATGTGGAATTCCCCGTCAAACCGGCCTTAACCTGGCTGGCGCCTTTTCCGTTACACCCGCCGATGTTGCCCCGCTGCAGCCTGCTTCCGCTCCTCGCAAAGAGTCCTGCCCCAGGCTTTTTGGAGTACAATCATTTACGCGGAACAAAATTCGTGCAGGAGAGACTTCATGGAACTGATGAGCATCAATATTGGCAAAGAAAAGACCCTTGTGCGCCCCGGCAAAACCGAGCAGACCGGCATCTTCAAACAATCGGTCGCTGGCCCGGTACGCATTACAAGCCAGGGCATCCCTGGCGACTTCATCGGCGACCTGAAAAATCACGGCGGCCCCGACCAGGCCATTTACGTCTACGGCTGGGCCGATTACGAATGGTGGGCCGACTATCTTGACCAGGAAATGCAGCCTGGCATGTTTGGCGAAAACCTGACCATTGACGGATTGCGCTCGGCCCAATTTAATATTGGTGACAGGTTGCAGCTGGGCCAGGTTTTGCTCGAAGTCACCGCTCCGCGTATCCCGTGTGGAACGCTGGCCGGGCGCATGAACCTACCGGCCTTTGCGAAACAATTTCGCCTGGTGGAGCGGCCCGGCCTGTATTGCCGCGTCCTGCGCGAGGGTACTCTTCAGGCAGGCGCGCCGGTTTCGGTTGAAAAGTATGTCGGAGAAACCGTTAGCCTGTTGGAGGCCATGCGAGATTATTACGAGCCAGATTTAAGCCCGGACTTTGTGGAGCGCTTCCTGGCCGCGCCTATCGCCATTCGTCTGCGAAAGAGAAAAGAAGAACAACTGGCACAATTGTAACCGACGCAGCGGGCAAGCCCAGGGCCTTGTCGGGCAAATAGCGGCAGGCCCGCATAGACTCCTCCCTTGAACCTGGCGTCAGCCCCCATTTGCCAGTGTTTTTAGCGCCGCGTCTTTGCTTCGCAACGAGCGAATTGCCCGCAAGCAAATCCTTGACGCGCCCGCTCCTCTGTAGTAAACTACCGTGCCTGTAAAAATGACGCGGGGTAGAGCAGTGGCAGCTCGTCGGGCTCATAACCCGGAGGTCGCAGGTTCGAGTCCTGCCCCCGCAACTTTTGATGAACCATAGCCTGCCTGGGCTATGGTTTTTCGATTCTCTTGCCGGCGTCGCATGTCGGGGTTGTGCAGGAAATCGCAAGTCTGATACTTGTTTGGGGCATTTTGAGTCGAAAAGCCATTACACTATAACAGTGTGCGCAGGTTGTCTGACGCCAGGCAGGGTTTCTTATACCCTTGCGAATATGCTATTTCCCCTGATTAGCAGGCTGGCTGCCTCGCATGGATAGCGCGTTATATTCCATCCTCTCTTGCCTCTTTAGCCCCTAAAATCGGCAAAATTGCCGTTATGAGAGTGAAGATGTTAAAGGTATCGCCGGCCAAATGGAGCGTGTCCTTCCGCTTGAGCGAATCTTCAAATCCAATTATGCCACAGGCTTTAGCCTGTCCGTTTCAAAGGCGTTAAAAGGGAGGGCAGGATTGATCAATCAGCATATCTTTTCTTTCGTTCTAACTTGCTGTACAATCAATTTATACGCAGGAGAACGGATATGCGGTGGAAAATCAGACGCTTTCTTGCCAATTATGGCTTTTCTCTTCCCATCATGTTTTTGGGGTTGGTTTTGCTGGTCTTTCTGGTCAACGTGGATGCTATGCAGATTCCTGCCGTGCAACAGGGCGGCGCGCCTGCGGTTGCCTTTTGGGAAATGTTGAGCAATATTCTGGTGGTCGTTGCTTCGGCATTCTTGAGCATCGGCGGCATGATGATTGGCAATGTCGTTCAAAACCAGCATCGCCAACAGCAGGAAATTCGCCAATTTCGTCGACAGATAGCCCAAGAATATCGTGATTATCTGACTTGGCTACTCAAAATAGGGCATCATGCCGATTTTGTCCAACATACCCCCAATCTGCGTGAAAAATTGCCAGAGCGAGGCCGCTCGTTTGATATTTCCCCCGAAATGCGGGCCAAAATTATTGAGAGAATGCCCCTCATCTGGCAGTTTTCTAGCATATACAACGATGAAGACAGAGATGTCTGCGAAGCGGTGGATGCCGCCATGCAGTCTGCTTTCAACTATTTGTCCGTTGCAGGGAATGACGGCGAAAGCGCAATCGAATATCACGCAGTGCGGCAGGCTTACAAGGTCGCCATGCAAAAGCTGACCGAGTATGAATATCGGCTTTAATTGGGCTGTAACCCCGCAATTGTTCATGCGCAAGGAGATGCAAAAATGGAAGAAGCAATCGTCACGGTTGTTTTTATGATTCCCACCAAAACCGGGGCATATACAGCCAAAGAATTTCGCAATGTTACCATCAATGCCCGCGCGCCGGTTAAGCATTTGCTTCCGGCGTTGATTGAAGCCTTTCCCGAAGTGGGTGTTGATGCGGATGATGTAGATTTACTGGTTCAAGCGCCGGATGGCTCCAGCCTTTCTAACGTGGCAATCCAGAATAACTCCCGTTTGGTCATTGTTCCGCGTTACTATGGCAGTGGCCCGCTCGTCAAGCGAAACTGATGACGCGCTTCGATTTTTTAGTTAAACGCAATGATGCTCCTGCCCAGTTGGTCAGGAGAAATCAAGATATGGAAAATGCGGGGAAAAGTCTGGCCAAGAGCGGTCCTCAACCCCCAAAAAATTACCAATTGAGCGAGGTATTAAAAGATTCTGCGGTACAGGCCCATTTGGCAGAAGCGAACATTTTTATCTTTGGAAAAGTTGGCTTTTTTGACTTAATACAAAAAAGCCTTGTCAAATACATGCGTCGAAAGAAAAAGAAAGTTCTCTTGGTCAGAAATTTCGCGGACCTTCAAAGTATTGAGGGAAGTATAGAACAACATATCCCTATCTTTCTTGTTCCTGCAGCCAAAAATAGAGATGATTTGAACAACCTGGTTACAGTTGCCCTGGAAACAAGACATCCGGTTTGGCTGGTTGCTTTGCCTTCCCAAATCGAAAAGCACCTTTTGATTCTCTTCAATTTCTTTTTTATTGCTCCGCATTCATCGAAACGCGAAATTTCATTCCTCACCGAAGTGACTTTTTTACTTGAGGATGACATCGAAGAAGCCTGCCGCGAAAACAGATTGCAAGCCATTTTACTGATGGAACATTCAACACGACTTAGCCTGCCGGATAGATTAGGCTCAGTAATTTACATTCACAGCCTGTCCTAGTTGCTTGCCCAGGGGAGGTAAGCAGGGCGTGAAAAACTGCGCTCAACGCGGTTACTTTCCGGGCACAACTTGTGACGGAAGCCGAAATCCAATCGGCCTTGCTGGGGATAGGGCAACGCCTAATGGACCAGGGACAGGCGCAATCAGGTTGTTGGCTGTCTCTCGCCAATATCTAGTCGTGATGGCAGGTCGTTGATTCCATCTGGCAAATTTTCCTTAATCATTGTTGAAATTGCGCAAAAGAGGGGGCGAATAAAAACTATCAGATTTATGAGGAAGAAAAATCGCCAAACTAGTTAAAATCAAAATGTATCTATGCAGTCATGGTCAATATTTTTAATGAAAGGAGGTAAAACATGCAGAAGTTTTTCAAACAGGCCCAAGGCATGGTCGAGTACGCTTTTATTCTTGTGTTGGTTGCAATCGTCATTGTTGTCGCCATTGCCACCATGGGGCCAGGGGTTGGCAACCTGTATATGTCGGTTGTCAACAGCCTGTAAGTCAAAAATTCCCGCCATCAGGCGGGAATTTTTGACGATTTTGTCGATTCCAGTAATTCCACCAGGCCGGTGGGATAAAGCGGCGGATAGCCATTCCCGGTTTTCTCCAAATCCACCCATACTGCTCGAAAAGGAGAAGACTGCTCTATGCCCTGGATGATGCTTTTCTCATACAGACTCTCATCCACAAAGCGGCCATCATAGACCTGCACCAGCTCGTGGCCTTTGTTGCCCTCGTAAATAAAGATATTTTCGATGGCGCCCAGGTAGCGCAAGTCAGTGACTTCGGCATTGATTTCCTCTTTGATTTCACGAATCACTGCCTGGTCAGACCGCTCGCCGAATTCCACCGTGCCGCCCAGGGGGCGATGGTAGGGTTGTTGTTTGATGGTATCGTAGCCTTCGAAGGCCAAAATTTTATTGCCATTCCGAAATACGCAAATGGCGATGACGCGAATTTTTTCTGGTTTCATACATTCTCCAGACTAAAAAGAAAGAATAGCAGGCTGGCGCGCAAGCGTGGCTTGCATACTCCACGGGCCGGTCCAGGTAATGGTGACGGGCAAGATTCGGCCTCGCAGGTCTTCCTCCGATTCAACAAACACCAGTTTGCTGGTGGGGGTGCGGCCTTTCCAACGCCCTTTTACCTTTTCCTCGAACAAAACGGGAACGCTCTTCCCAAGATATTTTGCATTAATTTCGCCGACAACCTGTTCCTGCAACTCCTCCAGCATTCGGAAGCGGCGCATTTTTTCTTCCTCGGTCACATTATCTTCCATCCGGCGGGTGGCGACCGTGCCCTCGCGCGCCGAATAACGCGCCAGGTGTGCTACATCCAGTTTCAGGTCGGCCAATACCTGCCAGGTCTGCATAAATTGTTCTTCGGTCTCTCCGGGGAAGCCGACGATAATGTCGGTGGCAATCGAGCAATCTGGGATACGGTGGCGGATTTTGGCAATCAGGTTACGGTATTCCTGCTGGTTGTAGCCGCGCTTCATGTTTTGCAGCACAGCGTCATCCCCAGCCTGGATGGGAATCTCAAAGTGCGGCATCACCTTGGGCAATTCGGCAACTGCCTCGATAATTTCGTCGTCAAAATAATTCGGGTGTGAGGTCAGGAATCGGATGCGTTCGATGCCGTCCACCTCGTGAATGATTCGCAGCAGCCCGGCCAGGTTCGGGCCATCGGGAATGTCCTTGCCATAACGGTCAACGATTTGACCGAGCAGAGTCACTTCCTTTACGCCCTGTCGCGCCAGAGAGCGAATTTCGGCAACAATGTCACCGACCGGTCGTGAGCGTTCGACTCCGCGCTTATAGGGAATGATGCAAAACGTACAGGCGTGCGAACACCCATACACCACTGGAACATGCGCCGAGACCAGATTGCCACGCTCGTTGACAGGCAGGATGAGTTCTTCATCCATCGTCAGGAACCGGCGGGTTGTTTCAGCATCTTCCATCGAACGGATTTCGCCCTGGGTCAGATGCGAAATGAGCGGGCCGGGGTCCGAAGGCGGGGAGAAAACATCGACATACGGAAAACGCGCCTTCAGTTTCTCGTGTCCTTTGACCCCCACCAGGCAACCCATCAGGTTGATGACCAGGTTCGGGTTTTTCTGTTTAAGCGGCTTGAACGAACTCAACCGTCCATACGCCTTATCTTCGGCGGATTGGCGCACGACGCAGGTGTTCAACACAATGACATCTGCTTCGGCAGGATTCTCGGTGATGGTATATCCCAGGTGTTCGAGCGCTGACCCCACTCGCTGCGAATCCGCCACGTTCATCTGACAGCCTTCGGTCCAAATATGATATCGCATTGTCTAGACTACCCTTACGAATAAAAGCATTAGGATTGAATTATACCCTTATGGGCAGAGCGGGCGGGGTCATTTTGTCCCCGTTACGGTATTGTAAGCCAGATGAGCAGGAAATTTCAATCCTGCCATTCGAGCTCAAAGTCTCCAATCAGCACCGTATCGCCGTTTTGGATGCCTGCTTTGCGCAAAGCATCCTCGACTCCCAGGGCTTCCATCATCTTTTGGAAGCGGCGCAGGGAGCCGGAATGCTCGAAGTACGTCATCTTGGCGGCGCGTTCGAGGGCCGTACCGCTGACGCGCCAATCGCCGTTGTTTTCGCGCCGGATGGTGAATTCTTTCGGGTCTTCCTTTGGCTTGTAAACCGGCATGGGCGCTTCGGCGTCATCAATGGCGGGGGTTTCAGAGAGTTTTTCTGCCGCGGCCAACAACAATTCGCGGACGTGGGTGCGCGCCAGGGCCGAGATTTCCCAAATTTTGGACACGCCGCGTTTCTTCAGGTCGCGTTTCAGTTGGGGCAGGCGTTCTTGCACTTCTGGCTGGTCAATTTTGTTGACGGCCACAATTTGCGGTTTGCGGGCAATATTTGGGTCAAAGAGCGACATCTCGGTATTAATCTGGCTGAAGTCGGCAACCGGGTCCTCGGAGAGACCATCGAGCAGATGAATGAGAACCCGCGTGCGCTGGACATGCCGCAGGAACTCGAAGCCCAGCCCGGCTCCCTGGCTGGCGCCTTCAATCAGACCAGGGATATCGGCCAAAACAACGGTGGTCACATCATCAATTTGGGCCACGCCAAGATTCGGTTCGAGGGTCGTAAACGGATATGGGGCGATTTTGGGCCGGGCATTGGTTAATGCGGAGAGCAGGGTCGATTTGCCAGCGTTGGGAACGCCTACCAGACCGATATCTGCAATCAATTTCAATTCAAAGCGCAGCCGCTTTTCCTCGGCGGGTTCGCCTTTTTCGGCGGTGCGCGGAACCTGATGCCGCGCGGTGGCAAAGTGCTGGTTGCCTCGCCCACCGCGCCCACCCTTGCAAACCACCAGGCGCTGACCGGCTTCCGTCAGGTCGCCAAGCAGGTCGCCGGTTTCGGCATCAAATACAACCGTTCCTGGCGGTACGTAGATGACTAAATCTGGCCCCATCTTGCCAGACATATTGTTGGGGCCGCCGTTTTTGCCATCGGGCGCGATGTAGCGTTCTTTCTGGCGGAAGGAACTCAGCGTGTTGAGAGTGGGTTTGACCTCAAGGATGACATCGCCGCCTTTGCCGCCGTCGCCGCCGTCCGGCCCGCCGCGCGGGACGTATTTTTCACGGTGAAAATGTACCATCCCGTCGCCGCCCTTGCCAGAGCGAACGTAAATTTCTACCTGGTCGATGAGCATACGTTTTCCTGCTATTGAGTGAATTTCCGGCTCCTGGCATTTGCCAGGGAAAGAGCAAAATTATACTACCAGCAATAGACTGATTTTCTCCGATTATGACACAAAATTACGTTTGGGCCAGGTCAGTTTTGCTGTAAAATCACTCTTCTGTCTGTATGTGGCTGAAGCGATGGACGGCGCAGGGCTCGCAATCGGCGTGGCATTTTGGGGGTGAGGCCGCAGCGGTAGTTCGTGCCGTTCAAGTTTTCTTTCAGGGCTTTCGGGCGGGGGCCAAAAGATATCTATTTCCTTGCCCAGGCATGTCCGTCTGTTGCCATGCGGCATGATATTTTAGTGATATTTGTCATGCTTGATATTTAAATTGGATTAGCATATTATTAGACTAATCATATATAAAACAAATCCAATATGTCCCTCGACCATGCCATTCTTGGCTTTCTCAACTACCACCCCTACACCGGCTACGACCTGAAGAAAATCTTCGACACGTCTATCCGCCACTTCTGGCCTGCCGACCAGAGCCAGATTTATCGCACCCTGGCGCGGCTGGAAGAAAATGGCTGGGCGGTCATGGAACGCATTCCACAAGAAGACCGCCCCGACCGCAAGGTTTATCACATCACCGAAGCCGGGCGGGCCGAGTTACTGCGCTGGGTTTCCGGCCCGCCGCCAATGAGCGAACCGCGCAGCGCGCCGCTGATTCAGGTCTTTTTTAGCGGGCAACTTTCGGATGAAGAAGTTCTCTCCAAATTCGAGGGTTACGCGGCCATCATGCGCGCTATCCTGGCGCAATATGAGCAAGTGCCAGAGCAAATCGGCCCGTTTCAGCAGGAAATCCCCTCCCCGCGTGAGCATTTCTTCTGGCTGCTTACGCTCGAAAACGGCCTTGCCAACATGCGGGCAAACCTGCAATGGGCAGAAAGCGTCATCGCGCGGATTAAGAACGGACAAGCACCAAAGCGATAAAACAAACGCACTTAAAACAGGCAAAAGCCTGAGAAATACGCTCCAATCCCGAAGGCCTTGCCTGACGGGCAATCCTTGGGATTCTTTTTACCTGGTTTCTTCAGAGAAAGGTTCGACATGCTCAAACAACTTCCCACGCGCCAGCGCATTCGCAAAGGCATTGTACTGTTCTCGTTTCTCATTTTTCCGGTCACGATGAACTTCCTCTCGCCCTACGTCATCATAGACGGGGCGATGAACGGCATCCTCAACGGCAGCGCAGTCATGTTCGGGTTGATGTTCGTTTCAGCGCTATTCCTGGGGCGCGCCTGGTGTGGGTAGGTTTGCCCCGGCTCAGGCATGGGCGAGATTGCCGAACCGCTCAACAACCGGGCAGTGAATCCTGATAAAGTCGCCTGGGTTAAGTGGCTCATCTGGATTCCGTGGATGTCCATCATTATCTGGCTGCTCGTTCGGGCAGGCGGATATTCCAGCGTGAACCTGCTCCACCTGACGGAAAGCGGCATCTCGGTGGACGCGCCCCCCAAATACATCATCTACTTCATCGTAATTGCTCTTTTCATTGGGCTGGCGGCGATTTTTGGATGTCGGACAGGCTGTCATACCATCTGCTGGATGGCGCCGTTCATGATTATTGGACGCTGGATTCGCAACCGCCTGGCCTGGCCTTCCCTGCGGCTGGTTGCCAGCGCCGAAACTTGCTCCGACTGTAAGCGCTGCGTGTACAACTGCCCAATGAGCCTGGACGTGAACAAAATGGTCAAACGAGAGCAGATGGAACACAGCGAATGCATCTTGTGCGGCAACTGCGCCGATACCTGCGCCAGGAAAGCCATCCGCTACTCATTCAGCGCCGGAGTCGGACGAAATTAATTTCGTCCCACCAGGAGAAAAGCCATGAAAATCACCATCCTGAACGGCAGTCCCGAACCCGGCGCGCTAGACGCCTACCTTGCCGAACTCAAACCGGCTCTCGAAGCGGGCGGACACAACGTCACCCAGCTCAACCTGCGCAAACTGACTCTGCGCTACTGCGCAGGCTGTTGGGGCTGCTGGGTCAAAACCCCTGGCGAGTGCGCCAACCGCGATGACTCGCGCGAGATGGACCGCGCCGTCATCAACGCTGATTTCGTTCTGTGGGCCGCCCCGCTCAAAATGGGCTTCCCTTCCGAATTGCTCAAACGCGCCAGCGACAAGCACCTGCCGCTCATTCATCCTTACATGGAAGTTGACCAGGGCGAGGCCCATCATCTGAAACGTTACCCGCGTTATCCGCGCTTGGGTCTGCTGCTCGAACCAGAAGCCGATACCGACGCCCGCGACCTGCAAATCGTGACCGACATCCACTGTCGAACAGCGCTCAACTTCAAGACCCGGCTAGAATTTTCGTTGACGATAGAAACTTCGGCGGTGGACCTCACCCGCCGAATCACAGACCAATCTGCCGACTGCCTGCCGCTGCCCAGGCGTTTGCCGCCCACCGAAGGCGTGACCGTTAAACCGCCCCGCCGGCTGACCCTGTTCAACGGCTCGCCGCGTGGGAGAAAGGGCAACACGCCCATCTTCCTGCGCGAAATCGCCGCCGGGTTTGGCGGCCCCAGCGAGACACATCACCTCGTCCGCTTGAACGAAACCGACCAAATGGCGGCGGCCTTTGCGCAGGCTGAATGCGTCCTCCTGGGATTCCCGCTCTACACCGATTCGATGCCTGGCGTCGTCAAACATTTCATCGAAGCCCTGGAGCCGCTCAAAGGGCGGGCAGATAACCCGCCGATTGGTTTTGTCGTCCAATCTGGCTTTCCCGAAGGTCTGCACTCGCGCTATGTCGAACGTTATCTGGAAAAACTGGCTGAACGGCTTGGCTCTCCCTACCTGGGGACGGTGGTTAAAGGCAATGGCGAAGCCACGCGCGTCCTGCCGCCCAACATGACCGCCAGGCTTTTTGCCAACCTGCAAGCCATTGGGGCCGGGCTGGCCGCCGCAGGACGATTCGACCCGGCTATCCTGTCAAAAATCGCCCATCCCGAAGCCTTCCCCCCCATCCTGGGGCCGGTCTTTCAGGTCTTCCTGCGCCTGCCGGTTGCCCATTTCTACTTCGATGCGATGTTAAAACAAAACGGCGCATACCAGCGCCGCTTTGCCCGGCCGTTTATGGATTGATTTAGTTCACCGTAAAGTAAAACGTTGCGCCCTCTCCTTCTCGCGCCTCGGCCCATACGCGCCCGCCGTGCCGTTGGATGATGCGTTGGACGATAGCCAGCCCCATGCCCGTCCCTTCGTATTCTTCAGGATGGTGCAATTGCTGGAATACGCCAAACAAATTACCAGCAAACTTCATGTCGAACCCAACGCCATTGTCGCGGATGAAGTATGCGGTTTTGCCCTCCACTTCCCGCGCGCCGATTTCGATTTCTGCCAGTGACTGGGAACGTGTAAATTTAATGGCGTTGCTAAGCAGGTTCACCCATGCCTGCCGCAACAGGGAGCGGTCGCCCTGGCAAGGGGGTAAATCCGGAACATGCAGCCGAATTTCGCGCCCTTCCATCTTTTTCTCCAGGGTCGCGCGGGTTTCCTCAACCAGGCTGTTCATGTCCACTGGCTGGATGTGGAGCGTAGCGCGCCCTATGCGCATAAATTCGAGCAGGTCATCCACTTGTTGCCCCAGCAAACTGGCATTTTGCCGGATACGGTCGAGGCGGCGAAGCGACTCCTGTCCCAGGCGGTCGGCTTCGGTTTCTTTCACAATCGAAGCAAAGCCGTGCATAGCGCGCGCCGGAATGCGCAGGTCGTGAGCAATGGTGTAAGCCAGTGCCTCCAACTCCTGGTTGGCGGCTTCCAGTTGGCGGGTGCGTTCGACCACCCGCTGTTCGAGTTGGGCATTCCAATGGGCATGTTCAATTGCCAACCCGGCATACCCGGCAAAGAGTTGCAGAGCCTCCAACTGCTCTGCGCTAAATTTGCGCCCGGTTATCAGGTTATCGACGCCAATCAAAAGGGTTGGCGTTTCGCCAACCCAGGCAGCCAGGGTGGCATGTTGTTCGACTCCGCGCATGTCTTCATGTTGAGCAAGGTCATACACCGCAGAATAGTTTTCGACCAAATGCAAGCCTCTGGCTTCGCTCACTGCCTTAACCCAGCCTTCATAGGCTTCTACAGGTTCAGAAAACCAACGGGTATCTTCGAGTCTGCCCTGGGCATCGGTTCCAAGTAAGCCGCGCACCAGATTTTGGACAGGGTCGTATTCAAAAAGTCCAACCCGGTCGAACCCCAGCCCCTTTTGGATGCTGCGGTGAATTTCGCGCAGGCACTGACCCGGGTCGGTTATTTTTGTGACGGCCTTGCCCAGGTCAATAACCTTTTCCATCATTTCGCGCCGCCGCGTTTCACGTTCTTCGGCCTGTTTCCGACTGGTGATATCCTGTTTGATGGAGATGTAACGAAATACCTGTCCATGCTCGTCGCGCACCGGGGTAATGATCTGCTCCTCGACATATAAACTGCCATCTTTACGGCGGTTGACCAGTTCCCCCCGCCAAACGCGGCCCTCCATGAGCGTATTCCACAATTCGTTGTAAAACGCCCCATTGTGTACACCAGAACGCATCAGGCTGGTTTTCTGCCCAATGGCCTCCTGGCTGCTATAGCCAGTCATGGCGGTAAAGGCCGGGTTGACCCACTGAATGATTCCCTTTTCATCGCTTATCACAATCGCGCTGGCCGCCGCATCGAGCGCGGCAGCCTGCAGGCGCAGTGATTGTACCAACAGCGAGTTTCGAATTGCCGTTGCCACCTGGTTTGCCAGGGTCATGAAAATCTGGCGGTGTTCTTCGGTGTACATGCCAAACTGATAATGCTGAACCGAAATAGCCCCTATCACTTTTCCCGCCGGTCTGAGCGGCGCAATCATCAGCGAAAGGGTGTCTTCGCCCGTACCATATAACCCGGAACCAAAATCGATGGCATTCCAATCGTCTTCGCTGGCGGCTAGCAGCATTTCGCCAGTCTGGATGACGCAGGCAGTCAGTGAGCGTTCGGTGAACGGTATGCTGTCGTTGGGGTAGCGCTGGCCTTTGTCAATCAAATAGACATATTCAATCGTCTGCGTCTGCTCGTCAGTCAGGGCAATGAAAAAGGCTTCCAACGGGAACAACTGTTCGGCTGCCTGGTACGCGGCAGTGTAAATTTCTTCCGGGTTTCGCGCGTCAGACATGCGCCGCCCTAACTGGTAGAGAACGCTTAACTGAATGGTTTGCTGGCGCAGCCGTTCTTCGGCGGCTTTTCGTTCGGTCACATCCTGAAAGGCCCCCAGGATATATTGCGCGCCTCCTGTTTCGTCCAAAACGCGCACAGCGCGGTCTTGCACCCAGATATAGCGGCCCTCCTTCGTGAGAAAGCGGTATTCCCGGTCAAGCGGGGCGCCATCGTAAAAGCAACTCTCGTAGGCTGTCTGCGCTTTTGCACGGTCTTCCGGATGAATACGCTCCAGCCAGAAGTCCAAGTTGCTGCCGACCCCTTCGTCCAGACGGTAACCGGTGATTGTCTCGAACTGAGGACTGATATAAACGGTTTTGCCGTATTCTTTGGCTTCATCGAGATAGGTAACGAACGGTAGTTGTTCCACCAGCGTTCGGAAACGCTGTTCGCTGGCACGGAGCGCTTCTTCGGTCTGCTTGCGCTCGGTAATATCCTGCACTGCCCCATAGACGCCCACCAATCTGTTTTCGCGCTCATCCCAGCGTGGGTGGGCGTACACGCGCACCCATCTTAATTCGCCACTTTGGGTAAAAGTGCGCAGTTCGCTGATGATTGGCTCGTTTTTCCTGAGCTTTTCCATATCGCGCTGGTCGGTTTCGATATCTTCCGGGTGCAGGGCCGCCAGCCAGCCGCCATGCGCCAGGTAATCTTCGCGTGTGTAGCCTGTGATTTGTTCAAACGCGCCTGCTACCCAGTCCAGTTCAAGCACGTCATCCTTCTGCATTCGGCTGGAAAACACGTAATCGGAACTGACTTTTGAAATCAATCGATAGCGTTCTTCGCTCTCGGCCAGCTGCGCAGTGCGTTCGGCGATGCGCTGTTCCAACTCGGCGTTCAGGCGGCGGATTTCAGCCTCGGAGCGGATGCGCTCATCGATTTCCGCATGCGCTTTCTTGAGAGCGCGTTCTACCTGCCAGAGCGCAATGCTAATCAGCTGCGCGGCAATGAAAAAAGACGCCGTATTGGCGAACCAGGCAAAAATATCAGAAATGGGGCGGTCGGCATTGATGAGCCAGCCCAAACGTCCGGCCGTCAGCAGGAAAAGTCCATATAGCGCCGAAGCCAGTGCCGCCAGGAACCCAGCCTGTCTCCCCAGAAAAAGCGCGGCAGTCAGTATCGGTAATATCAGTGCTGTGTAAGTGATGCCTTTCACCCCTGCGCCCATCCAGGCTGCCAGCGCCAACCAGGCTCCATTTCCAATCACAACAAGATAAACAGCCAGCAGGACTTTGCGGCGCCTGAGCAGCCAGATTGCGAGGCTGGAAGCCGCTGTAAGCGCCAGAGAATTCCAGAAAACCGTGTTCCAGCCAGGTTCGGTCGAAAAGAGCGCGCCAACCAGTCCTGACAGGCTCAGCATTAAAATAAACAGGAGTGAAAACTTGAGAAATCTGACAATATCGTCAGAATTGAGAATTTCCGGCAAGCCGGGCCATTGTTCGGGCAACCTGAACATTGTTCTGCCTCATCCAAATCAGTGGCTGTTTGAAACGTTTCCAACCAGTAAAGTTCTTCCATCTTCATGCCATTAGAGCGGCAATTCATTTTACAACGAAATCAGGCCTGAACAGTCAGATAGATGTTCAGACCTGATTCAAATTCAAAACAGGGGAATTTGCTTTATCTGGAGAGTTTCCAGGCAGCGGGCAAGGCAATTGCCGCCAGCGCAAGTTTGAGCAAGTCGCCAGGCAAGAAGGGAAGTACGCCTTTGAGAATTGCCGCTTGCGGGCCAACGTAAAATGCCAGCCAGCCTGCGCCGAGGGCGTAAATGATGACTGTTCCCACAGCGAAGGGCAACAGCGAGGTGCGAATGCTGCGCTCCAGGCCGCGTTCGGCCAGTTGGCCGATAACGTAAGCGGCGGCAATGAAACCAAGCAGGTATCCGCCGGTCGGGCCTAGAGCATAACTCAAACCAGATGCGCCACCGGCGAAGACCGGCAGACCAGACAGTCCGAGTCCGGCGTACAGCCCGAGGGACGCGGCTCCGCGCCTTGCGCCAAGCGCCGCGCCAACCAGCAGGACGGCAAAGGTTTGCCCGGTAAGCGGGACGGGGGTAAACGGCAGCGGAATGCGCACTTGCGCGAGAATCGCAACCAGCAACGCGCCAGCGGCAATCAAGAGCAGGTCACGCAGTTTCTGGTCAACGGCGGGAAAAAGACGGGCGGTGAGGGTGGGGGCAAGGGGGGGCATGGGATTTTTAGATTGTAGATTTATGATTTTGATTTGATGATTGGTAAAACAGATTGGCGATAAAAAAGTTGCGCGGAAAGTTAGGACTGGTTTTCCCGCTTTCCACGCAACTTGATTACTAACGACAACTCACCAATCCCTACTTCCCAAACTTGCTCTTGAGAATATCCTCCAGCGTCGGCTGGCCGATTTCCTGCAACTCATAGCGCACGCGCTGGTAGGGCTTGTTGATTTTGATGACGCGCGTCAGGTCGATGGGCGTGCCAATCACGACCATGTCCACATCGGCGGCGGCGATGGTGGCCTCCAGGTCTTTCATCTGCGCTTCGCCGTAGCCCATCGCGGGCAGAATCGGCCCGGTCTTGGGGTATTTGGCATAGGTGGCGGCGATGGATTTGACGGCGAAGGGGCGCGGGTCAACGATTTCCGCCGCGCCAAAGCGCCGGGCGGCCACATAGCCCGCGCCGTAGGCCATTTCGCCGTGCGTCAGGGTTGGGCCGTCTTCCACCACCAGCACGCGCTTGCCGCGAATTTCCTCGGGTTTATCCACGAATAGCGGGGACGCGCCTTCAATCATAATGGCGGTCGGGTTCATGGCGCGCAGGCTTTCACGGACTTTGATGACGTTTTCCGGGTCGGCGGTATCGACTTTGTTGATGACGAACACATCTGCCGAGCGGACGTTGGTCTCGCCGGGGTGATAGGTGCTCTCGTGGCCGGGGCGGTGCGGGTCGGCCACCACAATCTGCAAATCCGATTTATAGAAGGGGAAGTCGTTGTTGCCGCCGTCCCACAGAATGATATCCACTTCCTGCTCGGCCTGGCGCAGGATTTTCTCGTAATCGACGCCTGCATAAACAATCACGCCGTTATCGAGATGCGGTTCGTATTCCTCGCGCTCCTCAATCGTGCATTCGTGCTCATCCAGGTCATCGTAATCGGCAAAGCGCTGTACCTCCTGGCGGACGAGATTGCCGTAAGGCATTGGATGGCGAATGGCGGCCACTTTGTAGCCCATCCCGCGCAGAATGAGCGAAACGCGGCGGGTGGTCTGGCTTTTGCCGGAGCCGGTGCGCACGGCGCAAACGGAAACGACCGGCTTGCTCGACTTGACCTGGGTGTAGCGGGTGCCCATGATGCGGAAATCGGCCCCCAGGGCGTTGACCAGCGAGGCTTTGTGCATCACGTATTCGTGCGGCACATCGCTGTAGGCGAACACAACCTGTTCGACATTGTGTTTTTTGATGAGTTCGGGCAGGTCGCTTTCTGCGTAAATCGGGATTCCAGCCGGATACAAATCACCAGCGAGTTCTTTGGGGTACTGGCGGCCTTCGATATCGGGAATTTGGGTGGCAGTGAAAGCGACGACTTCATAATCCTTATTCCCGCGGAAGAAGGTGTTGAAGTTGTGGAAGTCGCGCCCGGCGGCTCCCATGATGATGGTTTTGATGGGGGACATGCAGGTTCTCCTGTTCAGAAAAGATGAATTTTCAGCCCAATCATTTCCCTGCCGCGAGGGTCATCTCGTTAAATACGAGATGACAAAGACCCTCCCGCGCTTTAGAGGAGAATCCTTGCCTGTGTAATGCGACTCACGGCTGAAACTGACTTTGCTGATTTTCGTCCCCGTCTTTGACGGGGCCGTCACATCACTTCTGGGGCTGTGATGCCCAAAAGCGCCACAAGAAAGGCGGAACTATCTGCGCTGAAATTATAACATTGAGGGGCTGAGCATATCGTCATATTTTCGGCGGTACTTTTTTCCTCGATACATGCCACCAGATTGCCCGCCAGACGACCATCCCTACCCCGGCGGAGCCGCTTAAAACCACCGCAAAGAGAGGGATGACAACTGTATTGAGCAGGAAAGCCCGCAAGAGCGCGGCCAGCGGCCCGGCAAAGACCATTGCCACAAAGGGCCGCCACCACTGGCGCAGGTCAGAGGCAATTTCGGGCCGGAACAGGCCCAGGAGCGGCGCTGCCAGCAGCCAGGCCAGCGCCAGCGGCCCAAAGGTCGTCCACATGCGCGGAAGGAAGGATACATCGGTTTCACCGTGGGTGGCAAAGCCAATGAGGGTGACGAGCGCAATGGCAAGCAGGTCGCCCAAGAGCAAGGGAAGATGTTTTTTCATACGCAAGTCATGCCGCGCTGCAAACTATGTCGGGATGAAAGCATTCCTTTGCAAACTTCGCGGTCTTTATGGTTAGAGTCTGACCGACTGGCCGCTTTGGGCCGATTGAAGCAGGGCCACAATCGCCGCCACATTGGCGCGGCTGTCGGCCAGGGTGACGCGCGGGGTTTTGCCGGTCAGGATGCAGTCGGCCAGGTCTTCCACTTCGCCAATGTACAATTCCTGGCGCGGGATGGAGAGCTGCTCGGTCCTGTCCTCGCGGTAAAGCGTGATGCTCTCATCCAGCCCCGGTTTGAATGGTGATGGGACGGTAATCGTCCCCTCTGAGCCGACCACTTCGAGATGGGTACGGTAGGGAGTACGAAATCCGCTGTCGAACTGGGCATAGATTTCGCCGGGAAATTTCATCTGTCCGAAGAACGAGTCGTCCACGCCGCTTGCACCCCTCACCTGCGCGCCAAAGACCTCAACGGGTTCCGCCCCTGCGAGGTAGCGGGCATAACTGATGGGGTAACAGCCTACATCCCATATACTGCCGCCGCCCATCTCCGGGTTCAGGCGGATGTTGACCTCCGTTTTCATGCGGAAGGTGAACGAGCCGCGAATCAGTTGCAGTTTGCCAATTGCGCCGCTTTCGACCAATTCTTTGACTTTGAGCGTTTGCGGATGATGGCGGTACATGAAGGCCTCGGCCACTACTTTGCCGTGCTTCTGCGCGGCGGCGGCCATTTCGTCCACTTCAGCGGGGGTCAGGCCGATGGGTTTTTCACACAGGACATGCTTCCCGGCTTCGACGGCCTTAATCGTCCATTCTTTATGCAGGTGATTGGGCAGGGAGTTGTAGATGACATCGATTTCCGGGTCGGCCAGCAGGGCTTCGTAAGAAGCGTGCGCTTTGGGAATGTTCCATTCCCTGGCGTAAGCATTGGCAGAATCTTGCGAGCGGCTGCCAACCGCCAGCAGGCGGTTGCGCGGCGAAACGCGCAGCGGTGGGATGAGGGCGCGGTTGATTCTGGCGGTGGAGAGCAAGCCCCAGTGGAGTATTTTTTGAGTCATGGTTCATCCTTTCTGCGTGGCGCGAGATGCTATCTCGCGCTAGTTCGGGCGGCAGTATAACTGCTGGCAAAACAAGATTTCAGGTGGTTTCCAGCATTTTTGCGGCCATTTCTTTGAAAATCTTGGCCGCGACCATGCCGGTCAGGCCGAGCGGGTCTTGCGCCGGGTTGAACTCGACCAAATCTGCGCCAACAATATCGGCGCACAAAGATTGGAGGATGGTCAGCGCTTCGCGGGTCGAGAGACCGCCCGGTTCGCGGTGCGAGATGCCAGGGGCGAAAGCGGGGTCGAGACAATCTATATCAAAGGAAATGTACAACGGCGAATCGAATTGCAGGTCGAACACCTCGCGCCAATTCTGCATGGTCAACACTTCTACCCCAAAACGTTTGGCCTGCTGGCGCTGATGGCCGTTGATGGTGCGGATGCCCACCTGAACCAGCCGCCGTGCCAGCCCGGCCTCCATGATACGCGCAAATGGGCTGGCATGGGAATGCGGATTGCCATCAAAGTTATCGTACAAATCGGGATGCGCGTCAAAGTGCAAGATGCTCAAGCCAGGGTGGAAACGCGCCGCCGCCCGGATGAGCGGATACGTCACCGAATGGTCGCCGCCCAGGGCGAAGACCTTCAGCCCGGCGGCATACAGGCGGCTGGCGGCGGTTTCCGTTTCGAGGGGCATGGCCGCCTGCGAGGGCGCGATGTCGCCCGCATCGGCGAAAATGCCATCCGCGCCCAGGTTCATCTCGTTTTCTGTCCACAGGTTGGCCGAGTCACAGAAAAAATCGGCGCGGATTTTGGGCGGGGCCAGGGCTGCGCCGCGTTTGTAAGATGAGTTTTCATCGAACGCCACACCGAGCAGACCAATGCGGGCCTTTTCTTGTGGGAAGGGCGGGAAGGCCTTCATGCCGGTTTACCAGTAGTGATGCACTTGCGGCCGGATGTAGGCCTCGTAAATCGCGCGGATGCGGTGCAGGGTGGCCTTGTTCAATTCCGGCAGGTCGGCGGCGCGGGCGTTGTCTTCGGCCTGGGCCGGGTTCTTTGCGCCGGGAATGGCGCAGGTGACGGATTCGTGCATCAAAATCCAGCGCAGGGCAAATTGCGGCATTGTCCAACCTTCTGGCACGAGTGCGCGCAATTCCTCGACCGCTTTCAGCCCGGTTTCATAATCCACGCCAGAGAAGGTTTCGCCGCGGTCAAAGGCCTCGCCGTGCCGGTTAAAGGCGCGGTGGTCGTCGGCCTCGAATTTCGATTGAGCCGTCAGTTTACCGGTCAGCAGGCCGCTGGCCAGCGGGACGCGCGCCAAAATGCCGACCTTGCGATGCCGGGCTTCCCTGAAAAACAATTCGGCCGGGCGCTGCCGGAAGATGTTAAAGATGATTTGCACGCTCTGGACGTTGGGGTATTCAATCGCCTTGAGCGCTTCCTCCACCTTTTCGACGCTGACGCCGTAATAGCGCAGTTTACCAGCCTGGACCAGGTCATCCAGCACGCCAAAGGTTTCGGGCATGTAATAAACCTCGGTCGGCGGGCAGTGCAGTTGGAGCAGGTCGATGGCTTCCGTATCGAGATTTTTCAGGCTGCGCTCCACGAAAGCGGTCAGGTTGGCGCGGTTGTAGCCCGCCGCCGTATGCGGGTTCAGCCGCCGGCCGGCCTTGGTGGCGACATAAATCGTTTCTGAACGCTCCTTGCGGAGTTGCGCCACCAGCCGCTCGCTGCGCCCATCGCCATAGACATCGGCAGTGTCAATGAAATTGACGCCCAGGTCAATCGAGCGGTGCAAAGCGGCAAGCGAGTCTTTGTCATCGACAGACCCCCACGAGCCGCCAATGGCCCAGGCGCCAAACGAGACGGTTGAAACCTTCCAGCCGGTGCGGCCAAGTTCACGGTATTGCATGGGAAATCCTTTCTGTATTGATAACGTTTCGGAAATCAACCGAAACACAGCAATTCCGGGTCTCGATACGCCAGAAAATCACCGGCTACTCGACCCTCGCTCTGTTCTCAATGGTGTACTATAGCATAAACTGTATCGAATCTCTAATTATTTCGTTAAGCCAAAAAGGATGATTTATGTATAAAATAAAATGTCATGACTGACATCAAATCTCTGCCGCAGGTTTTGTATGTGGAAGATAACGCTGACTCGCGCGCCCTGGTACGCCGCCTGCTGGCTGGGAAATTCGTTGTTCTCGAATCGTCAGACCCCTTAAATGGGATTGAACTGGCCCGTGATACTCAGCCTGACCTGGTGCTGCTCGACATCAACCTGCCAAACATGACCGGGGTGGATGTCGCCATCCGTTTGCGCAGCATTTTGCCGCCCGGCACGCCCATTGTGGCCGTCACCGCCGACATCACCGACGCCACCCGCTCGCGCGCCCTGGCGGCGGGTTTCACTGGCTTCTTGAACAAGCCGATTGACATTGACACGTTCGAGGAGCAAGTGCGCGCCTTTTTGGGCGGCAAACGCGAGGTGTTGAAAGATGCCGAAACGCACCTGCGCGCCTACCAGAGCGAGGTGGTGGAGCGGCTTGAAACCCGCGTGCGGGAGTTGACCAATTCTCTCACCCGCAACACTCACCTGCAAAAACAAAACCAACTTATTATCGACGCGCTCAAACGCCGCCAAAAACTGCTGGAAGCCGGGGCGCGCGTCAGCCACGAAATCACCTCCATTTTGGATTTAGATGAGCTCCTTCGCTCAACGGTTGGCATTATTTGTTCGGAATTTGGCGTTCATTATTCGGGCATTTTTCTGTTCTCCGAGGATGGTCAGCGCCTGGAACTGCACGCCGGACACGGCCCCGCCGGAGCCGAAATGCTGAAAAACAAGTTCTGGCTTCCGGCGGATGTTAATTCGATGTCGGGGCGCGCCATTCTGGAGCAAAAAGCCCAAATTGCGCTCGACGCAGAAGGTCAGGTTGACCGTTTCAGGAACCCCTATTTACCCGAAACCCGCTCAGAAGTGGCCCTGCCGCTGGTGTTCAAAGGCCGTGCTTTGGGCGTTCTGACAGTCCAAAGCGTGGAATTAAACGCCTTCGCCGAAGAAGACATCACTGCCCTGCAATCGCTGGCTGACCAGATTGCCAATGCCATCCACAATGCGCAATTGCTGAAACAGTTAGAAGCCGCCAACCGTGAACTTGTCCGCAGTAAAACGTTCGAGGCCATTGCCACCGCCACGGGCGAGGCCATTCATTGGGTGGGCAACAAGGCCGCGCCTGTGCCGGGCAGTGTGAAACGGGTGCGTGAGGACCTGCTGAATCTCCTGGCGGCGTTCCAGGCCATTTTAACGGCGACAAAGGAGTCAGCGGAGGAAAATCCACTCTTTGGGGTGGCCGAAAATGCCTTTGAGGAAGCCCAGGCTTCAGGCGTTGATTTAAGCGCGTTGGCCGAGAATCTCCAAAAAAAATCGCCCAAACAGTTGCTGGCGCTGGTCAGTCTGGAATCGATGCTCGAAGATTTGCAAATTATCGAAAACAGCGCCCAGACGATTCTGTCCATCAAAGAAGACCTGATTGGCCCGGCGCGTCAGCGCAACCCGAAAGTTTTCTCGCTGACCGATGAATTGGAGCGCATGGTGAGCAATATGGCGCTGCCAAAGGGCGTGGTGACAACCGAGTTTGCGCCCGGCCTGCCGAATGTCTTTGGCGACCCGCGTCAGTTGGAGCAGGTTTTCAACAACCTGGTTAAGAACGCCTGGGAAGCGATGGACGGCCAGCCTGACCCACACATTCTCATTTCCATGAAGCGCGATTCCAACCCAGATTTTTTGCTGGCCTGCGTGCGCGATAACGGCCCCGGCATTCCGCCCGAAATTCAGGAGAAAATCTGGATGACGTTTTTTACCACCAAAAGCGGCAAGGGCGGCACCGGCCTGGGACTTTCGGCCTGCATGGAGATGGTGCGCCAGAACGAAGGTAAAATTTGGCTCGAAAGCGAACCGGGCAAAGGCGCGGCGTTTTTTGTGTTGCTGCCAGTGGCAAAATAGGGTTTATCCACAGATTTCGCAGATTTTTCTGCGGAATCTGCAAAATCTGTGGACTTTAGTTTTTCAAGGAGACCAATGACGTATGACCACCATCCTGCTTGTCGATGACGAAAAGCTCGTCCAGCGCAGCCTGGAAAAGACCCTGCTGCGCGCCGGGTATGATGTGCTGACCGCTAATGACTGCGCCAGCGGACTGGCGACCTTCGAGGCCAATGCGGCGGCGATAGACCTGGCCGTCTTTGACCTGAACATGCCCGATTTCACCGGTCTGCACAAGCCCGGCGCCGGGTTGGATTTGCTCCAGAAGGTGATTGCAGCCAAACCGGGCCTGCCAACGGTGGTGTTGACGGCTTATGACGAGGTTGGCAAGGCCAAAGAAGCCATGACCATCGGCGCGCGAGCTTATTTCGTCAAGGGCCGCGAGCAGGGGTTGGTCGAACTGATCCAGGGCATCCTGGGCAAAAGCGAATAAAAGCACCATGTTTGGGCGTCGAATGACGCAAATTTCTCGAAAATATTCGGGCCATTCGCGTTATTCGATGCTTCAACGAAATTGCGCATTATCTAAAATGAGTCTACTGAAAAAACTCACCGCAGAGCACGCCGAGAGCGCAGAGTTGTTCATTACTAAATCTCTGCGCTCTCGGCGGTAAAATGACTTTTTTGCAGTGGAGTCTAAAATTCAAAAGGAGAAATTATGAAAGCATCCAAATCCACCGGCGCCGAGCGCCAGGCTGCGCTGTTACAGGCTTCGGCGCGGGTTTCACGCAACATTGCCTCCATTTTAGACCTGAACCTGCTGTTCAACCGCACCGTTGATATCATCTGCGATGAATTCGGCTTCTACTACGCGGGCGTTTTTCTCATCGATGAGAGTAACGAATGGGCTGTGCTTAAAGCCGGACGCGGCGAGGCCGGGCGCGCCATGCTGGCCGAGCGGCACAAACTCAAAATTGGCGGCAACTCGATGATTGGCGCGGCCATCGAAAGCCGCAGCGGGCGGATTGCGCTTGATGTGGGCAAAGAAGCGGTCTTCTTCCGCAATCCTTTCCTGCCCAAAACCCGCTCCGAGATGGCTCTGCCGCTTATCGCCGGAGATGAAGTCATCGGCGCGCTGACCGTTCAGAGCGAGGTCGAAGCCGCCTTCAAAGACGAAGACATCGCCGCGCTCCAAACAATGGCCGACCAACTGGCGGTCGCTATCTCTAATGCCCGCCTTCATCGCCAGAACGCGGAACTGCTGCGCCAGGCCGAGCGCCGCACCCGTCTGCTCCACGCTGCCAATAAAGTTGGCAAGGAGGTGACTTCGCTGCTCAGCCTCGATGAATTGCTGCCAAAGATGGTTGATACCATTGTCGAAGCCTATGGCCTGTATTATGCGGGCGTTTTCCTGGTCGATGCAAGCGGCCAATGGGCGCACTTGCGCGCCGGGTATGGCGAGGCTGGCAAAGCCATGCTGGCCGAAGGACACAAACTGGAGGTGGGCGGCAACTCGATGATTGGCACCTGCATTCACCTGAACGAAGCCCGCATCGCGCTCGATGTCGGCGAGGAACGTGTCCACTTCAAAAATCCGCACCTGCCGCGCACCCGCTCCGAAATGGCGCTGCCGCTGCCCTTTGGAAACAAAGTGCTTGGCGCAGTCACCATCCAAAGTGTGGAAGAACGCGCTTTCAACGAAGATGACATCACCAGCCTGCAAACCATGGCCGACCACCTGGCAGTTGCCATCAACAACGCTTACACCCTCGAAGCGCTGAATGCCGCTCATGCCGAAATCTTGCGCACAAAAGTTTACGAAGCCCTCACCGCCGCCACTACCGAAGCCATTCATTGGATTGGCAACAAGGCCCTGCCCATCAGCATGACGATTGCCCGCCTGAAGGAAGACCTGGACAGCGGTCAGCCCGACCTCGAATCGCTGGGCGAAGACCTGGACCTGATTGCCGAAGCATCTGAGATGATTGTGCAGGTGAAGGAACAACTGATTGGTCAGGCCCGCGAACAAAAACCGCGCCCCGTTCTGCTGGCCGATGTGTTGCAGGCCGCCACCCATGCGCGTCAAATCTCCGGCGTGGAGACGCAAATTGCGCCCGAGGCCGCGTATGTGATGGCCGACAGCACCCAACTGGCGCGCGCGCTGGGCAACCTGTTGCAGAATGCTGCCGAAGCGGAAGCCAAATCCATTTCCGTAACCGCTTCTGCCGAAAAGGGCCAGGTTCAGATTATTATTCGCGACGATGGCGCGGGCATTCCCGCCGATGAACTCGCCCAGGTTTGGACGCCCTTCTACTCGACCAAACCGAACCATCATGGCCTGGGCCTGCCCGCCGCGCTGCACGTCATCACCCAACTGCAAGGACAAATCCAGCTCCAGAGCCAGCCGGGGCAGGGCACAACCATCCTGGTCACGCTCCCGGCCGGTCGGCCTGCCGCCGCCAAGCTCGAGAGCGCGCCCTCCATCCTGCTCCTCGACGATGATGATGACTGGGCCAAATTCTTCCTGGCCGCCGTTCCCGGCGCCAAACTCAGCCGCAAGCCCGGCGCGGTTGTGGAGCAGGGTCGAGTCGCCGCTGACCTGATTCTGGTTGACCAGCAACTCAACGCTGATTTCGACACCGCCATCGCTGCGATTCAAAAAGCTGGTCTGGCCGATAAAACCATCGTCCTGACCGCCGCCATGGATGTCGATAAAATGACACCCCTGCTGCGTTCCGGCGTTCGTGATGTGCGCCTGAAGCCTTATAGCCCGGCAGAAATCCCAGCGTTATGGCAGGAGTAAAAGGGCGGCTCAACGCGCCAATTTTTACGAAGATACGAGAAGGCATTATGGCGTAAACAGCGCGCGAAAGTTTGCGCCGATGAGCGAATTATGACAAAACGGTTTTCGGCAAGAAAGCCGTTTTGTTTTGCCATTGGGCCAACCCGCGCCGATTTCAAAACTGAATAGCGCGCAAGGTTGTGACATCAGATGTTAAGTCGTAAAATTGACCCGTCCGATATCCTGGAGAAAGGAGGAAACCATGTCAAAAGAAGGCGACCGTTCCGGCTCTGCAGACAGCCAGCCTCCCAGTGCTGGTGATGTGCATTTAATGGCGGGCGCCTTGAAGCGCCCTCCGCAACCATCTTAAAAACAAGGAGAAGCGCTTATGCTGACTTTTATCAAAAGCACCGAACAAGGTTTGCAGCGTCTGGAGTCATTTGTCAATGGCTGCTGGGTCAATGTCATCGACCCCACTCCCGAAGAAATCAATCAACTCGAAGAATGGGGCGTATACCCGGATTACGTCCAGTACTCTCTGGATATTGACGAGATGGCACGCGCCGAACGGGATGAAGATTACACTTTTATTCTGTTGCGCATCCCCTTCGACAATGGCGCCGCTGCCGATATTCCTTACATCACCATCCCGCTTGGGATTATCCTGCTCAACAACTGCGTTGTCACCATCTGTAAACAAGAGAATGAAGTAATCCGCCTGCTGCACAATGGCAAATATCGCGGTTTAAAAACCGCCAAGCGTTACCGCTTTGCGCTGTACATTCTGCTTGAAACGGCTACCCGCTACCTTTCCCTGCTGCGGCAAATTAACAAAACCACCGAAATCATTGAAGACCGGCTCGAAAAATCCACCCGCAACCGTGAAGTGCTTGAACTGCTCAAATACCAGAAATGCCTGACTTACTTTGCCACGGCTTTGCGCTCCAACGAAGTGATGATGGAACGCCTGCGCCGAATGCAAACCTTTAACCAATATGAAGAAGACCAGGACCTGCTCGAGGATGTTCTCACCGAAAACCAGCAGGCCATCCAAATGGTCAACATCGCTACCGAAATTCTGGCGGGGCTGATGGACGCCTTCGCCAGCATCATTTCGAACAATCTGAACAGCGTCATGGAGGCCCTGGCCGCGCTGACCATTGCGCTCAACATGCCAACCATTGTCGCATCTTTTTATGGCATGAACGTCAACCTGCCCGCGCAAGGCAGCCCGGTAGCCTTCTTGTACGTCATCGGTATTTCGGTCGCATTGACCGCATTGGCCTTATATATTTTCTACAAGCGCGATTGGCTCTAATGAAACTCTCTGCCCCCCAACTCCTGCTCAATGCCCAGGCCGGGCTGGGCGAAGGCCCCTCCTGGGATTCCGCCCGCAACCGGCTGACCTGGGTTGATATCTATGCCGGGCATTTGCACATCTACGACCCTCAAACCAATGTGGATGAGAAAATCGAAGTAGATGCTCCGCTTGGATGCGCTGCCCCAACCCGGGGCGGGAATCTCATCCTTGGCCTTCGTAACAGCATCGCGTCACTCAACCTTGCCACCCTTAAACTGACCATTCTCGCATCCCCCGAATCTCACCTGCCTGGCAATCGCTTTAACGATGGCAAATGCGGCCCCGATGGGCGCTTCCTGGCCGGAACCATGGATAACAGCGAGAAAGAAGCCTCTGGCGCGCTCTATTCCTGCTCGCCCGATGGCACGCTCAAGACCCTCCTCCGCGGCGTGCGCATTTCCAATGGCCTGGCCTGGAGCCGCGACTACAAGACAATGTACTACATTGATACGCCCACTTTCAACGTCATGGCCTACGACTACGACCTCGCCAGCGGTGGAATCGACAACCCGCGCGTGGCTGTTTCCATCCCGCCCCGGCTTGGCTTCCCCGATGGCATGACTTCTGATACCGCCGGGCGGCTGTGGATTGCGCTGTGGGGCGGCGCGGCGGTATCAGTCTGGAACCCGGCCAACGGACAACTGTTGGAGAATATCCCCCTCCCTGCCAAAAATGTCACCGCCTGTGTTTTTGGCGGCCCCAATGGGAGCGACCTGTTCGTCACCTCGGCCCGCAAAGGCCTGCCCCCCGCCGATTTGACGGAATACCCGCTCACCGGTGGGCTGTTCCGCATTCAGACCGATGTCGAAGGCATGCCGACCTTCGCGTTTGGGGATGCCTAATTCGATATTCAAGAAATGGATATTCGCTGCGCGACCCCTTTGCGCAATCTCTTCCCATGTACTCAATCTGAAATTCAAAAATCCGATAATCGGACCCTTTTACAAATCCCATGAAACGTCTCCCCTACATTGACATAGCCAAAGGCATTGGCATTTTGCTCGTGGCGTTGGCCCACAACGGCACCGCGGCTTATGCGCCCTTCCTCCATCATTGGATTTACTCCTTCCACATGCCTTTGTTCTTCTTCCTTTCGGGCATGTTCTTCAAGCCCGATATTTCTTTCTTGGACCTTTTGCGCCGCCGTTTTGACAGCCTGCTGAAGCCTTTCTTCTTTGGCATCTTTCTGATTTACTTTGGAGCAGTCTTCTTTGAAAAGATGGGTCTATCGATTGCCTGGGGCCGCATTGTTAAGGCCATGTACGCCAATGGCTACTACCTCGACTGGGTGGCGATGTGGTTCCTGCCTGCCCTGTTCACCGTCAACCTGTTCGCCTTTTTGTTTTACCTGGCATTTCGCCCTGCCAAACATCCCTGGCCGCGTTGGATTGGGCTATTGGTCGTCCTGGCGATTGGCGCATGGACGGTTGGCTGGTTTAATCCCCTCGAACTTCATCTGTTTGGGCGCAGCCTGACCCTCAAGGGTTTACCCTGGAGCCTTGACCTGGCTCTGCTGGCGGGGTTCTACTTTATCCTGGGGCGCGAAATCTTTCAAAACATGCCCCAACAATGGTTTTTATCACCCCTTATGCTGGTTGGGACGGGGGCCATCAACCTGGCCTTGACCCTGTTCTTCCCCGAAACGATGGATTTCAACACCCGCGCTTACGGTTTGCCGGTCGTTTTTACGCTGGAAGCCGTAACGGGCATCCTGTTCATCCTGGCCCTTTCGCGCCAACTGGAGCGCGGCCCCGGCTGGCTTTCGGGCTTTTTCTCGTACATGGGTCGTATTTCCGTTCTCATTCTTATTTTCCACAACCCGGTGCAATCTTACCTGACTCCCAAACTGGAGTACGTCCTCCACACCGGCATCTACACCCCGCTGATTGTATATCCCTTTTCGATTGCCGTCCCCGCGCTGATTTATGAGTTGGGCGTGAGGCCCAACCCGGTTGTAACGAAATTATTTGGCATGAAGGAAAAATAACCGCCATCGTTCATCCCCAAAAAGGCAACCTCCCTTGCCCAAGGCAAGGGAGGTTGCCTTTTTGATTCAAATTTTTTTCATTAGTTCCTGCGCAACATATCGCGGATATCGCCCAGGATGCGGTAGATGAACGAAAACACAAATCCCAGCACCACAGTAATGATGACCAGGTTTACGCAACACAGAGAATATTCGATAATCTCGCTGCCGTCCAATGTTGAGCCACCACCCAGGAAAGATTGTAATACACCATTATAGCCGCAGCGCGCAGATTAATGACATAGGAATTTAGTATCAGATTGTACTTCGGACGCCGAATTTATTCCGCGATCTGCAACCGGGCGGCAAATTTATCGTCCACCCAATCGGGGCGGTAACTGAGCGATTGGTGGCGGAAGTAGGTGTTATACAACTCGGCATAATGCCCGCCCTGGGCCAGCAACCTCTGGTGATTGCCCTGCTCGATGATTGTGCCTTGCTTCATCACCACAATCCGGTTGGCGGCCTTCACCGTTGAAAGGCGATGCGCAATCAGGATGCTGGTGGATTGATGCAGGATAAGGTCGAGCGCCTGCTGAATTTGCCATTCGGTAAACGGGTCTATGCTGGCGGTGGCTTCATCGAGAATGAAGATGGCCGGTTTTTGAATGAGAACCCGCATGAGGGCAACGAGTTGACGCTGCCCCATGCTCAGGCGCGCGCCGCGCTCGCCGACTTGTGTATCCAGGCCGTTCGGCAGTGTTTCCAGCCATTCGCCATCGCCAATTTGGCGCGCCACGGTCAGAATTTCAGCCCGCCCGGTGCAGTTGGGGCAGGCATAGCGGATGTTGTCTTCTACTGTGCCGGAGAATAGGAAGGGTACTTGCGAGACGATTCCCAACTGGCGGCGATATTGCTGAAGGTCGAAGGTGCGGATGTCGTGACCATCAATGAGCAGCCGCCCGCCCTGGAATTCGTAGAAGCGGGCAATCAATTTGGCAATGGAGGATTTGCCTGCCCCCGTATGACCCACCAGCGCGAGATTTTCTCCGGGTTGGATGAGCAGGTTGAAGCCGGTCAGGATGGGCTCTTTGTCCGTGTAGCGGAAATCCAATTCTTCAAAGCGAATCTCTCCCTTAAGCGGCGGCACATTCCGCTTTTCAATCTGACGGACGTTGGGGTCGGCGTCGATGAGCGCGAAGGCGCGTTCCGCCGCCGAAAGTCCTGATTGAATTTGCGCCCAGAAGGAGGTCAGGTTGAGCAGGGGGAACATGAAATAATCGAGTGAGTTGATGAACAGGTACCACGCCCCAACGGTGATGATGCCCGCCGCTGCGCTGAAGCCGCCCGCATAGACCAGGATGCCTACGAAAATACCAGTGACGGCGTTGAGGACGGGGAAAACCAGCGAAAGAACGAACCCGCGCCGCACATTGACCCGGTACGATTGCTGGTTGGCGGCGTCGAAGGTCTCAAAAATGCTTTGTTCTTGCCGGAAGTTCTTGGCAATCGCAATCCCGCTCACCGTTTCTTTGATGGTGGCGTTGACATCGGCCATGGCCTGCATTCCGCGCCGGGTGACGATGCGCGCCAGGCTGCGAAAACCCATGGCAATGGCAAACACCAGCGGCATGAAGGCCAGCATGACCAGGAAGAGCCGCCATTCGACACGGATGAGGACGATGCCCAGGATAACCGTCTGAACAAGTTGTGAGGCTACATCGGTAACGATGACCACCAGTTGCCCGAAATCGTTGGTATCGCTGGTGATGCGGCTGACAATCCGCCCGCTGGAAAACTGGTCGTAAAACGAGAGGTCATGCTCGGCAGCAGCGGCGAAGGATTTGGTGCGCAGTTCCAGCACCACATCGCCTACCGCGCGGACGGTCAGACTGCGCCGCAGCCAGTTCAGGCCCCAGTTCAGAAAGGCAATCAGGGTCATGCCTAGCCCAACCAGCCCAATGGCCTGTGGGGTGGGCTGGCTTTCGAGCAAGTCCATGATGCGGCTGACGATGACCGGCAGAGCCGCTCCCAACCCGGCCATGACCACCACGAGGGCGATAATCGCCGCCATGCGTCCTTTTTGCGGGGCAAAATAGCCAAGGATGCGCCGCGCAAGTTCATGGTCGGCGTATTGGCGGTCATATTTTTCTGCGTTTAGTCCGGCAAAGAAGCCCATAGGTCAGTATCCAGTCATCAGTGTTCAGGCCCTGAGCGAAACGGAGTGAAGTCGAAGGGCCGTTTTATGGTAGATGAAGTCCACAGTTTCCCGTTTGGAGACGTTGGCGGCATCTACTCTCGAAAGATTCGGCTGTATGCTTCCGAAGTCTTCATCAGTTCATCATGCGTACCAATTGCCGCCACCTTTCCCTTTCGAAGCACGATAATCAGGTCGGCCCAGCGAATCTGGCTCAGACGATGGGTGATGAGCAGGGTGGTACGTCCTTGCGCGGCGGCAAAAATGGCGCGCTGGATTTTATCTTCGGTGGCCGAATCAATCGCGCTGGTTGAGTCATCCAGGATGAGAATGCGCGGGTCGGTCAGGAAGGCGCGCGCCAGCGCCAGGCGTTGGCGCTGCCCGCCAGAGAGCGTCACGCCGCGCTCTCCAACGACCGTGTCGTAGCCTTTCTCAAACGTTTGAATAAAATCGTGCGCTTGCGCGGCGCGGGCGGCGGCTTCAATTTCCTCCCGCGTGGCGCCGGGCTTGCCAAAGGCGATATTTTCGGCGATGGTGCGTGAAAAGAGGAAGATATCCTGTTCAATCATCGAAATTTGCGAACGCAGGGCGGCCAGGTTCCAGTCGCGCGTGTCCAGGTTGTCTATCAAAATCTGACCGCTGGTGATGTCGTAGGTGCGGTTGACCAGTTTGACGAGCGACGTCTTGCCCGCCCCGGTCTGCCCGACAATGGCAACCGTTTGACCGGGTTTGACCCTGAAAGAGATGTTTTCCAGCACGGCTGCGCCATTTGGATAGGCGAAGGTCACATTGCGGAACTCAATTTCGCCGCGCATTTGGCCGCTGTAACCGGCGGCGTTCTGGTCGAGGTCGCTCTGGCGGTTGATGAGTTCGAGGATGCGCCGCGCCCCGGCCAGCCCCATCGAGACCTGGGTATAAGCCCAGGTGGAGGTAAAGGTTGGGAAGTCGAGCATGCGCAGCAGGCCAAAGTAGCCAATCACCTGCCCGGTATTGAGCAACCCATTGCGGAACAGGATGAGCGCATGGGTCAACCCGGCAGCAATGGCAACTCCGTAAAGCAGGAACGCGACAAAGCGCGCTTCCATATCTCCTTGCTTCACAAAGGCCTCCCGCACGCGCCTGGCATTGATGACGAACTTTTCTACTTCGGCATCTTCCTGCGCCGCGCCTTTGACTGTCTCCACGCCATCCAGCGATTCGGATAAATGGGTATTCATCTCTCCAAAAGAAGCACGCACCTCGTCTGAAATTGGTGCCAGGCTCTTGAGGTAGAACGCCAGCACAATGAAATACGCAATCATGAACACGATGGGCGTGATGACCAGGGAGGGATGGTAACGAGGTGCGGCGGCGATGGGCATGATGAGGAAAAAGAATGAGCCAATGACCAGGTTGATGCCGGGGTTGAACATCAGATTCACTTCACGCACGTCATTGGTGGCGCGCGCCATCGTATCGCCAACCGGCTGCAGGTTGTGAAAGGTCATGCTCTTGCCCAGCAGGGAGATGTATAGTTCGTCGCGGGTTTCGCGTTCCAGCCGCTGGCCCAGCAATTCCGCGCCAAAGTTGCGTCCCAATTGCAATACGCCACGCAAGACCTGCGTGCCGCCAATCAACAAAGCCAGCGGCAGTAAGACGCCCGTATCAGGAGCAGGCTGGAGCATGGCATTAAAAGCATCGCCGACCAGCACCGGCACCACTGCTGCCAGCGCGGCATTGCCGAGCGCGCCAATGAACACCAGGACAATAATGCCCCAGTGACGGGCGACATGCGAGAGTACCCAGCGGATTGCGCTGGCGCGAATGTAGGTGGGGCGCTGCAGGGTAAATTCTGCGGGGGAAGGGGAGGTGGCGGCAGTCATAGGAGGAGTCTGGTTAGACAAACGTCTAATTTACCACAGAAATCGGAAACCCTGAAGGTGCAAAACAGAAAAAAGCCGCTTTTGGGCGGCTTTGTTTGTTTTGTCGGTGTTTGAGGCTGGGTTTTTGTTTTCGGCGAGAGATAATCGTCAGGCAGTCTCCTGCCATGCGGTCGCTTCGTTCAGGATTTTCATTTCTGTTTCAGACAGGTGAACCTCCAGCGCCCCCAGGTTATCGGTCAACTGCTCCAATTTGTTTGGCCCGATGATGGGACTGCTGATGAGCGGGTCGGCCAGCAGCCAGGCCAGGGCGACTTGCGAGACGGATGCGCCATGCGCCTGGGCAATGCCGTCCATCTGGTCGAGCAGGGCAAAGTTCTTTTCGGTGCAGGCATGTTGCAAGCCTTTGGCGCGCACTGAATCAGGATGGGTGTTCTCGCGGCGGTATTTACCGGTCAGGAATCCGCCTGCCAGCGGGCTGTAGGGGATGACGCCAATGCCGTAGGTTTTGCAGACCGCTGCCAGTTCGCGCTCGAATTCCGCGCGATGAAGCAGGTTGTAGTGCGGCTGGATGCAGTCGTAGTGCGCCAGGTTGTGTTTGTCCGAAGTCCACAGGGCTTGCATTAACTGCCAGGCCGGGTAGTTGGATGCGCCGAGATAGCGCGCTTTGCCCTGCCGTACCAGGTCATCCAGCGCGCGCAGGGTTTCTTCGATGGGGGTTTGTTCGTCGGGCCAGTGAGTTTGGTACAGGTCAATGTAATCGGTTTGCAGGCGCCGCAGCGACGCTTCTACCGCCTGCATGATGTGAGCGCGGGAGAGTCCCTCATCGTTGGGGCCATCGCCCATGCGCCCGCGCACTTTGGTGGCAATGACCAGCTTCTCGCGTGGAATTCCTGCCGATTTCATCCAGCGCCCGATAATTTCTTCGGATACGCCGCCCGGGTTGCCTGGAACCCAGCGTGAGTAGATATCGGCGGTGTCTAAAAAGTTGATGCCCGCCTCGTAAGCGGCGGAGAGAATGCGGTGCGAGAGGGCTTCATCCGCCGACCAGCCGAATTGCATCGTCCCCATGCAGAGCGGCGAAACCTTAAGACCGGTTTTTCCCAGATTGCGATATTCCATGCTGAACTCCTTTCAGGCAAAATAAAACAGGGGCGAGGTTTCGCCCCTGTCGATGGTGAATTACTTCTTCTCCGGTACATCCAGAACCTGGTCCACCAGACCATATTCCACCGCTTGCTTCGCATCCATGTAAAAATCCCGGTCGGTATCGTGTTCAATGACTTCGAGCGGCTGGCCGGTGTGCTTTGCCATAATGTTGTTGAGCAAGGCTTTCAGGCGCAAAATCTGGCGCGCGGCGATTTCGATGTCGGTGGCCTGGCCTTGCGCGCCGCCCAGCGGCTGGTGCATGTGGATGGTGGCGTGCGGCAGGGCGTAGCGGCGGCCTTTTGTCCCGGCGGTCAGCAGCACGGTGCCGAAGGAGGCGGTCACGCCCACCGCGACGGTGCTGATGGGGTTGGAAATCATCTGCATCGTGTCGTAAATTGCCAGCCCGGCATAAATGACGCCGCCAGGCGAATTGATGTACATCTGGATTTCTTTTTCCGGGTCTTCGTGGTTCAGGTGCAACAACTGCGCTACGATGATGTTGGCGACCTGGTCATCAATGCCCGTGCCGAGAAAGATAATACGTTCCTTGAGCAAGCGGGTGAAGACATCATACGAGCGTTCGCCGTAATTGGACGATTCGATGACATACGGGGTGACATTTTTGAAATTGGGAATCATGCGGGTTTCTCCTGAAATATTGCTTCGCGTTTCTTGCGGCGTGGCAATTCTGTCGTGGTCAGGCTGCGGAACGAATTCCGCGTCACGAATAGGGCAATGATACTCTGATTTTGTTGGAATTGTGTTAAATCGTTATTCGATATTGGATATTCGGTCATCGAATATTCAATGTCAAACATGATTTTGTGGTTAAATTGCCCCAGGAGCCTTTGCCGATGGACAAACCCTATTCCGATTTCCTGCAAAAATATCCCTCTTACGAATCCACCCGCAACATAGACGCGCTGCGCGCCAGTGATTACAGCCGCCTCGACCGAACCGGGCAGGTCTATCTCGATTACACTGGCGGCGGGTTGTACGCCGATTCGCAGGTGCGCAGGCATCAGGAAATCCTGCTTTCCGGCGTGTTTGGCAACCCGCATTCCTCCAACCCGACCTCAATGGCTGCCACCCGGCTGGTAGAAGGCGCGCGCGAAGCGGTGCTGCGCTTCTTCCATGCCGACCCCGACGAATACGATGTGGCGTTTACGCCCAACGCCAGCGGCGCGCTTAAACTGGTCGGCGAATCGTACCCTTTTGCCCCCGGCGGCCGTTATCTGCTGACCTTCGACAACCACAACTCCGTCAACGGCATCCGCGAATTTGCCCATGCGCGCGGCGCGACTGTGACATACATTCCGGTTATTTTGCCCGATTTGCGGGTGGATGAGACCCAATTGCAGGAGTTTCTGACCCTGGCGCAGCCTGGCGCGAACAATTTATTCGCGTATCCCGCGCAATCCAACTTTTCTTCGGTCAAGCACTCGCTCGAATGGATTGAAAAAGCGCGCGAGAAAGGATGGGACGTACTGCTCGACGCTGCCGCGTTTGCTCCAACCAACCGGCTCGACCTGTCCCGTTGGAAACCGGACTTCATCCCGCTCTCGTTTTACAAGATGTTCGGCTACCCGACAGGCATTGGCGCGCTGATTGCCCGGCGCGATAAACTACACAAATTACAGCGTCCCTGGTTCGCGGGCGGGACGATTACCGTCGCGTCTGTTCAGGGCGATAAATATTATCTGGCCGAGGGTCACGCCGCTTTTGAGGATGGCACGGTAGATTACCTGAACATCCCGGCGGTGGAAATTGGCCTGCGGCATATCGAATCTATCGGCATTGAGACCATCCACGAGCGGGTGCGCTGTCTTACTGGTTGGCTGCTCGATAATTTAACGGCCATGCGTCACAGCACCGGCGTCCCGCTCGTCAGGGTGTATGGCCCTACGAATACGGAAGCGCGCGGCGGCGCAGTGACCGTCAACTTTTTTGACCAGGAAGGCCGCGCCATTGACCATCGTTCTATCGAAGAGCAGGCCAACCGCGTCAACATCTCGCTGCGCACGGGCTGTTTTTGCAACCCTGGCGCGGGCGAGGTGGCGCTGGGCATTTCGCGCGTTGAGCTGGATGTGTGCTTCAACGGCCCCGGCCACGAACATCGCCTGACACTGGATGACTTCCGCCTGTGCATTGATGGCAAGTCGAGCGGCGCGGTGCGCATTTCGGTTGGCATGGTCAGCAATTTTGAGGATATTCAAAAATTCCTGAACTTTTGCAAAGGATTGTTGAGGTAACGATGATTCGTCAACTTGCCCATCTCAATTTTGTGACCAACGACCTGCCCGCTATCATTGACTTTTACGTTGAGAAATTGGGCATGCAGGTCAAATTCACCCTGAACAACGAAGAAGGCGTGCCGTTTGGCTATTATTTTGGCTGCGGCAATGCGACCTTCCTCGAATTTTTCGACCAGACCCTGGCCGTGAAGCAGTGGGGCGGGCAGGTTCAGGCGCTCACTCCCGGTACGCGCTATAAGCACTTCTGTCTTGAAGTCGTTGGGCTGGACGAATATCGCCAAAAACTGCTCGAAAAAGGCGTGACCGTGACCGAAATCACGCTCGGCATGGACAATTCCCGCCAGGCGTGGGTAACTGACCCTGACGGCAACGCCATTGAACTGATGGAATATGGCCCGCGCAGTTTACAACTGACCGGTGGATGATGGGTTGGAAATCTTCAACATGGTCGAAGTCCGTGACCCCCTTGCCCCTGCCCCCAGGCGCAATGTCGCTGGCCTCCTGCTGACGATTCTCCTTGTTTTTCTGTGCCTCGCGTTGGTTGGCGGCCTGTTCCTCGGATGGACGCTGCTCGAACGCGGAAAATGCGGCACAGGCGACCATACCCTGCGTGATGAATTGCGCGTGAAAACCTTTGCGTTGGGCGTGTTTGGCGCGCCCGATTGGAAGGAAACCTATTCCACCGAGCCGTATCATGTCATGCGCTCCTGGCTGTCAGAAACCTACAATGCGGTTGTGTTTGTAGATTACCTGCTATACAATTGCGGCCATACGCCAACGGACGTGGCGACATTTTTCAGCGACGAATCATTCCGAACCCAAATCATGGCAAATTACCAGGATTTAGAGCAGGTCGTCGTCTGCTCGAAGGGAGAGACCACTCTGTACGTTTACTCCGCCCGTCTGAATGAACATGATTACCTGACCTACACATGGGCCGTGCGGGACGGAAAATATCGCATCCTGCAAGCGTTTATGGCCTTCCCCGTTGAAAGACAGGAGATGATGAGCCAATATGCCAGTCGGCTGTTTCCCAACCTGTCTTCCTGCCCCTGACTGGTATGACATTCAGCATCCATGATGAACTTGCCCTGCTGGCGGATAACTTTAGCCACAGTTACCCGCATGAAATCATCGCCTGGGCGCGTCACCGCTTTGGCGATGGGTTGGTGATGGCAACCGGTTTCGGGCCAGAAGGCATTGTCATCCTGCACATTGTCCAGCAGGTTGCGCCTGGCACGCAGGTTTTTTATATCGACACCGATTTGCTCTTCCCCGAAACCTACCAGCTGCGTGACCAGTTGGAAGCCCGCTTTGGAATCCGCTTTACGCGGGTTTCCACCACTTTGAGCGTATCCGAACAAAACGAGCAAATTGCCCCTCAATTATGGGCCAGCCAGCCCGACCAGTGCTGTCGAATCCGCAAAGTGGAGCCGCTGCGTGCCTTCCTGAAAGATAAAAAAGCCTGGATAACCGGCATCCGCCGCGACCAGACCAGCCACCGCGCCCATGCACAGCCGATTGAATGGGATAAAACCAATGGGTTGGTTAAGGTCAATCCACTGCTCCATTGGACGCAAGAACAGGTCTGGACGTATCTTCACCTGTTTGAGTTACCCTACAACATCTTACACACGCGCGGCTACCCCAGCATTGGCTGCGCTCCCTGCACCCGCCCGGTGATGGAAGGCGCCGACCCGCGCTCTGGCCGCTGGGTGGGACATAAAAAAGTGGAGTGCGGCATTCATTTGCAGGATTGAGGCGTTTTGTTTATCTGTGATGACCATGTCAGGAACCAGTTGTCAATCGCGCATTGCTTTTGCCAGCAAAACTGCCCCCAGAGCGGGTTCGGGAACTGGCTGAATGGCAGAAAAACATAGCCCCAGGGTTTGGCAGGCCTGGTGAAATTGGGCGGCCAGGCGCGCGCTGTTCAAGATGACGCCGCCGGTGAGCGCCAGAGGAACGGGGAGATTGCCAAGTTTGCGATAGACCGCCTGAGTCATTTCGGCCAGTTCGCGGGCGGCCTCGTTGAGCAGGGCAAGAGCCTCCGGGTCATTTTGGCGGGCGGCCTGTTCTACCAGGTCAGAGAGGGAGGCAATTTCGGCGCGAGGAGACTCTGCCCCATAAATGCTTTTGACCAGCCCCTGCGGGTCAGTCAGCCCCTGGCGCTGGAGCACCAGGTCGGTCAGCAGGGTGGCGGGTCCCCGCCCATCGTGCGCGCGCATCACGGCTCGCAGCGCTGCGGCGCCGAGGGCAAAGCCGCTGCCTTCATCGCCAAACAGATAGCCCCAGCCGCCTGCGCGCAGAAGTTCGCCGTTCTGTTTCCGCCCGTAAACGATGGAGCCAGTGCCGCAAATGAGGGCCAGGGCCGGGCCAGTGGGCGCCCCAGCCGCCAGCAGGATTTCGGCATCGCTCACCACCTGAATTTTGGCCCCAGGGAAGCGCCCGGCGGCCCAGGCCTGAAAGCGGGGGCGGTCGTTGGGGCGGCCAGCGCCAGCCAGCCCGAGGCAGAGGCTGATAATGGATGGGGAAGCGGATGCGCGGATGGGGTCAACCGATGGAGGAGCGGAGAAACGGATGTTTTCAGCGGAGGGGGACGCGAAGGATAGCGCCTGGGTGATGGCAGATTCGATGGCAACGCAGGCGGCCTCGAAGCCAACAGCGTTGTAGTTGGAGGGGCCGCCCAGCCCGCGCGCAAGGATATTTCCGTTTTCATCTGCGAGCAGGGCCAGGGTTTTTGTGCCGCCGCCGTCGAGTCCGAGGATATAGTTGGTCATGAAAACCTTTTGGGGAAACAAGTAGACAGGTAGACAAGCCCCTGTTTCCTTGTTTACCTGTTTACCTATTGACGCTCGACCGCTTTCCGAACATACCCGCCCGTTTCGCGCAGACGTTTCCGTGCCATTTCTGGCGAAATTCCGGCCAGTTGCGCCACAATTGCAGTTTTGACTTCGCCTTTGCAGGCTCGCAACAACGCAGCCGCTTGTTTCAGGTTGAGTCCGGTGGCAGATGCGACGATTCGCAGGGCGCGCTGGCGGAGTTTGCTGTTGGTGGGTTGAACATCCACCATCAGGTTGGAATAGGTTTTGCCAAGTTTAATCATCACCGCCGTGGAAAGCATGTTGAGGACCATTTTTTGGGCGGTGCCTGCTTTCAGCCGGGTGGAGCCGGAGATGACTTCCGCGCCGACAATCGGGGCAATGCCGAGGTCGGCCAGTTCTTCGAGGGGCGAAGGGCGGTTGCAGGTCAGGCTGATGGTGAGGGCGCCGCGGCGCTTGGCTTCTTGCAGGCCGCCGATGGCGTAAGGGGTGCGTCCGCTGGCGGCAATGCCAACCACGCAATCGTTGGGGTTGATGTCCAACTCAGCGATTTCCGCCGCGCCGCCCGCGCGGTCGTCTTCGGCATTTTCGATGGCTTCGGTCAGGGCGGCAGGGCCTCCGGCGATGAGTCCTACTACCAGTTCGGGGAGCGTGCCAAAGGTGGGCGGACATTCTGAAGCGTCCAGGACGCCCAGGCGGCCCGAAGTGCCTGCGCCAATGTAAACCAGTCGTCCGCCGCGCTGCATACGCTCGGTGATAGCATCCACAGCGGCGGCAATGTGGGGCAGTTCCGCGCGCACTGCCAGCGCCACTTTTTGGTCTTCGGCGTTGATGAGGCTGAGCATTTCGAAGGTGGAAAGGGTATCTATGTTGGTGGTGAGAGGGTTGCGTTCTTCGGTTAAGGTTTGTTCCATGAAGGCTCCAGGGCAAGTAAGCAGGTAGATACGTAAGCAAGTAGAACTGTCAGACAAGTCCACCTGTTTTCGTGTTTACTCTTGCCTGCTTCAATATGTGACATTCCCCAGCACAACCGGCTTGCTTGCTCCTGTGACGGCGGGCAGGTTGGCGGGGCGTTTGTGCCAGGTTTCGTACGCCAGAACCGCAAAGGCCAGGGCTTCTTTGGCCGCAGAGGGAATGCCCAGGTCGTCTGAAATCAGCAGATGGGCCGGGGCCAGCCGTTCGGTCAGCATTCGTTTGAGGGTGGCGTTGCAGGCCCCGCCGCCAGAGAGGATGATTTCGTCTGGAAAAACCGGCAAAAATTTGTGGTAGGCATGGGCAATGCTTTCGGCAGTGAACGCCGTGAGCGTGGCAAGGATATCTGGCGCGGAAAGACCCGCCGATACGGCTTCCTCCCAAATTCGCGCGCCGAACTGCGCGCCAAAGCGTTCGCGCCCGGTGCTTTTGGGCGGCGGGGCCGAAAAATAGGGGTCGGCGAGCAGCTTTTGCAGCAGGGCGGCGTTGATTTGGCCGCGTGCGGCGATTTCGCCATCCCGGTCATATTCCCATGCGCCGTCGGTGGCGCGGCGGGCGGCGTCATCTATCAGCATGTTGCCGGGGCCGGTGTCGAAGGCAAAAACACCCTCGCGCCTGGCGTCTCTCCCAGCGGGAGAGGGGGGAAGATAAGTTACATTCGCAATTCCGCCGATGTTTTGGACGGCGCGAATTTTGACCGGGTCGGAGAGCAGCAACCAGTCTACCAACGGAACGAGGGGCGCGCCCTGGCCTCCGGCGGCCATATCGCGGGCGCGAAAGTTGCTGACCACCGGCAGGCCGGTGCGTTCGGCGATAACCGCCGCTTCGCCGAGTTGCAAGGTGGAGGGGGTCTCGCTTCCGCCGGGGGGGATGTGCCAGACGGTTTGTCCATGACTGCCGATTAAATCCACATTGGCCGGGGATAGCCCGGCGGCGGCAATCACTTGCAGCGCGGCGGCGGCAAAGGCTTCGCCCAGGTCAAAGTTCAGGCGGCACAGGTGGTCAACGGTGGCGCTTTTGGGCCGGAAAGCGGCAAAAATAGCGGCGCGCAGTTGCGGCGGGTGTGGGCGGTGAATGTGCCGGAGCAGTTCCCATTCGAGGCGCGGCGGCGCGCCGTTCAAACGGACGGCGGCGGCGTCTATTCCATCTGCCGAAGTGCCAGACATCAGGCCAATGACAATCATACGCTATCCACGCTTTCGACAATGGCCTGGTGAATTTGCACGCGCAAATCGGCGATGCCGCGCCCCTGCCGCCCGCCGTAAACGTCGTTGGTCAGCAGGGCGACCACCAGGTTTCTTTGAGGGTCAACCCACAGGCAGGTGCCGGTAAAACCGGTGTGGCCAAAAGTTTGTGGGCTAAAGGGGTGGCTGCTGGCCTGCGGGTCGGGGCTCCACAGGGCAAAGCCAATTCCGCGCCGCGTGGCTTCAAATTCGGCTTGCGGACGGGTCATTTCGGTGATGGTTTCTGGCTGAAGAAGCGAGGCCTCGAGAAAACTTTGCCCAAAGGCAGCCACTTCGGTGGCATTGGAGAACAGCCCGGCGTGTCCGGCCACTCCGCCGAGCCGCCAGGCATTTTCATCATGCACTTCGCCCACCATGCGCCGCCCGCGCCAGGGGCAAAATTCGGTGGGGGCAATGTTTTCGGCAGGATGAGATTGGGAAATGGGCCGGAAGCGGGTAGATTCCAGCCCCAGAGGGCGGGTGACGCGCTGATAAATGGTCTCATCGAGCGGGCTACCCGTCAGCCTTTCTACCGCCAAACCCAGCAAAATCAACCCGACATCGCTGTACACCACCCGTTCGCCGGGCGGGTAGGAGAAAAACGTCTCCAGTGCCAGACGCAGGGCAGACTGGCGGTCGGGCTGGTCTTTGAAGGGACGCCAGGCGGGCAGGCCGGAGGTATGCGTGAGCAGTTGGCGGAAGGTGGTTTTTCCGGCGTCCACCTCGGCCAGGGGGTTGTTTTGTTCCGAAACGCTAACGAGTTTGCCCCAATCGAGCGGGTTTTCGTAAGGCCGGATGGGTCGCAGACCGTTAAATTCGGGCAAAACCGCGCAGACCGGGGTATCCAGTGTGACTTTGCCCTGCTCCACCAAACGCATGAAGGCGGTGGTGGTGTAGAGTTTGGTCACGGAGGCCAGGTCGAAGAGCGTTTCGGAGTTGGCCGGATGGGAGCGGGTTTCGGGGTCGAGAAAACCCATCGAAACCGCGTGAACAACCCTGCCGCAATGCTGGATGACCAGTTGCGCCGCCGGGGTGACTGCGCCGATGGCGCCAGAGAGGATGAGGTCTGCCTGGGAGAAGTTCATACGGTTATGGATGAGCAGTGATAAGCGGTTTGAAGAGACTGATGTATTGGTTGTACACGGTAAACCCGAATTTGCCGTAGAAATCAACCAGCGTAGTCCAGTCAATGACGCAGCCTGCCACACCAAGCGATTGCAGATGTAAGGCGGCGGCGTCAATCAGGATGCCGCCCAGGCCGCGCCCGCGCATGGCTTTGGAGATGCCCAGCGGGCCAAACTGCCCCCAGGGTGGAGGCAAACGTTGCGGGTAGAAGCGTTCGATGGGGCGTTCGGAGTCCGCGAGGGTCAGGCGGCAGAAGCCCTCGACCCGTGATTCGACCCACAGCAGCAGATAGTCACCAGACCGGCCACCGTTGCGCACAAATTCGCGGGCTTCAAATTCCCAGCGGCCAGGGTACTCACGGGCAAGAAACTCTAGCAAGTCAGATTCCTGACCGGGCTGCATGGGGGCAACGGACGGGGAAGCGGATAAACGGATGGCGGACGAGTTGTAAAGGGAGAGCGTTTGAGGGTAGAGGGGCTGATAGTCCGTCAGGCTGCGGGCGATGTCGTATTCGTAAGGCTGGCTGGCAGGGGATTGAAAGCCCCGTTTCTCGAAAAACGGAAGGTTTTCTTTGAGGGAAACCGGCAAGCCGGGGAAAAAGGGGCGCAGGTTGCCGCCCAGCCGTACTCGCTGGCAGCCGTGTTCTTTGAGCCAGGCTTCGGCCCATTTCAGCAGATGTGAGCCAATCCCCTGACGCTGGCAGACGGGATGAACCGCCAGGGCGCTCACCCATCCCAGCGGGTTGTTTTCGGCCACGCTCGCCAGGATAAGCCCCACCGCCTGGCCGTTCTGGATGGCGAGTTGTCCGGCGAGGATTTCGCCAGCGCAGGGGGTCAGGTTGTAAGCCAGAAACCGTTCGTTGAGCGGATATTCTGGCGGCATGGCGGCCTGCCAGACTTCCAGAATGCGGGCGCGATGGGCAGGGGTGACGGGGATGAAGTCTGTCATAGCGCCTGTCAGGGCAGCGTTACCGGCAGCAGGCCGCCGGGTTGGGCCTTTCCGGTCAGGATATCTGCCAGGGCAGCGCGCGCCGGTGGGTTGAAGCCATAGGTGATGAGAACCGTCACGTTTTCGGGCAGGTGGGCGGCATCGAAGGGGTTGCGGTAGGCCAGCGCAATGACCGGGGCGCCTGCCTGGGTCAGTTGTTCAATCAGTTCCAGTTGGGTGGGATTGCGGTGAAGGTCGTTGACCGGCACAATCACCACCCGCCCGTTGGCGGCGGCATGAAGCACATCGGCCATTTGGGATTGGGTCGGTTGGGTTTCGACTTGCAAAATGGCGGCGTTGACCTGTTCGAGGCGGGTCAGGCCGCGTAACGCGGCGGTTTCAACCAGGAGCGGCGCCGGGCCGCCAGGCAGGAGCGGCAGCAGGCCTTGCGGGTCGCGCAGCAGGGTGATGGATTTTTGAGCGAGTTCACGGGAAAGCGCGAGGTGTTCGGCGGTTTTAACGCTGGAAGCGGCAGATTCAACCTCCACCGGGGCCGGGTTCAACAGCCCAAAGGCTTGTTTGGCCTGCAAAATGCGCCGCACCGAATCATCCACCTGCTGCTGGGAGATTTTGCCATCTCTGACGGCCTGTATCAGATTGGCAAAGGCCTCGCGGTGCATGGCGTGGTCACGGTTGAAGAGCAACAGGTCGGCGCCCGCGGCCAGGGCTAACGGCGCGCCGTTTTCGGGCGGGTATCCAGATTCGATGAGAGCGCCCATTTCGAGTGAGTCGGTCACAATCAGGCCGTTGTAGCCCAATTCTTCGCGTAACAAACCAGTCAGGGTTGGGCGCGAGAGGGTGGCGGGCAGACCGGGCGTGGGGTCGATGGCCGGGAAGGTGATGTGGGCGGTCATTATCCCGGCGTACTGAGCCTGCGCAAAGGCGCGGAAGGGGACCAGTTCAATCTGGTCGAGGCGGGCGCGGTCGTGCGGGACGAGCGGCAAATCAATATGCGAGTCGACGCCGGTATCACCGTGACCGGGGAAGTGTTTGCCGAAGGCCAGCACGCCATTGTCCTGCAAGCCTTTGGAAAAGGCCAGTCCGTATTCGGCCACTTTGGCCGGGTCGGAACTGAAGGAGCGGATGCCAATGACCGGGTTGGCCGGGTTGTTGTTAACGTCGAGGTCGGGGGCAAAGTCAATGTTGATGCCTATGGCGCGCATTTCGGCGGCCATCGCGGCGGCCATGCGGTAAGCGTTTTGCGGGTCTCCGGTGGCGGTGATGGCCATGGCCGAGGGGAATTCGGTGAAACCTTTGTCCTCGGTCAGGCGGGCTACGGGCCCGCCCTCCTGGTCAATGGCGATGAACAGGCCGGGGTGTCCGCTTTCGAGGGCGATGGTTTGCAGTTCGTTGGTCAGTGCGGCCACCTGGCGGGGCGATTCGACATTGCGGGCAAATAAAATCACGCCGCCGATGTGGTAATCGGTAATCATGCGGCGCAGGTCGGGGTCAACGGTGGGGCCGTCGAAGCCGATAATCATCAACTGACCGATTTTTTGTTCAAGGGTCATGGATGGTTCGGGGGTGGGGGTTGAAGAAGCAGTGTGAGGCATGGGAGTTATCCAAAAGGGTGTGACCGAAGGGATGGGCGAGGCGGACGCGCCTGGGGTGGCGACCGGTTGCTTAAGCGGGAGGCAGGCTGCGGGGAGAATGAAGAGGGATAAGAGCAAAAGCGTGAAAAATCTTCGGAGCACGGCAGTCATGTCCCCTCCGGGTCCTCCCCCAAATCCTCGGAAAGAGAATTTGGGGGAGGCAAAATGTGCGGTTTTAGCGCAGGGTGTAGCTTTCGGCAACCGCCGGGACGTAGGAGGCGTCAGCCCACATGTAGTAGAACAGAGGCGGGTACATGACGTTGTAGGACGGGTTGCCCGCGCCTTGCATCAGGCTGGTGGAGGTGAAGTAGTTCAGGTCGTAGTTCGGCGGCTGGGGGTAGGGGTAAACGGTGTGGAAGGTGCCATCGCCAGTGGGCGAAACTTTCAGTTCGCCTTCGAGCAGTTGAATGGCGATGTAGAGGTCGGCCTGGTTGTTCTGGTAGATGGGGTCGCTGAAGTCGCGCCAGCCGGTAATGCGGGTGTCTTTGTTGATGACATCGGTGGCGTAGCGCTCGAACATGCCGAGAACGGGCAGTTCTTCGTTGACCAGCAAGGCCAGTTTTTGAATGGCGGGCTTGTGGGCTTCAAAATCAAAGCCGGAGGAGGCTTCTTTGAGCAGGTCGGCGATGTTGACGGTTTCGCCTTCCACGGTTTGCTCCATGGGGAAGCCCATGCCGGGGGTTTCGGTGCCGGGGGCGTTGCGCGGAGCGCTGAGGTAGTAGTTGAAGGAGGTGAAGGGGTGCGGCGGGTTGTAGTAGATGCTCAGGTCAACCAGAATCTGGTATTTGCCTTCTTTTTGGGTGGTGGCGCGCTCGGAGGAGGGGTAGCCGCGCACAACCGCGTCGATGCCGAAGGCCTGCAACTGCTGGGCGGCGTTTTCAGCCGAGGCCAGCCAGTCGAGGAAGTCGGAGGGGACGGAGAGTTCCACTTTGAAGGGTTCGCCGGTGTCGGTCAGCCATTTGCCGTTGGCGTCTTTCTTGAAGCCGACGCTGGTGAGCAGTTCTTCAGCCTTGGCCCAGTCCTTCTGGTAGGGGTTGAGTTTGGCAATGGTTTCATCGGTCAACCAGGCTTTGACCTGCAAATCGGTGAAACCGGCTTCGTATTCGATGCCTTTGCCCGCTTCGCCCATGGCGACTTTGGCGTTTTCGGCGCGGTCAATGATGTAGGCGAAGGCCTGGCGCACTTCCTTTTTGGCGACAGGGGCATAGGCCTGGTTGAACCACAGGCCGGGGCCGGTGCCGGTGGGGCCGCTGAGGATGCTCAGGTTCGGGATGGCTTTGATGGATTCGACATCGGAGGGGGTGTAGGCGTGGGTGCTGTAATCCACGTCGTTGGAGAGCACATAGGGCAGCGACACGGAAGTCTCGCCGTAGTACACCAACAGTTTCTGGATGTCGATTTTTTCGGCGTTGTAGCCGGTGTCGTTCTTGACCAGTTCCATCTGGGCTTCGGTGACGGTGGCCGGGTCAATGATGAAGGGTCCGTAGGCCACGATGGTTTCGGGCTTGAAGGCGTACAGGTCATCGAGGAAGGCTTTGACTTCATCGCCCTTGACATCTTTGCCGTCTTTGCGCATCTGGGCGGCCTGGTCCATCCACTTGCCGTATTGCGAGTAGGGGGCGGGCTGATAGGCGCGCAAAATCAGGCGCAGGGCGCGCGGGGCGGGGTTGCTAATCCAGAATTCGACGGTGTAGTCATCCACCGCGACCACGTCCTTAAGATAGGACCAGGTGGCGTTCTGTTGGGCCCAGTAAATGTTGTAGGTGCCGACCAGGTCTTTGGCGGTCAGGTCGGTGCCGTCGCTCCATTTCAGGCCCTGGCGCAGTTTGATGGTCAGGATGTTGGCAACGCCTTCGGGCAGGGGTTGGGGTTCCGCCGTGGCGGTGGGAGCCGGGGCTTCGGTGGGAACAGCGGTCGGCTCGGCGGGCGCCTCGGTGGGAACAGCGGTTGGCTCAACCGGGGCGGGGGCTTCGGTGGCGGGCGCGCCGCAGGCGGCCAATGCCAGAGCCAGAAGCACAAACAGAGATACGAGCTTGTAAGTACGCATTTCTTCTCCTTGAGTTATTAGAGGGTGAATGGAAATTGGTTAGTCTCTGAAAACTGTTTGCGGAAGGCAACCACCTCCTTTGGGCTACTGATTAGATAATTTGACGATGACCGCCACAATCGCGAGCATCACGAATCCCACAATCAGGGCCAGTATGGCCACAAAGAATTCCGCCGTGCCGCGCTGAATAAACAGCAGGCTGACAAGCGACATCAGCACCAGGAAGGTGCCCAGCCGAAACCAAGCCTGTCCGGCATCGGGACTCATGCGGCCTCCGGCTGGTAACCAACCAGCGGCCCGCGCGTTTTACGCATCAAAATCTCATCGCAGCCGCTCACCAGGTAATCTTTCAGCACGCCAATTTCGGTGTAACCCAATCGCCGGTAAAATTTTTGCGCACCCGTGTTGAAGGATGAAACGCACAGGAAAACATTTGGCGACTGCCGAAAAATGAACTCCTCGGCAAAAGACATCAATCTTTCGCCGAAGCCTCGGTTCCGCCATAGCGGCGCAACGCACACCGATTGGATGTACCCGTTAAACGCGCCCTGCAGGTTAATCAGCACCACCCCGGCAATTTCGGCCTCCGATTTGGCGAGGAAGGCCTCCCGCGCCGGGTTCTGGAGGGCCTTCAGCAGCGCCTCAGAGCCGCGCCCCAAAGTCAGCCAGGGTTCCGAAGCGGCCATCATCCGGGCGCAAAACTCGGCTTCGGCGAGGGTTTCCAGGCGTGAAATGCGTAATTCGGTCATGGTTTAAGCCTGAAGTTCAGCCGCGCGCTGTTTTTGAACCGGATGACAGGCCACCGCCGAGCCATCTGTGAAGTAGGTCAGCTCAGGGATGACTTTTTCGCACATCTCGCCCTCAAAAAACGGACAGCGTGGGTGGAAGGCGCAGCCGGTGGGCAGGCGCAACAGGCTGGGCACATCCATGCTGCGCAGTTCAATGCGCTGTTTGTGGCGGGTGCGTTCCGGGTCGGCTTCGGGAATGGCCGAGAGCAGGACTTTAGTGTAGGGGTGCTGGGGCGCTTCCACCAGTTGACGGGCGGGGGCCACTTCTACCAGTTTGCCCAGGTACATCACACCCACCCGGCCTTCCCAGGCGAAATATTTTGCCAGCGCCAGGTCGTGGGTGATGAACAGCACGGCCAGCCCCATCTTTTCTTTGAGTTTGAGCAGGGTGTTGAGCAGGCTGATGCGGATGGAGACATCTACCATCGAAACGGCTTCATCGGCCACAATGAAGGACGGATTGACCGTCAGGGCGCGCGCCACCGAAACGCGCTGACGCTGCCCGCCGCTGAGCTGGTGCGGGAATTTATCGAGAAAGTCATCCACAGGGGTCAGGTCCACCATTTCGAGCAGTTGGCGCACCCGATGCCTGGCGGCGGTTTCATTTTCGACGTAGCGGTGATGCCGCAGCGGGGCCGAAATGATGTCGTAGATGGTATGCGAGGGATTGAGCGAGGCATACGGGTCCTGATGCACCATCTGCACCCCAAGACGATACTGCTCCCAGGCTTTGCCTTGCAGGCTGGTGACATCCATGCCGTTATACAGAATGCGCCCGCTGCTTGGTTTGAGCAGCCCGGCTATCATTTTGCCGGTGGTGGTTTTGCCGCAGCCCGATTCTCCTACCAGGCAGACGATTTCGCCCTCGTGGATGGTCAGTGAAACATCGCTGACGGCGGTGATGAAAACGTTGCGCTTGACCTGGAAGCGGCGCGAAAGATGCTCGAGTTCAATCAGGGGTTTGCTCATCGTTCGCTCCTACTTGGGGTTGGGCATTAACGTTTGCTTGGCTTCTGGCCAGCGCCAGCAGGCCGCCAGATGTTCAGGCCCGGTGGTGGGCGACAGGGTTGGCTCTTCGCAGACGCATTTTTCAATTGCCAGCGGACAGCGCGGGTGAAATTTGCAGCCGGTGGGCAGGTCAATCAAGTCGGGCGGCGAGCCGGGGATGGAACTGACGTTATCGCGGTGGGTGGTAAGGGTGGGGACGGCGCTCATCAGGCCGATGGTGTAGGGGTGCTGGGGGTTCTGGAAGGTGTCGTAAACGTTGCCCAGTTCAACAATCCGCCCGGCATACACCGTAGCAACCCGGTCGGCCAGTTCGGCGGCCAGCGAAAGGTCGTGCGAGATGAAAATGAGCGAAAAACGCAGCTTATCGCGCAAGTCTTTCAAGACATCCATGATGTTGCGCTGGGTCAGGATGTCGAGCGCGGTGGTGGGTTCGTCGAGAATCAGCATGGGCGGGTCGAGCAACAGGCCCAGCGCAATCAGCACACGCTGGCGCATTCCGCCCGAAAGTTCATGCGGGTACGAATTCCAAACCCGTTCCGGGTCGAGGCGTACCAGGTCAAAGAGTTCGCAGGCGCGTTTGCGCAGGGCCTCGCCTTGCAGGTAGCCGTGCGCCCTGGCGGTATCGGCAAATTGGGCGCTGATTTTTAGTACCGGGTTGAAGGCGTTGAGCGCGGCCTGAAAGACCATGGCGCAATCTTTCCAGCGGAAGGCGCGCATTTCGCCGGGCGAGAGTTTCAGTACGTCGAATTCTTTGATGACCTGGCCGGTTTTATCGAAACGGCGGAAAATCATTTCGCCGGAGGTGATTTTGGCCGTCGAAACCAGCAAGCGGACGATGCCCAGGCCGATGGTGGTCTTGCCGGAGCCGCTTTCGCCAATCAGCGCCAGGGCTTCGCTGCGGCGCACATCCAGGTTGAGATTGCGCACGGCCTGCACCGCGCCACGTTTGGCCTGGTATTCAATGGTCAGGTTGCGAATGGAAAGGGTATCGGCGCTCATGGTTACACTCCGGTGCGCAGGCGGGGGTTGAAAATCTCTTCGAGCGAACGTGAGAACATAATCAGCGAGAGTTGCAGCAGCACAATGCCGCCCATCGGCACCAGCAGGCTCCACATTGCATTGGGGTTGTAGATGGCGTTTTTGGCATACGCCAGGCTGAATAAAACGCCCCAGTTGTTGCCAAACGGCACCAGCCCCAGAAAAACGAGATACGTCTGCGAGTAAATAGCGCCGGTCATCGATTCCACCAGGGCAATCAGGATGTAGCTCATCATGTTGGGCAGCATCTCGCGGAAAATGATGTGCGGCGTGCCGAGGTTGAGCAATTGGGCGGCTTCTACATACTCCCGTTTTTTGAGCGAAAGGAACTGCGAACGCACCTGCCGCGCCAGCGAAGGCCAGCCAAACACCGCTAAAAACAGCGCCAGCGCCCAAACATCCTCCAGCGAGATAAAGAAGGCCGTCACCACCAGTAAAATGCCGCGCGGCAGCGCCAGCCAGACATCGGTGACGGTCATAATCAACTCATCGGCGCGCCCGCCCAAAAAGGCGCTAAACGCCCCCACCACAACCGCAATGATGGTCGTCAGCAGCCCGGCCAGGAAGGCCACCGAAATGACCTCCGCGCCGCCATGCACCAGCATCACCCAGTTTTCGCGTCCCTGAAAATCGGTTCCCAGCGGGTGTTCACGCGAGGGGGTTTTATAAATTTGGGTTGTATCGGCGCGCGTCTCCGGCGGTACTATGAGCGGCCCAACATAAGACATCAACACCAGAGAAACCAGCAGCAGAAATCCCAAAAATCCTATTTTGTTGCGCGCAATCAACTTAAGGGTTTTGACTGTCTCGCGCCAAAAACCAGCGAGTGAATGGGTCAGGATGGTCATGGGCCTACTCCTGTTCCCCGCGAATGCGGATGCGCGGGTCGAGCCAACCATAGAGCAGGTCGGCAATGGCGGTTGAAATAATGACGGTGATGGTCGTCACCAGCAAAATGCCCTGCATCACCGGGTAATCACGTTTGGCAATGGCCTGGCTCATCAACAGCCCCACGCCCTGATAGACGAAAATGAACTCAATCACGGTCGAGCCGCCCAGCAGAAAACCGATGGAAATTGCCAGGGCTGTCACCAGCGGCAGGCTGGCATTGCGGCCCACATAGGCCGTGATGATGCGAAAATCGGGCAGGCCGCGCGCCCGCGCCACCGTCACATAATCATCGCCCAGCACGCTGACTGTGCTGGAGCGCATCGCCAGCATCCAGCCGCCCAGGGTGGTCAGCACATAGACCATGCCTGGCACCAACCAGTGCTTCAGTACGTCTCCAATGAACGCAAGCGTAAACCCTGGTTGAACGCCCGGCGAAACCGAACCGCGCATCATATTGAGCGGCACTATCTTCCAAACCACGCCCAGCAGCAATACCAGGATGATGGCCCAAAGCGTATTTGGCACCGCGCCCACCATGGCGCTCAGGTTGGTCAGAGTTTGGTCGAGCAGTGAATTGCGCCGGTAGGCAGCCAGCATTCCCAAAAACATGCCCAGCGTAAAACTGATGAGCAGCGAAGTGCCAACGCTGAACAACGTCCAGGGCAGGCGCTGAAAAACAATTTCCGCCACCGGTTTGCCGCGCGCCAGCACATACGAATCGCCCAGGTCGCCGCGCAGCAGGTTGCCCAGGAAGTCGAAATACTGCTCGTGCAGGGGCGCGTCCAGGTCCAGGCGCAGCAGGCTGGCGGCGCGGGTGCGGGCCTCGTCTTCCGAAATCCCCTGGCTGTCCATCAGGTTCAGCACCATAATATCCACCGGGTTGCCGGGCAGGCCGCGCACAATCAGGAACGAAAGCGTCACCACCACCCAAACAATCAGCACTTTCTTGGCAATCGTCTGCAAGGCATAATTTTTCAGAATGCGTTCAGCCAGCGGCTTTTCTTGGCTCACAGGGGCCTCCCACTCAATACAACAAATATTTTTCTCTTTGATGGACAAACCCGGAGATGGATTCGGCCCAGCGGGCTACAATCTCGCCCACGCCGGTTTCCGTTTCCGAAAGAGCCGGGGCGCGTTCTAGGGCAGACCGAACCCAGCCGGAGCCTGCCAGCCGCTCGAAGTGCGGCTTCCACGCCCAGGCCTTCCCCGACAACTTTCGCGTCACATTCAGCAAATGCAGGCCCATCGTCACCGGGCGGAAGGCTTCCCGGTCGGTGACATGCGCCTGAACGCCCTGGCATTCCTGCCCGGCATGGTTGGAGGCTGAGGGAACGAACGTGATGGGGCGGAAGCGTACCCCTGGCAGGTTGAGCGCATTCATCTCTTCCGCCAGGGCATAGCCATCGAGCCAGGGCGCGCCGCAGACTTCAAAGGGCAGGCTGGTGCCGCGCCCCAGCGAGAGATTGCTTCCTTCCAGCAGACACATGCCCGGATACAGGATGGCGGTTGAAAGATGCGGCATGGCGGGGGAGGTGGGCGCCCAGGGCAGGCCGGTTTGGTCGAACCACATTCCGCGCCGCCAGTTTTTCATTGCAACGATGCGCACTTCTGCTCCGAGCGCATGTTCCGCATTCAGGAAGTTTGCCAGCTCCCCAAGCGTCAGGCCGTGCCGGATGGGGAGATTCACCACTCCCACGAAAGACTCGAACCCTGGCTCAATGCCGCCGCCTTCGAGGATGTTTCCGGTAATGGGGTTGGGCCGGTCGAGCAGGTAAACGGGTTTTTGGGCTTGCCCGGCGGCCTTTAGCACATAAAACAGCGTGCTTAAGTAGGTGTAAAAGCGCACGCCCACATCCTGCATGTCAAAAACCAGCGCGTCCACCAGCGCCAGGGCCGCTTTGGTGGGTTTTTTGGCCGTTCCATACAGGCTGAAGACGGGCAGGCCGGTGCGCCGGTCGGTGGTATCTCCCACATGCGCGCCGTCGGCGGCTGCGCCGCCAAAGCCGTGTTCGGGGCCAAACAGGGCGGTCAGCTGGTATCCGGCTTTGCGGAGCGCGTCCACCGCGCCGGTCAGGTCTGGCAAAATGGCGGCGGGGTGCGAAACCAGCCCCAGGCGCAGTTTCTTCAGTGCGGGGTCAGGGTTGTTCACCCACTGTTCGAGGCCGGTTTGGACGATTGGAGACATTTTTTTCAGGTTATTGCAGCGTTAAATGGAATTTATAGCGGTCGCCGCGATAGGCCGAAACGACGTATTCGAGCAGGGTGTCGTTCTGATTGTAGGTGAGCCGCTCAATGCGCAGCACCGAGGCCGGGGCAGTCATGCGCAGCAGTTCCAACTCGCGCGCATCGGCCAGCCCGGCTTCCATAGTCTGCTCAGCGCGCGCCAGGCGGTGGCCGTAATCGCGGGTGAACACCCGGTAGAGCGATTCGCGGCTGAAATCGTTGTTGAGGATGTTGGGGCAAAGATAGTGGGGAATGTGGGCTACTTCGATGCAGAGCGGAAGTTCATTGGAAAGCCGCAGGCGCGACAGTTCAACCACTTCGGCGCCCTGCAGCAATTTGAGAATAGATGCCAGATGGGCATTGGCTGGCACCACCTGCGCCGAAAGCACAATGCTCGAAGGGCGCGCGCCGCGATTGCTGATGTCCTGGCTGAAGCCGGTCAGGTTGCTCAATTGCTGGTCAATTTTGGGTTCGCTGACGAAGGTGCCTTTGCCCACCCGCGAAAACACCAGGCCATCGCGTTCCAACTCTTTTAAGGCCTGGCGGGCTGTCATGCGGCTGATGCCGAACGTTTCGCACAATTCACGCTCAGAGGGCAGCCGCTCATCCACGCCATACTTTCCATCCCTGATTTCGGCCTCGAGGGTGTTTTTCACTTGCAGGTAAAGCGGAATTGAAGCGTTTTTGCTGAGCGCGTCCATGCCTAGACCTGTCATTAGTGGTATATACCAATTATAGCAGGATGCGCAGGCCTGTCAAGCATCTGTTTGGGGCGTCCTGCTAAGCGGTCGGGCAAGAATCGTCAGAAGCCTTTACGCGTTTTGGTTCTCTGCCGCTCTATTGGTTCGCGGATTTCCAACCTCTCATAAAGAAAAGAAATTGGTCAATGCATACTGGAATGACCCACCTGATAAAATGCCGCAAAGAAATGGCCCAGGTCAGCGCTTTCAGAGCCAGCGCTGTGCTGGGCCATAACCTGCGGCGAGGTGACTGAAGCGATGGCGACGCGCCGCAGGTTGCTGGGCTAGACGGCGGCAGCCAGTTGACAGACAGGTGAGCAGCAAGAGCCGTCCGACTCTTATTCCTTGTGGTCTTCGATGGCCTTCCACGCCCAGGAAAGGGCGGCCATCATCGTCGGGAAGCCGAGCGTGTTGATGCCGAGCGTCAGGGCGTGTTCGATTTCGGCGGGAGGAGCGCCGGCCTCCAACGCGCGGTGGACGTGCGACTGTACGGCGCTTTCGGAGCCGGGCGCCGCCGCCATGCCGAGTTTGATGAGTTCGCGCGTTTTCTCATCCAGCGGGCCGCTTTCGGCAGCCGTCTTGCCAAGGGCTTCGTAGGCGGCATAGACTTCGGGATGCTTTTTGCGGAAGGCACGGTAGCCTCTGGGAAGGTTGGACATAGGAGCCTCCTTTTGAAGTTGAAAGGATACACCACTACCCGCTTCGGTTCAGGTCATTCTTTGCGGGAGGCGCGTTGCGCTTCGATGAACTCCGCCATCTTTTCGAGCGGCGCAGAAAGGCCCTCGGCGGGCAGACAGACGCAGTCATCGCGGAAACAGTAATACAGTTTCTCCCAAATTTTCAGACGTTCTTCGTATTGGCGTTTCATCCGCTCGTTGGCCTGGCGCATGGAGACGAATTCGCGCTGATAACGCTCAAACTGACGACGATACGCCTTCTCTGCCTGTTTTTTCCGCTTGCGCGCCTGCCAGCGCGCCGCTTCTTCGCGCAGGGCAACGGGCAGGTTCAGCAGGGCAACGAAGGAGACCATGCTCACGAGACAGGACAGCGTGCCGCATCCGTAACTGACCAGGACATCCTCGGAGCGAACAAACAGCCAGCCGAACAACACGCTCAGCGCGAAAAAGAGAACGCTGGCCAGGGCCGAATCTGCCGTTCGGGAAAGCGGCGGAATGTCCACGCGTTCCGGCCTGGGAGGAGTCAGGTCGTAGTATTGCGGTTCTTTCAGCATCAAGCGAGAAATCAAGTCGCGGTTCTGGCCGACGCCCCCCTGCGTCACCAGGGCGCTGACGCGCACCAGGCGGTCGTTTTCACCGCAAAGCGGACAAAGCACCCACGAACCGCTTTTGACCTGCCGGGCCAGGTCGGGCGGCAGGGCCTGGCTCGTTCCACAGTAGGGACACTTGACCGTCAGCGCGCTGCCGCGCAGTTCGATGGGCGCGCCGCATTGAGAGCAGTTGAGGGTAAGCATAGGGACATCCCTGCCAGCGATACAAGCAAAGACTCGCGCTACACCTTGACCGCCTGAAAGACGCGGATGTGCAGGCAATCCCAGGGCGCGAGTTTGACCAGGCGGCGGTCGAAGCGGAGCAACTCCGCGCCGATGAACACGTCCTGGTCGGCAATGGCCGAGGGGATTTCGTTCTCACCGCGCGGCACATAGCCCAGATGATGCCCCTGCTGGGTGTACACCGCAATCGCCAGCTCGTCGTAGGGATTTTCCGGCTCGCGCACCAGCGCCAGGTCAAGCGGCGGAACGAGCAGGTCGGCGACTTCCGGCTTCATGCCGTCGTGATACTGAAAGCCGGCGCCGCGCATCTCGAAGAGATAGACGCGCTTGACATTGGGATTCTCTCTGGCATATTGGGCAAAGAACAACCCCGGTTCCGGCGGAAGAAAGCAGTTTGAGGAAATCGCGGTGGGAAAGCGTGTTCAGAAAGCCTGTTTGTCACAACGGAAGGTATTTCAAAACATTATCCGCATCATATCCTGCGCCAAAATAACCGGGCCAGGAAAGGTCTTGCGGGCCTCGCCTGCCGGGTTGCCCTGTAAAAACCTGCCGGTGGGGTGATGAACCAGATACAGCGTCTTCGCCCCGGCTTCGGCGGCCACCTCCCCGGCCTGCGCGGCGGAGGTATGCCCCTGAAACGGCCCGCTCGCTTCGTGCAGGAGCGTATCTACCCCCCGCGCCAGGCGGATAACCGCCGGGCAGGGTTGAGTATCACAGGAATAGGCTGCCGATTGGTTCTCTGGCTTAAACTCGAACCGCAAGCCAATGTTGGGCAAGAGATGTTCGACCGGGGAGGAAAAAATCCGCAGTTCGGGCGTTTCGAGCAAAAGGTTCATTTCCTGTTCGGGAACGTGGCGAAATTCAACCGGAAAAAAGTTGGGCCACTCCTCCCAGCCGAACAACCCCATCATCTGCTCGGCGCGGTCGAGGGTATAAGATAACCCATGAATCACGAGCGGCGATTTGCGCCCCAGAAGCCACATGTCCATCAGGAACAAGGGCAGACCACCGGCATGGTCTGGGTGAAAATGGGTCAGGATGAGGTCTGAAACCGCGTTGAAATCTAACCCGGCGCGTTCCAGCCGCGTGAGCGGGTTGGGGCCGCAATCGACCAGAATCACCCGTTCCCCGGCGCAAACCGCAAGGTGAGTGTTTTCCGATTCCGGCGTGGAGACGGCATTGGATGCGCCGAGGATAATCAGTTCTGCCATGTTTCAACCGTTGCAATAATATTATCAGGGAGTTAACTCGATGGAGCGCCCCAACACGGCCAGTAAGATGCGCGGGGTCAGGTTGGCTTCAATGTACCCCGCCAGCAGCAAGAGCGGGACGCACACCGCCAGGAAGACTTTCAAGACATCGGCCATGGTCACAATCATCGTTTCGCTAATCGATTTATCCTCCAGCGGCGTGACAAGCCGCACGCCCAGGTAGAGGATGGATGCCGCCGCCAGAATCACCGAAGGCAATTCGATGATTCCATGCGGCAAGATGCCTGCCATGAAAACCATTAACGGAGAAAGGCCAACCAGTTTGGTGACGGCGAGCACTCCGCCTACCAGCGAGAAATTCCCCAAAAACAAGAGCAAGCCCAAAACGCCAAAAGAGAAAATGCCTGCCGCCATCATCAGTAACTCGGCGCGGACGTTGTGCCAGAATAGCGTTCCGGAGGAAATTCCACCCATGTCATCTTCCATTAGCACGGCACGGATGGTACGCATGGCATCTTTGACCGTTTCCTCTGGCAAGGCGGTGGTAGATGGCAGGTTGGCATCCACATACCCGTAGGCCAGTATGGCTGCTAAAACCCCCATGCCAAGCGTCAGCAGGGTGGCAGCGCGCATCCTGCGAAGAGTCGCCCAGACTTCTATGCGATACCAGCGCAGGAGGCCGCTCAGGTCGAGCCACAGGGCCGAAGATAGGGAGAGCAGTTCAGCCTGCTCGCCACGCGAACGTTTCCAGACGGAACGCAGATACCGGGTGAGCGCGGCGGGTTCGTTGGAGCCAGTAAAAGCCCGCCGAAAAGTCTCCCCCACCCAGGCCAGGTTAAGCATGTCAATTTCCCGTCCCAGCAGATTTTCGCGTTTGAAATGCACCAATCCAAGCCGAATCAGGAGCGCGCTCATAATCGAAACGCCAATCACGGCTACCCACAAGACGTCGTTCGTTCCCCAGAACATGAGCGCGCTTTCGCCCTGAATGAGTAATGCAACCGGAATGACGATGAAGGAGGCCAGCAGGTTGGCGGCGCGTACCGAGGTGGATTGGGTGGAAATGACAATCGCCGCGCTCACCATTAAAACCGTCTGAACAGCGGTCAACGCCAGGGTCTGAATGATGAAATTCCAGGCCGGCCACTTAATGCCCTGCCACCACAGGCCGAACATGTAAATTGAAATCCCAATGTAACTGACCGTGAGCGGCACAATCGTTCCGGCCAGAAGTTTGCCAATGTAGAGATGCCAATCTTCGAGCGGGCTGGAAAGCAGCGGCTCGATGGTGCCGCGTTCTTTTTCGCCCACAAAGGCTTCTAACGCCACCACCAGCGAAACTGTGACCGGAAAGAAGCCAACCACGAGAATCAGGAATGGCAACAGGCGTTCGGCAATCAGGTCAGCGCCAAACTGATTGACGTAATTGATGGTATAGCGGGCTGCTACGTTCATCAGGTACGGGAAGAACAGGGTCAGGATAATCATCGGCAGCAAAATGCGCCAGTCGCGCATCTGGTCAACCAGTTCGCGTTTTGCCACCATCCAGGCCAGGTCGAACCGTTTCATTGCGCCCCCTCCGTTACCTGCGCCATCGCTTTGAGATAGAGCATTTCCAGCGTTCGCGGCGTTTCCTGCATTGAAACCACCTGTAAATTCCTTTCGATTAACTGCCGGAGGATGAGCGGGTTCGACACTTCAGGACTTTCCACCTGAAAGCGGATTTCCCCTTCTCTGGCGTGGAGCAGACGCACTCCATCCGGCCACCGGAATTCATCGGGCCGCCAGCCGCCTGAAAATTTGACCTGATATTCCGCCGGGCCAAGCAGCCTGCGGCGTAATTCGTCCAGCGTTCCCTGAATGAGAATGCGGCCCTGGTAGATAATCGCAATCTGGTCAGCGAGCATTTCGGCCTCGGCCAGGTTGTGAGTGCAGATGATGATGCTGCGCTGCGAGGAGCGCAAGCGGGCGATTTCATGGCGCACCAGTTGGGCGCTTTCCGGGTCCATGGCGGAAGTTGGCTCATCGAGCAGCAACACGGGCGGCTCATGGATGAGAGCGCGCGCCAGGGCCAATTTCTGTCGCATCCCTTTGGAATATTCCCCAGAACGGCGATGCGCGGCATAAGTCAGGCCAAAATAGTCCAGCAGCTGGTCGGCGCGCTGCTTGCGGCGGGCCGGGTCGAGGTCATAGACCTGTCCAAAGAAATCGAGGTACTCGTGAGCGGTCATGCGCCCATACAGTCCGTGCATTTCGGTCAATACGCCCACCGAAGCGCGCACCTCGCTGGGGTGCCGCGCAACGTCGAAACCGGCCACTCTGGCCCAGCCGCGAGTCGGAGTCAGCACCGAAGTCAACATGCGGACGGTGGTGGTTTTGCCTGCGCCGTTTTGTCCTAATAAAGCCAGCACCTGGCCGGGGTGGACCTTAAGCGTCACCCCTTCCACCGCTTTGAAAGTATCGAAATGTTTGGTCAGGTCTTCGCATTCAATCATATTTGTTCTTAGATACCTGTAATTCGATGTTGGTCATTGGGGGCAGGAAACGATTGCAATACGCGTTTACGCGTTACGTGTTACGTTTCGATGCCGCCATAAAAGCGCCGCTGCCGCGCAGAGCAAGACGATGAGCATAAACGTCTGATTGGCATTGACTCCGGCAACTTGAGACGAGTCAAGGCGGAGAAACTCCAACAGGAAGCGCCCCAGCGGGTAAACGACCAGATAGGCCAGGAAAATATCGCCGGTTTTCAGCCTGTTCGCAAAACGCCGCCCCAGCCAGAGCAGAAAGAACAGATTTCCCAGGTTCCAAAGCGATTCATACAGGAAGAGTGGATGGTAATACTCGACATCCAAAAATCCGGGCAGGCGATGCTGAGGGTCAATGAAGAGTTTCCAGGGCAGGTTGGTGGGCGCGCCATAGAGTTCCTGGTTGAAATAATTTCCCCAGCGGCCAATGGCCTGCCCCAGCGCCAGAGATGGAGCGGCGATGTCGGCCCACTCGACAAAACTCAACTTGCGCTTGCGGGTGAACAGGTAAAGCGCAATGGCCCCACCGATGACCGCGCCAGGGATGCCCAGTCCGCCTTTGCGCAAGTTAATCAGGTCGAAGGGATGTGTCAGGTAGTATATCGTATCCACGCCCTGCGCCACCAGTGAACGCGAGGGAGTGAAGACGTGCCACAGCCGCGCGCCAATGATGCCGCCAATCACCAGCCAGATGAGCAGGTCCCAGACGACTTCGGGATTATGGCCGCGCCGGGCGGCTTCGCGGGCGGCCAGCCAGCCGCCCGCCAGCGCGCCGGTCATGATAATGACGCCATAGTAATACAGGGTAAATTCAAAGCCAAATAAAAAGAGATGAATGCCGTCAAACTGAAAACTCATTCCAGATTCTCCTTATCGGCTGCGATGCGCCTGCGTGCGCACTTTCCAAATGCGCTGAAGGGCAGTGACATTTGCCAGCGCAGCCACAATCCAGACTGCAATCACCGGCTGGTTCAGCACCAGGAGCGGGGCAATGACCAGGTAGCGTTCCATGCGCGTCAAAATGCCGGTATTTGCGTCGAACTTCAGAGAATCGGCGCGGGCTTTTACATAAGACACCAGCACCGACCCGGCGGCGGCAAGATATACCGCCATTACCGAAAGGTGGTCGTTGACTTGCAGAAAATGGTAAAGCAGGCCGCCCAGAATAAACAATTCGGAATAGCGGTCGGTGACCGAATCAACAAAGGCGCCAAAATCGCTGGCCTCGCCGCGCAGGCGCGCCATCGTGCCATCCAGCGCATCGAAGGGCGTGCAAATCAGAACAAATACCCCGCCCAGGAGCATGTTCCCCTGGGCCAGAAACCAGGCCCCGGCCACGTTGCCGAGCAGCCCCAGCATGGTCATCATGTTCGGGGTGATTCCCAATCGGTTCAGAAAGCCGCCAATAGGGTCGAGGATGCCTTTGAACAGACTGCGCATGACATCAGTCAAGGTTTTGGGTTTGGTCGTTTGAACAGTTTTTTCCATGCGAAATAAGATGTCCTTTCTCTCAATTCTAACCCCGCTGGTTAAGCGCGAGATTACAAACGGACTACAGATTACTCTTCTTCGTCGTCAGGAGAACCGTCTTCTTCCCTATCGAGCAGCACTTCGCGCTCGCGTCCGCCGCCCTGCGAGGGGCCAACCACGCCCATCTCTTCCAACTGGTCGAGCAGGCGCGCGGCGCGCGGGTAGCCGATTTTCAGGCGGCGCTGTAACAGCGAAGCGCTGGCGCGCTGGGTGGAACGCACAATCTGAATGGCCTGTTCTACCAGTGAATCTTCGCCCTCTTCGGGTTCGGTCAGCAGGGTTTCCCAGGGAGGCGTATCGGCGGCTGCGGGCGACATCTTTTGCCAGAAGGCAATCACCCGCTCAATTTCCTGGTCGGTGACCATCGCGCCTTGCGCCCGGATAGGATTGCCCACTTCCGGGTTTAAGAACAACAGGTCGCCGCGCCCCAGCAGGGATTCGGCGCCAGGAGTGTCGAGGATAACCCGGCTGTCTATGCCGGACGCCACTGCAAATGCCAGCCGCGCCGGGAAGTTGGCCTTAATCAGACCAGTCACCACATCGGTACTGGGGCGCTGGGTGGCAACCACCAGGTGAATGCCGGTGGCGCGCGCCATCTGCGCCAGGCGCACCAGGTTGTGTTCGGTCTGGTCGGGGGCCGACATCATCAGGTCGGCCAGTTCGTCAATGATGACCACAATGCGGGGGATGGGGCTTTTGGCTTTGCGGTTGTAAGCGGCAATATCGCGGGCATGGAGGCCTTCCAGCAGGCGGTAGCGGTGTTCCATTTCGACGACCAGCCAGCGCAAAACGCCCAGGATGCGCTGTACGTCGGTCTCCACCTTGCCCAGCAGGTGCGGCAGGCCGTTGAAACGAATCAACTCGACCATTTTGGCGTCAATCATCACCAGGCGCAGGTCTTCGGGGGCGTTGTTCATTGCCAGGCAGGTGGCAATGGCGGCAATGGCCACCGATTTGCCCGAACCGGTTTGCCCGGCAACCAGCATGTGCGGCATTCGGGCAAGGTCGGCCACCAGCGGCTGACCGGAAACATCGCGCCCCAGCGCCATTGCCAGCGGGGCGCTCATTTTGTGGAAGGCTTCGCTCTCCAGGATGGGCCGCAGGCGGACGATGCTGGAACGTTGGTTGGGAACTTCAATGCCAACATAGGCGCGCCCTGGCACAGGGGCTTCGATGCGCAATCGCTCGGCGGAAAGCGCCAGGGCCAGGTCTTTTTGCAGGGCGGCAATTTGCGCCACGCGGACTTTCATCAATTGCGCTTCTTCTTCATCGGTTGCGCCAGGTTTTTTGATAAACCCCGGCTGAACGGCGAATTGCGTCACCGTCGGGCCGATTCGGAATCCGGTGACTTTGGCGGGGATGCCAAACTCAGAGAGCGTTTTCTCAATCAGTCCGGCAGTCTGGTTGATGTGACGCTCATCGGGGCGGGCAGACTGCTCGGCAAAGAGCAGATTAAGGGGCGGCAGGCGCTCGCCGCGGGGCAGGGGCGCAGCGGGTTTTTCGTCCTGTTTTTCGGGGACTTTGAAGTTTTTGCGGAATTGGGGCGGGAGGGAAACCGGTTTTTTGGGTGACGAAACAGGCGGCGGCGCGGCTGGTTGCGGTTCTACGACCGGGTGAATCACTTCATCAGAAGAAATGGGGTGGATGTCGTCGGGTGGAGTCTCTCCGGCTATCTGCCATAAACGCTTTTCGAGATGGGGCAGCAGGTTGAAGCCCAACAACAGGGAAATAAAAAGAATGAGAAGAACCAGCGGTGTGCGCAAGAAGGTATTGCCAAAGAGATTGGTCAGCAGGATGCCGACAAATTCCGCCAGCGCCCAGCCAATATAGCCGCCATCTTCCCCCTGCGCGGCGCGTTCAATAGAAACGCCACCCAGGATGGCGAACAGGGATAAGGCGCTGAAGGCGGCTATTTCAAGCGCCATGACCCGTCCCCAGTGAATGCGAACATCGCCTTCGACCCGTTTGCGCAGGAGAGATAAACCAGCCAGGCCCGATGCAACGACCACAAAGGCGCTGCCCCAGCCCAGCCACTTCCATAAAAGGTTTGCCCAGGCAGTCAGCAGCAAGCCGCCGGTTAAATCAATTAATGCCAGCAGGGTCATTAAGGAAAATGCGAGCAAAATGACCCCTGCTGCGTCGAAAGTGAAACGGCCAAAATGAGATTGCGCGCGTTCCAGCCAGTCGAACCAATCGGCAGGGGGGGGCTGTTCGGCTTGGTGCTTGTCCTGAGCCTGGGCGAAGGAAGTATGTTCGCGTGGCATTCGGTTAATTTCCGTCCAGCTTCAGGCTCAGGCCCAGTCGTTGGTGAGAAGGGTCGATATGCAGGATGCGGACATTGAGTTTTTGTCCATCTTTAAAGGCTTCCCGCACCGAGAGCGTGCCGAGGCTCATCTCAGAGATGTGAACCAGGCCCTCCAATCCTTCTTCTAATCGGGCAAAGATTCCGTAAGAAACGACGGTGGTGACGGTGGCCGGGACGATGTCATTGACGGCGTAACGGAGATGGACGGTTTCCCAGGGGTTTGGCTGAAGCCGCTTCAGGCTGAGGGCTATCCGGCAACGTTCTGGCAGGATGTCTAGCACCTGTACTTCAAGGCGTTGCCCCAATTGGACAATGTGCGCGGGGTGAATCACCCGTCCCCACGAGAGTTCAGAGATGTGGATAAGACCTTCCACGCCGCCCAGGTCAATGAACACGCCAAAATCAGTGATGTTGGTGACTTCACCGCTGATAACTGCTCCCGGTCGGAGGTGGGAGAACAACTGGGCGCGGCGGCCAGCCCCAGCGCGGGCAGCGCGTTCTGAAAACACAACCCGGCCTTCATCGGGGACGCATTCGATGACTTTCAGGCTCAGTTCTTTTCCAACATAAGCGGCCAGGAAGTTTTCGCGTTCCACATCGGTCTGGCAGGTCATATCGACCAGGTGTGAGTATGGAACGAAGCCCGAAAGTTTGGCGCCTTCCACCAGCAAGCCGCCCCGGTTATAGCCAGATACAGATAGTCGAACGACCTGGTCTTGTTTGTAGACGGTTTCTGCGTAATCCCAATCAACTTCCGGGCGGGCGGATTCTGTTTCGGCTGCCGATTGACTCTTGGGCTGAGTGGCCGATTGGGAGTGATGGATGTTTTCCAGGACCTGCTCCCCCCGGAGCCGCTGAACCGATGAAAAGCGTTCTTCATCAGAGAGAACAGATTCCCACCACCCCTCGTCGCGGGTTTCCTCGGGCAACTCAATACGGGTTTTGGTTGCAAATACCATTAATTTTTAACCTCCTTCTGTGGAGTTTATTTGGGATTCCATTTCAAGGATGGCTTTGGCCACGACTTCGACGGCAACGCGTTGTTTGCGATACAAATCGGCTTCCGACATGGCGAGGCGGCTGGCGACCTCGCGTACTTTTCGGCCTTCGATAAATTTCAGGTCAAGGATGTTGTATAAAATCCACTCGGTGGTAAAGCGGCGCTCGCCTTCAGGGCGCACTTGTTCAACGGCTTTTTTGAGGATGGCGCGCAAGGCATTGGGCATGTTGCCGTCGTATTCCTCGCGGGCGGTTTCCTGTACAATGCGCAGGTTCATCAACGGGGATTCGGTCAGTTTGGGGCCGCCCCAATAGTGGTTGAGGGCTTCGCGCACCCATTCGGCTACATCGGGCGAGGCAGGGAAATCTTCGTTCAGGGCGGTGGCCGCGTCAAAGCGTCCCATAGCGCGAATGCGCTGAATCATTTCGACCTGCGGCTCCATTTCTTCGAGGGAGCGGAAGATGCGTTGTTGCAACTGCCGGTCTTCAAGGGCCAGTGCTGCCCGGTCAGCCAGCAGCCAGAGTGCCTGGCGCTGGTCGGTTTCGAGAACTTTTTGACCGGGGGCGCGCGCTACGCCCAGTAGGCCTATCACTGGCGGGTTCTGGTCTAAATCCATATCACGCGTGCGGCGGGCGCGCAAGGGTAAAATCCAGTAATCGTTCCACAGGAATTCGTTTCGTCCGGTAGTTTCTTTGACCACTTCCATTGCCTGAGACAGGTTGCCTCGCTCCATGAAAGGCCGCCCGGCCGTAATCAGCAGGGATAATTCCATGCCGTCAAGGGCTGCAATAATGGCAGATGGCGACTGCATGTGGTCACGCACGGCGGCCAGGATGGCTTCCAGGAACTGGCGCAGGTCACCCTGCGTTAACAGCCGCTCTTCGATGTTTTGCAGGAAACTTAGTTCGGCCTTGTCGCCGCCAAAAAACAAGGCTCGCTCCCAAAGTGGGGAAAGAATGGTGATGAGGTGTTCCATCAGGAGGACTGTTGCAACAACCGCTACGGGGACGAAGGCGTTGTAAATGAAGCCGAAGAGTTCGCCGCCGCGCCGCACCAGAGTCAGAACGGCCAGGGTCAGCGATGCAGTGGCTGGGCCACGCATTATCCACTTGAACAGGCGGCTTTTTACAACCCGGTCAGGCCAGGAAACACCAAAAAATGCCACCGCATAGGCCATGACGACAATTAAGATGCCGACTGCCATGTTAATCAGCGTAGAAATGCCCCAAAAGGCGAGTGGGTACTGCTCTGCCAGGTTATAGCCAAATAACATATAAGGGTAAGAGCCGAGCGCAGGCGCGGTTGCGCCAGCCATTAAATAGAACATGCGGCGGCGGCCAGAGCGGGTCAGCATGCGCTGATATGCGCGGATGAAATTAAACCCGGCCACTAGCATGGCAAGCAGGTAATAGAAGGTGAAAATCTCTGTCCAAATGGTGCGGCTCAGGTAGGGAGCGGTACGACCAGTGACGACAATGGGGCCAACCAATTCGCCCATCATCAATAGCACCAGGAAGGTGGTCGAAACCAGATACAACGCGCGCACGGCAAGCCGCCGTCGGCCACGCGAGGGTCGGCCAGCCGTGACCAGAAGGGCATCTGATAAATGAATATAAGCCGCTGGCAGAAAGACAATTCCCAGCCATTCCATGCGCAGAAACACTTCCACCAGCTCAGTGACTTCAACCGCGCTCTGGATGGCTTCCGCAGTAAAAACCACCACCACGGAAAGCAGGATGATGGCAAACGAGCGAGCTACCCGGTCGCGCAGATTGAAGGTTAATGCGTAGATAAGCAAAGAAAAAGCGGTGATAGCAATCCCCGCTGTGAGAATCTGGTTCAGTGTTTTTACCCCTGCCAGAAAACCATCCAGCCAACCGCTAAGCATCTCGACCTTCCAGATAATGAAGTTCTAAAGCGAACGCGCGAAGAAGAGCGCTACATCTCTGGTGAAATAGTATTGGTCATTATACCCGCAGAATTCAAATCCGAGTTTGTGGACCATGCGAATTGCAGGCGCATTTTTAGATTGTGTTTCGATGATGACGCGTTGCAATCCGCGTTGGATGCCCCAGGTTTCTACCGCGGCAATTAATTTGCGCGCCAATCCTTGCCGCCTTAAAGGACGCCCTACCACAATGTCGGTAATCCAAACCGCGTGCGGTACGAATTCTTCGGTGAACCGAATATATGCCACTGCCTCCATGCCATTCATGGCGCTGAACATCGGTCGGAGGTGCCAGGTGTCGGGCAATTCTTTGGCTGGGCGTGGATGTTCGAGCCGGATGGTGCGAGGCAAGCGCACCTCGCGCAAAAGGGCATCTACCTGGCCTGGTTCACGGTGCAAGTCCAATTGCCAGACGTAATCCGTTTCGATGGAGTGGTCTAAGGCTGCAAGACGGGGCAGGTCGGTCGATACAGTGTTACGAATTTCAAATTCGGCCATAGTCTTTTATGGAGATGCAAGCACGCGGACAGGGATAATGCAAGGCGGGAGGGCTTCTCCCAGGTTATTGGTGGCTACCAGTCGCAGCTGGTAGTCTCCAGGAGTCAGGCTGGTCGTATCCCAGGGGTTGAGTTCTCCATCAATTTTTATTTCATTTCCTGCGGCAATGGTCATCCACTCCTCGCTGCCCACCGTGGCATATTCGTACTTAAAAAAGCCCAGGTCGGGGAAGTTGATGGTAGCGCGCAGCGTTATTTTACCGCTCACCTCGTCCCCGGCCTGGGGCGAGGTAAACATCAACTGGTTGGGAGTGCAGCCAACGCTGCCGGGCGCGGGCATGGGGGGGGCGATTGTATTTGCAGAGGGCGTCCCAGCCTGTGAAAGGGTGTTCACCGTTTGGGTCAGGTTCAGGGTGGGCGTTGCAAGAAATGCGGAGGCAGGCAGGTACGGAACAACGAATGTTACCAGGCAAAACTGGGAAAGCCCAATCAAGAGGAAGAGAATGAGGAAGGAGCCAGAAATTCGCACTCGCTGGAAAATTAATTCCTTCTCCAACCCGAAAACCGCCAATCGCCATTCGGACCAGGCCGTGAGCAAGATGCGCAACGAAAAAAATGCCCCCATCCCCAAAATCAGGTAGATGACTGTCTCATATTCGGTAAAGAATTGTAGCAGGGCATTCACATTGCGACCAGGTTATTGGTTTTGATTTATCGCCGACAGGCTTTGTAAAACGCCGCGAATGATGGCTTCCAGTTTGGGAACCATCATTTTGCCGGCTTCGAGCACTTCTTCATGAGAGGTGGGGGTATTACCATCCAGGTTGGCTTTGTTGCTGATGCCCGAAATACCCAACACGCGCATACCGCCATGCCGCGCGACAATGACCTCAGGCACAGTGGACATTCCAACCGCGTCGGCGCCAACCGCGCGCAGGAAGCGCAAATCGGCAGGGCTTTCGAATGAGGGGCCGCTTAGCCCGGCATAAACGCCTTCATGGAGCCGAATATTTTTGCCACGCGCAGACTGACGGGCCAGCTCTAACAAACCCCGGTCATACGTCTGGCTCATATCTGGAAAACGCGCGCCTAATTCGTCAAGATTTGGGCCGACCAGGGGATTGAAGCCCATCATGCCAATCAGATTCAGGTTATCGGTAATCAGCATCAAATCGCCAGGGGTGTAATCCGGATTGATAGCTCCAGCGGCGTTGGTCACAATCAATATCTCAATCCCCAGGCGTTGCAGAACGCGTACCGGGAATGTGACCTGAGACATGGAGTATCCTTCATAAAAATGGGCTCTGCCTTGCATCACCAACACGCCCTGGTTTTCCAACTCGCCAATGACCAGGCGGCCGGCGTGTCCCCATACGGTGGAGGTCGGCCAGTGCGGCAAGTCTGGGTATGGGATAATGTCTGCATCTTTTATCGAATCGGCTAACCCGCCCAATCCGGAACCGAGAATGAGAGCAATTTTGGGGTGGTACTTTGTATAATTGCGAATTGCTTTCGCGGCAGCGTCCATTTGTTCGAGCGTCATAAAAGGCTGGTTGTTCATCATTGTGTATCCATTCGCGTGGTTTATGGGAGGGCTTACGGAGAGGTTGCTCAAAAATTATAACCCATCGCATGAGAAATGACATAATCTACAGGTTCTATGGTATGCGCCATCGAATACGTCCTCATTTCAATTTCTTGCCAGCAGTGTATACCTATGCTATCCTTTACAGCGATGAAATTAAGAAAAAATTATTCCCTGGTGACAAGCAGCCTGTTTTTGTTAGCATTTGCCGCTCAATTCCTGTTGCTTGCGCCTTATGAAAAAGAAGGTTTTTTTGCCGCTATGCCGGACCTGATGACCAATCTGCTCGGCGCGGCATTTTTTTTACACAGCCTCTTGCTCTTATCGTCAATATTATTGGCCTCTCCTCCTGCCACAAAATCGATGTTCAATTTGGTCGCGGCAATCATGCTGGCGCTGATTGCCTGGGGGTATTTCCAGTTTGACCTGTTCATCGAAGGCGGTACGCTGGTTACCCTCAGTCTGGCTTTGACGTTATGCAACTGGTTCGGTCTGAAGCGCGACTGGCTGGTGGTGGTGATGCAATGGGTCAATCTGGCGGTTGGGATTGGTCTGCTATGGCAGCCCACGCTCCTGCTGGTTGCGCCAGTATATGATTTTCTACCCGGCCTCCCCATCATTTTGGGGATACTTTTTATATTAAGCGCCCTGGTGAGCCTGGCTATGGGCGTTTTTCCGGCTTTCTACCAGGGCAAAGCTGGCCGTTTTCTGGCCTTGCCCTGGCTGGCCTGGACCTTACCTTTTATTCCATCGCTGGCACTGCCCCACCTGGGTGTTGCGCTGAGCATTGGCATGGGTTTGGCGCTTAATGAATTTATCCCCTGGAAACGGGTGATTATGCGCCGGGCGGTAGATATCGGCAGGCGATTTTTTCGCCTGGCGGCCCTATCGCAAATTGCATTGCTGGCGCTGATGGTTTGGATAATTCGCTACATCGAAACCATCTTAAACATTACGCCTGATGTTTCGCAGCCAATTCGTCTGATGATGTTGATTTCTTTCAATTTCATCGCTTTAATGAGCATTTTAATGGTCGCGTGGGTGAATTTATCTATGAATGGCGCGTTTTCAGGATTGGCTGGTTCGAAAAATATGCCCCAGCCCCTTCAGGCCAGGCCAGCAGGATTTTGGAGGCGTTTTGCCCACAGTCTCCTGGAGCCGTTTGAAACGTCCCAGGGTTACATCAGCGAAATTATAGAGACGCGCCGGGATTATGAAAGTCTGCTGGCCCGCCAACTTGCGGCAGAAAAACGGCGGGTTACGCAATTAAGCCTGCTTCACGATTTGAACCGCAGCCTGGAAGTTGTTCTCGATGCGCCTGTGGCTGCGCAGTTAACCGCCAACGCCATCCACAATACGCTGGGGGGCTGCCTGACAGCCGTGATGCTTTATGACGAAGCGCGCGAAGAAATGGTCGTGTTAGCAGCCAGTGGACCGAACGCTGTCGAAATTCCGCCTGGCTACCGGCAACCCATTACGGTTGGCATCATCGGGCGCGCCGCCCGGTTGCGAAGGACGCAAATTGCATCTGACACGCGCCTGGACCCGGATTATCTTCACCTGGAGAACAATGATGCGCGCTCCGAACTGGTTGTACCGCTCTTACACAACAATCGCCTGCGGGGGGTTATCATCGTTGACCACACGGAAGTCAATTATTTCGATGATAGCGATATGCGTACGCTCGAAACAGTTGCTATCCAGCTCATCACATCCTGGATTCGCAGCGAACATGACCAGCACCTGACCAGTTTGATTAATGCTGGTATTACCCTTTCTACAACGCTGGATGTTGAAGGGGTCATCAAGCAAATTGCTCAGGTGGCGCAAAAGACCCTGGATGCGCATTTTACCTTTGTTGCCCTGGTTGACCAGGACGGCGGTTTTACCCGCACCGCACATGTCGGCTATGCTCCCACTCTGCTGGCAATACTGGGGACCGACCCAGGCGGGAATACGCTCATCCAATCTGTGCTTAATAGTACATCGGCGGTCAGGATAAGAGATGTACGCAAAAAGTTCAGCAATACTCCCACTGGCAGCAATGAGTTGCGCAGCCTGCTGGCCGTTCCCATCCGCCTGCGACAGTCTTCCATTGGGGCTATTCTGGCGTTTGGCAAACAGGGCAATAGTCTGTTCTCAGAAAATGATGAAGGATTGATAAGCCTGCTGGCGACTCAATCTGCGGCTGCAATTGAAACAACCTGGCTATATCAGGAGTTGCGCTCGATGTTGGCAACCGCCACGCAACTCTATCAGTTAAGCACCAAAGTCCTGCTCTCTGAACATCTTTCAGATGCCGCCAGCGCCATCGCCGAGACGGCGTTCCAACTGAGCAAAGGTACGGTTGCTGGGATTGTGCTGCTTTCTCCTGAGAGAGAGGTAGATGTGCGGGTGCAAATTGACGCCAGTGGCTTGCATCCTGGCTCGCAACATCCAATGTCTCTGATTGGTGATGCTCTGGAGCACGGTCAGACCATTATCACATCCGCAAAAAATAATACAGAAAGAATCTGTCTCCCTTTGCAAACTCCACGCCGTCAGTATGGCGCGCTCTGGGTGGAAGTGGATGAAAACCAGACCTCCAATAGCAGATTTTTAGATACGATGCGTTCCCTGGCAAATCAGGCCGCTATCGCTCTCGAACGCGGCATTCTGCTGGTTGAAACCCGTAAACAAGCCGAACAAATCGAGGCAGCATACCGTGAATTGGAAATTACCTACGACCAAACCCTGGGCGCGCTCTCATCGGCGCTCGATGCCCGCGATAGGGAGACAGAAGGCCATAGCATACGCGTATCACGCCTATCGACCGAGTTGGCAAAGCGACTGGGGTTCACGCCTGAACAGGCGAAGGTAATGGAACGCGGCGCTATCCTGCACGACATTGGCAAAATTGGCATCAGTGATACCATCCTGCTCAAGCCTGGCCCGCTCACCCCTGCTGAGTGGGAAATTATGCGCCTGCATCCCGACATCGGCGCGCGAATTATTGAGGGCATCCCTTTCCTCAAAGACGCTCTGCCGGTCATCCGCTATCATCAGGAGCGTTGGGATGGCACCGGCTATCCGATTGGGCTGAAAGGGCATGATATTCCTTTCATGGCGCGTATCTTTGCCGTCGTAGATGCCTTCGATGCCCTCATCTCCGAGCGACCCTATCGCAAGCCTATGCCGGTTATCGAGGCAGTGAATTACCTGCGCGAGAAGGCAGATATCTTGTTCGACCCAGACATTGTAGAAGAATTTGCAAAAATGGCTGAAGACGGAACGTTAGAAGACTTAATCAGCTAATCATGCTCCGGCGACTTTCTTCCCCCAAAGACCTGACAGAACAGGAAATTCAAAGCATCATTCGACCTTCCTTGTTGGGCGTGCTTGTTTTGAGCCTGTTATTGGGCGGATTTGCGCTTGTAGGAATTTCTAAAGGCGAACAACAAAACCGGGTTTTATTCATCGCCTGCCTGGGGCTGACCTATGGCAGTTTTATCTTATTCGTTTTAATTCGATATCGCCCCTCTTTTGAATATACAACCGCAACGCGGATTAGTATGATTCTCATCCATGCCGGGCTATCCGTTTTCGCGGTTATTGTTGTCCCTGCCAGCCTTCTTATCTTTCCAGCGGCCAGCATTCTGCTGGCAATTCTTCTGACCAGTATTTTATGGGGCCGTCAGGCCGCGTATTCATATGTTATTCTGGTTCTTTTGGGTCTCATCTTGTTGAGCAGATACCAGGAAAATCTTTACAACATTTTGCCTGGTATCTTATCCGTCGCAGTTTTGACCGTTTCAATCGTAGAATTTATCCGTGGTTTGTTGAAGGTCAACTTGCAGCACATTGAAGGATTGAAAACCGTTAATGACTTTGCGCGTCGCATTAATTCGACCATCGAACAAGAAGAAGTTTTGAAAATCCTGGTAGAAGCCATTAGCCGCGCCATCAAAAAAGTAGATACCTGTTTTTTGGCAATTCAAGTTAATCAGGAAAAACTATATCTGCATTTGACATACGACGGAGGCGAATACTTCCCTCCGCAAGAAAAAGATATGGAAGGCACGCTCTCTGGCTGGGTCATTCGCAATCAGCGTTCGCTTTTTATCGCTGATTTGCAAAAAGATGTTAATCTGGATGGGGTGCAAGTGGTTCTGACTGGCAATAATCGCAACAGTGCCAGCTGGATGGGCGTTCCCATTCAACTGGGCCAGTCTCGGGGCGTACTGGCTGTTGCTTCCTACATGCCCAATGCCTTCGACAGTACCGACCTGGAATTGCTGGAAAACCTGGCCCAGCACACCGCCCTGGCGATTGACAATGCCAATCATCATAGCCAGGTAGAAGCGCAGGCGCTGTTAGATAGCCTGACGGGTGCCTACAATCACGGCCACATCGTCCAGATGCTGGAACAGGAATTAAAAAAAGCCCGCCTAACTGGCAAGCAGATGAGCATCATTATGCTCGATGTTGATTATTTCAAACAATACAATGACACGTTTGGTCATAAGATTGGGGATGAAGTACTGGTTAATCTGGCACAGGCTATCAAGCAAAATATCAAATCGACCGATGCGGTTGGTCGCTGGGGCGGCGAGGAATTTACCATTGTGTTACCGAATACAAATGGGGCGCAGGCTACGAAAGTTGCATTGCGCTTGCAAGAGACGGTGCGGCGCCTGTCGCTTCACCCAAAAAACGAAAAAACCTTACCCTTTCCCACCATCAGCCAGGGAGTTGCGGTTTTTCCAACAGAAGCCGCAGACAGCGACACGCTTATCCAACTGGCAGACCGGCGACTGTATATTGCCAAACAGCGAGGCCGAAACCAGGTGGAGCCAGCAATCGAACATTGGGAAACAGCGCAAAACACAACGAAAAATGGGCCGTGAGCGAATACATCGCTCACGGCCCATCTTACCAGCGATGATTAAGACAGCACTGCTTTGAATGCGTCGATAGTCTTCTCGACAGCTGTATCATCAATCCAATAATGCGTCACCAGCCTGAAGCGGCGTTTACCCGTTGCATGGACAAGGATGCCACGCTCTTGCATCCGCGCTTCAATTTGTTCCGCCGTTAACGTGACCGAATCGGTCAGATTGAAAAAGACCATGTTCGTTGGCGGGATTCCATCCAATTGAATGCAAGCGATTTCACGCAACCCTGTGGCCAGGTTCCGTGCCCGGGCATGGTCTTCGGACAATCGCTCTACCATGTTCTCCAGCGCGACTATCCCTGCCGCGGCAATGATTCCCGCCTGGCGCATGCCGCCGCCCAGGTGTTTGCGGATGTGCCGCGCCCGCTTGATGAATGGCTTCGACCCGCACAAGACCGACCCAACCGGCGCGCACAACCCTTTCGACAGGCAGAACGTAACCGAATCGACCGCACTGGTCAACTTTCGCGCGTCTACGCCCTGGGCAACCGCCGCGTTGAACAGGCGCGCTCCGTCCATGTGGACGACCAATCCGCGCGCGTGGGCAAACTCCGCCAATGAGCGGAGATATTCCGGGGTCTGGAATGTCCCGCCGCAGCGATTGTGGGTATTTTCGATGGAAATCAGGCGTGTCGGAGGCTGGTGAACATCCTCCGGGCGAATCAGAGCTTCGAGGTCTTCCAAAGCCAGCGAGCCGTCTGACCGCTCCATCACCTGCCGCGAGTGAATGCCACCCAGGGATGAAATGCCGCCGCCTTCGTAGAGAACCGTATGCGCTCGCGCGCCCAAAATGGCCTCGTCGCCGCGCCCGCAGTGGACGAGCAGGGCAATCAGATTGCCCATCGTGCCAGACGGGACGAACAGCCCGGCCTCTTTGCCAACCTTTTCGGCGGCCATTTCCTGCAGCCGATGGACCGTTGGGTCGTCATCAAATACGTCATCGCCCACTGCGGCAGCGGCCATCGCAGCGCGCATTTCTGGCGTGGGTTGGGTAACGGTATCAGAACGCAGGTCAATGGTTTCCATTTTTTGTTAAAACCCTTCCAGCTTGCTCAAATCCACAATCCCGGCAGGCAGGTCAGCGACCTGTCTGACCAGGGCCAGGCGGTTTCTGCGAATCACCTCGTCTTTATCCATCACCAGCACCTTGTCGAAAAATTCGGTGATGGCGGCGAGCAGGGCTTCCACGGTGGTCAGAAATTCGTCGACCGATGACGGACGATGAACCACGGAGGATAGCGCGGCATGCAATCCGCGTTCGGCTGGCTCAACCAGTTTGCTGGCGTCCACTGTTGCCGGCATCTCCTCCTTTGCGGAACGAATAATTCGGACGCAGCGGGCATACCCATCCAAAAGGAGCGACCAGTTTGGGCGTTTGACCCATTCCATTAACGCTTGCGCGGCTGTGGCGGATGCCGCCGGATTGTAGAATTGGGCTGCCAAAACTGCCTCGACCACATCATAGCGGAGGCCCGTTTCGGTCAGCAGGACGCGCGTGCGGCCGGCCAGGAACTCTATCACCTGAGCCTTGACCTCCGCCGGAACGGGAATCGGTTGGAGCGCGGCAGACATATCCACAGCCTGGCGCAAGTCGAAATCGAGATGATGTTCAATGAGTGGTTGGACGGTTCCGATGGCAGCGCGGCGCAACCCAAAGGGGTCTTTGGCCCCGGTGGGGGCCAGCCCGGCGGCGAACAGGCCAACCAGCGAGTCAATTCTGTCGGCCAGAGCAACCACCACTCCAATCTTGCTTTGCGGTACGGGCAGATATTGTTCCCCAATGGCCTCTGCCACTTCGGCGCTTTCGCCTGCGCGAAGGGCATACTCGCGCCCGATGATGCCTTGCAGCGAGGTCATTTCCGTCACCATTTGGGTGGTCAGGTCGGCTTTGGCCAGGAAGGTTGCTCGTTGAACGCTGGAACGCGCAACGTCATCCAGACCGAGCATTTCGGAAATTTTGTCGGCCAGTTTTAACATCCGTTCCGACTTATCATACATTGAGCCAAGCCTGGTCTGGAAAACCAGTTTCTTGAGGCCATCGCGGTAATGTTCCAGCGGAATTTTGATATCCTCGCGCACGAAGAAATTGGCATCGGCAAAGCGCGCGCCGAGGACGTGTTCGTTGCCCTGGCGGACGACATCCAGGTGTTCCGAGTTGCCGTTGCGGATGGCGATGAAGTAAGGCAATAGTGTGGTGTCATGTTTTTGGGTGTCAGGTGTCAGGTTTGACTTGACACCTGACACTGGAACACCTGACCCTTTCTGTACCGGAAAGTAGCGCTGATGCTTTTTCATGGTCCCAATCAAGACATCGCGGGGCAGTTGGAGAAATTGGGGGTTGAACCCGCCCAGCACGGCGGTCGGCTTTTCGATGAGATTGGCGACTTCAGCCAGCAATCCGGGCTCGAGGATGGCCTCGCCGTCGACCGATTTTGCCGCGGCTTTGACCTGCTCTATGATAGATGCCTTGCGCTCTTCGATGTCGAGGATGATGCCCGCCTGGCGGATGGCGTCGAAATAAGAATCGGCGGATGTGATGGTGATTTCCGGCGAGTCGTAAGGGCGCAGGCCGCGCGAGATTTTGCCAGATTGCACGCCCGCATAAGAGAATGGAATCACTGCTGAACCAAACAGCGCAACCAGCCAGCGAATTGGGCGAGAGAATGCCACTCCGCTTTCATTCCAGCGCATGGTTTTGACGAAGGAGATATCTGCTATCAACCCTGGAAGGGCTCCAGCCAACACTTTGGGAGTGGCGCGGCCTTTGGATTGGACGACCGCCGTGACGTATTTGCCGCCGTCCATCTCGCGGATTTGCAAATCGGCCACGTCTACGCCATTCTTTCTGGCAAAGCCCTGGGCGGCAGGGGTCGGGTTTCCGGCAGGGTCGAAAGCCCGGTCGGCGGGCGGGCCTTTGACCAGTTCTTCGCGGTCAGGTTGAGAGGGGGCGAGATTTGCTATGAAAACGGCCAACCGGCGCGGGGTGGCATGAACCGTCACAGGGCCGTGTTCCAGCCGCAGTTCATTCAGCCAGGAGGGGACTTTTTCTCGCAGTTGGGATAAAGCCGCGTCTACATCTGCCGCGGGGAGTTCTTCAACGCCGATTTCCAGAACGAATGATGAAGGCTGAGTGATGAAGGCTGAATTTTCGATTTCCACTTCTGCATTTTTTGTTCTAATTTCTGCACTTTTAAGGAGTGGATACCCCAGTTCCTTGCGCTGCTCTAAATACGCCAGTGCCACGCGGCGGGCCAGCTCGCGCATTTTGCCAAAACTGGCCTGGCGCTCGGTGAGGCTGACCGCGCCACGCGCGTCTAAGATGTTGAAGGTGTGCGAGGACTTCAGAACGTAGTCGTGCGCAGGCAAGACAAGGCCAGCCGCAAGGCAGGCTTCGCATTCGGCCAGGTAGAGTTCGTACATCTGACGGGCGCGGTCTACGTCGGCGATTTCGTAATAGTATTTGGAATGTTCAAACTCCTCACGGCGGCGAATTTCGCCATAAGAAATTTGTTCGTTCCAGGGTTCATTCCAAATGCCGCTGGCATTGTTGAGCGCAATCAGGATGCGGTCGAGGCCGTAGGTCAGTTCGACGGCGACCGGGTCGAGAGCCACGCCTCCAACCTGCTGGAAGTAGGTAAACTGGGTGATTTCCTGGCCATCCAGCCAGACTTCCCACCCCAACCCCCAGGCCGAGATGGCAGGCTGTTCCCAGTTGTCTTCCACAAAGCGGATGTCGTGCTGACGCGGGTCAATGCCGATGGCTTTGAGCGAATCGAGGTAGAGTTCCTGCGGCCCCAGCGAGCCTGGTTGAGACGCGGGGTCGGGCTTGAGAATCACCTGATATTGATAGTGCATTTGCAGGCGGTTGGGGTTTTCGCCATAACGACCATCGTCGGGTCGGACGGAGGGTTCAACGTAGGCGACGTTCCAGGGTTCGGGGCCAAGTACGCGCAGGAAGGTGGCCGGGTTCATCGTCCCTGCGCCGACCTGGGTGTAGTAGGGCTGCCAGATGAGACACCCGTGCGAGGCCCAGAATTCTTGTAGTTTAATGATGATGGATTGGAAGGTGTGGGTCATTTTGTGATTTCCAAATTTTGGATTTATAGTTGGGATGATTGCGGGAGGATTATACCGTGAAAACAAAACACTCCCCGCGCGGAAACCCGCCGGGGAGTGTTCATCATTCTTCCTCTCTCTAATGATCCCCACCCCTTGCCAGGGCCAAAATTTCCTCGCGTGTTTCATAGACTCGCACCAGTTTGCCATCCCGCATTTGCAACACGCGGTCAACATATTGGCACATGCGCAGGTCGTGCGTGACCATAATGCCGGCGCGGTTGTTCTCATGTATGAGGGCAGCAAAGGTCTGAACGACCTGAAAGGCGCGTTCAGTGTCGAGGCTGGCGGTCGGTTCGTCGGCCAGTACCACCGTTGGGGCGTGAATCAGGGCCCGGGCAATCGCCACGCGTTGCTGCTGCCCGCCCGACATCTGGCTGGGGAGGTTGCGCAAACGTTCTCCCAGCCCCAGGCGGGCCAGCAGTTCGGCGGAGCGCATCCGTCCGGCTTTGTCGAGCCGGTTGTTCAGACGCAGCATCAACTCAACGTTCTCCACCGCATTCAGGAACGGAATCAGGTTGTTGGATTGAAAGGTGAAGCCGATTTTCTCGCGCCGCAAACGCACGCGCTGAACTTCGTTCATTTTCGCCAAATCCTGACCATCAATCAAGACCTGTCCGCTGGTAGGCGTGAGCAAAGCGGCCAGGATGGAGAGCATGGTTGTCTTGCCGGAGCCACTCGGCCCAACCAGCGCGACAAACTCGCCCTGTCGCACGGTAAACGAAACGTCATCCACGGCGTTAATCGGGCCAGTGTCGGTGGCAAAGGTTTTGACGACGTTGCGGACTTCCAGAGCAACAGCATTGTTTTCGTTGATTTGACCTGCCGTGACGCTGCGGACAGGCATGTTGACCAATACGCTCATTTTTATTTCCTATGTGGAGTAAATTTCATTCATCATTTGTCGAATAAATTCCGCATTACGATAATCGCAAGGCTTTGAGCGGTTCAATACGTACCGCGTAAATGACCGAAACCAGACCGCCCAGGGGGCCAATCAGGAGCAGGGCGACCAGCGCCAGCGCGGACGCTGTCCCGTTGAAGAACAACGGTACGGTGGGGGGGAAGCCGAGCGAAAACAGCCAGGTCAGCACTCCACCAATCGCCACGCCAAAAGCTGTTACCAGCGAAATCTGGATGACCGCTGCCGCGCCCACTACCGGGTTCGATGCGCCAATGGCCTTCAGCACCCCAATTTGCGGGACTTTTTGCAAAATCTGAATCTGGAAAAAGCCGCCAATTACGAGAATGCCTATGAGCAGCGTGAAGCCGCCCTGAGTTTGCACCGTGCCTTGCTGGGCAGTGTAGCCAGGGATGTTGTTAATGGTGGTCTGAATATCGGCCACTTCGATTTTGTTGATGCTTTTTAACAGGTTGTCTTTGACCTGTGCGACCCGCGCCGGGTCTTGTACCCGAACGACAATGATGTTGATGGCCGGAACGGTGTTGCCCAGTTCCGCGTCAGACTTGGGCCGCACCTTTTCCCAAACCGAGGGCGAGACGAAAATCGTCGGCTGGAAGAAAAAGGCCTGCCCGCTGGTCGTGCCGATGACTTTCAGGTCGAAAAACTCATCTTCCACCCCCTGCGTGGAGCGGATGGTGATGGTATCGCCAATCTGGATGTCGGTTCGGTCCAGCACACGCTGGTCCACAATCACCTCGCGGGCGGTGGCCGAAAGGAAAGCGCGTCCGGCAGTCAACTGTGGAAAACCGGGGCGACCGGTTTCCACGCCAAGCAGGGAGACTTTCAGCACTTCGTTTTCACTTCCTGGCGGCAACAGGATGGCGGTATTGGAAGTTGAAACCGGTCCGGCGTCATCCACGCCCTCCACGCGGCGAACCGTCCGCAGGGTAGCCTGCCGCAGTCGGCTGGCGCTGATGATGTAATCAGATTTTTCCAGGAAAACTACCAGTTGACCATCCAGTTTTGAGATGTACTCGCGGTTGTTCGTTCCCAGTCCTTCGCCAAGCGCGGCGATGAACAGAACCAGCAGTGTAATCAGCGCAATCACCAGGCTGACGAGGAAAAAGCGGCCTTTGTTGCGCCAGATTTCTTTAAAAGCAAGATAGAAAGCCAATCCCATGCTTACTCCGTCCCTCCAACAATCGGCGAATCGAGCGGCGCGGCCCAATTCATGCCCATTACGCCCCGCAGAAGCAATTCCACTGGCGGGTGGTCGGCAATGTCATCGTAATAATACGGCAGGCGGATTTTGCCATCCGGGCCGATGATGAATGTTCCCGACATTTGCATTGCATCCTGACCGGGGGGCGGCAATTCGGGTTTCCAACCTTTCTCGCGCGCCAGGCGCCGGTTCGAGCGCATTACTCGCAGCGAGAGAAGGGACTGCCAGAGCGAAGCCCGCGCCAAGCCATAAGCGCGGTAAGCAACTCGCTGCGGGTCCGAAAGGCAGGTCGCGCCCGGCGCGCGCTCAGCGCAGAAGGCTTTGGCGGCTTCGGGCGTTCCCTGCGTCACGATGGCCAGCGAAAGTCCTTTGGCGGCCATCTCCGGTTTGTAATGGATGAGGGTATCTACCATCTCTTTGCATTGCGGGCAGCCAAAATGACGGGTGAACGCCAGCACCAGCACCTTGCCGGCCCATAACGCAGAGAGCCGGATGGGCTGTCCTTCTACCGTCAGCAGTTCAACATCCGGCGCGGAATCATTAAATTTTAGATGCGCTATCTTTGACATGCATATGATTGTAATCCCAAGCGGTGTCAAAGTCTATCAGAAGAATTTATAATCGTTTGAGCGCCATGAGCGTAATGTCATCGAACGGCGCAGTCTCCCCAATATGCGCTTTGAGGGCGGTTTCAATGGCATTCACCAGTCCCGCCGCCGATTTTTCCCGGTGGATGCTGACCAGTTCGCGCAGGCGGGCATCTCCAAATTCCTGCCCGGCCTCGTTCAGGGCATCCGGCACGCCATCGGTATAGAGCAGAATGCAGTCTCCTGCTTCGAGCGTGACCACGCGCTGAACGAACCGGGCGGAGGGGTCAACGCCCAGCGACATGCCGGTACGAGTGAGCAGTTCCAGTTCCCCGCCCCCACCGCGCGCCAGGAGAGGCGGATTATGCCCGGCATTGACATAGGTCACGACTCCATCCAGGTTGTTAATCTGGGCATAGAACAGAGTCACGAACATGCCATCGTGCGCATCGCCGCAAACCAGTTGATTGACATGCGTCAGTCCGTGCATCGGCGAAGCGGCCTCGAACATGCTGGCGCGCAGGGTGGCGCGGGTGTTGACCATAAAGAGCGCAGCCGGGGTACCCTTATCGGCCACATCCGCAATCACCAGGCCGAATTTCTGAGCCTGGTTAGGGGGCATTTCGAGGGGGAAAGTTCCCGAAACGGAGTGGAGAGGAATGAAATCGTAGTAATCCCCGGCCACCTCGCGGGCGGGGAGCCAGGCTGCGGCCAGGTCCCAGCCTGGCAGGTCTGGCACTCCCTGAGGCAGCAGGCTGACTTGCACCTGCCGCGCTACCTGCAGCTCACGTTCCAGACGGCCTTTTTCGACCGCTACCTGGTACAGGCGGGCATTTTCGATGGCAAAGGCCGCGCTGGAGGCAAAAGTGGCGAGTAACTCCTGGTCGGCCAGGCTGAACCCGCCCGATTTGTTGAAAACCTCGATGACCCCTATTGCCCGGTCATTAACTATCAGCGGGACGGCTATCAGATTTCGGGTGACGAAACCGGTCTTTTTGTCAAGCGTGCCGAAAAAGCGCGGGTCGTTCTGCACGTCATCCACCATCACCGGCTGTTTGTGTTCCACCACCCAACCGGCAATTCCTTGCCCCAACGGCACGCGGAACGGTTTGATTTGCGCTGAGGATTGGCCGGTTGCCACCTGGAAGGTCAGCGCATCGCCATCCACAGTCAGGATGGATGCGGTCGAGCCGCCGAGCAATTCTTTCACGGCCAGCGTAGTCGTATACAGCACCCGCTCCAGGTCAAGCGTGGAGGTGATTTCCTGGCTGATGTGATGCAGCAGGTCGAGAGTTTTCAGGCGGGATTCGGTTTCGCGGAACAGGTGAACATTATCCAGCGCCGAAGCCGCACTGGCGGCAACCACCGAGAGCAATTCCAGGTCGGTTCGGGAAAATGCCCCGCGATGGGCGCGGCTGACATAAATTGCGCCGAGAACGCTGCTTTTCGAGTTCATCGGTACGCACAACCAGTTTAGATTCTGAATGACAGGGACTGCGTCCGCGTCGAAATGGGCAGAATCGCCGGAGGAAAGCGATTCCCCGCTCTCAATCACCCGGTTGACAATCGCGCGCGAGAGCGTATATTCCTGCGCATTCAGAACGCCCCGCTCAGCGCCATGCGCCGCCAGGCGGACATGCTTTCCGCCAGGCTGCCGGTTGGCTAATAAAACAAAACCCCGCTCGGCCTCGGTGATGGTAATGACATCATCCATCGTGCGCTCGAGGACCGCATCGGGGTCAAGGGCGGCGTTGAAATCCTGGGCGAGGCGGTAAAGCAACATCAGATGTTGGTTGGCATCCTGGACAGGCTGCATTTGTTTGCCTCCGGTGGGTACCAATATTGTATCCCCAAGCATGGGGTTTGGCGTAACGAATTTAGATAATTTATGTGGAATTAAAAATGGGCTGTCCAAAAAGCCCATCAAAGTAGAAGATTTGCCGGTCGCCGTTTTTATCTACCGCTAGATGTGTGGCGAAATATTTCGCCACACTTTTTAGACAGCCTCTTGACGCTTAACACCTGACCGCATAGCCCTTTTTTTGAATCGCGTCTACTATCTCAATCTCGCTGACCACTTGCTCATCGAACTCGACCATTAACTGCCCTTTTTTATAACTGGCGCTGATTGCGCGGATGCCGGGCAGTTGGTCTTCGATGGATTCAAGAATCATGGCGCAGTTGGGACATTCCATGTTGGTGATGATATAGGTTTTCTTTTGCATATCATTTGAACTCAATCAAGCCTGTATACATGCCCATCGAGCAAGTAAAACGCATCTTTGTTCCGGCGGGCTGGGGTGGGATTTGAACTGTCTCTGTCCCAGTAACGGGCAATAGAACGTAATATTTTATGGCCGGAATGACGAAATCGCGGGCGCAGGAGGTGGTGTTCTCGGTGACGATGTTCAACGTCACCGGTGTATTTGCCTGGGCGGCCAATCGGGCTGGATTGTAGCCGTCGTTTTCAGCCCGCAGGGTGAGATTGTGGGATGCTTCTACTTCGGGCGGGGCAGCGGCCGGTTGCGTGGTAAACAGACCAGATACCGATGGCGCGCCAAGCAGGTTGAGGGCGTTATCGAACGTGACAAACCCCAGGAGCAGGACAACAATCGCCACAAAACGCATGAAGTGTTTTTCAAGCGCAGCCCCAATTTGGGTGGCGAAGTACGCCACGCCGAAAAAGACCGGGCTGGTGCCAAGCGTAAACGCAAACATCAGCAAGGCAGCGTTGAGTGGGTTACCCAGGCCCAGCGCAGCGGCCATCATGGCCTGCGTCACGCCACATGGGATGAATACCGTCAACGCGCCGAGAAAGAGCGGGGTTGCCGCATCGGTTCCTTTGGCAGCGCGGCGGATGGCGCGGGTGATAAATTTGGGCGGCTCGATGACGAAATTCCGAAAAACCGGGTGGACGTTGAGCATCCGCAGGCCGTTTCCTACCATGAAAATGGCAATCAGAACCATCAATGCGGCGCGGAGAACCGGGTCAAAGGTCAGGAAAGAGCCAAGCCAGCCCAAAAGCAAACCGAGCAGGGTGTAGGCGACCAGCTTGGCGGCCAGGAAAAGCAGGATGGGCTGGGCGGCGTTGGGGCGCGCCGGGCGGGTGGGACGTTTGCCCGGTTTAGGGGACGCGGGCGGGGCATTCAACAGGTCGCGCTCCAACTGGCTTGCCAGCGAGGAGGCCAGCAGCCCGCCCTGCACTGCCAGGCACGAGAGCCCGCCGGTAGTCAGGCCGGTGATAAACGCAATGAGGTATTGTTCCATAAAACTCCAGTGAGCAGTTATCAGCGACCAGTCATCAGTTATCTCACTTATATCAGTGGATACTGATGACTGAGCACTATCTCTTCCCGCCATCCCAAACAACGAATGGCATGTTGACCACCACGCCGGGGACTTCTACTATGATTTCGCCCGCAGATTCCGCTGCTTCAACCTCCGCCGCCGATTTCAGCAGGCGCGCCTGGGAGGGGTCTTTCCACTTGACCAGGTGAATACTGCGCAGCGGGGTGTAGCCGGGCGAGCCAGGCGGATTGTCAAACACATCCTCCTGGAAGCCGAACGGGCCTTTGCCCTGCAACCCGTTCTGGAACACGTACACCCGTCCCAGTGACTCCGCCGGGACATTCGCCAGTGAGGGGACGTGCAGGACGGGCGAGTTCATCATATTGGTCAGGGTTTCGGCCACGTTGGGGTCAGATGCTTCGGTGTGAATGAAGTAGATTTCCTTGCCTTCGGCATAAGCCAGACCGGCAGGCAATTCCGCTTTGGCCGGGCCGCTTCCGGCAGGGGCGCAGGCGGAAAGAGCAGTCATCAGTAAGACAGTTATCAGTAACCAGGAAAGAGGTTTCACGATAAAAAGTTCCTTTTCATTGGGTGATTTGGCGATTGACAAAAGCCGCTCAATTCTCGAATCCAAACTCATGAAATGCGTTTTCCGCGCAGACGCAAGGAGTTGGAGACAACGAAAACGCTGCTAAAGGCCATTGCCCCTGCCGCCAGCATGGGGTTGAGCAGCCCCAGAAAAGCCGCCGGGATGAGCAAAACATTGTAAAAAAAGGCCCAAAACAGGTTTTGCTTAATCGTGCCAAGCGTCTGACGCGAGAGCGCGATGGCGCGCGCCACGCCGCGCAGGTCGCCGCTCATCAACGTCACCGGGGCGGCGGCCATTGCCACATCGGTTCCTGTGCCAATCGCCAGACCAACATCCGCCTGCGCCAGGGCCGGGGCGTCGTTGACGCCGTCGCCAACCATCGCAACGACATTTTGGCCTTGGGAGTTTCCATGTTCGATTGCGCCCTGCAACCGTTTGATTTCTGCTGCTTTGCCATCTGGGAGGACTTCCGCAATCACATCGTCAATGCCGGCCTGCCTGGCAATCGCTTCGGCGGTTTTCTGGTTATCGCCAGTCAGCATCACCACTCGCAACCCCATGCGGCGCAATTCGGCAATCGCTTCCACTGAACCATCTTTGATGGTGTCGGCAACGGCAATGACGCCAACGACCTGCCCATCCACCGCCACCAGCATGGCGGTTTTGGCCTCCGCTTGCAAGCGGGAGACTTCTTTTTCGAGACCATTGAGCGGGTAGCCGCGTTTTTCCATCATCCGCAGGTTGCCGACCGCCACCCGATGGCCTTCCACTTGTGCTTCAACGCCATGCCCGGCTTCAGCCTGGAATCCGTCGGGTTCAACGAGAGCCAGCCCCCGCGTGGTGGCTTCGGCCCAAATGGCCTCGCCCAGCGGATGTTCGGAGCCTTTTTCCACCGAAGCGGCGAAAGCCAGTAGCCAGTTATCAGTTATCAGTGAATCAGTACCAGTACCTGATAACTGATGACTGATGACTATGTCCGTCACCGCTGGCTGCCCCTTCGTCACCGTGCCGGTTTTATCCAATACCACCACCGAGACCTTGCCCGCCCGCTCCAGCGCTTCGCTATTTCGGAACAAAATTCCCATTTCGGCGCCTTTGCCCGTGCCGACCATGATGGCAGTTGGCGTGGCGAGACCCAACGCGCAAGGACAGGCAATGACCAGCACGGCCACCATGTTAATCAATGCGCGGGTAAACATGGTCGTATCGGCGTTAATGGGCAGTTGCGGCCCAAAGAAATACCAGCCGATGAAGGTCAGGAAGGCAATTCCAATGACGACGGGGACGAAAATGCTCGAAACCTGGTCGGCCAGTTTTTGAATGGGCGCTTTGCTGCCCTGGGCTTCTTCTACCAGGCGGATAATTTGCGCCAGGGCAGTCTCTTTGCCGACTTTGGTGGCCTCGAATTTGAGCAAGCCCTGCTTGTTGATGGTTGCGCCAATCAGCGGGTCGCCGGGCTTTTTCTCCACTGGCAGCGATTCGCCGGTTAGCATCGATTCATCCACCGTCGAGCGGCCTTCAACGACCACGCCATCCACCGGGATTTTCTCGCCCGGACGCGCCAGCACCACATCTCCCACGCGCACCTCGTCCACTGCTATTTCGGTCTCGATTCCATCCCGAACAACGCGCGCGGTTTTGGCGCGCAGTCCCATCAGTTTTTTGATGGCTTCGCTGGTGCGGCCTTTGGCGCGGGCTTCAAGGAACTTTCCCAGTTTGATGAGCGTGATGATGACGGCAGCCGTCTCGAAATAGACATGTCCATCCAGCCAGCCAAAGGTAATCGGCAGCGAGTAGATGTAGGCGGCTGAAGAACCCATCGCTATCAACACATCCATATTGGCCGAACCGTTGCGCAGGGCTTTGTATGCGCCGACGTAATACTGCCAGCCGACGTAAAATTGCACCGGGGTTGCCAGGGCCAGCATCAACCAGTTGAACCACCACGCGCCCGGATACATGCCCATCATCCGGTACATCTTCTGATAATCCGGCGCGTAGAAAAAGGCAGGCAGCAGGCCAAAATCTTTGCCCATCGAAAGCAGAAAAAGTGGAACGGTGAAAAGCAAGCCTGTCAAGAGCAATCGCCGCTGCGTGGAGATTTCTCTCTCTCGGGCGAGCGCTTCTGCGTCTTCGGCCTCGCCGCCCAATTCAAGCGGCTCGAACCCGGCGGCGCTTACCGCCCGGCGAATTTCGGCCTGGCTGATGATGGTGGGGATATACCGGACGCGCGCTTTCTCGCTGGCATAGGTTACGCTGGCCTCCAGTACGCCTTCCAGTTTGGCGAGGGCTTTCTCCAGCCGCCGGGCATCATTGTCGTCTGAAAGACGCTTGATAACCAACTCCGCCTCGCCGGTGGCGACTCCGTAGCCAGCGCGCTGCACCCGCCCAATCAGTTCGGTCAGCCCCAGTTTTGCCGAATCGAATTCAACGGTGGCGCGTTCGGACGAGAGATTGACAACCGCGCTAGAAACGCCATCCAGCTTTTTCAAGTTTCGTTCCACCGCAGCCACGCAGTTGGCGCAGGTCATACCGGTAATAGGTAACGTAAGTTGCCGGGAGGTGGACATAGGGTTATTTACTTAACGAAACAGGTATACAGGGAAACAGGGAGATGTTGGTCTACTCGTCTACCTGTCTACTTGTCTACTACAGCGCCAGCCCTGCAACCGGATAATTGATTTCGGCCAGCAATGCCTTAATTTTCTCTTCATTGGCCGGAGCCTCGAAGGTGACGGCTACACTCTTTGTCTCTGCGCTGGCGCGCACGTCTTTCACACCTTCCAGTTCAACCAGTTCGGTTTGAATGGTATGGACGCAATGCCCACAGGAAATATTGGGAACGGAAAACTTTACGGTGGTCATACAAACTCCTTTTTATTTTGTGATTGTCTGATTTTGCGATTTGTAGATTTGGCGGCCTGGCGGTCGACACTCACACAATCACCGAATATCGAAATCATCAAGTCGCTAAACTTTGTTCGCCATCTCGAACACTTCCGCAATCTCTTTTAGCACGCGCTCACGCTCTTTGGGGTCTTCGCCTTGAATGGCAGTGATGACGCATGAATTGAGGTGGTCTTCGAGAATTTGGGAACTGACTTTGTTGAGGGCGGCCTCGACTGCCTGAATCTGGCGAATCAGGTCAATACAATATGCGCCCTCCTCTGCCATGCGCACAATTCCGCGCACATGCCCTTCAATGGTTTTCAGTCGCCGTACGGCTGTTTCACTTGCCATATACGCCTTCTTTCTTACCCTACCCCCCTGGGGGGCGGATATATATATTAACTGAATAGTACAATATTTGTCAAGGATAGTTACCCCGTCCACACCTTGCCCGCCGGGACAATCTGCCGGGCCGGGACATCTGCCAGCAACACCGCGCCATTGCCCACCCGCGCGCCGTCGCCGATTTTCAGGCCAATGATTGTCGTCACCCCCATTCCTATCAGGGCGCGCTCGCCAACATGGACGTGACCAGCCAGCAGGCAGCCCGGCGCGATGTGGGTATAGCGGCCAATCTCGCAGTCGTGCGAGACAATTGCCCCGGTGTTGACCATGCATTTTTCGCGCAAAACAGCCGAAGAACCGACGTAGGCGTTGGCAAAGACCTGCACGCCGTCTTCGAGCTGCGCCGAAGGCTCGACGGTGGCGCGCGGATGGCGCAGAATAGGAAAGGCAAAACCGTAGCCAGCCAGCAACTCGAACAATTTGACGCGAATTTCGATGTTGATAATTCCCCCCACCCCGTTGGCGGCCAAAAGCACCCCTTGCTCCAGCAACCCAGGCAGCGCCTGGCGTGTTCCCAGCACGGAGACGCCCAAAACAGAAGAACCGGTTAATGCCGGGTTGTCATCCACGATGCCCGCCACGCGAAATGCTCCAATGGCCTGAATCATCTCCAGCACTGCTTTGGCGTGTCCACCCGCGCCATAAAGCAGGATTTGGGCATTTGGTGATTTGGTGCTTGCGAGATTGTATGATTGCGTGATGGATGGATTTTGTGATTGTGTGATTTGGCGAATGAAGGATTCGGTAATCAGGCGGTCGGTGGGCAGGGAAGAAAGGTCGAGGCCGAGCGATTCGGCCAGGGCGCGCGCCGCTTTGGTAATGCGGAGATTCGCCGGTGATTGTTCGGCAATGACTGGCGGTTTATCGCCACCGGATATGGATAACTGATTACTGATTTCCAGCGGCTCATCGGCTGTTTCTGTGATATAGGCCAGCGCCTCGCCCACTGCAAGGGTGGCGCCTTCAGCCGCTGCCAGCCGCGCAAAACCACTTTCAGGGGCCTCAACATCGCTGGCTGCCTTGGTTGTCTCAATCGTAAAAAGCAGGTCGCCTTTTTGAACAATCTGACCATCCTTGATGTGGATTTGCACCAGCCGGGCTTCCGGCTCGTTGGCGTTCAAGAGCGGCACAAGAACGGGGATTTGCGGCATATTTTTCCTATTCCTTAACAGAAATGGCTTGCAATTTTGTATAGTTTAACCCTATAATGAGACATCAACAATAATCCTTGGAGGAGAATGATATGGAATTCGGTCGCGCTTTTACATACATCACACAAGACCCTGACTGGCTCAAAAAAGTCGGCATTGCTGCTGGGGTAATGCTCATCCCCGTGCTGGGATGGATTGTCGTGGGTGGTTGGGGGCTGGAAATTACCCGCCGGGTGATTCAGGACGACCCAAATCCCCTGCCTGATTGGTCTGACTTCGGTAATTTTGCCATGCTGGGCATCAAAGGGCTTGTGGTTGGCCTGGTTTTTAACCTGCCTGGCGGTCTGGTCAATGGTTGCCAAAGTACAATCACTGCGCTGACCAGCAATCCCGACATTCTCAGCGAGTTGGGGAGCGACGCAGCCGCCGTGTTGGCTTCGGCAGGCGGCATTGTGGCCTTGTGTTGTGGGTGTATCGGCATTTTGTTAAGCCTGGCTGCCACATTCATCACCCCCGTAGCCCTGGGCAACATGATGGCGAACAATGCCGAGCTGGGCGCGGCCTTTCGCTTTAGCGAAATTTTTGGCATGGTGCGCAGCGCCGCTGGCCCTTACCTGATGGTTTTGCTTGGAACTCTGGTGGTGGGGTTCATCGTCCCATTTGGCTTGATTGCCTGTATCATTGGCGTTTTTGTCACCGCCGCCTGGGGCAGCACGGTTCTCTATCACCTGTATGGGCAGGCCTATAAAGCCGCCAAAGCCAGCGCCCCGGCTCTTTAGCATTGTTTTTTGGCCCTGGCCCCAAAGGTTCCACTTTGGGGCTTTTTTATTTTCGGATGAGTTCCAAGGCTGCGTTTTGGATGGTCTCCTGAGATGGCAGGATGGCGTCTTCGAGTGATTTAGAGTTGGCGATTGGTAAATCGAGCGCGGCTACGCGGCAGATTCTCAGGTCACGAACCTGCTCGCTGCTACGAGCCGCAATTTCCGCACCCCAACCGAGCGTCAGCGTTCCCTCCTCCACGGTCAGCAGGCGACGGGTTTTGGCAACGGATGTGGACAACGGATGAAGCGGAGAATTGGATTCGGGAACGGATGGCCTGCGGCGAAGCGGAGAAACGGATGTAGACAGCGGAGAAAACGGAGAAGCAGAGGATGAAACGGAGGGGAAGGGGCTTAACTGGCTGAACAGGACGATTTCGGGGAAAATTTCGTACTCGTACATCAACTCGCGCGCGGCGGCCAGGACGAGTTCGAAGTTGTAGCCGTAGGTGGCGATGGTGATATTCGATGATTCGATATTCGGAACGCGGAGCGTAAAAACGGGGTAGGGGTCGCCCCAGCGGCTGATTTCCCAGTCAACCAATTCTCCGCTGCCAGGCTGGAGCAAGGTTCGGGGGTAGAGAAGTTTATGCTCGATGAACAAGACCGGGTCGTCATCGGCAATGGCCGCCAGGAGCAGTTCGCCGGGGCCGCCGAGGGTGTTGGGAGCGACTACTTTGAGGCCGGGGATGCCCAGGAACAGTTTTTCGAGTGACTGCGAATGAGTTGGCCCGTAGCCGCGCCGCCCCCCCATGGGGGCGCGCAGCACGAGCGGCACGCGGACGTTATCGTTGTACATCCAGCGGAATTTGGCGGCGTGATTGACAATCTGGTCGGCGGTGAGGGTGACGAAATCGCCAAACATTACTTCGGCCACCGGGCGCATTCCGCGCAGGGCCAGTCCGCTCGAAATGCCAACGATGGCCGCTTCGGAGATGGGCGTGGTCAACACCCGGTCGGGATATTTGGTTGAGAGGCCGCGCGTGACCTTGAAGGCGCCGCCGTAGGGGTCGAGGATGTCTTCGCCCAGGATGTAAACGCGCGAGTCGTTTGCGAGAGCGGTGTGGAGGGCGGCATTGAGAGAGTCTAATACGGTGGTCATCAGTATCCAGTAATCAGTAATCAGTAATCAGTTTTCAGTTCAGGAAAAGGATCATTTGCGGCGCGGGTGAAGGCGTCTTCAATTAGGGCAGAAACTTCAGATTCCGCGTGCGCGAGTTCTGTGGCAGAAAGCCGCGGGGCGTGGATGGTGAGCGGGTCGAACTCGGCGCGGATTTTTGCAATCAACTCGCGGGGGCGGGTGTCGTCGCCTTTGCTGTGGGCGGAGAAGCGGTGCGTGTGCAGGATTAAGGCTCCGGGGCGTCCGTTTCGCACGGTATCAACTGCCTCGCGGGCAACATCGCGAATGGTCAGGACATCGCTCGTAGCCGCCTCCCACGTCTCAATTCCAAAAGCCTTAAAGCGCGCGGGGATGGAACCGGCCACTGCCTGTTCAACCGGCGTGGTTTGGGCGATTCGGTTGTTTTCCACCACATACAGAACGGGCAGTTGCCAGAGCGCGGCCAGGTTCAGGCTTTCGTAAAGCGCGCCTTCGCCGAGCGTGCCATCGCCAATGAAGGCCAGGACGATGTTGCCGGTTTTTTGCGCTTTTTCGGCCAGCGCCATTCCGGCGGCAATGGGCGTGAAACCGCCCTGGATGCCGTTGGAATAAAAGTTGCGCCACTGAATGTGCTGGCTGCCGCCGCGCCCGCCAACCAGGCCGGTCGATTTTCCCATCAGTTCGGCGGCCAGGCGGTAGGGACTTCCGCCATAGGCGAGAAAGTGACCATGACAGCGGTGATTGCTCCAGACGATATCATCGGGGCTGGCAAGCGAGAAAATGGCAGCGGCGTTGGCTTCCTGTCCAATGTAGGCATGGGTGGTGCCGAATAGTTTGCCGGTGGAAAATTCGGCCAGGGCGCGTTCCTCGAAGCGCCGGATGAGGAGCATAGTCTGATAGAGTTGCAGGTGATTGGTCATCGAGGGGGATTATATCAAAGCGGAGATGGTATAATCTTTTTTCGTATGAGTCCTGAAACATCCACATCAACTACGAAAATCTGTCCAACCTGTGGCACGCGGCTGGCTGAAAGCGCTACGCGTTGTCTGGTATGTGGCACCGAATTAAGCCTGACGGTTGAACCCAAGAAATCCGCCGGGATTTCTGCCAGCCGGATGCCCGAAATTACCCTGAGCCTGCCTGTCGCGCTGGGGCTATTGGTTTTGCTGTTGGTTATTGGCGCGGTGTTGGTTTTTGTCGTGATGCGTGTGACAGGGGCGGCGGGGTTACCTGCTGCGCAAGCAGACGGCCCGACTGCAACGCTGACGCCGACCCCAACCGTTACGTTTACGCCGACTATTGAACTCACCAATACCCCAGTGCCGACCGATACACCGCTGCCGCCTTTTGATTACACCGTTGGAGCTGGTGATACCTGTACTTCGATTGCGGTGCAATTTGGCGTGTCAATTAACAGCATTCTCATTTTGAACAATCTCTCAACCGCTTGCATTCTGTCAGTCGGGCAAACCATCAAGGTCCCGTATCCCACGCCTACCCCGCTGCCGGCGGCCACATCTACGCTGGAACCTGCGCAGGCCACCCTGCAAGCCTGCGAGAAGGTGGTGATTACTGTGCAACAAAACGATACGCTTTCGAGCATTTCGGCCAACTACAATGTGCCGCCGGATGCGATTAAGTCGTATAACAGCCTGAGCACCGATACGGTCTTTTTGGGGATGAAACTGATTATTCCACTCTGCGAGCGCGCGCCTACCCCTGGGCCAACGCCTACCGCCACGGTTCCGCCGCCTTATCCGGCGGTCAACCTGCTCCTTCCGCCGGATGGAGCGTCGTTCACCCTGGCAAATGACAGCATCACGCTCCAGTGGGCTTCCATTGGAACCCTGCGTGAGAACGAAGCCTATATCATTACTATTGAAGATGTGACCGAGGGCGAAGGCCGCCGCCTGGTTGATTATGTCAAAGATACCAAGTACATTGTGCCGGTTTCCTTCCGTCCGAAAGATGCGCTTCCACATATCTTCCGCTGGTGGGTGAGTACGGTGCGCCAAACCGGCAGCGATGACCAGGGCCAGCCGATTTGGGCCAGCGCGGGAGCCAATTCGCTGCAACGGGTTTTCTCGTGGCAGGGCGTGGCGCCTGAGGGCACGCCGCAGCCCTGAGTTGGAATAGATTCCGCGCCGCCAATATTATTTTATTTTTGCAGACTAAACAGCCCGGAGAGTTAAGTCCGGGCTGTTTTTTGGGCCTTTTCAGGCGGCCTGGGCTATAATCTTGGAGACAAGGAGTGCTTATGACGACCCAACATCCCGTTATCGGCGTCAAAAAGCGAATTGCGCTGGTGGCGCACGATAACAAAAAACAAGATTTATTGGAATGGGCGCGTTTCAACCGCCTCACGCTCTCACGGCATCATCTGTTCGGCACCGGTACCACCGGCGGCCTGCTTGAACGGGAACTCGACCTGCCGATTACGCAGTTCAAGAGCGGCCCGCTGGGTGGCGACCAGCAAATCGGCGCCAAGATTTGCGAAGGCGAGATTGACTTTCTCATCTTTTTTTGGGACCCGCTCGAGCAGCAGCCGCACGACCCGGATATCAAGGCTCTGTTGCGGTTGGCCGTGCTATACAACATTCCCACTGCCTCCAACCGCGCCACTGCTGACTTCATCATCTCCTCGCCACTGATGACGATGGAGTATGAACATCCCGCGCCCGATTTGGAACGCTACCAGCGAAATCGGCCTGGAAAGTAAGCCAACCTGGAGACCCTCTGCCCCCCGCCCCCCAACGCCTGTACGCAGTTACCCAGCACGGCCAGGGCCGTTATGACGTGTTTGAAAGATGGATGTGAGTCAGCGGCGTGGTTTTCGGCGCGCTTTTGCGGATAGGACAAATGAACGTTTCTCTCGATGTACGAATTCTGGTAAGATGACAAAAATCGCTATTAGCTTCGGAGGAAGGAATATGAACAAAAATTTGTCCCGGGTTTTCCTGGCAGTCAGTCTGCTTGTATTGGCTTCGCTGGCCTGCCAGGCAATCAGTGGCAGCCGCCCCACGGCGACCGAACCCGCCGCAACCGAATTGCCGCCAGCCACCGAGCCTGCCACGCTTGAGCCAACCGCCCTCCCTGAACCAACCCAGCCCCCTCCGCAACCACCTGAAGTCTCTTCGCAAGGCCCTGGCATGGCGTGCGTGGGAACAAGAGACCAGGGCGTGGCCTGCCTGGATGAAAACGGCTGGAAACTCTACAACAAAAGCAATTCTCAACTCGCCAACGACTTCATCAGCGCGGTAGCGGCCTGCCCAGATGGCCGCATTGCCTTTGCCCATTTCAATGGCATCAGCCTGTTCGATGGCAAAGAATGGAGCAGTTATGCCAGGGGCGACTACTCGACCGTGAACGCATTGGCCTGCGGCGAAGGCGGCGTCTTATGGGTGGCGCATTTTCAGGGCGTCAGCCGGTATGACGGTCAATGGACCAGATTTGGCGCCGACCTGCTTGCCACCGGCGATGCCGCTTCTGAACTCGTATATGATGTCGCGATTGCCCCAAATGGTACAGTGTGGGTCACCACCCCAAACAGCGTTGCATCATTCGATGAAAACGATTGGACGATATACCAGGAAGGACAGGGATTCGACCAAAAATTCTTCTTCAAGTCTCTGGCTTTCGATAACCTTGGCAATACGCTTGTCTCTCACGGGAATGGCATTGCGGTCTTTGAAGATGGGAAATGGACTATCAGGAACAGTCCCGATTTCATCTCATCGATGGAGGACATGGTGGTAGACACGCGTGGGCGCATTTGGTTAGGAACGCTCATTGATGGCGTTTACACCGTTGAGAATGGCGCGTGGAACAACCAGACCTTCACAAACTCCGGCTTGAGCAGCGACAATATCAACGCGCTGGCGGCAGATACCGGCGGGCGGATATGGGTTGCCACCGAATATGGCTTGAGCGTATTCGCAGAAGACGCGTGGACGGTCTTCCGCATGGATAACAGCGACTTGCCCGTCAACGATATTCGCGGCGTGGCAGTGGTTGCCGACGGCCCATCCCTCCCGGCTGCCCTCGAAAAATCGACCGGTTCTCTCACAGGCCAGGTAAAAAACGCCGACGGCTCGCCAGTCGCCAATTCCGATGTCGAGATTTGCGTTCAGATATTAGGAAGTCAATTCTTTGGAGCCACCCCCTGCTCCGACCAGCCCTTCTTCTTGACCGGCAAAACCGACTCAGAAGGCAAGTTTACTTTCGAAAACGTCCCAACCGGCTATTACACTCTGGTCATGAAAGTTGGCGATGGCTGGGCGCAACTGACCGGAGACATTGGCAGCATCTCAGAACAGGTGCTGGTCAAACCAGGTGAAACCACCGATGTCGGCGACATTACGATGAAAGAATAAACCTCTGGCCCAGTTCATACGATGGAGTGCAGGTGATAGCCATCCGTTGCGTGGCTGTCACCTGTTTTATTTGTCACCATTTTGTGACATCGCCGTCACGGGTTGGAAACAGAGACCAGGTATAAATAACATGGCAATCGATGAGGAAGGCAAATGTTTATGGAAACGTCATTCATCATTCAATCCGCCCAAAGCGGCAACCTGAACTCCTTCAACGAAATCGTCCTGAAATATCAGAACCGCCTGTTCAATCTGGCGCTGCGCATGTTGGGAAGCGAAGACTGCGCCGAAGATGCCGTCCAGAACGCGTTCATTCTGGCGTTTCGCAGCCTGGCGTGTTACCGGGGCGGATCATTCGATTTCTGGCTGTTGCGCATCTTAAAGAACATCTGTTACGATGAATTGCGCCGTCAGAAACGCCAGCCTACCTGCCCGTTGGAGCCCTGGCTGCACGATGACGAAGAAGTGGAGACGCCCGCCTGGTTGACCGACCCAACCCAAAACCCAACCGGTGATGTAGAAATGGCTGAATTGGAGCAGGCCATACAGAATGGACTGCGCAGTTTACCCCCAGAATACTGCATCCTCATCACCCTGATTGACATAGACGGCCTGAACTACGCCGAAGCCGCCCACATTCTCGCCCTGCCCCTCGGCACGGTCAAGAGCCGCCTGGCGCGCGCCCGTCTGAAACTGCGCGCCATCCTTCTCAGACAGCCCGGACTTCTGCCAAACGACTACTCTCGCCCTGGGCCGCGCCTGGCGCGCTCACTGATATTCGCCGGATAAACACTGCAGGCGCCGCGTACCAGGGGAATTTTCCACAGCCTGGTCTGCAAAAGCGGTAGAATGCCACCATACCCCACATTCTCTTCTGGAGTCTGCCATGAATACGCGGTTGGCAATTTTAACCTTCTTCCTCTTTCTGGTTTTCCCGGCTTGTGGTGTATTGGAAGTCGGTTTTGAAGAACCCCCCTCCCGCCCAACGGCCAGCCCGTCCCCCAGCCTCACGCTTCTCCCCACCGTCACCATCCCGCCCACTGATTTCGACCCGCTCCAGCCCGGCCAGAAAATCCGCCTGATTTCGATTCGCATGTTGGATAAGATGACGGGATGGGGAGTGGGGCAAATCGAAGGACAGCCAACCGACTACCTCCTGGTCACAAGCGATGGAGGCCGCACCTGGCGGAATCGCACCCCGCGCATGGCCCACCAAAACCCACCTCCACAGGGACTCAGCGCGACCGCTTTTTTTGGCCCTGGCGGCCTGGCCTGGGCGATATTCACTGACCGCGCTCCCGAAGCCTATCCTCCCTCTGGTCAGGTCGTCTGGCGTACCACAGACTACGGCCAGACCTGGCAGGCGAGCGCGGAATTGTCCCTCCAGGGACTTCCCACGCAGCACTTCATTCCAGACCATTTGCGATTTTTAGACGACAGAACCGGCTGGCTGATGGCCCACCTTGGCGCGGGAATGAGTCATGATTACATTGCCATCTTCCTGACCAACGATGGTGGACAAACCTGGCGGCGAGTGGTGGACCCGGAACGAACCCCCACGCTGATGTCCTGCCCAAAAACCGGCCTGGCGTTTTCAGACCTTCAAAATGGCTGGCTGATGGGCGATTGTCCCGGCCTGATGCCCGGTCTGTTTCTTTATTCCACCGCGAATGGCGGCGAGGACTGGAACCCGGTCAACCTGCCTGTTCCGGTTGGTCAGCCTGCCGACCTGTTCGGCGGCGAAAAAGCAGGCTGCGGCGTTCCTGGTCTGGCTTATCTTGGCGCAGATGCGGTGATGTTTTCGGTGCGATGCAGCTCATATAACGGGGGCAGGCCATCTGCCTGGTTGTATGCTGCAAAAGCAGGAGAAGCTTTCTCTGCCCGCGTTTTGCCCCAGCCGTATGGCAATCTCCAATTCTTGAATTTGCAAGAAGGCTGGTTCATTGGCGCGGCAAGCAGTGACCCGACAACGCCTGGCGAAATCTACCACACCACCGATGGTGGCTTGACCTGGAGGCTGGTGTTGGCAACCGGCTGGCAGGGAACCCCCCACTTCATCGATTCCAGCATCGGCTGGGTGATTGCCCAATCTGGTGAAGAATTGGCGCTGGTCTACACCGTTAATGGTGGCGCTATGTGGGAAGAAATCAACGCCATGATTGGAAAGGACTAATCCTGTCTTCTACTTGCATCAACAACCTTTCATAAACCTGCTTCAGCAAGCATGGTTTGGATTGGGAAACAGGCAAGCGCTTCAGGCGGTTTGCAAACGCCAGATTGCGCAATTACCACGAAGAAGGCCCAGATTTACGATAATTTCGTGCCAGGAGTTTCAAGTCTAGCAAATTGATGACCTGGTCGCTATTCAAATCGGCTGATTCCGGGAAGGCGGTGTTGTAACCCATTCCAATGCTCAAGGCGTCAAACTGGTCAATAACCTGATTGCCATCAATATCCCCTGCCAATAGAGCCAGCGAGGGTAGCTCGAAAGTCTGTCCAGGGAGAACGTTGATGTCACCCTGGGCGCTCAGAAAGCCGTTCGCTGTTATCCTGAGCAGATAGTTACCAGGGGGAACTTCCAAAAAGAATGCGCTGTTATGGTTAACTGTTTGAGATTGCCACAACGTGTTGTCCGGTCTATAAAATTCCAGCGTGACGGGTTTACTGGCATTCACCTGGCCTGTAAATAAGCCCGTAGAGGATGGCGTGTTGGTTATTGTAGGAAGAGCATCGAGAGTGGGTGTAATGGTAGGTTCAGGAATGATGGTAGGCTCGGAGGTGGGTAAAGAGGCATGTTCCCCAATCGTTAGCAGCGTGCTTTGGGAAGGCAGGCTGGTAAGGACATCCTCTTCTTTTGAAACGCGCAACTTGCATTCAACGTTGGTTTGCCCGGTTTGCAATCCTTTGGCGCGGAGCGTGAAAACCGTGCCATCGGCCATCGCCTTCTGGTTTAAGCTGCCTGCAACGGCCACAATAAACATGCCATTTTGTGGGTCATGAATTGCCACCACCGGGTCATTGCCAAACAGGTTGGTCACAAGCACATCGCTTATTTCAATCAAACCGGGAGTATAGGAACATGCAAATTCGGCCCCAGAATATCCATCAGAAGGTACATTTGCCAAACCAACTGTAACCTGAGCGGTTTCGTTCAATTGGATATCCGATGGCATGACTTGTACATAGCCATACGAATCACTCGGAATTTCGGTCAAGACAGGGGTGGGGGCGAGCGTGTTGGTTGGCATGGAAGTTGGTATCAGGGTTGCTGAAGGTATGGTTGGGCTGGGCGTCATTGCAGTTTGAGTGGGAGGAGTTACCGGGAGGGGTTCAGGCCTGGAAGAGAATACGCGCACATAATCTACAAACATGTCTGCCGGAAACACAGTTTCGGCGTCGGGCGCGCCGGGCCAATCGCCTCCCACAGCAAGATTAAGCAGTATGTACATTTTCTCTGCCGGAACGCCACTCCCGGTATACCGGCAGCGTTCCGCGCCATCCAGATACCAGGCAATATAACCTGCTTGCCAATCAACCCCATAGGTGTGAAAATCTTTGGATAAATCGATGCCCTCGTAGACGCATCCAAAATTTTTACCAGTTTGGGGATGGAAATTCATGTGGAGTTGGCGAGGCGTGTCGCCCAAAATTTCCATAATATCAATTTCAGGCAAGGAATTGTATGTGGTGGGCAAGAGCCAGAATGCGGGCCAGAGCCCTTTGCCGGATGGAATTTTTATGCGCGCCTCAACATACCCGTACTGGAAGGTGAACAGCGGTTCGGTGCCAAAGTTATTTCCTCCAGTCATTGCCATGCCGCTGGTATACGGATAGTCACGGCAATATTTTCCGCACCATGTAATTGCCGGGTCCTGAACGCGCGATTGGAACTTGAGAGTTCCATTTTCGAGCGAAACATTATTGGCAGTGTACAGTTCTAATTCATGATTTGTTTCTATCGTACAGTTTTGGTTAGACCACCAGAAACATCGCGCCCAGCGGGTATCTAATGCGCTTCCCTCAAACTCGTCCGCCCAAAGCAATAAAGGCGTTTGCTGTTCTGTGGCGGCTTTCGCGCTGACATAAGTTCCTATCATCAAAAAAATAGATATAACAATAATAAGGGAAATACCACGTCTTTTCTGGTACATTTCAACTTCCTTTCGTATTCATTCATCGCCGGTCGAGCAAACTCCAGCGGTTTGATGAATTCATGATGGAAATCTGGCCTGGATGAAAAAAGGGAAGATTTCCAGGAATTCATATTCGGCAAAGTGTTATTTTGGCACCATGTCTGGGTGCAATTTGTGGTTGCGATAACCAGAAATAGTGAAAAACTCAAATTGCCTGAATACGAATCAGGAAGTGGATAGGATTGTGTGAGCGACAAAAAAGGGTTCGACGAGGGCTTGCCTGGCAACGCTCTTGCTGGGGCAACGGTGAGCGCTGTTTGAGTTGGGGCGTCCAGTTTCGAACGTTGAGAAAACGTGTCTTTCCTGGACGATTTCATTATGGAAGAGGAACAGGCAATCGAGAATAGGCCTATGGTACTGAATCAACATTGCACTTTCATAAAAAAGATATGCGCAAAAACAACCTGGAAAGAATCTTCATGAAATGTTCCCCTTGCAAGATTCGCGCCCTATCTTCAGTTTTGCAACGCTCCAGCGCAAAAAGTGATGTTCATTGCAGAAATCAGTGGGATTTCAACCCGCCACCCAGGAGATGCTGTTTTTTTTGTTTCCAGGCGGCACCCCCAGCATGACTACGGTGATGTTATCATGTCCCCCGCGTGAATTTGCCAGCTCGATGAGCGCGTCAGCAGCCTGTGAAAGCGTGCGCCCGTTAAGCGCATCACGGATTTCGGAATTATCCACCAGGTCGGTCAGGCCATCGGTACAGAGAAATACAACATCTCCTGGCTCGAGAGTCAGGCCCTGGTTTGATTTGGCTTTCGAATCGCTATCATTGGGAGAGAGAAACAGTCTCAGGTCGGGTTCGGGAGGGTCGCTGGAACCCAGATAACGGCGGATGACATGCAAGTTGGGATGACTTTTCAGCCCCTCGTTGTCGATAATCCCTTTTTCGAGCGCTTCTTGCACCCAGGTATGGTCCCGCGAAAGTTGTAAAATAGTCTTGCCGCGAATCAAGTAAATTCGCGAGTCACCAGCATAGGCGATGTACAATTGCAAACCGATAACCCAGGCGCATGCGGCGGTAGCCCCCATTCCTTTGCGGGAGACATCCTCTTCTGCTTTCTCAAAGATGGCTTCGCTAACTCTGTAGAAACTGTTCTGGAACACTGCCAGCGGGTGACCGCCTTCGCGTTTTTCGACTGCCTCGCTAATCAGATTCACCACCAGTTCCGAGGCGACTTCTCCGGCGCGATGCCCGCCGATGCCATCAGAGACAATTGCAAAGACCGACGGAGTCGGGTTCATCTTACTGACAAGATACGCCGAAACCGCAAAGTTGTCTTCGTTATTCTTTCCGCTCATCCCGGGGTGGGACCTGGCGGCTACATAGAGGTGGGAACGGTCAGTACGAATCATCCGCTGAGAACGGGGTTATAACAGGTTTTTGTGGGGCAGGTGGTTTTGTAAAAATAAATCGATACGTTAATTGCCCGAAGTGTATCACATCACCATGTTTGAGTACACATCCCTCTTTTGGGGCAGGTTCGTAATTGACCCAGGTTCCGGCGATTGAATTTTGGTCTAGCACAATAAAATTTCCGTGTTCGTCCTGGCGCAGGCGCGCATGAAGCGATGAAAGAGAAGGATGGTCAAAGACATTGGTGGCTTGAGTCGGGTCTGTGCCGAAGGTTAACTCTCGCCCTGTCAGGGGAATGGGGTCGCCGGATGCGGGCTGTCCATCGATGGTCAGTTTCACAAAATATGCAGTGGGTGGCGGTGCTTTGCGACGCAGCCACGGGAAAGGGTTGGCGCGCGAACCAGTCTTTTCTGATTCAATTTTTACTGGCTGGGTCAACGGGTCGAAACGCATGGCGCGCGCCCGGCGGCGTTCGGCCAGCGCCATCATCGTTTTGCGTCCCCCAAAGAACAGGATTCCCAGCAGGACCAGCCCAGCCGCAACGATAACGGAAATGGTTACTGCTGCGCGGTTGCGCAAAATCAACCCGGTCAGGCCGCCAGGTGGTTGAATGACAATGACCTGCACCGGCACGGCTGCGCTCATTTTGGACAATCCCAGCGCATCCACTGCTTCTACTTGAAGGGTATGTTCGCCGGTGACCAGGTAATTCTCCAGGTTCCAGGTGAATTGGTCAAAAGGCGGCGTGGTGTTTTCGTCCACAATCTCCCCATCGACATACAGCGTGGTGCGCGCCAGAGAACGTTTGATATGGTCGGTAAACTCGATGATGATGGCAATTTCCTGCGTTTTGGGAAGTGAGTTTTCTATATCAAACTGGTCTACCAGGTTTTGACGGACAATTTGAATGGGCGGAGAGAGCAAAACCGGGTTGGGCGGTTCGATTTCGACCTGGAACGAGACCGGGCTGCTGGTGAGCGTCAGCCCGCGCGCATTGAGCAAAACGCTAAAGGTATGTACGCCGGTTTCGCGAACCGTAGACTCATAGCTTATGCGATATACATACCTCAGTGAATCGACCCATTCTTCCGGGTCAGGCAGGGTTTCCGTGCCGCTGAAGGTTGTGTATCGTCCGCCCGTTTGTTCCGCCAAATTGGCCAGGGCTTGCGCCCCCGGATGATTGAAATAATCGCTTGAATCGCCCATCCATACAAAGATGCGGATGTTGGCCTGTTGGGCGCGATTGAGCAGGTCGGGCAGGGCGTTCAGGTCACGGGTGTCAAGGTGGGGGGAGATGAACAGGATGGCCTTTTTGCCTCCTGGTGGGGAGGGGGCCTGCTGAGCGACATCAATGGCAAAGGCCAGAGAAGTCAGCCCGGCAGCCGAATTTCGCAAAGCAGGGTCGAATGTCTCAAATCGTGCCAGCCAGTTTGCCGGGCTGAGTTGTGATGCAATAATGCCACCGTTCCAGACCAGCGCAAAAGTATCCGGGCGGTTGGCTGGCTGAGCAGCGGCCCAATTCTTCAATACGGCGGTCATTTTATCGTAGCGAGAGAATCCCAATCCGTCACGTACTGCCAGGGCTGGGCCGGAGTTTATCGCCACCACCACATTTAAGGGCTGCTCCAACTGCTCGAAGGTCGAAGGTGCTCCGAGAGTTTGTCCGTTCTCCAAAACAGACAGGTCGGCGGTGGTCAGGCCGGTGATAAACTTCCCCTGCTCATCGAATACATCCACCAGGGCGGTGATGGTCGGGAATTGAGCGGAATCTGGCTGAAACACCGTCACCGAGGCCGTCCCTTGGGCGCGGACAAAGCCCAAAGGGATGAACAGGCTGATGATGAGCAGGAGGCGATGGAATTTGCGCAGATTAAGCAGCATTCACCCTATTTTACTGTGAATCTTAAACAAAAAGGCAGGCTCGTGCCTGCCACGGTCAAACCTGCGTCTCTCACCCGGAAAGCGGCGGCGCGTCTTTATCATAGACCTGCACCTGAATGTCGAATCCGTCATTGTTCAGAAATTCCATGGCCGGCATGAATGTCGCGTCTTTGATAGGCTGGATATCCCCGGCGGGGGCCAGGACGGTGATGCGCGCTTCTTCTTCAGACATTTTGACGACCTTCATTTGCGCGCCTGCGCTTATGTTGGTGATTTTGGCCTGCATCTCTTTAATCGCATCGTCGATGGACATAGGCTGCTCCTGAAATCATGCTTGTAGCAAAATTATAGCGCATTACGGCGTGTTTGGTAATTCTGTGTGATAAGATTCGCCTATGGATTTTTCGCAGATTACCAACGACCTGTTGATTGGGTCGATGCCCGCTGCCGCCGATTATGACCTGCTTCACTGCCTGGGTGTGCGGCTGGTCTTAAACATGCGCTTTGCGCGCCGCCTGCCCGCTGGTTTGTTTCATCCGCCGGTGCAGGTTCTCTGGCTGCGGTCGCTTGACAACCCTCTGTTCCCCATTCCGCTCAAATTCTTGATGCTGGGAACGCGCGCTGCGCTATCGACCATTGCCGAAGGCGGGAAGGTGTATACGCACTGTGCCTATGGCCGGCACCGCAGCGTGGCGATGGGCGCAGCCATCTTAATTGGGCAGGGATACACGCCCCAAGAGGCGATGTCGCTCATCAAGGAAAAGCGCCCGCAGGCCGACCCCGATGCGTTTTATATTAAAAGCCGAATCCTGGCCTTTGCGAAACGTTGGAAAGGCTGAAAAGAATTGTGATACACTACCTGAAATTTCGAAAATTTCCTGCGGAGGATAAAACATGCCTGAACAAGAATTTTACACGGTCGAAGTAGCCGGTCTTAAACGCAATTTGCGCCTGTTCCAGGTTGCCCCTGGATTGCGGATAGCCATTCTGAACATCCTCGGCGATACTGAACTTGTACAAGCCTGCGCGCGTGAATTGGCGAAGAGGCTTGCCGCGGTTGAATATGACGTGTTGGTTACTGCTGAGGCCAAATCGATTCCGCTGGCTTATGCGCTCGCAGTTGAAACCAAAAAACCTTATGTTGTGCTGCGTAAGGCTTACAAGCCTTACATGGGTGATGCACTCAAAGCCGAGACGCTTTCCATCACGACTGGTCAACCGCAGGTTCTGATTCTTGACGAAAAAGACCGCGACCTGGTTCGGGGCAAGAAAGTGGTGATTGTAGATGATGTCATCAGTACCGGTTCCACCCTTCAGGGGATGCGCATGATTCTGGATAAAGCCGGGGCAACCGTCGCCGCCGAAACGGCCATCTTTACCGAGGGCGAGAAGTCTAAATGGCTGCATATCATTGCGCTGGGACATTTGCCCTTGTTTACGGATTAAATTTTTACCCGGGCGCGGTTACTGCGCCCCGCAATTTTAACAATGTGCCTCGTAACATTCTACCCCCTGCGCGCCGACTGTCGCACTGTGCAATGTACCGGCAGGCAGGTCCAGCCGGTCGCCAGACTGGAGTGTGACGGATTGGCCAGTTTGGGGCAAATAAAAGGTGATGCTGCCTTGAGAGACGTATAACACCTTGTTGTAAGGGTGAGTGTGGGCGGAATATGTATCCAGCGGGGCGTTGCCCCAAGTGTAATAAGTCAACCCTTCGCCATCCAGCAAACGGCGGATGGCGTTTTTGGTTGGGGCTTCGGGAGAGTTCCAGGGGATGAAACGGACTCCATTCATGGCTAATCCTCCGCAGCGCGCGCCATTTCTTCTGGCTCGAAAACAACTTCTTCTTTGCCGGTCAACTTTTCCTCGACTTTGCGCGCCACCAGGCTGAGATGCCCGGCATGGGCAACGTAGTTCAAATCATCGGTGGGAATGGTCAGAACCGGGCAAAGCGTAAAGCAAGAAATCCACTTTTCGTAGAGTTTGTTTAGCCCGACCAGGTAATCGGCAGAGATGGAGCGTTCATAGTCGCGCCCGCGCTGGGCAATGCGCGTGAGCAGGGTTGGCACCGAGGCGCGCAGGTAAATAACCAGGTCGGGCGGCGGCAGGAACTGTACCAGCGTTTCGTACAAATCGCGGTAGGTCTCGTAATCGCGTGGGTGGATGTAACCCTGCAAAAATAGATTCTGGGCAAAAATTTCGGCGTCCTCATACACGCTTCGGTCCTGGAATACCGAGGTCGGATGTTGCGAAATCTTGTAATGAATGCGCAGACGATGAGTCAGGAAAAAGACCTGGGAGTGAAAAGCCCAGGCTTCCATATCATTGTAGAAATCAGCCAGATAGGGGTTTTCTGTGACCGGTTCGTAAAATGGCTGCCAGTCTGGGCCTAGTTTTTTACACAATAAACTGACCAGGGTCGATTTCCCTACCCCGATATTGCCTGCCACGGCCACGAACTTTTTCATGCCAGCCTTCTCCCGTTCATGAGAACCTTACTGCCCAGCCAGTTCCTGTTCAATGACTTGCTGGAAGACCTCGTAAGGCTGCGCGCCAACAATGGCAATTCCGTTGACAAAAAAGGTGGGCGTGGAACTGACCCCAATCGAAAGGCCATAGCGCAAATCCGCTTCTACTTTACCCGCAAAGCGTTGTTCTTCCAGGCAGGTTTCGAAAGATTGGGCATCCAGCCCGAGCGCGTTGGCATAAGTCAGGTAGGCTTCGCGTCCCAACTCATACTGATAACTGAACAAGGCATCGTGAAAAGGGAAATATGCGCCTTGTTCTCCGGCGCAATGGGCGGCCATGGCCGCCGGGATTGCATTGGCATGAATGCTGGTGAGCGGAAAATCGCGGTAAACGAAGCGGATTTTTCCCTCGTATTCCTGCATCAGGCGTTTATATACCTGCTGATGCCATTGCGCGCAGTAGGGGCATTCGTAATCGCTGAATTCGACGATGGTGACCGGAGCATTGGCTGGGCCCAGGGTGGGACTATCCTCAATGGAGACCTCAATGCGTCGGACGGGAGCCGCGGGTTCGTTCCCCTGCTGCGCCGCCGTAGGTGAGTCTGCGCCCCATAGCAGCCAGCCCAAGCCCAGGCCGAGAAGAAAAACGACCGGCAAAAAACCTGCCAGCATGGTTTCGCGGCTTTTCCGCCGAAATAGCGCGGCGCGCACCAGGCGGGTTTGTTTGGGAGATAAATCGGGGGAAGTTGATGTGTCCATTTTGGCATTATACCCAGTTCTGCATCTTTTTCGGCAATTTGGCGTATTTTAATAGTGGAATGAATTCCGCCTACAGAAAGGAGCGCGTGATGGCAACTGCTGAAAAACGAAACATCCCCTGGTACCTGTGGCCGTTTTGGGCTATCTGGATGCTGGTTGCGACAATTGTAGAAATGGTCGGACGCTTTATTGCTATTGTGATTGGGCTGGTCTTTATCCTGGTCGGCGTGCTGGTCAGCCTGACCATCATCGGCGCGATTGTTGGTATTCCACTGGCGATTATCGGATTCCTGCTGGTGGTGCGCGGGATTTTCTAAAAGCCCACGATAGAAATAGAAGGCTGCTGACCATGCCCGGTCGGCGGCTTATGGATTCAGCGAGGAAGAGGTCTCTTTAACGGGAGGCAGCCATTGAGCGCGCAACCGAGTCCAGGCCCGTTTGACGGGACTTAACCGCAGGAGCAGCAACAAGCCGATGATAACGGCGAAAATCAAAGGCTGAAGTACATCCCCCGAAAGAGAGAGAAAGTTGCCTTTGCGCGCCATGAAGAAGTGCAAAACCACCAGCGGCGCAATCAGATAGACCAGACGATGCAGGCGTTTCCAGTTCTTTCCAAGACGTTTCATCCAGTAGTTGAAGGAAGTGACGGCGAGCGGAACAAGCAGCAGGAAGGCGGTTGCGCCAATGAGAATGTATTGCTTGTTTCCCACATCGCGCAGGATTGCATTCAGATTAAAGCCGTAATCAACGGCCACAAATACGGTGACGTGGAGGGCTGCGTAGAGAAAGCCGTAATTTCCGAGGGCTTTACGGCGCTGGGTCAGTTCCTTCCAGCCCAAAAAGGCCAGCGGGGTGCAGGCCAGCGAGAGCGCCAGGAAAACCAGCGCGGTGTAACCCGTGCGCTGTTCGATGGCCTGAATGGGGTTGGCGGTCAGGTTGTCACGGGACAGGTCGAAAACCAGCACGACCAGCGGAATCCATCCGGCCAGGTGGACGAGGAGTTGCAACGGGGTGAAGTGGGGCTTTGTCATCAATAATTGATTCTCAAGTCCATGCCCTCGTACAGGCTTGCTACTTGCTCGGCGTAGCCGTTGAACATGAGCGTGGGACGGCGGGCAATTTCGCCAATGCGCCGCTCGGTGGCCTGACTCCAGCGTGGATGGTCAACGTTGGGGTTGACGTTGGCGTAGAAGCCATATTCGTTGGGTTGGATAGCCTTCCAAAGTGCGAATGGTTCTTCGGCGGTCAGTTCGATTTTGACGACGGCCTTGATGGATTTGAACCCATACTTCCAGGGGACGACCAGCCGAATGCCGCCGCCGTTTTGCGGGGGCAGTTCGCCGCCATAGAGGCCGGTCGCAAGGATGGTCAGGTCGTGCATGGCTTCGTCCAGACGCAGGCCTTCGCGGTAGGGCCAGGGATACCAGGGCTGTTTCAGCCCGGGCATGTCATCGGGCGCGAAAATTGTCTCGAAACTGACGTATCTGGCGTCGGAGGTGGGTTCTACATCCTGGAGCAATTTCCAGAGCGGGAAACCGACCCAGGGGATGACCATGCTCCAGGCTTCGACGCAGCGCAGGCGGTAGATGCGTTCTTCGGGCTGGTATTTCTTAATCAGGTCTTCTACGCCAAATTTGGCGGGGTTCTTAACCAGCCCGCCGATTTGCACATCCCAGGGCGAGGTGGGAAAATCTTTTGCCAGTTGCGCCACGCCCTGTTTGTCGGTGGTGAATTCGTAGTAGTTGTTGTAGTTGGTGATGTCTTTGAACGAATTGACCGGGTCGCCGAGTTCATCGGTTTTTTCGGCAATAGAAGGGTCGGCGGCGGTTGGGGCGGGCGCAGAGTCGGCCTCGAGCGCATTCGGCGCGCACGCAGATAACGCCATGCTCCCGGCAAGCAATCCGGCGGCCTTGATGAAGTCACGCCGCGAAAGGTAGACATGCTTGGGGGTGATTTCTGAGGATTGAACCGGTACCGATTTGAAGGGTGAATCCATGGCTTGCTCCTGAATATGAAAAGAATACCAAACTTGTCTAAATTTTGCGTTAATTTATTGGTAGAGAAGGGCAGAACGCCATCGAAATTTGCGGATTTTTACAAGGACTGATATGATACAGCGCATGTCGCTGTTACCAGGAGAAGAATCTACATGATTTTGCGCACCGGCGTTGACCTTTGTGAAATTTCTCGCTTGCGCGAGGCGGTCGAACGGCAGGGAGAGCGTTTGTTGGCGCGCGTTTTTACGGCGGCAGAGCGTGAGCAATGCGGCCAGAATTATGCCTCGCTGGCGGCGCGCTTTGCAGCCAAGGAGGCGGTCGGCAAAGCGTTGGGGACGGGGCTGGGGCCGGTCGCATTTACGGATATTGAAATTGTTCGCGGGGAGAGCCGCGAACCGGTCCTGCGCTTGCATGGTAAAGCGTTAGCCAGGGCGAACGAATTGAACCTGACCGAATGGGCTATCAGCCTGAGCCATGCGCAGGAATACGCTCTTGCTTCCGTCGTGGCGCTGGGTGGAGATTAGGGATTCTGCCGCGAGGTTCTTGTTCTTTGGGCAGTTCTGTTCACGATGATTTTTCATGCCAGTCATTCATGGCGGCGGTGGGTGATTCCGCCAAAGGCGTGTTCCCAGGCCAGCATGGCGTAATAACGCCAGGCAAACGGGGCGGTATAAGCGAACGGCTGACTGCCTCGCGTGCTGCTCCTGTTTTTGAGATTCGCTTCAAGGAAGCGCAGCATTTGATTCCAGGCCTGGGCCTGCGCGCCACCCGCGCGGATGGATGCCATGTCGGTCACGAAGGCGTGCGGCTGTCCGTCGTAGATGCTGATTTCGTGCGGAATCCCGGCCTGCTGTAGACCGGATTCGAACGCGCGAACTTCTTCCAGCGGAATGGACGAATCGGCCCCGCCGAAGATTCCAAGCACCGGGCCGGGCAGGTTCTTCAATACTTCGGGGTCGGTTTCGGAGGAGCCATAGAAAATCACCGTGGCGGCGATGCGGTGATTGTGCAGGCTGTAAAGGAGCGAGACGCGGCCCCCGTAGCAGAATCCGGCAATGCCGGTTCGTTTGATGTCCACATCGGGTTGGGATTCGAGCCAGGCAAAGACCGAATCGAGGTCGGTATTAACCTGCGCCTGGTCGGTGCTGATGGATTGGTAAATGGCGCGTGGAATCCAGCTGGTGGTTTGACCCCGCATGGTGTCGGGAGCGATAACGAGATAACCTTCTTCGGCCAGCCCGTTGGCTTTGCCGACGATGCTCTCGTTCAGGCCGAAGAATTCGTGAATCATGATGACAGCAGGGAAGGGGCCCTCGCCGGTTGGCCGGGCAACATAGGCGCGGACCTCCGGGCTGCCATTGTTGCCGGGAATGACCGTGTTCGTTAGAGCGGCGATACGCGCTTGGCTGCCAAGCCCGGCAATGGGGATGGAGAGAATAAGGAGAGTCATCAGCCCAATCAACGTGAGCAAGAGTCCAGGCAGGGTGCGTTTAACGATTTTCCACATCAGGGTTACCTCCGGTGCATATTTGATGCGGAGATTTTACGAGAAAAGCCATCCAAAAACTCTCAATTTTGACGTTTTGCAGCCCTGGCATGGCGGGAAACTCAATCCTGGCTTTAATATTCCTGAAGAAGGAATTTAAAAAATAAAAATAATTATTGACAAATATTAAATTTTATGTACAATTGTTTTGTAATTATTAAGTCGGTTTTGGTTCTGCGGAGAATTGAATGAATATTTCCACAATTAGCAGCGAGGAGTTCCAATCCCGCTGGAAGCCCAAATTCTTTACCATTTTTGCCGGTCAGGCGCTTTCGTTGTTTGGCTCTTCGCTGGTACAGTTTGCGCTGGTCTGGTATCTCACCCAGCAAACTGGTTCGGCGACCATTCTGGCGACCGCAACTCTGGTGGCGATGTTGCCCCAGATTCTGCTTGGCCCCTTTGTGGGCGCGCTGGTGGACCGCTGGAATCGGCGCATGGTGATGATGGTTGCCGACGGATTGATTGCGCTTGCCACGCTGGGATTGGCCGGGTTGTTCTGGGCCGGGTTGGCGCAGGTCTGGCACATCTACGTTATCCTGCTCATCCGCTCGTTGGGTGGGGCGTTCCACTGGCCGGCCATGTCGGCCTCGACGGCTCTGATGGTGCCAAAAGGCCAGCTCTCGCGCGTGGCCGGGATGCAGCAAACCCTGCAAGGGCTGGTGAGCATGGTTGCGCCGCCGACCGGCGCCGTTTTGCTCGGTCTGATGACGACCCAGGGTGTGTTGGCAGTGGACGTTGTTACCGCGCTGGTTGCCATCCTGCCGCTGGTTTTCATCTCCATTCCACAGCCGGCGCGCGAACAAACCGCCAGGGGCGAACATAAAACTTCTTACTGGCAGGATGTGAAAGAAGGCTTTGCCTACGTTGCTGCCTGGCCGGGCTTGCTGGCCATCCTGGTGATGGCCGTTCTGATTAACTTTCTGCTGACCCCGGCGGGTTCGCTGATGCCCCTGCTCGTGACCAAACACTTCGGCCTGGGCGCGCTCGAACTCGGCTTTACCGATACGCTATGGGGCGTGGGCATGATTGCGGGCGGGTCGCTGCTGGGCATTTGGGGCGGGTTCAAACGGCGGATTGTGACCTCAATGCTGGGAATTATTGGCCTGGGAATTGGCGTGCTAATGACCGGGTTTGCGCCTGCTCGCATGTTTTGGCTGGCGTTGGCAGGCATGGCCGTGATGGGTTTCATGAGTCCAATCACCAATGGCCCGCTGCATGCCATCCTGCAGGCCACCGTTAAACCCGAAATGCAGGGGCGAGTAATGTCGCTTATCAACAGCGCCGCTACTGCCATGACGCCACTCTCTCTGGCGGTGGCTGGCCCCGTCTCAGACGCCATTGGCATTCGCGCCTGGTTCGTCTTTGGCGGCGTGGTCTGCCTGTTGATGGGCCTTGGCGGGTTCCTTGTTCCGGCGATTATGAACGTGGAAAGCAATCACTCGTCCACCAAAACGGTTGAATCTGCCCGGTCGGTTTCCTCTGCTGCTGATTAATTTGCGCATGCCCGGCGGGGGGAAATGCCGGTTTTTGTAACATGTGTGCGACTCCTCCCTGAAAGAAAATAGCGGTCACAAGCCGCTATTTTCTTTTCACCTTCCACTTCCACACGAAAACAAAACAGGACTGTTTCCACAGTCCTGTCATTCATTGAGAAGGATGGTGCTTATTTCAACGGCACAACATTGGCCGCCTGGGCTCCTTTTGGCCCCATTTCAATCGAAAATTCGACCTTCTGCTCTGGTTCGAGGCGTTTGTAGCCCTCCATATTGATGGCCGAGAAGTGAACGAACACATCCTCGCCACCTTCGTAGCCAATGAAGCCATAGCCTTTGGTGGCGTTGAACCACTTGACTGTTCCAATGATTCTTTCTGACATTTTCTTTCTCCTGCATAGAATAGTTTGCCAGATTTGCCTGGCCCGGCAAGATTATCACGCCGGGAAGGATATTGTCAAGATAAAGAGCGTTACAGCAGCGTTCAAATGGTTTAAAATTCCAATTGACGGATTGTCTCTATGCGGGTACAATCACGTCCATTATGAAACTGATTGCGTCTTTGCATCATCATCATTCTACTTACCCCCTGCCTGACCAGAGAGCAGGTTAGTTTCGTTTACTAACCCAACGTATTTCCAAAGCCCTCGGTCAGTGACCGGGGGCTTTTGTTTATCCCGCGAGGTCTTATGTCCCGTTCACTTCGTCTTTCCCTTCCATCCAAGGGCCGCCTGGCCGAAGAATCAGTCAGCTTTCTAAAAGAATGCGGCTTTAACATCTACAAACCCAACCCGCGTCAGTACGAGGCCACCATTCCTACGCTGCCGGGCCTCAGCGTTCTGTTTCAGCGCCCCACGGATATCGTAATTTCCGTGCGGAACGGCTCGGTGGATTTCGGCATCACCGGGCTGGATGTGCTGACCGAACACGGCGGCCCCAACGGGGCGATTCTCCCGATTCATACCGCGCTCGGTTTTGGCGCGTGTACTCTGAACGTCATCGTCCCCGAAGCGTGGAGCGATGTGAGCGTGATGAGCGACCTGAAACGTAAGCAAGCCGAAGCCGGGCGTCCGCTGCGCGTGGCGACCAAATTCCCCAACGCCGCCGCGCCTTTCTTTGCCCGGCACGGTCTTTCTGAAGTCGTCTTCATCGAAGCCGAAGGCACGCTGGAGATTGCGCCCACCATTGGCTACGCCGACCTGATTACTGATTTGGTTTCCAGCGGCCAAACCCTGCGCGACAACCGGCTGAAACTGCTCGCCGATGGGAAAATTCTCGCCTCGCAAGCCGTTCTCATTGCCAACAAAGCCGCGCTCAAAGAAAACCCCGCCGCCCTGGCCGTTGCCCGCCAGCTTTTGGAGTTCATCGAAGCCTATCAGCGCGCTCAAAACAACGTCTCCATTTTTGCCAACATGCGCGGTGAAAGCGAGGCCGCCATTGCGGAGCGCGTCTTCTCGCAAAAGACTGTCGGCGGATTGAACGGCCCCACCATCAGCGGCATCATTCGCAAAGATAACGAACCTGGCTGGTATGCCCTGCACATTGTGGTTCACCGTGACGAACTGTTTGCTGCCATTAACGAATTGCGCGCCATCGGCGGCAGCGGGGTGGTGGTTGCGCCCGTAACGTATATCTTCGAGGAAGAGCCGCCAAGGTATAAGGCGATGCTGGAAGCGCTGAATTCAGTGAACAGCGAACAGTAATCAGTGAACAGTGAACAGGATAACTAATCACTGTTCACGGCTCACTGCCCCATAGGAGGCCCCATGTTAAAAATCTACGATGTCCCCACTGCCAAACAAACCATCCTCAAACGTATCCCCCCCGATGAAACTGCCGTTCCCCCGGCGGTATTAGACCGCATCGAATCCACCTTCGGCGAGCGGATTTCTGCCGAAGAAGCTGTGCGCCGCATTTTGCGTGATGTCCGCGCGCGAGGCGATGCCGCGCTCTACGAGTGGAGCGGCAAACTGGACGGTTTCCCCGCCAACGCGCCAATTCGCGTCTCCGCCGAAGCCCTCTCCGCCGCCCTCGCGGCCCTCGACCCCCAGGTGCGCGCCGCCCTCGAAGTCGCCGCCGAAAGAATCCGCGAGTTTTACCGCCGCCAGCCGCTCACCAGTTGGTTCACCAACGACCTGGGCGGCACGCTCGGCCAGTTTATCCGCCCGCACGCCCGCGTTGGTCTCTACGTTCCCGGCGGCACCGCCCCCCTGCCCTCCTCCGTGCTGATGTCCGCCATCCCGGCGCAAGTTGCGGGCGTCAAAGACATTGTAGTTGTCACCCCACCCTTGCGCCAGACTAACCCACTGAACACTGGTCACGGGTCACTGATTTCCCCCGTCATTCTCGCTGCCTGCGCCCTGTGCAATGTCACCGAAGTCTACGCCCTCGGCGGGGCGCAAGCGATTGCCGCGCTGGCGTACGGCACCGAATCGGTTCCCGCAGTGGATAAAATCTTCGGCCCCGGCAACCTGTTTGTCACCCTTGCCAAACGCCAGGTTTTTGGCGCGGTCGGCATCGATGGGCTGGCTGGCCCGACTGAAACGGTGGTCATCGCCGATGACTCTGCCAACCCCGCCTGGGTGGCCGCTGACCTGCTGGCCCAGGCTGAACACGACGTGCTGGCCTCCGCCATTCTGCTGACCCCCTCCCGCGACCTCGCCGAAAAAGTCCAGGTCGAAGTCGCCCGCCAAACGGAAACCCTGCCTCGCGCCGACATTCTGGCCCAATCCCTGCCCGGGCAAAGCGGAATTGTCCTCACCCGCGACCTGGACGAAGCCGCCGAACTGAACAACGCCTACGCCCCCGAACACCTTTGCCTGGCTGTGCGCGACCCCTGGGCGCTGAGCGAAAAAATCACCAACGCGGGCGGAATCTTCATGGGCGAACACTCGTTTGAAGTCCTCGGCGATTATATCGCCGGGCCAAGTCACGTCATGCCCACCGGCGGCAGCGCGCGCTTTGCCTCCCCGCTCAACGTCTGGGATTTTGTCCACATCATCAGCCTGATTGCGCTCAACCCGGCCACCACCGCCCAAATCGCCCCGCTCGCCGCCACCATCGCCCGCGCCGAAGGTCTCGAAGCCCACGCCCGCTCAGCGGATTGTCGAGTAGAAAGCGGGAAGTAGAAAACCCCCTCTCTATTTCCTATGTCGCCTATGAACCCGATTCCCCTGCCAACCCACATCACCTCCCTGCCCCCCTACACGCCCATCGAGCCGTTCGAGGTGCTTTCGGCGCGGGTCGGGCGCAAGCCGGAAGACATCATCAAACTCGACGCCAACGAGAACCCTTACGGCATGTCGCCGCGCGCCCGTGAAGCCCTCGCCAGCCTGGCCTACGGCCACATCTACCCCGACCCCGAAAGCCGCGCCCTGCGAGCCGCCCTCAGCCGCTTCACCGGCGTGCCTGCCGAAAATCTGCTGGCCGGGGCAGGCGCGGACGAATTGATTGACCTCATCATGCGCGTCACGCTTTCGCCGGGCGATTTTATCCTCAACTGCCCGCCCACCTTTGGCATGTACGCCTTCGACGCCGACCTGAACAACGCCAAAGTCATCAACGTGCCGCGCAAAGCCGATTTTTCGGTGGATGTGGACGGGATTCTGGAGGCCGCTGAGAAGTTTTCTCCTAAAATCATCTTCCTCGCCTCCCCAAATAACCCCGACGGCTCGCTCCTCCCGCCGCCTGTTTTGCAAAAACTATTAACATTACCCGCCCTCATCGTCCTCGATGAAGCCTACATCGAATTCTCCGGCCAAAAATCCGCCATCCACCTCACACCTGACACCTGGAACCTGATTACCCTGCGCACCTTCAGCAAACTCGCCGGGCTGGCAGGGCTGCGCGTGGGATACGGCGCCTTCCCCTCCTGGCTCATGCCGACCTTGTGGAAAGCCAAACAGCCCTACAACATCAACGTAGCCGCCAGCGCCGCCGCCATCGCCTCGCTCGAAGACCCCGATTACCTCGATTGGACGGTCAAAACCCTCGTTGCCGAAAGAAACCGCCTCGCCGAATCACTTTCTACCTTCAACTTTCTAAACATCTACCCCTCGTCCGCCAACTTCATCCTGTGCCGCGTCTCGCCCGAAATCAACGCCGCTCAACTCAAAGCGGATTTGGCCCAAAAGCACGGCATCTTCATCCGCTACTTCAACAAACCCGGCCTGACGGATTGCATCCGCATCAGTGTGGGCAAACCAGAGCAGACGAACAAACTATTGGCTGCATTACGCGATTTAGCGATTGGGTGATTGAATCTCAATCAGTAAATCACCCAATCACAAAGCACCAAATGGAGAATTATGCGCACCGCCAAACTTTCACGCTCCACATCTGAAACCCAAATCGAGATTGAACTCAACCTCGACGGCTCCGGCCAGCACGACATCGCCACCGGAATCGGCTTTCTCAACCACATGCTCACACACCTGGCTGTGCATGGACTCTTCGACCTGACCGTCAAAGCGACCGGCGACCTGCACATTGACGTTCATCACACCGTCGAAGACGTGGCCCTCACCCTCGGCGCGGCCTTCGACCAGGCTTTGGGCGACCGCAAGAGCATTACCCGCATGGCAAGTTTTTACGCCCCAATGGATGAAACCCTGGCCTTCGTTGCGCTCGACCTTTCGGGGCGTCCCTACAGCGTGATAGATGCCGCATGGGGCAGCGCACCGGTTGGGCAGATTCCCACCAGTCTCTTCCCGCATTTCTTCGAGAGTTTTGCCGTCACCGCCCGCTGCAACCTGCACGCCAGAGTCCTCTACGGGCGCGACGACCACCACAAAGCCGAGGCGCTTTTCAAAGCCCTGGCCCGCGCCCTCGATGCCGCCACTGCCATAGACGGCAGACGGCAGACCGTTCCCTCAACCAAAGGCACACTGACAAGTTGAAAACTGATAACTGATGACTGATTACCCCTTCACCATCTTTCCCGCCATTGACCTGCGCAACGGCCAAATCGTCCGCCTTGCCCAGGGCGACCCCAACCGCCAGACCACCTACGGAAACAACCCGCGTAAACAAGCCCAACAATTTAAAGACGAGGGCGCGGAGTGGGTTCATGTCATCAACTTGAGCGGCGCGTTTGGCGAGGAAGCCTCGGCCAACTTAAAAGCCCTCGAGGCGATCCTCACTGTCGGCTTAAAAGTGGAATTTGGCGGCGGCATCCGGGACGAAGAATCCGTCAAAATCCCGCTCGAAATGGGCGTGGAGCGCGTCTTTCTCGGCACGGCGGCCATCCAAAACCCGGCGCTTGTGGATTGGGCGCTGGCCCACTACGGCGCAGAGCGGATTGCCGCCGATATTGGCGCGCGCGATGGGCTGGTGATGGTGCGCGGCTGGCAGGAAGCCACTCCCCTCACTTTGCTCGAAGCGGGGCGGCGTTTTAAAACGCAAGGGCTGGAATGGTGCGTTTTAACGGATGTCCGCCGGGATGGGGTCGGGAGCGGCGTCAGTGTGGACTCTGCCGTTGAATTGCAAACCGCCACCGGCCTGAAGGTCGTTGCTTCGGGCGGCGTCTCCAGCCTGCAGGATGTTCGGCGCGTCAGAAATGCCGGTTTGGCAGGCGTCATCATTGGCCGGGCGCTGTATGAGGAAGGACTTTCTCTGCGCGAAGTGCTCGACCGGGTAAAGGAGAAAAACAAGTGAAAACTGCCAACTTTCTGTTTCTGCTCGCTGCGTTGGTCTTGCTCTTCGGCCTGGGTCTGATTTGTTCAAGCACCGTACTGGACCCATTCAGCCTGCCTTTTCAGGACTACGACCAGATGCCCCCCGAAACCCAACAGGCCTACCAGACGCAATCGGCATTCCTGCAAAGCCTTCGGCTGGCCGGATGTGGAATTTCGCTCCTGGCGCTGATAAGCCTGCCCGTCCTCTGGCTGGTCAGCCGCAAAAAACAAAACGGAGGGACTGCATGATTACACTGGTGGACTACAACGCCGGAAACCTGACCTCTGTCCGACGAGCGTTGACTCACCTCGGCATTCCCTGCCAAATCTCTGCCGACCCCGAGTCGGTTCGCCGCGCCGACAAAATTATCTTCCCCGGGGTTGGGGCCGCTGGCGCGGCCATGCAAACCCTGCGTCAGCGCGGGCTGGATTCGGCACTGAAAGAGTCTTTTGCCAAAGGCACGCCCATTTTGGGCATCTGCATTGGCTGTCAAATCATTCTGGAGCATTCCGAGGAGGATGACGCCGAATGCCTGGGCTTGCTAGCCGGAAAAACCATCCGCTTTGGGCGTGGCCCGGGATGGAATCCCGCGTTACTCAAGATTCCGCACATGGGCTGGAACGCCGTCAGCGTCACCCAACCGCATCCCCTGCTGGCGCATCTGCGCCCCGGAGACGAGTTTTACTTCGTCCACTCCTACTATCCTCAGCCTGCCGACCCCGGCCAAATCTACGCTGTCAGCGACTACGGCGGCGAATTCCCGGTGGCGATTGGCAAAGACAACCTGTTCGCCGTGCAATTTCACACGGAAAAAAGCGGCCCGGCGGGGCTGCGGGTCTTGGAAAATTTTATTCATTGGTAAACAAGTAGACAGGCAAACAGGTACTTGTAGACTTGTTTCCTTGTTTACTCTGAAGGAGTAACCATGTTATCCAAACGCATCATCTCCTGCCTCGATGTGCGCAACGGCAAACTGGCGAAATCGGTCAAATTTGTTGATACCCAGGACATCGGCGACCCGGTGGCGAAGGCCAAAGAGTATTACGAGCAGGGCCTCGATGAACTGGTCTTTTACGACATTACCGCATCCAGCGATAATCGCGGCATTATGCTGGAGGTCGTCAGCCGCGTGGCGGAGCAGGTCTTCATCCCCTTTTCCGTAGGCGGCGGCTTGCGGACGGTGGAAGACTGCCACCGCGTGCTGCTGGCCGGGGCGGAAAAAGTCAACGTAAACAGCGCGGCGGTCAAAAATCCGGGCCTGATTGCCGAAGCATCGAAAGCGTTCGGGGCGCAGGCAGTCGTCCTCTCGATGGACGTGCTGCGCGTCCCGCCCTCCCCCTCCATTCCCAGCGGGTACGAAATTGTCATCAACGGCGGGCGGACGCGCATGGGTCTGGATGCCATCCAATGGGCGCGGCGCGGCGAAGACCTCGGCGCGGGCGAGATGGTGGTCAATTCGATTGACGCCGATGGCACGAAAGAAGGCTACGAACTGACCCTGACGCGTCTCATCGCTGAAGCCGTCTCCGTGCCGGTCATCGCCTCCGGCGGCGGCGGGAAGCCCGAACACCTGTACGATGTGCTGACTGAAGGCAAAGCCGATGCTGCCCTGATAGCCTCCATGCTGCATTACGGCGAGTATACCGTCGGTCAGATTAAGGACTACCTGGCCGGGCGGGGCTTAAAGGTAAGACAGGTAAGCAGGTAAGAGAAGTAAACAGGTAAACAGGTACATATTTCCTTGTCTACTTGACTACTTATCTACTTGTCTACGTATTCACAAAGGACTGGATATGCAAAACCTGAAATTTGACCTCAACGGCCTGATTCCCGCCATCGTGCAGGATGCCCAAACCCTGCAAGTGTTGACTCTGGCCTACATGAACGCCGAATCGCTGGCGAAAACCCTCGAAACAGGCGAAACCTGGTTCTGGAGCCGTTCACGGGGAGAGTTGTGGCACAAAGGCGGCACCAGCGGCAACACCCAAAAGGTTGTTGAAATCCGCTACGATTGCGATGCCGATGCCCTGCTCGTGCTTACGCAACCCGCCGGGCCGGCCTGCCATACCGGCGCAGTGAGCTGTTTCTATCGAACACTGGAAAACCAAATCACCGGATAACTGGATAACCAATGAACTTAACCGACCTTTACGCCCTCATCCTTGACCGCCAAACCAACCCCAGGCCTGGCTCCTATACCAATTCGCTCTTCGACTCCGGCCTGCCACGCATCGCCCAAAAAGTGGGCGAAGAAGCCACCGAAGTCATCGTGGCCGCCCTTGCGCAGGAAAACGCCCGCCTGACCGAAGAAATTGCCGATTTGGTCTATCACACCCTCGTGCTGATGGCCGCCAAAGGTCTCACCCCGCAGAATATTCTCGACGAGCTGACCCGCCGCCACCGTTAAGCGTCTTTAGCGCTGTTTCAGCCGGTTTATCTCCTCCGGGCGCAGAATCCGCCATTGCCCTGGGGTCAGACCCTCCAGCGTAAGCGGGCCAATGGCTGCGCGTACCAGCCGCAGGGTGAACAGCCCTACGGCGGCGGTCATGTGCCGAATCTGGCGCTTTTTGCCCTCACGCAAACGGATTTCCAGCCAGGCGGTTGGCCCATGCGGGGTGACGGGTTTACTGCGCGGGGGCAGGTCTGGCCCGGCAATTATGCGCGCCTGCGCAGGGCGGGTGACATACTCTCCCTTAATTCGCACTCCCCGCCGCAGGGCTTCCAGTTTCTCTTCGGTGGGTTCGCCTTCCACCAGCACCCAATACGTCTTTTCGACATGGCGGCGCGGGTGAGTCAGGTCGTGCGCCAATTGGCCGTCATCCGTCAGCAACAATAACCCTTCGCTGTCGCGGTCCAGCCGCCCGGCGGCATACACGTTGGGGAAGGGAATATACTCCCGCAGGGTGGGGTGTCCGGTTCCCTCATCGGTGAACTGCGAAAGAACGCCGTAGGGTTTATAGAACAAGAGCGTGGGCATGCTTACGCTACGCGATACAAACTGGCAATGCTCTTCTTCAACGTCTGCGCGGAGGCCTCCAGCGCAGACTGTTCATCGGAGGAAAGTTTTGTTTCCACAATCCGCTTCACCCCGCTGCTGCCCACAATGGCTGGAATACCCAGGCACACATCTCGCAGGCCATATTCGCCCGTAAGCAGAGTGGAGACGGTCAGCACGCTGTTCTGGTCTTGCAAAATTGTGCCAACGATGCGCGTCAGCGACATGCCGATGCCAAAATAAGTGGCGCCTTTGTAATTGATGATGTGATAGGCCGAATCGCGCACTTCTTTCACAATTCGCTCGCGCTGAACCTGCCAATCGGCGCAACTGCCGCAGGCCGGGCAGTACTCCTCCATGGACACCCCAGCCACATGCGTCATTGACCAGGCCGCCACTTCGCTATCGCCGTGTTCGCCCAGGATGTACGCGTGAACGTTGGTCACATCTACATTACAATGCTGGCTGATGAGATAACGGAAGCGCGCGCTATCCAGCACCGTGCCAGAGCCGAGAACCCGCCCTTTGGGCCAGCCAGAACGTTTCAGGGCAACATAAGTCAGCACATCCACCGGGTTGGTTGCCAGCACCAGCACCGCCTGCGACTTTTGAGCAATCATCTCATCCACGATGGATTCGACCATCGCGGCATTCTTCTGCAAAAGATTGAGACGCGATTCCCCCGGCGACTGCTTCGCCCCTGCCGTCACCACCACCACCTGGGCATCGGCATAGTCGCTGTTTTCTCCTAATCGAATCTGCACCGAGGGATAAAAAGGCAGACCATGCGCCAAATCCAGCACCTGCCCGGCGGCAAAATCGCGGTTAACATCTGTCAGGCAAATTTCATCGGCCACGCCGCGCTGGGCCAGGGCATAGGCAAAGGTCGAACCCACCGCCCCCGCGCCCACAATCACCACTTTTCGAGACTTCCATAACGTATCCATCGCCTGTTCCTTTTTGGTTTATTTACGATAAGATTGGTCTGATTTTACCCCACTTTGTGAAATTTGGGACAATTCTCATCAAATTATTAAATGTGGAGTCTCAAAGTTTCCGCTTCTGGCCTTCAAAAATCGTTTCCGGGCTGGGGCGGGTTTATGTTGAGCAATTGTCAAAAATCGCATAAAATCACAACCTATGGAAATTTCGGCGCATTTGCAAGGCATCCTCAACACCCTGCCCGCCAAACCCGGCTGTTATCTTATGAAAAACAGCCAGGGGACGATTATTTATGTCGGCAAAGCAATCAATCTCAAAAATCGGGTGCGTTCCTATTTCCATGCTGATTCCAGTCACGATACCAAAACCCGCCGCCTGGTGCGCGAAATCAGTGACCTCGAATGGATTGTTGTTGGCTCGGAACTGGAAGCGCTCATCCTGGAAATGAATCTCATCAAGCGGCATCGGCCAAAATACAATGTCCGGCTGAAAGATGACAAGCGCTACCCCTACATCAAAGTTCACTGGAACGAAGCCTACCCCAAAGTGACCGTCACCCGTCAGATGGTGGAAGACGGCTCGCGTTATTTCGGCCCGTACACTTCGGCCTGGGCGGTTTACCAAACCCTCGATGTGCTGCGGAAAGTCTTTCCTTATCTCACCTGCGACCGCCAGATTACCGGGCAGGATAAGCGCGCCTGCCTCTATTACGACATCAAACTGTGCGGCGGGCCGTGCATTGGCGCCATGGACCAGGCCGCCTACCGTCAGATGATAAGCGACCTGATGTCGTTCCTGAGCGGCCATAGCGAAGAAATCGTCATCCGGCTGACAGGCGAAATGGAAAAAGCCGCCGAGGAACTACGCTTCGAAAAAGCCGCCGCCCTGCGCGACCAGTTAAAAGCCATTCACAACATCATTGAGCGTCAAAAAGTGGTTTTTGCTTCGGATTACAAAGATTCAGACGTGGTGGCAATGGCGCGCGCTGACGGCGAAGCCTGCGTGCAAATTTTCTTCATTCGCGGCGGCAAACTGATTGGGCGTGAGTATTTCGTGCTGGAAGGAACAGAAGACGCCGCCGACGCGGAAGTGATGTCTGGATTCTTGAAGCAGTTCTATACCGAAGCAGCCAATATTCCACAGCAGGTGCTTCTGCCCCAGGAAATCGAAGAAGCCCGCATCATCCAGGAATGGCTGCGCTCGCGGCGCGGCGGCGAAAAAGTGGAGATGTTCGTCCCCAAAGACGGCCAACCCCAAGAACTGGTGCAAATGGCCTCCGAAAACGCCGCCGAAACGCTGCAATCGCTGCGCGCCCAATGGCAGGCCGATACTCACAAGCAAGAACTGGCCCTGGCCGAACTGCAATCGGCCCTGGGATTGTCCCAGCCGCCCAACCGCATTGAGTGCTACGACGTTTCACACACCCAGGGCATTGCCACTGTTGGCGCAATGGTGGTCTTTGAGCAGGGCGTCCCGGCCAAACGGCTATACCGCAAATTCAACATCGACTCCACCTCCATTGGCAACCCCGATGACTTTGCCAGCATGGAAGAAATGCTGACGCGCCGCTTTCGCAGGTGGCAATCTGCCGCCGAAACGGCAACCCAGTCCCCGGGCGCAAAGGTGGACGAATCATTCTCCCGCCTGCCCGATTTAATCATCATCGACGGCGGCAAGGGCCAGTTGGGGCGCGTCGTCCAGGTTCTTCATGCATACGGCTTATTCGAGAAAGTCCCAGTTGTGGGTCTGGCCAAGCGCGAGGAGGAGATTTTCTTCCCCGGCAAATCGGAACCGCTTCTGTTGCCGCGCCATTCACAGGGACTCTACCTCATCCAGCGCATCCGCGATGAAGCCCATCGCTACGGCATCACCGCGCACCGCGCGCGCCGCTCTAAACAGGGCATGGCCTCAATTCTAGACTCAATCCCCGGCATTGGCCCGGCTCGTCGAAAGTCCCTCTTGAAACATTTTGGCTCTGTGGATAAGATAAGGGATGCCTCACTGGATGAATTATCCGAAGTGATTCCGCAAGAGGTCGCGGCAAGCGTGAAGGCTTATTTGGAGTAGGGTATTCCACCATGAAACAAGTCTGGATTGTAGACGATGACGAAGAAATGGCAAAAGCCGTCAGCCTCATGCTGAAACTGCTCGATTGCCAATCGCGGCACTTTCTTAATGCCCGCGGCGCGGCCCAGGAACTGTTGGCAGGCAAACGCCCCGACTTGATGATTCTCGATATGAGCATGCCCGAAGTCACCGGTCTGATGATGCTGGAATTCGTCCGCCGCCGCCCGGAATGGAAAAACCTTCCTATTCTCATGCTCTCTTCCGAAGCCGCCGATGTACAGGTGGACCAGGCCATCAGCCTGGGCGCCGATGGCTACATCACCAAACCCGTCAGTCTCGAAGAGCTGGAAGCCGCCCTCCAAACTGCTTTCCAAAAACACGGTAAAATATAGCCCGTTTCATCGGTGGGGCCCCAATTTTCTCATGGGGGCATCCAAAAGTAAACAGAACGAGAAAGGCAAGCAAGAATGGCAAGCAAAGGCAAGAACAGCAAAAAAGAGAACAATGATTATTACGCCCGGCAGGTCAAACGCAACCAGGTCATTTTCACTGTTGTTGCCATCCTGCTCATCCTCGCGATGACTCTTTCGGCGATTGCCGCTTTATAAATACCCTTCCTCAACATATTTCGGGCGCGGCGCACGAAGCCGCGCTTTCTGTCCCATAAAGTGGCGCAAGAGACTATCTTGCGCTACAAAAAGGTTCTTATGCTCGAAAAACTCTCCGGAATAGAAGAACGTTACGAAGAACTTAACCGCCAGCTGATGGAGGTCGGCAACGACTACCAGAAAGCGGCAGACCTGAATAAAGAACGCGCCGAACTCGAACCCATCGTCGAAAAAACGCGCCAATATCGCCAGGCCCTCAAACGCCAGCAAGAAGCCAGGGAACTGCTCGAAGGCGATGACCCCGAAATGCGCGAGCTGGCCGAACTGGAACTGGCCGAACTGGAAGAGCAAATCCCCGCGCTGGAAAAAGAACTCAAGGGAATGCTTGTTCCCAAAGACCCGCGCGATGAGAAAAATGTCATTGTCGAAATCCGCGCCGGGGCGGGCGGAGACGAGGCGGCCTTGTTCGCCGCCGACCTGTTTCGTATGTACACCCGCTATGCCGAACTCAAACGCTGGAAAACCGAAGTCCTTTCGGCCAGCGAAATTGGCATTGGCGGTTACAAAGAAATCATCTTTGAAATTAAGGGCAAAGGCGCGTTTTCCAAGCTTAAATGGGAATCAGGCGTGCACCGTGTTCAGCGCGTGCCAGCCACCGAAGCGCAGGGCCGCATCCACACCTCCACCGTCACTGTTGCCGTGCTGGCCGAAGTGGATGATGTTGAAATCCACATCCCTGAAAGCGATATCGAAATCGAGGTGTATCGCTCGGCAGGCGCGGGCGGCCAAAACGTACAGAAAAACTCCACCGCCGTTCGGCTCTACCACAAACCGACCGGCATGGTCGTCACCTGTCAGGATGAGCGCTCTCAACTGCAAAACAAAATGCGCGCCATGAGCATCCTGCGCGCCCGCCTGTACGAAATCGAAGAAAACAAGCGCCGCGCCGAACTCGAAGCAGAACGCCGTTCACAGGTTGGCAGCGGGGAACGTTCTGAAAAAATTCGCACCTACAATTACCCCCAAAGCCGCGTTACTGACCACCGCATTGGCGTCTCCTCCTACAACCTGCCCGCCGTGATGGAAGGCGATATCGATTTGTTCATAGAAGAACTTGCCACCCGCGACGAAGCCGACCGGCTCTCGGCAGGCGCGGACGATGACGAAGAATAATTCGCGCGCAAATCCACCGAACCACTCCGCAGAGACGCAACCCTCCGAAGCCCCAAACAGCGTGTCTCTGCGGATTTTCTTCCCCAGGGAGAGTTTTACATGGCCAAAAGAAGAGTGCTTGCCCTCGCGGCTATTCTGGTTTTTGCCCTGGCTTTTCTCCTTCGAGAACGCGCCGCAACCTTCCTCCCCAGAGACGCCGACGAAGTCGCCTACCTGAACGCGGCTGGCGCCTTTGCGCTTCTCATCCGACAGGGTCATTGGGGTGGCTTTTTACAAACCAACCCCAATCCTGAGCATCCCCCATTGAACAAAATCCTGTTGGGCCTGGCCGTCGCCAGAACGAACGAGCAATTGCCTTTCTCTAACACTGAGGAAGCAGTCAGCAGTCCATCCGGCGCGGCCGCCCGCCGGATATCTGTCTGGCTGGGCGCGCTGACCGCTGGCTTTCTGGCTCTGGTCAACCCTCTGGGTGGATTCTTCTACGCCGTCCACACCATGACCATTAAATACACCGCTGAAATCATGCTGGAGGGCCTGCCCTCGCTCACCAGCCTGAGCGCTGTTCTGGCTTACCTGCAATTCCAACGCTCCAACAAGAATGGATGGTGGCTGGCTTCGGCGCTTTTTTTGGGTCTCACTGCCGCCGGAAAATACCTCTACGCCCTGGTTGGCTTTGCCATTCTGCTCGACTGGTACTTTAGGCGCTGGTATTGGCCATCTGCCTCGCTTCAACGCGCAAGCACGCTTCCCGTCAGTCTGTTACGGCGAATTGCGCCCCCGCGCGAAATGCTTCTTTGGGGAGTTTTGGCCCTGTTCTCCTTCCTTATCGCCAATCCTTACCTTTGGCCAAACCCCTTGGGCCGCCTGACCGACTCACTCTTTTTCCACTCCACATATTCTACTGGCGCTCCAGAAGTCCTTCAGGCCGCCTTCCCTGTGTATCAGCCGTTCCTGTGGCTGGTCACTTCCGCTGCCGATTGGCATCCGCAAGATGTTTTCCTCTTCTCTATTGACCTTTTCATCATTGGCCTGGCTGTTTTCGGCCTGACACGCCTGTGGAAAAAAGCCCCCGTCTTCGTCTTCTGGCTGGCGGTCGGGATTCTCTTTTTGCTGGCCTGGCCGACCAAATGGCCCCAATATATCCTGGTTCTTGCCGCTCCGCTCTCCCTCGCCGCCGGAGAAGCCCTTCTCATTTTGCTCCAGGCCATCTGGAACGACCTCGCCAGCCCAAAGAAAGAAACCGCATGAACTCGCTTTTTTCCCAACCGGTCGCGCGTCGAACCATCTGGTTCCTCTCTGTTCTGTTGGCCGTTGTGCTCGCCTGGAATCTGCGTTCCTTCGCCCTCGTCACCCTGCCTGTGGATTATGACGAGGACGACTACCTGCGCGCCGCCCAGGAATATGCCGCCGTCTTCCGCTCCGGCGACCTGACCAGGCTAACGCAGTTCAACTACCGTCCCGAACACCCCCCGCTCTCGAAAATCATCTACGGCCTGAGCATCCTCCCCGCGCCACAAACGTCCATTCTTCCCGACCGTCCCACTACCGCCAGCCCCGACCAGACCCTCCCAAAGGACCAACTCCGCAACGCCCGTACCGTTGGCGCCATTTTGGGCACGCTGACTGCCCTCCTCGTAGCCTTGCTCAACCCCCTGGCTGGATTTTTCCTCGCCATCCACAGTTGGACCATCAAATACACCTCCCAGGTCATGCTCGAAGCCCTGCCAGCCCTCACCAGCCTGCTGGCCGTGCTGGCCTACCGCAAATCCGCTCCGCGAAATTCTATTTCGAGTTTGAAATACCCCTGGCTGGCCCTCTCCGCCCTCTTCCTCGGCCTCACTGCCGCCTCCAAATACATCTACTGCCTGGTCGGAATCGCCATCTTGATTGATTGGTTTCTCCAAAACCGGCCAACCAGAAGACTGGTTAACTGGCTCGCCATATTTTTCTGGGGATTTGTCTCTCTGCTCGTCTTTCTGTTCTCTGACCCCTATCTGTGGCCGAACCCGCTTGCCCGTCTCGCCGATTCCGTTTTCTACCACGCCCGCTACTCCACCGGCGCAGCGGAAGTTGCCTCGGCCAACTTCCCGCTCTGGCAGCCCCTCAACTGGCTGGGGATGTCCGTTCCCTGGAACCAGCAGGCCTTCCGCGTCTTGCTTGACCCCTTCATCACCTTGCTGGCAACTTTTGGCCTATCGCGCCTGTGGAAAAAAGAGCGCATTTACGTTCTGTGGCTGGCAACCGCTATTCTCTTCCTGCTGGCCTGGCCCACCAAATGGCCGCAATATATCCTCGTCCTTACCGTTCCGCTCTCCCTGGCCGCTGCAGAAGGCGCAATTGCCTTGCTCGAAAAAATCCGCTTCTCCGTTTCATCCTCCGCTTCTCCGTTTCCTCCGTTGTCCACCTCCGCTTCTCCGTTTCCTCCGTTGTCCACCTCCGCTGCTCCGTCTGCTCCGTTGTCCAGCTCCGCTTCTCCGCCTGCTCCGTTGTCCAGCTCCGCTTCTCCGTCTGCTCCGTTGTCCACCTCCGCTTCTCCGCTTCATCCGTTGTCCAGCTCCGCTTCTCCGCCTGCTCCGTTGTCCAGCTCCGCTTCTCCGTCTGCTCCGTTGTCCAGCTCCGCTGCTCCGTCTGCTCCGTTGTCCAGCTCCGCTTCTCCGTCTGCTCTGTTGTCCAGCTCCGCTTCTCCGCCTGCTCCGTTGTCCAGCTCCGCTTCTCCGTTTCCTCCGTTGTCCACCTCCGCTTCTCCGCTTCATCCGTTGTCCACCTCCGCTTCTCCGCTTCATCCGTTGTCCAGCTCCGCTTCTCCGTCTGCTCCGTTGTCCACCTCCGCTTCTCCGCTTCATCCGTTGTCAAAGAGCCTGCCCTGGCTCCTCCCCGGCCTGCTGGCTTTTCTTATCCTGACTATTTTCCCGCTCCTGTTCCAGGTGGGCATGTCGTTCACCAGTCTCAACGCTCAATCGCTGCGTGATGGATTACAGGGCGGTCTCGCCCGTGAATTGTGGGGCGGTCTGACCGGGCAAATCCCCGCCGCCGGGCCGAACGCCAGCCCCAACCAGGTACACTTTATTGGCCTGCACGGTTATGCCCTCGTCTTTGACTACATCACCAGCATTGGCCTGCCCGTTTTCACCATTCTATGGACGGCGCTCTCCGTCTTCCTTCAATGTGTGCTTGGTCTGGGTGCCGCCCTGCTCCTGTGGAATCGGCGTGTTGCTCTGCGCAAAACCTGGCAGGTATTATTCATCCTGCCCTGGGCCATTCCCGAAGCCATCGGCGCGCTCATGTGGCTGAACATCTTCGCGCCCGTCTCCGGCTGGCTCTCGCTGGCTGTCAAAGATTTCGGGGCGCAAAATGTCCCCTTCTCCTTTCTGGTTGGCTGGGAACGCAACCCCAATCAGACCCTTTTCGTTCTCCTGTTGGCTTCGCTCTGGTATGGTTTCCCCTTCCTCATGCTGGCCGCCAGTGCCGGGCTGAAAATGCTCCCAACCGAAGTATTTGATGCCGCCGCCATCGATGGCGCTACCCCCTGGCAAACCTTCCGGCACGTCACCTGGCCGCTGCTCATGCCCTTGCTCGTCCCGGCCATTATCATCCGCGCCATTTTCGCCTTCAACCAGTTCTACCTGTTCCAGATGTTCGTCCAATTTTTCGGCGAACAGCAATACATCCCCGTTACGCTCTCCACCTTTTCATATTACTTACTCTATCGCGGCTCTGAATTTGGCGTCTCGGCCATTCTCAACATCATCACCGTTCTGATGTTAATTGGCTTCGTAATTTTGTTCAACCGCTGGAGCAAGGCTGGTGAAGGACTGACCTATGCGTAAACTTACCCTTTGGGGTCAGGCCTGGCGGCAGTTGGTCTTGTTTGCCATTGGCATCTTTGTCCTCTTTCCCATCTATGGATTACTGCGCATGGCCTTCGACGGCTCGCTCAAAGGCGCGGCTACCGAATTCCACTGGCTGCCCAAACAGTTCAGCGTCCAGCCCATGCTGGCCGTCCTCGACCGTCCTTACCAGTCGGCGCAATTCAGCACCATTTTAGGAAACAGCCTGGTCGTCTCATTCAGCGCAGCCATCCTCGCGCTCGTGCTGGGAGTCAGCCTGGCCTATGCCTTCGCGCGCTTCCGCTTCCCCGGGCGTCAAAGCGGACTTTTCATCATCTTGCTCACCGCCCTGTTGCCGCCCATCGCCTTCACCACCCCGCTCTACATCCTCCTCTCGTGGCTGGGAATCCGCGGCAGTCTGTTGGCCCTTATCCTGGTCTATGCCGCTTTTGCCATGCCCTTCTGTGTTTGGAATCTGCGCGCAGCTTTCCAGGCCATCCCGCGCGAGACCGAAGAAGCCGCTTACCTCGACGGCGCGGGCGACCTGGCAACCTTTGCCTGCATCTCTCTGCCGCTCTCCCTGCCTGCCATCGCCGTCGCCGCGCTCATCGCCTTCCTGACGGCCTACTCCGAGTTTACCATTGGCTGGCTGTTCGTCTCCAAGCCCAATACGGTCACGCTCGCTATGGCCATTTACGCTATCGTCAGCACCGGCGCAGCCCAGCCCTGGAGCCAGCTCGGCTCGCTGGCCTTGCTCATGTCCATCCCGGTCGTGGTGATTTTCCTTCTGCTCCAGCGCGCCCTTTTAGAGCGAATGATGTTCGGAGCCGCCGATGATTGACCGGTTACGGCGCACGCTCGAAGGGCAGGTACTCCTGGCGCACGTCACAGGCAAAAATCGCGCCTGGGTTCTGGCGCACCCCGAAATGCGTCTCACGCCAGAGCAGGAAGCCGCCCTCGAAGCCGCCGGCCGCCAACTCCAGGCCGGAGTCCCGCTGCCGTACATTCTCGGTCACTGGGAATTTTTCGGTTTAGATTTCGATGTCTCGCCCGACGTGCTGATTCCACGCCCGGAGACCGAACTGCTCATCGAAACTGCTCTGGCCTGGGCGCGGACGCATTCCCCGCTGAATCCGGTTTACCGTTTTATAGACATTGGCACTGGCTCCGGCATCATCCCCGTCACCCTGGCCGTTCACCTTCCCTCGGCAGAAATCATCGCCACCGACATTTCTCCCGCCGCCCTCTTGGTAGCCCGTCGAAATGCGGCAAAGCACAGCGTGAATGGGCGCATCCGCTTCCTCGAAGCCGACCTGCTCCCTGAAGATATTCAACGTTCAAAATTCGATGTTCTAACAGCCAACCTGCCCTACATCCCCACCGAAACCCTCCAAACGCTGGAAATCTATGGCCGCGAACCGACCCTCGCCCTGGATGGCGGCCCGGACGGATTGCAACTTATCAGCCGGTTGCTTGACCAGATAACGGCGAGAGCGGTTTCAGCGAGGCTGATTCTGCTCGAAATTGAATACCGGCAAGGGGCGGCGGTCAGCGCCCTGGCGCGGCAGCATTTCCCTACTGCCGAAATCCATATTAAAAAAGATTTGGCCGGGCAAGACCGCCTGGCCGTGATTCTCTTATCAAACATTTAAGTTTGGTTCAGGTTAAATTTAAGCAAATCCGTAAAATAAAAATCAAGCATTCTCCTCATAAACCCCGCGCGGACTTGGGCCAGTCCAGGCGGGGTTTGGGTTTAAGGGACGTAATTTACTCATTCGCGTCCCTGCGAAAGTGGCCAGGTCGGGAGAACATCTATCTCCAGCGCCGAAACCTGCCCCATCTGATAGCGCGCATACCCGGCGGCGGCCACCATGGCTGCGTTATCGGTGCAATACTTGAGCGGCGGGATGTGAACCTTGAACTCGTTCTGCCCTTCAAAGGCGGCGCGCAAGGCCTGGTTGGCTGAAACCCCGCCGCCGATGACAATTTCTCTCACCCCGTATTGCCGCGCGGCCTGCATGGTCTTCGTATAAAGCACGTCTATCACGGCGGCCTGAAAACTGGCCGCCAAATCGGGAACAGGCAAGGGCTGGCCTTCGGCTTCCATGCGGCGCGCTTCGCGCAAGACGGCGGTTTTCAGCCCGCTGAACGAGAAGTTGTACGAACCTTCCAGCCAGGCGCGCGGAAAGTTGAAAGCATGCGGATTTCCTTTGCGGGCTTCTTTTTCAATCATCGGCCCGCCGGGGTAGGGCAGGTTCAGCAGCCGGGCGACTTTATCGAAGGCTTCTCCAGCGGCGTCATCCAGGGTCGCGCCCAGGCGTTGATAATCGAGGTGACCGCGCATCAGGTTCAGTTCGGTATGTCCGCCAGAAACAAGCAACGCCATCAGTGGGAATTGCGGCTCTGGCGGCGGGTTCTGCTCTGCCGAATCATACAGCCAGGCCGAATAGATATGTCCCTCCAGGTGGTTGACGCCAATTAACGGCTTCCCCAGCCCCAGCGCCAGCCCTTTGGCAGCATTCAACCCTACCACCAGTGACCCCGGCAGCCCTGGCCCGCGCGTAACGGCAATCGCTTCCACATCCTTCAGTAGAATTCCCGCCTTTTGGAGCGCCTGCTCGATGACCGGCGTAATGCTCAAAACGTGCTGGCGCGAAGCCACTTCGGGGAACACGCCGCCATAGCGGGCATGGATGTCCATTTGCGAGGCGACAACGGATGTCACCAGCGCGCGCCCGTCTTTCAGAATGGCGCAGGCAGTTTCATCGCAGGAAGTTTCGATGGCAAGAAGAATCATTTCGACCACTTCTTCATCGGCAACACAAAATCATACGGATACTCGGCCAAACGTTCAAATTTCCCATCCGGCCCAACCCAGTAGGTATCTTCGATGCGGAACCCCATGCCCTTTTCGGGATAATACAACCCCGGCTCAATGGTGATAACCACGCCAGGCTTGAGTAAATTGTCATCGCTGGAAGTTAATCCACTCCAGGGGCGCTCGTGGATGTTGAGGCCAACGCCATGCCCCAGCGAGTGAACGTAGCCTTCGAGCGGGGCTTTATCGGTGCGGGGCGTTTTGTGGCCGTCTTTTTCAAATAATTCGCAGGCCAGAGATTGGTAATCTTTGAATTGAGCGTTCAGGTCGAGATTTTCAATCACTTTGTTGTAAACAGCGCGCACCTGCTCGTAGAGTTTCTCGGCTTCGGGGGTGGCATAGCCCAGGCTCCAGGTGCGGGTGAAATCGTAAAAGTAGCCGCCGCCCATTTCGGCGGGATAAATGTCGAAGACAATCGTCTGCCCCAGGCGCAGAACATCGGACGGGTTGCCAGAGGAGTGCGGGATGCCGGCATCACGCCCAATGGCAAAGATGAAGCCCTCGCGCGGCTCCGCGCCGCGCTCTGCCAGCCACAGGTTGATTTTTCCCTTCACATCGCCTACCGTGAGCGGTGAGCCGTCCGCTTTGAGCAACACTTCATCGTCTCGGACGGCGCAATTGGTCAGGTAATCACGGGTCAGGCCGACCACTTCGGTCGTAATTTTTCCCATCCGCCGGATGCGCGCCGCTTCGGATTCGTCTTTCGTCTCCATGGCATACATAAACGCCGAATTTTCACGGGTTTCTCCGACCAACTCGATGGCAGGCATTAATTTTTGGAAATGGGTGATGGTTGCAAACAGGGAACTGAAATCGGTATGACCGTAAATGCCAACCCGGCCGCTTATGCCCAGGTCGGTGAATATCCGTTGCAGGCGCAGGGCGCTCATACGGGCTGTATCGTCGCCTGCTTCTTTGAGGAGTTCTTGCCAGGGATATTCATCATAAAGATGAACTTCCAACCCGCTTTTGGCGGCTTCTTCGCGCTCCATGGCGTTGCAGAACAAAACGGCTTTTTCACCGCGTTTCTTGATGAGCGTCGCGCCGCTAACATGCCCGCCGCCGGTCAGGTAAGTCATAGGCGGGTTGTTTTCCGCCGCGCCAAAGACCAGAATGGCGTCGAAATTGCGTTGTTGCATCAGTGCATCGAGGTCTGATTTCATGAATTCTCCCGAGGTCCGTTCAAGAATCTATTGTTCTTTCTGTCGTTCTATCTTCGCGCCAAGCGAGCGCAGTTTGGCATCAACCGCTTCATAGCCCCGGTCAATTTGACCGACATTGCGGATGACCGAAGTCCCCTGGGCAGCCAGTGCGGCCAGGACGAGCGTCATTCCGGCGCGTATATCGGGGCTTTCCACCTTTTCTCCGTACAATTTCGATGGCCCGGTGACGATACAGCGATGCGGGTCGCACAAGACGATTTGCGCGCCCATGCTCACCAGTTTATCGGTAAAAAACATCCGGCTGGGATACATCCAATCATGGAAAAGAACGCTGCCGCGCGATTGAGTGGCTACCGCGATGGCAATGCTCATCAAATCGGTGGGGAAGGCCGGCCAGATGTTGGTCTTAATTTCTGGAATAGCGTTGCCCAGGTCGGGTTCCACTTCCAGGCGTTGTTCGGCTGGTACGAGGATGTCTTCGCCTTCGACAACCCAATCCACGCCCAGGCGGTTAAACACAATCCGAATCATATCCAGGTATTGCGGCCCGGCGTTGCGAATGCGGATACTGCCCCGCGTCATGACTGCCGCGCCGATAAAACTGACCACTTCGAGATAATCCGCGCCGATGGTGAATTCCGCGCCATGCAGACGGTCCACGCCCTCGATATGAAGCGTGTTCGAGCCGATTCCCTCGATTTTCGCACCCATCGCATTCAGCAGGTGACACAATTCCTGTACGTGCGGCTCAGAAGCAGCATTCCGCAGGATGACTGTCCCCTTCGCCAGCGAAGCGGCCATCACGGCGTTTTCCGTGCCGGTGACGGAGGCTTCATCGAGCAGAATGTCGGCCCCTTTCAGTCGCCCGGCTTTAAACTCAAAGGCGCGGTCGTAGGTCACCTCTGCTCCCATATGGCGCAGCGCCCAAATATGGGTGTCAACACGGCGGCGGCCAATCACATCGCCACCGGGCGGGGGCAGTTTCACGCCGCCAGCGCGGGCGGTCATTGGCCCGGCCAGTAAAATCGAGGCGCGGATGCGGCGTGAGAGGTCGGGGTCGAGGTCGGCGGGGCGCACGTTTTGGGCTGTCACGCGCCAGGTACGGTTTCCCAGGTCGGAAATTTCCACGCCCAAACTTTCCAACATCCGGCGCATGTCGTGGACATCACGAATTTGTGGGACATTGTAGAGAGTAACCGGCTCTTCGGTTAGCAGGCAGGCCGCCAGCAAGGGCAGGGTAGCGTTTTTGTTCCCAGCGGGGGTCATTTCCCCGTGAAGGGGAGTTCCTCCCTGGATAATGAATTTTTCCATTTTTACCAATTCTCCTGAGTTGTAACGAGATTGTAAGCCAACAAGGGGCTTTCGCCAAGCAGAATGATGATTAAGCGCAAACCAACGGGAGTGAGAGTTGGTATAATCTTATTATGGATTTAATTTTTGCCATAATTGTCGGATTTCTCGCCGCAACGCTCGCCAATTACCTGGCGGATACGCTCCCCAGCGGAGAACGCCCAGGGCGGCCCTCGTGTCTACACTGCAAGCGGGAACTCACCTGGGCGAATTATCTCACATTCGCAGCCTGCCCGCACTGCCAGAAGCATCGATCGTGGCGAACCTTTCTAACTCTGGTACTGGGAATTGCTCTTTCGCTCTGGCTGTGGCTCTCGCCGCCCCCAAAACTGGGCTACTGGCTGGGAATGCTGGTGCTGGTCTATTTTGCGGTGGTGGTTATCATTGACTTTGAACACCGCTATATCATGATGACCACAGTGCTGGCAGGAGCAGCGCTGGGCCTGGGAGCTGGCATTTACCTGCATGGCCTGGTCAATACTCTTCTAGGAGGGCTGACCGGCCTGGGCGTGATGGGAATCTTCTATCTGCTCGGTCTGTTGTTTGCCCGCTATCGCGCTCGTAAGCGCGGCCTGGATGACGGCGAGGAAGCGCTTGGCTTGGGCGATGTATATCTTTCCACCGTGCTTGGGTTGCTGCTGGGTTGGCCGCGCATTCTGTTTGGGCTGTTCTTCGGCGTGCTGGCGGGTGGCCTGGTCAGCCTGCTCGTAATCATCGTTCTGGTGCTGACCAAACGCTATCAGAGCATGACTGTCTTTACTGCTTATGGCCCGTATCTGGTCTTGGGCGCTTTCTTACTTCTCTACACGCCACAAACATTAACAATTCTGTCAGGATGGTAGTACCTTAGTACCGAGGTAGGATTGTTAAGATATGTGTTTTCAGTAAACTGAAATAAGGCGAAGTCTGCCTGTTGCTTGGTTTAAGGTATTTATGTTGGAGTTATAAAATGGTTCTTTTGAAGCAAAAAACGATACCAGGAAAGCGAAGCAAAGCCCAGAGTGCAGTAGAGTTGACCCTGGTGCTTTCAATATTGCTTCTTGTTCTGACCACCATGGTGGAATTCGGCGTTTTGCTTAACCAGTACATCGATGTGCAAGATGCGGCCCGCACGGGCGCGCGCGAGGCTTCGGTGGCTGACCCAATTGCAGACCCGGCGTTATTCTTTAATATCGACCATGGTGTTCCGAGCATTGTTATCAACTCACTCAAGCCTATCCAACTTAACACTGCCTGTCCCAGGCCAGCAACTCCGGCTGATGGTCCAGATAACCCATGCGATGATATCGTCATCTCGGTCTATAGCGTCTTGAGTGGAAGCACGCCCACTCGCCTGTATCATGTCAGCGTATATAGCAGCACCAGCAATCGCTCAAGCCGCTTTACTCCGGCGCAAATTGGCGCGCGATTGAATTCTGGCGCTCCCAACACCGGCATTATTGTCATTGAAATTTTCTACAGTTACCCGCAGATGCTGAAGCTGCCTTTCGTAACCGCTGTTGTGCCCGACCCCATTCCGTTGCATATTTTCTCTATTATGCCTCTTTCCGCGGCGGAGCCTACGCCCACGCCCAGGCCATAAGTTGAATCCTATGAAAACTAAAATGAAAATTCTCTTTGCAAAACGTGAAAAGGGCCAGATTCTGGTTTTGATGGGTCTGCTTTTTATCGGTCTGATTGCTGTCGTCGGACTAGCCATTGATATGGGGCTGGTCTTTGTTGCTTATTCGCGCCTGAACCGGGCGGTAGATGCTGCTGCTTTGGCTGCTACTGGTGAGTTTAAGCGCAATTATCAGATTGCCGATATGCGGGCTGCTGCGCGACAGATGCTGGCGCTCAACAATGTCGACCTGACCAATTCAACCAATATTGAAATTAATACCTGTAAAAGCGTGCTTGCAGATACAGGAGTGACTGACCCGGAACTCTGTACGACCCCTCAGCGTAAACTGGTGCGGGTGGTTGTCAATCAAGACGTGCCGCTCTACTTTCTCTCAGTGCTTGGCATTCGCACCGCCCCTATCCAGGTTAAGGCCGTTTCAGAAGCCGCTTCGCTGGATGTGATGCTGGTGTTGGATAATTCTCCCACAATGGCTTTTAATGCCCCGCGCGGACCAACCACTCCGCTGGTCAGAGACCCGATAATATGTAACACGATGGACCCGTATGGCACAAGCACTGCCACTCCTCCTTATGATGGAACTTACACCGGCGGACCAGATGGATTGCCAGGGGAATGTCATCCTTTTGAAGAAGTCAAATGGGCATCCATTAGCTTTGCCAACCGGCTAAACTTTGAGTATGACCGGCTGGGCATTGTAACCTTCAACCGCACCCCCCACATTGGAGAAACGATGTACGGGGTGAGTTATTCAGGGTTGCCGTTGTATGGGAATATTCCAGACAACCCATCTACGCCGGGCAACGAGTCAGAGCTGGCTGCTCAAACGGTCATTGATGCCATCAAAGCAATGGAAGTGTATGAAGGTTCTGGCAAATGTCCGTGGACAACCGCGAACAAAGCAGATTTCCCCAATGATGAAAGCATGGAGCCATGCAGCATTTATCGTATTCATGACGATGGTACTCAATACTACTGGAATGTAGACTGTCCGGCCACCAACCAGCCGCCTTATAACCCTTCGCGTTGCACCCTGACTAATATTGGTGGCGCGCTCTCGCTGGCGCTGGGGTCGTTGCAAGGTGAATTGGGTCCCTATGAGCCATTTGTTCCCTTTGTGCCGACGGTACGCAAAGAATCGGTGTGGGTTATTATTATCCTTTCCGATGGTCGCGCCAATGCCGCTTATAACCCTGACCCCATTTGTCCGTCTTATACATGGGGGCGAACGCCGCAGTGCCGTGACAAAGACCCCTATTTGCGACGTACAGATAGCAATGCCGATTATGATGCCGATGATTTTGCCCGCGATGTCGCCGACGTTGTAGCCAGAAACTCAGTCTTTACCTTTGCAATTGGCTTTGGCGATAATCTGATGTTGCGTGACGACACGCTGCCTTCGGTTGTTTACTCGGCATCTAATTGTATTCCTGCCAGCACAACCTACAATATGGATAATCCTTTGATCATCCCCGCTCCTGTTCCGCCTTGCTCTACCGGTCAAGAACTCATGGGCTACCTGGCAGTTGGAGCGGCTAAAAAAGTTGACTTGCCTACTTTTGCAGGCACGTTCTACAATGTAGGCAATGACCCCGACAAGCTTGAACGCGTGTTCCTGGATATTTACAACAAACTGACCACTAAATTGACCAAGTAAGCAACGAAATGCGCAGGTAAAGTAAACAGTTAAGCGTGGTAACGCCTGAAAGTCAATCCAGATAATTACAGGAAGAGTGCCTTATGAACCAAAATCTATCATTCCCTGCACGCAAACGCATTTTTGACCGGCGTCAAAAATCGCAGGCTGCGGTTGAGTTCGCGCTGACTTTTCCCATCTTCCTGATGATTATCTTCGGGATTATTGATTTTTCTCTGCTGATGGCAGGCTGGTTGAACCTGCAGCACATGACCCGCCAGGCTGTGCGTTATGCTGCTACCTACCAGTACAACCCGGCTCACTGCCCAGACCTGGACGGAAATGGTAACCCTTGTGGCGAAGGTCCTCGTAAAGAAGATGAAATTGACGTTGCCCGTCTGCAATCTGTCAAAGATGAGTTTTACCGGAACGACTACTTGGTATTCAACGATAATGTTCCCTGGACACAACGCGGTTATGTTAAAGTTACCGTCTGCTCGGCGCGTGACCGGGATGGCAACGGCGTTGGTGACTATCTGAAAGTCTCCCCAGTGCAGGGGCGGCTTCCGGTGGGTGACCCGAACGATACAACAAATGGTTATGCTCACTGCACGTTGAATGGTGTTCCTGCGGAAGACCCAGGCGGCCAAAACAATTATGTCTTTGTCATGGCCGATTACAACCATCCCTTCCTCACGCCTTTCATCAACTTCACCTGGCCGTTCTATCATCTGACATCTGAACGGCAGGCAGTCGTGGAATCATTCCGTATTACTCGCCAGTTGTCTTTGCCTCCGCAAGTCTTGGTGCCAACCCTGACACCCAGCCACACGCCCACGCCCACTACCACCGCCACCGCCAGTGCCACACCCACCGTGACCAACACCCCCTTGCCGATTGTGATTGAAATCGTCAACCCGGCGGTTTCAGGAAATGTCGTGGCAGATAACAGTTTTACCCAATTCGAGGCGACTGCCTATAACCCTCCTTATGGCACCAACAATGGTGACGGCATCTTGCGCATCACTTTCTGGTTCGACGGGCCGACCGGTATACCCGGACGAAATGAGGGTCAAAAACGCTATTGCTCGTTTGGAGGTACCGGCCCCTGCAACACCTACGAAGTCGGTACAGGGCTTTCGTTTTATACTCTTACCCCTGGCCTTTACACTATCTATGCCCAAGCCTTAGGTGTTGATGGCCGCACCTCTGTAGTTGTCTCAAAAACTTTCTACATTCTGGCTACGCCCACCCCAACGGTCAGCCCCACGGCCACCCGCACCCCCACCCCCACCATCACCCCCACGCCTGATTGCGCTCAAATGTCCATTGGTCAGTGGACGCGTGATACCACAGGCTTGAGTATTCGAGTAGTCAATAATACCGGACAAGATACCAAACTTGCTTCTATCAACTTCAACTGGGGCTATTATCTGAGCCTCAACTCGACCCAGCGCATTCGCGAATGGACTTTTGGTGCTGGTGGTAAATATGGCATTAATAGCACTGGTAAATGTTGCTCTTCTCCCTATACCTGGACAAGCGCCGAGGGACCCAGCAATCTGCTGGCCGTGAGCGGCCGCACGACTACCTGGAGAATTATCTTTAATAACAGTGACTCCAACTGGGCAAACGTCGACCCGGCTATGTTCGGCTTGACCCTGACCTTTAGCAACAACTGTTCTTTAACCTACGTTCCGGTTGCTACCAATACCCCCACGCCAACTCGCACGCGTACACCTACCCGCACCCCCACGCCCACGCGGACTGTCACGCGCACCCCAACCATCACCCGCACGCCCACCATTTCGCGTACGCCCACTATCACCCGCACACCCACGATTACAAGGACCATCACACGCACGCCGACGATTACCCTGACACCCACCATCACCCGCACACCAACGATTACATTGACGCCCACCATCACCCACACGCCAACGAGAACGTTGACCGTTACGCGCACCCCGACACGGACCAACACACCCACCCGCACCAATACGCCCACCATCACCCGCACCCCAACCGCTTCGGTCACGCCCACACGAACAGCGACCCCAACCTTCACGCTCTTGCCTCCTACGAAAACGCCAACCCGAACCCGCACGCCAACCATTACGCCGACACCTACCGATAGCGAAATTGGCTGATAATGCTCACCATGTTCAATCTCAAAGCAGCGGAGGGAACTTCCTTCCGCTGCTTTTTGTTGGGGTATAATGGTTGAAATTTGGAATCAGGAGGTGAACCGACAGAAGTTTCGTCTTGGGGAAAGACAGCGCATGATCCTGAAATAATCACAAATGATTTGCAGGATGACGAGGATGAGGGTTCTCCATCGCGGGATGGAGTTAACTGCTTCGGTGGAGCGTACGCCTAAAGTCAGGAAACTTTGGCGTCCTTGTCGAAACGGGAAAATCGAATGTTCAGCGGAAGCCCTCCGGGGAGCCAGACCCCGAAACTCTTTCCCTCCAGTATCGAACTCCGGCGCAAGGCTGGCCGGCAACGGCGCAGACAAAAAGCATGGAGAATGGCAAGGACATCTACCCTGTAGGGCGTGATTCCATCCCGCCTTACCCAACAAAACCTGGAGGAACAAAACTATGTGTGGAATCGTTGGTTATGTCGGCCCGCGTGATGCGACGCCGATTATTCTCAATGGCCTGAAACGCCTGGAATATCGCGGCTACGACTCGGCTGGCGTGGCAGTTGTCCAAAATGGTGCAATTGAAATGCGCCGCGATGCAGGCAAACTTTCCAAACTGACCGACCTGGTCAGCCAGCAGCCTATTAGCGGCGCGCCGGGCATCGGTCATACCCGCTGGGCCACGCACGGCGCGCCCAGCGCCCGCAACGCGCACCCGCATCTCGGCAGCACCGGCCGGGTGGTCGTGGTTCATAACGGCATCGTCGAAAACTACCTGGAGCTGAAGGACGAGATGACCGCTGAGGGCGTCACCTTCAACTCAGATACCGACACCGAGACCATCGTCCATCTCGTCGAGCGGTATCAATCAACAGGATTGGACTTCACCGAAGCGGCGCGGGCCACCTTCAAGCAAGTACAAGGTGCCAGCGTCATCCTGCTTATTAACGCCGATGAACCCGATAAAATCGTCTGCGCCCGCATCGGCAATGCCGGGGGCGTGGTCATCGGGCTGGGGGAGGGGGAAAATTTCCTCGCGTCAGACATCCCCGCCATATTGGAACACACCCGCCGGGTGATTTTTCTGGAATCGCGCCAGATGGCAATCGTGACCAAAGACCGAATCAATCTCCAGACCATCGATGGGAATCCGGTCATCCCCCAGGTTCACAGCATTTCCTTCGACCCGGTGGCCGCCGAAAAAGGCGAGTATCGTCACTTCATGCAGAAGGAAATCCACGAACAGGTGCGGGCGCTGACCGATACCCTGGCCGGGCGGGTTGATTTTTCCGCCGGGAAAATCCGCCTGCCAGAATTGAACCTGACCCTCGAAACGGCCAAACGAATCCAGAAAATCTACATCACCGCTTGCGGCACAGCAGCGTATGCCGGTATGGTTGGCAAAATTCTCATCGAAAAGATTGCCCGCATTCCCACCGAAGTCGTCATCGGCTCAGAATTCCGTTACAGCGACCCAATTGTTGATGAAAACACGGTTGTGCTGGCAATTTCACAATCAGGCGAGACCGCTGACACGCTGGCTGCGATGGAGGAAGGCCGCAAGAAAGGTGCTATTCTGTGGAGCATCGTCAACGCAATTGGCTCGCAGGCCATGCGCATTGCCGATGGGGCGGTTTCGATGCAAACCGGGCCGGAAATTGGTGTGGCTTCCACGAAAGCCTTCACCGCTCCGTTGGTGGACCAGTACATGCTGGCCGTTTTGCTGGCAGATTTACGCGGGGCGATTGACGATAAGACTCGCCGCGCGCTGGTGGCCGATTTGCGCCTGATTCCTGACCTGGTGGGGCGCACATTGGAGCGCGAGCCGCAGGTGGAGAAGGCCGCCCAGGCGCTCAAAGACATCCGTGACTGCCTGTACCTGGGTCGCGGCATCAACATGCCGATTGCCTACGAAGGCGCGCTTAAACTGAAGGAAATTTCTTACATCCACGCCGAGGGCTACCCGGCAGGCGAGATGAAACACGGCCCCATTGCGCTCATTGACGAACACATGCCGGTTGTTTGCATTGCGCCCAAAGACCCCTGGCACGAGAAGATGATTAGCCAGATTCAACAGGCCAAAGCGCGCAAAGGGATTGTGGTTGCGGTTGCCACCGACGGCGACGAGTTGGTGGAGGGCATGGCCGATTACGTCCTGTGGATTCCCGAAGCGCCCTGGCTGCTTAGCCCGGTGGTGACGGTGCTGCCGCTGCAATTGCTGGCCTATCACATTGCTACCATTCGGGGGCTGGATGTTGACCAGCCGCGCAACCTGGCAAAGAGCGTGACGGTGGAGTGATTGGGTGATTTAGCGATTTGATGATTTGGTGATTGCTCCAGGCGGACAAAGCAGATTGCGCTGACTCAAAAGGTTAGCGCAATTTTTGTATCAGCCCATGTTTCGACTTTGTGTATAATCTCTCCAAAATGATTGTTGGGAGAATTCTTATGCGTCCGGACTGGGATTCTTACTTCATGAAAATTGCCTACGCCGTTTCGGAACGCTCGACCTGCGACCGGGCCTTTGTGGGCTGCGTGCTGGTGTTGGAGAAACGCATTCTGACGACTGGCTTCAATGGCTCACCCGCCGGTCAGGCGCACTGTGACGAGGCTGGACATCTGATGGTCGATGGTCACTGCGTCCGCACCATCCATGCCGAAACGAACGCCATCATCCAGGCCGCCTTGCACGGCGTTTCAACCAAAGGCGCGACCTGCTATGTCACCCATCTGCCGTGCATCAACTGCACCAAAGTGTTGATTAATGCCGGGATTGCGCGTATTGTTTACAGCGTGGCCTACCGCATGGATGAAAACGCGATGAACTTCCTGAACGCGGCTAATATTGAAGTGGTGCAAAAAGAATTCCAGCCCTGAAAATTATGCCCATCAAGACGCCTGAATTCATGGAGATGAGTGAATGAAAAAAAGACGGAACCCGCTGTGAGTTCCGTCTTTGCTTTTCCTGACCAACATCAACCCATCGAGACCGCCATCACGTCATAATACGTTCCTGCCCCAAAGCCATCGAACAGGACATGGTCTCCCGGCTTGATTTGTTGCAACTGGCGCAGGAAGGCAATGGCGCACGAGGCGGCGCTGACGTTGCCGAAATCATGCAGCAACCAGGGCATGGGGAATTGAATGCCCTCCTTGAGCAGCTGCTTGGCCTTCAGCAGGTTGATTTTGTAATTGGCGTGGTGCGCAATGATGACATCAATATCTTTGCCTGCCTGCCCCAGCTTTTCAAGCATCAGCCGATACTCACGGTAAGCATCCGTTACCACTTCCACGCCGGTGCGGACGAATAGCTTGACCATGCCCATCAGCCCGGCCATCACAATCGGCAGGCCGTTCTCCGGCTCGTGCATCATCCCCGCCACGCGGACGTGGCTGGAGCCTTCTTGCATCACTTCGAGCATGGATTTGCCAGGGGCCATTTCCTTTGAATGCGGGTAATACATGCGCACCTGCAACAGGCCCTCGTCGTCATAGTTTTCGCGGGTCTTGCCGGCCAGCAGTTTCATCGTCTCGCCGGGGATGACGCCAAAGACGCCCATCCCGTTGCCGAATAACTGGAGCGCGTTCTTATCGCGGGCGTGGCTGGTGAAGCGGCTGAGTCCTTCTATGCCGCCGACCAGCACTTTTTTCCCGGCCAATTCCTCGGCCACGTTGACCTGGCCGGGCAGCCCCAAAGCCGGGTTGAGCGCCAGGTTGAGCGCGCCCATTGAGCCATCGCAGGCCTTGTGGACGCTGACTTTCAACACATCCTCGCGCAGCCCGGCGCGGCGGGCAATTTGAGCCAGGTAATCTTCCGAAACCGGTGCGCTCATGCCAATCAGCAGGCCATCCACCTCGGCTGGGTTCCATCCATTGGCAGCAACGGCATCTCGCAGCAGGCGCGCGCCCACTTCCACTTCTACTTCCAGGTGCTGTTCATCGGTCAAATCGGGGAGGTGCATTCGGTGGTGGAAACCCAATTCGCCCAGGTTCATCACTTCGGTCTCAGCCAGCGGCTCGCCCAGGCGGCTGGAGACAAATTCAGGCAGGGTCGCATTATCATAACTATCACCCCAGCCGCCATACGCGCCCGCAATCCCCAGCGCAGGGTTACATACGCGCTCGATGCCAAGCGGAATGCCATTGGCAATCGGCAGGATTTGTTTTTCGACATTCGGGCGGTCATAAAAAGACGGCACAGGGCCGGTTTGGGCAGTTTCATGCTCACTCATGGCGTTCTCCTTACAGGGTATTTGGAAGATACAACACCACACTGGAGGGGAAGGTACTCTCCTTGAGCGGTTTTATGACATAATTCAGCCAACGGAGGTTCTTATGACCACCATTCTTGCCAATACTGTAACTGCTTTTGCTACCATCCTGTCTGGTCTGACCACTCTGGCCTTTTGCGGACTGATTGCGCCCCAACCGTGGCGGTGGCGCATGGCCTACGCCGCCATTTTCGTCACCGGCATTCCAACCGTCTGGTATCACGGCTTTGGCGAAACTTTTTGGCCGGGCGTGGCCGATATTGGCACGAACCTGCTATTGGCCTGGACGCTTCAAGTGGCCGCCCTATGGGATAACTATGCTCCAAAAACGCGCTGGGTGGGAGCAATTGCCTCTGGGTTGGTCAACCTGTTTGCCATTGCCGGGCGCATCAGCATGGGGCCGGGGTCGGCGCGCATTTTCCCGGTCACGTTCGGAGAGTTTGGAGGATTTTCAGTGGTCGAGTTGGTGCTGATTGTGGATTCTTTTCTGGCAATAGGCCTGCTTTACGGAAAACATCAGTACATTCCCGCCCGCGCCAGGCCGCTGCTCTATGTTACAACTGTTTTTTTTCTACTTGGGGCGGTCCTGGCAAGCGCATCCAATCATCGGGTAGATTTTAGCATCCTTGCCTGGCATGCTTCCTGGCATGTGGTTGGCGCATTTGGTTTTTTATTCCTGTGGGCATTCAACCACGTTCGCTTTAACCTGGCAGCCTGAAAATACAATAAATATTCCCTACTTCGGTTTGCTCCAGTTTGGCAATCTGCTCCACATTCATCCCCAATAGCGTTTGTAACAACACTGCATCCATTCGGCATAGTTCCGGGCGGCGTTCGATGATGGCCGCGTAGGGGCAATATCCCAGCACGAGGCGCGGCCCAGCGGGCGTGGCGTCCCAACGAGCCTGATAGCGCAGCCTATTCAGCCGCTCCACGGTCAGCGCCAGGCGGCGCATCAGCGGCGCGGCGGGCTCCGCTGTATGACCAGCCAGGGCGCGTCCCAATGCTTCAAGCGTGAGTTCTACCTGTTCGGGCGGAATCTGACCCAGTAGCGCATCCGCCAACCAGGTCAGATTATCCCCAAAAACGGTCTTACCCAGCCGATAGACCTTCTGCGGCCTGCCACGCTGCCCCTGCGCCCGCAGGCTGGCGGCCTCCACCAAGCCATCCGCCGCCAAATAAGAAAGATGGTGGCGCGCATTGGCAGGCGTCATCCGCAGCGCAGCGGCGATTTCGGCGGCAGTGGCGATGTTTTGTTTCTTGAGAAACGTCAGAATTTTTTGACGAGCAAACATAGAGTCCAAAGCCTCCAGCGTTTGAACGCCGGGACAAGTGTCATGACATTTGTCATCTTATCATCACTTTCATATTTTTGCAAAAATATTTTTTCTTAATTCAATTGACTCATCCTTCGCGCCTCGCTATAATCTTCACAAATGACTGAGCCGCTCAATTGGGAATCTACCTATGCAATTGCGCTGGCGCTCAAATCGGCGCGCCCGCACGAGAACCTGCAAAACGTCTCTCTGCAGATGATTTTTGACTGGACGGTGTCGCTCCCGCAATTCGAGGATGACCCTTCACTTGCCAATGACGGCATTTTGGCGGCCATCTACCAAGACTGGTTCGAGGAGACTATCCATGAAAGATGAAGACCTGCGCGACCTGAACTTGCCGGGCTATGAAATTCCGCCAGAGCTATCGGGACAGTTAGCCATCACCACGCTCGACCGCATCTACAATTTTGGGCGGCGTTCCTCGCTGTGGCCGATGATGTTTGGTTTGGCCTGCTGCGCCATTGAAATGATTTGCGCCCAGGCCGGGCGCTACGATATGGCTCGCTTCGGCATGGAGGTGATGCGCCCTAGCCCGCGCCAGAGCGACGTGATGATTGTAGCCGGAACGGTGACGAAGAAAATGCTGCCCGCCATCATCCGTTTGTATAACCAGATGCCTGAGCCGAAATACGTTGTCTCGATGGGCGCATGCGCTTCAGGCGGCGGCCCTTTCAAAGAAGGCTACAACGTCGTCGCTGGAATTGACAAATTCCTGCCGGTGGATGTTTATATCCCTGGCTGCCCGCCCACTCCGCAGGCATTGGTAGCAGGCATGATTCTGCTCCAGGAAAAAATTGATAAGCAGTCTATTAAGCATGTGCGCTGGTACAAAAAAGGCCCCGATTCCGTCGAAGTCCCCGTGCCGTTTCTTGGCCCGGACCTGATTGACCCCCGCCGCATTCCCGAAATCAAGGCCAAAGCCGCCGAACTGGCCGAGCAGCAGCAAATTGCCCCGGCGCAAGAAGCGTAGGAGGACACCATGGCTACCCCTGCACCTGTTGAGACCCTCGACCTGGCTGCCAAATTCCCTGGCGCCGTTACGGCTGATGCCCGCCCCGGCTACTCTGGCTGGGTGGTAACTCCCGAAAAGTTGCTCGAAGTTGCTGCTTTCCTGCGCGATGAACTCGGCTACGATTACCTCGTCAACCTGTGCGCAGTCGATTATCTGCCCGAAGACCGCATGGAGGTCGTTTACCATGTCTTTAAGACCACTGGCGGGCCAGGGCTGACCTTCAAAACCTGGGCGCCGCGCAAAGACCCCATTGAAATTCCCTCCGTCGTTTCCATCTGGCCTGGCGCCGATTTTCAGGAACGCGAAGCCTGGGACTTGTACGGCGTCAAATTCATTGGACATCCAGACCTGCGCCGCATTCTGATGTGGGAAGGATTCGACGGCCATCCGATGCGCAAGGATTGGCAGGAAGCCTTCTACGATGAAGAAGTCAAGCCCTTCAAGCGCCGCTGGCCGGATGGTAAACATGTCTATGCAGAAAAGCGCTCAACTTTTGGTGATAATATCAAATTCCAGCCAGGGTTTGACCCCGAAAAATGGACCCCCACCGACCCGGAAGAAGCGCTCTACCAATCCTTGAAAAAATACAAAACCGAAACTGCCGACGGCATTGAAACCGACCACATCATCGTCAACATGGGGCCGCAGCACCCCTCCACGCACGGCGTTTTCCGCGCGGTAGTAGTGCTGGATGGCGAAACGGTGGTCAGCCTCAAGCCGGTGATGGGCTACCTGCACCGCAACCACGAAAAAATCGGCGAGCGCAACACCTGGCTGCAAAACATGCCCTACACCGACCGGCTGGATTACTTCAACTCCATGACCAACAACTGGGGCTACGCCCTGGCCGTGGAAAAACTGATGGGCATTCCGGTCGCTGAGCGCGCCGAATACATCCGCGTCATCATGGCCGAGCTCAGCCGCATTCAGAATCACCTGATTCTGATAGGAATGCTGCTCAACGACCTGGGCGCGTATTTTACTCCGGCGCTATACGCCTTCGAGGAACGCGAACTTATCCTGGATATCTTTGAGGCCGTCTCCGGCTCGCGCATGATGTGCAACTACTTCCGTTTTGGCGGGGTTGTGCGTGATATTGACGATGATTCGATGCGCAAAATCAAAGACCTGGTCTTCGACCGCCTGCCGCGCAAAATTGAGGAGTTCGACCGCCTTCTGACGGAGAACGAAATCATCGTTTCTCGTCTAAAAGGCGTTGCGCCGCTCTCCGCCGAAGATGCCATTGCCTACTCAATGGCCGGGCCCATGCTGCGCGCCGCCGGCGTACCGTATGACATTCGCCGCGCCGACCCCTACGGCATCTATAACCGCTTCGACTTCGACGTGGCCGTGCGTTACAACTGCGATATGTACGACCGCTATCTCATCCGGCTGGATGAAATGCACCAATCTATTCGTATTCTTCAACAGGCTGTCAAAGGCATCCCCGAAGGGCCGGTTTCGAGCCAGAAACCAAGTTATATCACCAAGGTCCCACCTGGGGAATCTTACGGGCGCGTAGAAGGTCCCAAAGGTGAACTGGGCTTTTATATTGTCTCCACCGGCAAGCCCAACCCCTGGCGCTATCATGTCCGCACCCCCTCTTTCGTCAACCTGACCGGCCTTGAAAAAATGTGCGTCGGCACAAAGATTGCCGACTTTGTCGCCATCCTGGGCGCGATTGATATTGTACTTGGCGAACTGGACCGCTAACCACCGCAGAGGAGATTATGATGAACGGAAAAGGCATTCTCAAAGGCTTGGGTGTTACTCTGCAACGCTTCGTGGACACCTACCTGGACGACCTCCGCTGGTGGGGCAAACGCTATTACACTCCCGAAGGTATCGCCCATCGCTCCAGCAAAGATACCAAGGGTATTTTCACCGTCCAATATCCCGAAGAAAAACTGCCTGTGCCGGAAGAGTTCCGCTACAAGCCCTTCCTGCTTTACGAAGAAGGCGAAAATGGCGAAAAGAACATCCGCTGCACCTCATGTGGCATCTGCGCCAAAGCCTGCCCGCCGCAGTGCATCTGGATTGTGCGCGGCACCGACCCGCAGACTGGCCGGCCTGTGCCGCAACCCGCCGGGTTTTGGATTGACGCCGATATTTGCATGAGTTGCGGCTTTTGCGCCGAATACTGCCCCTTCGATGCCATCAAGATGGACCACAATTACGAGGTCTCTTCATACACCCGTAACCTGATGGACATCAACGATTTGCTCAAGCCCGTTTCCTACTACGCCAGCATCCGCCCGCTCAACTATGCCCGCGAAGATGAAGCCCGCAAGGCGAAAGAAGCAGCCAAAGCAGCCAAGGGGCAGTAATAAGTGGTCAGTAACCCGTATTCTGCCCGCAACGCAATTTGCGGGCGGAATCTTTTTTGACAAATAAGAAGTGTATTAGCGCGGTTGGCCTGAAAATGGCATTGGCAAGGGTTGCGGGTTATAATCGCGCAATATTTGATTCTAAAACCTCCCTTTTTGGGGTCGAAAATCGCCCGATTTTCGACCCTGCGAACAGGACACAAATGACAACCATCACCCGTGACGCCGTGCTTGCGGCGCTTAGCAAAGTGCAGGAACCCGAACTGCACCAGGACCTGGTCACCCTCGGCATGGTGCGCGACCTGTCTATTGAGGGCAAAGCCGTCCGCTTTACCGTTATGCTCACCACCCCGGCTTGTCCACTGCGTGGACGAATTGAAAAAGAAGCCCGCGAAGCAGTAGAAGCCCTCGGCGCGAGCCCAGTCACTGTCAAACTCGATTCAGATGTTCCCAACGATGGGCGGATGCGTGGGCTGGTCACGGCTCCCGTTAAAAATGCGATTGCCGTCGCATCGGGCAAAGGCGGAGTTGGGAAATCAACCGTTTCCGTGAATCTGGCAGTGGCTCTGGCCCAAAGCGGCGCGCGCGTTGGCCTGATGGACGCCGACATTTACGGGCCGAACCTGCCAACCATGATGGGCGCGCCGCGCATGCCCAACCCGCGCGAAAACCGACTTATCCCCGCCGAGAGTTACGGTGTCAAAATTATGTCCATGGGCTACCTGGTCAAGCCCGGCCAGCCGCTCATCTGGCGCGGCCCCATGCTCAACAGCGCCATCCGCCAATTTTTGGGAGATGTGGAATGGGGCGAACTCGATTATCTGATTATTGACCTGCCGCCTGGCACCGGCGATGCGCCGCTCTCGCTGGCGCAGGCCCTGCCGCTCTCTGGCGTGGTCATCGTTACGCTTCCCCAGCAAGTTTCGCTCGAAGATGCCTCGCGCGGCCTGGAGATGTTCCGACAGTTGGATGTCCCTATTTTAGGCGTCATCGAAAACATGAGTTATCTGACCCTGCCCGACGGCTCGAAAATGGATGTATTCGGCCAGGGCGGGGGAGAAAAAATGGCGCAACACTATGGCGTGCCGTTTTTAGGAGCCATCCCGATGAACCCCAGCGTGCGCGTGGGCGGTGATAATGGCAAACCCATTATCATTGCCGAGCCTCAATCCGATGCCGCGCAGGCCCTCAAAGCCGCCGCCGAAGCCGTTGCCGCCCGCATGAGCGTGTTGGCGCTCACCGGCAACGATGCCCCCACGATTAACATCGTGTAGCATGCCAGTCCAGGCTGGCACTTCCCAATATTCAACCAAAGAGACCGGGCTGCTAAGGTTCGGTCTCTTTATTATTATCTGCGCCATGACGTCATTTGCGAACCCGCAAGCCACATTCACCCAATGCTATAATCCTCCTGGTTGCTCAACGGCTCATTCCTGCAAGGAGAAAACCAGCGTGGATGCATTTCACATGATTTGGAGAACGCTCAAAATCTGGTGGGAGGTTTGGCTGGCGCTTTGGATGTTCGGTCTGGTCTGGGTGCTGTGCTGGGCGACGATTGTGCTGGGGCCGCCTGCCACTTTTGTTTTTTTTCAAGCTGTGCGCCATCTGATGACCAACAGCGAAGTGAAATGGGACGAATCTCTGCGCGCCGCCCGTGAGAGCTTGCTGACCAGTTGGCTGTGGTTTGCGGCCAACCTGCTGATGTTATTTGCCGTATTTGCCAATTACGTTTTTTATGGCAGGCTGGCAAACAGCGCCGGGAGCGTCTTGCAGTTCATGGCGCTGCTGGTGGGTTTCGCGTGGGTGGCTGTGCAATTTTACGCGTTGCCCTACTATGTGCTGTTGGAGAAAAAATCGTTGCTCACCGCCTGGAAGAATGGCCTGTTGACCCTGTTGGCTTCTCCTGTTTTCAGCCTAATTCTGTGGCTCGTGCTTGCTCCGCTGATTGCCCTTCACATCTTCATCGTACCGGTTTTTCTGGCTGTCCCCGGGCTGGTTATTTTACTTGCCAGCATGGCCGTCGAAGACCGGGTACAGAAATTCCGCATCCGCGAGCGGGATGCGCCACAGAACGGCTAGCGTTTTTGCAATCCGTGCTTTTCCGGTGGTAACCTTTTTATCACGACAGGCACAAGAAGAATCGGCCATACCCCGGCAACCCCCGCCCTGCAACGTATTTTGGGGATGTTTTATTACGGCTCGTAACTGATTCTCGGATTTTTCTTTAAGATGATGACTTCGGTGCTGAGCGCCATCTGCGCCCCGCTGGAGGCGGTTTCCAGGCTGATGATGAGCGTGCGCGCCGGGTCGTACAGGCCGATTTCGGCTGCCTGGCAAAGTTCCCTTTCTTCGACATCGAACACCAGACCGGGGGGCGATTGGGTAATCTCATGCGCCAGTCGCCCTGGATGTTCTACCCCTGCATTGTGAAGCAGCTGCTCAAACGGCTTACGCAGGGCGCGCGAAACAGCCAACACGCCCATCTGTTCTTCCTCGTCAGCGCAGTCCATCGCCTCGAGGACTTCGCTGCAGTGTAGATAGGCCGTCTCGCCGCCAGGAAGCAGCCCCGATTGTTGCGCAGCGCGCACGGCGCGCAGGCCTTTTTCGGCTTTCTGGCGCAATACTTCGCGCTGGTAATGGCTATCGGCGCCGATTTTGAGAATTCCCATCCGTCCCGCCAGCCGCCCAACCCGCATTTCCACATCATCCCGCTGATGGTCATCAAACGGCAAGCCGCTCAGGTATGCCTGGAGCGCGCCGATTTGGGCCTGAACTCTTTGCGGGTTGCTTGCGCCACCCGCCACCCGCAGGCGGTCCTCCACTGCTTCGGCGTATTCGGCAAAACCCATATCGGCAGGCTGAATTGTGCGAAGAGAATCTCCGGCCTGTGGGTCGAACAATTTCGCGCCAGTCAGAGCGGCCAAATCCTGTAAATCATGCAGAGCGTTTTCCCCGGCGCGAACCAGGTTGACCAGCGTGAACTCCAGCCCAAACCGCTCACGGTTTTGGACGCAGGTCGCCACCAGCGCGCTGGCGGCCTGTCCATCAATTTTTTGCGCCGCCAGTAAGAGATTTTTTCGTTCGCTCCGCGAGAGCAATTGAATGAGCGGCAAAACGTCTTCGGGCTGGTTCAGGTTTCCGTTGAACAAGACCACGTTACAGTTGCGCGTACACGACCGCCGGTTTAACGGGTCATTGACCAGATGCGGTGAAATCGTCTGGGCTTTCCACAATCCCCCTTCAATATATTCTTTTTCCAGATAGGCCGCCAGATATTCTTCGATTTGCAGATGGGCTTGCGGCCCCAGGCGATAGAGCATTTCGCCCAGCGCCAGGCTCAAATCTGGCTCGTTGGTAGCGGTCAGGGCAATGGCGTTCAGGTCGTTTTGCTCCATGACCGGGCGAGACATTTGCTGAAGCAACTCGGCCGCCCGCCGGGTTGCTTTCTGGATTCCGGCTTGTATTCGCGCCGGATTGGCTCCGGCGGCCACAAAGCGATGCCCCTGCTCCAAAATTGCCTGCGCCAGGACGGCAGTCGTAGCGCAGCCATCACCCACGCGTTGGTGAACGCGCCAGGCCAGGCTGCGGAGGAGCATGGCGCCCACGTCTTCTGCCTGGTCGGGCAGGGCGGTCACGCGCCGCGCAATGGTGGCCGAATCGGTCAATGGCTCGATTTCCTGCTTGCGCGCTTCGTAGTGAAAGACCACGCCGCGCCGGGGGCCAAGCGTGGCCGCCAGCAGGCGCGCCATCTGGTCAAAACCGGCTTTTAAGGCGCTGCGCGTTTGCAAGGAGGGGAGGACGGCAGGGATTGGGCGGGGCATGAAATCTCCTGGCAGAATTTTGAAAGATGCCGTAGAAAAGGGTGCTCCGGGGTTGAGCACCGTTCATCTCTGTTCAAAAATCATGCTTGACTTGCCTTTATTATACCCGTATAATCTCTATTAATTATTCACTTTGAAAAAATAATTGGCCGATATGCCGTTTCAAAGTAGGATGCAGGTGAGCACCGACCAGCCATAGTTTTTATGAAAGATTTTCTGGGCAGTAACATTGTCAATGTAAAAGCGCATAACATGCAGGCCATTCTGCTTAGCCTGCTATCGGCTGATTCGTCGGATGGCGGGCAGCCGATTTCGCGCATTCAACTGGCTCACAAAACCAACCTTTCTTCCACCACCATCACCAACCTGGTGGCTGAACTCATCGAGCAAGGGATTGTCTCTGAAGATAAAAGCCTGCGCGAGGAGGAACTGCTGCGTCCGGTTGGCCGACCGCGCACCGGGCTGCGGCTCATTCCAAATGCGCGCTATGTTGTCGGGGTGCATATCGGCGTTGGCCTGTATCGCTTAGCGGTGATGAACCTGCGGGCAGAAATGGTATGCAGTAAATTCGTTAATTTTCCCATCGAGACCTCCCCGTTTGACGTTTTAGAGGGAATAGGCCGCGATATTCATGAATTATTAGCCAGTTGCGGCGTGGAGCGCCGCCTGATTTTAGGGGTTGGCGTGGGCGCTTCGGGTTTGGTTGATACGCTGAATGGGGTCAATGTTCTGGCCCCCAATCTGGACTGGCATCACATCCCCATTCGTGACATTTTGCAGAGCCAGGTGGGGCTGCCAGTCGTCGTGGAAAATAATGTTCGCGCCATGGCGCTGGGAGAGGCTTATTTTGGGAGTGGACGCGAAGCGCAATCGCTGGCCTTTGTGTATGGACGCACTGGTGTTGGAGCAGGTTTTGTGGTTGAGCATCAGGTATTTCGAGGCAGCAGCACTGGCGCTGGCGAAATCGGTCACATGATTCTCGCGCCGGAAAATGGCGAATTGTGCCGCTGTGGTAATCGTGGCTGCCTGGAAACGCTGGTTTCAGAATCAGTGGTATTGCGTCGCGCGCGGCAAGCTGCCGAAGCCGCGCCGCAGGGCATTCTGGCGCAGTTGTTTTCTCAAGCGAATGAACCGTCTTCGGTGGAAAGCGTTTTTCGGGCTGCCAGGCAGGGCGATTCTGCGGCGGTCGAAATTGTAGAAAGCGTGGGCCATTATCTTGGAATTGCGCTCGCCAATCTGGTCAATATTTTCAATCCCGAACTCATTATCCTGGGCGGGATGTTTGCCCAGGGCCAAGACCTTATTTTGCCAGTCGCCAGCCAGACTCTGCGCCAGGCCGCCTTTGCCGGGTTGGGAGAAAAGGTGCGGCTGGAAACGACTCATTTCGGCTGGCGGGCTGGAGTCACTGGCGCGGCGGCCCTGGCCCTGCTGACTTTCTTCTACCAGCAAACAAGCGCCCTTCAAACGGTGGCTGCTCCCGCCGTCTTGTATGTTCAACCGCCTATCTAACCCCCCTGACCTGCAAATTCAAAATTGAAAATCCCATGTCCCCTTCTTCTTTTCGTATCGCTTTTGCTGCCCTCGCTCGTCCGACCTTTGATGTCCCGCTTGCGCAGGAAGTGACTCAATCTGCCATTGAGCAACTTGAACGCGCCGGTTTTGACCTGCTTCTTCCCGATTCCTTGATTGCCGACCTGAATGGCGCGCAGGCTTACCTGTCCAAATTGGAGGGAAAGGAGGTTGACCTGCTTCTGGTCTTCCAGGCGACCTTTGCCGACAGCACCCTGGTCACTTCGCTGGTGGAGGGACTCAGAACCAGCGGTATTATGCCCCCGGTTTTTCTGTGGGCGGTTCCTGAAGCGCCCACAGGCGGGCGTCTGCGGCTGAATTCGCTGTGCGGCATTAATCTGGCGGGTCACGCCCTCAGTCAGCGCGGGGAGAAATATGAATACGCATATGCCGCGCCTGATGACCCGGCTGTGCTTCAGCAGGTCAAAGCCCTGGCTGGGGCCGGGATGTTGCGCCGCCGTTTGGCCCAGGCCACGCTCGGCGTGGTTGGTGAGCACCCGGCAGGCATGGATTCCTGCCATCTGGACGAATCGCAACTGGGGCAGGTGCTTGGCATTCAGGTCGAGCGCGTGCCGCTGCAACAAGTCTTCTCCATGGCGCGCGCCGCGCCGCCCGAACAGGTTTTGGCAGTTCGTCAGATGCTCGATGAACGCCTCAAGAACCTGGCTGAACTAGACCAGACGCCGCTCAATGGCACGCTGGGCGCTTATCTCTCTCTCCGCGCGGTGGCGCAAGAGAAACAGATAGACGGCCTGGCCGTGCGCTGCTGGCCGGAGTTCTTTACTGATTTGGGGAGCGCGGCTTGCGGGGCAATGTCCATGTTGAGCGATGGCCTGGGCCAGCACAACCCCATCCCGTGCAGTTGCGAGGCCGATGCCAATGGAACCGTGACCCAGTTGATGCTGCATTGGCTGGCTGGCGAACCCTCCTTTGGCACCGACATTGTGGCGATGGACTTCGAGCAGGACTTCATTGCTCTGTGGCATTGTGGCCTGGCCCCGCTCTCCATGGCCAATCCCAAATATCAGCCACGTGGGACGATTCATTCCAACCGCAAAGTGCCGCTGGTCATGGAATTTCCGCTCAAGCCGGGTGTGGTGACGATTGCCCGCCTTAACCGCCACAACGGGCAGTTGCGCCTGGTGCTGGGCCGTGGCGAGATGCTGGACGCCCCCGCGCCGTTCTCTGGCACCTCTGGCCTGTTGCGGCTGGAGATACCCACCCGCCGGTTTTTTGATACGCTGATGCAAGAGGGGATGGAACATCACATCTCCCTCGTCTATGGCGATTATCTTGCGGAGTTGCAAGCCTTTGCTCGCCTGGCTTCGCTGCCGGTGCTGGAATTGTAATTCTGCGGGCAGGTCTCTGCCCTGCCCGCGCAAATCTCCGATTTGCGTCACCCTTTGGGAAAGGAGGTGGTTCTGACCAGAGAGACCCGCATTTCCATCCCTGCTCTCCCACCCATATTGGGAGAAAAGCAAGTTCCCACCCTTTTTTACGTTTTATGGAGGAAAAGATTATGGCAAGTAAAATTTCACGGCGCGACTTCCTGAAGGCAGGCGCTCTTGGTGCGGCCTCCGCCATCGTTGCGGGCTGCACGCCCCCGGCCACGCCCACGCAGGCTCCGGCGGCTCCACCTGCCACTCAGGCCCCCGAAGTCAAACCGACCGACGCGCCCCCCACGCCGGTCCCGCCCAAGAAACCAGTTACTCTGGATTTCCAGGCCTGGGGAGATAACGCCGACCTGCCAGCCTGGGAGCAACTGGTCAAACTCTACCAGGAACGCAACCCGCACGTCACCATCAAATATTCGCCAGTGGCCGAACCAAACGCCAACTTCTACCCCCAGTTGCAAACCTCCATTGCCGGAGGCACGCCGCCCGATGTTTCATCCTTCCAGGGCTGGGAATGGCAGACCTATGCCGATAAAGACCTGCTGGCCCCAATTGATGATTTTGTGAAGCGCGATGGCTTCGAATCGCTGTATCCGCCAGATGTCAAAGGCATTGTTGATACCACCATGCGTAAAGGCGCGACCTATCTGATTCCGCTCCAGGTGGCGACGATGCTGATGTTCTATGCCAAAAAGCCTTTCGATGATGCTGGCATTCCCTACCCGACCGATGACTGGACGTTCGAAGAGTTCATGGAAATTGCCCAAAAACTGACCAACACCAGTGGCGAAACGAAGATGTTCGGCCTGCAGGCCAATGGCAACTGGTTCCGCGACATTGGCTGGATTCGCGGCACGGGCAAACAGGAGTTCGACTCGTTGATTGACCCCAAGAAGGCGCAGTTTAATCAGCCGGAAATCGTCGAAATCGTGCAGAAGATGGCGCAGGATGTCATTTACACGATGGGAATTGCCCCCTCCCCAGCAGATACATCCGGTGGTGCGAACACTTTCCAAACCGGCAACTGCGCCATGAAATACGAAGGCCCCTGGTGGTTCTCGGCCATGAACAGCCCCAAACTGCGCGAAGAAGGCAAGGCAATCCCCTTTGATGTGGTCTTGATGCCTAAGATGAATGATGAAGGCCGTCCGCATCGCGGTTGGGCCGAGGGCGTGGCTTTGCTCAAAGGTGACGCGGTAGAAGAAGCCTGGGGCTTTGCATCTTTCATGGCTTCCGAAGAAGGCGACAAAATCTACTCCGAAACCACCGGGCGCATGCCGAACAATCTGGCCCTTCTGGAAAGCTTCTGGCTTCCGACGGTACAGGAAAAATTCCAGTTCTCCAACGCCAAAGCCTTCATCGAAGCCTTCAAACGCTCCGAGGTGGATGTTGTCGGCGGCGTGCCGCGCAGCAAAATTAATGCCGAAGTTGTCAAACCGCTGGCCTACGACAAACTGGTCAACAATTCGGCCAAAGCCGCCGATGTGCTGCCCGAAGTGGACAAAGCCCTGCAAGCCCTGCTCGATGAGTATTGGGCGAATGCGTAAGGGTAAGTTCTAGTAAAAGCCCCATGTTCTTTATGGGCAGGGCCGGTCTCTTCGTAAAGATTCCGGGCGAAGAGACCGGCCAATCAATGACCAATTTCCAACGCCAATTACTACGATGGAGGCGTGCATGGCCGTAAAAACATTTTCTCTCCCGCCCATTCGCCGTAACCGTCTGCGAGATTGGGCGACAGGCTACCTGTTTGCCGCGCCGTTCATCCTCGGCTTTGTTGCGTTCTTCGCTTACCCGATGGGCTATTCGTTGTGGATGTCTTTCCAGAAGTGGGATTTGCTTTCCCCGCCCAAATTCATTGGCCTGGCGAACTTTACCAAACTGTTGCAAGACCCACTTGCCCGCCTGAGCCTTTATAACAGTTTCTACTATACGGTCATCGCCGTTCCTCTGCAACTGATTCTGGCCTTTGCCCTTGCCCTGGCGCTTACCCAGCCGCTGCGTTTCCGTGACCTGTACCGGGGCGGGTTCTACATGCCCATCCTCATCCCCATCGTGGCCAGCGCAGTGGTCTGGCAGCGGGTGTTTCACCCGGAATACGGCATTCTCAACGAAGTATTGGGCTGGTTCGGCGTGCCGCCGCTCAAATGGCTGTTCGACCCGGCTCTTGCCAAACCCGCTTTCATCATCATGTCGTTCTGGATGATTGGGCGCATGATGGTCATTTTCATTGCCGGGCTTGGCAACATCCCAGTCAGTTTATACGAAGCCGCCAGCCTGGACGGGGCTGGCGCATGGGAGCGGCTGCGCCACATCACCATCCCCATGATGACGCCGCTCATTTTCTACAACATGGTCATTGCCATCATCAATTCCTTCCAAACCTTCATCCCAGCCCAAATCATCACGCAGGGCGGCCCGGAAAACTCCACGTTGTTCGTGGTGCTGAATATTTACCGTCAGGGCTTCGAGTATTTCAACATGGGCTACGCGGCGGCGCTCTCGTGGGAATTCTTCGTCATCATTCTGGGCTTCACCATTGCGCAATTCTACATGTCCAAACGCTGGGTGTTCTACGAGCAATAGGAGCGCGCCATGAGCGAACTTTCTCAACCCCTTGTCCACCGCAAGACGGTGCGGAAGATTCACCTGACATTTCTGCAAATCGTCCTGACCTTGTTCCTCATCACCTTCCTGCTCCCGGCCATCTGGATGGTCTCCTCCTCGCTCAAGGCTTCTACCGAAGTTTTTGCGCACCCCATCGTATGGATTCCCGAACGTCCGCAGTGGAACAACTACGCCCGTATTTTTGAGATTCTGCCGTTTGGCCGTTTTCTGTGGAATACCATCGTCGTCACTGGCCTGGCCGTGCTTGGCACGGTCGTCTCATCCCTGCTGGTGGGCTATAGTTTCGCCCGTCTCAACTGGCCGGGCAAGAATCTCTTCTTTGCGCTGATGATTTCCACCATGTTCCTGCCGGAAATTGTCACGCTCATCCCCCGCTTCATGATTTTCCGCGAACTGAAATGGATAGACACCTTCTACCCGCTGATTGTGCCGCACTGGTTCGCCGTCAACGCGGTGTACATTTTCCTGGTGAACCAATTCTTGCGCGGTCTGCCCATCGAACTGGAAGAAGCCGCGCTGATTGACGGCGCCAACCGCTTCCAGATTCTTACCCAAATCATCATTCCACTCTCCAAACCAGTGATTGCTTCGATTACCGTCTTTGCCTTGCTCCAGCATTACAACTCGTTCATCGAACCGCTCATCTTTCTGCGCTCCATGGACAACTGGACGATGGCGCTTGGCATTCGTGCACTCAACGATACCAACGTCCAAAACTGGGAACTGGTCTTTGCCGCCGGAACGATGATGGTCGCGCCCGTTTTGGTCTTGTTCGTCTTTGCACAGCGCTACTTTGTGCAGGGCATTGCCCTGACCGGTTTTGGAGGCCGCTAATCCATGCTTTTCGACCAGGAAGCCAACAAACTACAAGAAGGCTTCAGCCGTCTGAACTGGCTGGAGTTCAAAGGCGTAGAAAACGGCCTGGCGCGCTTTGAGACGGCCTTTAGGACGCTGGAAGTGAGTGCGCCGGGAAAAAACCTGTTGCGCCTGCGCTGTCTGCGCGCGCCCGCGCCCGATTACGGCATTCTGGTTGACCCGGCTGCGCTCGACCGGGCGGCAGCAGAAGCCGGACTGGAAGTGAAAACCGACGGCCTGCAGTTTCGCGTTTCGGCGGGGGAACTGGAACTCGTCTTGGAGCAGGAGCCGCTGCGCCTGGCGGTCTATCGCGCGGGCAGGTTAATGCTCGAATCGTCCACCGACCGAACCATTGGCGGCGTTTTGCGCCTGCACCCCCTGGCCGCCGATGATGAACGCTGGCTGCTCGCGCTGGCCCTGCCGAGCGAGGAGCCAGTCTTTGGCCTGGGAGAAAAATTTGGCGGGCTGAACAAGCGCGGACAACTGATTGAGAACTGGAACCGCGATGCCACTGGCGTCAACGCCGAAATTTCCTACAAGAACGTGCCGTTTGCCTGGAGTCCGCGCGGCTGGGGACTGTTCATCCACACCGCGGCGCGCGTCACGCACGGCGTAGGCTACTCGCCCTGGTCGCACCGCAGTTACGTCCTCAAACTGGATGACCCCAATCTCGACCTGTTCCTGCTCTTTGCCGATTCTCCGGCGGAGATGTTGTTCCAGTACACCGCTCTCACCGGGCGCGCCGCGCTGCCGCCCACCTGGACCTACGGCGCCTGGTTCTCGCGCGCCATTTACAAAACCGCCGATGAAATCATGGACGTGGCCCGCCAATTGCGCGAACGCCGCATTCCCGCCGATGTACTGACCCTTGATGGCCGCGCCTGGCACAAGCCAGAAACGCGCTACGATTTCTCGTGGGACCCCGACCGCTACCCCGACCCCGCCGGTTTCGTGCGCGGCTTGCGCGCCATGAACTACCGCCTGTGCCTGTGGGAATACTCCTACATGTCGGATTTGAACCCGCTCTTTGCTGAACTGGCCGCAAAAGGATATTTCCTGAAGGACAGGCGCGGCGAGACGTACATCTACCGCTGGCTGCCGCCGCCCAACGACCGCCTGATTCCGCACTTGCAGCCCTCCGGGCTGATAGATTTCACCCACCCCGAAGCGTATGCCTGGTTCCGTGATATGCACCGCAGCCTGTTTGAGATGGGCGTCTCGGTCATGAAGACCGATTACGGCGAAGCCCTGCCCGAAGACGTGGTTGGCCACAACGGCGATACCGGCAAACGCCTGCACAACGCCTATACCTTGCTTTACAACCGCTGCGTGTTCGAGGCCTCGCAAATGTATGGGGAAGGGGCTTGTGCTGAGCCTGGTCGCAGCAATGGCGTGGTTTGGGGGCGTTCCAGTTGGGCGGGCGGACAACGCTACCCCGTCCAGTGGGGCGGCGACCCTCAGGGCGACTGGGAAGGCCTGGCCGGGAGCATTCGCGGCGGCCTTTCATGGGGCATGAGCGGGGGCGCGTTCTACACCCATGACATCGGCGGCTTCTATGGCCCGCAAGAGAGCGGCGGCCTGTTGGGGACGGGCATGCCCGACCCGGAACTGTATATCCGTTGGGCCGAGGCGGCGGTGATGTGTTCGCACACCCGCTTTCACGGCACCAGTCCGCGCGAACCCTGGTTTTTTGGCGCGCAGGCCGAAGAAATCATCCGCAAGTGGCTGGCCTGGCGCTACCAGTTGATTCCGTACCTGCAAGCCTGCGCCCTGCAAGCCAGCCAGACCGGGATGCCGGTGATGCGCTCGATGATGCTGGCTTTCCCCAATGAGCCGCTGGCCTGGGGCTTCGAGCATCAGTACATGCTGGGGCCGTCGCTGCTGGTCGCGCCGGTCATCCAGCCGGGCGGCAAAGTCCGCTTTTACCTGCCCGCCGGGAGATGGTTCGATATTTGGGAGCAGAAATGGGAGCAGGGGCCACATCTGTTTGAGCGCGAAATGCCCCTTGACCAGATTCCCATCTTCGGGCGCGAGGGGACGCTGCTTCCGCTGGGGCCAGCCGCCCAGCACACGGGAGAACTCAAAGCGGGTCTCGACCTGGAGCAGGTTTGGGCCTTTGGCGAGCCGAAGAGCGGAATCACGCTTCCGGGGCTGGTTTTAAATCGGCCGGAGGATGCGCCGGAAGGCGTGAAAGTCATCCGTTATCAGTGAGCAGCCAACAGTGAACAGTTATCAGTCATCTGAAGACAGAAAAAAAGGAGTTCCTATGCAATTCTTTCTGGATAGCGCCATCACAAGTGAAATCGAATATGCGCTCAAATCGTTCAACATTGACGGCGTGACGACCAACCCGCGCCATGTGCAGGCTTCGGGCAAGCCGTTTCTCACCGTTATCCGCGAGATTGCCAAACTGGTGGAAGGCACGGAGAAAACCGTCTCGGTGGAGGTCAACCCGCACTTTATGACCTACGAAGAAATGATGCCCGAAGCCGAAAAACTGGCCGCCATTTCACCCAACTTCGTCATCAAATTGCAGTGCATTGAACCGGCTTTTCGTGTGATGGAAGACCTGGCCAAGAAGGACATTCGCGTCAACTGCACGCTGATTTTTTCGGCCTTTCAGGCGTTGCAGGCCATGCGTTCCGGCGCCTATTACATTTCGCCATTTATCGGCTGGAAGGAGGCTAATGGCGAGGAGACGCGCCAATTCGTGGAGGAGATTGTGACCATCCGCGACAACTACGGCTTCAATTCCGAGATTATCGTCGCCGCGGTGCGCAATTCCCGCCAGATTGTGGATGCGGCAGTGGCCGGGGCCGACATTGTGACCGCCGGGCTGTCGGTCTATCAGGAAGGTTTCCATCATCCCTACACCCGCGAGGGCATCGAAAAGTTCGCCAGTTTTTGGGATAAAACGCCCTACGAATAAAATTCCATCGCCATCTGCCCCCCTTTCTGCGCAAGAAAGCGGGAACGAAATTTAAATTTTCAGGAGACCAACATGAAAAAAGGTATTTTGCTTCACGAAGCCAGCGATGATGTCGGCGTGGCCGCCATGGACATCAAAGCGGGCGAAGAAATTGAGGCCGTGACCCTGGAGGGCGCGCCTGTGATGACCGTCAAAGTCATCGAAGATGTGCCGCTTGGCCACAAAGTGGCCATGCGTGATATGGCCGAAAAGCATCACGTCCAGGAATATGGACGCTCGATTGGGTATGCCGCAATGCCCATCAAATTTGGCGCGCATGTGCATGTCCACAACATCAAAAGCCTGCGCTGGGCTGCCAGTGACGCCAACCTGCTTGAGAAAAAATAGGAGGCAACGATGAGCACCTTCCCCAACATCCCCTTAACTGGCTACCGCCGCGAGAACGGCCGCGTGGGCATCCGCAATCACGTCATCATTTTATCGGTCGATGACATCTCCAACGCCGCTGTGGAGGGCGTTGCCAGCCTGATTCGCGGCACGCGCGCCATCACCCACCCCTACGGACGCCTGCAATTTGGCGATGACCTGCACCTGACCTTCAACACCCTGATTGGCGCGGGACGCAACCCCAACGTGGCCGCCGTGGTCGTCATCGGAATCGAACCGAACTGGACGGATTACGTCGTGAAAGGCATTGCGCAAACCGGCAAGCCGGTGGCGGGCTTCAGCATCGAACGGCACGGCGACCTGAAAACCATCGAAATGGCCGCCCGCAAAGCCAAAGAATTCGTGCAATATGCCACCGAACTGCCGCGCGTGCCGGTGGAATGGAAAGAACTGCTTGTCTCCACCAAATGCGGCGAATCGGATACCACCAGCGGCCTGGCCGCCAACCCCACCGTTGGGCGCGTCTTTGAGCGGCTCGAAAAAGCCGGAAATACGCTCATCTTTGGCGAAACAACCGAAGTCACCGGCGCGGAAGACAAGATTATGGAGAATTGCGTCTCGCCCGAAGTGGCCGCGCAGTTCAAAGCCGCCTTCGATGATTATCAGGCGCTGGTCGAATCGCAGGGCGTCAGCCTGCTCGGCACGCAACCCACCGAAGGTAACATTCGTGGCGGTCTCTCCACCATCGAAGAAAAAGCGCTCGGCAATGTAGAAAAGATGGGACGCTGCAAAGTCGTCGGCTTCCTCAAACCGGCGGAAGAACCCAAAAAACCTGGCCTGCACTTCATGGATTCTTCCAGCGCCGCCGCCGAAATGGTCACGCTGTGCCTGGCAGCGGGCGCGGTGCTGCATCTCTTCCCCACCGGGCAGGGCAACGTCATCGGCAACCCGCTGCTGCCGGTCATCAAACTTTCGGCCAATCCGCTCACGGTCGAAACCATGTCCGAACACATTGATGTGGACTTGAGCGGCCTGCTGCGCTTTGAGTACAACCTGGATGGCGCCGCCGACCGCGCGCTGGAAGTGATGGCGCACACCGTCAATGGCCGCCTCACCAACGCTGAAGTCTTGCGCCACGATGAGTTCGTGCTGACCAAACTGTATCGCAGCGCGTGAAGTTCAGTCATCTGTGCATAGTGAACAGTAATCAGTGAGCTGTGATTAGCAGGTGGAGGGAGGCACGGAAAGTGCGCAAAACCCGAATTGTCCCGTCTCCTCCCTCCCTTGCGCCCATTCATCATTCTTCATTCATTCATTATTCTGCATTCCTTACTCATGTCCTCCCTCAAACGCGAACTCATCTCTTCCTGGCCCGGTCTGTTACTCGTCCTCGCGCTGGCCCTGTTTAGCCGCTTCCTGCATGGATTTATCAGCCAGCCGGTATTGAGCAAATCCATCAGCGAAATTTTGATTGCCGTTTTGCTCGGCCTGCTGGTGGGCAATCTCGCCCGGATGAATGAGTCTTTCCGGGCCGGGGCAAAATTTGCGCTCCACCGCTTGCTGCGGCTGGGCATCATCCTGCTCGGCTTGCGCCTGAGCCTGCAAGACGTAGCCGCCACCGGGCTGACCGCGCTTGTGCTGGTGGTCATCTGCATCAGCGCGGCGCTGGGCATGGCCTGGCTGGCCGGGCGGCTGTTCCGCGTCCCGCCCAAACTGGCTGCGCTGATTGGCGTCGGCACGGCCATTTGCGGCAATACCGCCATTGTTGCCACCGCGCCCGTCCTGCAAGCAGACGAGGAAGAAATGGGCTTTGCCGTCGCCACCATCACCCTGTTTGGCCTGCTGGCGGTCATTTTTTACCCGCTCATCGGCCATGCGCTTGGCCTTTCAGAGCGCGCCTTTGGCCTGTGGGCTGGCACGGCAGTCAACGACACCTCGCAGGTGGTGGCTGTCAGCGCCATCTACAGCCCGCTCTCGCTGGATGTCGCTACGGTCGTCAAACTGACGCGCAATACCCTGATGGCGCCGCTCATCCTGTTGTTTGGGTGGCTCTCCACCCGCGCCTTCAACCGCCCAATGAACGGTTCTGCCGCCCGCTTCGACTGGCGTAAACTCATCCCTGGCTTCGTGCTGGGCTTCCTGGCGATGGCGCTCGTCCGCACACTGGGCGTGGCTGCTGGCGTTCTGCCGCAGAGCCTTTCACAGCCCGGAGCGTTGCAAACCGCCGCTGCTTTCCTGAAAACAGTGGATGAAATTTCCAAATTTCTGATTCTGATGGCGCTCACCGGCGTTGGCCTCCACACCAGCCTCGCCAGCCTGCGCCGCCTGGGGCTGAAGCCGCTCCTGGTTGGCACTTCGGTTGCCCTGCTCCTGGCCGCGCTCAGCCTGGCGCTGATTCTCTATTCGCCGTTGGGCGCGTAAGACAAATCAAAGGTCTGCGCCGCCGGAAACTGCTTATGGAAATCCGCCTCCCTTACGGCAAAACCACCCTCACCGCCCGCATCCCGGACTCATACCCGGTTCACATCATCGAAGCCCCCAATCCATCCCCTGCCCCCAACCCGCGCCGGGCGGTGGAAGACGCGCTCGACCATCTGCTGGGAGACATGAAATGGGACGATTTTTGCGGCGCGCGCTCGGTGGCGATTGCCGTCAACGATAAAACCCGCCCTGTGCCGCACGAATACCTGCTCCCGCCGCTGTTGGAGCGGCTCGCCGCCCTGGGCATTCCCGATTCGGCCATTACCTTCTACATCGCCGTTGGCACGCACCCGCCGATGACGCCGGATGAGTTCCCTGCCATTCTGCCCGCCGAAATTCTCGCCCGCTATCGCGTGGTTTCGCACGATTCGCAGGACGACCGCCTGTTGACCTACCTGGGCGAGACCTCGCGCGGCACGCCGGTGTGGGTCAACCGCGCCTATGCCGAATCGGAGGTCAAAATCGTAGCAGGCAACGTCGAGCCGCATCAGTTCGCCGGTTTTTCGGGCGGGGTCAAAACCGCCGCCATCGGCCTTTCGTGCATGAAGACCATTGCGCCCAACCACGCCATGATGAGCCTGCCCGAAGCGCAACTGGGCGAATACGAGACCAACCCGGTGCGCCAGGACATCGAAGAAATCGGCGCGAAAATCGGCGTGCATCTCGCCCTGAACGCGATTCTCAACCACCAGCGAAAAATTGTCACCGCGCTGGCCGGCGCCCCGCGCCCGGTGGTGCAAACCGGGCTGGAGCATTCGCGCCTCGCCTGTCAGGTAGCCGTGCCGCAGAAATATGCTTTCCTCATCACATCGCCGGGCGGCCACCCCAAAGACATCAATGTGTATCAATCCCAAAAAGCGCTCGGTCACGCCATCCTGATTGCCCGCCCGGGTGGAACGGTCATCATCACTGCTGCCTGCCCCGAAGGCAGCGGCAGCGACCATTACGAAGCCTGGACACTGGGCAAAAAGTCGCTGGCGGAAGTGCGCGAAAAGTTTAAGGCGGAAGGCTTCTGCATTGGGCCGCACAAGGCCTATCAGTTCGCCCGCGATGGCGCAATTGCCAATTACTACCTCTATACCGACATGAATCACGACCTGGCGCGCGCTCTGCTGCTCAACCCGATTTCGGATTTACAGGCCACCATTGACCAGGCGCTGGCAGACTTATCCTCCGGCGAACCGGTGGGCATTTTGCCGCATGCTGTTTCGACGATTCCCTACGTCAGTCATCAGTGAACAGTTAGCAGTTATCAGTGGTTTCTCTTATGTCCAAAATTTTCCTGTTACGCGCCCTGCTCGAACAACACCATGCCAAAGCCATCCTGTTGCGCCGGGTGAGCAGTTTTGCCTGGGCCACCGAAGGCGCGGCTTCTTACGTCAACACCGCCACCACCGAGGGCGCGGCCTCGCTGGTCATCACCCGTGAGAAAGCGCATTTGGCCACCAACAACATCGAAGCCCCGCGCCTGCGCGAAGAAGAACGCCTGGAAGAACAGGGCTGGGAGTTCGTCATCTCCCCCTGGCAAACGCCGCTCAAAGGACTGAACGACCTGCTGGCGGGGAAAACCGTCCTCAGCGATGTGCCGTTTGGCGCGGCGAAGGACGTGAGCGCCGAAATCGCTCGTCTGCGGGCGCGGCTTTCGCCGGAGGAGGGCGAAAGCTTCCGCGCGTTGGGCCGTCTATGCGCGGAAGCCATCAGCGCAACGGCGCAGACAATTGCGCCGGGCATGACGGAATACGAAATTGCGGCAATTCTGGGCGCAGAAGCCCAAAAACGCGGCGTTCAGCCAATTGTCAACCTGGTGGCTACCGATGAGCGCCCCTACCGCCACCCCCTGCCGACTGCAAAGAAGCTGGAACGCTACGCCCTGCTGGTCTTGAGCGGACGCTGGCGGGGGCTGGTCTGTTCGGTCTCGCGCATGGTACACTTTGGGAAAATCCCTGCCGAACTGGAGCGGAAAACCCGCGCAGCGGCGCGCGTTCAGGCGGCGTTCATTGCCCATTCGCGGCCTGGCAAAATGCTCGGTGAACTGCTCCACGTCGGCCAGGCCGCCTACGCCGAAGCCGGGTTCCCCGGCGAATGGCAGCATCATCATCAGGGCGGGGTCACCGGTTACGAGCCGCGCGAGTACCTCGCCACGCCGGGCGGAACGGATGTCCTCGCCGCCGGGCAGGCGCTGGCCTGGAATCCCACCGTGCAGGGCGCGAAGATGGAAGAGACCGTTTTGCTGGGCGAAACCGAAAACGAAATTCTGACCTCCACCCCGCTCTGGCCGGTCGAATCGGTCGAACTGCCCGGCCTCCCGCCCGTGCCGTGCGCCCTCGTTCTGGAACGCTAATTTGATTTGCCAGATGTTATTGTAAAAATAATCGTGAAGATTAAGCGATACAAACACTATGCCCATAGAGAAATCTACATCAGAACGCATCAATCGAATTATTCAGGCCGATTGTCTCAAAGAACTTGCTTTGTTTGACGATAATTCGGTTGACCTGACCGTCTTTTCTCCACCCTATGATGGCATTCGAGACTATAAAAACAACTGGACGTTCGATTTTGTTCAATTAGGCAACCATCTTTTCAGGGTGACGAAGGATGGCGGCGTGGCGGTTGTTGTCATTGGCGATGGAACAAAAAATTTTGCTAAATCGCTTACGTCTTTTCGGTTGGCCGTAAATTGGGTTGATGAAATTGGCTGGAAACTGTTTGAAAGCGTCATCTACAGGCGTGACGGCAACCCCGGCGCATGGTGGAATCAGCGGTTTCGGGTTGACCATGAGTACATTTTGATGTTTTTCAAAGGAAGCCGTCCAAAAACCTTTCACAAGGAACATCTGATGATACCCAGCAAACATGCTGGAAAAATTTATTCGGGAACGGATAGATTGACGAACGGTGGATTCAAAAAAATTGAGCCAAAGGCGGTGAACCCCATGAAATGTCGGGGAACCGTTTGGGAATATTCCACGAGCAATACGGAAGGAAATCGGCTCAAACTTCAACACCCCGCCACGTTTCCCGATAAACTGGCTGCCGACTTGATTTTGTGTTTTTCGGAGCCAGATGATATTGTTCTTGATCCAATGTGTGGGAGTGGCACAACCTGCGTACAGGCAAAGTTAAACAATAGACGATTTATCGGAATTGAAATTAGCCAGGAATACTGCGAAATTGCCCAAAAGCGCCTTCAAACCGAAGCGCAAGCGAATCAGGTCAGTATGTTCTAGGAGCAAAACAGATGTCTTACAACAATGACATAGCAGTTGCCAGGCACTTGTTTGCGAATATGCCAACCCAATGGGACGGCAAAACCAGCATTCTGGAAATGAAAGAAGCGAACTTCAACTGGCGGCAGATGGAATGGTGGGGGTTTTACTTTGAACTGCTATGCCACAGGCGGCTGGCAGGAGAATTTTCCATGCCTGGCGATAAATACGGTTCAGCCGCTACTTCATGCTTTGACTTAAAACGTTTCATCAATTGGGACCTCAAAGCCAAAGCCATCAAATCGGATGACCATCGCTCCATCTTGAATGATACAAAAGCAATGGATTGGAGCATCAAGGAGTATGGCGCTCATGGTTTGATGATTGGGCTGTGTGATGTTGAATACAACGACAATGATAGAACATTTCAACGATGGCATGAAACTTTAAAAGGCGGCAAATCGAAATACCAGTTAGAGAGAGAACAAAGAACCAGCGTATCCCGATACCGAAAAACAAGAGCCGAACTGCAAGAAATTCTGTTCCTGGTCGTGACGCCAGCAAACGTTTCTTTGTTAGGCATCCACCACCAGGGAAGAAATAGCAACGGCAGGCCCCGTCCACCGAAATACATGCTCGATTACGATGAAGAGATATTGAGTGAGTTTCTGGTGGATAGAATTCAATTTTATTAGGATATTTTCAAGCCCTCATGCTCCAGCGCAAGCCACATTCCCTATCACTTTATCAGCGTTGGAGCAAACAGCCTCAGGCGTCAAAAGCTGGCAGACTTTTGACTCTGAAAAGGAGAAAATGATGTACGCAACCACAGCCAAAATCTTGCGCGTAGATTTGACTACCGGACGCATCGAAACCCAAACCCTGAGCGAAGACTTCTACCGCATGTACCCGGGCGGCAAAGCCCTGGCGGGTTACATCCTGCTGACCGAACTGCCGCCGCATACTGACCCCTTCGCGCCGGAAAATGTGCTGGTCTTTGCCAACGGCCTGCTCACCGGCGCGCCCGTCTCCACCGCCACGCGCTACGTCGTCTCGGCGCGCTCGCCGCTGACGGGCGGCTATGGCGAATCGGAAGCCGGCGGGTTCTGGGGGCCGGAACTCAAAATGGCCGGCTGGGAGGCAATTGTCGTCAAAGGCAAAGCCCCAAAGCCGGTGTATCTCTGGGTCAACGGCGACCAGGTGGAAATCCGCTCCGCTGAACACCTGTGGGGCAAGTTCACCGCCGAAGTGCACGAAGAAATCCGCCGTGAGTTGGGCGATGACAAAATCCGCGTGTTGCAAATTGGCCCGGCGGGCGAGAAACTCGTCCGCTTCGCCGGAATTACCAACGAACTGCGGCACTTCAACGGGCGCAACGGACTGGGCGCAGTGATGGGCAGCAAGAATTTGCGCGCCATTGCTGTGCGCGGCAGCCAGCGCTACCAGAACCTGGCGTATGACGCCAAAACGCTGATGGGAATCGGCGGCAAACTTGCCAAGACGGTTAAGGAGAACCCGCTCAGTTGGGATTTGCAGCAACGCGGCACGCCCGGCCTGGTGGAGCCGCTCAACACCGGCGGCATCTTGCCCACGCGCAACTTCTTGCAGGGCGCGTTCGAGAACGTGGACAAGGTCAAGTGGGAAGCCTACGAGCGCGAAATCTTCACCGCCTCGCGCACCTGCTATGCCTGCGCCGTGCGCTGCAAGCGTGAAGTGAAAGTGGATGGGCGCGAATCGCCCTACGGCGGGCCGGAATACGAAACCGTTGGCGCGTTTGGCCCCAACTGCGGCATCAGCGATTTGCAGGCCATTGCGAAAGCCAACGAACTGTGCAACGCCTACATGCTCGACAGCATCTCGTGCGGTGGGACGATTGCCTTTGCGATGGAATGCTTTGAACACGGCCTGCTCACGCTGGAAGATACCGGCGGCATCGAACTGCGCTTTGGCAACGCCGAAGCCATGCTCAAAGTGATTGAATTGATTGGCCGCCGCGAGGGAATCGGCGACTTGCTGGCCGAGGGCAGCAAACGCGCCGCCGAAAAAATCGGCGGGGACGCGCCCTACTTCGCCATGCAGGTCAAGGGGCAGGAACTTGCCATGCACGAGCCGCGCGGCAAATACAACGTGGGCATTGGCTACGCCATCTCCGAAATCGGCGCCGACCACCTGGTGGTGGCGCACGATACCGCCTTTGCCAAACCGGAGGCCATCCAACTCAAATCCGCCGCGCCGCTGGGCATCACCCAAGCCCTGCCGCCGCGCAGTCTGGGCGAAGAGAAGATGGAGATGTTCTACATCCTGGAAAAATGGGGCAGTCTCGAAAAAGTGACCGGCTTCTGCTTCTTCGGCCCGGCCCCGCGCTCCTTCATCCCGCCGGAAGACGTGCTGCAAGCCATGAACGCGGCCACCGGCTGGAATCTGACGATGGACGAAGCCCTGACGATTGGCGAGCGCGCCACCAGCCTGGCGCGGCTCTTCAACGCCCGCGAAGGCTTCACGCGCAAGGATGATACCTTGCCCGAACGCCTGTTCACCGGCCTGGAAAACGGCGCGCTGCAAGGCCAGGCCATGCCGCGTAAAGAGTTCGAAGAAGCCCTGACCATTCTCTACCAGAAAAAAGGCTGGGACCCGCGAACGGGTATCCCAACCCCCGAAAAACTGCGCCAGTTGGGGCTGGAATGGGCGGTTTCAGTGGTCAGTGAGCAGTTATCAGTGAACAGTCAACAGTGAACAAATCGCGGCTCTGGGCGCTGTTTCGTCTAAAAATTCTTGCCCCAACCGATTTCCCTCAACGCTCAATCTGCAATCTACAATCTTCAATCCCTATGAAATTCTACGCCGGTGGGCACCTGACCTTTTACATGCCGGGGCGCAGGCACAGCCTGGAAATTGCCCTGCCGCAACCCGCCCCCCTGCGGGAGGTTTTGACGCAGCTCGGCATTCCCCTGCCTGAAGTGGCGCTGACGGCGGTCAATGGCGAACTGGTCGAGGCGGAAACAGTCATGGTGCGGGATGAAGACGTGGTGAAAGTGTTTTCGGCAGTCAACGGGGGATAGTTCTTTTCTCCTACTGGCGGAATGCTCTTGAGGACGTTCGAAGGACGCTAAACCCTTACAATGAATGTAAGGGTTTTCGTTTTTCCAAGAGAGGAGAGAAATATGAGACCAGCCAATCTATTGTTCCTGTTGAGCCTTGCCCTTTTGCTGACAGCCTGTTCCATTCTGGCAACGCCTTCGGCGCCGACTTCGTTGCCAGCCAATTCCAGCCAGCCCGTGCAGTCACCACCCACTGAAACCATGCCTTCCACTATGCCCCCCACAGAAACGCCCGCGCTGAATCACCAGGCGTTCCCGGTCGCAGCGCTCCAACCGCAACTGTACCCCGATGTGATTTCCAAAGATACCGCGCCCGAAAAACGCGCGCCGTTCGGCGATTCTTACAAAATCAACCGCCTGGAACGCCCCTTCACGCAAGAGATGGTGTACATTCCTGACCTGGACATCTTCGATTTCGGCATCAGCCAGGATGACACCTGGTATTACGTTTCGATACGGCTGGTGGGCGGTAACCCCAACAACGAGATGGGAATCCTGTACGCAGTCGAACTCGACCTCGACCGCGACGGCTTCGGGAACTACCTGATAACGGCTATGCCGCCGTTTTCCGAAACCTGGTCCGCGGAAATTATCAAAATCTACGCCGATACCAACCATGATACGGCTGGAATTTCTTCCAAACAGTCGGATGCGCCTTACAATGGCAACGGGTTCGACAAACTGATTCACAGCCCCGCCGAACGCATCGGCGATGACCCCGACCTGGCCTGGGCGCGCCTTAGCCCGCAGAGTTCCTCGATTGTGGAATTTGCGTTCAAGAAGTCCTGGGCCGGGGTAAGTTTCATGTACGGCGTTCTGGCCGATGGCGGCCTGCAGGATGTAACCAAACTGGACTACGTGGATACCTTTACCGAACGAGAAGCTGGCTCGCCCGATAAGAAAAACCAGTTTTACCCGCTTAAGGCGCTCTTCGCCGTAGATAACACCTGCTATCAGGCGCTTGGTTTTGTTGCCACTGGCTTTGAGCCGAAAATTTGCCCGGTGATTGTTCCCCCAACCCAGACTGCCCAAAAAGAAAAAGCTCCGTCCGGGCCTGTAACTCCCGAAGTAGATTATTGCACTTCCATTGGGCGCCCCAATCCTGGCAATTGCCCTTATGGCTGGGCCGATGCGCCTTACTGCGTGTGCATTCCTGGGTAAGAAGAACGAGTCATTATGCTCGCGGCCTGACGCAAACAGCCCTCTTAACCAGGGAAGGGCTGTTTTGTATTGCCACTGGTGGGCGATATCTTCAAGTCAAGATTTTGCGCATCATCCCCGCCACCGCCAGGTAAACCGGCGACTCGTCTGGCAAATCGACCAGCGGCTTGCCGGTGGCGTCGAAGGCCGAGAGTTCGGCATCTGTCGAAATTGTTCCAAGCAGTGGAATCCCTAATTTATCGATGAAGGCGCTGGTTTCGGGCGGCAACTTCCCGTTGACACGGTTAATCACCAGGTATGATTTCTCGATGCGGATGTCGAGTTCTTTGCTCATCTCCGCTATTCTTTGCGCAGCGACCAGGCCGCGCTGCGAGGGGTCGCTGACGATTATCAGGTGCTGCACATCGCGCGTGGTGCGGCGGCTGAGATGTTCCATCCCGGCCTCGTTATCGATGACGACATAGGCATAATGGCGGCTCAGGCCATCGACCACTTCGCGCAGGTTATGGTTGACGGCGCAATAACAGCCCGGTCCCTCGCCGCGCCCCATGGCAATCAGGTCAAACCGAGAACCTTCGGCCAGCGAGGAGCGGACATGATATTCGAGATATTCCCGTTTCGAGACGCCGCCCGGCAGCCCGCCCATGGCCGCGCCGCCCTGCACCAGCGTCGCTTTGACCTGCTGGAGCATATCCTCGCGGATGTCGCCGACTGTCCAATCCAAATCCAGCCCCAGCACCATGTTCAGGTTGGATGATGGGTCAGCGTCGATGGCGAGGATGCTGCCTGGCTGGTTCTGCGCCAGGTATTTAATCACCATCCCGGCAACGGTAGTCTTTCCCACCCCGCCTTTTCCAGCCAGTGCGATTGTAGTTGTCATAGTCACCTCTAATTGTTATGTCATTGAGAAGGTGGTCGAGTAGGGCGTAGCCCGTATCGAGACCACCGAAGCAATCTCTCGGCGCATAAAAAAGCCGAATATTTTATAAAATGTTTCGGGTTTCAATATGCCCTTTGCAAGAACCGCTCAGGGCTGCTCGACCCTCGATGCTGTCAATTTAATACGTCAGCCCAAACCCAAACGGATAGAGCGGATTCTCCGAATCGTAAGGCAGGTCTTCTTTCTGCTTACGCACCGCCTCCATCGAGGAGGGGATTTCAAAGGGCAGTTTACCGGTTGGGGCGAAGCGGCCAAAGAGGACATCCAGCACAGCCCCATCATTCGCGCCAAAGTTGGCGAGCAGGGCCGCGCACTTCGCGTTAATTTCCGGGATGACCGCCGGGCGCTCAAAGTAGAAATCAACCACCGTTGGGACGGTTTCGAGAATGCCCAAAATACGCTCCTTTTCCGGGCTTTTGAAATCCAGGTCGCCAGCGTGGAACAGGCTATCGAGGAAGCCTTTGCGCTTCTCGTAAGGCGCGGCCAGCCGCAAAATGGCGAAATCGGCCTGGGCCGGGCTGCTGACCACCTCGCCGTATTGCCCGGCGGTTTCGGAGTTCATGTTTTCGATGTAGATTTTCGGCCTGCCGGAAAGAGGCAGCACCGGTTTACCGTTTCCGTTCTTCAGCAAAACGAGCGACTTGCGCTGGGCCAGTTCACCTTTTGCCTTGAAATCGTCCCGCCCGATGGTTTTTTCGGCAAATTCGGGGTCGAGATAGGGATGGTCGAACAACCCCAGGCGGAATTTCTCCCGCAACAAGCGCCGCACCGACTGGTTGATGCGCTCCTCAGATACTTTGCCGCTGCGGACGAGTTCGACAATCAACTCCGGGCAGGTTTCTCCGCCAAACTGGTCTACCCCCGCCTCCAGCGCGACCTGCGCCCGCTCGAGCGGCGTGAGATGTTCCACGCCCCAGGCTTTGGCCTCGATGAGTTCCCGTCCGAACATCTTCAGGCCGTTGAGCAGCAGCCAGTCGGTGCAGACAATGCCATCGAAGCCGTATTTCTCGCGCAGCAGGCCGGTGATGATGGCTTTGTTGAAACTGAAGCCCTTTTCTTCGAACTGCGTCCCGACCGGCATTCCGTAATAGGGCATGATTTGCGAAGTGCCGGCGGCGAAGGCGGCCTCGAAAGGCTTCAGGTGATACTCGAAGTTGCTGCCAGGATAAACCTGCTCTTTGCCATAGGCAAAATGCGCGTCCTCGCCGTTCATTTGCGGGCCGCCGCCGGGGAAGTGCTTGGTCATGCAGGCCACGCTGTCTTTACCAAGCGTTTCGCCCTGGAAGCCACGAATGTAGGCGCTGCCCATCTCTGAAGCCAGGTCGGCGTCCTCGCCAAACGTGCCATTCACGCGACACCAGCGCGGCTCGGTTGCCAAATCGACCATCGGGTGCAGGGCCACGCGAATGCCCGCCGCCAGGTATTCCTGTCGGGCAATATCGCCAAATTCCCGCACCAGGGCCGAGTCGCGGGTGGCGGCCAGGCCGGTTGGCTCTGGCCACTGCGAGAAATGCCCGGCAGGCAGGTTCGCGCCGACGTTGTTCGAGAAGGCATGGCGCGGGTCCGAGGAAATCGTGACCGGGATGCCCAGCCGGGTGCGCTCGGCCAGCTTTTGCAGGCGGTTGTGCCATGCGGCAATTGCACGCGGCTCAAAAACATTCAGGATATTGAAGTGATTCATCAATTTGACGGCAATCACCTCGGAGGTCCTGGTGGGGCCGCCCTCCCGGCTGAAAGATTCAGTCAACGTACCGTCGGGCTGCATTCCAATCATGGCGTGAAACATCAGCCCGGCCTTTTCTTCAAGCGTCATTTGGGAGAGCAGGTCTTCGACGCGCGCTTCGACCGGCTGGCGCGGGTCTTCGTAGATGTCCAGTTTTCCGTTCTTGTTCAAATCGCGGAACTGGAAGCCGTTTTCCGTCAAGATGGGCGCTTCTGGCCCCAGGCGCGCCAGGTTGCGGCGGGTGTAGAGGGCGGGCGCCAATTTCAGCCAGGCGAAAATTCCACCGCCAATGGCAAGCAGGGAGAGAAAAATGTAGGCAATGGGCATGTTGAGTTCTCCATGTGAAAGGTCAGAGACCCGTCTTACGCAAGGCCTGCGAGGATACGCTGCGCGGCTTCTCGCAATTTCGGCACATGGTCATAGACCGGGATGCCCAGCCGGTCGGCTTCCTGCACCAGCAAATCGGCGGGGAGAAAGCCCAGCACGGGCAACCCAGGCGTTTCGGCTTCGACGAATTTCGCTTCATCGTCATTTCGGATTTTGTTCCCGACCAGGTACAGGCGAGTCAGGCCGATGTCGCTGGCAAGTTTTTTGATTTGGGCGGCGGTGCCCAGGCTGCGGCGGGTCGGCTCGACCACGACCAGCATGGCATCCACGAAATCCACCGTGGCGCGGCCCAAATGCTCCACCCCGGCGTACATATCGAGCAGCAGGACTTCATCTTTACGGAACATGAGATGGGTGAACAGGGTTTTGAGCATGGCCGCTTCGGGGCAGATGCAGCCGGAGCCGCCGGTTTCGACTGCGCCCATTTCGAGCAGGCGCACGCCGCGATGAAGGACGCTGAAGCGTTCGGGGATGTCATCGACGCGCGGGTTGATGGTGAAAAAGCCGCCGACCTGGCCCTTTTTGGCGCCAGTGCGCTCCAGAATCAGGTCATCCATCTCAGAGATGGGGCTGAGTTGGGCGCGCAACTCGTCAGGAAAGCCCAATGCCCCGGCCAGGCAGGGCGAGGGGTCGGCATCGACGGCCAAAACTTGTTTGCCCTGGTCAGCATAAACCTGGGCGATTAATGCGGTCAGGGTGGTCTTACCGACCCCGCCTTTTCCGGTGATGGCGAGTTTCATGGTTAACCGTCCTTTGACTTCGTTTCACTCCGCTCAGAACGCAGAGCTTTTAGCAGGCGAGAAGTCAACTGGCTGCCGAGGATGGCGCAGCCATCGATGGGCAGGTAGTGGGTGGCAGATGAATCGAACAGGACTTTGCAGGAGGAGGGGAAATCCTCGTCGCCGAGCCAGAAGGTAATCAGCAGCGGCACGCGCGGCAGGGCCTGAAATGTGAAAGAGGCCGAGCCGATTTCGAGCGGCTGTCCGCCGAGGGCGAGACAGGCAGATTTGAAGGTCTCCAGGGCTACAGAGTGGGGCAATTTGGTAAATTGCCTTACAACTTCATCGCCGGAGTAACCTTGAAAGGCCTGGTTGTATGTGCGCCCGCCGGGCAGGTCGGCGAAGGAGACCCACTGGCCGGTTAACGGCATTCCATCCGCGTTGACAAAGTAATACAGCAAAAGGGCTTGCTGGAAATCGGGCAGTTTGTTACCGGTGGGGGTGAAGAAGGTCAGGTTGGGGAAGGCGCCGATGACGGGTTGGTCGAACAGATTGAAGTGAAATTCTCCCCGTCCTGGGCCAATTTCCAGGTACGAGACCCTGGCCCGGCTGGCGAGGGTTTCGGCGGGAATCTTCTCGATGCTGGCGCGCAGTTCCCCGGCGCGTGATTCAAGCCCTGGCGGGGGTTCTTCCGGTTTCTTGAATGGGAAACGCGAGGGCAGGTTCATGTTTACCTGGTTTGTTTCTATGTTGTAGGTTGAATTCATTATAAACCAGGTCAATCCATTAGCGACATTTGTCAATAGATTGTGTGACATTCAACACAATTAATGTGTATGGCAAAATGCTAGAATGATTTTATAAAGCCAAAGAAGACCCCATTGATGAGGAGTGCGTGAGGAGTTTCTCTCCCGATATTTAATTTTTAAAGTACATCAACCCAAATAAGGAGGTTCACATGCAAACCTCGACGTTTAATACGCCTGCCCTGTACGGCGACCACCATGTCACCGAGGTCAGGCGTCTTTTGTTTGAGGTGCCAGGCGTGACGGATGTGTACGCCAGCTCGGCGTTTCGGGCGGTGCAAATCACATTCGATGAGACGAAAACCAGCCATGATGCGTTAGCCAGGGTGTTGGACTCTGCCGGGTATTTGGGCGAAATCCCGGTGGTGGCCGAGGCCAGTGAAGCGATGGAGGCCAACAGCGCCTTCCGCAACAGCGCCATCTATGAGACGGTGAAGAAAACCGTCAGTTTCCAGCAAAAAGTGCCGTACAGCGGGCGCCCATTGTGGAATTGCCCCGGCATGGGTGTGGTGAGGGCGATGGATGAGTAAAGCGCTGAGCGGAGTGAAACGCAGTCGAAGTGCGGTTGATTGAGATACGGCCTTCGACTTCGCCGCGCAGAACGCGGCTCCGCTCAGGACGGAGGTAACTATGGCTAAAAAACGGGAAATCCAGGAATATACCATTGACACCGCTGCGCAGAAGATGTTGATTCGCGCGGAAGAATTGGGTGTTGGGACGGCTTTTTCGCGGGCTGATAATATGTCGCCCTGCAATATTGGCGGCGCGGGGATGTGCTGCAAGCAGTGCGGCATGGGCCCCTGCCGTTTGACCAAGAGCGGCGATGTAGGCGTGTGCGGCGCGACCATCGAAACCATCCAGGCCCGCAACCTGACCCGCGCCATTGCGGCAGGCGCGGCGGCGCACTCGGACCACGGGCGCGATATGGCCTTCACGCTCAAGGCGGTTGCCAACGGGCAAACCGAAGGCTATTATCTTAAGGATATTGCCAAACTGCGCCGGGTAGCCAGCTATTACGACATTCCAATTGAAAAGCGCTCGCCGGAGGAAATTGCCAACGACCTGGCCGACCTTTATATTTCGCAATTCGGCCAGCAGCGCGGTGAGGTGGTTCCGGTGCGGCGCGCGCCCAGGAAACGCCAGGAACGCTGGAAGCAGTTGGGGGTCATCCCGCGCGGGGTGGACCGCGAGGTGGTGGAGGCTTTGCACCGCACCCACATCGGCGATGACCAGGATTACCAGCACATCCTTCAGCACTCCATAAAAACGGCCATGGCCGATGGCTGGGCCGGGTCGATGATTGCGACTGACATTTCGGACATCCTGTTCGGCACCCCGGCCCCCATTTTAGGACAGGCCAACCTGGGCGTGCTGAAGAAGGATATGGTCAACGTGGTGGTGCATGGTCACGAACCGACCCTGAGCGAGATGATTGTGGCGGCTTCGCAGGACCCGGAAATCATTGCGTATGCTCAAGCGGCGGGGGCGAAGGGCGTGCAATTGAGCGGCATTTGTTGCACCGCCAATGAAATCCTGATGCGCCAGGGCATTCCGGCGGCGGGCAACTTCCTGCAACAGGAACTCTCCATTTTGACCGGCGCGGTGGAAGCGATGGTGGTGGATGTGCAGTGCATTATGCAGGCGCTGGTCAGCCTGGCGAGCCACTTCCACACCAAAATCATCACCACGTCCCCGAAGGTCAAAATCACTGGCGCCACTCACATGGAGTTTGACGAGCATCACGCCCTGACGATTGCCAAGAATATCCTGAAAACCGCCATCGATAACTACAAGAATCGCGGCGAGGTCCATATTCCAGATGAAAAAGAGGACCTGATTCCGGGCTTTTCGCACGAATACATCAACTATATGTTGGGTGGTTCGTACCGGGCTTCTTTCCGCCCGCTCAACGACGCCATCATGGCGGGCCGCATTCGTGGCGTGGCGGCCATTGTCGGCTGCAACAACCCGCGCTCGCAACACGATTATTTGCATACCAAAGTAGTGCGCGAACTGCTTAAAAAGGATGTTTTGGTGGTGCAAACCGGTTGCGGCGCAATTGCCTCGGCCAAGCTGGGTTTGCTGCTCGGCGAAGCGGGCATTGAGCAAGTGGGGGCAGGTTTGCGCGAGGTCTGTGAAACGGTCGGCATCCCGCCCGTGCTGCATCTCGGCTCGTGCGTTGATAACACCCGCATCCTGACCGTGCTGACTCAAATGGTGGAAGAAGGCGGTCTGGGCGACGACATTGACATGATTCCGGCGGTTGGCCTGGCGCCGGAGTGGATGTCTGAGAAGGCGCTGGCGATTGCCACCTACTGCGTGGCTTCGGGCGCGTATGTCATTTTCGGCGGGCAATCGCCAGTTGGCGGCATGCCCGACCGGGTGGAGGATAGCGACAAGGTTCTTAAGTACATCTCCGAAGGTTGGGAGAAGGAGTACGGCGGCAAACTGGAGTTCATTGCCGACCCGGACAAGATGATTGAAGCCACGCTGGCGCACATTGATAAAAAACGCGCCGCGCTCGGCCTGCCCGCCTGGGAGCCGAACAAGTTTGGCCGCTCGGGCGATGCAAAGATGATGGAAGTCGAAGCGCTGCCCCTTGAGCAACGCCGCGCTGCAATCTACGGCCTGGCCGCCGACTAGGAGGATGACATGTCTCGCTATATCGCTACCCGTGCCATTCGCGGCGCAAACGCGTTAGTCACCGAAGCCGAGTTTATGTTGAACAAGGCCCTGGCCGAAAAAGGGCCAGAGACCCCAATTTCATTCCCGAATACGGCCTATTACCTGCCGACCATTTACGGCCTGACCGGCATTGCCGTGGAGAAACTGGGGCAATTGAAGGATGTGCTGAAGCACGCCCGTGAATTGCTGCATCCGGTTCCAGCCGCCAGTAAGTGGACGCCCTACCTGGGCGAGACCCTCGACAGCGGCATGGCAACTCTGTTCGCCGCCGAAACGATTGAGGCCATCCGCTTTGTGTATGGCTTGCAGCCTGAGCCGCGCCCTGGCTTCCAACTGGCAGGGGGGACGGCTTTTACCAGTCCCGATAACGGCGCGGCTGCCGAAGGAGGCTCTCTCTCTGGTCATCTGAATGGGCCCATTGATGACATCCGCTTGCGCTCGTGGGGCATCCAACTGGTGGATGGCCGCATGCCCGGCTTCGCCGCAATTGTGGGCTGCGCCAAAAATAACGCCGTGGCGGTCAAGTTGGTGCGCGAACTGCAAAAGCGCAACATCCTGTGTTTTCTGAGTGGCAATGTCAACGGGCGCAGCATCATTGACCAATTACAGGAAGAAGGCGTGGAACTGGGCTACGACACCTATACCGTGCCTTTCGGCACCGACACCATCTCGGCAATTTACGCGCTTGGTTTTGCCACCCGCTCGGCGCTGACCTTTGGCGGCCTGAAGGCGGGCATGGCCAAAGACATTCTGCTCTACAACAAAGAACGTGTCTTTGCCTTTGTGCTGGCGCTCGGTGAAGTGGATGACCTGAAATACGCCGCCGCCGCCGGGGCCATCAACTACGGCTTCCCGGTCATCGCCGATACCGTCATCCCCGAAATCCTGCCAACCGGCGTGACAACTTATGAGCATGTGGTTTCAATGCCGTTTGACAAAATTGATGGCGCGGACGACATGGAAAAGGCCGAGCGGCTCATCCAGAAGTGCATCGAGGTGCGCGGAGTCAAAATCAAGATGACCGAAGTGCCGATTCCCGTGCCGTATGGCTCAGCCTTCGAGGGCGAAGTCGTTCGCAAGGCCGACTTGCGCGTGGAGTTCGGCGGCAAATACTCCAAGTGTTTCGAATATCTTTATACCGCTCCGTTGGAGGAGGTGGTCGATGGCAAGGTGGAAGTGGTCGGCCCCGATTTTAGCGCCATCCCTCCACAGGGCAATATGAGCGTGGGCGTGGTCGCCAAAGTGGCAGGGCGGCAGATGCAAACCGACTTTGAGCCGGTGCTGGAGCGTCAAATCCATTACTTTGTGAACGGCGCGAGCGGCATCCAGCACGTTGGGCAGCGCGATATTGCCTGGATTCGCATCTCGAATGCCGCAGCAGATAAAGGCTTTGGCCTGGCAGACATTGGCAAAATTTTGCATGCGCGCTTCCACGCCGATTTCGGCGCGATTGTGGACAAAGTGCAGGTCACGATTTACACCGACCCGAAACTGTTCGATGAGTGGCTGGCAAAGGCGCGCGAAGCTTACGATTACCGCAACAAACGCCTGGCCGACCTGACCGATGACAAGGTGGATGAGTTCTACTCCTGCACCCTGTGTCAATCCTTTGCTCCCAATCACGTCTGCGTGGTCAGCCCGCAGCGCCTGGGCTTGTGCGGCGCCTACAACTGGCTGGATTGTAAAGCCTCGTTCAGCATCAACCCGACCGGCCCCAACCAACCCATCAAGCTGGGACGAGTCATCGACCCGGTCAAAGGCTATTGGGAAGGCACCAATGCCTACGCAGCCATCGGTTCGCACGGCGTAGTCAACGAAGTGACCATGTATTCCATTATGGAAAACCCGATGACGGCCTGCGGCTGCTTCGAGTGCATCGTGATGCTCATCCCCGAAGCCAACGGCGTGATGGTCGTCAGCCGCGAAGATACCAGCATGACCCCGGCCGGCATGACCTTCTCGACCCTGGCGGGCATTGCTGGCGGCGGGTTGCAAACCCCGGGCGTAATGGGCGTCGGCAAGTTCTATCTCATCAGCCCCAAGTTCATCTCGGCCGATGGCGGCTTCAAGCGCGTGGTCTGGATGTCGAGCGTGCTTAAAAACACGATGGCCGAGGAGTTCAAGGCTGTCTGCGAACGCGAAGGCGACCCCGACCTGATGGAAAAAATTGCCGATGAGCGTAACGTGACCACCGTGGATGAACTGCTGGCCTGGCTCGAAGCGCACGGTCACCCGGCCATGATGATGGACCCGATGTTTTAAGATATTGCGTGTTGCATGGTGCGTGGGGATTGGGCTGGCAGCCAGTCCCAATCCCCATTACTTTGATTGCAAGACATTTCTATCAAGACCGACGAGCAGAATTCGATGACTGAACACTGATGACTGTTACCCTCATCCGTGACCTGATGACCGTCGGCGTGCCGACCTGCAAAACCACCTCTCTGGTGGTGGATGTGGCGCGTTTCATCCTCGAGAACAATCTCGAAGAGATGGTCGTGCTTGGGACGGAGGGAGAAGGCCTGGGAGTGGTCGGTTACGAAGAATTGATTAGTGTATATGGGCGGGAAAATATCAACGAACTGACCGCCGGGGATGTCATGCGCGAGGGCGTCCCCGAACTGCCCGCCGATATTCCCATTGCCGCCGCCGCGCAGATGATGAAAGACCAGCGCATCCGCGTGGCGTACATGAACCACAACTCCGCCGGAATTATCTACCCCGCCGCGCTGATTTCTTACCGCCACATCTTGCGCGCGCTGGCCGCCAGAGATGAGCAAGAGTTGAAAGACCTGGGCATTGCCGCCGAGCGCAAATTGCCACTTGAGCAGTTCATCCAGCGCAGAGATGAAGCGCGCCGCAAGGCTGGTTTGAAATAACAGGAATCAAGATTCGATATTCGGCAGCAGGTCAAGCTGTACGAATACCGGGTATCGAATATCGAACAACGACTATCGAACACCGGAGGAACTATGCCAATCGAAATACCCAAGGATAAATGGACCGGCAAAGTCCGCGCCATTACACTGGGCGCAACAGCCGCGGAGGGCGGCACGCGCGCCAGCGTCGTCACCGTTGGGGGGGAAACATCCATGCCTTACCTGCACTTCGAGAATCCGATGCCCAACCCGCCGCGCATCGCCGTCGAAATCAAGTCGCGCAAACCTGCCGACTGGTCGCGCCTGCTCGAAGAGACCTGGGGTGAGGCCCTGAACGACCCCGCCAGTTGGGCCAAAGCCGCCGAAGCCGCCGGGGCCGACCTGCTCGTCCTGTGGCTGACGCTTGAAGACAGCCCTGATGATGCCGTTAAGGCTGTCAAAGCCGTGCTGGGCGCCAGCGGCCTTCCGCTGGCTGTGTTCGGCCCTGGTCAGGCCGAAAAAGACAATGATTTGCTGGTCGCTGTGGCCGAAGCCGCCAAGGGCGAACGTCTGCTGCTCGGCATCTGCGAGGATAAAAACTACCGCACCATTGTTGCCACTGCTCTGGCCAACGGACACCTGGTCAGCGCCCGCAGCCCGATGGATGTCAACCTCGCCAAGCAGCTCAACATCCTCATCACCGACATGGGCCTGCCCGCCGACCGCATCATCATGGACCCCACCACCGGCGCGCTCGGCTACGGCATCGAATATGGCTATTCAGTCATGGAACGCCTGCGCCTGGCCGCCCTGCAAGGTGACAGCATGACCCAATTCCCGATGCTGGTCACGGTTGGCTTTGAAGCCTGGAAGGCCAAAGAAGCCAAAGTTGGCGAGGGCGTCCCCGCTGCCTGGGGCGACTGGCAAACCCGCGCCATCAACTGGGAAATTACCACCGCCACCGCGCTGCTCGAATCAGGCGCGGATATCGTCGTCCTGCGGCACCCTGAAAGCGTCAAACGGGTCAAAGCCGCCATTTCCGAACTGATGACGGCCTAGGAGGACACCATGGCACTCTCTGGCATTCAAATCTACAAACTCTTGCCCCAAACCAACTGCAAGGAATGCGGTTTCCCCACCTGCCTGGCCTTCGCCATGAAACTGGCCGCCAAACAGGTCGAACTGAGCGCTTGTCCCTACGTCACCGAAGCCAACAAAGCCCAACTGGCCGAATCATCCGCCCCGCCCATCCGTCTGATTACCCTGAAAGGCGCAGCGGGTGAAGTCAAAGCGGGGAACGAAGTTTGCCTGTTCCGCCACGAAAAAACCTTCTACAACAAACCTGGTCTGTTCGTCCGCGTAAAATCTGCGGCTGGGGTGGCAGAAGCCGACGCCTACAAGGTGAACTACGTCGGCATGGACTTCACGGTGGATGGATTCGCCGTTGAAGCGGACGCTTCGACATCGCTCAGCGCAAGTTCTCCTGCCGCTTATGCCGATACCGTCAAAGCGGTGCGCGCCGCCACCAAACGCCCGCTGATTCTGCTCTCCAAAAACCCAGACGTTTTACAGGCTGGCGTTTCTGCCCTGCCCGGCGAAAAACCGCTCTTGTGCGGCGCAGACGCCTCCAACTGGGAAAAACTCGCCGACCTGGCAAAAGCCTCCGGCTGCCCGCTCGCCGTCAGCGCCGATACGGTGGATGGCCTGGCCGACCTGACCGAGAAAATCAAAGCCAAAGGCGTGGAAGACCTGGTTCTCGACCCAATGACCACCCACCTCGGCAAATCGCTGGCTATCCACACTCAACTGCGGCGGCTGGCGCTCAAGAACACCCGCCCGGTGGGCTACCCGCTGATTGCCTTTCCCTGCAACGCCGCCGATGAACTGATGGCCGCCTCGCAGGCCATCGCCAAATATGCCGGGTTCGTCGTTTTGAGCGAGTTCAAACCCGAGACGATGTACGCCCTGCTTGTCCTGCGCGAAAACATCTACACCGACCCGCAAAAGCCCATTCAGGTGCAGCCGGGAATCTATGAAATCAATGCGCCCAAACCCGAAAGCCCGGTGCTGGTGACTACCAACTTCAGCATCACCTACTTTGCGGTGGCCAACGAAGTCGAAGGCAGCGGCCTGCCAGCCTGGCTGGTGGTCTGCGATGCCGAGGGCATGTCGGTGCTGACGGCCTGGGCGGCGGGCAAATTCGACGCCGAGCGCATTGCCAAAGCCATCAAAGGTTTCAACGTTGCCGAAAAAATCAGCAAAAAGCGCGTCGTCCTGCCGGGTCATGTGGCCGTCCTTTCGGGCGAACTCGAAGCCGAACTGCCCGATTGGGAAATTCGGGTTGGCCCGCGCGAAGCGGTCGATTTACCGGCGTTTATGAAGCAGGCGTTGAATTAGTACACATCCACTTCCACATGAACCACGCCATCACTTTCACCCTCAACGACCAGCAAACCTCCGTCACCGTTCCCACCGGCGCGCTGATTTCGGATGCGGCCCGCCTGGCCGGAATCGAAATCAGCCAGCCGTGCGGTGGACAGGGACGCTGCGGGCGCTGCGCCGTGCAGGTTACGGAAGGCAGCGTCCGGCGGCGTTCCACGCTGCGGCTTTCGCCAGAGGCCGTTGCGCAGGGATTTGCCCTGGCCTGCCAGAGCGTTGTCGAAAGTGATGTTTCCATTCTTGTCCCCGAACAAGAGAAAGTTGAGCGCAAACTGACCACCGACCGCGTGGCCGCCGAGGTGCAGGTCCCCGAAGGCTACCAATTTGAGTGGTCGCAGCCCATCCGGCGCGTCTCAGTCACGCTCAACCCGCCCTCCATGGATGACCAGACCGACGACTGGAGTCGCCTGCAAACCGCTCTGCGCTCTCAGCACAAACTCGAAAACACCACCGCCTCGCTTTCCCTGTTGCGAAGACTGGGAGATGTGTTGCGCGCCAGCGACTGGCAAATCTCCGTCATCTACAACAACATCGGCACCTATGACCTGCCCGTTTACCAACTGCTTGACATTCGCCCGCTGGAAGACCTCGATGACCCGGTTTACGCCGCCGCCATCGACATCGGCACCACCACCGTCAGCCTGTGGCTGGTCGATTTAATCAGCGGAAAGGTGGTGGCGCAGACCGCCGAATATAACGGTCAGATTGCGCGGGGCGAAGATGTCATCAGCCGCATCATCTATGCCAGCAAAAATGGCGGCGGTGCTGATTTGCAGCAGCGCGTGGTCGAGACCATCAACCGGCTGTGTGAAATCGCTTGCAAACGAGTGAAAGCCACGCCGGAGCAGGTCATCAAAGCCACCATCGCCGGGAACTCGACGATGATTCACCTGCTGTTGGGGATTCCCGCCGCCTCCATTCGGCTTTCGCCTTTCATCACCGCTGTTAACCACCCGCCGACTCTGGCCGCGCGCGAAATTGGCTTTAACTTTTGCCCCGATGCAGTCATCGACTGCCTGCCAGGCGTCGCCAGTTACGTCGGCGCGGATATTACCGCGGGCGTCCTCTCCAGCGGTATTGATACTGCCGAAGAGATTACCCTGTTTATCGATATTGGCACCAACGGCGAAATCGTCTTTGGCAGCCGCGACTGGCTTGTGACCTGCGCCTGTTCGGCTGGCCCGGCTTTTGAAGGCGCGGGCGTGGTCGATGGAATGCGCGCCACAACCGGGGCCATTGAGGAAGTCTGGATTAACGGCCAAACCTACGAGCCAGATATCCGCGTGATTGGCGGGGGCAGGCCAAAGGGCATCTGCGGTTCCGGGTTAATTTCGCTCATCGCAGAAATGTTCTTAACCGGAATCCTGGATAAAGCCGGAAATGTCAATCTCGCCCTCCCTACAAAGCGCGTGCGCGAGGGCGAGCATGGCGGCGAGTACGTTGTGGCCTGGGCCAGTGAAACCGAAACCGGGCGCGATATTGTGATTACCCGCGTGGATATTGATAACCTGTTGCGCGCCAAAGCCGCCATCTATGCCGGGTTCACCGTGCTGGCCGAACAGGTCGGCATGACCCTTAACGATGTTCAACAGATGGTCATCGGCGGTTCGTTTGGCAAATACATCAACATCGAAAAGGCCGTCCAAATTGGTCTGCTGCCCGACATGCCCTGGGAGAAGTTCAAATTCCTGGGCAATACCAGCATTAAGGGCGCGTACCTGGCTCTGCTCGATACGCAGCAGCGCGAACGGGTGGCCGATATTGCCCGGCGCATGACCTATATCGAACTTTCGGCAGATAACAGTTTTTACGAAGCGTTCACTTCGGCGCTGTTCCTGCCGCATACGGATTTATTCCGCTTCCCTTCGGTGGAGGCGGCGTTGGAGCGTAGAGAAATAAACACGTAAGCAGGTAGACAGGTAAGCAGGTACTTGTGTCCCTGTTTACAAAATCAGCAAGCCGTTCAAACAAAACGAGGAGTTCCTATGTACATCATCGGCGAAAATATTCACATCATTTCAGAAAAGGTCAAAGAAGCTCTCGCCAACCGCGACGCGGAATTTTTCATGGACCTGGCCGTGCGGCAGGTGGAGGCAGGGGCCAGGGCCGTGGATATCAACCTTGGCCCGCGCAAAAAAGATTATGCCGAAGTCTTTCCCTGGATTGTGCAGGCGATTGAATCGGTGGTGGATGTGCCGCTCTGTATTGACACCACCAATGTCGATGGAATGGAGGCCGCGCTCCAGAAAATCACCAAAGCCCAACCGATTCTCAATTCCACCTCGGCAGAGCCTGAGCGGTTGGAGAAAATCCCCTTGCTGGCCAAGAAATACAACGCCAAAGTGATTGCCCTGACGATGGGCACCAGCGGCATCCCGGTGGAGGCCGATGCGCGCGTGGAAATTGCCGTCGGGACGATTATCCCGCACCTGATGGAAATTGACTTTCCGATGGAGAATCTCATCATCGACCCGCTCGTACTGACCACCAGCGGTTGCCAGCAATATTGCCCGCAGCTCATCGAAGCCGTTCGTATGTTGAAATATGCCTGGGACCCTGCTCCGATGGTCTCGGTGGGCCTGAGCAATGTCTCGAACGCCGTCCCCAACGAAAACCGCCCGCTCATTAACCGCGTTTATCTTGCCATGCTGATGGGCGTTGGGCTGGAAATGATGATTGCCAACCCCTTTGACGAGAAGCAGAACAACGTCATCAAGTGGATTGAAACCAAAGACATCTCCACCCCGTTGGCGCGCGTTTACAACAAAATTGCCGAACGCACCGGCGCAGGCGATGAACCCCAGCCCGAAGATTTCGACATGAGCGACCCCGAGCAGCTCGCCATCTGGAAGACGACCCAAATTTTGCTCAACAAGGTCATCTACGCAGATGCATACCTGGCAAATTAACCCAAAGGAGAACCTATGCCCATCTTTACCCCCGGACGACGCTGGCAACCTGCCTACTCACCGTTCAAGCAAGAATCGTTCGGCAGCCGGTTGATGGAAAATCTCGAATATGCCATCAAAGGGCCGCTCTTTGGCTGCCGAATGTGCGGCAATTGCATGTTACAGGAGACGGCCTTCATCTGCCCGATGGAATGTCCCAAAGGACTGCGCAACGGCCCGTGCGGTGGCTCGACGCCTGAACACTGTTACGTTGACAAAACCCGCCCCTGCATCTGGTACAAAATCTATGAGCGCGCGTTTGCGATGGGCCGCCAGGAAAAACTCATGGAGGTACTGCCACCGCTCGACTGGGAAAAAGTCGGTGAAGAAACCTGGAAGGATGTTGTCACCTGCATCAAAAAGAATGGCGCCGGTAAAGTGCTCAAAAGCCTGGTGTTTGACCAGGGCGAAAAACGCTACAAAACCTGGGATTTGATTTTCCGCACTGTACGCCAGCCCGATTGGTGGCAGGGCGACGACCAATACCACGCTCCGGGCTACACCGAACCAGTCTCCAACCTTGAGAAAGCCTTCAAAGCCGGGCAGTTCGTGGTGGCCTGTGAAATTGCCCCACCGCTGAGTGTTTCGACCAAAAAATTGATTGAGAACATCAACCTGGTCAAACCCTACGTCACTGCCATCAACTTCACCGATAACGCCTCGGCCACCCCGCGCATGACCAGTTGGGCCTGCTCCAAGATCGCCGTCGAAAACGGAGCCGAACCGGTCATGCAGATTGCCGCCCGCGACCGCACCCGCGCCAGCCTGCAAGGTGAAATCCTTGGGGCCGCGGCGATGGGCGTGCGCAACGTGCTCTGCATCACCGGCGACAGCCCGGTGCTGGCCCCCACCCCGCGCGGGCGGATGGACATCAACGACCTGGATGCCATCCAGATGATTTGGATTTTGCGCCGAATGCGCGATGAAGGCCATTATTTAGACGGACGCGAAATCAAATTCCCGCCCAGGTTTTTCCTGGGCGCAGCGGCGGCCCCCTTTGCCTCCGACCCCAAATTCCAGGCCATCCGCGAACACAAAAAAGTCAACGCCGGGGCGCAATTTTTCCAGACCAACCTGGTATATGGCATCGAGCGGATGGAAATCTGGCTAAATGAACTTGCCAAACGGAACATCCTTGACAAAGTCTACATCATGATTGGCATCACCCCGCTGAAGAGCGCCAAGATGACCCGTTACATGACCCAGGTTCCGGGTGTCTTCGTGCCAGAGACCATCATCAAGCGCATGGAGGCCGCTGCCGAAGCCGGGAATGAACAGGCTGAAGGCGTGCAAATTGCCCTGGAACTGATTGAAAAAATCAAAGGCTACGAAAAACAAGGCATTCATGGCCTGCATATTATGCCAGTCGGCTGGGAAGACATTGTCCCGCGCCTGGTGACCGAGGCGGGCCTCCTGCCGCCAGGGTTTGTTGCGCCCCAGCCAGTCTTGGAAAAAGCGGCTCAGTAAGACAGGCCAGAACGCTGCTCGTGCGCCGAGAAGGAGTCAGCAGATGCTTGTTAGAGAAATTGAAAATCACCGCGATGTTGTCACCTTGCGTGACGGAGTGCGTGTTTTGCTTCGTCCAATGGTTAAGGAAGATTATGACCTTCTGGTCGAATACTATTCACACTTTGGCGAAGAAGACCTGCTCTATGTGCGCCATAACGTCAAAGACCCGGCTGTTGTCAAGGAATGGTGTGATACGCTCGATTACAGCAAAGTTCTGCCTGTGTTGGCGGTTGTGCGCGACCGCATTGTAGGCAGTGCATCTCTGCATTTCTACAAAGGCCCCAAACGCCATGTGACCGAATTACGCTTGTTCCTGGCTAAGGACTTTCGTAAACGCGGCCTGGGCATGAAGATGACCCGCGCCATCATTGACATGGCGCGAAAACAGGATGTGCGCATCATTGTGGGTGAAGTCATTGCCGAACAGACCAAAGTGGTGCGGGCCTTCGAGCAGCTGGGCTTCAAGACCCAATGCCTGTTGGAAGACTATTTTATGTTCCCCGACGGCGAAACCTGTGATGTTGCCTTCATGACCCTGCATCTCAAGCCGGGCAGTGAGGAATTCTGACCAGAATGACCCTGCGCCGCATTGTCCAACAGGCCACCGGGCAAGATGTTCATTTATGCCGGGGCTGCCAGGACTGCAACCTGCCTCATACCGAAGAGCAGGATATTCCCCTCGGCAGCCTGGTTCAGATGATACTCTTCGACGATGAAGAAGTGCTTACCTGCCGCACGCTCTGGTCAGACAAAGTGTTGAACGACGCCGCGACCGCCTGCAAACGTAATTTGCAGCTGCGCGCTATTCTAATTGCGTTGCGAGAGGAAGCCAGACAGCGTGGATGGGTGTAAGAAACAGAGGTCCTCAAAAAACTCATCGATTCAAAAGGCCTCGTTACTCACACCCGGCAAAACTACCCGGGTTTGAGTCGATTGTTTTCAGGCAGAAATAGGCCTCCATGGCCAGGCGCACCATTGGGCCTGCCACGCTGGCGCCTTCATCCCCATTATAAGCAAAGGCAACCACTGCAATTTCCGGGTCATCGTATGGCGCATAGGCCACCGTCCATGAATGAGTTGGCCACTCTCCAAACCGGCAGCGATTGGCTGCGCGGGCAATATCGTCACAATATTCCGCGGTACCGGTCTTTCCGGCCACTGCAATGGGGAACGGGCCATTGAAAAGAACGGTTGGATTAACGAAAATCTTGTTCAGCGTGCCGGTTTCATCGGTGACGGCCAGGCGCATCCCTTCCTGAACTTTTTGGATGACAAATGGGTCAACCGTTTTCATATTGCCGGTTTCGGTGCAGTAACTGTTTTCGCAGAAATAGTCCTTGATAATCGGGTCGATGGTCATATCCCACTTGACATGTCCCTGATTGGGGGAAATCTGCCAGCGGTCGGGGCCAGGTTCGAAATATAAGTTTCCATCTGCATCACGCCAGACCGGGATAACCTTGCCGTTGTTATCGGTGATTTCCTTGATGATGGTGGCCTGCATGTGCCGCCCGTTGTTGGCAATCGTTGCCGCGGAGAGAAGAACCTGAAGGGGGGTGGCAAGTACATAACCCTGTCCCACGCTGGCGATGTAGGTATCGCCGGTGGACCAGTTTTCGCCCTGGAAGATGCGTTTCCACTGCGGGTCGGGAATCAGGCCTTCGGCTTCGCCGGGCAGTTCAATTCCGCTGCGCTGGTCATACCCCAGCGCGCGGGCGTATTCTTTCAGGCGCAGAATGCCCAGCCCTTCGCGGACTTCGTCGCGGTAGCCGCCTCCCAACTTGTAAAAGCAGACGTTGCTGGAATAGGCAATGCAGCGCAAGAAGGAAATGGTTCCAAACCCTGTCCGATTCCAATCAACAAAAGCGCGCTCAAAGCCCGGGTCGTTTGGTGAAAACGATTCTCGCAAAACCAGTTCACCGGGCGCTTCGATAATTTGATTGACCGTAACTATGCCCTCGTTCAACGCGCCCAGCGCTGTTGACAGTTTGAACGCCGAACCGGGCGGATATTCCGTCGAAATGGCATAATTCAACAGAGGCTTGCGGGGGTCTTCGGCCAGCTGGTTGTAATAGTAAGCAGGGATGATGCGCGCAAAGCGGTTATTTTCAAAAGTGGGGTGCGTTACCATGGCCAATATCTCGCCCGTTTTAGGATTCATGGCTATCAGCGCGCCGCTTGAAATTCTTTGCTCGCCAGTGCCGCCGTAATAAAACTGGTTCCAGGTATTGATTTCACCCACCAGGGCTGCTTCAATCGCTTTTTGCAGGCGGGTATCGATGGTCAGGTGCAGGTTATAGCCCGAAACGGGGGTGATGGGCGGTTCAATGTTGCGAAGTTCCTGCCCGGCCACGTCCACTTCCACCACGCGGCGGCCTGGTTTGCCAATCAGCAGTTCGTCAAAATACACTTCTACGCCAGCATAGCCCACTTTATCCCGGTTTGGCTGAAATCCTTGCTCGCGATAAAATTGCTCTTGCGAAGCCGGAATGGGGCCAATAAACCCGACAATATTAGCGGTCAAAGACCCGGTTGGGTAACTACGAATTGGTTCGATTTCTACACTAACGCCAGGCCAGTCGACCGCTTTTTCACGCACAATCCGGGCAATCTCCTCGCTTACATTGCATTGGATTTTAACTGCGCTGTAGGGGGCATTGGTGTTTTGCAATTCCACCAGTTGCGCAATACCAGGGCCGGGAACACAGGCTGAGACAAGTTTGGCATCTTCCACCGTTCCACTATTGACCGGCACGCCCGTCAGGGCAGAAAGTTGGCGATAAATGGACTGAATATCACCTTCGCTATCTGGCAGATTGGCTGGTGTAATGACAATGTTATACGAAGCGACATTGCTCGCCAGGATGTACCCGTTGCGGTCATAGATGATTCCGCGCGAAGGCGGAACGCTGATTACGCGCGTTCGATTCTCTTCTGCCTGGCTCAGCCAGGTTTGGTACTCCAAAACTTGTAACACAAACAGGCGGCCTGTCATGAACAAAAAAGCACCGGCCAGGGCCATGTAAACAACCATCGCGCGCCAGGGTTCGAACATGGCGCGAGGAGCAGCAGGAGATGTCATACCAGGTCCTCCACAGGATATACCCATAAAGCCAGGTCACGGATGACAGCGTGAACCGGCAAGATAAACAGCAAATTTAAAAAAATGCCAGGAAGCGTGACCAGAGTCAGGACATCCCCAATTGGTAGAAGAGTCCCATTCAGAAGCAAGCCGATAAAAGTAACCAGATGCATGAGCAGTGTGGCGAAAAAGGTCACGCTAAACAAAGCCAGGATGGGCGCTTGCCAGATTTGCCGCAGGAACAAACGCGCCAGTCCGACGGTCAGGAGATATCCCAGGAGTGGAATATAGGGGGGCAGGCCTGAGGTAAAACCCGCCAGCAGCCCGGCCAACCCGGCCCAGTGCCAGGAGGATTGCACTTGTTCTTGCAACGCCCAGGATACAATAATCAGCAAAACGAGGTCCACCACACCCGAAAGCAGAGTCATGCGGCTCAGAATGGCCATTTGTAAAATGAAGGCCAACCCCAGAACCGGGAAAGCAATCAGGTTTTTCATATCAGGGGATAAGAGGGGTGATGTTTACGGGGCGGAAATCGGTGATGACCAGCACAATCTTCAATTGTGCAAAATCAACCACCGGTTGAATAAAGGCCTGTTGGAACAGGTCTGAGTCGCGTTTGCGCACTGTGTTGACCTGTCCAACGATAAGGTCGCGCGGATAACTTCCGCCCAGGCCTGAGGTCAATACCACGTCGCCAATCTCTAGCGCGATATCTTGCGGAACCAGGTCGAGGGTTAAATCGCCGGCCAGGGTTCCAGTGAGCACGGCTTCCCGGTCGGCTCTTTCCAGGCGGACATTGACCGCCGAGGTAGGGTCAGTAATCAGCTGGACGCGCGCCGCGCTGCCAATTACCGCATCTACCCGCCCGACCAGACCCTGGTCGGTGACAACCGGCATTCCGCGCCGCAGCCCCTGGTTGGAGCCTTTGTCAATGATGATGTATCGGAGGAAGGGGCTGGGGTCGCGCCCGATGACGGTGGCCGCTGTATAGGCGCTTTCGGGATTAGAGCGGGAGAAATTCACCAGCGCAGCCAGGGCTTGCGTATCGGCCACCTGGCTTTGCAATTGCACTACCTGGGCTTGCAGGCGGGCTACTTCGGCTTCCAGCTCGGCGTTGCGTTGGCGCAGGGCCGCCACATCGCGCGGAACGGTCAGGAAATCCTGAATTGCCACAAAACGGGTGGAAATCCAGGTTTGAGTCGAAACCAGGAAGGCGTTAAGGCCGGTAGAAACAAATCCAAGAGAACCGCTCAGTGCTAATGCAAGCACGCCTGCCACGACCAGAAAAATGATGGTCGTCTGCACCGAGCCGGAAAGAGAATTTCGCATGTTCTTAAGCGTACCAGAGAAAGACGGGCGCGTAAAGGCGGCCCGCCCCATACTCACCATTCTCTAAATCTATCGGTGCCGCGTAGACCCGCGCTCCAGGCTGACCAGGTAGCCGCGCATGACGTCGAAATCGCTCAAGATAACTCCCGTACCGCGCACCACGCAGGTGAGCGGGTCTTCGGCCTGCCAGACGCGCAGATTCAATTCATCCGCCAGACGGTCGGCCAGCCCTTGCAAAAGCGCGCCACCGCCTGCCAGGCAGATGCCCGTGTCCATCAGGTCGGCAATCACTTCAGGTGGGACTTCATCCAGCGCGTCGCGGATGGTATCTACAATCACCTGTACTGAGCCGGAGAGCGCATCGCGCACCTCGATGGAAGAAATTTCTATCGACTCAGGCAGTCCATTGACCAGGTTGCGCCCGCGCACCTCGGCGGTCTTTTCCTGTGGTAAGGGGTATGCCGAACCGATTTTCATTTTGACCTGTTCCGCAACGCCCTCGCCAATTAACAGGTTGTACTTGTTGCGAATGTATTGGACGATATCCTGGTCCATCTCATCGCCCGCCACGCGCAGGGAGCGCGAGACGACTACTCCGCCCATCGACATCACGGCGACTTCGGTCGTTCCTCCGCCAATATCGACCACCATCGAACCTTTTACCTCGCCGACCGGCAAACCAGCACCCAGCGCGGCGGCCACCGGCTCCTCCACCAGGTAGGCTTCTCTTGCCCCGGCAGACATGGCCGCATCATAGGCGGCCCGTTTTTCGACCTCGGTCACGCCTGCCGGAATGCCAATCACCACACGCGGGCGCGGCAGCGGCACCACGCTTTGCTCATGCACCTGACCAATGAAGTAGGTCAGCATTTCCTGCGTCACATTGAACTCGGAGATGACCCCATCACGAACAGGACGCACAGCAACGATATTTCCAGCAGTGCGTCCCATCATATCCTTGGCTTTTTGTCCGACAGCCAACGGTTCACGGGTGCGTTTGTCAATCGTAACCCAGGATGGCTCGTTAATGACGATGCCTTTATTTTTGACATAGACCAGCGTATTTGCCGTTCCAAGGTCAATGCCAATATCCAGGGAAAAAAGTCCTAACAGCCAGTTGAGCGGGTTGAAGGCCAAATCAGCGCTCCTCAATGAAAGGCAATGATTGCAAGATTAGGAGAATTATACCATTCCGAATCAGGCGAAAACCGTTTGTTGGTCATTGACCAAGCATCGCTATTTGTCCGGTATCTTATTTACGCCGAACGCATACTGCGCCTGGAAAGCCCTCAAGCGCGGTTTCTTGCGCGCAAGAGGCAAAAGGGGGCCGCTTTCTAAAAAACTGCCTCTTGCAATTTTGTGAAAATTTCGTTACAATCACTTTGTAAATCCAATGGACTAACTAACTAAAGAGAGGCTGCCATGCTCCCTGCCCTGCGGAAAGCCAACCAGCAACAGGCCCGTCTGCACAATCTCAATCTGGTCTTCCGCACCATCTACGAGAGCGGCACCACCAGCCGCATTGAAATTGCTCGCCGCACGCATCTCACGCGCACCACCGTTTCGGATATGGTGGCCGAGTTGATAGAAAGCGGCCTGGTGGAAGAAGTCGGCACGAGCGTCTCCAGTGGCGGCAAGCCGTCTATTTTGCTCCAGATGGCGGCTGATTCGCGTTATCTGATTGGTCTGAACCTGGCCCAGGATAAATTCATTGGAGCCATCACCAACTTGCGGGGCGAAATCAAAGAAACCTGCGAAGTTCCCGCCGAAAACGGCGATGGTCAACTGGCGCTTCGGCGCGTTTACGAACTGCTTGACCCATTGACAAACAGCCGCTGGAAACCACTGCTCGGCATTGGCGTTGGCACCCCTGGCCTGGTCAACACCCGCCAGGGGCTGGTCATCCAGGCGGTCAACCTGTCCTGGAAAAACCTGCCGTTGGGCAATTTGCTTTTTCAGCGCTATGGCCTGCCGGTTTCGGTGCTGAATGACAGCCAGGCGGCTGCCATCGGCGAATTTTCTTACAGCGGTCATCGCGCGCGCCGGAACTTAATTGTGGTTAACGTCAGTGAAGGTGTAGGCGCTGGCATTCTGATTGATGGAAAACTCTTTCAGGGCGATGGCGGCGGGGCAGGCGAAATTGGCCATGTGCCGGTGCGCGGTAATGAGCGGCTATGCCGCTGTGGGCGTGTGGGATGCCTGGAAACTCTCGCCAGCGCCAGGGCGGTTCTTGAACAGATTCATGCCAAACGCCCCGAACCGCGCCTGAGTTTGTCGGCGGTATGTGAAGAATTCAACCGCGGCGATGCTCTGGCGCGGCAGATTGTGCAGGAAGCCGGGCAGGCGATGGGCGAGGCCCTGGGTGGGTTGGTGGCCGCGTTTGATATTCATTGCCTCCTGCTGACGGGTGAGATGACCTGTTTTGGCGAAGTCTGGCTGGAAAGCGTGCGTCAGGCCATGCGCCGCTCGGCCCTGGAGCAGATGACTGAACAGGCCCATGTTGAATTAGGCAAATTTGATAATGATGCCTGTATTTTGGGCGCGGCTGCCCACCTGTTATTGGAAGATTACTCACTCCTTTTTGCAGAGTCTAAGTGACCCCTATGAACCATCTCGAAACCCCTGCTCCCCTCATCACGCCTCCGCTCGACCCTGCTTTCCTCCCTCCGGTGCTGGTCAGCCGTGCCTTTCGCGCGCTGACCCGGCGCGAGAGCACCCCGCTCGTCTTTGGCCTGGAACGCGCCGATGGGCAGATTTCCCGCTTTGAGACGCGCCTCCTGCCTGAATCCCATCCGCTCTTCGAGCATAGTCTGCCGTTTGCCGAGCGCATTCTCAAATTCCTGCTCTGGCAGCGGGGCGCGTTTCGCGTCTATGTCGGCGGCGCGCCTGTCGTTGGCGAATACCTGCGTGAGCAATACCGCATCGGCGGCGCGCGCGAATTCGATGCCCGCTTCATGGGCGAGCAGGTCTATCAGCGTTCTTTCGAGGTCATTCCCTGCCGTCCCGCCGATGTTCCGCCCGCCCGCGAATTTGGTAAAAACCTGGGTCGACATCTGGATGGATGCCGGATCGGGTTTGACCTGGGCGCTTCGGACCGCAAGGTAAGCGCCCTGATGGATGGCGAAGTGGTTTACAGCGAAGAAGTTATCTGGGAACCTAAAAAGCACGCTGACCCGGCTTACCACTATCGTGAAATCCTCACCGCCCTGCGAACTGCGGCTTCTAAACTGCCGCGCATAGATGCGATTGGCGGCAGTTCCGCTGGAATTTACGTCCACAACCGCCCGATGGTGGCTTCGCTCTTCCGCGCCGTGCCACCGGAGCGTTACGAAGAAATTCGCGCTCTTTTTGTGCGCCTGGAGCAAGAGATGGGTGCGCCGCTGGAAGTCATTAATGATGGCGATGTCACCGCCCTGGCGGGTTCGATGTCCATCGAAGAAAACGGCATCCTGGGCATTGCGCTCGGCTCCAGCCTGGCGGCGGGCTACGTGAACCCCGCCGGGCAAATTACCGGCTGGCTGAACGAACTGGCTTTCGTTCCGGTAGATTACCAGCCCGAAGCGCCGGAAGAAGAATGGTCAAAAGACCTCGGTTGTGGCGCCACCTATTTCTCTCAACAGTGCGTCTTTCGCCTCGCCCCGCGCGCCGGAATGGCTCTGCCTGAAGATGTGACCGACGCTGAAAAACTCAAAGCCGTTCAGCAACTTCTGGAAGCCAGACATCGCGGCGCGGAACAAATCTGGCAGACGATGGGAGTCTATTTGGGCTACAGCCTGGCGCATTTTGCCGAATTTTACGAAATTCGCCACCTCTTGGTGTTGGGTCGATGCACTTCGGGGCGGGGCGGTGATTTGCTGCTCGAAGGCGCGCGCGCTGTTTTGCAAGCCGAATTCCCCGACCTTGCCCGCCGCATCACCCTGCACCTGCCCGATGAAAAGATTCGGCGCGTGGGGCAGGCGGTGGCGGCAGCCAGTTTGCCGATTTTGGAAAAACATTCCTCCCGCGCATAGGAGACCCTCCTGCCATGAAATTCCACCTCGAAACCTCCGAACTCTACATCCCCGATGGCCTGCCTGCCAAACAAGCCCTGGCGCGCACCACCCATCTGTGCATTGCTGCCCACCAGGACGACATCGAAATCATGGCCGCCGCGCCCATCCTGGAGTGCTTTCAGCACCCGGAAAAATGGTTCACCGGCGTCGTCGTCACTGATGGACGCGGCTCGCCGCGCAACGGTCTGTATGAACAGTATACCGACGAAGAAATGCGCCTGGTGCGCTTCAAAGAACAGCGCAAAGCAGCCTTTGTGGGCGATTACGCCGCCCAAATCCTGCTCGATTATCCCAGCAAGATGGTCAAAGACCGCGCCCAAACTGCGCCAGTGGAAGACATTCTTCAAATTTTACGACTCACGCGTCCGCAGGTCGTCTATACCCACAACTTTGCCGATAAGCATGATACGCATGTGGCGGTTGCTTCGCGCGTGGTGCAGGCGCTGCGCCTGTTGCCGCCGGAAGAACGCCCGGCGCGGCTGATTGGCTGCGAAGTGTGGCGCGCGTTGGACTGGATGCAGGACGAAGACAAAGTGGCGATGTCCCTTTCGGAACGTGAAAACCTGCAATTCGCTCTCCTGGGCGTCTTTGATTCCCAAATTGCAGGCGGCAAGCGCTACGACCTGGCTTCGATGGGCCGCCGCCGCGCCAACGCCACCTACTTCGAGTCGCACGGCGTAGATGATTCTACCGGACTTTCCTATGGAATGGACATGACCGCCTTGATGAACGACCCAAGTCTCGATTTTTCAACATTCATCACTGCTTTCATCGAGCGTTTTGCGCAAGACGTGCAAAATCGCATTCAGAGAATGAATGCCTGAACGGAAGGAGGTGATTTTTCCTACAAAACATTTGTTTCATGCCTGTCTGTTTGCTGGAAACACCCGTTTCATCTGCCATTTGTTTCAAAAAACCAAGAAGAAGGAGAAGAAACCATGCGTAAGACCCTGTTTGCCCTGTTCTCGGTTCTGGTTCTCGCCAGCCTGCTGCTCTCGGCTTGTGGAACTCCGGCCACCGAAGCGCCTGCTGCCACCGAAGCCCCGGCTGCCACCGAAGCCCCCGCGGCTACCGAGGCCCCGGCGGCTACCGAAGCCCCTGCTGAAAGCAAGGTTCTTAAAATCTACCTGCTCGATTACACTCCCGCCACCATCGAATGGCTGAAAAGTGAAATCAACCCGCAATTCGAAGCCGCGCACCCTGGCGTGCAAGTGGAAATCACCGAAGGCTCGTGGTCTGGCTGGGATACCACCTTTAGCGGTTTCTTCGCTGCCGGGCAGGGCCCCGATATCATCAACCTCGGCTCGGAAATGAACACGCTCTACGGCGAAAACCTGGCCGATATGGACCCCTACCTGAGCGAGGCCGCCTGGCCTGAAATTAAGAACTTTGGCCCGGCGCTGGAAAACGCCAAATACGAAGGCAAACTGCGCGGCTTGCCCATCTTCACCGCTCCGCGCTACGTCTTCTGCCGTACGGACTTGATGGAAGCCGCTGGCTGGACGACCGGAACGCCCAAGAACTTTGCCGAATGGGTGGATTTTGCCAAGAAAGCCACCATCATTGACCCGGCCACCAACTCTCTTACGCAGCAGGCGCTCGTGCCGGTGGATGCTGGTTCGATGGCCGACTGGCAATGGTGGCTGCTCGTGTTCTACTCGCTCGGTGGAGAACTCTACAAGGCCGATGGCTCGCCCAACTTCGACTCTCCCGAAGCGCTGGCTGCTACCCAATTCCTGTATGATATGCGCGTAGCAACCTATGGCCCTGCTGCCAACGCGGTTGGTTCTCTGCCCACCGGCCAGGGTTCGGTCATTGACCAGGATGACGCAAGTGGCAAAAACAATGGCGCGGTCTGTCTGGCGCACTCCGGCTGGGCTGCTCCCGCCTTCGACCGCCCCATTTGGGAAAAAATCTCCATCGAACCCTTCTATGGTGACCCGGCCAACTTCCCCAACAGCAAACCGGTCGTGCTGGCCTTCAACGATTGGCTGGCTGTGCCAGAATACAGCCCCAACAAAGAACTGGCCGCCGATTGGCTGAAACTGGCCTTTAGCAAAGAAGCCAACAACAAGTGGAACGAAACAATGGGTCTCATTCCGGCCCGCAACGATGCGCAATATGGCTTTGTCGCCGAATCGCCGCAGTTGAAACGCGAGGCCGAACTGGCCGCTCAATATGGCGTGGGCTTTGCCGGAATCAAAGAAGCCGCCAAACTCTCTACCATCATGCAAGATGCGCTCGGCAAATTGATTACTGAAGAACTTACTGTTGAAGAAGTCGTTGCCAGGATTCAATCCGAATATAGCGCCGCGCTGCAAAAGTAAATGGTTCGCGCCGGGCGGGAGGGAATCAACATCCCTCCCGCCTTTCGCACTACAGGCTTGCGCCTGTTTTACGCCGGAGAAAGCTCATGCCCCAAAACCCGTACCTGAACGTTTTGCTTATCGCTCTGCTGACCGTTGCCTTTATCCTTGCCAGCAGTTTTCTGTTGGCCGCGCTGGCCTGGCTGGGCACCCGGCTCTTTCGCCGCACAGCGCGCGAACAGCAGAACGCCTTTGCTGGTTATCTCTTTGCCGCACCCTGGATTACCGGCTTCCTGATTTTCGTCCTTGTTCCGCTGGGCTTCTCGCTGTATTGGAGCTTTACCGATTACCGCGTCACTGCCAGCGCGCCGCCGCAGTGGGTGGGATTGGAGAATTACCGCCAACTCTTGCTGGCCGATGATAGTTTCAGGGCTTCTTTGTTGAACACGCTCTACCTGACGGTTCTAGGCCTGCCCTTGCAGATGGCGATTGCGCTTTTATTAGCCGTCCTGCTTAACCAAAAACTACGCGGCGAGCGGCTTTTCCGCATGGCGTTTTACCTGCCGGTCATCTTGGGCTTTAATACCGCCGTCCTGCTCATCTGGCGGCTCATGCTCAACACTGGCACGGGCATCATCAATCAGTTGTGGCGCGCCGCTTACCAGATTCCCGGACTGAGCGAACTCCTGCGCGCGCTCATTTATGTTCAGGAAATCTCCGCCGCATTCTTTTTGGGGCTGAACAACCGCTCATTCAACCTGATGTACAAGGTCATCGAGGCCGGTTTCCCGGAAGTCAACCGCGTGCCATTGTGGGTGCAAAGCCCGTTGTGGTCGAAGATGTCGGTCATCTTGCTCATGGTGTGGGGCTGCGGCGCGATGATGCTCATCTTCATCGCCGGGCTGAACAACATCCCTAAAGAACTGCACGAAGCCGCCGAAGTGGATGGCGCTTCGCCCTGGCAGCGCTTCTGGAAAATCACTCTGCCCCTGCTCACCCCCTACATCTTCTACAACCTGGTGGTGGGGCTGATTAGCACCCTGCAAATCTTTGAGCCGATTTTTGTTCTCTATCGTGATAACCAGCCCCTGCTCTCCTCGGCCATTTCAATGGTGTATTACCTGTGGCAAAAGAGTTTCAGCCATTTTGAAATTGGCTATGGCGCGGCCATTTCGTGGGTCATCCTGGTCATCATCCTCAGCGTCACGCTCGTCCAGTTTGCCCTGCAAAACCGTTGGGTTCACTACGATATTTATTAGGTGAAGTATGCGCGTCAAACACACCCTGCACATCCTCCAGCGATTGACCTTATACCTGTTGCTGACCGCTGCAACGGTGGCCATGAGTTTCCCGCTCTTTTGGATGATTTCCTCTTCATTCAAAACTATCGAAGAAACCAACGCGCCTGGCATTGTGTGGTTTCCCCGTCAGCCAACGCTGGAAGCCTATCTTGGCATTTTTCAAAATGCCAACTTTCTACGTGCCTACTTCAACTCGGTTTTTGTCGTCAGCCTGGCAATAATCGGCACGCTCATCTCGATTGCTGCTGTTGCTTACGCCTTCAGCCGTCTGCAATGGCCGGGGCGCAATCTGGTCTTTTTCCTGATGCTCTCAACAATGATGATTCCGCCCCAGGCGCTGATTGTGCCGCAATACGTTTTCTTCAACAAATTGGGGTGGGTTGGCACGTTTAACCCCATCGTCATCCCCGGCTACTTTGCGGGCGGCGCGGCCATGATTTTTCTCCTTCGGCAGGCGATGGCGCAAATTCCCAAAGAACTCGACGAAGCCGCTTTCATAGACGGTGCAAATCATATCCAAATCTGGTGGGAAGTCATTTTGCCGCTCAGCAAAGCCCCGCTTGCCACCATCGCCACCTTTCTGTTTGTAGGGCTGTGGAATAACCTGCTCACCCCGCTGATGTACCTGCAAACGGTGGATTTATACACCCTGCCCATCTTCACCGCCACGCTTTACAACATCAACCAGACCGTTCAGCCCTGGCCAACCATCATGACCGCCGCTGTGCTGACCACCGTGCCGCTTATCGTCTTGTTCTTCTTTGCCCAGCGCTACATTCTGGATAGCGTGGTCATTTCCGGGTTGAAAGGGTAGGGCATGGAACTCCAGGAAGCCATCGGTCAGCGCCTGCTGCTCGCCTTTGAAGGGAAGTACGCTCTTTCGGAGGCAGCCCACGCCGCGCTGCGCGCTTACCGCCCGGCGGGGGTGACTCTCTTCCGGCATCTGAATATAGAAACGCCGGAGCAAGTGCGCCATCTCACCACCTGCCTGCAACAAGCAGCCGCTGCTTTGGGCCTGCCGCCTTTGCTGATTGCTGCCGACCAGGAAGGAGGCCAGCTGATGGCAATGGGTGAGGGCGTTACGCTCCTGCCCGGCAACATGGCACTTGGCGCCACCCGCTCTCCAGACCTGGCTTTTCGCGCCGGGCAGGTGTTGGGACGCGAACTCTCCGCCCTCGGAATCAATGTCAATTACGCTCCCAGCGTGGATGTGAACATCAACCCGCGCAATCCGGTTATTGGCATTCGCTCTTTTGGAGAAGACCCACTCCTGGTGGCGCAATTGGGCGCAGCCTTCATCCAGGGAATTCAATCTCAAGGCGTGGCGGCTACCGCCAAACATTTCCCTGGTCACGGCGATACAGCTGCTGATTCGCATCATGGCCTGGCCTCCGTGCCGCATCGCCTGGAACGCCTGCAGGCGGTGGAACTGCCGCCTTTTCGCGCCGCGATTGCTGCCGGGGTGCAACTGGTCATGTCGGCGCACCTGGCGCTGCCTGCGCTGGATGGCGAAAACGCGCCCCCGGCCACCCTTTCGCCCAACATTTTGCAAAACTTGTTGCGGCGTGAGCTGGGCTTCGAGGGAGTCATTGTCTCCGATGCGATGAATATGCGTGCTATCCGGCAAGGCAAGTGGCTGGGAGAAGATGCCGTTCGTGCCGCGCAGGCAGGCATAGATTTACTTCTGCTGAGTGATGACCCCGCTGACCAGCAGCGCGTTCATGTTGCGCTTCTCCGCGCCGTCCAGGAAAAGCGGCTTTCCCTCACCGGCCTCCGCGCTTCTGCCGGGCGTGTGCTGGCGCTCAAAACCTGGCTTGCCGGGCAGAAAAACCAACAGCCGCTAGAAGTCGTCGGCTGCGCCGAACACCGCCGCGTGGCTGAAGAAATTGCCGAACGCTCCATCACCCTGGTTCACAACCAGGCCAACCTTTTGCCCTTGCGTCCCCTTCCGAATGAACGGATAGGCATCTTCCTCCCGCGTCCCCTCAACCTGACCCCGGCAGATACCTCCGCTTCGGTTGCGCCTTCTCTGGCGCGTTTCTTGCGTCAGTCATCTCCCAACGTGGAGGAAATTCTCTTTCCCTTTGCGCCTGCCGAAACCGAAATTGTTGCTCTGCGCAAAAAAGCCCGACAATATGATTATCTCATTATCGGCACGCTCAACGCTTTTCAGGAAGCATCTCAACAGGCTCTCGTCCATGCCCTGCTCCAAACGGGTATTCCCGTCATCCTGGTTGCTCTGCGTTTGCCGTATGATGCCAGTCTCTTTCCCACGGCGGCGGCGGTTCTTTGCACCTATAGTCTGCTTGAACCCTCCCTGCAGGCGCTGGCAAAAGTCTTATGCGGTCAAATTCAACCGACCGGGCAACTGCCAGTGTCTCTTTTGCCTGCCACCGAGAGTGAATAGCAGCTTGAGCCTGTCGGATTGTGGATTTTTTCCAATCTACCTGCACTTGCCATTTCCGCATCGTACGTTTTTTCTTTTCCGAATTTTTAGTCATGCGAAGGCAGTTCTATTTCAAAAAGGAGAAGAAACATGAAACGTTCGCTCGGCTATACTCTGCTTGCCCTGCTCCTGACCAGCCTGCTCCTGGTTGGGACGGTTTGCGCCGCGCCCTTGCAAGCGGACCGTGGCGCATGGGCGCCCAACACTTCTTATGCCGTCAATGACACGGTGACGTATGGCGGGACAACTTACAAGTGCCTGCAAGCGCACACGTCGTTGACCGGCTGGGAACCGCCAAACGTGCCGGCGCTCTGGCAGTCGCTCGGCGCGCCCACGCAGGGCGGCCCCACCAGCGCGCCCACGCTCACCAGCACCGCTGCCCCGGCGACTCATACGCCCACCCGCACGCCCACGCAACCTGGGCCAACGGCCACTTCCTCTGGCTCATGCTGGCCGGCCTGGAACGCCAGCACTCCCTACACTGGAGGCGCGCAGGTGAGTTATAACAACGTCAACTATCAGGCTGCTTACTGGACTCAAGGCCAGTGGCCTGACCAGAACAGCGGCCCGGCTGGAAGCGGCCAGCCCTGGGCTCCGCAAGGTAGCTGCGCCAGTAGCGGAGCCACCGCCACCCGCACGCCGACTTCTGTTCCGGCAACTGCAACCCGCACTCCCACCCCCCTGCCCGGCACGACAACCCCCACTATTCCACCGTCTTCAGGAGTTGAAATCGGCGGCTACTTTGCTGAATGGGGCGTCTATGGCCGAAATTACCACGTCAAAAACATCGTGACCAGCGGCTCGGCGGCTAAACTTACCTTCATCAACTATGCCTTTGGCAACGTGCAGAATGGCCGTTGCGTCATTGGCGACTCATATGCAGCCTACGACCGCTTTTACAGCGCAGCAGACAGCGTGGATGGCCTGGCCGATACCTGGGATGCCGGCGCGCTGCGCGGTAACTTTAACCAGTTGCGGAAACTCAAGCAGATGTATCCGCACATCAAAATCATCTACTCGTTTGGTGGATGGACCTGGTCGGGTGGATTTGGGCAAGCCGCTGCCAACCCCGCCGCTTTTGCTGAATCGTGCTACAACCTGATTCACGACCCGCGTTGGGATGGGTTGTTTGATGGCATTGATATTGACTGGGAATATCCTAACGCCTGCGGCCTGTCTTGCGATACCAGCGGCTTTGAGGCCTTCGAGACCCTGATGTCCGCTCTGCGCAGCCGCTTTGGTTCGGAACTGGTCACTGCTGCTGTTCCGGCAGGCTATGCCAACATCAATGCGGCAGATTATGCTGGCGCGGCGCAATATGTGGACTGGTACAATGTGATGACCTATGACTTCTTCGGCGCATGGGAGAACGTCACTGCCCCGCATTCGCCGCTCTTAAGTTATCCTGGCATTCCGATTGCCCAGTTCTATTCCGATTATGCCATTCAACTCTATCGGAGCAAGGGCGTTCCGGCTTCCAAACTTCTGTTAGGCGTGGGGTTTTATGGGCGCGGCTGGACGGGCGTCACTCAATCCGAACCTGGCGGCACAGCCACCGGCGCCGCCAACGGCACCTACGAAAAGGGCATTGAAGACTACAAAGTGTTGAAGAACACCTGTCCTCCTACCGGCGCGGTTGGCGGCACCGCCTATGCCTATTGTGGTAACAACTGGTGGAGTTACGATACCCCTGCCACACTTGCCGGTAAGATGAACTACCTGAAGACACTGGGCCTGCGCGGCGCGTTCTTTTGGGAACTCTCCGGCGATACCAGCAATGGCGAACTCATCCAGGCCCTGTACAACAATCGCTAATCTACAACAAGCGAGCGAGATAGCATCTCGCTCGCTGTGCTTTCGTAACCCTTCCGCCTCGGAAGGGTTTTTTATATAAATTCACTCGGGAGGAACAGCGATGAGAAAGGTTGCAATCGTAACGGACAGTACCGCCTATATTCCAAACGATTTGCGGGAACACTATGCGGTCACAGTCGTGCCGCAGGTCCTCATCTGGGGCGAGAAAACCTACGAAGATGGCGTGGATATTCAGCCGAATGCCTTCTATCAGCAGCTGGCAACGGCTAAAGTCATGCCTACCACCTCGCAGGTTTCCGTGCCGAACATGAAAAACGCCTTCAGCGTTCTGCTGGAGCAAGGCTATGACGTGTTGGGGATTTTCATCTCGTCCAAACTCTCCGGCACCATTCAGTCGGCTATTCAGGGACGCGAACTGCTGGAAAAAGACAAAGACCATGTCGAAATCGTAGATTCGCAAACGACGGCAATGGCCATGGGCTTTCAGGCACTGGCGGTTGCCCGTGCCGCATCGCAGGGCGCTTCTCTGGCCGAATGCAAAGCCCTGGCCGAAAAGAGCCGCGTTCATACCGGCGTCTATTTTGTGGTGGATACGCTGGAATTTCTGCATCGCGGCGGAAGGATTGGCGGCGCGCAACGTTTGCTCGGCACGGCTCTCAACCTCAAGCCGATTCTCACTGTGGCGGAGGGCAAAGTTGAGGCAGTTGAGCGGGTACGCACCAAAACCAAAGCCATCGAACGGCTCATTGAAATCATCACCGAGAAGACCTCCGGGCAAAGCCCTATCCGAATTGCCTCGCTGCACGCCAATGCCGAACCCGAAGCGCGCGAAATGCTCGGAAAATTGCAACAGCGGCTTCAGCCCATCGAAACCATCCCTTCCACCGTTAGCCCGGTCATTGGCACACACATTGGCCCTGGCACGGTGGGCGCCGCCTACATAGCGGGCCTGTAATGCTAAACGTTTCAGACGGTGGGAGAATATCCCGCCGTCTTTTCTTCATAAGGCGGCACGGTCAGCCAGGTTTCCATCCCCGGACGATGGGGGCAATGCTCAATCAGCCATTCTACCGATTCTCAAAATTCAAGCCCTGAATACTGGTGTATAATTCAGGACTTGAATTTTGATTATGGAAAATGCCAACGATTCTACCCACGAGCTGTTGCTCCTTGAAAAAATTGAAAACAACCCCGACGTAACCCAGGCCGACCTGGCAACTCAGCTGGGTGTAGCGGTTGGGACCGTCAACTGGCACTTAAAACGGCTCATCTCCAAAGGCTATGTCAAGGCAATGCGCGCCGAGCGGCGCAAATTGCGCTATATTATCACACCCGAAGGGTTGGCCAAGCGTGCCATGCTGACGGTTGATTATATCGAACAGCAATTCCTGCTTTATCGCCGAATCCGGAATAAGGTGAAGGATGTGCTGAATGTGCTGAAAAAGGAGGGAGTTCATCAGATTCGCATTGCGGGCGAGGGGGACGTGGCCGATATTTGCCGCCTGACCTGTCTGGAGCAGGGCGTAGAAATCGTCAATCAGGGCAGCGTGCCGGTTTTGGAAGTTCACAACTTGAGTGTTTCCCTGCGCATGGAGGATGAATGAGTCAAAGACATATCGTTGTCACCGGTGGGGCGGGCTATATTGGCTCACTGTTGACGGCGCACCTGTTGCGGCAGGGGCATCGCGTAACGGTCATTGACAATCTCTTATTTGGCGGCGAGTCGCTGCTCTCGTTTTTTTCTGACCCCAATTTCCATTTTTCCAAAGCAGATGTCACAGACAGGCGTAGTTTGCGAGACTCCTTGCCGCGCCATGCTCCCAAACCGGATGCGGTCATCCACCTGGCGGGGATTGTCGGCTTCCCGGCTTGTCAGGCCATTGGCAGGCCCGCAACCTGGCATTACAACGTTGAGGCGACCAAAAACGTGTATGAACAGGCAGCCGGGTTGGGCGTGGAACGCTTTTTGTACACGTCCACCTACAGCGTGTATGCGCCCTCGTCCGATGGCAGCCCGGTGAACGAGGATTCGCCTCTCAAGCCCGAGTCGCTTTATGCCGAATCAAAAATTGCTGCTGAACAGTATTTGCTTGCCCAGCGCGGGCCTGCCTCGCTCATTTTTCGTCTGGCAACGGTCTATGGCATTGCGCCGCGCACGCGCTTCGACCTGGTGGTCAACCAGTTTGTGCTGGATGCCTTTACCCGCCGTGAACTGTTAATTTACCAGCGCGGTTACTCCCGTTCGTTCATTCATGTCCTGGATGTGGTACGCGGCCTGACATTGGGGCTGGAGGCTGCGGACGGGCAAGCGCGCGGACAGGTCTATAATCTGGGCAGCGACGATGGCAATTACACCAAAGACCAGATTGTGGCGCTGATTATCAAGCGGCTGCCAGAAGTTATGGTCGAACATAAAGACTTAACCTTTGGTGGCGACAAACGCGATATTACAGTTTCCTTTGATAAAATTCGCCGCGAATTGGGTTTCAAGGCCACCTTGACGGTAGATGACGGCGTACGCGAACTGGTCAGCGCCCTGAAAACCGGATTAATCCGCAATCCGTATGACGAGCGTTATCGGAATGCGCATTTTATCGTCCAGTAATTTGTAATTGATTTCCAAAGGAGAACTTATGGCAAACAATTTTTGGCAAGGCAAACGGGTCATTGTCACCGGTGGAGCGGGGTTTCTCGGCTCGTTCGTTACCGAAAAACTGGCGGCGCGCGGCGCGGCTGAAATTTTGATTCCGCGCATCGAAAACTACAACCTGACGGAGCGCGATGATATTCGGCGGTTGTATGCCGACGCCCTCAAACCTGCTAATGAACTTCCTGCTTATCTTAAATCCGCCTTTTTTCAACCGAGCCACGAGACCACCGTTCGACCAGAAAACCTCATTGTGATTCACCTTGCCGCCAACGTGGGCGGAATTGGCGCCAACCGCGAACACCCGGCAGAATTTTTCTACGACAACCTGATGATGGGCGTCCAACTGATGCACCAGGCCTGGGAGCGTGGCGTGGGCAAGTTCACTGCGATTGGCACGGTGTGCGCTTACCCCAAGTTTACGCCCGTCCCTTTCAAAGAAGACGACCTGTGGATTGGCTACCCCGAAGAAACCAACGCACCTTACGGCCTGGCCAAGAAAATGATGCTGGTGCAATCGCAGGCATACCGCGAACAGTACGGTTTCAACTCAATTTTCCTGCTCCCGGTTAATCTGTATGGCCCCCGCGATAACTTCAACCCGAAATCCTCGCACGTCATCCCGGCCCTCATTCGCAAAGCCGTTGAAGCGCAGGAAAGCGGCGCGAAAGAGATTGTCGCCTGGGGCGATGGCTCACCCACCCGCGAATTTTTGTATGTGGAAGACGCCGCCGATGGCATTGTGACCGCCACCGAGAAGTACAACTCGTCGGACCCCGTCAATCTCGGTTCTGGTTACGAAATTTCCATCAAGGACCTGACCGAGATGATTATCAAGATGGTCGGCTTCGAGGGGAAGCTGGTCTGGGATACCGAAAAACCCAACGGCCAGCCCCGCCGCGGCCTCGACACCTCCCGCGCCTGGGAACGCTTTGGCTGGCGGGCGCAAATGCCCTTTGAAGAAGGCATGAAACGCACCATCGAATGGTTTAAGGCCAATCGAGACAAAATCAGGTAATCAGTGAGCAGTAATCAGTCAAAAGTTGAAGGTCAAAAGTCAATCCGCGACCTTTGACTTTTGACCTTTGTCAGAAAACCATGACCGAAATCGCAAAACACGAACCCACCACCATCTATATCAAACCCGCCACCGGCCTGGCCGCGCTCAACCTGCGCGACCTGTGGATTTACCGTGAGCTGGTCTTCTTCATGATTTGGCGCGACATCAAGGTGCGCTATAAGCAAACAGCGCTTGGCGCGGCCTGGGCCGTGCTTCAGCCGATTCTGACCATGCTGGTGTTCAACTTTCTCTTCGGCAACATCGCTAAAATGCAGACTGACGGCGGCATTCCCTACCCGATTTTCTCCTACACGGCGCTCTTGCCCTGGGGACTGTTCGCCACCGCGCTCAACTCGGCCAGCCGCTCGCTAACCTCCAACCAGAACATGATTACCAAGACCTACTTTCCCCGCCTGGTGTTGCCGATGGCCTCGGTGTTGGGCGGTGTGCTTGATTTTGCGATTGCCTTTGTGGTTTTGATTGGCATGATGGTTTACTACGGCATCACGCCTGGCATTCATGCGCTCTGGGCTGTGCCGCTTTTCATCCTGCTCTCCATCATCACTGCGCTGGGGGTGGCCCTGTGGCTTTCGGCCATCAACGTGCAATATCGTGATGTCGGCTACGCTCTGCCGTTTCTCTCGCAATTCTGGATGTTTGTCACCCCGATTGCCTATTCCTCGAAAGTCATTTCGGAACAGTGGCAGGTGATTTACGCCCTCAACCCGATGGCGGGCGTGGTCAACGGCTTTCGCTGGGCGCTGCTTGGCGTTGGCAACCCGCCCGATTTGCTGATTGGTGTTTCGGCGGTTATCTCGGTTCTGATTCTCATCAGCGGCCTGGTGTATTTCCGCAACATGGAACGCACCTTTGCGGATACGATTTAGCTATGACAATCGCCATCAAAGTAGAAAACATCTCCAAACGCTACAAAATCGGCCTGGCCTCGCAGCGCTTTCAGTATGGAATGCTGCGCGACGTGCTGGTGGACACCGCCAGGGCCCCTTTCCGCTTTGCCGCTTCACTGTTTGGCAAACAACTCGACGACCCCGGCCGCAACGCCGGTTACATCTGGGCGCTCAAAGATGTCTCTTTTGAACTGGAAGAAGGAAAGGTGCTCGGCATTATTGGGCGCAATGGAGCCGGAAAATCAACCCTGCTCAAGGTTTTATCCCGCGTGACCGAACCCACCCGCGGCTCGGTCACGGTGCGCGGGCGAGTCGGTTCCCTGCTCGAAGTCGGCACTGGCTTCCACCCGGAACTGACCGGGCGCGAGAACATTTTCCTGAACGGAGCCATTCTCGGCATGAAACGCGCCGAGATTGCCAGCAAGTTCGATGAAATCGTCGAGTTTTCCGAGGTGGGGCAGTTTATCGATACCCCGGTCAAGCGTTATTCCTCGGGCATGTATTTGCGCCTGGCGTTTGCCGTCGCCGCCCATCTTGAGCCAGAAATCCTGGTCGTGGATGAAGTCCTGGCGGTCGGTGACGCTGAATTCCAGCGCAAATGTTTGGGCAAGATGAATGATGTTGCTCAGCAAGGGCGTACGGTGCTGTTCGTCAGCCATAACATGAGCGCGATTTTGCGCCTGACTCAAGAATCCATCGTCATGCAGAAGGGACAACTCGTCAAACGCGCCCCCACCCCCGAAGCGGTGGATTTTTACCTCGCCTCGGGCCAGGCCCAGGCCGGGGAGCGCGTTTGGGAGGCCGATGAAGTTCCCGCCAGCGCGAGACCGTTTACGCCGCTTTCGCTGCGCGTGAAAGATGCGCGCGGCGCAGTGGCGGATACGCTGCGTTCCACCGAACCCATCACGCTGGAGATGGAATACCGTCTCGATGCGCCGGTGACCGGCCTGCGGGTGGGAATCTACCTCAGCACTGTGCGCGGCGAATACGTGTTCACATCCTTCGATGTGGACGATGCCGCCCTGTACGAAAAGCATTCCACCCGCCAGCCGGGCCATTACCTCAGCAAATGCCAGATTCCTGCCGACTTGCTCAACGAAGGCCGCTACATTTTGGGCGTCAACGCCAGTTCCTTTGGCGTCAAACGCTATTTCATGGACGAAAATGCCCTGGCCTTCAACATCGACCCCATCGGCGCGCCCGGCATTCAGTGGGCCGAACAGCGTCAGGGCCCGGTGCGGCCCAGGCTGGGTTGGGTGATTGAGAATCTGTAAAAGCGATATTCCATTCTCGTTCATCGAACACCAAACGATGACTATCAAAGACCTCCTCGCCAAAATTCCCTATTCCGCCGACCTTTACGATGCCATTCGTCCGGCGCGGCCCAACACGCGCTATAACCTGTCGCAGTTGGAGCATTCATGATTACCATCACTTTTGCAGGCGATGAAGCCGGGGATGTCAGTTTCAACTTTGAAAAAGGCGCCTCGCGTTATTTTGTGATGGCAGTCATCGCTACTTCTGAGCCACAAAAACTGCGCCAAACGCTAGGTGATGTTCGCCAGATTTCGGGTTTACCAGCGGCATATGAGTTCAGTTTTCACTCGCTAGCCTCTGATCAATTACGCCAGCGCGTTTTTCAGGCGCTCCAAAAAGCAGATTTTGAAGCCTGGGCGCTGGTGGTGGACAAAACTACACTAAAAGAGCCGCTCATTTCCATTCGCCGCCTGGATTTTTACCTGTTTTTCATCACTGAGTTGCTCCAAGCCATTCCGGAAACGCAACGCGAGCAGGCCACCCTTATTTTGGATGAATTCGGGGGCGAACCAGATTTGCCGTTGGAGTTTCGCCGTTACATGAAACGCCGCAATATCCCGCGCCACTTTAATCGCGTGTTGACCAAACGCTCAAAAAGCGAGCCGCTCATCCAGATAGCAGACTTGATGGCCGGGGCGGTTTTGCGCCGTGACACCCATCACGACTCTGAAGCCTTCGATATGGTTCAATCGAAATATCGGGCTGTTTTGGAGTACCATCCTTAAAAAGCAACCCACCCTGCTAGCCTTGTCGTCATCACGTCCAGACGGGGCGGGGCCGCCACAAATGGCGACCTTTCGCAGAGTGGGAGAAGTCTTTTGACTTTTACACTTTTATAATAACGATTTTTCGTCTCGAAGTCAAGTTATGACCATCAAAGACATTCTCGGTAAAATTCCTTTTTCCGCCGACCTTTACGATGCCATTCGTCCGGCGCGGCCCAACACGCGCTACAACCTGTCGCAGTTGGAAAAGGCGCTGCCGGCTGCGGTGGAACAGGTGCGTCCCTATGCCGAAAAGAAAAGCAACGGAAAACGGATTGTGCTTTTTGCAACACTCCATTACTGGGTCGAGCAGGCGGCCATCATCGGGCTGGCGCTGCGCGGAATGGGACATCCGGTCACGCTGGCCTATTTGCCCTATGGCGATTGGGACAAGCCGATTAACGCCTTCGACTTGCGCCGCCAGGATTTGTACACGAAGCGAGTGTTGAAGCCGCTCAAGGGGCTGGTGAATGTCGTGTCGCTGCTCCAGCCGGGTCTCGATACGCCGCTCGCTGACGCTCTCGGCTACTCGACCCTCGCAACTCCGCCGATGTCAGGCGGGGCAATGACATGGCTGGATGAAGCCGTCGAGGCCGCCTCCGCTTTCGATACGATGTACACGCTCCAGGTGGAGGATTTCGACCGGGAATCCGACCTTTACCGGCTCCGGCTCGCCCGCAACCGACAGGCTGCTTTGGCGGCGTTCCGCTTATTGACCGAATCCCGCCCCGAAACGGTGCTTGTCCCCAATGGTCTGGTCACCGAATTGGGCATGTTCTACCAGGTGGCGCGGCATCTCAACCTGATGACCGTCACCTACGAATTCAACGACCAGCGCGAGCAAATCTGGCTCTCGCAGAATGACATCGTCATGCGCCAGAATACCGATGCGCTGTGGGCGGCAAAAGGACGCCTCCCGCTGACGGAGGCCGAGCGCGAGAAAATTGCCGCGCTGGAGGATGCCCGCACCAGCGCCAAAAAATATGGCAAGGGGACGCGCTTTTGGCAGGATGTGGCTTCGGTGGGCGGCGAGAAACTGCGTTCCAGCCTGAATCTAGATGAGCGCCCGGTCGTTTTACTGGCCACCAACGTGCTCGGCGACAGCCTGACGCTGGGCCGCAACATCTTTACCGCCTCAATGGCCGAGTGGATTGAGAAAACCGTCCAATATTTTGCGCGGCGCCCCGATGTGCAGCTGGTGGTGCGCGTCCACCCCGGCGAGCGGCTCATGAAAGGCCCGTCGATGGTCGGCGTGATTGAGCGCACCGTGCCAGAGAGGCCGGAACACCTGCACGTGATTGGGCCGAATGAGAAAGTCAACACCTATGACCTGATGGAAATCGCCGGACTGGGGCTGGCTTACACCACCACGGTCGGCATGGAAATGGCGATGCGCGGCGTGCCAGTCATTCTGGCCGGGCAGACGCATTATCGCGGGCGCGGCTTCACCTACGAGCCGACCACTTACGATGAGTATTTTGCCCTGCTTGACCGGCTTTTGACCAATTTACCCGCTTACCGCCTGACCCCTGAACAGGTCGAAACCGCCTGGAACTATGCCTATCGCTTTTTCTTCGATTTTCCCATGGCCTTTCCCTGGCGGCTGATGAAGTTCTGGCAGGATTGGGAGGTCTGGCCCCTGAACCGGGTGCTCTCTGACGAGGGCCGGGCGGAATTTGGCAAGGCGTTCGATTCTCTGGCGGGTGAACCGATGGAATATTAGTATCAGGTGTTGAAGTGTAAGGTGTCAGGTCAACCCTGCTCCAACCTGACACCTGATACCTGACACAGGAAAACCTACATGACCGATACCAAACAAAAAGTACGCGAGTTTTACGATGAAATTGGCTGGCAGCAGGAAGCGGACGGGAACTATCAGAACGCCCGCTACGAAGACCTGCGCCCTGTCTCGGCGGAATATATTCACAAAACGCGGCTGCGCGTCAATGCTGGCTTGATTCCAACCGGCAAATTTCTGCTGGATGCTGGTTCCGGCCCGGTGCAGTATGACGACTACCTGACCTATTCCAAAGGCTACCAGAAGCGCATCTGCCTCGATATTTCCATTCAGGCCCTGCGCGAAGCCCGGCAACGGATTGGCGAACATGGCCTGTTTGTGGTCGGCGACCTGGCGAACCTGCCCTTCAAAGCCGATGCCTTCGACGGCGTCGTCTCTATGCACGCCATCCACCACCTGCCAATCGAGGAACACCCGCGCGCCTATGGCGAACTGCATCGTGTCCTTTCTCCTGGTCGGAGCGGCGTCGTTGTCAACGGATGGTATGACCCCTTGCTCACCCAAATGGCTGTACCGCTCATTAGCCTGTTGCGCCGCTTGACCGGGCGCGGCCCCAAGAAGAAGAAAAAATGGTTGACTGCTCAAAATCCCGAAGGAACGTTCGTCGTCAAGCCCACCCCCGCCTGGCTCAAACGCGAAATCGGGAGCAAGATTCCGCTCGAAATCCGCCCCTGGCGCAGCCTTTCCACCGAAGTCCTGCGCTGGTTTGTGCATCCACAACTGGGCGGCAGACTCTTGCTCAAATTCGTCTTCTGGCTCGAACAGATTTTCCCCCGCTTTTTTGCCGAACATGGGCAATATCCAATGATAGTCCTCCAAAAAAATAAGCAATAAGCCGCCAGGGTTAAACTTTGGTGCGCTTATTGCTATTGGTGTGAATGACTTCGCCGGACATAAATGCGTCGGGGTCGTTCTGGAACTGTTTCAGGCAATCTACGGTGCAGAAAATGACCTGGCGGCCTTGATAAGTGACCATCGGATAGCGCCACGGCACATCGACTTTATCGCCGCAGGCGGTAAAATATTCTTTAGAAGTTGGTTGGAGTGTGTGATTGGGCATGACGGGGGCTTTCAGGGCGGATGAATCTCGTAACGGAATTGTGTTCAGCAGCATCTCTACGGACAGGCAGGCGTTTCCTGCGGCGCATAGACCACAATTCGGTCGGCCGCAAAAGTTTGTTCAGCGCGATAATTGCACAGGATGGGCCGGGCCACAAAACGCACCCAGGCATTGTTTTCCTCGCCCATGGCATAATCTTTACCGAGCATGGTGGTCGTCAGCGGGTCCACCACAATCAGAGCAAAACGCTGGGCGCGCAACTCGGCCTTGAACTGGTCGAGATAGGCCTGGTTGTTTGCCATGGCCATTTCCATCAGTTCCTCGCGCTCATATTCGGGGATTAATTGGACGGATTGGAGCATGTTCATTGAGATGAGATGCCGCTGGGTGATGAAGAGAATCTCGCCGCCCCGGGCGTTGACCGCGTTCACCTGCCGCTGGAGTTCCGTTAAAGTGGCCTGACTCTCCGCCTGATTGTAGGTCACTCTGCTGATTGGGGCGCCTTGCGCAAACCAGACCGGGACCAGCACGAGCAAGGCAACCACTAGCCCGTGCAAGTTCATCTGCCGAGGAATTGCCCGGACATTTTGAGGCTGTTCGACGCCTGCATCTGGCGTGTAGCGGCCAAAGAACAGGTGCGTCGCAATGATGATGAGCGCTATCCCGTAGGCGTCCATGTTGTGAATATCGCCCCCGCCGCCAATTTTCATGCTGACCACAATTCCGCCTGCGAACAGTATCACCAATTCCGCGAGAAGTAGACTTACGCGCAGAGGGTGTAGAGCGCGCCGGGCAAAAGCCACCGCCAGAACCGCCCACATGGGCAGCGAGTATAGCACGATGCCGGGCAAGACCCCAAGCGAGTATGTGGCATTCGGCCAAAGGCGATACCACAGCAGGGTTGAGGTCAGGCTGGTGTAAAAGTCACCGGTTTTTTCGATTCCTGACAAGGCGATGTAGGCTTGCATGGAGAGAAAGGCAGTAAGCGTGCCGGTCAAAAACCAGGATGCAGGTTTAACAAGATACAAGAAGGTGGACGACTGGCGATGGACGATGGTCGGTGGACGATGACCTGCTGTTGGAGAGAGATAAGGTACTTCAAGCAGATACAAGGCTGCCGCAATCATGCCTGGCACGGGATACCAGTTCAGGCGGCTCAGGCCAGCCCAGACCGAGGCCAATAGAACGAAAACCCAGGTGCGGCGCGTGTCTTTGACAGAGAAGCCCCATAGAACCAGCAGAACCGGAGGGGCGAGATGTAAATATAACGGTAAATCAAAGACCGCCAGGAAAATCCATGCTCCGGTGGCGAACCGTAAAGAGGCCGAATCAATCCTCAGCCGTGATAAAAGCGCCGGGGCAAGGCATCCTGCCAGAATGAAGCGGATGAGAATTTGCCAGGCGCGGTGAGCCCACAAGGGAGCGTCCAACCAGTAGGGCGGGACGAGAAGAAGGTGCAGGGTAGGGTGCAAGATAGGCCAGGGCAGGCGCTGACCGTAGATTTGTTCCGAAAGGAAAAGCGAGGGGTAGTAGAACCGGCTTGTTTCAGACCAGCCGAGGGCGAAGGGATAATCGGTCATGCCCATCAGGTAGGCTGTCACGAGATGGGTGATTGCCTGGAGCAGGAGGACGAGACCAAAGGCAGCAGGCCAGCCCATTTTAGGGCGCAAAACGAGCAAAAGCCACGCGCCCCATAAAGCCAGCAGCCAGAAGACCAGGAAACGTACCGCCCCCTCGCCGCGAATCAATTTGCCGTAGTAGGGGTGAAGCAGGAGCAGTGAATAACCCATCAGGGAGAACGCCAACGCAGGCGTGGCGACCAGGCGCAGCGCGTTGGGGATGCGCGTCGTCAGGCCGAAGGATTCGAACCAGTTTTTCCAGGCGGCATAAAAGGTCAGGACGGCCCCGGCAAAGCCTGAAAAGCTAATCAGCCCCAGGCCGCCAAGCAGAGCCAGCCAGGTTTGGCTGGCCTGCACGTTAATGCCGAGCCTGTAGGCCACACCGAACATTTGCCAGGCTGCCAAAACCGCCAGCAGGCCGGTCAGAGCCAGGGTGATTCGCCAAAAGAGGAGACGGGAAGTGGTCATCAGCGTCCAGTAATCAATCATCAGGTCTTAAGCAGAACAGAGTGAAGTGAAAGATGGTGTTCATCTCAGGGAATTGGCAGGGGAATGACTTTGCGCCATTGACCAATCCCTGTTTACTATCCGGGTAAAATCATATCATGGACATTGCTCAACACCAAATCGAAATTCTTGAAAACGAGAAATATTGGCAGCGCAAACCAATTTTGCGCCGGATTTATCGAGAGTTTCACGAGGAAATTGCCAGGCACCTTTCCGCGCTCCAGCCGCCTTTGGTGGTAGAGTTGGGTTCGGGCATTGGCAACATCAAAGAAGTGATTCCCCATGCCTTGCGCACGGACCTGTTTCCTAACCCCTGGCTCGACCAGACTGAAAACGCCTACTCGCTCAGTTTTGGAGATGAGACGGTCAGCGACCTGATTCTCTTCGATGTTTTCCATCACCTTCATTATCCAGGCACAGCGTTAAAGGAATTCTGGCGCGTGTTGCGGCCAGGCGGGCGGGTGCTGGTGTTCGACCCATTCATCAGTCTGTTGGGGCTGGTCGTATATGGGTTGATGCACAAAGAGCCAATCCGCTGGCGGCAGGAAATCGAATGGTACGCGCCTGCAGGCTGGGACCCGGCCCAACCCGATTATTACGCTGCACAGGGCAATGCCACGCGGGTCTTTTTTAGCCGTCTCACGCCCACGCTCTTCAAAAATTGGACGATAGTGACCCGCAAACGCTACGCGGCTTTTTCTTATGTCGCCAGTGGGGGCTATTCTGGGCCGCAACTGTACCCGGATTTTTTGTACCCGCAGGTGCGCGCGCTGGATGGCCTTTTGGACAACCTCCCGGTCCTGTTTGCGACCCGCATTTTGGCAGTTTTAGAGAAGCCTTGTCCTGATGGAGTTCTCCCCTTACAATAAACGCCAATATGCGAGACTGGAATCTCGGCCCTGGCGACCCATTGCAACTGACCATTGCTGCTGATGCGCGGCTGACGACCACCAATTACGTCGATGACCACATTTGGGAATTGGACTTGAGCGGTGGCGACCCTGCGGCGCTGGCGCTTCGCACGACTTATGGCCTGCGCGCGCGCCTGATGCGTTTGTTTCCCCGCTTTACCGAAAATGGGAAAACGGTCAATGACCCGGCCGCCTTTGTTGGCCCGCCGCGCGTGCGCCGTTTTTACCCCAACTTTCTCTCGGTGACGTTTTCTCCCTTTGCTGGAATCGAAGCCACGGCTGATTATTGGGTCGCTGGTTCGCAGGTGGTCAGCGGGCGCTTAAACATCCTCAATCGTGGGGTCACGCCCCGCCTGTTGCGGTTGGAATGGGTGGGGCAGCTTAGCCCGCTGGAGGGCCGCAGCATGGCCGCTGAACAGCGTCAGTCGGTGGTGGTTTTAAAGGGCCAGGTAGATGACTTGTTCCCGGTCTTGTTCCTCACCGGTGGGCCGCAGGCCGGGCCTGGGCCTTATTCTTCGCTGGCGTTAATGCTGGAACTCCTGCCTGGGGCTACCCGTCAGGCGACCTGGGCGCTGGCTTCGCTCAAAGATGCGCAAGAATCGTTCGAACTGGCGCGCCGGACCGCCGCGCGTTCCTTTGAAGCCGAGAAAACGCGCATCGAATTACTCAACGCCAGTCAGGGCATCGATATCATCACCGGCGACCCTGATTGGGATGCGGCTTTTGCTTTCAGCCAGAAGGCGGCTTACGGGTTATTTCATTCTCCTACCGGGCATTTGCCTTATACCAGTTTTGTCTTTTCCCGTCAGCCTGACCAGGGATATTCGCGCCTGGGGAATGGCAGCGATTATCAGTGTTTCTGGAGCGGTCAATCGCCTTTTGAGTCTTATTATCTTGCCAGCCTGCTGCCTTGCAATGCCGAACTGACGCGCGAAGTGTTGCGAAATTTTATTGCGGTGCAAGACCCTCACGATGGCGCGATTGACAACAAACCTGGTTTGGCCGGTCAGCGTGAACGCTTCCTGGCCGCCCCCTATCTTGCCAGTCTGGCCTGGAAACTTTCATGCAGCGGGCGCGATGTGGATTTCCTCTCCGCGGTTTACCCGGCGCTGGCTGCGTACTTTTGGAACTGGTTCTCGCCAATCCGTGACCACGACCGGAATGGCCTGCCTGAGTGGCAGCATCAACTTCAGACCGGCTTCGAGGAAAATCCCTTGTTTGAAGGCTGGCATGCCTGGGCGCAGGGTGTAGACATCACCACCGTGCAAAGCCCGGCCCTCTCCGCTGCGCTTTACCGCGAAGCACATTGTCTGATTCAAATTGCCGAACTCCTGGGACGTTCCTCCGACACGATTACGCTTAAAGCCCAGGCTGAAGTGTTGCGCCGCGGCGTCCAATCTTGCTGGGATGCTGATGCGGCGCTCTATCATTACACGGACCGCGATACTCACCTGAGCCTGGCAGGCAAAACCCTGAGCGAGCGGCAGGCCGCTCCTGAAATTGAAATTCAAAAAGAATTCAAACAGCCGGTACGCCTGGTCATTCGCATCTTTGGCCAGGGCGAAGCGCTCAAACGCCCACGCGTGACCATCACTGGCGAGTTAAATGACAGGCCCCAGTTCGAGGTGCTGGATGCGCGTGATTTCGCCTTCAGTGCCAGCGGAGCGGTTGCCACCACCGAAAAAGTATACACTTCGCTGGGAAAATTTGAGTTTGAGGGGCTAAGTCGCCGTGACCGGGTCAGTATCCAGACGGTCGATTTGACCATCGCTGACCATACGCTGTTACTGCCGCTCTGGGCGCGCATCCCCAACCAGCATGAAGCCCATGCGCTGGTCTTTCGCACCATTCTCTCCGCCGAGCATTTCGACCATCCCTACGGTATTCCGGCCTTGCCGCGTCTGTTCATTCGTGATGCCGACCCCGTCAGTTTGGGCGTTCACCTGCCCTGGAATCAGCTGATTGGCGAGGGCCTCCTGGAGTATGGCTATCGCCGCGAGGCCGCCCGCCTGACGGCCCATCTCATGTCGGCAGTCATCCAGAATCTTAAACGCTCGCATGCTTTTTACCGCACTTATCACGCTGAAACGGGCGCCGGACAGGGAGAGCGAAATGCTTTGCACGGCTTGGCCCCCATTGGCCTTTTCCTGCGTACCTTGGGCGTTGAGATTCTTTCGACCACCCAGGTTTTGTTGCGTGGAGAAAACCCTTTCCCCTGGCCGGTTACGGTAAAATATAGAGGCCTGACGGTCACGCGCCAGATGGGCCAGACGGAAATCATCTTTCCCAATGGCCAGCCGGTCATCTTGCAAGACCCCACCGATGCGTTTGTCACCGGAGGGTAAGGAGTGTTTATGCCCGAATCCAGCAAAATCCATGCGCTCATGACGACGGTCATCCAGGAACAGGACATTGACCTGGCGATGCGCACGCTCGGACAACTGAATATACCGATTGTGCATCTCGCCAGCGCAGGAGGTTTCCTGGGGCGTCGTAATGCAACCGTCTTGATTGGCCTGCCTGACGGCATGGAAGAAAAGGTTATCAAAGCCCTTCAGGCATCCTGCCGCCAACGCATTGAGTATCTCGCTATTCCGTTGGAGGGTTCTCCCCTTCCCATGCCCACCCCTGTGCCGGTGACTGTGGGCGGCGCCACTATATTTACCTTGCCAGTTGAGCGTTTTGAGGAGTTTTAGCCATGAAACTTATCATTGCGATTCTGAAAGATGATGACGTAGAAAACGCCGTCCAGTCGCTCACCTCCGAAAGTTTCCGCGTGACGCGCGTGGCATCCACGGGTGGCTTTTTTCGCAAGGGCAGCACCACCCTGTTAATTGGCGTCGATGATGACCATGTGGATGCGGCTATTGCCTTATTGCGCGCTAACACCACCCCCGGCGCCGACCAGAAACGGGCGACGGTGTTTGTGGTACCGGTTTCGCGCTTTGAGCAGGTGTAGCATTCAAACCTGCGAAATTTTCTGCTTTTTGGTTGAAATAAGGTGACTGTCACGCTTAAGGTGATTGTCACCTTATTCCTTGCTTATCACACCCTCATCAATCCGTGAGCAGTTGTTTGGTGAATATCCATGTTGTCATCTTCAGCCTGCGCGAAGAATCGCTGCGCGTATTGCTTGCGCCTGGCGTAACGAAGCGCTGGAGTCTGCCCGGTCAACCGCTCGGCAAAGCCGAATCGCTGGAAGCCTGCGCTCTGCGTGCCTTTCATCAGCAATTAAATCACCCTGAAGTGTACCTGGAACAGTTGTACACCTATAGCGGGGGAAGCGAAGCAGGAAAACAGGCGGTCAGTGTCGTGTATTTCGCGCTCGTCCCTGCTGATGCGCGCCGCGAAGCCAGCGGCGAATTTCGCTGGTTTCGGGTAGATGACCTGCCCCCGCTTGCAGACAACCATGCCGAAATCCTCGCTTATGCCCTGCGGCGGCTTCGCTACAAGCTGGAATACAGCGCGGTGGGCTTCGAACTCCTCTCGGAAGAATTTACCCTCAGCGAATTACAACACACCTACGAAGTCATTCTGGGAGAAACATTGGACAAGCGCAACTTCCGCCGCCGCATCCTGCAAGCCGGAATCATCGAAGAAACCAACCGCCGCCGTATGCGCGGCGAAGGCCGCCCTGCCCGGCTCTACCGTTACCGACCCGATGCAGTGGCCGAGGTCAAAGCCCGGAGACTGTTTCCATGACTTACCTCATCCCTACGGCGGAACCGTTTTTTTTCCCGGGCTCTGCCAAAACCGGCGTCCTGCTCGTTCATGGCTTCACCGGCGCGCCCAAAGAAATGCGCTGGATGGGCGAAGCCCTGAATCGCGAGCATGGATTCTCCTGCCTGGGCATTCGCCTGGCCGGTCATGCCACCCGTCCCGAGGATATGATTCGCGCCAACTACACCGATTGGCTGGCGTCGGTCGAAGATGGCTATGCTCTGCTCTCCGGCGCGGCGGAGCGCATCGTGCTGGCCGGGCTTTCGATGGGCGGCGTGCTTTGCCTGACGATGGCGGCGCAATTGCCTGTGGCAGGCGTAATTGCCATGGCAACCCCCTACGCCCTGCCTCCCGATTGGCGGCTGAACTATACCGAATGGTTGAGCAAATTTCAGCCCTATCTGCCCAAAAGCAGCGACCCTCCTGGCACAGGCTGGTTCGACCAACAGGCCTGGAAAGACCATGTTTCGTATCCGCAAAACCCCCTCCGCTCAATTGGCGAATTGAACAAATTGCTCACTGTAATGCGCGCTGCTCTGCCTCAGGTCACTGTCCCGGCCTTGCTCGTTTACTCCAAAGACGATCTTTACCTGCCGTTGGGCAGTGAAGCCAGCATGGATTACATTTATAATCACCTCGGCTCGAAGCGCAAAGAAAAGCGGCTTATTTCCGGCTCTGGCCATGTCTTGACTCGTGACTCGCAACGCGAGATGGTCTTCCGAGCCGCCGCCGAATTTATTCATAGCCTGCAAGCGTAGCGCAACAGTAAAAGTATCTATCAGGTTTTCCTGCAGGAATGACCATTCTCTGAAATATCCTACTGGAGCAACTCATTGAATCGTAGCCTCTTATTTGTCGCCTCCGCCCTTTTGCTCTGGGGATTTGGCGAAGGAATGTTCTTTAACTTTGTTCCGATTTATCTCGATAACCAGTTTCACCTGACTAAATCGCAAATCGGGCTGGTGCTGGGCATTTTCGGTTTTTCGATGGCGCTCACGCACATTCCTGCCGGACGGCTTTCTGACCGTTTTGGACGCCGTCCGCTGCTCATTGCCGCCTGGCTGGCGGGACTCATCGCCACCGTTCTGATGGGGTTTGGCGTTGCCCTGCCGCTCTTCCTGACCGGGCTGTTTCTCTATGGCCTGACCGCTTTCGTCTCCTCTCCATTGAGTAGTTACGTCACTGCCGCGCGCGGCAAATGGTCGGTTGGAATGGCGCTTTCGTTAACCACCGTTGCCTTCAATGCTGGCATGGTCTTTGGCCCGGTCACCGGAGGCTGGATTGGCGAACAATTCGGGATGCGCGCCAGTTTTCTGGTCGCTGCTGTCCTTTTTTTGGTTTCCACTCTGTTGATTGTCCTGATTTCGACCCAGCCGATTAACCATCATGACCCATCCACTCCTCCGTTGAGTCTGCGCAAAAATCGGCAGTTTCTCGTGTTTCTGCTCGTTTTAGCATTTGCTGTGTTTGCCATGTACCTGGCTGTTCCGCTCACTCCCAATTTTCTGGAGAGCGTGCGCGGTCTTTCCCTCAGCCAAACAGGCATCGTTTTTACGGCAGGCGCGTTTGGCAATGCTTTCATGGCGCTTCTGCTCAGTCGCATCAATCCGCGCCGGGGTTTTCTCGTTGCGCAGGCGCTGGTCGGGCTGTTTGCCATTTCCATTTGGCAGGGTGCCAGCCTGCCAGTTTTTGCGCTTGGCTATGTCTTATTAGGAGGTTTCCGCGCCGCGCGCCCCATGGCGATGGCGCAGGCTCGTGACCTGGTCCATGATTCACAAATGGGATTGACTTACGGTACGATGGAGACGGTCAACGCGATTGTCTTTATTCTGACCCCTCCGCTGGCTGGCCTGCTGTTTGATTGGGCGCCTGACTTTATTTACCCCCTGGCAATTGGGCTGATTCTTGTCTCCATGGTCGTCAGTTATCTGTTTTTGCCTCGAAAGGAAAACCATGCTTGAGATTATTTCCTTCACCCTTGGTCCGGCGCAGACCAATGCATACTTAATCGCCGACCCGCAGACGAGCGAAGCAGCGGTGATTGACCCCTCGTGGGACGGACGTCTTATCCTGGCGGAAGCCCAAAAACGCGGCTGGAGAATTGGACATCTCTGGTACACCCACGCCCACTTCGACCATATCGGCGGGGCCGCGGCCATTGCCGACGCCCTCAACCCATTGCCGCTGGTAGCCCTGCATCCGGCTGACCACGTTCTGTGGCGGGCGGGCGGCGGCGGACGCATGTTTGGCTTCCAGATTGACCCTGGCCCGGAGCCATCCATCGACTTTACGCATGGTCAAAGGCTACAACTTGGCTCTAACATCTTTCAAGTGCGCCACGCCCCTGGTCATACCCCTGGACATGTTGTTTTCTATTGCGCAGCAGAGCGAGTCTGCTTTTGCGGCGACCTGATTTTCGCCGGGGGCGTAGGCCGCACCGACTTTCCTGGAGGCAGTTGGGAGAGCCTGGTTCACAGCATCCGCTCCCAGGTCTACACTCTGCCTGACGAAACGAGACTGCTCTCTGGGCATGGCCCCGAAACCACTGTGGGCGAGGAAAAGGTTTCCAACCCATTCGTCCAGGAGTATTGATAACGTGCGCTGTCTGCCCTGGCCTGTGGAATGGACAACGACAAAAAATGCATCCAGAAGACGCTTGGCGTCTTATCTTGGCGGCTTGCCCTAATAAGACGGTCATAAGACTTTTCTTTTCAAACCGCGTAGAATCTATCATCAAAAATTTAAAGGAGATACAAATGAATAAAACAACGTTGCAGTTCCCCAAATGGCTAATTTCTGCCTTTCTCATCCTGATTGCGCTGGTTGTTTTTTTTATTTTATTGCGCGCATTTTGGTATTTTCAGGTCATCGAAAATGATGAGGTCGGCATAAAAATCAAAGCCGGACAAATTACTGGCATTGCCCAGCCTGGCATTGCTTATGATTTTGGCCTGTTTGTGCAGTTGGTCAAGATTAAGACCAGTGCTGTTGCCATTACTGTTGAAGACCAGGAATTGATTACTTCCGATAAACAACGGATTGGGTTGCAAGTTACTGCCGATGTATTTCGCCCGACCCAGGCTGATATCGTTTCCGCCAATTACTCGCGCTACAAAAGCCTGTACCTTGATGATGATGCGTTGCGCAATAGAATGCAGGCTTTTACCAACCAGGCTATGAAAGTCTGCGTGGGTGATAAGAAGTTTGATGAAGCAGTCATTGGCTCGGCCCGTGATGCATTGCGCACTTGCATTGACGAAGAGATGAGCGCTTTAACGGAACCACTTGGCCTGGAAGTCCGCAATGTGGCAGTGCCACAAGTAATCATTTCACCTGAGGTGCAGGCCGCGCTCGATGCCATTGTGCAAAGCCGGCTGGCGACCGAAAAGGCCAAGCAGGATGTTGAAAAGGCCAAGCAAGAAGCCTCGGCCCAGCAGGCTGTCGAAGAAGGCCGCATTATGGTCGAACAGTCGAAATTACAGGAAGAAGCCCGCCAACAAGTGACGCTCCAACAGCTGAAACAACAGCAGCTTGAAGCCGAGTTGGCGGTTATTGAGCAAGAAAAGATTAACGCTCAGGCGCAATTGGAATTGGCCAAAGTTCAACAGCAAGTGGCGGCTGAGCAAGCCAAAGTTGACCTGGCCAAAGAAATTGCCCTGGCCGATTTATATGCCCAAAACCCACAATATTTGGCTCTGCAAATTGCTCTGGCGAATGCCTCTGCTATCAAAGACACGGACAAACTGATATTCACGCCCGAAGGAGTCTTTCCAAACCTGATTTTCAGCAATGGCATGACGCCCAGCATGACCCTTCCCCAGCCAGAATAAGCAGATTGAAAGGGACGGACAAGAAGGCCAGCGTTTTTTGGACACTGGCCTTCTTGTATTTATCTATTGCTTATTTTCTTGGGTTACTTCGCATAATCTACTGCCCGCGTTTCTCGGATGACCGTCACCTTAATCTGACCAGGGTATTGCATGGTCTCTTCGATTTTCTTGGCAATATCGCGCGCCAGGCGGGTAGAGGCCAGGTCGTCAATTTCCTCGGGGCGAACGATGATGCGCACTTCTCGGCCAGCCTGAATGGCAAAAGCCTGAGAAACGCCCGAGAAGGATGTCGCCATATCTTCCAGTGTGCGGATGCGCTTAATATAGGCTTCCAGGTCTTCGCGTCGCGCGCCAGGACGCGCTCCAGAAATAGCATCCGCAGACTCAGCAATCACTGCCTCAATAGTTTCCTGTTCAACTTCGTGGTGATGAGAAGCAATTGCGTTGACGACTACCGGATGTACTCCATATCGTTTACAAAACTCCGCGCCCAAACTGGCGTGCGTGCCTTCCTGGTTGTGGTCCATTGCTTTGCCAATGTCATGCAAAAAGCCGCCCTGCTTGGCCCATTCCACATTTGCGCCCAGCTCGGCGGCCAGGATTCCGGCCAGTTTTGCCACTTCCACCGCATGAGCCAGTTGATTTTGCCCATACGAAGTGCGAAACTTTAAGCGTCCCATCATGCGCAACACTTCGGGATGCAACCCGGCGATACCAGCATCAAAGGCGGCTTGCTCACCAGCCTCGGCGATGATTTTTTGTACGGCTTTGGTTTCATCTTCAATGATTTTTTCGATGTGCGCAGGGTGGATGCGCCCATCGAGAGTCAGTCGAGTCAAAGCGCGGCGGGCCACCTCGCGGCGAACCGAGTCAAAGCAGGAGATGGTTACTGCTTCGGGGGTATCGTCCACAATCACATCTACTCCGGCGGCCTGTTCAAAGGCGCGAATGTTGCGCCCATTGCGACCTACAATTCGGCCTTTCATTTCCTCATTGGGAAGGGTCACAACAGCGGAAGTTACTTCAGATACATGCTCCGATGCCACGCGTTGAATAGCATCGGCAATCAATTTACGAGCGCGTTTTTCGCCTTCTTCGCGCGCTTCTGCCTCCACCTGTCGGATGATGCGCGCCATATCGCCGCGCGCCTCCTTTTCAACCTCATCCAGTAAGATTTTGCGGGCATCATCCCGGCTCATTTCTGCAATTTCCTGAAGCTTTTCCATCTGCTGGGCGTGAATTTTGTCCACCTCGTTCGCGCGCCGGTCGATGTTGCTTTGTCGTTTGTTCAGGTTTTGCTCACGCTGCTCCAGCCGCTCTGCGCGTCCATCCAGTTCACTGCGGCGGCGGTCAAGCCGTTCTATCTCACGGTTTAGTTCATTGCGCCGTTGGTTGATGTCTTTTTCGCCATCTTGCACAATTTTTAACGCTTTGGCGCGGGCATCCAGTTCGATTTTGTTGGCCTTATCGATTGCTTCCTGGATGATACCCTGGGCTTTTGCCTGCTCTTCGCGTCGTTGTTTTTCAACCCGATAACGGTTGAGGAAATAGCCCGCAGCGAAGCCTGCGCCCAAAGTCAGAACTTCGAGAACGAAAATAATCAGGCCGTCCATTTTTCTTATTCCTCTTTTTCATTTTCAATAGGTTCAATAGGGTTTATCTTGTCTTCTTTGTGCCTCGGGGCAAGATTTGGCCGCATTTCTGCCCATAGGTCGCGCAAAACTGGCGCGATTACATCATTCGAGAAGCCTCGCCGGCCTAGAAATCCACCCAATTTGTTGCGGAAATCAGGCCAATCCAATCCTTGCGCTTTGCGCAGGTATTTCCGGGCTGCCTCACGCGCCAACGAATCTTCATCGACGGTTTGCTCCAGCGTTTGTTGGATAAGTTCGTCCGTGAGACCTTTGTGGCGCAACTCCATTGCCAGCGCGCGACGAGAACGTGGGCGAAAAGTAGCGCGGTTTTCCACCCATGCCTGAGCAAATTCCTGGTCGTTCAACAGGTTAGTCTCCTGAAGGCGCTTGAGCGTCAGTTCAATCACTGCTTCAGGAATTTCGTGTTTTTGCAAATAATTACGGACCTCGCGCACCGAGCGGGCGCGATACCCCAAGAACCGCAAGGCCTTCTGGATGGATATTTCGCGCGTGTCTTCTTGTCGAAGCGCAGCAACTTTTTCTTCGCTCAATTCTTGTCCCACTCTTAACCAGGCAGCTACAATGCGGGACAATCCAAAAGCGAATTTCTCATCCAGGTAAATACTGACCCGGTTTGGATTTTTTTTCTGAACTTCTATTGCCGTAATCTTTGGCATTAAAACACACAACCGTCGACCTGCCTGAGCAAGCCACGGCTGTGAACATATACCTGGAGAGATGTTCTTCCCTCACGGTGTAGATGTGGAGAGAAGAAGGTATACTGAGATGAGTGGCAATGCCACCCCACCAACAGTTATTTTATGAAATCGGTTCCTCGAATATCGTCCCGTCCTGTGAAAAACACTAACAGACCAATGGATGGGTTGACTTCTGAAACGCCCGCAAATCTGGAGCGGGCAGACCTATATCATATCCAGGCAGTACAAACAACGTGGCCGCAAACTGTCAGGCGGCACTCGAATTAACAAGTTTTAATAATTATACTTGGAATGTTAACAAATGACCATCTTTTTTGTTCATCTATTCAAATACAAAATGATTGCAGAGAAGAACTGGCAAGAATCGTAGTATCAGGTGACAAAAAGAACTGTTTTCAAGCTAAAACCTGTGCCATAATGAACCGTAATCAAAATTCAAAGGAGGTTTTTGATGGCTAAATTGACTGTCACGCGTGAAGATGCCCTGGAGTATCACCGTTTAAAGGGCAAACCGGGCAAGGTCGCAATCGTTCCCACCAAGCCAATGGACACCCAGCGCGATTTGAGCCTGGCTTATTCACCGGGGGTAGCACATCCGGTGCTGGAAATCGAAAAAGACCTCGACCTGGCCTACGAATATACCTCGAAAGGAAACCTGGTCGCTGTCATCTCGAACGGCACCGCCATTCTTGGCCTGGGAGACCGGGGCGCGTTGGCCAGCAAGCCGGTGATGGAGGGAAAGGGCGTCTTGTTTAAGAAATTCGCAGATGTAGATGTATTCGATATTGAAGTAAATTCGCATGACCCGGATGAAATCATCAAAGTGGTGGCTGCAATTGCCCCCACGTTTGGCGGTATCAATCTAGAAGATATTAAAGCGCCCGAATGTTTCTACATCGAAGAGACTTTGAAGGGAATGCTTGATATTCCAGTCTTCCATGACGACCAGCATGGAACAGCCATCATCTCCTCGGCCGGGCTGGCGAGTGCGCTCGAACTGGTCGGCAAAAAGCATGACGAAATTCGGGTTGTCATCTCTGGGGCTGGCGCATCCGCCATATCCTGCGCTGAACTCGCCATTCGTTGGGGTGTTAAGCGCGAAAATATCATGCTGTGCGATAGCAAAGGCGTGGTCTACAAAGGCCGCGCGGAGGGAATGAACAAGTATAAAGAGAAACTGGCGGTTGAAGATAAAGGACATCGTACCCTGGCCGATGCTATTCGCGGGGCAGATGTTTTTTATGGGCTTTCTGTCGCGAATGTGCTGACTCCTGAAATGGTCAAAACGATGGCCGAGCGCCCAATTATTTTCGCCATGGCCAATCCTGACCCTGAAATTCGGTATGAAGTCGCTAAAGAGGCCCGTCCAGATTCGATTGTTGCTACTGGCCGCTCTGATTATCCCAATCAGGTTAACAACGTCCTGGGCTTCCCCTTCATTTTCCGCGGCGCGCTGGATGTGCGCGCCAGAGCCATTAACGAGGAAATGAAATTTGCGGCCTCGCAAGCCCTTTACAAACTGACGAAGGAGGATGTTCCCGATTCGGTTTTGCGCGCTTATGGCGTTGAGAGCATGAAATTTGGCGATGACTACATCATTCCCAAGCCGCTTGACCCGCGCGTCTTGCTCTGGGAATCGCCCGCAGTGGCGCAAGCCGCCATAGAAACCGGCGTAGCGCGCCGGAAAATTGACCTGGATGAATACCGCGAACAATTGGCCTTCCGCCAGGGTATGGGACAGCGCGTGCGCTATTTCATCATGAATAAGGCGCGCGCCAGCAAAGCCGCCAAGCGCCTGGTCTTTGGCGAAGGCGAAGAGACCAAGATTATTCGCGCGGCGGCTCAGGTGGTTGACGAAGGCATTGCCCATCCCATCCTTATTGGCCGCCCCGATATTATTAACGAAAAAATTAAGTTGCTCAGTCTGCACTTTACCCCTGAAGTGATAGACCCGGTTCGTCTTGATAAGCAGGAAAAATACGCCCAGGCTTACTACGAATTGCGCCAGCGCAAGGGCCTGACCTTGTCTCAGGCGCGCAAACACATCACCGAGCCAAACATTTTGGGCCCGATGATGGTCAAGATGGGGGATGCAGATGCCTTTGTTTCTGGCCTGACCTATGAATATCCTGAGGTCATCCGCCCGGCGCTACAAATTCATCACACCGCTCCCGGAATTTCCTGTGTTGCCGGGGTCTATATTATGGTCGTGGGCGACAAGACCTATTTGTTTACGGACGCCACGGTTAACATTGACCCCAGCCCCGAAGACCTGGCACAGATTGCCTGTCTGGCCGCCAATTTTGCTCGCCAGCTCGAAATTGAGCCGCGCGTGGCCTTCCTGTCTTTCTCAAATTTTGGCTCCACTTCTCACCCGTTTACGGCCAAAGTGCGTAAAGCCCTGGAACTTACCCGTTCTCGCTGCCCCGACTTCGTATTCGATGGCGAGATGCAAGCCGATACTGCGGTTGTGGCCGACATCATCGAACAACGCTTCCCGTTCAGCGCAGTCAAGGATGCCAACGTGCTGGTCTTTCCCTCGCTTGAAAGCGCTAATATTGCCTACAAATTGTTGGCGCGATTAGGGAACGCCAAAGCCATTGGCCCCATTTTGCTTGGAATGGGGGCTCCCATCCATGTTCTGCAAACGGGTGATGAAGTCAATGACATTGTAGAAGTGGCTGCGATTGCCGTCATGGATGCAATGAATCGCAAGTAATTCCCAAAACGAAAAGGGCGTCCTCCAGCGGGGACGCCCTTTTTTGCGCCTTATTTTTTTATGATGGAACGGGCGGAAGTTGCCAGATGGAGGCGGATAAAAGCCCAAGGGCCGCCAGCGCTTATCCAGCCGCCAAGCAGGGCATAGCGTAAGTAACGCAAAAGGTATGACGCAATGTCTTCGCCGCGTGGAAAAATAGCGCCCAGGCCATACCAAAGAATGGCTACGCCTGCTAGCCCAACGATAAATCGCAGTATGCGTGAAATTATGTTCCCGCCCGCGTTGAACCCGCCTCGCGGTTGTATCCAGGCCAGCCCGGCCAGCAGGCCAAACAGGGTAGCCGATGAAGTGATAACACTGTTGAGGCTGACGGGGTCAGGCGTCTCATGCGCCCCAGCAGCCAGGGCGTTGGCCGTCCAGTCTGGCGGTAGAGCGGTGTTGCGTGCAGCGCCAAAGGCAATTGCCCCGCCAATTAATAGGAACGCTGAAAGCAGGAACGCCATTCCCACTTGTTGGCCGGTCGATTTTGTCTGAACCCACTTGGCGGTTGAGTTCCACAGCCTTAGCACCGCCCAAAGCACCAGCGCGCCAAATAGCCAGCCGAGTAAGACATCATGCAGGAAATGCGCTCCCAAATATAGCCGCGAGATACCAATCATCAGAATGAGAAAGATTGCCACTCCCCAAACCCAGGGACGTCTGACCTGCGCGGCCAGCATTCCCCACAAGCCCGTGGCGACTTGCGCATGGCCTGATGGAACACCAAACGAAGTCTCTGAGACCAGGGCTTTGATTTGTGGATTGACCCAATATGGACGCGGCCCGAAAAATGCCAGTTTCAAAATGCTGTTTAAGGCGCCGTTCAAAAGTAGAATGACTCCCATCCGCAGTCCTATCCGGGCATCAATACACCAGTAGATGATGGGCAAGACCAACAGGAAGAATTCTTCAGAACCAAGAAACGTGACTCCTTTCATGGGGAATTCAAGCCACCCCCCCAGCCCCTGAAACCAGAGGGCAAATGTGATTCCATACTGAATGAGTGCATCCATGGCGTACCTCCTGCGATGTTTGAATTTTTGAATTGACGAGACAGACCCCAATATTGTACACTCAGTAGTAATGAATACAAATCATCTTCGCACCTGGGATTGGTCTGTTGCAGTTCTGGTTGTCCTGTTGGTTTACGTAGCGGCCATGCGGTTGTCCATGACTGGCTGGACCATCGGATTATGGAGCGTGGAAGGCATTTCTGTCCTGGGAACAATCTTGGGGCTTGCGCTTGGGGTCAGCAAATTCCAAAAGTCCGCCATGAACTGGTTGATAGCTGGCTACAGTGTCATGATACTTCCATGGGCCCTGGTCGGATTAATTCAGGGCGAAAAAACCATGATTGGGCAGTTGGCCAGCCTGGTTGGTCGCCTGTTTGCGGCAAATATTGCGGTATGGCGCAGCGAACCGGTCACAGATTCGCTTTTTTTCGTTTCTCTGATGAGTATTTTGTTTTGGTTTATTGGAGTGTTAAGCGGCTATCAAGTCAGCCGGCGATTGAATGTGTTTGGCGCGATTGTTCCCTCAATGCTGCCGTTGCTGGTGGTGCAATACTACGATTCTGCCCAGACCGGGCGTATCTGGATAGTGGGGGTTTTCTTTGCGCTGGCCATGATGCTGGTTGGACGATTGAATTTTATCGAAAACCGTCGACGTTGGCAAAAAAAGCGCATTTTTGCTGGAGACGAGCCTGTCTTTGACATCATGCGTGGTCTGGTTCTGGCCGTAGGGTTGGTTATCTTCCTGGCCTGGTCAGCGCCCACCCCGGCGGCGGCTATCCCAGCCGTGGCGCGTATGTGGAAGGAAATGAACCAGCCCTTTGAGAAAACACGCGGGCGGCTTGATGACCTGCTTGCCTCTTTGCAAGGTGGTACATCGTTTGTTCCTGGCGAGCTCTATGGGAGCACAATGAGCCTGGGGCAAAATGCCCAACAGGGGGATACAGCAATTTTTATGGTCAGGCCATCTGAATTTACCACCGTCAGGCTTTATTGGCGCGTGCGGGTCTATGATACATATCAAAACGGGCGCTGGACGATTTCTGACAGCAAATTGATTCCGTTTTCTCCTGAAAGTGATGAATTGATGGATGCAGGGATTCCTGCCGATGGGACTGTCGATTTTGTTTTCAACTGGCAATCGAGCCCCTCCTCCCTGCTGGCGACGCCGGGCTACCCGTTATGGGTGAGTCGTTCTGGTACCATCCAGGCCAATCCACGTTTTGAGAAAGCGTACGATGTGCTGAGTTGGTCGGCTTCGACCCCTATTGTCAAAGGTGACCAATATCAATTGCGCGCAGCGCTTTCAGACCCCACCATCAAAGAACTTCGCGCTGCGCCGGCGTCTTATCCAGATTGGGTGGTAGAACACTATTTGCAATTGCCCGAAACCCTCTCGGACGATATGCGCCGCCTGGCAGACCGTTTGACCAGCGGTTATGAAAACAATTATGACAAGACCATCGCTATTAATAATTATTTGCGAACTGAAATGGCATACAGTCTGGAAGTTCCTGCCCCGCCTGTTGGAGTGGACCCGGTAGACTGGTTCTTGTTCACCTGGAAAAGCGGATTTTGCAATTATTATGCCAGTGCAGAGGTGCTTTTATTACGCGCGGCAGGCATTCCCGCCCGCATGGTGGTGGGATACGCCGCTGGAGATTATCAATCGGGCGGGTACTACCAGGTGAAGGCAAAAGATGCTCATGCCTGGCCAGAAGTCTATTTCTCCGGCATTGGCTGGGTCGAATTTGAACCTACCACCAGCCTGGATATTATCTACCGGCCGAGCGGTGAAGAACGGGCCGATGTCGAGGATGAAGAATTATTGCGTCTGAGGGATGTTAATAATCACCCTGACCTGGAAGACCCCCTGTTGCCTGTTGACGTTGCGTCACCCCAAGGGGGAAACGAATCCACAAATCCTATATTCCCACTGCAATCGCAGTGGCTGTGGGTTATAATTTTGACGGTTATTTTGTCAGGCGCGGCGGTTGTTACCTGGCGGTTAGAGCGACGCTCGCATTTTTCACAGAGGCTACCGCATGCGATTCAGAAAATCTACATTCGCTATCATCTTAATACGCCGCAATGGCTGGAAAATTGGGTAAGATGGAGTGAAGTGACCGCCGTCGAACGTGCTTTCCACGCCATTAACCAATCTCTGGCTTGGCTGGGTAAGCCGCAGTCGCAGGATGTGACTGCCTTAGAAAGGGCCACTTTGCTCAAGAAATTTATCCCGGATGTTGCGGAAGAAATCGACGTTTTAGTGACGGCGCACGAAAAAACACTTTACACGCCTGAGCCTGTCAATCCGGCAGCAGCCATGCGCGCCGCCTGGGTTATCCGTTATCAGGCCCTGCGCGCGCTTGTACGGCGAAGCTTTACCCATGGAGAACAGCGATTATGAGCGATTCAACCCCTATCAGTGTAGACGTACAAATTAAAGCCCTCAGCCAGACTGCTGGACAAATTCGTTCCTCCATCTTGCCCGTGCGCAACAGCCTGCCGCCTACCACCCTGGAAGACCTGTCGCATCTCGAAAGCCGACTCTACCGGCTGGCGCAAGAGGTCGCGGCCTTTGCTGAAGAGCGCAAAAACCTGTTGGCGCTCACTGAAATTGGACAGGTGATTAATTCCTCGCTTGAACTCGACCAGGTGTTGCGCATTGTGATGGACAACATCATCAAACTGACCGGAGCCGAACGAGGCTTTCTCATGTTACGAGACGATTCCGGGCAGATGTCCACTCGTATTGCGCGCAATTGGGAGCAGGAATCGCTTAACGAGAGCGAATATGCGGTCAGCCGTACGGTCATCCAGCGCGTCATCGATAGCGGCGAAGCCATCCTGACCACCAATGCGCAGGAGGACCCGCGCTTCGGTGGTCAGGAAAGCATCATTGCCTTCAATCTGCGCTCCATTTTGTGCGTTCCACTCAAGGTCAAGAATGAACTGATTGGGGTTATCTATACTGATAATCGTATTCGCACCGGCATTTTCACCGAAACGGAACGCGACCTGCTGGGGGCCTTTGCTAATCAGGCCGCTATCGCCATTGACAACGCTCGTCTGTTTGCATCGCTGCGCCGCACTCTGGCCGAAGTGACCGAGCTAAAGAATATGATGGATAATATTTTCGCATCCATCGCCAGTGGCGTTATCACGGCGGATATCGAAGACAAAGTCATTCTGTGCAACCGTGCCGCTGAAAACATCCTCGGACAAACGATCCCTCAAATTTTGGGACGAAAAATCAACGAAATCCTGCCATCCATTGCCGCCGATCTCATTCCACAGGTAGCCGCTGTTCGCAATACCGATACGCCCATCGCCGATTTGGAAATCAGCCATACCCTGCCGCAACGCGGTCCGGTAGCCTGGCGCTTCAATCTCTCTCCGCTTAAGGACGCTGACCAGACCACCCAGGGCATAGCCATCGTATTAGATGACCTGACCGAACGCAAACGCCTGGAAGCCCAGCGCAAACTCTTCGAGCGCATGGTTTCGCCCGCGGTCATTCAGCAGCTCGACCCCAACAGCCTGGCATTAGGCGGCAAACGCGTCGATATCACGGTCCTGTTTGCTGATATTCGCGGGTTTACCAGCTTTAGTGAAACACTCTCGCCCGAGCAGTTGGTCTCGGTTTTGAACCGCTACCTGGCTGCTGGGGCCGAGACAGTGCTGGATGAGGAAGGCACGGTAGATAAATTCCTCGGTGATGCGGTCATGGCCTGGTTTAACGCTCCCATTCCCCAACCCGACCATACCTTGCGTGCCGTACGCGCCGCGCTTAAACTCCGCGACCGGGTAGCCGAACTGCACGCTACTCTGCCGCCCGAAGCCCACCTGGCCTTTGGGGTCGGAATTCACTATGGAGACGCGGTGTTAGGTCTGATTGGCACTGAAAAACGACTGGAATACACCGCAATTGGCGACAGCGTTAATACCACGAAACGATTGCAGGAAAACGCAGGAAAGAATCAGATTGTCATCAGCCATGATGCCTACCTGCGGGTGAAAGACCAGATTAACGTGCTTCAAATGGAGCCAATGACCGTCAAAGGCAAACGTGAAGCCATCCCGGTGTACGAAGTGTTGGGTCTCAAGTAGCGCAAAAAATCCCCGCCTGATGGGGATTTTTTATTTTGCAACAGAGGACAACCAGAATTCCAAAACCCAAAAAAACATCATTCCGGCTACAATCGTCCAGACCACGTTTTTGGTGAAATAAGCCACCAGCGTTGCAACGATACCTGCCAGTAAGCGCGGGTTTTGTGGAGAAAGAAAGAGCATGTTGTCCAGATAGCCGATTTCTGGGGCGATGATGGCGCTTAGAACGGCGATTGGCACGAAGCGCAGCGCGCGATGGAAAGCAGCAGGCAGGGGAATTCGCTCCAGCAGCGCAAGGAATGACCAACGGGTCAGGAAGGTGAACAGACCGACCACCAACATCACTATCCACAGGTTCATTCGCGCGTTTCCATCCACATCCCGGCGGCAATTGCGAGCGCGGCGGCAGCAATCAACCCGAACTTATAAGGCAGCCCAAAAAACAAGAGCGCGGCCAGGCTGGCCGTGAGGGCTGTTACTATCCCGGCTTTGTCCTTGAGCGCCGGAACGACCAGGGCAATGAAGGTCAGTGGCAGGGTGAAATCGAGCCCCCACGCTTCTGGCACTTGCGCGCCGAGAAAAATCCCGACCGCAGTGCTGACTTGCCATGAAGTCCATAGCGCCAGCCCTGCGCCCAGGAAATACCAGTGCCCAAAACGGGTAACGCCCTCGCGCTGATAGTTGAGCGCGGCCACAGCAAAGGCTTCGTCGGTTAACAGGTACGCCAGCAAGGCCTTCTAGCGGCCAGGAAGGTGCTTGACGTAGGGAGCTATGGTTGCGCTGTAAAGCGCGTGCCGCAGGTTGATGATGAAACCGGTGAGAACGATGACAAGCCAGGGGGTTGCTTCCCGAATCAATTGCACAGTCATAAATTGTGACGACCCGGCAAAAATGACCGCTGACATGGCCTGCGCATCGAGCGGGTTCAAATCAGCGCTCAGCGCCAGAATGCCGTATATCATGCCAAAGGGAACGACCCCAACCAGGATGGGCAGCTCATCTTTAACGCCGAGAAAGAATTGTTGAGATGCGGTTTTTTCCATGACACTGCGTAGCGAAAAATAGCATTCTGCCTGGGTGAAATGGTCTGTTTGGGCAAGCCCTCAGGGATTTTGCCGATTATAGTACAATCGTGCTATATTTGGCGAATTGCGAGTTCCAAAATCTTGCCATCCCACAGGTTTCAATCCTGCTCAAAGTCTCGCCCTTTATTTGTTAATCTTCTACTGCAAGGAGCCACTATGAACTCCTTCTTTGCTCTTTTGCTTACGCTAGCCATTGCCCTTGCCTGGCTGCGCATGATGGATTTCGCCGCCCACCAGGGTTGGATAGAAAGCCGCTTAAGCCGCAAAATCATTCACATCGGCACTGGCCCAATTTTCGTCCTGTGCTGGCTCTTGTTCCCCGGCGCATGGTACGACCGCTACCTGGCTGCTCTCGTGCCGGGGTTGATTACTGCGCAATTTGGGCTGATTGGGCTGGGCATTATCAAGGACGAGGCCTCGGTCAAAGCCATGTCGCGCAGCGGCGACCCAAAAGAAATTTTGCGCGGGCCGCTTTATTACGGCATCATGTTTGTCCTGATGACCGTCCTGTTCTGGAGAAATTCCCCCATCGGAATTGTGGCGCTGATGATGATGTGCGGCGGAGATGGGATTGCCGATATCGTCGGACGGAGTTTTAAGTCGCCCAAATTGTTTCATAGTCCTGCCAAATCGGTGGCTGGCTCATTGGGTGTTTTCTTCGGTGGATGGATTCTCTCGGCCCTGGTGCTGTGGGTTTATGTGACCAGGGGGGGCTTTCCCGGGCCTATGACAATCTATCTGTTGCCGCTGACCATCATTGCAATGATGGCAACGATTATCGAATCGCTCCCACAGCGCGATATCGATAACATCACCGTTACAGTAGCTTCTGCGCTATTGGGCGGGTGGTTGTTCTAAAGGATGTAAACAATGAGCAATCTGCCCATCACCTGTCCACAGTGTGGGGCGCCGCTCCAACGCGCGTTGTGCGAATATTGCGGCACGCTCGGCCTATCTCACCCGAACGTGGATGAACAAAAGCAAGCCCTGGAAGTCTTGCACGGTTTGCTCGCCTCCAAAGATGACAAGGGGCAACTCGCCCTGCTCAAGAACGGATTCTTGCCCGATGACCGTGATGTACTTATCGAAGCCGGTCTGCGCTGCGTACCGCTGATTGGTCATGACAGTACCGGCGAGGTTGAGGAAGCGGCCATTGCTCGCCTGCGGGCCATTGTTGCCAAGTTGAATCTCCTGTCAGATGATAACCTGGCGCGCCAGGCTGCCAGGAACTTTGAGCAGGAAATGGGCCGCTATAAAAAAATCACTTATCGCAACATGATGTTTGGTCTTCTAATTATCGTGCTGCCGGTTTGCCTGGTGGTAAGCCTGATTGCCGTCGTGCTGTATCGGTGGTTGGCAGGCTGAATTGACCTGCATTGCGCCTTTTCGCCTGCCAGAGCCCAGCGGAATTTCTGATAAGATTACGCCCCGACAGGAGATAGGACGATGAATCTGGAAAAATTATGGGTGGAATGGCAGACCGGGCTGGGCGCGCTCTTGCCCAAATTGGCAGTGGCATTGCTCATTTTCCTGGTCAGCCTGTACCTGGCCAAATGGGTGAGCGGAATGCTGTTGCGTGTTCTGGAGCGGCGCAAAGTCAATTCAGGCGCGGAACGCCTGATTTCAGAAACCGTTCGCTGGAGCATTATCGTTTATGGCTCGGTCATGGCGCTGCAACAATTTGCGGATGTGACCGCTTTTCTGGCCGGATTGGGGATTTTGGGCTTTACCGTGGGGTTTGCGCTGCAAGATGTGATGAAAAACTTCGCCGCCGGGGTGCTGCTTCTGTTGCAAAAACCGTTTCGGATTGGCGACAACATTGCAGTTGCCAGTTTTGAGGGCACGGTGACCGCCATTGACTTGCGCTCGACCGAAATTCACACCTTCGATGGGCGTACGGTGATTGTACCGAACGCCGAGGTCCTGAATCATGCCATCATCAACTACACTCGCTCGGTCCACCGCCGCGTGGAACTGTCGGTGGGCGTAGCTTTTGGTTCTGACCTCGAACAGGCGCAGAAACTGACGCTGGATGCCATCAGACAAGTGCCTGCTTTGCTGGATGACCCCGCGCCGCAGGTAGTATTCCAAAACTTTGGCGATTCTTCAATGAGGTTGACGGTGTTTTATTGGGTGGATACCGAAAAAATGAGCCTGCTTGCCGCCCAAGATGCCGGGCTGAAGTTAATCAAGCGGATGTTTGATGAACACCACATTCACATCCCTTACCCCATTCGCACGGTGTTGACGCAGTCCGAAAAATAGGTCGCTATTCGCAGGATTGACTTTGCTCGCGCGGTAGGATGGATTTTATCCGCCGCGCCAAATCACGGCGGGTGAGCAACACGCGATGCCCGCAAGTGCGGCATTCCAGACCAATATCTGCCCCCAGGCGCGTGACAGTCCATTCGTACCCGCCGCAAGGATGTGGCTTGCGCAGTCGAACGACATCGTTAAGCCGCAAATCGGGGAGCATTTCCAAATTATACCGTGAAAAAATTGCCCTGAATGCAACGTGAAAGGCTCTCGCGCATCTAAACAATGCCCCTCATGACGTGAGCATAGTAAAATTGGATGGTCAGCATCAACTTTATCGTCGGGGATAACCCCCGCTTTGAACACAAGGAGAAACTATGTCAGAACAATTCGATGTTGTTGTGATTGGCGCAGGGCCGGGCGGGTATGTAGCCGCTATCCGCGCTTCGCAGCTTGGGATGAAAACCGCCATCGTTGATAAACAATGGCTGGGCGGCGTGTGCCTCAACGTTGGCTGTATTCCCTCCAAGGCGCTGCTGCGAAATGCCGAAATTGCCCACATCCTGCGCGAGCGCGGTAAGGAATTTGGATTTTCATTTGAAAACCTGAAACTCGATTTCAGCGTGGCGGTCAAACGCTCGCGCCAGGTATCCGATAGACTGGTGAAGGGTATCGGCTTCCTGATGAAGAAAAACAACATCACCGTTTTTATGGGGACTGCCAAATTGACCGGGCCGAATGCGGTTGCCGTGACCGATAAAGATGGCAAACAGACAGAACTCGCCGCCAAAAACATCATCGTCGCAACCGGCGCTTCCTCGGCTGTACCGGGCGCGTGGAAGGTGGATGGCGAGAAAGTCGTCACCTATTGGCAAGCGATTTTACAAGAGAAATTACCCAAAAGCGTCATTGTGATTGGCTCTGGCGCAATTGGCGTGGAATTTTCGACCGTCTGGAGTTCCTACGGGGTAGATGTAACCATCGTCGAGATGCTGCCGCGCATAGTGCCGCTCGAAGACGAGGAAATTTCTGCCGAACTGGAGAAAGCCTTCAAGAAGCGTGGCATCAAGGTTTTGGCGGGCCACAAAGTTGAGGCGGTAGAAGCCACCGACAGCGGAGTGCGGGTGACGGTCTCCTCCAACGGTGATGCTTCGACCGGTCTTGGCAAAAAAGTTCTCGAGGCCGAGCAGGCCCTGGTTGCGATTGGCTTCCGCCCCAATTCCAAAGGACTGGGCCTGGAAGAAGTCGGCGTCAAGATTTCGGAGCGCGGCTTTGTCGAAATCAATGAACGAATGCAAACCAGTGTGCCGAACATTTATGCCATTGGCGACGTAACTGGCAAACTGATGCTGGCGCATGTTGGCTCGGCGATGGGCATTTTGGCCGCCGAGGCAATTGCTGGTCACGAAATTCACCCACTTAACTATGAGATGATGCCGCGTGCCACCTACTGCCAACCGCAAATTGCATCATTTGGTCTCACTGAATCCCAGGCCAAAGAACGCGGTTACAGCGTGAAGATTGGGCGCTTCCCCTTCCAGGCCAATGGCAAGGCGCTTGGTTTGGGCGATTACGCCGGATGGGTCAAGTTGGTTGTCGATGAAAAATACGGCGAACTGTTGGGTGCTTCGATGATTGGCCCCGAAGTGACCGAGCTGCTGCCCGAACTTACCCTGGCGCAGATGATGGAACTCACCCCGGCGGAAATTGCTCGCAACGTTCATGCTCATCCGACGATTTCCGAGGCGTTGATGGAAGCCGCGCACGGAGCCGAAGGGCAGGCAATCCATATTTAACCGTAGAAGGGTCTGTTTTTACCCGTTTTTGAACCTGAACGGTTGTCACGCCAAAAACGTGACGACCGTTTTTGATTAACTCGCTATAATCAGTAAGCAAGCCGATTTCCATTTCCCCCTTCACTTTCCCAGGAGAACCGCATGTCCAAGATTGACTGGATTACTCAGGAACTCGACGGCCTTCGGCAGGCCGGATTGTATAACACCATCCGTACCATTGGCTCACCACAAGGCGCATGGCTGGTGGTGGATGGCAAGAAAGTGCTGAATTTTTGCTCCAACAACTATCTTGGGCTGGCGAACCACCCCAATCTTGTAGCCGCCGCCCAAAAAGCAACCCTCGAAATGGGCGTTGGCCCGGCAGCAGTACGCTCCATCGCTGGAACGATGACCCTGCACGTCGAACTGGAAAAGCGACTGGCAGCCTTCAAGGGCGTGGAAGCAGCCATCACCTTTCAGAGCGGGTTCACGGCCAATTTAGCCACCATCCCGGCCCTGGTGGGCAAAGAAGATGTGATTTTCTCCGACCGGCTGAATCATGCCAGCATCATTGACGGCTGCCGCCTTTCGGGGGCGAAAATCATCGCCTATGAACACAACGACGTTCAATCGTTGGAGCAGCAAATTCAGGCCAATCTGCCCGGCTACCGCCGCGCATTGATTGTGACCGACGGCGTCTTCAGTATGGATGGCGACATTGCCCCACTGCCCGACATTTACGCGGTTGCCAAAAAGTATGACATCTTGCTGATGGTGGATGACGCGCACGGCGAGGGCGTACTAGGCAAAGGTGGACGCGGCATCGTCGACCATTTCGGTCTGCATGGCAGGGTCGATGTGGAAGTTGGCACGCTCTCCAAAGCATTTGGCGTGGTGGGTGGGGTGGTGGCCGGGAACGCGACCATCATCGAGTGGCTTCGCCAGCGTGGACGGCCCTTCCTGTTCTCTTCGGCAGTCACCGCGCCAGATGCAGCAGCCTGCCTGGCGGCCATTGACCTGCTCGAAGATTCGACCCAACTGGTCGACCAATTGTGGAGCAACGCCAAATACTTCAAGGCAGAGATGAAAAATCTGGGCTTCGATACGGGCTTTAGCGAGACGCCCATTACGCCGGTCATGCTTGGCGAGGCCCCGCTGGCCCAGCGGTTTAGCCGGGAACTGTTTGATGCAGGAGTATTTGCCATGGCCATTGGCTATCCCACTGTCCCACAGGGCAAAGCCCGCATTCGCGTTATGATTTCGGCAGCGCATACAACGAATGACCTGGATAAAGGGTTGCAGGCTTTCCAGGCGGTTGGGAAGAAACTGGGCGTTATCTAGGCAATCGTCAATCGACCAGCGCCGAGAAAGCATTCTTTTATCCCATACTGCAAGGCAGGCGGCCGTCTATAACGACGGTCGCTTGTTATTTTGCCGATTTTTGTCTGAGGACATCACCCTGCTTGAGCATCTCGCCATTGGGTTGGGGGGCAGGTTCTATAACCTATCGGCTCTTTTGTTTTGAGACAAAATTCCCCGTTGGATTGTGAAATATTTCCCACATTCTCTGTCACCTGTTTCCTTTCGATAATTCCCGGCCTGGCAGATAATACAGTTAGAAACTGGAACTAAGACGATGAACATCATTGTTCAAAAGTCAGCAAACTTGCGAGTTCGTATCCAGCCAGGAGGCCGAAATGAACGAAAACCTGACTATCAAATTCTGGGGCGTACGCGGCAGCCACCCGACACCAGGCAGTGATACCGTCTATTACGGGGGGAATACGGCTTGCGTCGAAGTCAATGCTGGTGGACACGTCATTATTCTCGATGCCGGAACAGGTATCATTCCGTTGGGGCGTGACCTGGTCAAGCGCGCCCGTCAGTCTGGCAAAGCCATCCATGCCACGTTGCTCTTCAGCCATCTGCACCACGACCATACCCAGGGGTTCCCGTTCTTTGCCCCGGCTTATAACCCGGCCACCCGCCTGAACCTGTTTGGCCCAGGCGCATCGGAGCAGGCCCTTGAAGAATTGCTGGCCCGTAACCAGATGCCGCCCGCTTTCCCAATTACCTTGCGAGACATGAATGCGGCCAAAGAAATCCGCTCCTTGAACGAGACGGATGTTATCTGCTTCGAGGCTGATGGCCCTCGCCAGGGAAAAACCGCCGCCGCTGAATTGTCCATCCGCTTAATGAAATCATACGCTCACCCTGGTGGAGTTTACATCTACCGCATCGAGTGGCAGGGGCTAAGCGTGGTCTATGCCACTGATACCGAAGGCTACGTCGGCACTGACCGCCGTCTGACCGCTTTTGCGCGAGGCGCAGACCTGCTCATCCATGATGCGCAATATTCCGAAGAACATTATCGCGGCTTAAGCGGATGGATGTCGACCCAGGGATACGGCCATTCTACGGCGCAAATGGCCTGCGAACTGGCAAACGCGGCGGGTGTAAAGCAACTCGCGCTGTTCCATCACGACCCAAACTATGATGACCAAACAATCCGGCAGATTGAGATGCAGGCGCAAACCCTGTTTTCCAACGCTTTTGCGGCCAGGGAGGGCTTGCAAATCACCTTATCCCCAGAACCCGCCTCTGCGTTCCTGGGCGCAGGCAGAACAGAATTGATGCTGTCTCTTATGAAAAAGGATGTAAAATGATGCTACGTATGGTTGATGTAACGACCGATAGCACGCGCAACATCCTGGGCGCTATTCCGCTGTTTGAAGGTTTGAGCCAAAGCGGCCTGAACTGGCTGGGAGCGCGGGCGCGGCGCCGGGTTTTTGCCGCAGGCACGAATATTATCACCGCGGAGCAGCCGGGCGAGGCAGTCTATGTCATTCTGCATGGCACGGTCAAAATCCATGTTGAACAAGTCGATGGTCGGGATGTGGTGCTGGCAATTTTAGGCAGCGGTGATACTCTGGGGGAGATGAGCCTCATCGACAGCGCTGGGCGCTCGGCGAGTGCCATCACGCTTGAAGATAGCCTGCTGCTTTGGATGGATAAATCTGCATTTCAAGAAGCCCTGAGCCAATTCCCTGCGGTGGCACAAAACCTGGTACGAATTCTCTCGGCCCGGGTGCGTCTGGCGAATGAACTCATCCAGGCCTTGGCGACGATGGATGTTAATGGGCGGGTGGCGCGCCAGTTGCTGGCCTTTGCCGATAAATACGGCTGCGCTGAAGGGGAGTCGGTGCTGATTCCCGTTCACCTGACCCAAAGCGACATCGCCGACCTGGTTGGGGCCTCGCGCAAGCGCGTGAACCAGGTGATGGTGTCGTTTCGCGAGCAAGAGCTGATTTCATCGGATGCTTCAGGTCGAATCATTGTCGTCAATCGGGCTGGATTGATGAAATATTGCCGTTAAGTGAGAAATATTTCTCACCCTGGCTGTCCCATATTTCCTTGCAAAATTTTTAGGTTTGACCATAATTAGCATTGTAATCACTGCATAGGGGGAGCGGGGGATAAATGCTGATTTCTATCGCAGGGATGAAAACCTTTCATCCCTGCGATTTTTAGATGCGGTGGCCTTGGCCCTGTTGTTATCTGTCGTTAACGAGGTAAAATCAGGGCATGCCAGATGCTTCTTCTGACACGCAGAACATTCTCTCTACCATTCCACTTTTCCGCGGTCTTAATCAGGCGGAGTTGGAATGGATTGCCCGTCGAGCGCACCGGCAGTTCTTTCCAGCGGGAACGAATGTCTTGGTGGCCGAGCAGCCCGGGGAAGCAGTCTACATTATCCTCGCCGGTACGGTAAAAATCTACATTGACCAGATTGACAAACAGCCCGTGGTGCTGTCCATCATTGGGGCAGGCGATACTCTGGGTGAAATCAGTCTGCTTGATAGCTCCGGGCATTCGGCCAGTGCAGTTACGCTCGAAGATTCGTTGATGCTATGGATGGACAAGACCTCCTTCCACCAAATGCTTGACGAATTTCCCCGTGTTTCTCGCAACCTGGTTCACATTATGGGCTCGCGTTTACGGATGAACAACGAGCTGATTCAGTCTCTGGCAAGCCTGGATGCCAAAGGCCGCGTAGCACGCCAATTGTTAGCGTTTGCCGACCGCTATGACTCCCATCGTCTGGGCGAACCGGTCATCATTCCCATTACCCTGACTCAAAGCGATATTGCTGACCTGGTGGGGGCTTCGCGCAAGCGTGTAAATCATGTAATGGTTTCTTTTCGTGAACAAGGCTTGATTTCAACTAATCCGGCAGGAAAACTGGTGGTTTTGGACCGCGCGGGGCTGGCGAAATTCTGCCGCTAGCTCGCTTTGAAATAATTTAGCGCAAAATAGAACCGATTTTCAAATGTCGCCGAGATGCACCGCCTTAAATGGGTCCATGAAAAGAGACACCTTGCTAACAAGGTGTCTCTTTTCATGGCGGAATGATGGGTGTATGGCTATTCTTCGATGGGGGAGGCGGTCATCTTGCGTTGGCGGAACGTAATGCGCCCGCGCGTCAGGTCATACGGAGACATTTCCACTTTGACCCGGTCCCCAAGCAGGATTCGAATGTAGAATTTACGCATCTTGCCTGAGAGATAGGCCAAAACCTCATGGCCGTTCTCCAGCCGCACCCGGAACTGGGTGCCTGGCAGGGCTTCGATTACCGTACCTTCTACCACAAGCTTATCATCTTCCTTTGCCATACACACCTCCGGTTCCTTTTATTCAGTGTACTTCACCTGGCGCCGCTTGAGACGGCGGGTTGCTTTCTTCTCATCCATGCGGCGCTGTTCGCTCTTGGAAACAAACCAGCGTTTGCGGCGCACAGTGCTGAGGACACCGCTTTTCACGACCTTCTTGCGAAAGCGCTTGAGCAGTTGGTCCTGCGATTCGTTGTTTCGTAATACCACAATCGTCATGCTATACTCACCTCCCTTCTATGAAGGGATAGATAAAAAATCGGCTGGTTGCAGACTCAGCCGAACACAAGCGCCGTCATGAAAAGGAAAACAACAAGAATCATTGCGCATCAGGTTCTTGGACAACTCCTTTTGACCACCAAAACGGCAATCGAGCGGGGCTGGTCTGCGACCCAAAATTATACTACACAATCATAGGGAAATGAAGGTTATGTTCGCTTTGCGAGTAGTGAATTAGATGTGTTTACAAAATTTATCAACCGCTCATGCTCAATGACCTGTCCGCTCTCGTGAACCTGCAAAAGCAAAAAAATATTGCGCAGGGTACAATAGAAGGCGGAGGACACCATGACTCACAAACGAATTACCATCTCTTTGCTCATCGTTTTTTCTGTCTTGATGGCCTATAGCGCTTTTGGCATTCCGCTCGATTGGCCGCGCCCGCATTTTCTGACCAGCCTGAATACGCTGGTTGGCTTTTCTGCTGCTTTCAGCCATGCCTGGCAGCGTCTGGGATTGAAGCGCACGCTGGTCTTTTGGGCCTCCAGCTTCGTCATCAGCCTGGTCTTCGAGAGTATTGGCGTGGCAACCGGTCTGGTCTATGGCTCCTATCATTACACCGACAAATTAGGGCCCAAATTTTTAGGATTGGTCCCCTATCTCATTCCGATTGCCTGGTTCTTGATGATGTATCCCTCCTATGTCATTGCCGACCGGTTGGCGAGGGGCAAACTCTTCGGCTGGAAGCGTTTCTTGCTGGTGGCGGCCATAGGCGGCCTGGTGATGACAGCCTGGGATGTAGGCATGGACCCGATGATGGTTGCCAATGGTCACTGGGTTTGGGAAGTGAACGGGGCCTACTTTGGCGTGCCACTGCAAAATTACTGGGGCTGGTGGCTGACGGTGTTCATCACCTTTACCGTGTATCTGTTTCTGATGCGCGATTCGCGCTTGCTGGATGACAAGCGATTTGACCGGCTTGCCATTCTGGTCTATATTGCCACCGGGCTGGGTAACTTGCTGCAAGGCCATTTCATTGGGCTGGGGGGCGCAGCCCTGGCTGGTTTCTTTGCCATGGCCCCCTGGGTAATTACTGGCTGGCTGATTACGAGTGATTAAGTTTCTTTCTTGTTTTTACAGCAAGATGACGGTTCCGAACTCAAAGAGCGGCTTGTTCAACAGCCGCTCTTTGGGTTTGCTTCGCTGTTCTTGAAAAGTCCAAATTGCCATGCAGCCAAAACTGAGATATAGTTGCATGTTTTTGTGCTTTGTCCGGATTCGCTTTCGGGAGAATTTTGCATGGCTCGCATCCTGAACCACCCGCTCATCGTCACCTTGCGCGAACTGCGCGGCAACCCGCGCGTCACCGTCCTGACGGAGGTGATGTTTGGCATTCCTTACAATTTGTTCATGCCATTTTTTTCGGTTTACATGCTGGCGCTGGGCGTTACCGACCAGCAAATCGGCAGCATTGCCAGCCTGGGATTACTCATTCAGATTTTCTCGGCCCTGTTGAGTGGAGCCATTGTTGACAAATTTGGCCGCCGTCTCACCCTTCTCCTCTGCGACCTGCTCAGTTGGGCCGTTCCCTGCTTAATATGGGCAACCGCTCAGGATGTGCGCTATTTTGTTGCCGCCGCCGTGCTGAATAGTTTTTGGCGCATCTCGCATACTGCCTGGACCTGCCTGATGGTGGAAGACGCCGAAGAGCGCCACCTCGTCCATATTTGGACCTGGATTATGATTTTCGCTGTCTGCTCGGCCTTTTTTACCCCGCTGGGCGGCTGGTTTGTAGGACGCTTTGGGTTGGTTTCAGCTGTGCGCGGGTTGTTCCTGTTTGGCGCATTGATGCTGGCTGCCAAAGCTGCCGTGCTTTACATTTACTCTCATGAAACAGCACGCGGCATTCAGCGCATGGCCGAAACGAAGGAACAATCGCTGCTTAGTCTGCTGGGAGAATACCGCAACGTCTTCGGTCAAATTCTGCATTCGCGCCCCTTGCTGGCGGCGCTGACGTTGATGGTGATTATCAACATTTACTCCACCATTAGCGGTAGTTTTTGGGGCGTTCTGTTCACCAGCAAACTTGGATTTTCTGATTCAGAAATTTCGATTTACGTCGCCCTGCGCTCAATTGTGATGACAATTTGCTTCTTTTTGCTTGGCCCGCGTCTGACCAATCCTCGCCGATTCCGTCTTCCGTTATGGACGGGGTTCATCGCCTTTTTCATCAGCCAGCTCATTCTGGTACTCATGTCCCCGCGTGCTATTCCGTTGCTCATATTCAGCGTGCTGCTGGAAGCGGTGGCCTCGGCTTTGGTCAACCCGATGACCGAATCACTGCTCTCACTTGCGCTGGAGACAAAAGAACGCGCTCGTATCAGCGCGATGGTGTATGTGGCGCTGATTGTTCTTATCTCTCCCTTCGGCTGGATAGCTGGTCAGCTTTCGGGAATAGACCGCGCTCTGCCGTTCACCCTTAACATGGTCCTCTTTGCGCTGGGGGCGCTGTTTGTATGGGTGATTGGCAGACCAGGCATTTGGCAGCCCCGGCCAGCAGAGTAACTCTTCAGGCTACTCAAACAATGAACGGACGACCGCAATTCCCGCCGAATCGGAGGCCACCAATACCCGGTCGCCCTCCAGCAGCATGATGTCGCCGCGCGGCAGGAACAGGTCTTCGCCACGCTGGATAAGAACAAGCAAGGCTGTATCTGGCAATCCGATTTCAAGGATGCGCCTTCCGCAGGCGGGCGAACCGGATTTGATTTGCATTTCCACCAATTCGCCCTGATATTTGTCTAAAAACGTTTCTGGCAGATTGATGGTTTCTTTGGGTGGTTCAGGGTTGCAAACTTTGAGCAGGCGCGCCACAAAAGGAATACTGCTGCCCTGCGCCAGAACCGATAAGAGAACGACAAAGAAAACGATGTGGAACAAGGTGGAAGACTGTTCCAGCCCGGCCAGCAATGGAAAAGTTGCCAGCACAATCGGGGCTGCGCCGCGCAGTCCTACCCAGGAAATCATCAGTTTCTCACGCAGGTTGAACGTAAATGGCTGCAAGCTGATAAAAACGCTCAACGGGCGGGCCACAAAGGTCAAAAACAGGGCAATGAACAATCCGCCCTGGGCAATTTCAGGGAGTTGGGATGGAAAAACTTGCAGGCCTAACACCAGAAACATGGCAATTTGCATTAACCAGGCCAGGCCATCATGATAGCGGGTGAGACTGCGGCGGTGGACAAAGACACCATTGCCCATAACTATCCCGCTCAGGTACACTGCCAGAAAACCATTGCCGCCCACCGAAGCGGTCACGCTGTAAATAAAAAGGACCAAAGTGGTGGTCACGACTGAATAAAGGCCATCCTCGCGTAACTTAATCGTATTAAGCAGCCAGATTGCCATTTTGCCAAGCAGCAATCCGGCCAGACCGCCTATTCCAAACTGCATCAGGAAAAAGGGAACCAAACTGAGCGCGCTCAGGCCAGGGTCGCTCAACAGGCGTACCAGCCCAATCGTCAGAAAAATCGCCATTGGGTCGTTACTGCCCGATTCGGTTTCCAGGAGTGGTTCCAGGCTGCCTTGCAGGCGGGTATCGCGCGAGCGCAAAATGGAAAAAACCGCAGCCGCATCAGTGGATGAGACAATCGCGCCCAGCAAAAATCCTTCCAGGGGAGAAAAGTCCAGCGCAAAAATGGCAAATCCGCCCACCAGCAGCGAGGTCAGCGCCACGCCAACGGTGGAAAGCAACAGCGCAGGAAGAAAGACCGGGCGCGCAACTGCCCAGCGAGTCTCCAATCCTCCCGCGAAAAGAATGTAAGAGAGCGCAACGGTTCCTACCAGTTGGGTGAACCAGGGATTGTCAAAGTAAACCCCGCCGGGGCCGTCTGACCCCGCCAGCATTCCTAGCGCCAGGAATGCTGCCAGCGCAGGCACGCCCACCTGGCCTGAAGCCTTGCTGGCAAAAATCGCCAGCAGAAGCAGGATGCTGACGCCGAGCAGGAGCAGTTCGATGCTGGCTGGAAACATGCGGTTTTACCCAAGCAGGTATAACATGGTCATTGAGCCAATATACATTGCGAGCAACAGAATGCCATCCCACGAAAGGCGATAAGGCGTTTTGGGTGAAATACGATACATCAGGCTGACGATGACAACGCCAGTCATCATCATAGTCATGATGGCGGCAAAGCCATTGGCCTCCGTGAGGGATGCCCAAAAGTTCGCGCGACCATCGGCAATATCGTATATCGAAAGGATGGCAACATTGAACAGATTTGAACCAAGCACGTTCGCAACCGCCATGTCAATCGCCCCAATCCGTATTGCTGCCAGGCTGGAGGCAATCTCTGGCAGGGATGTCGATGCTGCCAGAAACAGGTTGCCGACAAAACTGGCCGAAAGACTGGTTGTCGCTGCGATTCGGTCGCCGATATACGAGAGCCAGATGCCCAATCCCACGACTGCCAACGCGCTCAGGATGAAAAAGGCGTATGCTTTGGCCGCGCTGATATGGGCATAATCGCCTGCCCTGGCCTCTTCATCTAAAACTTCGACCTGACGCGCCTGTTCAACCACCGAAATCATGCGCGCGCCCAGCGCATAAACTACCAAAATTGAGATGCTAATCAGACTGAAACCGAACACGCCTGCGCCGTGAAACGGCGTTCCCATCAGCACGCCCATTGCCACCAGGCCAAGCAAAAGAATCCCCAGCCCCGAGGATAAGATGTGTCCATCATGCGTCTGGGCAAGCACTCGTCCTGGCTGGTAGGCCAGGTCTATCACCGCAATCAACATGAGGTTGAACAGGCATGAGCCGAGAATTGCCCCAGCAGCAAGGTTGGGCTGTTTGAGCCAGGCAACTGCTGAAATTCCGCTCGCCAATTCGGGCAGGGAGGTAACCCCTGCAATCAGAAGAGCGCCTACCCAGGCGCGTCCCAGCCCGGTTTTGTCTGCCAATACGTCGCCATATTTAGAGAGCAAAGAGCCTGCCCAGATAATCAAGGCGGCGCAAACCACAAATTCGACCCAAACCATACTCATTCTCCTGGAGCAACCGTTTCGTTATTTGTAACATAAAATGACGTGTTGGGGGAGAAATGGGTAAATCCAATAGCGGTATACTATAGCCATTCCTGGGAGCCTGGCTTCCTTGTGCCGCTGGAAGGCGGCGGAATCAATTCTGCGCTAAATCTTCTGATTTTTGTGAGGCTGATTCATGGATTCCACTCAAAAAGTCCTGACTTTGTTCGAGCAAATTTCCGCCATTCCGCGCGGCACCGGGCGTGAGGCGGAACTGCGCGGCTGGCTTTGCGCCTGGGCCGACCGGCGTCAACTCTCCTGGAGCGTGGACAAGGCCGGTAATCTGGTCATCCGCGTTCCGGCCAGTCCTGGCTTTGAGCAGGCCCCGGTCATTGTCTTGCAAGGCCACATGGATATGGTCTGCGAAAAGACGCCCGATTCTCCCCATGACTTTACCCGCGACCCCATTCGATGCATTGTCGAAGGCGAATGGCTTCATGCGGACCGCACGACTTTGGGCGCCGATAACGGCATTGCCATTGCGCTGGCCCTGGCGCTGGTGGAAGATGAATCCGTGGGGCACCCGCCGCTCGAACTCTTGTTCACCGTCGAAGAGGAGGTCGGCATCGGGGGGGCCAACAAACTCCAGCCGGGATTTGTGAAGGGCAAAATTCTGCTCAATCTCGATTCTGAGGAAGAAGGAACATTTATCGTTGGCTGCGCAGGCGGTCAAACCACCCGTATCTTTTTGCCGCTACATTTTGAAAACCTGCCCTCCAAACAGGCGTTCCGGCTCGAAGTGAGCGGTCTGCAGGGCGGGCATTCTGGCGTGGATATTCACAAACATCGCGCCAGCGCCAATAAAGTGCTGGCGCGCGCGCTGGCGCAACTGCAAAAACTGGCCCCTTTGCGCCTGGTTAGCGTGAAGGGCGGCACGGCGCACAACGCCATTGCGCGCGGCGCAGAAGCGGTGATTTTTTTGCCCCCAGCGCAGTTAGACCGGGTTGAGCAGCAATTGCAGAGCTTTCAGGCTCTCCTGCGGAGCGAATACGCCGTCAGCGACCCCGGCATCACCCTGACCCTGGCCCCTGCTGCCGCTGAACAGGCTGTCACCCTTGCCGATAGCGCCTGCGCCATTCAATTGCTCATGGCGTTGCCGCACGGAGTAGCGGAGATGTCGGCCAGCGTGCCAGGATTCGTGGAGACATCGAACAACCTGGCAACAGTGGAAATTGCTGAAGGCGCGCTCAAGGTCGTCACCAGCCAGCGCAGCACGGTCATGTCGCGGCTGGCCGAACTGACCGAACGCATCACAGCCATTGCAACCCTGGCTGGGGCCGAGGTCGCCAGCGGCGAGGCCTACCCTGGCTGGCAGCCCGACCCTGATTCCCATCTGGTTCGGAACAGCGCCGAAATCTATGCCCGCGCCTTTGGAAAAGCCCCCAAAGTGGAGATGATTCACGCCGGGCTGGAATGCGGCGTCATTGGCGCAATTTTCGGCGGCATGGATATGATTTCACTCGGCGCGACCATCCAGAACCCGCATTCCCCCAGCGAACGGCTTCATATCCCTTCAGTCGGGCGGGTCTGGCAATATCTGGTTGCGTTCATGCAGTCTTATCGGTCGTAGCGCACAAGATACAACCTTGCGCTACAAAAGGAGACGATATGCTCGAAAAAGCCTTCCAGGATTACTACCCCGAAAACGTCGCCCATTGTTACGGCTGTGGTCGGCTGAACGAACACGGCCATCAAATCAAGACTTTTTGGGATGGCGAAGAAACGATAACGCGCTTCACCCCCCAGCCTTACCATACTGCCATCCCTGGCTATGTGTACGGTGGGCTGATTGCCTCGCTGATTGATTGCCACTGCACCGGAACCGCTGCCGCGGCCATGTACCGCACTGAGGGACGCGAGATGGATACGGAACCCGCCTTCCGCTTTGTGACCGCCTCGCTGCATGTGGACTATCTCAAGCCGACTCCGCTCGGCGTTGAACTGGTGGTGCGTGGGCGCGTCAAGGAGATTCGCGGGCGCAAAGTGGTGGTTGAGGCCGCTGTTTATGCCGGAGAGGTTATCACCGCGCGCGGCGAGGTGGTGGCGGCCCAAATGCCAGAAAGCTTTGTCAACCGCGCTTCGTAACCTGATATTCGTTATTTGGAAAACGCATGGAACTTTCTACAGAGCGGTTGATGGAGTTTCGGGCGGGAACGTTTCGCTGGAACCAGCGCATTTCCAGCCCAGATGAGGCTCTCTCGTGGGTGAACGAGCGCGGTTTCGTCTATTTCTGGCCGATTAAGGGTATCACCCTGCCCTGTTTGTGGACAGCGGCGGCCGGGGAGCGCCCTGTGGCTGACGAACACGATGACCCCGGTCATGTTACCTGGGGTTGGAAGGATGGCGCTCTGGGCAGGCGCATCTGGTATCCTGCGTCGCAAGGCGACCATCATCTCGCTGGATGTTGCGCCTTATTTCTACGCCCTTTCTGAAAACTACGGCTCGCCTGGAGAAGACCATCTGCTCGCCTACCAGGAAGTCCGCATGACCTCGGCAGCCAGACAAGTGTATGAAGCCCTATTCGATGGCCCGCTCAACACCATTGACCTGCGCAAAGCCGCCCGTCTGACCAGCAAAGCCAGCGATGCTGAGTTCAACCGCGCGTTGGATGTTCTACAGGCCGATTTTAAAAGCCTGCCGGTGGGCGTGGCTCAGGCCGGGTCGTGGAATTATGCTTTCACCTACGCCATCACGGCATATCACTACCCCGACTTGCCCGAAAAGGCCCGAAGCATTGGCGAAACCCAGACGCGCGAGAAATTGTTGACGCTGTATTTCCAATCCATCGGGGCGGCCCAACTGCGAGACGTGGAAAGATTATTTGGGTGGGGGCGCGAGGTCACACAGCAGGCCATCCAGCGCCTGGTCAAAAGTGGCTTCCTCATCAGTGGAGTGAGCCTGCAAAATCAAACAGGAAGTTGGCTGGCATTCTCATCCATATTGGCCTGAGCGCCCGCAACGGTTTGACATCCCCTCAACGGCTTGTGGCAGGCTGCTCTGCGCGCCAAAAATCATCCGATGTGTTTGTATTTACGAGAAAAATTACTGGAAAACTCGCAAAAAGAATGATATAATTGAAAAACAATTTTTTAAATGCCTTTTTTACAAAAAGGCCAGGGGCAATATACATCGCAAAACAGTCATTCAGCCCCGTTGATGTATCTTGCGGGGCTTTTTTATTGTGCGAAGTTATTGTGGGTCATTTGCCAGGGAGGCAACTATGGAACTTGTGGGGAAATCATCAAACGCCGCGCGTGGTCTCGCCAATTTTTTGATTGCACTGACCATCACAACGGCTCTCTTGGTCACTCAATTTGTACCTGTTTTGGCGGGCGCGCCATTTGCGCCTGTTGCTGATACGACCGGTCTGCCCGCATTACCCCGCACGCTGTGGAGCGATACGGATGAACCGGCTAACCCAAACTTCCAGGATGTAGGCGGCCCAATTCAGTTGGGCGTGCGCTTCACTTCCACCGATGACGGCTATGTGACCGGCATTCGCTTCTTTAAGGGTTCGCAGAACACCGGCACGCATACCGGTCAGTTGTATGACCTGGCGGGCAACCTGCTGGCTTCGGCAGTTTTCACGGACGAAACCGCTGCGGGGTGGCAGACGGTCTATTTCAGTACGCCGGTCTTTATCACTGCTGGGCAGATGTATGTTGCCTCTTACCATACATCTTCTGGTTTTTATGCCCGTACGGCAAATTACTTCGCCTCTGCGCGGGTCAACCTGCCTCTTACTGCCCCCGCCGATGATGGCGGCATTACAAACATCAATGGCGTTTATGCCTATTCTGCCGTCCCTGCTTACCCAGACCAGGCTTTTGAGCAAAGCAATTACTGGGTAGATGTCGTCTTCGAGACGCGCGAAATGCCCGCCAATGGCACGCTGAGCGTCTATGTTGGTTCGCGCGTTACTTATCGCTTCCCGACCGCCATGAACCCGGTCACCATCACCCCGGCCACCTTTATCCTCCGCAACCCGGCCAACGAAATTCTGCCCGCCTCGGTCACTTACGATTCCGCTGCGCAAATGGCAATTCTCAGCCCCGCCAGTCAGCTCAACAATCAGACCACCTACACCGTGACGATTCTCGGCGGGGCAGGTGGCGTGCGCGATTCACTGGGCAACCCTCTCCCTGCCGACATTACCTGGACTTTTACCACCGAAGCCGGTTATGCCGATTCCGGTCCCGGCGGGCCGATTCTGGTCATCGGCAGTACCTACGATGGCTTTAGCCGCTATTACCCCGAAATTCTGCGCGCCGAGGGCCTTAACGCCTTCCGCTTCACCGACCTCAGCCGCGTTAGCGCCGCCACGCTGAACAATTACGATGTGGTGATTCTTGCCCATGCCACGCTTTCAGATACGCAGGCCGCCATGTTCACCAACTGGGTGACGAATGGCGGCAACCTGATTGTCATGCGCCCCGACCCGCGCCTGGCCTCCCTGCTCGGAATCACCCCCGCCGGAAGCCCTCCGCTCAGCGAAGGGTACATCCTGGTTCACGGAAGCGGCCCCGGTGCGGGAATCGTCAATCAGACCATTCAATATCATGGCGCGGCAGACCGCTACATCCTGAGCGGCGCGGCCAATCTTGCCACGCTGTATGCTGATGCCTTCACGGCTACGGCCAGTCCGGCGGTTACGTTGATGGACGTCGGGACGAACGGGGGGCAGGCGGCCATGTTCGCCTACGACCTGGCGCGTTCGGTTGTCCTCACTCGCCAGGGCAACCCGCGCTGGTCGGGTGATAACCGCGATGGCATTATCCCTACTCGCTCAGCAGACCTTTTTTATGGCAACAAAATTGGCGACCCGCAGCCCGATTGGGTCAACCTCGATAAAGTCGCCATCCCGCAGGCCGATGAACAGCAACGTCTGCTGGCGAATATGATTCTCTCCATGAACCTGGATAAAAAACCCCTGCCACGCTTTTGGTACTTCCCTCGTGATGAAAAAGCGGTGGTGGTGATGACCTCCGATGACCATGCCGATAACGTCGTCAATAATAGCCTCTATGACGACCGTCTCGACCAGCTTAATTCTTACGACCCGCCTGGCTGTTCGGTGGAAGATTGGGAATGCGTGCGCCAGACAATTTATCTGTTGTTTACGCCGTTGGGTTTTAACACCACCCCAGAAGACAATACAAAAATCCAGGCGTATGTTGCCCAGGGACACGAGATTGCCGTTCACATCGGCACGCAGTGCGCTGATTACACCAATGCCATGCTGCATACCTATTTTACAAATCAACTGGCGAATTTTCATGCCACCCTGCCGTTTTTGCCCAACCCGCAAACTGAGCGTACTCATTGCGTAGCATGGAGCAATTACGTCGAACATCTTAAAGTGCGGCGCAGTTTTGGCATTCGTCTCGATACGAATTTCTATTACCATCCCGCCTCCTGGGTGAACGACCGCCCTGGCATGTTCACCGGCTCTGGCCTGATGATGAAGTTCGCCGACCTGGATGGCAGCGTGATTGATGTGTATCAGGCCGTGACGCACATGACCGACGAAGCCGGGCAGACTTACCCCTACACCATCAATACCCTGCTCGATAACGCGCTCGGTTCTACGGGTTACTATGGGGCCTTTGTCACCAATATTCACTCCGATTCGGGCGCTTTTTCCGACGACAATATTGACATCATCGAATCGGCGCTGGCGCGTGATGTGCCGATTGTGACCGCCCTGCAGATGCTCACCTGGCTGGATGGCCGCAATGGGTCGAGTTTCAGCGCCTTCGACTGGCAGGATGATGTTCTTTCTTTTCGCGTCAATGCAGCGACGGGCGCGCGCGGCTTGCGCGGCATGTTGCCTGTTCAGGGGCCAAACCACGAGTTGACCGCCATCACCCGCAATGGCGTGCAGATTGCTTATCGCACCGAAGTCATCAAAGGCGTGGAATATGCTTTCTTCGATGCGCCCAGTGGCGATTACCAGGCCTTTTATGCACCTGATACCACTCCGCCAGTGATTACGAATGTTCAAGCCACCATCAACGGTGATGGCTCTGTGACCATTACCTGGGATACCGATGAATTCGCCGATTCGCGCGTGGACTATGGCACAAATCCCCTGGCGCTCACCAACAACGCGCAGGATACCAGTCTCACGCTGGCGCATTCCATCACCCTCACCGGCCTCACCCCCAACACCACCTATCACTACCGTGTCACTTCCGCCGATGCGTGGGGGAACAGCGCTACTGAACCACCCGAACCAAATTTACCGCTCTCGTTCACCACGCCTTACAATCCTTTCAGTGATACCACCGTGATTGATTTCAACGCCGGAACGCTCGCCGCATGCTACGTTGGCGCGGGGGGTAATGGCGAACTCCTGCTTGGTCCCACGCTTGGGGAGGAGTTCTCCGGCGCGGGCCTTCCCGCCGGGTGGACGCCTTACGCCTGGGCCGGACATGCCCCAGTGGTGGGGGCAGGCCGTTTGACACTCGATGACGCAGCGGTGTATTCCAACCCGCTCTTTGGCGCCGGTCACTCCATCGAATTTACTGCCACCTTTGGCGCGGACGATTATCAGATGGCAGGTTTTTTGGGAGATGGCGCCTGGAATGAATATTGGGCCGCTTTTGGCACGACCGGTACTACCAGTCAGGTTTATATCACTCTCAGCGGCGGCACGAGCATTCCGGTTGGCGCGCTGGTTGGCGCGCCGCACCGCTACCGCATTGACCGCGTGGGCGATGTTTTTACATTCTATGTAGATGGTGTTCAGGTTGGTTCGCCTGCCGGATACACTCCGCCCGGCGTAGGAGATGTTCGAGTTGGTTTCATCGACGATGAATATGACGGCAATCCCTTGCGGATTGACTGGTTGCGAGTTGCGCCTTACGCCACGCCGTGCGTCTTCACCTCGCGCGTGTTTGATGCCGGTTTGACTTCGGATTGGCTTCTGCTGACCTGGGCTGGCGCGGCCCCAACCGGGGCGACCGCTGCCTTCGAGACCCGTACCGGAAACACTCCTGTTCCCGATGCTTCCTGGTCAGCGTGGGAAGCAGTCAGTGGAACGGACATCGTTAGCCCGGATGGACGTTATGCCCAATACCGTGCCACGCTCACCACAACCGCCCCGTTCTTCTTTACCCCGATTGTCGAATCGGTCAATCTGACGTATGCGGCCATCAACCAGCCGCCCACCGTCACCATTGACCAGTTCATCGCCCAAACCGACCCGACCAATGCATCGCCCATCCGTTTTACGGTGGTGTTCAGCGAGCCGGTGGGTGGATTTGATGGCAGTGACGTATTGCTCTCTGGCACGGCGGGCGCGACCACAGCCGTTGTAACCGGCAGCGGGGCAACGTACATCGTGGAGGTGAGCGGCATGACCAGCGATGGCACGGTCATTGCCGAAATTCCCGCCAATGCTGTGTTAGATGGAGGCGGGCTGGGTAATCTCACCAGCACCAGCACCGATAACGTGGTCACTTACGATGCCACTGCGCCGACCGTAACAGTGGAGCAGGCTGCCGCTCAGCCCGACCCAACCAACGCCGCGCCGATTTTGTTCACGGTCACCTTCAGCGAGCCGGTCAGCGGCTTCGATGCCTCGGATGTCATCCTCTCTGGCACGGCGGGGGCAACGACCGTCAACGTCACTGGCGCGGGGCCGGTTTTCACCCTGGAAGTGAGCGGCATGAC